>MCHG01000016.1_pt1 | contig 186760 bp, 169 predicted proteins | sample 787351 | NCBI WGS metagenome assembly MCHG01 (sample SAMN05430296, study PRJNA330682) | permafrost metagenome | biome: Cold desert; feature: permafrost; material: soil; isolation source: enrichment culture inoculated with soil incubated with H2/CO2 at 20 degrees... ... | reverse complement strand
CGGGCGGCCTCGGGCGCCGGGGCAGGGCGGCCGGCGCTGCCGTCGGGTTCGGGCGCGCCTTCGTCCCCGCCGTCGCCCTTGCCGTCATCGCCCCGGTCGGGGCCGTCTTCTTCCGCTCCGCCCAGGGCTGGAGGCGCGGCGCCCGCCTCCAATGACAATCCCTCGCCCTCGAGTCTCCCCGTCTCGACGGGAGGCGGCGCTGTCAGCAAGCCTCAGCGCGCATGGGCGCCGGAGCCCATTCCACAGGAGGGATCGGCGTCTTCCCCGGAGAAGGACCAGACGCGCGGGGATGCGGGTTCGACCGGAGGCGCGGGCCCGCAACGAAAGCCGGAAACTCTCGCGCGTGAGGCGGAGGCGGCGTGTCGGGACTTCCACCGGGCGGCGGCAGGCGACGAGGCCCCGGCTAAGATCAAGCCCCAGCATCGGTCCGCCGCCCTGCAGGCCTTCTTCGTCGCCAATGCCGGTCGCGGCCTGATGCCGTCTGGCGAGACCAGCGGCGTCCTTTTGCCCTCCCTCAAGACCGAGGAACGCTGAGATGCATCCCTTCTTCAAGCCCCGTCGTGTGATGAGCGCCACGCCTGACACCACCCCCTATCAGCGGGCCGGTCAGGTCTGGGATGACCGCATGGGTCTGTCGCTCGCTCATGCTCGCAACTGGCGGCGCATGGCCCTGGCCAATCTGGTTCTGGCCGGCTTTCTCGGCGTCGGCTGGTGGGTCCAGGCCGAGCGGGCCGTGGTCATGCCCTTCGTGGTGGAGGTGTCGGACTGGGGCGAGACCCAGAGGATCACCGCCATCGGCGGCCGCTATGAGCCCAGCGAGGCCCAGGTGAGCCATGCGCTCGGCGGCTGGATCCGCGACGTCCGCTCCAAGAGCATCGACCCCATCGTCATCCGGCAGAACTGGCTGCGTGCCTACGACCTGCTGACGCCAAAGGCCGCGGCCTTCCTCAATGCCTGGGCCCAGACCCACGACCCCTTCGCCGACGCCGGGCGCGAGGCGGTCAATGTCGAGGTGCTCAACGTCGTGCGCCGCACTGAGCGGACCTACGACCTGCAATGGCGCGAGACCCGCTTCGTCAACGGCCAGCAGGCCGGGAGCGAACGCTGGCGGGCGCTGATCACGACCGGCCTCCAGCCGCCTCGCACCGAGGCCGAGCTGATGAAAAATCCCCTGGGACTAAAGATCGAGGACGTATCATGGACCCCCGACGCCTCCTGACCCCGATGCTCACGCAGGCGACGACCGGGTCGCTGCTGGCCGGCTGCGCCGCCCTTGCCGGAGGCGGGACGGTTTTGCCCGAACGCGCTCCGGGTCCAGAAGCCGTCCTGGCGGCGGTCGAGGACGCCATCGTCGCTCTGGTCGAGCCGGTCGTTTCTCCGACGGAGGTTCCCTATCTGGCGGCGAAGATCGGACCGCCGTCGTCCGTCGTTGCCGCGAGGACCGGCCCCAGCGGACGGGCGGCGATCGCCCTGGCCAATCAGGCGGCGCGGGCGCCGTCGCGCGCTGACGGGTTTGTCGGCGGCGTTCAGGTCTTCGCCTGGTCGCCGGGCCGGGTATTCGAGGTCTGGACCGCGCCCCTGCGGGTCACCACCCTCACGCTGGGCGAGGGCGAGACCCTGGTCTCAAAGGCGGCGGGCGACACGATCCGCTGGCAGATCGGCGAGGTGGCGTCGGGAACGGGCGCGGCGCGCCGGACCCATGTCCTGCTGAAGCCTTTGGAGCGAGGGCTGGAGACCAACCTGGTCCTGACCACCAATCGTCGGGTCTATCTACTGGACCTGAAGAGCGGCGCGGCGGACGCCTTTAACGCGGCGATCGCCTGGGATGAACCGTCTGCGGCTGGGACGGGACCAGTGGAGGGCGAGGTGCTGAGGGGAGCGGACCCGCTGGTGACGCCGCAGGGACCGCTCGACGCCCGTTACCGGATCGAGCCTCTGGGGCGCCGGGCGCGCTGGACGCCGTCGTCGGTCTTCAACGACGGTCAGCGCACCTTCATCGCCTTCGACGCCGACCTGCAGGTCGATGAGGCGCCGCTCCTGTTCGTGCTGACGCCGGACGGCGAGGCGCAACTGGTGAATTATCGCCAGCAGAGCGGTCTGTTCGTGGTTGATCGTCTGTTCGACCGGGCGGAGTTGCGCCTGGGCGATCGTCGACCGCAGGTGGTGCGAATCCGACGTTTGGCAGGGACGGTAAGATGACCGGCCCCGAGACCTCCGGTCCGGTCTTGATCGAGGGGCCGCGGCCGAAGGAACCGGCGCCGGGCCTGTCTCTGCGCGCGCCGCGTCCGCCGGTCGTCCGGCTGCGCAAATCGGTCGTCCAGACCATGATCATGGGCGGCGTGGTCCTTGTTTCAGGATCTCTGGCCTGGGCCTTCGTGGTCCAACCCGAGCTTCGGGCCGGCGCACAGGTGCGTGCGGTCGACAACCGGCAGGACCAGGCACGAGGCGTGGTGCGTCCGACTGAAGTGGTCACCCGTCAGCCCTCCAGCTACGACCGGTTGCCCGAACCCCGGGGCGGCGTGGCGCCGAAAGAGGCTGCGCCGTCGGACGCAGCGGCGACGGCTTCGGCTTCGTCCTACCCGTCTCATGCCTATCGCGCGCCGGCCGCGCCGAGGTCCACGGGGGCGAGCGCATCGGAGCAAGCGGCGCGCTCGGCCCTGTTCTTCGAAGTGGCGAGCAGCGGGCGGTCGGCCGCCGGGCCGATCGCTTCGGCCGGGACGGCCGTTGACGACGGCGCCGTCACCAATGGACGGCGCAACGCCGCCTATAACGAGAACGCCCTTGTCGGGCCCCTGTCGCCTTTCGAACTCAAGGCCGGCGCCGTGGTGTCCGCCGCTCTGCTGACCGGCGTCGATACCGCTCGCGCCGGGCCAGTCGTAGCCATGGTGACCCAGAACGTCTTCGACACTGTGAGCGGACGTCATCTGCTGATCCCTCAAGGGACACGGCTGATCGGTCGCCATGAGGGCGAAAGCGCCTATGGCGACCGCCGGGCCTTCCTGGTCTGGGACCGTCTGATCCTGCCGAACGGCAAGAGCCTGATCCTGGACGGCGAACCTGGCGTGGACGCGCAAGGGGTGATCGGGGTGCGGGGGCAGGTCGATCATCGGCTGTTCCCGCTCCTCGTCGGGACCCTCTTTGCGGGCGGCGTCACCACCCTGGGGCAGATGGCTCGGAACGACGGCCGCCGGGGTGCGGGCGGCTGGCTCGGGGACGCCGGAGATGCGGCCGCCATCGAAGGCGCCCAGGTCGGCGGCCGTCTGGTGGACCGCGAACTGGAGGTCCGCCCGTCGATCCGTCTTCGCGCCGGAGCGCCGGTTCGGGTCATGATTACGCGCGACCTGATCCTGGAGCCGTACCAGCCATGACCCCTCGACCCTTCATCCCCCGGTGGGGAGCGCCGATAGCGGTCGCCGCCTTGGGGGCGGTCGTGGGGATCGGAATGGACGCGCCAGCGCTCGCCCTGGTCAATGAAAGCCCGAGCCTGCCGCGCGGCCTCTATCTCCGCACCGGGGCGGCGATCGATCACGGATCGGTCGTGGCGATCGTCCAGCCGAGGGCGGCCCGCGCCTACCTGTCTCGCCAGGGCATGCCCAGCGACGTCCTTCTGCTCAAGCGCGTGGCCGCCGTTGAGGGAGATCGGGTCTGCGCCGGGTTCGGAACAGTTCGAACGCCGGGCCGTCAGGTGCGGATGCTTGATCGTGATCGGCAAGGCGTGGCGCTGCCGGCCTGGCGAGAGTGTCGTCGTCTGGCGCGGGATGAAATCTTTCTCCTCGGCGACACGCCGGGGAGTTTCGACAGCCGCTATTTCGGCCCGGTCCTCCGGGAGGAGGCGAAGGGGGTCTATCGGGAGGTTCTGACATGGTGAGACTCTTGCTGGCGGCGACGCTTCTTCTGGGCGCGCCTGCGACGGCTTCGGGTCAGGTGATCGATTGGGGGCGAGCGGGCGGGGACATGTTCGGCCGGTCGCCTGAGGTCGCCGAAGTCCGGCCGGATCACGACGAGGACCCACGTCTGGATCCCTTGAGCCAGCCTTTCGGCGAGGCCGTGGCTAAGGCGGCGGAGCGTCACGGCCTGGACCCGAAACTGCTGCACGCCCTGGTCGTGACAGAGAGCGCCTATCGACCGGATGCGGTTTCGCCCGCCGGCGCCGCAGGCCTGACGCAACTGATGCCGGGCACGGCCCTCGATCTGAACGTCAGGAACCGCTTCGATCCTGTTGAAAATCTGAGGGGAGGGGCTGACTATCTGGCGCGCCAGATCATCCGTTTCGGAGATCTTAGGCTCGCCCTGGCGGCCTATAATTCGGGACCGGGCCGCGTGGCCCGCCTCGGCCGGGTTCCGGACATCGCCGAGACGCGCGCCTATGTCGTGGCGGTCATCGACTGCTATCTCGCCCTGACCGCCGGCCGGAGCGTCACGAACTCACGCCAGTGTCGGGTGGAAGGAGCGCAGCCATGATCTCTCATGTTTCGGGCGGCGAGGCTGAGGCTCCATCTGGCGACGATGACTTGCTGACGCGCGCCGAAGCCTCGGCCTTTCTGGCGCTGATGGGCATTCGTTTAAAGCCCGCCACCCTCGCTCGGATCTGGTCGACAGCAGCCAATGGGCCGCCCTGTCGTCATATCCGCGCCAAGCCCTTCTATCCGCGCGGACTTCTGCGAGACTGGGCGCGCGGTCAAATCTCCGAACTGAGGACCGGGGCCCCACCGGCGGCGCGAGGGCGCGGCCGTGTCTGAGGCTAGCCCCATCGAACAGGTGACGCTGGACAGGCTGTTTGAAGATCCGGCGACAAGCTTCGCGCTGGAAGTCGTGATCGAGGCTTGGGCCAAGCGGGATAGTGCGGATGCGGCCCATGACGCTAGCCTCCTGTGCGTCGCCTTGGCTCGGGCGGCCGATCATCGCTTAGGTTTGGTCAAGTGACCTTCCAAACAAATGGGGAGCCGGTCGAGACCGGTCGTCGGGAGGACCGGTTGCTGCCGTGGGGGCGTGTCCGGGACATCGCGGGCATCAGTCGAACCACGGCGTGGCGGATGCAGCAGAACGGGGACTTTCCGGCGCCTGTTCCGGTGTCGCCAGGGCGAGTCTGCTGGTGGGAAAGCGAACTTACGGCCTGGAAGGCCACGCGGGGCGCGGGCAAGCCGTTGGCGCCGCCTTCAAGGCCGCGGCTGCCGGGGATGCCGCGTGGGTCGCCCAGGCGGGCGGGTGTCCAGATCCCGCACGCTATGGACGGGATAGAGGATCTGCCGATTACACCGATTTCAAAGGCGCCGGCTGTCGAGGCGGCCGAGAAATCGCATGGACGCAAGCGGGGCGCACGGGCCGTGTCCACAGACCAGTTGGCCTTCGATTTCTAAGCGGCATCCGGATCACGTGATCGGCCGACGAACCTGACCCGCTTCTGTCCCTTGAAAAGGACTTCGTCGATCCATCCGCAACGCCAGGTCGCTTGATCTGGCTTGCGGTTCAGGTTGAGCGGCGATCTTATCAAGCTTGAGCACGTCTTACGTGCGCAAGGAATGGGGCCGTCGGCGTGCACGCACTGAGTTTTGAGGCCATGGCGGAGCAACTCGAGCAGAGCGGCGAGTACCGCGTTCTTCGCAAGCTCTCGCCGAGGCTGGCGGTTGAGGCGCCGGACCGGGGCTTGACCCGGCGCGGTCTTTACGTGGACGTCGAAACCACGGGCTTGGATCCGGCGCGCGACGAGATCATCGAGCTCGCCATGGTCCCGTTCACCTATGGAAGAGACGGGCGGATCACCGAGGTCGGCGTGGCCTTCGAAGGGCTACGCCAGCCGGCTGAGCCGATCCCCGCCCACATCACGGCCATCACGGGGATCGACGACGCCATGGTCGCCGGTCGGAGCATTGATCCCGAAGAGGTCGCTCGCTTCGCGGGGCTGGCGGATCTGATCATGCGATGACCTAGGCCTCCTCAGGGGGCCCCGGGGCATAGCTGTTTGCCAGCTCGCTTAGTCCCGAGAGATATCGGAGAAGGGCTATGGTTCGCGAAACCAACGTCAGCTTGCGGACGCCACAAATCTCTCCTCACCCGAGTTCTCGGCCAGACCCGGTGGCCCACGCGAGGTGTACTGCTGGTGAATTTGTGGTCCACCCAAGCGTGACGGCGGCCTATCCAAAAAACGGGATTGGCCGTAAATGGGCTAATGGACAAAACAGCTCACGCTATCCACCAGCGTGTCGGCGCGCTTATCCGCGATCGGCGCAAGGAGCTCGGACTTAGCCAGTCAGCGCTCGCAGAGGCACTGGGCGTAACTTACCAGCAAGTCCAGAAATACGAGAATGGCAGCAACCGTATTTCGGCATCGCGCTTGGTGGCGATCGCCGGCGCGATTAACCTTCCTGTCGGTACTCTACTGGGCGAGGCGCCGACAGAATACCCTAGCGCAGGCTGCGCGGCGGCAGGGGATGAGGAGGCCTTTCGACTATTGAGCGCCTTTCGTCGTGTGTCGCCCCTGCAACAGCAGGCGCTGCTGCAGCTTGTCGAGACGATGGCGACCACTCCAGCGAAGATGTAGTCAGCAATCTAGACGCCGTTGGTCAGGACGTTGGACGGCAAGGGGCGCAATGGACGGGTCCACGCGTTCTTTTGGTTCGAGGAGCGATGTCGTCCCATTTCGCGGGCAACAGCTTCGTTCATCGAAGCTCTAGTGAGGCGATTAGCTGTTCTGGCTTCATCCTGGAGTTGCGAGAGTCGCATCCAGTTGATGCGTGACTCATGCGCTCTGACCCGGTCATCGGGGCAGCTTCGCCGCGCTGCCAGGTAAGGTAGGTCCTCTAGTGAGGCGCAGTAAGAGCAGTTTGGTTTGGCCATGCAAGGCGATGTTTCTATCGGACTTTTTGTGCGATTCCGAAACTTGTGTTGTCTCTACAAGTTGCTGAGGCGGGCATCGATGCGGGCGCCGAATTCGGATCACCACCGGTATCGGGTGGTTGTATGTAAAACTATAAGGCGCACAAGAAAGATCTTGTGCGCCTTATTCTGTTATAGATGATCTTTACAGTAAATGTTGTGGGCAATCTCGCCCGCGTACATCGAAAAAGCGGCAGATCCTAAAACAAGCAGGCCAAATATGGCCGCCAATGTAACGGATGACACTTTTTGCTTATGAAGCTCGACCATCATCTGGACCTTATCTAATTCAGCGTGGGTCAACTGTCAGCATTTTCTGCACGACCATGCGCGCTGTCCCATCCAAGTTTCACAAAACTATAAGCGCCGGCAAGAGCGTGACCGCTGCCGGCTCCAAGTACGTGCGCCGCGGCCGAAACATACCACGCTTGAGCTCCAGTAATTTGATCAAGTTCGGAGGTAGAAATTTCTCTTATGCAGGTCATTCTAATTCATCCAATAATTACTAGCGATGGTCAGGGCAGTTTGCGTCATGAAGACGCTCGCCAACTACCATAAGAAAAGTTGCTGCGCCCAAAGCAAGAGCCGCTAACGCAATGGGATTGGCACCGCTGACAGAATCGATCTGCTCTTCAGACAATTCAAAGAACTTCATTTAACCACCCTCCTGGTTTGAAAATCTAAAAGCGACTAATTTCGCCGATCGAGTCTTACGGCCGCGTTGTTCGAAGTCAATGGTTGTATTTGCACACGCAGTGCGATTGTTTCTGGATTGATTTTGAAAGTCATCTTCAAAAGGTGCAGCTTGTGGACGTGAAGGCGCCATCAAACTCATTAGGTGCACCGTGTCCGATATATGCCGTTCGACACGGCACATTCCGCCTAAACGGCGGGGACCTGACCCTGCTGACGCCGAGCGTCAGCAGGGTCAGGTCCCCGATTCCGAAAAGCGGCTCGTGGATGTTGATCTTGTTTGGTGAGGATATGGTGTTTCGTAAGCAGGGAGGGGCGTCGCTTTCAACAGATACGGGCCGATTCAAGGTCGAACGCCCCGCGTGTGAGGCGCACGCGGGGCGTATCCGGGGTCTGGCGCCTCCAAGCAGGAAGGTTGGCCCCAGACCCTGGAAACCGGAGGATTAGTGCAGGTCGGGCGGGAGCAGGGCTGACACCGGCACGCTCAAGACCCGGGAGGCCAAAAGCAAGGTTTCGGCGAATACCTTGGCATTGCCCGATTCAATGGCGCGAAGCCCTCGAACATCTAGGCCCAGTAGGCTTGCGAGCCTTTCCTCGGACAGGGCCGAAGCTTCGCGAATGTCGGAGATTCTACGACCGACGTATGTGTCGATCTCGTCCAGGGGCTCAACGTCGATCATGCCTGGTCCCTCTCGAACGAATGGAGCCCCAAGCGATGGCCCCCAGGACGCCGAAGAAGAGCAGATAGGAGGTGGACAGATAGGCCCTGCTCAGGATGTCCAGATTGAGGGCGTAACCCACATGGGTCACGACCGTGATCAGCTGGAAGGCGGCGGCCCAAGGGAGCCAGGCCCGCTCGTAGCGCCAGGTCAGAACGACGAGCGCTGCAAGACAGGCGACATCGACGGCCATGATGCCCCATTGAGGGGCGTTGAGGTTGGACCAGTTCTGCACCAGGGGCGTCAGCACGCTTCCGATGACGACCGTGAGCATGGCTAGGCGTTCCGGCAGCCCGCCGCGGATCACGGTGAGGAGAGACGTGATCACCAGAAGGGCCATGAGGCCTATCTGTACGGGGGTCTGGAGAAACTGCATGCCGCAGGATGGCGATCCGAGCGGCAGGGAGCAAGGTGGGCATGATCAGGCGGCCTGACGCAGGCGGCCGGTCGTGCGGACCTGATCCGATTCCGGTTTGCCGGTCATGGGGCCCATGAGCTCTACGTTGTGGCCCACCAGCCACGGGGCGGCCTCGGCAAGGGCGTGGTGGGCGGTGACCAGTCGTCCTCGCGCTTCCCCGAGCGCGCGGACGGCCTCGGTTGCGGCCGACATCGCATCGGCGCCGAGGACGGCGGACAGACGATGATCGAGCCGCGCATTGGTCAGTGTGTTGATGAGGTTGCTGGCGTCCCGGAGCGAGACGTCGGCTGAATCTTCAGCCTTGAACAGGGCGTCGGCGATGGTCTGGGCGAGCTGGCGTCGTTGCATGAGGGATCCTTGCCGCCGGACAAGGCCCGGCAGGCGGAAAAAGGGGAAACAGGAATGGATGGTGGTTCGGGTCAGCGACCCGACAGAAGGCGGTCGACGGCCTGGACGGCGAGTTGCAACTGGACCCCGCCGCCGAGCAGAGCGGCCAGGATGACGGTTGCGGCCGCGGCGATGACGAAGATCGACATCATCCGCTTGAAAGGAGAGGGGGCCTCTCCCGTTTGGGCTTCTTCGGCGGTCGATCGTTCCCGCAAGGGAGAACGAGCGCGATGCAGAAGATCTCGCGCATCAAGTCGAGCGGTGAAAGACTCCCGGCCGCCAGCCGCGTCATCGACAGCAGCTGGATGGCCTGATCCCTTTGCTCGTTCGTCGCCGCCAGCTCGTCGAATATCGCCTCCATCTCCTCCCAGGTCAGGGAGGGGAGACGTGCGAGCGGTTGCGGCATTCGCACCTCCTTTCGTGACGCCATCTGGGGCGCCGACGATCAGGGGAGCTATGGGGAACGGCGCCTCTACGGCGCCGTTCCGTAGAGGGTTTTCGCTTGGTACTCTGCTCTGAGTATGCAGAAGGCGCGCTGCCTGGCGACGGTTTTGCACGCCTAGCTTTCGACAGGCGTTCTCAATGTGTTTGTCGATCGTCTTCGGCGCCTTGCCTGTAAGCTCAGCGATTTCCTTGGACTGGAAGCCCTGACTGACCAGAGACAAGCATTCTCGTTCAGTTGGGGTGAGGCGAGCCTCGATGTCCGAGGGGAACTGCGCGGTCATGGATCAGGACTTGCGAGCGTCCAGGGCCTGGGCCATCGCAAGCAGACCCTGCCTATGGGCGGCGTTGCGAATGCCCTTGTAGGCGCGCAGAAGATCCAGGGCGCCGGGCGTTTCGAGCAGGCTCTTCGGGTCGTCGTTAGTGGGTCCCGCAGCCTCACCGAGCAGGACGGCGCCGCTTGTGCCGAGTTGTTCGGCGATCTGCATCAAACGGGAGACGGAGATGCGATTCTGGCCGCGTTCGTATTTCTGGATTTGCTGGAAGCTGATGTTGATCAGGCGCGAAAGATCATGCTGCGATAGACCCGCGGCCTCGCGATAGGCGCGCACACGCGCGCCGACCTCTACGTCGATGGGATGGGGAGCCTCTGCCATGGGTTTCGTTTACAGGCGGCGGTCTTGCTTGGCGAGGGGCGGATTCCGCGACCGCCGGGTCATGAAGCCGGTTAGCCGACCGCGTCTCCCGTTCTTGCCGCATCGCTTCCTGAACCCAAGGCTCGCAAAGCGCTGCGGTTCATTCGTTTTTGCTTCTGCCCCTCACGACATTTCGCAGGCGCTGCGGATATTAGGTGCTGCGGAGCGCCGTCGCGCCATTGCCTCCGTGCAACCGACAAGAATGAGGGCCCCAAAAATCTCGATGGCGACGTCGGCCAATCCGGGTTGGATGGCTTCGCCGACAGCCAGAGGTTTGGCGAAAAGAGCAATCATGATGTTGCCGGTTGCATGAGCGCCAATCGCGAACTCCAGGCCGGCGAGGCGCCAAACCGCCCAGCCGTAGGCCAGCCCGGATATGAAACGCACGGCGAGCAGAGGCGGAGAAAACTCGAAATGCAGAATAGAGAAGAGGCCGGCGCTAAGCGTGATGATCAGGACCGGGGAGCTTCCAATTAGCCTGTCGATTAAGCGTTGGAGGTAGCTACGGAAGATAATCTCCTCCGATATCGCCATGATGGTGAACGCTGATACGATCAGAGCGACGTAGAGCAGTATGTCGCTGAGAGGGGCCCCGGCGATTGCGCCGCCGATCTGGCGGTTTTCCAGCCAATCGGTCAGGGCGAAGCCAAGCGCTCCCGCGAAGGCGGCGGCGGCCGAGCCGAGCCCAAGATGAGTAAATCTGAATCGGCCAACTGCGCTAAACCAGCGCAACGGGGCTTCTGCCAAAAGCAGTCCCGCAACAACGATGAACCCCAGGCTCAGGGACGCCAGAATATATGCGAGTTGTACGGCGAACAGGCCGTCATTTAGCAGGGGGCTGACGTTCGGAAGCGCCTCGAACATCCGCAGGCCGGCCGCCTTCAAAACCAGATAGAAGGGGAGTCCCAAGGTCATGGCGAACAAGGCACCGCCCAGCATTCCAAAAGGAATAGACAGCACAGCCTTCATCGGATGTCCGCGAAAGCGCCAGTTGCTTGACGCTGTCTCTGCAGGCGAGGGCGCCTCGGTCATTTACGCGATCGCCGCTGTTGTTGATCTAGAACCAAATAGGCTGTCGCCGTCCCGACCGTCGAGGCGATGATGAGCGTCCAGCGGGAGGTCTGAGTGAAGCTGTCTACTAGACCAATCGCCAGCGCGATCAGAACTGCCGGAACAAAATATCGGATATGTTTGAGCATGGCGATCTCGCAAAAATCGGGAGTGAGGTTTGAGCCTCACTCCCTTGGTCTGGATGTTAGCTCACCCAGGCGACGAGCTTATTCCATCCTTCTTTGATGGCGTCGCCCACCTCTTCGATGGCTTCGCCGACCTTCACGCCCAAGGCTTTGCCGTTGTCGTAGGCCGAACCGGCGCCGGAGATCATGTCGATCTCGTCAAACGAAAGTTCCCGGATCGGGCGATCATTTGCCATTGGTGAACGCCTCCTTCAGGCCAGCGAAGAAGCCGGCCACCGAATCCGCCGCGTCCTCGATGGCGTTGGCGGTATTGATGCCGATCTGCTTCCAGGTGTCGTAGGCTTCGCCACCGCCGGCGACTTCGTCGATTTCAGCGTGCGAAAGCACGCGCATGTTGTCAGCGTGCATCATTTGTCGTCCTGAAAACCAGCGTACAGGCCATCCTTGAAGCCCTTGATTTCGTCTTCAAAGACGATGGTAGCCGCCGCGACGATGAGGCCGGCAGCCACCGCGCCCCAGATAGCGCCGGAGACCTGATTGATTTCGTCGGCGGTGATTTCACGCACGTCAAAAGCGAGAGCCGTCATAGCCCCTCCTAAGGTATGGTTTGTGAGTGCGGTCCGGATCGCAAACGAGTGTTGCTTCGATCGTGAGGGTGCGTCAACCTGTGGGAGATTAATTCAGCCCCTTTAGGTAGAAAATTTGTCAGCCCTATTTCGAAGCGAAGCCGTGCAGCACGCCACGCGTCGTCTGTCCGGCGAGGTGGTTTTGGCTTCCTCCCTTTCAACCCGAATGCTGTCCGTTCTGCTTGCTGGAGTGGTGCTTATGGCGTGTGTTTTCGCCAGCATCGCTACCTATGCCCGCAAGGAGACCGTGGCCGGTTGGGTGGCGCCGATCGGCGGGATGATCAGGCTGGAGGCGCGCCAGGGCGGGGTGGTCGAGAGCCTGCATGTGCAGGAAGGCCAGTTTGTTCGCGCAGGTCAGCCTATCGCCACGCTCAAGCTGTCCCAGGCCCTGGAAGGCGGGGACAGCTACCAGGCGATCGGCCAGAGCCTGGATGCGCAGGCCGAGGCGGCGGCGGTTCGGGCGAGCGCCGCGCGTGCGACACTGGATGCGGAGCGGCGACAGCTTGTCGCGCGACGCGAAGCGCTGACGCGCGAACTGACCCAGACGCGGCGCCGGGTCGCCCTGCAGGGAGACCGGCTGAAGCTGGCCCGGGCCGAAATCCAACGCGCCGAGACGATCGCCGCTCAGGGCTTCTTGCCGCGACGCGAACTCGAGTTGAGGCAGGCGTCCGCCCTGGCGGTCGAGCAGGAGGAGGCGCAGCTGACGGGATCCGCTCTGTCCTATGAACGCGAGATCGGAGAGGTGAACGCGCGACTGGCCGTCATATCGATCGACCAGGACGCCGCACGGGCCGACGCCGCCTCGGCCTTCGCCGGCCTCGAGCAGCAGCGGACCCAGGTCGAAACCCAATCCTCCTATGTCGTGGTCGCTTCGGTGGACGGCCGGGTCGCGGCGCTGCCGGTTCGTCGCGGGCAGGGCGTTGCGGCAGGGGCGGCCGTGGCGGTCGTGACGGCGGGAGACGCGCCGCTGGAGGCCGAGCTTTACGCGCCTTCGCGGGCGTCCGGCTTCATTCAGGAGGGCCAGGAGGTTCGCCTGATGTATCAGGCCTTCCCCTATCAAAAGTTCGGGGCGGGCGAGGGGCGCGTGACGTCTGTCTCGCGAACGGTTCTGGCGCCAGCCGAGGTGGCCATACCGGGCCTTCAGGTTCAGGAGCCTGTGTTCCGTGTCCGCGTGAAGCTGTCGCGTGATCATGTCGCCGCCTACGGTCGGTCGGCGCCCCTGCAGCCGGGAATGCTGCTCACGGCGGACGTGGTGATCGATCGCCGAAGTCTCCTGGAGTGGCTCCTAGATCCCCTTTATGCGGCGGGGAAACGCGCATGAGCCCCTTGTCTGAGCTGAACTTCTCCCGCCGACGGCGGCTGCCTGTCATTCAGGGCGCGGAAGCGGCGGAATGCGGCCTGGTCTGCTTGACCATGATCGCGCACTGGCACGGCCATGACGTCGATCTCAACGGATTGCGGCAACGTTTCTCCCTGTCGATGGCGGGCGCGACCCTGCGCAGCATCATGGGCATGGCTGACCAATTGGGGCTGGCGCCCCGCGCCTTGCGCGTTGAGCTGTCGGCGCTGGACAAGGTCCGCACGCCGGCCATCCTGCACTGGGATCTCAACCACTTCGTGGTGCTGAAGTCGGTCCGGGGCGGCAAGGCGGTGATCCATGATCCGGCGACCGGTGCGCGCACCTACGATTTGCGCGAATTGTCGGATCATTTCACGGGCGTGGTGCTGGAGCTGTCGCCTTCTGCGACCTTCGAGAAGGTGACGGCGCGCGTTCCAGTTAGTCTGACCAGTCTGTGGTCGCGCATGACGGGGCTCTGGCCGGCCCTGTTCCAGATTCTGGGTCTTTCCCTGGCGCTTCAAGTCGCAGCCTTCGCCATGCCCTTCCAGATGCAGTTGGTCGTGGACGAAGCGCTCATGCGAGGCGACCGGGACCTGCTGGCCGTGCTGGCGCTGGGCTTCGGGGGGCTGGTGGTGGTCCAGGCGCTCATCGAGGCCCTTCGCGGATGGTCGCTGCAGGTCTTCGGTCACATGCTCAGCTACCAGATGGTCGGCAATCTCGTGCGCCATATGATGCGGCTGCGGTCGGACTGGTTCGAAAAGCGCCATGTCGGCGACATTCTGTCGCGGATCGGTTCGGCCTCCGCGATTCAGGATGTCCTGACCCGCGGGGTTGTGTCGGCCATCATCGATGGCGGCATGGCGCTCGTGGCGGTGATCATTCTCTGGTTCTATTCGCCGACGCTGACCATGGTGGTGCTGGCGGCGGTCGCGATCAGCCTGATCCTGGCCATGGCCATGTTCCCGGCGCTGAAAGCGCGTACGCACGAGCAGATTATCGAGGGCGCCCGCGAACAGTCCCACATTATGGAGACGGTTCGGGCGGCGACGACCATCAAGATCATGGGGCGGGAGGCCGAGCGCGAAAGCGCGTGGCGCAACCTTTACGCCAATGTGATCAACGCCTCTGTCTCGGTAGGCAAGCTCCAGATCTCGTTGTCCCTGGTCCAGGGACTGGTGAGCGGGCTGCAGACGGTCATCGTCATCTATCTCGGTGCGCGGACCATTCTGGCGGGAGACGGATTCTCGGTCGGCATGCTCATCGCCTTCCTGTCCTTCCGTCAGACCTTCACCGACCGGGTTATGGCCCTGATCAATCAGGCGATCCAGTTTCGCTTTCTCAAGCTTCATCTAGAACGTCTCTCAGACATCGTGACCGCCGAACAAGAGGTCCAGGATACCCCGCCGCCGCAGTTGGCTGTTCAGGGCCATGTCCGTTTTGACGCGGTGTCCTTCCAGTACGGCGCGGCCGATCGCGAGATACTCAAAGCCGTCGACTTAGAGATCTCGGCTGGCGAATTCGTCGCCCTGACAGGGCCTTCGGGAGGCGGCAAGTCCACTCTGGTGAAGATCATACTGGGCCTTCTTTCGCCCACGAGCGGACGCGTCGAGCTTGACGGGCAGACGGCCGGACCCGCCCTATGGCGCGCATGGCGCGAAAGAGTAGGCGTGGTCTCGCAGGACGATCGCCTCTTGTCCGGGACCATCGCTGACAACATCGCCTTTTTCGATCCTGATCTCGACATGGCGCGCGTTCAACAGGCGGCCATGGCCGCCCAGGTCCATGACGACATTGCTCGAATGCCCATGCAGTACCTGTCTCTGGTCGGCGACATGGGCTCCACCCTGTCCGGGGGGCAGCGGCAACGCGTGCTGCTGGCGCGCGCCCTTTACCGGCGTCCCAGCATCCTGGTGCTCGACGAGGGCACCGCCAATCTGGATGTCCAGACCGAGGAGGTGATCGCTGACCTCGTCGCGGCCCTGCCCATTACTCGGATCGTCGTGGCCCACAGGCCGGCGCTCCTGCAACGCGCAGATCGGGTCCTGGTGCTGAAAGACGGAATGTTCGAAGCGCAGGTGGAAGAGGCGCGGCTGTCCGCCTAGCCCGCTGCCGCCAGGAAGGCCGCGCGCCTCAGCTGCGTGCTGCGTAACGAGGGGATGTCATGACGGGTTTGACGAACTGGTCCTTGTCGCTGGCGGGACTGGGCTCGCTCTGCTGGCTGGCGTCGCTGTTGCGGGTGGTTCCGGAAGAAATGAGGGTGCGGCTGGGGCTGCTGGGCGCACCGTTCCTAGCGGCGGCGGTCTTTCTGAGCGTGCTCGCGACGGCTGTCGCCGCGGCGGGGCGTGTCGCCGGCATGCGACGGCGGGACAAGGCGGTAACCGGGGTCGCGAAGAGCAAATTTCAATAGCTGGTTTTATCAACTAATGGTTGATGAATCGGTGAGGGAAGGAGATGTTCATTGCGCGGCATGGTTCGCAAGCATCTGAACTGAGGAGGGCCCCATGGCTCAGCAAGACACCCGTCGTTTGACGGATTTGGAAATCGCCGCAGTGACCGGCGCCGTCATCGAGCCGCCGCCGCCCGCCGGCGGGGGCGGTCTGGGAGATATTCTCAAGGACGCCATGACGCCGCCCAAGCCCATTGAAGATCAGGTCATCATTCACTGATCATTGCGGGAGGTCCGGTCGCAGACTGGGCTTAAGAAAAAGGCCCCCGTCGCTTGGCGACGGGGGCCTGATCTTGTCTGGGGGCCGACTATTCGGCTCGGGCCCGAACCTCGGCGCGCCAGACGCGCCCGGGCTGCAGGTAGGCTCGAGCGACGCGCTGGAGGTCTTCGGACGTGACTGCCTCCAAGTCCGCCACGACTCCCCGAGCCGCTTCGAGCCGCTCGGGATAGGCGGCGGCCCCGTCCAGCTGGTTCATCCAATAGGCGTTGGTGGCCTGGGCCCGGCGCGTGCCCTCGACGGCGGGCAGGCGGGCGCGCTGCAGTTCGTCGGCGGAGACCGGGGTGTCGCGCAGATCGGCGGCGATGCGATCCACCGTCTCAAAGAAGCCGGGTAGGGCCTCCGGGGGCGTTTCGACCTGAGTGAAGAGGTAGCCGTAGCCCGGGAAGACGGTCGATGAGCTGGTCCCGACGCTAGGCGAATAGGCGACGCCCTGCTTTTCGCGCAGTTCTTCGGTGACGCGGAGCTGCATCACCCTGGCCAGAACGCTCACGGTTCGGGCCTCGCGACGGTCGCCCACGGAGTCCGTCGTGGGCCAGGCGACGTAGCCGAGGGCCTGGGCGGCTGTTCCGCCGTGGTTAAGTGCGACGGGGCTCTGTGTCGGTTGCGGGAAGCGGACCGTCCGTCCGTCTCTCGCTTCGGGGGCTGGGCCGCGGGCGGGCAATGCGCCGAAGGTCGTGGCGGTCTTTGCGATCGCATCCTCGACCGTGATGTCGCCGACGATCAGGATTTCGGCTTGACCGGCGGCCAGGGAGGCGGACACTCGATCCTTGAGATCCTGAAGGCTTGAAGCTGAGATGTCAGCGTCGGAAGGATAGCTGAAACGCTTGTCGCCGTCTGCCAGAAGCCCTGCGCCGCGCACCGCCAGCGCGCCGGACGGGGTGGCCTCGGCCTGCTGCAGCAACTTTCCGAAGGCGCCCTTGATCCTGTCGAAGGGTTCGGGACGCCAGCCGGCGTCAGTGTAATAGGCGGCCAGCATCTGCATCTGCAGGCCCAGATCCGCCGGCGTCGTCGCGCCGCTCAGCTGATAGGCGTCCGACAGACCTTTGAAGTCAATGCTGACAACCCGTCCGGCCGTGGCCTGTTCGATCTGTCCCTTGGTCAAGCGGCCGAGCCCCCCTTCGGAAAAGACGAGGCTCGAGGCCCAGGCCGAGGTCATTTCGCCCGAGGGCAGGTCAAGGTCGCCGCCGCCGCCGCGTACAGCCACGAGGACCTCGTCGTCCTTGAAATCGGTCGGCTTGACAACCAGGACGGCGCCGTTGTCGAAGCGGACAATCGTCACGCCCAGGCCGGCGATCTCTTCGCGCTTGTAGGCCGAGGCTTGGCCGAACTGGGTGTAGGGCCAGTCGATCGCCTCCGCGGCCTTCTGCGCCTCGACTGGACGGGCGGCCGAGGCGTTGAAGGCTGCCGTGACAGCTTCGGCGCCGCCTTCGATCGGCTCAGGCGTGGTCAGGAAGAGCAGGGGGCCGTTGCCCGTGAAGGTCGCGCGGATCGCCTGGTTGACGGCTTCGGGCCTGACCCAGGCTGCGACTGCGTCGAAGAGTTTCAGGTCGTCGGCCGGGCTGGTGAAGATCTCGCCCTCATTTGCTGCGTTCAGCAGGGCGGCGGCCAGTTGCGGGGTTTGGCGGGTATTCGCGCCTGCCGCCGCGGTTTGCAGGGCGGCGCGGATTTCAGCCGCCTCGCGGTCGATCTCTGCCTGGGTCACGCCGAATTCGACAAGACGGCGCTGCTCCTGCTCTGCGGTCTCGACCGCACGGCGCCAACCGCCGGGATTGAAGAAGACGGCGAGCGTGCCCGCATCCAGAGACTTGATCAGGGACTGGTGACCGCCGCCAGCCCCCAGGATAGGCGGATCTCCCGCGCGGGCGAGTTCGGCGAGACGGCGGTTGAGCACGGCCAGACCGAGTTGGCGTTTCAGGGCTTCTTCCCGGATCGCCAGGCTGTCCGGTCGTGCGTCGTGATCACGCGTCCATAGCAATTGGATGCTTGACTGGGCGCCCGGCTCGAGATGGACATGGGTCTCCGTGTCGCGTTTCCGGACGGAGCCCAGAACGGGGTCGGGACCGGCGGGGGCCTGGTTTTCCCAGGTCCCGAAGGCGGCCTGGATCTGGCGCTCCATCACATCGGGATCGAAATCGCCAACGGCGATCAGGGTCGCCCGCTCAGGGCGGTAGTAGGCCTCGTAAAACCGAACAAAGCGGTCGCGCGGCGCCGTGCGGATAATCTCCAGGTCCCCGATCGGAATCCGGTCGGCGAGTCTTTGTCCGGGGGCAGCGAAGGCCAGCATGGCCTTGAGGGAACGATGCTGGGGCGTGTCGCGAGTCCGCTCCTCGCCGACGACGACGCCGCGCTCACGGTCGATGGCGTCCTCTTTGAAAAGGAGTTCGCCGGCGGTTTCGCGGAGCACCATCAGACTCGTCTCGACCGTGTCGGCCGAGGTGTTAGGCAGGTTCAGCATATAGATGGTTTGGTCGAAGCCCGTCTGGGCGTTGGTGTCCCCGCCGAAGGAAAGGCCTAGGCGTTCCAATCGCGCGGTCATCTCGCCTTCGGGGATATTGGTCGATCCGTTGAACGCCATGTGTTCGAGGAAGTGGGCGAGACCCTTCTGGTCGTCCGCTTCGGCCAGAGAGCCCGCGTCGATGCGCAGCCGCAAGGCCGCCTGGCCGGGAGGAGAGGCGTTGCGCATGACGGCGTACCGCATGCCGTTGGCGAGCCGTCCCGACCGCAGGGCCGGGTCCGCCGCCAGGCCGGTAGCCGCAGCCGGCGCTGCCGAGGCGGGGGTCTGCGGCGGGCTTTCGGCGCGGGCGGCAGGTCCTGCCGCGGCAAGCAAGGCGACGCCGGATGCGGCGACGAGGAGCAGGTGGCGTAGACGGGGCATGTGGATTCCGAATGGGCTGCGGCGCACGCGCGCCGGTCGGGATCATAGGGAGCTCCGACCGCATTCGTCTACCTATAGGAGTTTATCTCATACCGCTTTGGTTGATGAATGTTGTGGTGGAGCCTGTGCCAGCGTCCCGACCGATTGGCGGGAATTGTGGATGAATGAACTTTCGGGTTGTCGATTTTGACATCTCAGGGTAGCCGTCTTTTAACGGTCAAGCTTTTAGACATGTGGGGGCTACGTGAGCACGCACCAGGTGCACGTTTTCATCAGTCATTCCTGGGCCTACTCCCATCACTACGACACGCTGGCCAAGTGGATATTCCAGCAGTCGTGGTCGGCCGGGAGCGCCTCGATTGATTTTCGGAATTTTTCCGTGCCGCAATCGGATCCCATCCTAAACGCCGCCAATGACAAGCAGCTTCGGGAAGCGATCTATCGTCAGATCAGCCGCAGTCATGTCGTCGTCATCCCAACAGGCATGTACGCCAACCACAGCAAGTGGATCGCCAAGGAGATCGACGGCGCGAACCTCTATGGAAAGCCGATTCTCGCCGTAGACCTGCGAGGGGCGCAGCGGACATCCAGCGTCGTGGGGCAGGCGGCGACCCAGTGCGTAGCCTGGAACTCGCAGTCTGTAGGGACTGGCATCTGGGATCTCTACTACAATGGGGGGAAGTAGGATGCGCAAGGCGCTGATTGTCGGCATTGACCATTATGATCGGGTCTCGCCGTTGTTCGGGTGTGTGAACGACGCTCACAGCGTTCGCGCCGCCCTGGAGCGGAATAGCGACGGCACGATCAACTTCGACGTCAAGTTGATGACGTGTTCTGGGGCTGCGGATCCGCTCACACGCGCGGAGCTGCGCGATGCGGTCAAGGAATTGTTCGCTCACCACGGTGAGGCCGCGCTCTTCTATTTCGCAGGCCATGGTCACATCGAATCGACCGGAGGATACCTGCTCGGTACCGATGCCCGGACAGGCGATGATGGTCTTTCGCTGAGCGACATCCTGCAGTTCGCCAACGAGAGCAAGGCATCCAACAAGGTCATCATTCTGGATAGTTGTCATTCCGGCATCGCGGGAGACCGGCCCGGGAAGCAGGCCATGGCCGAGTTGTCGGAGGGCATGACGATCCTCACCGCATCGACGGCTGAGCAGTATGCCAATGAAGTGAATGGGGGCGGGGTCTTCACCGGCCTGCTGGTGGACGCGCTCAATGGGGCGGCAGGGAATCTTGTGGGGGAGGTCACCTCCGGCGGTGTCTATGCTCATATTGATCAGTCGCTCGGCTCATGGGGGCAGCGGCCTGTCTTCAAGACCAATGTGAGCCGCTTCAACTATCTTCGGAGGGTTCAGCCGCCGATCACGCTCGCCGATCTGCACAGGCTTGATGATCTCTTCCCCGAGCCCGGCTTCGAATACCCGCTGGATCCCGGATACGAGCCAGACAGCGAGGCACCTGATCCGGTCAAGACAGAGAAGTTCGCCCTGCTTCAGCGATACGCCAAGGTGAACCTCGTTGTTCCAGTTGGGGAAGCGCATATGTACTATGCCGCGATGAACAGTCGGGGGTGCCGCCTTACGGTTCTAGGCGAGCATTATCGCCGCCTGGTCACAGACAAGAGGATCTAGCATGAAGGTCTTCATCTCCCATCAGGCTGCGGATTCAGTCGCCGCTATGCGTGTCCAGCAGCGCCTCCATTTTCACGGCATCCCTTCCTATCTGGACGTTATCGATCCCTATATCGTCCGGCGGGGCGAGGATTTGGCCACCCATATTCGTCGGCAGATGGGGAGTTGTACTCAATTGCTCGCCATCATCTCGGACGCGACCAAAGCTTCTCAGTGGGTGCCGTGGGAGATCGGCGTTGCAACGGAAAAGGACTTTCCGTTGGCGACCTATTCGGGCGTTTCGACCCTGCCGCCCGAGTTCCTGCGTAAATGGCCCTATTTGCGCACCGAGCAGGACATTGATCGCTACGCTGCGGCGTCGAAGGCTGCATCACATGCCTTCTCTCGAAAGCGGGCGACACTGACGGAAACCGTCGCGCGTATGTCGTCAACTCAGGACTTCTACACCGAACTGCGCCGCTCGTTGGGGCAGTAGAGAAGGGCGGGAGGGCAACCTTCTGCTTCGGCGACGGAGCCTGTTGCTTGGAGCGCGGCGGCGGTCGCCCGAAGGCGGGGGTCGTTCTTGGCCCAGGCGGCCGCGGCCGGGAATATCGCGCCCGCATCCGCCACTTCGTCGGAGGCGTCCAGAGACAGGGCGTGAAGCGCTTTCGCGGCGTCAGACGCCTCTATTCGGGCAGGCACAGCGCTGGAGCATACTCTCCAGCTCCGTGCTTTGGGGCTCCGGTGGATGACGAAGCCCAACGCAACAGGTCGTTCATGAAGCCTGTCTTGTGGAGTTTTCCGACTGGGTTCGATGGGCCAAACTGGGCGTAGTGGAATCGGGCAGCAGGAGGCCTGGATGACGATTGGTCGAGCAGGTTTTGAAGTCTATCGCGGAAAGGGCCGCCACGCGCGTCGCGTGCGCGCCGCTTCGGGAGGCGTGTTTTTGAGCCTTTTCATGGCATGGCTGCGTCAGCGGGACTAATGGGCGCCAAGCCTTGGTCCATGCCGTTTCACCCTCCCAGGAGCCATTTTTGTGGGGTGCTAGTGGGGCATTCGAAACGAAACCAAACGATCATCCATGCAAAGCGATGAAACAAGACTTTGCTATATGGTTTTGTTTTTTCTTGTTTTTGAGTTGGTGTGAAAAAGACTGAAATTGGCCTGGAGCCGATTTACACCGAGAGGGTCGGCGGTTCGAACCCGTCGCCGCCTACCATTATTTTTTGATATCTTGGCGCTGCGCGGCTCTGCCGCTGGTCCAATCGGCTGATCGCCTGTGGTCTAGTATCTGTGCAGATCCAGCCGCATGCCTGCGACGATCAGGCAAGCCTTGTCGGCGACGGCCGCGATGCGCTGGTTAAGTCGTCCTGCGTCATCGCGGAAACGGCGCCCCAGGGCGTTTTCCGGGACCAGCGACCATCCAACCTCATTGCTGACGACCCATGCAGTGGCCGGGCAGGCGGAGAAGGCCTGGGCCAGTTCCTCAATGGCTGCATCCACGTCGTGATCTCCCAGCATCTGATTACTGAGCCACAGGGTCAGGCAGTCGACCACCACGATGTCCTCGGCCGTCAGGTCGCGGACCGCAGCGGCCAGGTCCAGCGGTGCTTCTAGCGTGCGCCAACCGTCGCCGCGTTCGTCTCGGTGTCGGTCGATGCGGTCGCGCATCTCGTCGTCGAAGGCTTCGGCTGTGGCGATCATCAGGGGAGGGCGGCCGGTCTTCGCCGCCGCCTGTTCGGCTTGCTTCTGAGCATAGGTGCTCTTGCCCGAACGGGCGCCGCCGAGGACCAGGGTTATGCTCATTGATCGTCTCCGGTTGACCTGAGGGGCGCGCGGTCCTACTGCCACGGTCGCGTCAGGTTCCCCGAAAGGGGATCAAAAGGGAACGGAGTGTGAAACTCCGGCTGTTCCCGCAACTGTAAGCGGCTAGCCCGCGCGTCATACGCCACTGGCGGTCCGGAAGGCCACGGCCTGAACGACTTCTGGGAAGGCGACGTGCACCGGCGTTGATCCGCGAGCCAGGAGACCTGCCTGTCGCCGTCGTTCTCCGCGCGGTCGGGATGTGCCGAGCGGTCGAGGTGACTCGTGTGACGACAAGTGGAAACCAGCCGCGCCAGCGGTCCCTTCCGCGTGTCCGATGGGCGTGTGGCAGGTCGTTGGCCGGCGTCGTCAAAGGAGCCGCCGGATGAACCGGATCGCCTATGCCTCTCTCGCTGCCGCCAGCCTGCTGGCCGCATTCCCCGCCGTTGCCGAGATCACCGACCAGCAGGCCGCCGCGCCTGACGTGGCGGGCCGCGCCGGCGCCACCGCCCTGGCCGACGTCATCGTCACCGCCAACCGCTCGGCCCAGCCGATCGAGCGCGTCGGCGCCTCCGTCACCGTCCTGACCCAGGCCGCCATCGAAGCGCGCCAGACTCCGGCCGTGGCAGAGCTTCTGGCCCAGACGCCGGGCGTCAGCTTCACCCGCAACGGCGGCGTCGGCACGTCCACGGGCGTCAATATTCGCGGCGCCGAGAGCCAGCACACCGTAGTCCTGATCGACGGGGTCAAGCTGAATGATCCGTCCTCGACCCAGGGCGGGTTTAACTTCGGCAACCTGCTGGTCGGCGACACGGCGCGCATCGAGGTGCTGCGCGGCGCCCAGTCGACCCTGTGGGGCAGCCAGGCCATCGGCGGCGTTGTCAACATCGTCACCGCCGAACCGACCGAAGCCCTGCAAGGCTCGCTCGACGCCGAGGCCGGCGCACGCGGCACCACCTATTTCCGCGGCGGGATCGGCGGGGCGAATGAGCGCCTGAGCTGGCGTCTGGCTGCCAGCCGCTATGACACCGACGGCTTCTCGGCCTTCGCCAAGGGAACCGAGGACGACGGCTACACCAACACCGGCCTGTCGGGCCGCCTGAATCTGAAGATCACGGACGCCGTGTCGCTGGACCTGCGCTCGGTCTGGTCGAACGGCCAGAACGACTTTGACGCCTTCAACGGCGACAGCCGCGAATACGGCAAGACCAAGGAACTGGTCGGCTACGCCGGGCTGAACTTCGACCTGCTGGACGGCCGTTTCCGCAACCGCGTCGGCTATGCCTACACCGACACGAACCGCCGTAACTACAACCCCGCGACCCTGGTCCAGCCGCTGACCTTCGACGCGGCCGGCGAAAATCGTCGCTGGGAATACCAGGGTACGTTCGCTGTCACCGAGACGCTGAACACCACCTTCGGCATCGAGAGCGAGCGTTCGGAAATGCGCACGCGTTCGCCGTCGGCCTTCAACCTGAACCCGGCCTTCGCACGCGGTCAGGCGGACCTCGACAGCGCCTATGCCCAGGTGCAGTGGACGGTGCTGGACGGCCTGACCCTGACCGGGGGCCTTCGTTACGACGATCACGCCCAATACGGGGACAACCTGCTGGGTCAGCTCGCGGCGGCCTGGGCCCTGAACGACGGCGACACCGTGGTGCGCGCCAGCTGGGGCCAGGGCTTCCGCGCGCCGGGCCTGTATGAGCTCTACAGCGAATACGGCAACCTGACGCTTCAACCGGAAGAGTTCGACAGCTGGGAGGTCGGCGTCGAACAGCGCCTGTTCGATCGCGCCGTGGTCTCGGCGACCTACTTCAACCGTCAGGCCGACAACGAGATCCGTTACAACGGCTGCTCGACGCCCTCGACCGATCCGCTGTGCACCGTCAACGGCGTCGGCCGTTGGGGCTACTACCGCAATGTCCAGAAGACCGAGGCGCAAGGCGTCGAACTGATCGGCCGCGTCAATGTGACCGAGCGCCTGAATGTCAGCGCCAACTATACTTGGACCGACGCAAAGAGCGCCTCGGGCGCGACGGACGGCAAGCGCCTGACGCGTCGTCCCGAGCATATGGGTAACTTCGCCGCCGACTACATCTGGCCGGTGGGCCTGAAGACGGGCGTCGCCGTGCGCTACGTCGGCGAGACGTTCAACAACGACGCCAACACCGTCGTCGTCGGCGAATACACCCTGGTCGACATCCGGGCCTCCTATCCGATCAGCGAGAACCTCGAAGTCTATGGTCGGGTCGAGAACGCCTTCGACGAGGCGTATCAGACGGTCCTGAACTACGGCACGGCGGGTCGCGGCGTGTTCGGCGGCGTTCGCGTCCGGTTCTGATCCGATGCATGACGCCGCGTTTCTGACGACGGCGACCCGGCACGGCGGCGGTCTGATGAGGGCCGCCGCCGCCTATCCTGATGCGCCGAGGCCGTGGTTGGACCTGTCCACCGGGATCAACCCCGAGCCGTGGCGCGGGCCGCGTGCGGCGGAGGCGGAACTGAACCGCCTGCCCGATCCTGGCGCCCTGGTGGCGCTGGAGACGGCGGCGGCGTTGGCTTTCGGCGCGGCGCCTGAACGGACGGCGGCGACGGCCGGAGCCGAGACGGCGATACGCCTTCTGCCCCTGCTGCTGGGCGTGCGCTCGGTCGAGATCGTCGGTCCGACCTATGGCGCCCATGCCGAGGCCTGGCGGGCGGCGGGCGTGGCGACGCGCCTGATCGCTTCCGATCAGGCGGCGACGTCTCAGGCGGGCGTGCTGGTGATCGTCAACCCGAACAATCCCGACGGCTGCCTGACCCGGCGCGCCGACCTGATCGCCATGGCGCGTGCGCGCTCGGCGAAGGGGCGCTGGCTGGTGGTGGACGAGTCCTTCATCGAGTGCGCGCCCGACGACAGCGTTTCGGACGTGGTCGAACCGGGCCTGATCGTCTTGCGGTCGTTCGGCAAGTTCTATGGCCTGGCGGGGGTAAGACTGGGCTTCATGCTGGCCGCGCCGGACCTGATCTCACGCCTGGGCGCCCTGCTGGGCGACTGGCCGGTCGGCGCCGACGCCCTGACCATGGGGCGCGGGGCCTATGCCGATGCGGCGTGGCGGGCGCGGACCGAGGCGACGTTGTCTGAACGCGCCGCCCGGTTGGATGAGCAACTGACACAAGCGGGCTTCGACATCGTCGGCGGAACCAGCCTGTTCCGCATGACGCGCACGCCGCACGCGGCGCCCTGGTTCCAGCATCTGTGTCGGGCGGGCGTCCTGACCCGCCCGTTCGACCATACGCCGGACGCCTTGCGTTTCGGCGTGCCGACCGAACGCGATCTGGCTCGTTTGGCTCGTGCGTTGGAGACTTTCTCGTGAGGACGACGCGGCGGGGCGCAATGGTCGGTGCAGCAGCGGCCCTGATCGCCGCGCCCGCCGTGGCGCATCCTGCGCCCCGTCGCATCGTCTCGCTGAACGCCTGCCTCGACGCCATCCTGGTCCACGTCGCCGACCGAGGGCAGATCGCGGCCCTCAGCCACTATGCGCGCGAGCCGCTCGGCTCGACCATTTCCGAGGTGGCCAAGACCTTGCCCTTCACTTGGGAGACGGCGGAAGAGGTCATCGCCCTGCGCCCCGACCTGGTGCTGACCAGCCGCCACAGCGCCCTGGCCACCCGCAATGCTCTGGGCCGCATGAACATCCCGACCGAGCTGTTCGCCGTCCCCGACAGCGTGGCGGCCAGTCTGGATCAGGTGCGTGAGGTCGCCCGTCTGGTCGGTCGCCCGGCGCGAGGCGAGGCCCTGATCGCCCGCACCGAGGCCGCCATCGCCGCCGCCGCGCCGCCGCCTGGAGGGAAGCCGCTGAAGGCCCTGATCTATCAGCCCAACGGCTTCGCCGCCGGGCGGGGCACCCTGATGGACGAGATGATGACCCGCGCCGGGTTCGACAACGTGGCTGGGCGGTACGGCCTCGGCAAGTGGGGCAATGTCCCGGTCGAACGTCTGCTGGCCGATCCGCCGCAGGTCCTGCTCAGCGGCACACCCGCCCTGGGCTCGCGCACCTGGGCCGACCGGGTGATGCGCCACCCGGCGCTGGCCTCGCTGTCCGGTCGGATGGTCCAGGCGCAGCTGGACGAGAATCTGCTCTATTGCGGCGGCCCGGTGCTGATCCAGACCGCCGCCGCACTGGCTCAGGCGCGCCGCACGGCGCTGGAGGCCCTATGAAGATCTCGCCGCGACCCTTGATCATGCTGGGGCTGCTGGCCCTGATCGCCCTCCTGTCCGTCGCCAGCATGAGCGCTGGGCGCGTTTGGGTCCCGTGGAGCGGCTGGGCCGCCCAGCGTGGCGATCCGGCCTGGGCCATCCTGTTCGAACTGCGCCTGCCTCGCACCATCCTGGCCCTGATGGTCGGGGCGGTGCTGGGCCTGACCGGGGCGGCGCTGCAAGGCTATACGCGCAACCCTCTGGCCGATCCGGGGATGCTCGGCGTCTCGACCATGGCCGCCCTGGGGGCGGTGTTGACCTTCTATCTGGGTGCGGCGGCGAGCGCGCCCTGGGTGCTGCCCGGCGCGGCCATGGTCGGCGCGGGGCTGGGCGTGGTCCTGCTGCTGGCGCTGGCGGGGGCGACCAGCAGCGTCGTCACCTTCATCCTGGCCGGCGTGGTGATCCAGACCATGGCCGGGGCCGGGGTGGCCTTGGCGCTCAACCTCGCTCCCAACCCCTGGGCGGTGAACGAGATCGTCAACTGGCTGATGGGCTCTCTGGCCGACCGCAGCGTCGTCGAGCTGAAGTTGGCGGCGCCCGGCATGATCCTCGGCTGCCTGCTGCTGATGACCCAGGGGCGGACGCTGGACGCCCTGACCCTGGGCGAGGCCGGGGCGCGTTCGCTGGGGGTTCGTCTGGATATCGGGCGCTTGATGTTGGCGCTGGGCGCGGCGCTTGCGGTCGGGTCGGCGGTGTCGGTGACCGGGTCCATCGGTTTCGTGGGCCTGATCGTACCGCACCTGCTGCGGCCCCTGATCGGCACCCGGCCCGGCGGTCTGCTGCTGCCCTCGGCGCTGGGCGGGGCGGCCCTGGTGCTGGCGGCGGATATTCTGGTGCGGCTGACCCCGTCGGCGGCCGAGATCAAGCTGGGCGTGGCCATGGCGGCCCTGGGCGGGCCCTTCTTCCTGGCCCTGTTGATCAGCATGAGGAGGAAGCTGGCGTGAGCCTTCTGAGCGCGGAAAACCTGTCCGTCCGACTGGGCGACAAGACGGTTCTTAGCGGCGTCAGCGCGGCCTTTGCGCCGGGCCTGGTGACGGCGGTGGTCGGGCCGAACGGGGCGGGTAAGTCGACCCTGCTGGACTGTCTGGCGGCCCTGCGAAAGCCAGATGCGGGCCAGGTGACGCTGGATGGTCGGGCTCTGCGCGACCTGCCGTCGCGCGAACGGGCCCGCCGGATCGCTTATCTGCCCCAGAACGCCGAGATCGCCTGGGCGGTGAACGGGCGGACCTTCGTGGGTCTGGGCCGCACCCCCTATGTCGGCGCCTGGGGTTTGACCGCAGAGGACCGGACCGCCGTGGATCGCGCCCTGACCGTCACAGGCGTTCAGTCCTTCGCCGACCGTGTGGTTTCGACCTTGTCAGGCGGCGAGCGGGCGCGTGTCCTGATCGCCCGCGCCCTGGCCGGGGATCCGCAATGGCTGCTGGCGGACGAGCCTTTGGCGGGGCTGGACCCCGGCCATGTGCTGGACGCCTGCGACCTGTTCCGGCGGCTGGCGGATGAAGAGGGGCGCGGCGTCATCCTCACCCTGCATGACCTCGACGCCGCCCTGCGGGTTGCAGACCGCGTGATCGTTCTGGCCGAGGGGCGGGGGCTGGCCGACGCTGCGCCGGTCGAGGCCCTGTCGCCCGAGGTGCTGAGGGCGGCCTATGGCGTCGAGGCCCGCACGCTGGACGGCCTGCGTGGCCCGGTGCTGGAGATGGTCGGTCGTGCCCGCTAGCGTACCGACGCCCTGGATCGTCGCCGGCGCCCTGCTGGTCGAGGGGGCGATCGGCTGGCCGCGCCGCCTCAGCCATCCGGTCGTCTGGATCGGCGGTCTGATCGCGACCCTGGAACGGCGCTGGAACCGCGCGGCGTGGCCAGCGAAGTCACGGCGCGCGCTGGGCGTCCTGACGGTTCTGATCCTGATGGTCGTGGCAGGCGGCGCAGGCTGGGGCCTTGAACGCCTGGCCGCTAAGGCGCCCGTCTGGCCGGGACTGGCGATACTAGTGATCTGGGGAGCGACGGGGCTGGCGGCGCGCAGCCTGTTCGACCATGTCCGCGCCGTGGCTTGTCCGCTGGCGGCAGGCGACCTGCCCGCCGCGCGCCTGGCCGTCGGCATGATCGTCGGTCGCGACGTCGAGGCCATGGACGAAGGCGAGGTCGCGGCCGCCGCCCTGGAAAGTCTGGCCGAGAGCTTTTGCGACGGGGTGGTCGCGCCGGTCTTCTGGTTCGTGGTCGGCGGCCTGCCGGGGCTGTTCGTCTACAAGGCCGTCAACACCGCCGACAGCATGATCGGCCATATGGAGGCGCGCTGGCGGGCCTTCGGCTGGGCGGCGGCTCGGACCGACGATGTGATGAACTGGATCCCGGCCCGGATCGCCGGGGCGCTGATCGCGCTCGGCGGATGGCAGGGTTGGAGCATCATGTGGCGGGACGCCCGCAAGCACGCCTCGCCCAACGCCGGCTGGACGGAAGCGGCCATGGCGGGCGCATTGCGGGTGCGGCTGGGCGGGCCGGTTCGTTATGACGGCGAGATCACCTATCGCCCTGATATCGGCGACTGGGCGCCCCCGCGCGCCCATGACCTGCAACGGGGTCTTCGCGTCTATGGCGTCGCCTGCGCTGCACTGATGTTGATTTTGATCGTGGGAGGCTTCGTATGGCCGCGTTGACCCTGACTGACCTGTTCGCCGTGCCCGCGCTGGATCGGTCCCTCGCACCTGCCTTGCAGCAGGCGCTGGACGGCAAGGCCAAGCCCCCCGGCGCCTTGGGTCGGATCGAGGAACTGGCCCTGACGCTCGGCCTGATCCAGCGACGGTTGAAGCCGATCATGGAGCGCCCGGTCCTGCTGGTCTTCGCCGGGGACCACGGCCTGACGCGCTCGGGCGTGGCGGCCTTTCCGTCGGGCGTTACTGTGGCCATGGTCGATGCCCTGCTGACGGGCAAGGCCAGCGCCAACGCCTTCGCCCGCGTGGTCGGGGCCGAGGTTCGCGTGATCGACGCGGGCGTCGCCGCCGACCTATCGGACCGGGTCGGTCTGATCCAGGCCAAGGTCGCTTCGGGCACGCAGGACGCTTCGCTAGAGCCCGCCATGACGCCCGCTCAGGCCGAGGCCGCGCTGCTGGCGGGCGCGCGCGTGGCGCAAGGCGCGATCGCCGACGGCGCCGATCTAATCGCCTTGGGCGAAATGGGCATCGGCAACAGCGCCTCGGCGGCTCTGCTGATGCATCGGCTGGCTTCGGAGCCGCTGGACGCCTGCGTGGGACAGGGGGCCGGACATTCGGCCGAGGGGATGGCTAGGAAGCGCGCGGTTCTGGCCCAGGCGGCGGCGCGGTCGGACGTTACGGCGCCGTTCGAGGTCCTGACCCAGTTCGGCGGCTATGAGATCGCCATGATGGCCGGCGCCCTGCTGGCGGCGGCCAGGGCCGGGGTCCCGGTTCTGGTCGACGGCTTCATCGGCACGGCGGCGGTCCTGCTGGCGGTGCGTCTGGCCCCCGCCGCCCGCGACTATTGCCTGTTCGCCCACGCCTCGGCCGAGGCGGGGCATCGCCTGATGCTGGACGCGATGAACGCCCGGCCCCTTCTGGAACTGGACATGCGGCTGGGCGAGGGGACGGGCGCCCTTCTGGCTGTGCCGCTGGTCAAGGCGGCCTGCGCCCTGCTGTCCGAGGTCGCCGAACTGACCGACGTGCTGGAGGCCGCATGGTGATCCGGCATGAGGCGCGCCTGTTCGTCTGCGCGGTGCAGTTCCTGACCCGCATCCCGACGCCCCAACTGGCCGGGTTCCAGCCGGAATGGATCCAGCAGAGCGCGCGCTATTACTCCCTGGTGGGCCAACTCGTCGGAGGCATGTCGGCTCTGATCCTCTATGGCGCGGCCCAGGTCTGGAGCCCGTGGATCGCGGCCCTGCTGGCGGTGGCGGCGGGGGTCGTGCTGACCGGCGGCTTTCACGAGGACGGGCTGGCCGATACGGCGGACGGACTGGGCGGCGGCCTGACCCGTGCGCGGCGGCTGGAGATCATGAAGGACAGCCGGCTGGGCTCCTACGGGGCGCTGGCTCTGGGGCTGACCCTGGCCCTGCGCGTGGCGGCTCTGGCCATGCTGACCCAGACCTCGCCCCTGTTTGCGGCGGTTGCGCTGTTGGCCTCGCATGGTCTTGGGCGGGCGGCGGCGGTTGGGGCCATGACGATCATGCCCTATGGCGGCGACCCCGGCATGGCCAAGGAGGGGCGTCCGGATCGCGCCTCCTGGGTCGGGCTGACCGTGGCCGTTCTGATCGCCCTGTGGCCGCTGATCTTCTTCTCGCCGACCACGGGGGCAGGGGGTGTGGCGCTGGGACTGGCGGCAGCCGCCATTCCCGCCTGGCTGGCCTGGCGGCTGCTCGGCGGACGCACCGGAGATGTTCTGGGCGCGGTCGAGCAGGCGTTCGAGGTCGGCTTCCTGCTGGCCGTCGCCGGGCTGGCGGTGCGATGAAGCTGATCGTCGCGCCCTTGCATGAGGTGGCGGGTCTGGTCGCGCGTCATCAGCCGTCGCATCTGATCAGCCTGGCCTCGCCCGGCCAGGTTGATGCGCCCTTGACCAAGGCGCCGCCGTACCGCCTGGACCTGAGGTTCAACGACATCGTCGAGCCGCGTGAAAGCCTGACGCCGCCGACCGAGGCGGATGTCGCCGCCCTTCTGGCCTTTGCGGCAAGCTGGGACGGGACCCGGCCCCTGCTGGTCCATTGCTGGGCCGGGGTCAGCCGCTCGACGGCGGCGGCCTATGTGATCGCTTGCGACCGCACCGCGCCTGGCCGCGAGGCGCACTGGGCCGGTCGCCTGCGCAGCCTGGCCCCGACCGCCACGCCCAATCCGCTGATCGTGGCCCTGGCCGACCGTCTTCTGAACCGGGACGGCGCCATGACCCGCGCCGTCGCCGCCATCGGGCGCGGGGCCGAGACCGCCTGGGGCCAAGCCTTTGAACTCGACCTGTCGCCTGAAGAAGAATCGCGCCGATGACCGAAGCTGAACTGAACGCCCGCCACGCCGAGAAGATGAAGAAGGTTCAGGCCGCCCGCGCCCGGATGATGGCCGGCAAGACGGTCGAGCGTGGTCTGATCATCGTCCACACCGGGACCGGAAAGGGCAAGTCGACGGCGGCGCTGGGCATGGTCTGCCGCATGATCGGCCACGGCATGAAGACGTCGATCATCCAGTTCATCAAGGGGGCGATGGAGACGGGCGAACAGAACCTGTTCGACGCCTTTCCCGATCTGGTCGAGATGCGGCCCATGGGCGAGGGCTTCACGTGGGACACCCAGGACCGGGCTGCCGACATCGCCAATGTCCGCCGCGCCTGGGACGCCGCCAAGGCGCGGATCATGGACCCGGAGTGGAAGATGGTCGTCTGCGACGAGCTGAACATCGCCCTGCGCTATGATTACCTGCCGGTCGAAGAGGTGCTGACGGTGCTCGCCGCCCGCCCGGCCGACACGCACGTCGTCATCACCGGCCGCAATGCGCCGCCCGAGCTGATCGAGGCGGCGGATCTGGTCACTGACATGCAGATGGTGAAACATCCGTTCCGCAGCGGCGTGAAGGCCCAGGCCGGGGTCGAGTTCTGATGACGGCGCGTCTGGTGATCTGCACGACCTGTCGCTTCTCTAAAGAAGAAGCTGTGGACGCCGCAGGTCGATCCGGAGGGCAGGGATTGCTAGGTGCGGTCTCAACCTTGGTCGCGGGCGACAGCGCGCTGCGGGTCGAGGAGCAGGCCTGTCTGTGGGCCTGCAGCAGCTATTGTTCGGTGTATCTGGCTGAAGAAGGCAAGCCTGCCTATCTCGCTGGACAGTTTGCGCCGACCACAGAAAGCGCCGACGCGATTGTCGCCTTCGCTCGCCTGTATGCCGCAAGTCCGAGCGGCGCGGTGCCCTACCGGCAGTGGCCGGAAGGCGTGAAGGGCCACTTCATTGCACGGCTGCCTCACGGTCAGATTCAGTAGGCCGTGGGCGCGGGCGAGTTGCAGGAAACCAAGCAACCCCTCTGGCCCGGCAAGGGTCAGAGAGGTCGCTTTTCCTCCCAGTGCCTAGCGTTTGGTGGCTGTCTCGATGATGGCGCGGCCCTGAATGATCGCCGCCTCGGTTGTGATCTCGCCGTCCTGGATTCTCTGCGCCAACTCCATCAGGGGCGGGCCGGTGACGACGCCGGTCTGGGCTTCTTCCTCGACATAGACGCGACCACTGACGGCGATAGCGGCGTCCCAGGCGTCGCGGACAGCAGCCCAGTACTCCTGTGTCGCCGCCCAGTAGTCGTCGCCCGCCTTGGGCGAGTAGCTGGTGGAGCGGTCGTAGGTGTTGATGACGTCTTCCTGAACAATGGCGATGGGTTCCCCGCCGGCCCGGCCGTTCATCTTCATATTGTCCTGGATGTGGACCCAGCCGTTCGGCGTCAGGGCGTGGCGGTTGGTCCCGAGATAGCGGTCATAGACCGGGTTCAGCACGGCGTCGCGACGCGCCAGCGGACGCCAGGTCGGCTCAGAGGTCCACACCTTCATGCCGTTGGCGTAGGTCCAGCGACCCACGCCCCCGTAGCGAGGCGAATCGTCCGTCTGCCAAACGGTTTGCGACCAAGCGCCCGCGCGTTGGTCGGCAGTCACCGGCGTCAGCGCCCATTCGTTAGCGCCGACGTAGGCCAAAACCGCTTCCGGCTGATAGACCCAGTCCTGACGCCAGTGCTTGATGACGATGGCCTTGCCCTCGTGCTCCATGACTAGGATGTGCTGCAGGCTGATGCGGTCGCCCTGGTCATAGACGACGCGCACGATCTCGCTGCCGCCCGACAGCTTGCCTTCCATCGGATCGTAGTCGGCGTTGAAGCTGACGTTCTCGCGCATGTCGAAGTGGACGCGGTACTGGCCGGCCTGAGCCAGGATCGACTGGCGGTCCTGCTCGAACGCACTGGCGGGCGCCGTGACGCTTGAGGCGGTCTGCGCCGGGGCGGCAGCGGCGGGCGCAGCGCCCGCCAACAGGGCGGCGGCGATGAGGATGGCGCGCATGGAGCGGTCCTTTTTGGATGAGGTTGTCATCTGGCTTCCGGGGTCAGTAGCGGACGTTCAGCGAGGCGCCGAAATTGCGGCCCGGCTGAGTGAAGGCGTCCAGGGTGGTGCTGGTGCGCGACAGGCCGCGGATGTCGCTCCACCAAGCGTATTTCTCGTCGAAGACGTTGAAGACGCCGGTGCGCAGCGTGGCCTTCTCGGTCACGTTCCAGAAGGCGGTCAGGTCCAGGATGGCGAATTCCTCGCCTTGCCAGCAGTTTCCGCCGCCGCAGCCTGCGCGGGTCTTATTGTCCGACCAGGTGACGGTGGCCGAGCCGCCCCAGGCGCCCGAGGGCGCGGCGTAGTTCAGACCGCCCACGACCTTGACTGGATCAACGCTGGTCAGCTTGCCCTTGGCGCCGTCGGTTTCCTGATTCCCGTTGGCGAAAGAGGCGGCGACGATGGCCGAGAAGCCATTGTCCCAGTGAATGTCGCCGCGGGCTTCCAGCCCCCAGATCTTCACCTCGGTCAGGTTGACGTACTGATAGATCAGCGGATCGACCCCGGGCACACCGGTGCCCCGCACCACGATCTGATTGATGAAGTCGTCGTAGTCTGTGTGGAAGGCCGTGGTCGACAGCGACAGGTTTCCGCCGAACATGTCGAGGTTGCGGAAGCGCAAGCCCGCCTCGATGCTCTCGCTCGTTTCCGGCGTCAGGTTCGGGTTGGGAATGGATTCATAGCCGAAGACCGGGTTGGCGAAGAAGTTGTTCACCTGCATCGGCGAGGGCGCCTTGAAGCCCTGGGCGTAGTTGGCGAAGACGCTGAAGTGGTCGTCGACCCAGTAGATGGCGCCGATCTTGGGCGACAGGTGGCTGTCGCTCTGACCTGCCGACGGGGCCGGGAACAGGGCGTCGGCCTTGGGCGTCAGCTCGTACCAGTCGTAGCGCAGGGCCGGGATGATGCTGAGGCGCCCGCCCAGCAGTTCGATCTCGTCCTGGATAAACAGGCCCGCCAGATCATAGTCGGTCTTGGGGAAGGGGCGGGCAGGGAAGGGCTCGCCCATCGGCGGCGCCGTGCCGTCGCGGAGGCCTTCCTGGGTGGTGCGCGACCAGTCGCCGCCGACCGTGACGCGGTGCTGGACCGTCTCGCCGCCGAAGGTCTTGGACCCTTGCGCGGCCATTCCCCAGACGGAGTTGTCGAAGGTGACGTCGCGCGTGCGGTCCACGGCGGGCGTGCGATCTTCAAAGGTGAACTGACGCGTCGTGGCGTCCTGCCAGTAGGAGGAGACCGAGCCGTCATCCAGACCGAAGACGTCGTTGAACCGCCAGTCCAGGCTGACGCGGTCGCGTTGGGTCTCGTCGTGGGCGGTCAGGCCGATCACCGTGGCCGAATAGCTGCTTAGCGCCTCGCCCTCCATGTTCTGATCGAAGTGGTCATAGGTCAGGCGAATCGTATGGTTGGCGTTGGCGTCCCAGACCAGCTTGGCCAGGATGGCGTTCGAGGCGATTTCCTGCGGGTTGGGCTGGGTGCGGGCAGAGCCGATGCCGCCGACCTCGGCCGTGTTTTCGGTCTCATGGGCGTCGCGGCGGGTGTAGGCCAGCAGGCCGGACAGAGAGCCCGTGCGACCCGCCAGTGCGAGGCCCTCGGTCCAGCCGTCGTCGGCCGAGTTGTAGCCGACCCGGGCGCGGGCGCCGAAGTTCTCGCCGCTGGCGATGAAGTCCGAAGGGTCCTTGGAGGTGAAGCTCACCGCGCCGGCGATGCCGTCCGAGCCATAGAGGGCCGAGGCCGGGCCGCGCAGGATTTCGACTGACTTGACCAGGTCCAGGTCGTTGTAGCCGCCGCGCCCTACACTCTGCGCGCCGAAGGCGAAGCCGTCGGGCACGCGGACGCCGTCCTGGATGATCAGCACGCGGTTGCCGCCCATGCCGCGAATGGTGAAGCCCGAGTTGCCGTCTCGACCGGCGCCCGACAGGGCGGCCGAGAAGCGGGCGGGGCTGGTCGGGACGCTGACGCCCGGCTCGAACCGGATCAGGTCCTTGATGTCGGTGACCAGATTGTTCTCGATGGTCTCGGCGGTGATGACGCTGACGCTGGCCGGGACATTGTCCACGCGGCGCTGGGTGCGGGTGCCGACCACGGTGATCGGGGCGACGGGAACGGCCTTCTGCAAATCGATGGCCTCTTCGGCGAACGCAGGGAAGGCGGCGGCCGAAAGGGCGGTCAGCCCAGCGGAAAACATCAGTATCGAGCGCATGGTTACAGCCCCGGTTGGAGAGGGCTGCGCAATTACTGCGAACGATTATCAGAATCAACCGCAATCGCGCCGCGCTGTTCGCATGGATCGACGAGAACCGCCTCGGCCGAGGCATGGCTGGCAGTCACGGCAGGTCGGCGGCTATGATTCACGACGAAAAAACCCGCCCAGAGGACTGGGCGGGAGGTCGAGAATTGCAGCAGGAACAGTACCTAACGTCACTGCAGAATACCGCGGTGCAGCGACGATCAAGTTCGGCAAATCTAGCCATACTGACAAAATGGTCAATATAATTTTGACAGAGAAGAACCTGGTTCGAAAGGGGCCGGGTCGCTCAGACACCGCGGGTCGGAAGCGGCGCCTTGGTAATGGGGGGATTATGGCGCTCGCCCACCCGCGCTCCGGACAAGGCTCCGCGCGTGCGTGATGCGAATGTGGGCCAGATAGGGATCAGAGCTGAACGAGAATGTCTGGGTGAAGCGGGGCGCGCCATTTTCTCTGCTGGAGAAAATGGCGCGAGTGACGGGACTCGAACCCGCGACCTCCGGCGTGACAGGCCGGCACTCTAACCAACTGAGCTACACCCGCGTCTCTCGCTGAGAAGCAATGCGTCTCGGCGAGGGCCGTCGTTTAGGCGGGCGGGCCGGTTACTGTCAAGCGGGCCGCCTGTGGATAAGTGAAAATACCGCGAGACCTCCGTTACTTGGCCGCAGCGGCGGCCTGCGGCGGGGCCGCGGGGCCGGTGATCCCGCCGTCGGTCGGCAGGTGCGAGGCTACGGACGGCGGGGGCGGGGTGTAGTGGACGCCCACGCCCGGCCCCAGCGGCAGGTCCAGCGCCACCCAGGCCGCCACCATGATCAGGCCCGCCACCAGGAAGGCCCCGGCGTAGGGCAGCATGGTGGCCATCAAGGAGCCCAGGCCGAACCGGGGATCCCAGCGCTGGGCGAAGGTCAGGATCAGGGGGAAGTAGCTCATCAGCGGGGTGGCGATGTTGGTGACGCTGTCGCCCATGCGATAGGCGGCGGTCGTCATCTCGGGGCTGATGCCCAGCAGCATGAACATGGGCACGACAATGGGGGCCAGAGCCGACCACTTGGCCGAGGCCGAACCGATGAACAGGTCGAAGATACAGGAGACCAGGACCACGACGATCAGCAGCAGGGGCGTGGGCAGGGCCAGCTCACGCAAGGAAGCGGCGGCGTTGACCGCCAGAATGGGACCCAGGCCCGACCAGTTGAACATGGCCACGAAGTGGGCGGCGAAGAACGCCAGGACGATATAGGGGGCCAGTTGGCTGATGCCCTCGCGCATCATGCGCACCAGGTCGCGGTGGCTCTTGATCGAGCCGGAGCCGACGCCGAAGGCCGCGCCCGCGCCGAAGAAGGTCAATGCGAAGAAGGCGACCAGCGAGCGATACAGGGGATTGAAGCGTTGGGCGGGCTCGGCGTCCGCGTCGACGAAAGGCGAGCCGGGCAGGAGGGTGATCAGGGTCCACAGGGCGATCATCGACAGAATGGTGAGGCCGGCGAACATCAGGCCGCGCTTTTCCATGCTGGAGAGGGGCTGTTTCTCTTCGGCGGTGGCTGGCGCGGCGGACGTTGGAACCCACGGCCCGAGGCGGGGCTCGATCACCCGGTCGGTCAGGAACCAGACGATGGGAGTGAACACGAAGACGACGCCGACGATGAAGAACCAGTTTCCGGCGATGCTGACGGCGTAGGACGGATCGATCAGGTGGGCGGCTGGCTCGGTGATGCCGAGAATCAGCGCGTCACTGGCGCCGGGGAAGAGATTGCCCGCATATCCGCCCGAGACGGCGGCGAATCCGGCGGCCAGACCGGCCAGGGGGTGGCGACCGGCTGCGGCGAAGATGACGGCGGCCAGAGGAATGACCACGACATAGGAGGCGTCAGAGGCGTGGTGCGACACCATGCCGGTCACGACGACGATGGGCGTCAGGATGAATCGCGGCGCATTCAGCAGGGCGCCGCGAATGGCGGTCGAGAACATGCCGGTCCGTTCGGCGACTGAGGCGCCGTAAATAATTGTGATCACGATCCCCAGGGGCGGGAAATCGGCCAGGGTGCGCGGCATGCCGATGAACAGCCGCTCCAGATTGGCGGGCGACAGCAGGCTCTCGGCCTGCAGCACGTCGCCGGTCACCGGGTTGACGGCGGACCAGCCCAGCCCTGCGCCGACGAGGCTCAGCGCGATCAGGCCCAGGATCAGCCACAGAAAGAGAAAAACGGGATCGGGCAGGCGATTGCCGACGCGCTCAATGGTGTTCAGCAAGCGGGCTGCCAGGCTCATGCTTAGACCTTCAATAGGGCGGTATGGGTAAGCTGCCATTTACGCGTATCATCGGTGCGGGCGCCAACGGCGGAGCCTGCGGCAAAACGCGCAAACGCTTGCGAACCATTCTCAATAAAAAACCTTTGCCGACATGGGTTTGAACCCCGGCGAGGTTGGGTCTAAGAAGCCCCGAATCCGCCCCCTCCCTCGGCGGGCGAGGCAGCTCGAATGAACGCATTTCTTTTGGAATACCTCCCGATCGTCGTTTTCCTGGCGATCGCCGCCGTCCTGGGCCTGGGCTTCATGCTGGCCGCCTGGGCGCTGGCGCCCAAGAACCCTGACAGTGAAAAGCTGTCGGCCTATGAGTGCGGCTTCAACGCCTTTGACGACGCACGGATGAAGTTCGACGTCCGGTTCTACCTGGTGTCGATCCTCTTCATCATCTTCGACCTGGAAGTGGCCTTCCTGTTCCCGTGGGCCGTGTCGATGTTCGACCTGTCGCACGCGGGCATGGTCTTCGCCTTCTGGTCGATGATGGTCTTCCTGGGCGTGCTGACGGTCGGCTTCATCTATGAGTGGAAGAAGGGAGCCCTGGAATGGGACTGATCACCCCCGCCAGCCCTCTGGCGCCCACCAGCACGGTTAACCTTGGCGCCAGCGCCTATGGTTCGGGCGCACGCTCGATGGTCGAAGGTTACGACCCCAAGCTGCACGACAAGTTCTTTGAAGCGGTCAATACCGAGCTGAGCGAGCAGGGCTTCCTGACGACCTCGCTGGACGACGTCATCACCTGGGCCCGCACCGGTTCGCTGATGTGGATGACCTTCGGTCTGGCCTGCTGCGCCGTCGAGATGATGCAGGCGTCGATGCCGCGCTTCGACATGGAGCGTTTCGGCATGGCCCCCCGCGCCAGTCCGCGTCAGTCGGACCTGATGATCGTGGCCGGCACCCTGACCAACAAGATGGCTCCGGCCCTGCGCAAGGTCTATGACCAGATGCCGGACCCGCGCTACGTCCTGTCGATGGGCAGCTGCGCCAACGGCGGCGGCTACTACCACTACAGCTACAGCGTCGTGCGCGGTTGCGACCGCGTGGTGCCGGTGGACGTTTATGTCCCGGGCTGCCCGCCGACCGCCGAGGCCCTGCTGTACGGCCTGTTGCAGCTGCAGAAGAAAATCCGTCGCACGGGGACGATCGAGCGATGAACGCCCTCGCCAAGATTGCTGAAATGGAAACGGCCCTGACGCCGCTGGGGGCCGAGATGGTCGCCGCGCTGGGCGTCGAGGCCCAGGTCGCCTACGGCGAACTGAACCTGGTCACCACGCGGGACCGGATCATTGAGGTTCTGACCACGCTGCGGGACCGCTTCGGGTTCCAGCAGCTGATCGACCTGTGCGGCGTGGACTATCCTGACCGCGCCGAGCGCTTCGAGGTGGTCTATCACCTGCTGTCGCTGACGCGGAACGCGCGCGTCCGGGTCAAGCTCACGACCGACGAAGTCCAGCCCGTGCCCAGCGCGATCCCGGTCTATCCGGCCGCTGACTGGTTCGAGCGCGAAGCCTTCGACATGTACGGCATGCTGTTCTCGGGCCACCCCGATCTGCGCCGTCTGCTGACCGACTACGGCTTCCAGGGGCACCCCCTGCGCAAGGACTTCCCGATGACGGGCTATGTCGAGGTCCGCTACGACGAAGAGCAGAAGCGCGTGGTCTATGAGCCGGTGAAGCTGGCTCAGGAGTATCGCAATTTCGACTTCCTCTCCCCGTGGGAAGGCGCCGAGTATCCGGCTCCGGTCCTGCCCGGCGATGAGAAAGCGGGAGCTAAGTAATGGCCGACGGCGCCAACACCCCCGCGACGGCGGCCCCCACGGGCGTCGATGCGTTTGAGGACTATGAAGACGGTCTGACCGCCCACGCCCGGGCCATGGACGACCGCACCTTCACGATCAACTTCGGCCCGCAACACCCGGCTGCGCACGGCGTGCTGCGTCTGGTGCTGGACCTGGACGGCGAAGTCGTGACCCGCGTCGATCCGCACATCGGCCTGCTGCACCGCGGCACCGAGAAGCTGATGGAGGCGCGCACCTACCTCCAGAACATCCCCTACCTGGACCGTCTCGACTATGTCGCGCCGATGAACCAGGAACACGCCTTCTGCCTGGCCATCGAAAAGCTGTTGGGCGTGGACGTGCCGTACCGCGCGCAGCTGATCCGCGTGCTGTACTCGGAAATTGGCCGCATCCTGTCGCACCTGCTGAACGTGACGACGCAGGCCATGGACGTCGGCGCCCTGACGCCCCCGCTGTGGGGCTTCGAGGAGCGCGAGAAGCTCATGGTCTTCTATGAGCGGGCTTGCGGCGCGCGTCTGCACGCCAACTACTTCCGTCCGGGCGGCGTTCATCAGGACTTGCCGATGGAGCTGGTCGACGATATCGGCCGCTGGTGTCTGGAATTCCCGGCGGCTTTGGCGGACATCGAGAGCCTGGTCACCGAGAACCGCATCTTCAAGCAGCGCAACGTCGACATTGGCGTGGTGTCCAAGGACCAGGCCATGGCCTGGGGCTTCAGCGGCGTGATGGTCCGCGGATCGGACATCGCCTGGGATCTGCGCAAGTCGCAGCCCTATGAGTGCTACGCCGACCTCGAGTTCGACATCGCCGTCGGCAAGAACGGCGACTGCTGGGACCGCTACCTGGTGCGCATCGAAGAGATGAAGCAGTCGGTGCGGATCATGGAGCAGTGCATCCACAAGCTGCGCAACTGCCCGGGCGAGCCGGTCATGGTCGAGAACAACAAGGTTGTTCCCCCGCGTCGTGGCGAGATGAAGCGGTCGATGGAAGCGCTGATCCACCACTTCAAACTTTATACCGAGGGCTTCAAGACGCCCGAGGGCGAGGTGTATGCCTCGGTCGAAGCGCCCAAGGGCGAGTTCGGCGTCTATGTCGTCTCGGACGGCACCAATAAACCTTACCGGGTCAAGATCTCGGCTCCCGGTTTCCGTCACTTGCAGGCGATGGACTGGATCAACCGCGGCCACATGCTGGCTGACGTGTCCGCCATCCTCGGCTCGCTCGACATCGTTTTCGGAGAAGTGGACCGATGAGCGTTCGTCGTCTCGCCAAAGAGCAACCTGAATCCTTCGCCTTTTCAACGGAGACGATGGAAAAGGCGCAGTGGTGGATCAAGAAGTATCCTGAGAGCCGCCGCCAATCAGCGGTGATCCCGATCCTGTGGCTGGTCCAGAAGCAGGAAGGCTGGGTCTCGGAACCCGCCATCCGCGCCATCGGCGAACTGCTGGGCATGGCCTACATCCGGGTGCTGGAGGTCGCGACCTTCTACACCATGTTCCAACTGGAGCCGGTCGGTAAGGTCGCCCTGATCCAGGTCTGCGGCACCACGCCGTGCATGCTGCGCGGCGCCAATGAGCTGATGCGCGTTTGCAAGGAGAAGATCGGCGACAAGGACGTGCTGTCCGCCGACGGTCGCTTCACCTGGCAGGAAGTCGAGTGCCTGGGCGCCTGCTCCAACGCGCCGATGGCCCAGATCAACGACTACTACTACGAAGACCTGACGCCCGAGACGATGGCCCAGATCATCGACGACTTCGCCGCCGGCCAGTCGCCGAAGCCGGGTTCGCGCGTGGGTCGTCACACCTCCGAGCCTGAGGGCGGCGCCAAGGTCCTGACGGACCCGACGCTGTACGACGGCTCGCGGGCCAAGAAGATCAAGTCGCTGCCGAACTCCCAGCCGGCGGCTGAGAAGGCTCCGGCCTGATGACAAGACCGAACCTCGACAGCGATGAGGGCAGGGCGGCCTACCGGGCCGAGCTGCGACGCGTCGGTTGGCCCCTGCGTTGGGGCGGACTGGCGTTGATCGTCGTTGCGGCGGGACTGGTGCTGGCGGTGAAGGACGGCAAGTTCGGGCTGTCCGAGGACCTTCTGCTGATCGCCTACGGCCTACTGGCCGCGGGCTGGGCGTTGGTCGTCACTGCTGTTTTCATGCGCACCCGCCACCACAAGCGCCGTCTGGCGGAAGGACTTTAAGGGCTCATGGTCGGAATCCTCGAAGACAAGGATCGCATCTTCACCAACCTCTATGGCTTCCATGACTGGGGCCTGGAGGGAGCGAAGCAGCGCGGCGCGTGGAACGCCACCAAGGACATGCTGGACCTTGGCGGTGAATGGATCATCACCAACGTCAAGAACTCGGGCCTGCGCGGACGCGGCGGCGCCGGTTTCTCGACGGGCCTGAAGTGGTCCTTCATGCCCAAGGAAGTGAAGGATCGCCCTCACTACCTGGTCATCAATGCCGATGAATCCGAGCCCGCGACCTGCAAGGACCGTGAGATCATGCGTCATGATCCGCACCTGCTGATCGAAGGCGCGCTGATCGCCTCCTTCGCCATGAAGGCCCACGCCTGCTACATCTATCTGCGCGGCGAGTACGTGCTGGAGCGCGAGCGCATGGAAGCCGCCGTCAAGCAGGCCTATGAGGCCAAGCTGATCGGCAAGAACAACGTCCACGGCTGGGACTTTGACGTCTATATCCACCACGGCGCCGGGGCCTATATCTGCGGCGAAGAGACCGCCCTGCTGGAATCTCTGGAAGGCAAGAAGGGCCAGCCGCGTCTGAAGCCGCCGTTCCCGGCCGGCGCCGGCCTCTATGGCTGCCCGACGACCGTGAACAACGTGGAATCGATCGCTGTCGTCGGCACCATCCTGCGTCGCGGCGCGGACTGGTTCGCCAGCTTCGGTCGTGCGAACAACACCGGCACCAAGTTGATGTCCCTGTCGGGTCACATCAACACGCCGTGCGTGGTCGAAGAAGCCATGTCGATCCCGCTGCGCCAGCTGATCGAGGATCACGGCGGCGGCGTTCGCGGCGGCTGGGGTAACCTGAAAGCCATCATCCCGGGCGGCGCATCCTGCCCGGTGATCACGCGCGAACAGGCCGAGACCGTGCTGATGGACTTCGACTCCATGCGCGAAATGCGTTCGTCGCTGGGCACCGCCGGCGTGACCGTGATGGACGAGTCCACGGACATCGTTAAGGCGATCGCCCGCATCAGCTACTTCTTCAAGCATGAGAGCTGCGGCCAGTGCACGCCGTGCCGCGAAGGCACGGGCTGGATGTGGCGCGTGCTGGAACGCATGGCTGTCGGCGATGCGGATCCGTCGGAAATCGACCTGCTGCTCGACGTGGCCGGTCAGGTCGAAGGCCACACCATCTGCGCCCTCGGCGACGCCGCGGCCTGGCCGGTTCAGGGCCTGATCCGCCACTTCCGTCACGAGATCGAAGACCGAATTCAAACCTACCGCAGCCGCCGCGCGAACTTCGCCGGCCACGCGATCGCGGCGGAGTAATCGTATGCCTATCGCCAAGGTCAACGGCGTCGAAACCGAGTTCGAACCCGGTATGACGGTTCTGCAGGTCGCAGAGCTGGCCGGACAAGAGATCCCGCGTTTCTGCTACCACGAGCGTCTGTCCATCGCCGGCAACTGCCGGATGTGCCTGGTTGAAGTGAAGCCCGGACCGCCGAAGCCGCAGGCTTCCTGCGCCCTGCCGGCTGCTGAGGGTCAGGAGATCTTCACCGACACGCCGATGGTCAAGAAGGCCCGCGAAGGGGTGATGGAGTTCCTGCTCATCAACCACCCGCTGGATTGCCCGATCTGCGACCAGGGCGGCGAGTGCGACCTGCAGGACCAGGCTGTCGGCTATGGCCGCGACGGTTCGCGCTACGGCGAGAACAAGCGCGCGGTCGAAGAAAAGAACATGGGCCCGACGGTCAAGACGTTCATGACGCGCTGCATCCAGTGCACGCGTTGCGTTCGTTTCATCACCGAAGTGGCCGGCGTGCCGGACATCGGCATGATCTCGCGCGGCGAAAGCGCCGAGATCACGACCTATCTGGAAAAGAACATCGACAGCGAACTGTCGGGCAACGTCAACGACCTGTGCCCGGTGGGCGCCCTGACGCACCGCCCCTGGCAGTACCACTATCGTCCGTGGGAACTGAAGAAGACCGAGACCATCGACGTCATGGACGCCCTGGGCTCGAACATCCGCGCCGACGCGCGCGGCGCCGAGGTCATGCGCGTTCTGCCGCGCGTGAACGAGGGCGTCAACGAAGAGTGGCTGTCGGACAAGAGCCGCTATGCGGTCGACGGTCTGGCCCGGCAGCGTCTGGACCGTCCTTACGTTCGTGAGAACGGCAAGCTGCGCGTCGCCTCGTGGGACGAGGCGCTGAACGCGGTCGCGACCAAGATCAAGGCGGCTCCGGCGGACCGCATCGGCGTCATCGCCGGCGACCTGCAGGACGCCGAGTCGATGAAGGCGACGCTGGACCTGTTCCGCGCCCTGGGCTCGGCCAACACCGACTGCCGTCAGGACGGCGCCGCGATCGGGCAGGGGGCTCGCGAGGGCTGGCTGTTTAACTCCGGCCTGCAAGGCATTGAAAATGCTGACGCTATCCTGATCGTCGGGTCCAACCCGCGCACGGAAGCGCCGCTGCTGAACACGCGTCTGCGCAAGATCTGGCTGAAGGGCGCCGCCGAGATCGGCGTCATCGGCCAGCAGGTCGATCTGACCTATGACTACAACTACCTGGGCGCCGGTTCGAAGACCCTGGGCAAGCTGCCCAAGGCGGCCGTGGACTTCCTGACCAAGGCTGAACGCCCGGCGATCATCGTCGGCGCGGGCGCCCTGATCGGCGACGCCGGCGCGGCCGTGCTGAACGCCCTGGGCGCGCTGGCCAAGAAGGTCGGCGTGGTCAAGGACGGCTGGAACGGCTTCAACGTCCTGCACACGGCAGCCGCCCGGGTCGGCGGTCTGGACATGGGCTTCGTCCCGGCCGAGGGCGGACTGGACGTCGCCGGCATGCTGAAGCCGGGCGCGCTGGACGTGCTGTTCCTGCTGGGCGCCGACGAGGTCAATGCTGACGCTTCGGGCGCCTTCCGCGTCTATCTGGGCTCGCACGGCGACCGCGGCGCACACGGCGCCGACGTGATCCTGCCGGGGGCCGCCTATACCGAGAAGTCGGGCCTTTACGTGAACACCGAGGGTCGGGTGCAGATCGCCGAACGCGTCGTCTTCCCGAAGGGCGAGGCCAAGGAAGACTGGGCCATCATTCGCGCCCTGTCGGAACGGGTCGGCCACAAGCTGCCCTTCGACACGCTGGAGCAACTACGCACCAAGCTGATGGGCGACCATCCGACCTTCGGCCGCATCGACTATCTGGCGCCGGCTCAGTCGTTCGACGTGGCGGCTCTGGGCGTCAAGGGCGACCTGGGCGACGTCGCCTTCGTCTCGACCATCGCTGATCACTATCTGACCAACCCGATTGCGCGCGCCAGCGAAACAATGGCCCAACTGTCCGCTGAGCGGACGGTGCCGGTCGCCCTGGCGGCGGAGTAAATCATGGACGCTGCGACCTCCTTCTGGACCACGCCCCTCGGCTGGACCCTCGTCACCATCGGCGGCATCCTGATCGTCACGGTCGGGATCCTGATCTCGCTCGCCTTCCTGCTGCTGGCGGACCGCAAGATCTGGGCCGGCGTGCAGATGCGCAAAGGCCCCAACGTGGTCGGCCCCTTCGGCCTGCTGCAGTCCTTCGCCGACTTCTTCAAGTTCGTGCTCAAGGAAATCGTCGTCCCGTCGGGTTCCGACAAGGTCGTCTTCCTGGCCGCGCCGCTGATCACCTTCATCCTGGCGTTCATCGTCTGGGCTGTGATCCCGTTCGCGCCGGGCTGGGTGATCTCTGATCTCAACGTCGGCATCCTCTACATCCTGGCGATCAGTTCGCTGGGTGTTTACGGCATCATCATGGGCGGCTGGGCTTCGAACTCGAAGTATCCGTTCCTTGGGGCGCTGCGTTCGGCGGCGCAGATGGTGTCCTATGAGGTCTCGATGGGCCTCATCATCATCAACGTCATCCTGCTGGCCGGGACGATGAACCTGACCGAGATCGTCACCCATCAGAACGGGTGGATCTGGAACTGGAACATGTTCGGCGGCGGTCTTGAGACCCTGCCGACCATCATCGTCATGCTGCCGATGACCATCGTCTTCTTCATCTCGGCCCTGGCCGAGACCAACCGCCCGCCCTTCGACCTTCCCGAGGCGGAGTCGGAACTGGTGGCCGGTTATCAGGTCGAATATTCCTCGACCCCCTACCTGCTGTTCATGATCGGCGAATACGCCAACATCGTCTTCATGTGCGCCATGATCAGCCTGCTGTTCTGCGGCGGCTGGAACCCGGGCTTCCCGACGGAATTCCTGGACAGCTGGCCGACCTTCGTGGCCAACCTGTTCTACTTCCTGGTCTTCGCGGCCAAGATTGTCTTCTGGTTCTTCATGATCGCTCTGGTGAAGGCCTTTGTGCCTCGCTACCGCTATGACCAACTGATGCGCCTGGGCTGGAAGGTCTTCCTGCCCGCGTCTCTGGTGGCTGTGGTCGTCGTGGCGGCCTGGCGCGTGTTCGCGGTGGGTGCGTGATGGGCGTTCGCGCCACAGCACTGATCGCGCTGGTTCTCACGGGCGCGGCCGGCGGCTGCGCCTCTTATGAGGCCGAGCCGGTGTCCGTCTATCAGTGGGAGCGCAAGGTGGAGCAGGTGCAGCGGCAGGACGCCGAACGCCAGCGCCTTTGCCAGACCCTCGACAAGGAAAGCGCGCGCTATCAACGCGACTGCGCCGGAGTGAAATCGTAATGCTGACCCGTATCGTTCAGGCGGCCAAGGGCGCGATGCTGACCGACGTGTTCGGCGCCGTCGGCCTGTCGATGAAGTACATGATGAAGCCGAAGGCGACGGTGAACTATCCGTTCGAGCGCAACCCGCAGTCGCCGCGCTTCCGTGGTGAACACGCCCTGCGCCGCTATCCGAACGGTGAAGAACGCTGCATCGCCTGCAAACTGTGCGAAGCCATCTGCCCGGCGCAAGCCATCACCATCGAGGCCGAACCGCGCGCGGACGGCAGCCGCCGCACGACGCGCTACGACATCGACATGGTCAAATGCATCTACTGCGGCCTGTGCCAGGAGGCCTGCCCGGTGGACGCCATCGTTGAGGGACCGAACAGCGAGTTCGCCACCGAAACGCGCGAAGAACTGCTCTATGACAAGGCCCGTTTGCTGGACAATGGCGACCGCTGGGAACGGCTGATCGCGAAGAATCTGGAACTCGACGCTCCGTATCGCTAAACCGAGCCGCGATTCCGTCATGGGATCGCAGCGCAAGATTTTGAAGGGGGCTTTGTCCCACCCATGCTGCAAGGCATAGCGTTTTATCTTCTGGCGACGGTCGCCGTGGTTTCGGGCCTTCTGGTCGTGACCGCGCGCAATCCCGTGCACTCCGTCCTGTGGCTGATCCTCAGCTTCTTCTCGGCCGCCGGCCTGTTCGTCCTGCTGGGCGCCGAGTTCCTGGCCATGCTGCTGGTCGTCGTCTACGTCGGCGCCGTCGCGGTGCTGTTCCTGTTCGTTGTTATGATGCTGGACGTCGACTTCGTCCGCCTCCGCGAAGGCTACGCCCGCTATCTGCCTCTGGCGGCCATTGTCGCCGGCGTCCTGCTGGCCGAGATGATCATGGTGTCGATCACCGTGGTTCAGGGCGGGGCCGCCAAGGCCGCGCTGGCCCCGGCTGTCGCGGGGCCTGACGCCACCAACATCGAGACGATCGGTCGCGTGCTCTATACGGACTACGTCTACTTCTTCCAGGCTGCGGGCATTGTCCTGCTGATCGCCATGATCGGGGCCATCGTCCTGACCCTGCGTCACAAGCCGAACATTCGCCGCCAGGATCCGTCCTCGCAGGTCAACCGCGACCGCACCAAGTCGGTCGAGGTCAAGGCCGCGCCGACCGGGCAGGGCGTCACCCCCGAGGAGCTTCTGTGATGGACATCTCGCTCCAGCACTATCTGGCGGTCGCCGCCATGCTGTTCACCATCGGCGTGTTCGGCATCTTCGTGAACCGCAAGAACGTCATCATCATCCTGATGTCGGTCGAGCTGATCCTGCTCGCGGTGAACATCAACTTCGTCGCCTTCTCGACCTATCTGAACGATGTGTCGGGTCAGCTGATGGCCATGTTCGTTCTGACTGTTGCTGCGGCTGAAGCCGCCGTCGGCCTGGCGATCCTCGTGACCTTCTTCCGTAACCGCGGCGACATCGCGGTTGACGACGCCTCCGTGATGAAGGGCTGATCGGAACGTGACTATCCAGACTCTCGTCACTCTCGGCGTCTTCGCCCCCCTTCTGGGGGCGATGATCGCTGGCTTCTTCGGTCGCAGGATCGGGAACATCGTCTCGCAGTCGGTCACGACCGGCCTGCTGTTCTTCTCGTGCGCGATCTCGTGGGTCGTGTTTAGCCAGTGGACCTGGGGCGGGCTCGAAGCCTTCACCGTCCACATCGCGCCCTTCATCCACGTCGGCGATTTCCAGTCGAACTGGTCGATCCGCGTGGACGCCATGTCGGCCACCATGCTGATCGTGGTGACGACGGTGTCGTCGCTGGTTCACCTCTATTCCTGGGGCTACATGGCCGAGGACGACAGCCGGCCGCGCTTCTTCGCCTACCTGTCGCTGTTCACCTTCATGATGCTGGCGCTGGTGACGGCCGCCGACTTCCTGCAGATGTTCTTCGGCTGGGAAGGCGTTGGTCTGGCCTCCTATCTGCTGATCGGCTTCTGGTACAAGAAGGACACCGCCTCGGCCGCCGCCATCAAGGCCTTCGTGGTCAACCGCGTCGGCGACTTCGGCTTCCTGCTCGGCATGATGACCATCTTCTGGATGTTCGGCACGATCCAGTTCGCCGAGCTGTTCCCGCAGATCGCCGGCAAGGTCGGCACGGGCTGGGAGTTCCTGGGTTACACTTGGTCGGCGCTGGACCTGGCGGGTCTGCTGCTCTTCATCGGCGCCATGGGCAAGTCGGCCCAGTTCTTCCTGCACACCTGGCTGCCGGACGCCATGGAAGGCCCGACGCCTGTGTCGGCCCTGATCCACGCGGCGACCATGGTCACCGCCGGCGTCTATATGGTCTGCCTGCTGTCGCCGCTGTATGAGCACGCGCCGACGGCCTCGCTGTTCATCGCCATCATCGGCGGCATCACGGCCATCTTCGCCGCGACCGTCGGCATGATGCAGAACGACATCAAGCGGGTGATCGCCTATTCGACCTGCTCGCAGCTGGGCTACATGTTCTTCGCCGCTGGCGTCGGCGCCTATCAGCCCGCCATGTTCCACCTGTTCACGCACGCCTTCTTCAAGGCCCTGCTCTTCCTGGGCGCCGGTTCGGTGATCCACGGCATGCACCACGAGCAGGACATGCGCAGCATGGGCGGCCTGTGGAAGCTGCTGCCGGTGACCTATGCGGTCATGATGATCGGCACCATCGCCATCACCGGTCTGGGTCTGCCCGGCGTCGGCGGCTTCGCCGGCTTCTATTCCAAGGACTCGATCATCGAGAGCGCCTATGCGGCGGCGACGTCGGGCCATTCGGCGGCGGGCATGTTCGCCTTCGTCATTGGTATCTCGGCGGCCCTGCTGACGGCCTACTACTCGTGGCGCCTGGTCTTCATGACCTTCCACGGCACGGCCAAGTGGAAAGACGACGGCCATCACGCCGCCGACGACCACGCCTCGCACGCCCAGCTGGAGACGCACTCGGAACCGCTGGACGGCGGCGACCATGCGCACGACGACCATCACCACGGTCCACTGTCGCCGCATGAGAGCCCGCTGCCCATGGTTCTGCCGCTGCTGATCCTCTCGATCGGCGCCGTCTTCGCGGGCATGATCTTCGCCCCGCACTTCATCGGTCACCATGAGGCCGAGTTCTGGCGCGGCGCCATCTTTATCGGCGCGGACAACCACGTCCTGCACGAGAGCCACAACGTCCCGACCTGGGTGAAGTGGTCGCCGCTGGTCGTGACCCTGCTGGGCACCTTCGCCGCCTTCTGGATCTACGTCCTCAAGGAAGGCGTCGCCAAGCAGTGGGCCGACCGCAAGGGACCGCTGTGGACCTTCCTCTACAACAAGTGGTTCTTCGATGAGCTGTATGACGCCGTCTTCGTGAAGGGCGCCAAGGCGCTCGGCGACTTCTTCTGGAAGATCGGCGACGTGAAGATCATCGACGGCCTCGGCCCCAACGGCGCCGCCTGGGCGTCGATGAAGTCCGGCGGCTGGCTGGCCCGCTTCCAGTCCGGTTTTGTCTATTTCTATGCATTCGTGATGCTGATCGGCGTGGCTGCGTTCCTTGCCTTCGCCATCTTCACGTGGGGAGCCTGAGCCTCGTGCCTCACATTCTGAGCATCGTCACCTTCCTGCCGCTGGTCGGCGCCGGCCTGCTGTTGCTGGCCAGCCTGATGAACAAGGGCGGCCAGGACGCCGCGGCCCCGGCCGCGCGCTGGATCGCCCTGGGCACCACGCTTGTCGTGCTGGCCGTGTCCGTCCTGCTGGTCGCCCAGTTCGATCCGTCGAACCCGGCCTATCAGTTCGTTGAAAACTACGCCTGGTTCGCCGGCGCCGGTTATCACCTGGGCGTGGACGGGATCTCGATCCTGTTCGTCCTGCTGACGGCCTTCCTGATGCCGATCTGCATCGTGGCCAGCTGGAAGTCGATCGAGACGCGCGTCGTCGAATACATGATCGCCTTCCTGGTGCTGGAGACGCTGGTCATCGGCGTCTTCACGTCGCTGGACCTGTTCCTCTTCTACATCTTCTTCGAAGGCACCCTGGTGCCGATGTTCCTGATCATCGGTATCTGGGGCGGGGCGAACCGCATCTACGCCTCGTACAAGTTCTTCCTCTACACCCTGCTGGGGTCGGTGCTGATGCTGCTGGCCATGCTGTGGATGGCCCATGAGACGGGCACCACCAGCATCCCCGAGCTGAAGAAGTACGCCTTCGACCCCGCTGTTCAGCCCATCCTGTGGCTGGCCTTCTTCGCCTCGTTCGCGGTCAAGATGCCGATGTGGCCGGTGCACACCTGGCTGCCCGACGCCCACGTTCAGGCTCCGACGGCGGGTTCGGTCATCCTGGCCGGCATCCTGCTGAAGCTCGGCGGCTACGGTTTCATCCTGTTCAACCTGCCGATGTTCCCGGTCGCGTCGCAGATGTTCACGCCTCTGGTGCTGACGCTGTCGGTGATCGCCGTGGTTTACACCTCGCTGGTCGCCTTCCGTCAGACGGACATCAAGAAGCTGATCGCCTATTCGTCGGTCGCTCACATGGGCTTCGTGACCATGGGCATCTTCGCCGGCAACGACACCGGCGTTCAGGGCGCGGTCTTCCAGATGCTGAGCCACGGCTTGATCTCGGGCGCGCTCTTCCTCTGCGTCGGCGTCATCTATGACCGGATGCATACCCGTGAGATCGCCTTCTACGGCGGCCTGACGGCGCGCATGCCCTGGTACGCCGCCATCTTCCTGATGTTCACCATGGCCAACGTCGGCCTGCCGGGCACCTCGGGCTTCATCGGCGAAGTGCTGACGATGACCGGCGCCTATCAGGTCTCGACCTGGGCCGCCCTGATCGCCGCCTCGGGCGTCATCTTCTCGGCGGTCTACGCCCTGACGCTGTTCCGCAACGTCATGTACGGCGAGATCAAGAACCCGGCGCTGCAGACCATCACGGACATCGACAAGCGCGAGCTGCTGATCTTCGTGCCGCTGATCGTGGGCACCATCTGGCTGGGTCTCTATCCCAACGCCGTCCTCGACTACACCGGGCCGACCGTTGAGGCCCTGACGACCGCCTATCGCGCAGCCATTGGCGGGTGAGAGCATAATGACTGATCTATCGTCCGCCCTTCACCTTGCAGCCCCGGAAGCGGCCCTCGCGGCCGGCGGCCTGGTCCTGCTCCTCACCGGCGCCTTCATAGGCGAAAAGTCGGCTCGCCTGATCTCGGGCCTGTCGGTCCTGCTGCTGTTCGTGGTGGCCGCCCTGACGGCTGTCGGCCCTCTGGGTTCTGCCTTCAACGGCGCCTACGTGGCCGACCCGCTGGCCGTTTACGGCAAGGTCGTCATCTTCCTTTCAGCGGCGGTTGCCATCGTCCTGGGCGACGGCTGGATGCATCGCACCCGGATCGCCAAGTTCGAATATCCGATCCTGATCGTGCTGGCCTCGGCCGGCATGGGCATGATGGCGTCTTCGGGCGACCTGATCTCGCTCTACATCGGCATCGAGCTGCACTCCCTGGCGCTTTACGTCCTGGCCGCCTTCCACCGCGACAACCTGAAGGCCTCGGAAGCGGGCCTGAAGTATTTCGTCCTGGGCGCCCTGTCGTCGGGCCTGCTGCTCTACGGCGCGAGCCTGATCTACGGCTTCGCCGGTTCGATGCGTTTCGAGGACATCGCCGCCTTCGCCACCGCCAACCCCGGTCCGGGCCTGATCTTCGGCCTGGTCTTCCTGATCTGCGGTCTGGCGTTCAAGGTTTCGGCCGCGCCGTTCCACATGTGGACGCCCGACGTCTATGAAGGCGCCCCGACCCCGGTCGTGGCCCTGTTCGCCACGGCACCCAAGGTCGCGGCCATGGTGCTGATCGTTCGCGTCCTGATCGAGGGCTTTGGCGTCGCGCACGCTCAGTGGGCCCAGGTCATCATCCTGATCTCGCTGATCAGCTTCGCCGTTGGTTCGTTCGGCGGTCTGATGCAGAAGGACATCCAGCGTCTGCTGGCCTATTCCTCGATCATCAACATCGGCTACGCCCTGCTGGGCGTGGCGGCGGGCACTGAAGCGGGGGTTCAAGCCACGCTGATGTTCATGACCCTGTACGTCATCGACCAGTTCGGCTTCTTCGCCGTCCTGCTGTCGCTGAGCCGCAATGGTCGTCCGATCCGCAAGATCGCCGATCTGGCCGGTCTGAAGAAGGATCGTCCGCTGATGGCGGTCGCCCTGACGATCCTGTCGCTGTCGGCTGTCGGCATTCCGCCGATGTCGGGCTTCTGGGGCAAGTTCTTCGTCTTCGGCGCCGCCGCCGACGCGGGTTACTGGATGGCCGGCGTTGCGGGTCTGGTCGCCTCGGTCGTGGCCGGCTTCTACTATCTGCGCATCATCAAGGTGATGTGGTTCGACGCCGCCGAAACCGAGGTCGCCACCGACAAGTCGCCGCTGGAAGCCAAGTGGGTCGCCCTCGCGGCCGCCGCCTTCTGCTTCCCGCTGGTGATCGTCGCCCTGACCTGGCTGGAGCCGCTGACCCGCGCCGCCGCCTCGGGCGTCGGGGCCGGGTAAGGGCGTTTGGCCGCCCCGGTTCTGATCCTCGACGAAACCGACTCCACCAACGCCGAGGCGCGACGCTGCGCCGAGGCGGGAGAGGTCGGGCCGCTGTGGATCGCGGCGCGACGTCAGACCGCCGGTCGTGGCCGTCGCGGGCGCAAGTGGGAGAGCGAGAGCGGCAACCTGGCCTCCAGTCTGCTGCTGCTGACGCAGAAGTCGCCTGCTGAGGCCGCGCAACTGACCTTCGCCGCCTCACTGGCGGTGGCCGACCTGCTGGACCGCTATGTCCCGCCGGCCCTGGTCACGATCAAATGGCCCAATGACGTGTTGCTGGATGGTCGCAAAACTTCGGGCATCCTGATCGAATCCGGGCCGGCGCCCGCGTTCGGGATGACGGCGGGGGGCCTGTGGCTGGCGATCGGCATCGGCGTGAACCTGAGCCGGACGCCGGGCGGCACCGAACGGCCCGCCACCTGCATCGCGGAACACCTTGGCCAGGGCGTCGCCGCCGCCCCGTCCGTCGATGAGGCGGCCCAGGCCCTGGCCGAGACCTTCGGCGTCTGGCTGGATCGCTGGATGACGTTCGGCTTCCAGCCCGTTCTCGACGCCTGGATCGCGCGAACTCCCAGTCTATATGGACCCTGCACGGCGCGGCTGACGAACGAGACCCTGACCGGCACGGCCGACGGGGTCGAGGCTGACGGATCGCTGCGTCTGAAACTGTCGGACGGATCGCTGCGCGTGATCTCGGCCGGCGACGTCTTTTTCGGAGAGGCCGCCTGATGCTGCTGGCGATCGAGCAAGGCAACACCAACACCCTGTTCGCCGTCCACGACGGCACGGAGTGGATCGCCCAGTGGCGCACTGCGACCGACGCCATGCGCACGGCCGACGAATACGCCGTCTGGCTGCACCAGTTGTTCGAGATGGGCGGGGCCAAGCTGAGCTCGGGCCTCAGCATGAAGGATCTCGACGGCTGCATCATCTCCAGCGTGGTGCCGCAGTCGATCTTCAACCTGCGCAACCTGGCGCGGCGCTATATTCATGTCGAACCCCTGGTGATCGGCGAGAACGTCAACCTCGGCATCGAGGTTCGCATCCCCAAGCCCAGCGAGGCCGGGGCCGATCGTCTGGTCAACGCCATCGGCGCGCTGCAGGTCTATGAGGGCGACCTCCTGCTGATCGACAGCGGCACGGCCACGACCTTTGACGTGGTGTCGGGCGGCGCCGAGCGGGGGCAGGGCGCCTTCGAGGGCGGACTGATCGCGCCGGGCATCAACCTGTCGCTGCAAGCCCTGCACGAGGCGGCGGCCAAGCTGCCGCGCATCGCCATTCAACGGCCCGAGGTCGTCATCGGGCGCGACACCGTCACCTCCATGCAATCCGGCGTCTTCTGGGGCTATATCGCCCTGATCGAAGGGCTGGTGGACCGCATCAAGGCCGAGTGGGGCAAGCCCATGACGGTCGTCGGCACCGGCGGCGTCGCCTCCCTCTTTGAGGGCTCTACACAATCAATCGACCGGTTCGATCCGGACCTGACCATCCGCGGCCTACTCGAAATCTGGCGGCGGAATACCCACCTTTAGGGCCATATGAAAAAATCTGACTCCAACGAACTCGTCTTCCTGCCGCTGGGCGGCTCGAACGAGATCGGCATGAACCTCAACGCCTATGGCTTCGGCCCGGCGCATGACCGCAAATGGATTCTCGTCGACGTCGGCGTGACCTTCGGCGATCCCTCCACGCCCGGCGTGGACGTGATCGTGCCCGATCCCTCCTTCCTGGAAGGCGAGACCATCCTGGGCATCGTGCTGACGCACGCCCACGAAGACCACATCGGCGCCCTGGGCTGGCTGTGGCCGCGCATTCAGGCGCCGCTGTATGCGACGCCCTTCACCGCCTATCTGATCCGTGAAAAGCTGCGCGACGCCAATATCCTCGACGACGTCGAACTGAACGAAGTGCCGCTGGGCGGCGAGGTGAACCTGGGTCCGTTCGACGTGACCTATGTGACGCTGACCCACTCGATCGCCGAGCCGAACGGTCTGGCGATCAAGACGCCGCTGGGCACGATCCTGCACACCGGCGACTGGAAGATCGACGATGATCCCGTCGTGGGCGACCGCACGGACGTGGAGGCCATCAAACGCCTCGGCGACGAGGGCGTGCTGGCCATGGTCTGCGACAGCACCAACGTCTTCGTGGAGGGCTCGGCCGGGTCCGAAGGCGATGTGAAGGTGGCGATCGCCGACCTGATCAAGGATTTGAAGGGGCGGGTCGCCGTCGGCTGCTTCGCCTCCAACGTCGCTCGGATGGACAGCGTGATCCGCGCCGCCGAGGCGGCTGGCCGTCGCGTGGCTCTGGCCGGTCGGTCCATGCACCGCATCACCGCAGCCGCCAAGTCGGTCGGCATGCTCAGCGACGTCAAACCCTTCCTCAGCGAGCAGGAAGCCCGCGTCTGGCCCGCCGACGAGATCCTGTATCTTTGCACCGGCAGCCAGGGCGAAGTCCGCGCCGCCCTGTCGCGCGTGGCCGAGGGAACCCACCCCTTCATCCGCCTGGGCAAGGGCGACCACTGCATCTTCTCGTCGCGGGTCATCCCCGGCAACGAACTGTCGATCGGCCGCCTGCAGGACAAGATGGCCGACAAGGGCGTCCGCCTCTACACCGAGAAGGACCATCCGGGCATCCACGTCTCCGGCCACCCGTGCCGTGACGAACTGCGCCAGATGTACAGCTGGGCCCGTCCGCAGATCGCGGTGCCGACCCACGGCATGCGCCGCCACCTGATGGAGCACGCCATCCTGGCCAAGGAGATGCTGGTCCCGGAAACCGTCACCCCGCGCAACGGCGACATGGTGCGTCTGGCCCCCGGACCCGCGGCCATCATCGACGAAGTGCCCTCGGGCCGTCTGTTCGTCGACGGCGGCATGCTGGTCGAGGAGGCGGGCGAGGCCCTGCGCGAGCGTAGGCACGCGGCCTCCAACGGCGTTCTGGTCGTCAGCTTCGCCATGGACAAGCGCGGCAAGATCGTCAGCGACATCGACGTGCGCGGCATCGGCCTGCCGGGCGACGAAGACCGTCCTCTGGGCGACATCCTCGATGATCTGGCCGAGCGCGCCGAACAGGCGGTGCGCAAGCTGAAGGGCGAGGCTCTGGACGATGAACTGGTGGTCGAACAGGCCGTCAGCCGCGTGCTGAAAAAGGCCAGCCAGCAGATCTGGGATCGCCGTCCCATCGTCGAAACCGTCATCCTGCGCCTGTAATGACGGACCGGCTTTATCTGCTGAACGCCGACTGGTTCGATGATCAGGGCGGGCCCTGGTACTGCCCGCCCGGCGCCCGGATCGAGGGCGTTCTGAGCCTCTATCCCCGTCTGCGGGAGCAGGTCCAGGTCACGCACCTGGACCACCCGCTTCCGCGCGCCGCCGTGGTGGCCGAGGTGGGGGAGGCCAACCAGAGCTGCCCCCTGCTGGTTCTGGATGGCGAGTTCGACTGGCCGGACGCTCAGGTCAGCGCAGAGACCGGCGCCCGCTTCCTGCAGGACGACGACATCCTGCCCTACTGGGCGGCCCGCTACGGCATCGGGCGACCGCATCCCTAACGCTGTCCTTCTCCCGATGGGAGAAGGTGGCCCGAAGGGCCGGATGAGGGTTGGCGATATCCGTCGGCGTAAGCCGCTGCGGCTGATTCCGACGGACGCCTTCTACCCTCACCCTTTCGCCTGACCAATCGCTACGCTCTTGGAGGCTCAAGCCCTCTCCCAGCGGGAGAGGGCTCTGTCTCGTCACCCGCCCAGCGTGACCTTCCGATAGTTGTCCTTGTCCAGCGCCCCGATCTCGACCGAGATCTGCGCCGGACCGTCATAGGGCTTCACCCCCGCCAGCAGCGCCGCCTGAACGGCCTCGCCCAGCGCCGTCTTCTGTTCCTGTGTCCGTCCGGTCAGGATGCGCAGGTCGCAGTGGACCATGGCCTGGGCCGGATCGCCGTCGGCGATGATCAGGTCGTCGCAGCGCACGATGCGCGTCTTGCAGGCCTGGGTCGTGGCGCCGACCACATCCACGCACAGCTGGTGGATCTCCAGCGCCAGGGCGCGCCAATCTGTCCCGTCGAAATGGGGGGAGTGTTCCAGGGTGATCTGTGGCATGAGGGCGTCCTTGTTTCGCGCCCCTCCTTAGCCTGCCGCCGTCGCGGGCGGAATGCGAAGGGCGCACGAACTGATGGATGGAATGCCCCGATGCCTCTTGGCCCCTTCACCCTGGTGGCGCTGTATCTGACCTCGTGGTGGATCGTGTTGTTCACGATCCTGCCGCTGGGCTCGTCCAAGCAGGTCGAGACGCCGCCGACCGACGGCAGCCAGTGGGGCGCGCCCGCCAATCCCCAGCTGAAGAAGAAGTTCATCACCACGACCTGGGTGTCGGCCATCGTCTGGGCCTTCATCGTCTTCATCGTCTGGACGGGGTGGATGCCGCTGCCGGACTTTTCGCGCGGACCTGCGCTCTAGCTTTCGCCCCATTCGCCCGGTTAACCTCGGGCCAGACTGATTTTGCAGAGATTCTCACATGCGCCTGTCGCGCTACTTCCTGCCGACCCTCAAAGAAGCCCCTTCCGACGCCCAGATCGTGTCGCACCAGCTGATGCTGCGCGCGGGGATGATCAAACAGGAGGCCGCCGGCATCTACGCCTGGCTGCCGCTGGGCCTGCGTGTCCTGCGCAAGATCGAAGGCATCGTGCGTCAGGAGCAGGAGCGGGCAGGGGCGGTCGAACTGCTGATGCCGACGCTGCAACTGGCCGACCTGTGGCGCGAGTCGGGGCGTTACGATGCCTACGGCCCGGAGATGCTGCGCATCACCGACCGTCATGAGCGCGAGCTGTTGTACGGACCGACCAACGAGGAAATGGTCACGGATATCTTCCGGGCCTATGTGAAGTCGTACAAGGCCCTGCCGCTGAACCTCTTCCACATCCAGTGGAAGTTCCGCGACGAGCGCCGCCCGCGCTTCGGCGTCATGCGCGGCCGCGAGTTCCTGATGAAGGACGCCTATTCCTTCGATCTGGACGAGGCCTCGGCCCGCATCGCCTACAAGCGGATGTTCGCCGCCTACCTGAACACCTTCTCGCGTCTGGGCCTGAAGGCCGTGCCGATGCGCGCCGACACCGGCCCCATCGGCGGCGACCTGAGCCACGAGTTCATCGTTCTGGCCGAGACCGGCGAGAGCGAGGTCTTCTGCGACCGCAAGCTGGTCGAGATGGACGCGCCGGGCCACAACCTCAGCGTCGAGCAGCTGGAAGGCGTGTTCGACGAGCGCACGGCTCTCTACGCCGCGACCGAGGAAATGCACGACGCGGCCCAGTTCGAGAGCCAGACCGCCGAGGGCGACCGCCTGTCGGCGCGCGGCATCGAGGTCGGTCACATCTTCTACTTCGGCACGAAATACTCGGCCCCGATGAAGGCCAAGGTCGCCGGACCGGACGGTCAGGACACCGAGGTCCACATGGGCAGCTACGGCGTCGGCGTGTCGCGTCTGATGGGGGCCATCATCGAGGCCAGCCATGACGCCGGCGGCATCATCTGGCCGGACTCGGTCGCCCCGTTCGACGTGGTGGTGATCAACCTGCGCGCCAACGACGAAGCCGTCTCGGCCGCCTGTGAAGAGGCCGTGGCCAAACTCGAAGCCCTGGGCAAGGACGTCCTCTACGACGACACCGACGAGCGTCCGGGCGGCAAGTTCGCCACCGCCGACCTGATCGGCGTGCCGTGGCAACTGACCATCGGTCCCAAGGGCCTGGCTGACGGCGTGGTCGAACTGAAGCGCCGCGCCACGGGCGAGAAGCAAACCCTGCCGCTGGACGCCGCCCTGGAGCTGCTGACGCAATGACCGACGCCGCGACGGCCTCAGCGCCGCCTGCCGTAAAGCCCGCCGGTCCCTTCTCCGCCTGGGAGATCGGACTGGCCCTTCGCTACCTGCGCGCCAAGCGCAAGGAGGGCGGGGTCGCCCTGATCGCCATCATCAGCTTCATCGGCATCATGCTGGCCGTGGCGGTGCTGATCAGCGTGATGAGCATCATGGCGGGCTTCCGCAGCGAACTGCTGGGGCGGATGCTGTCGTTCAACGGGCATATGTATGTGCAGGGGCCGGTGCTGACCTCGCCCGACCGCGAGGCGGCGCTGAAGCGTCTTAGCGATGTGCCGGGCGTGGTTTCGGTGTCGCCGCTGACGGAATCCCCGGCCATGTTCCGGGCTGGCGGTCAGATGACGGGCGGCGTCGTGCGCGGCGTGCGGCCCCAGGATCTGGCCTCGACCAAGTTCGTCTATGACAGCCTGACGCCCGAAATGCGCGCCTCCTTCGGTCAGGGGGCCTATGGCGGCGACAATATCCTGATCGGCAAGGCTTTGGCCGACCAGATGGGTCTGACCGTGGGTAGCGCCCTTTCTATCTATTCTCCGACCGGCGCCGACAGCGCCTTCGGCAATCTGGGCGGGCTGGAAAAGACCTACAGGATCGGCGGCATCTTCAGCTCCGGCACCGCCGACTTCGACCGAGCCTACATCTTCATGCCGCTGGAACAATCGCAGCTCTTCTTCGGCAAGGAAGGCGTCTGGGAGGTGATCGAGATGAAGGTCGCCGAGCCGGATCAGGTCGAGAAGATGCTAGCCCCCGTGCAACAGGCAGCCGGAGCGGGCAATGTCGTCACTGACTGGCGCACGCGCCTGGCCGCCTTCTGGGGCGCGCTGAAGGTCGAGCGTGTGGCCATGAGCATCATCCTGGGTCTGGTCGTCGCCATCGCCGCCATGAACATCATCAGCGGCATCGTCATGCTGGTGAAGAACAAGACCCGCGACATCGCCATCCTGCGCACCGTGGGGGCCAGCCCGTCGTCGATCCTGCGCATCTTCTTCGTCTCGGGCGCGGCCATCGGCATCGGCGGCACCATCGCTGGCCTGATTCTGGGTCTGCTGTTCTGCCTGAACATCGGCGCGATTCAGCACTTCCTCGAGGCTCTGCTGGGGGTCCAGCTGTTCAACGCCGACGTCTATATGCTGGACGGCATCCCGGCCCTGGTCGATCCGTGGGACGTGACCTGGGTGGCGGTCTTCTCCTTCCTCATGAGCTGCCTGGCCAGTCTGCCGCCGTCGTGGAACGCGTCGCGGATCGACCCGGTGGAGGCCCTGCGCTTTGAATAGTCCGCTGAACACCACGCCGACGCTTCGCCTGCGCGGCATCACCCGCACCTATCCGACCGCTTCCGGCGGCCTGACGGTGTTGAAGGGCGTCGACCTGGACATCATGCCGGGCGAGGTTGTCGGCCTGATCGGACCTTCGGGTTCGGGCAAGTCGAGCCTGCTGCACGCCGCCGGCCTGTTGGAGCGTCCGACCAGCGGCCAGGTCATGATCGACGGCGAGGACGTCGGCGGTCTGGACGAGCGGGCGCGCACGCGTCTGCGCCTGTCGCGGATCGGTTTCGTCTATCAATTCCACCACCTGCTGCCGGAATTTGATGCACGCGACAATGTCGCCCTGCCGATGCGCATCGCCGGTCATTCCGAGGCCGAAGCTCGCCGCCGGGCCGAGGCCCTGCTGACCAGCCTCGGTCTGGGCGAGCGCTTTACGCACCAACCAGCCCAGCTGTCGGGCGGCGAACAGCAGCGGGTCGCCATCGCCCGCTCCCTGGCCAACAGCCCGCGTCTGTTGCTGGCCGACGAGCCGACCGGCAACCTGGACCCGACCAACAGCCATGCGGTGTTTGAGTCCCTGCGCGAGTTGGCCAAGACCACGGGCGTGGCCGCCCTGATCGCCACCCACAACATGGAGCTGGCCGGCCATATGGACCGTGTCTTCGCCCTGAAGGACGGCCATCTGGAAGAACGCGCCGCGGAGGCCCAAGCCTACTGAGGCCAGCCTACTGAGACCAGGTTCGCTGATCAGCCGACGGCGGCGTCGCCCCACAGGGCGCGCAGCCTGACGCTGCGACGGCAACCGATGCGGTAGGCTTCGTACGCGGCCGGGTGTCGGCGGGCGTAGTCCTGATGCTCGGCTCCGGCGGGCCAGAAGCGCATAGCGGGATAGACCGGGGTTGTGAAGCGCGAACCCTTGGCGCCCAGCGCGGCCTGTGCCGCCGTGCGAGACGCTTGTGCGGTCGCCGTCTGGGCCTCTGTGGCATAGACCGCCGTGACATAGGACGGACCCTTGTCGCAGAACTGGCCGGTCTGATCGGTCGGATCGATGGTGCGCCAGTAGCGGTCGACCAGGGTACGATAGCTGACGACGGCGGGATCGAAGGTCACCTGCACGGCCTCGCGATAGCCGGTCCCGCCTCGGATCACCTGCTCATAGGTCGGGTTGGGTCGCGTGCCGCCGACAAAGCCCGACACCGCCGAGCGCACGCCGCGCAGGCCGTCGAACGCCTTTTCGCTGGACCAGAAACAGCCGCCGGCGAAGACCGCCGTCTGATAGCCCGGCGGCACGGGCTCCAGCGGCGCGGCGCTGGCGGGCGCTTCGCTGGGCGAGCAGGCCGCCGTCAGAATCAGGCCGATGAGAGGCAGAAGGCGCGACATAGGACACTCCCGGTCATTCCCTTCAACATACGCGCAAGCCGGGAAGACGGATGGCTGTGTGCATTTGAGGGGTCTTGCAATGAGAACAAACCGGGAATATAGAACGTTTCAGGAACACGCTAACTGGGGATAAGCCGATGTCGCGTTGGGTGAGGGATATGCTGTCGCTTGCGTCGTGCGGCGGCTTCGTCTGGATGATCTGGCAGGCGTCTTTCCTGGTGACGTGATCGCCGCATCGACTCCCTGCATGATCAAACTTCGGCCGTGCGGCGGTCGGATATGAGAGGTCCCGGTTTTCGGGATCAGCGGAGTAGATTTTGGCGGAAGCGGCGAACAGTCAGGGTTTTGTCCATCTGCGGGTCCGCAGCGCCTATTCCCTGCTGGAAGGGGCGATCAAGGCCAGCAAGATCGGCAAGATGGCTGCGGACGCGGGCATGCCCGCCGTCGCCGTGGCCGACCGCGCCAATCTGTTCGGCGCCCTTGAATTCAGCCAGACCGCCAAGGACGCGGGCGTACAGCCCATCGTCGCCTGCGCCTTGCCTGTGCTGGGCATCGGCGGCCAGGTCGCCGAGCGTTGGGCCAAGACCTCGACCGTGGTCCTGCTGGTCCAGAACGAGCAGGGCTGGCTCAACCTGTGCGCCCTGTCGTCCGCCGCCTATCTTGATGCGGGCGAGATGTCGGAGCCGGGCGTGCCCTGGGCGCAGGTTGTGGATAAGTCCGAGGGGCTGATCCTGCTGTCCGGCGGTCCCGACGGCCCGATCGACCCTCTGTTCGTCCAGAACAAGCGCGATGATGCGCTATCTTCTCTCGAAGAGATGAAGCGCGTCTTCGGTGATCGTTTCTACGTAGAGTTGCAGCGCCACGGTCTGCCGCAGGAGCCGGTCGCCGAGCGTGGCCTGGTCGACTGGGCCTACGCCAACGACGTGCCTTTGGTCGCCACCAACGACGTCTATTACGCCAAGGCCGCGCAGGCGAAGTCGCACGACGCCTTGCTGTGCATTTCCGACGGCGCCTTCACCGGCCAGGAAGACCGTCGCCGCATCACCGGGGAGCACTGGTTCAAGACGGCGGAGGCCATGCGCCAGCTGTTCGCGGACCTGCCCGAGGCTTGCGACAACACCATCGACATCGCGCGCCGCTGCGCCTTCCTGGTGCCCACGCGCGCGCCCATCCTGCCCCGCTTCGACACCGGCGCCGGTCGTTCCGAGCCCGACGAACTGGCGCACCAGGCGCGCGAGGGGCTTAAGGCCCGCCTGCAACAGGTCACGCCCGCCGCCCCGGAAGAAGAATACTGGACCCGCCTCGAATGGGAGGTCGGGATCATTCAGCAGATGGGGTTCCCCGGCTACTTCCTGATCGTGGCCGACTTCATCAAGTGGGCCAAGCTGCACGGCATTCCGGTCGGACCGGGGCGGGGCTCCGGCGCCGGCTCTCTGGTGGCCTGGTCGCTGACCATCACCGATCTGGACCCCTTGCGGTTCGGCCTGCTGTTCGAGCGCTTCCTGAACCCAGAACGGGTCTCCATGCCCGACTTCGACATCGACTTCTGCCAGGAGCGGCGGGAAGAGGTGATCGACTATGTGCAGGACCACTACGGCAAGGACCGGGTGGCCCAGATCATAACCTTCGGCACCCTGCAGGCGCGCGCCGTGCTGCGCGACGTCGGCCGGGTGCTGCAGATGCCGCTGGGCCAGGTGGACCGGCTCTGCAAGATGGTGCCGAACAACCCGGCTAACCCGGTGACTTTGGCGCAAGCGATTGATCTGGAGCCGCGGCTGAAGGAGGCGCGCGACGCCGAACCGGCGGTGCGGACCCTGTTGGAGACGGCGCTGGAACTGGAGGGGCTGTACCGCAACGCCTCTACCCACGCCGCCGGCATCGTCATCGGCGACCGACCGCTGACCGAACTGGTGCCGCTGTATCAGGACCCGCGCTCGACCATTCCGGCCAGCCAGTTCAACATGAAGTGGGTCGAGCCGGCGGGCCTGGTCAAGTTCGACTTCCTCGGCCTGAAGACCCTGACGGTGCTGGACCGGGCGCGGGAGTATCTGGAGCGGCGCGGCGCGGCGCCGGAATGGAACCTGCTGCCGCTGGACGACGCGAAGACCTATGAACTGATGGCCTCGGGCCAGACGGTCGGGGTGTTCCAGCTGGAATCCCAGGGCATGCGTGACACCCTGCGCAAGATGCGCTGCGGCTCCATCGAAGAAATCACCGCCCTGATCTCCCTCTATCGGCCGGGGCCCATGGAGATGATCGACACCTATATCGACCGGAAGTTCGGCCGGGCCGAGGTGGACTATCTGCACCCGTCCCTGACCGAGGTTCTGACCGAGACCTACGGCGTCATCATCTATCAGGAACAGGTGATGAAGATCGCCCAGGTCCTGGCGGGCTACAGCCTGGGTGAAGCCGACCTTCTGCGCCGCGCCATGGGCAAGAAGAAGAAGGAGGAGATGGATTTCCAGCGCCTTCGCTTCGTCAAGGGCGCGTCCGAGAAGTCCGTACCGGAGGCGCAGTCCGGTTCGATCTTCGACCTGGTGGCCAAGTTCGCGGGCTATGGCTTCAACAAGTCGCACGCCGCCGCCTATGCCCTGATCTCGTTCCAGACGGGCTGGCTGAAGGCCAATCATCCGGTCGAGTTCTTCGCGGCTTCCATGAGCCTCGACCTTTCGAACACTGACAAGCTGGCGGTCTTCTATCAGGACTGCCGTCGCTTCGAGGTGCCGGTCCTGGCCCCTGACATCAACCGATCCTCGGCCGACTTCGACGTGCAGTGGAAGGACGGGCAGGGCAGCGTCCTCTATGCTCTGGGCGCCATCCGCAACGTGGGTCTGGAGGCGATGAAGCACGTCGTCGAGGTGCGCGAGACGGGCGGACCGTTCGTCGACCTGTTCGACTTCCTGGAACGGGTTGATCCCAAGGCGGTCAACAAGCGGGCGCTTGAAGGGCTGGCCAAGGCGGGCGCCTTTGACAGCCTCAACCCCAACCGCCGGCAGTTGTTCGAACAGGCCGACATCCTGATCGCCTATTGCCAGAGCGTGGCCGCAGAACGGGCCTCGTCGCAGGTCAGCCTGTTCGGGGCGGATCAGGCGGGGGCCTCGCGTCCGCGTCTGCGCAGCGTCGAGCCCTGGGCCGGGCCGGACAAGCTGGATTATGAGCTCTCGGCGGTCGGCTTCTACCTGTCGGGTCACCCGCTGGAGGACCTGATGCCGGCGTTGCGGCGCAAGCGCGTGACCTTTGTTGCCGAGGCGCAGGGCCTGGCCGAGGCCGGGCACGAAGCCTTCATGATGGCGGGCGTCGTGCGCCGTCGTCAGGAGCGGGCCAGCGCCAAGAGCGGCGAGAAGTTCGCCTTTGTCACCTTCTCGGACCCGACAGGCGAGTTCGAATGCCTGTTCCCGCCGGAACAACTGCGGCGTTGCCGCGATATCCTGGAGGTCGGGACCTCGGTTCTGGTCAAGGTGCGTGCCAAGTCGGCGGACGGCGAGGTGCGCTTCTTTGGCGACGACGCCAGCCAGATGGAGACCTTGCTGGACGACACCCAGATCGGGCTGCGGGTGGTGCTGTCGGCGCAGTCGGCGGACGCCGAGGCGCTGAAGGCGCGACTGGACCGGGCGCGGGCGCAAGGGAAGGGCGGCGAGGTCTGGCTGCAGGCGACGCTGGGCGGTCGCACCGAGGTCGAGATCAAGCTGCCGGGGCGCTATCGCCTGGACGCGGCCCTGCGCGGGGCGCTGAAGTCGGCGCCTGGCGTGATCATTCTGGAGGATGCGTGATGAACGAGGGACAGATGGTGCGGCATGCGCGCGGAACATTCGATGTCGTCATCACCCCGGTTCAGCCGGCGGAAGGAGCGGCGTCGGACGCACCGGGCCGGATGCTGTTGGCCAAGACCTTTCATGGGGATCTGATCGGAACCGCCGCCGGCGAAATGCTGGCGACCATGAGCCCCGAGAGATCAGGCGCCTATGTGGCGCTCGACCGGGTGCGCGGCGTCATCGACGGTCGCGAAGGGGCATTCACCCTGGTGCATCGGGGTCTGATGGATCGAGGCGCGCAGGAACTGCTGATCACCATCGTGCCGGGGTCGGGGGCAGGAGATCTGACTGGGATCGCCGGGGTCTTTCACCTGACCATCACGGACGGTGTTCACAACTACGATCTGGAATACAGTCTGCCGACATCCTGAAGGAGGATCGACCATGGCCGTGCATAAGGGTTCCTGCCACTGCGGCGCAGTGGCCTATGAGGTCGAGGTCGGGCTGGAGGGCCTGATCGAGTGCAATTGCTCGCACTGCTATCGCAAAGGCTTCGTTCTTGCCTTCGCGCCGCGCGCCGCTTTTCAGCTGATGGCGGGCGAGGAGGCCACAACCTCCTACTTCTTCAACCAGCACAAGATCGACCATCGCTTCTGCAAGACCTGCGGCGTTCAGCCGTTCGGTTACGGCGTGGCGCCGGACGGGTCCGAGGTGGCGGCGATCAATGTGCGGACGCTGACGGACGTGGAGCCCTGGGGCTGGACCGCCAAGCGGGTGGACGGGCGCAGCTTCTGACTGATTGGCTTGCCTTTTCCGTTCAATCCGCCTAGAGAGCGCGCGCACTTCGCACGTGGGCGTGGCGCGGTCCGGGGAGACATCCCGGCCTGCACCGTTCCGAGGGACCGCAGGTCCTTTTACTCGCCCACGCTAGGTTTGATCGGAAAAAGGACACCACGATCATGGCACTGCCAGAATTCTCGATGCGTACGCTGCTGGAAGCCGGCGCTCACTTCGGTCACCAGACGCACCGCTGGAACCCGAAGATGGACCGCTACATCTTCGGCTCGCGCTCGAACATCCACATCATCGACCTGTCGCAGACGATGCCGCTGTTCCACCAGGCTCTGGTGGCTGTGCGTGACGTCGCCGCCAAGGGCGGTCGCGTTCTGTTCGTCGGCACCAAGCGTCAGGCTGCTGGCCCGGTGGCTGAAGCCGCCACGCGCTGCGCTCAATACTACATGAACAACCGCTGGCTCGGCGGCACGCTGACCAACTGGCGCACCGTCTCGGGCTCGATCGCTCGTCTGCGTGAACTGGAAGGCCTGCTGGCCAACGGCGGCGAAGGCCGCGTCAAGAAAGAACTGCTGACGCTGCAGCGCGAGAAGGACAAGCTTGAGCTGTCGCTGGGCGGCATCAAGGACATGGGTTCGATCCCGGACATCATGTTCGTGATCGACACCAACAAGGAAGCGATCGCGATCCAGGAAGCTCGCAAGCTGAACATTCCGATCATCGCTATCCTGGACACCAACTCGGATCCGGACGGCATCACCTACCCGGTCCCGGGCAATGACGACGCCGCCCGCGCCATCCAGACCTACTGCGACCTGATCGCCGATGCCGTCCTGGACGGTCTGGCTGCCGGCGCTTCGGCCTCGGGCATCGACCTGGGCGCTTCGGAAGCTCCGGTTGAGCCCATGCTGCGTGAAGCCGCTGCCGCTCCGGTTGAAGCCGAAGTTGCTCCGGCCGGTACGGAAGCTGTAGCCGCAGAAATGCTGGCGACTGAAGAAAAGGCCGAGGGCTAAGACGCTCTCCAGGCCCGGTCGGTGATCGGGCCTACCGCTAAACTGACATGCGGCCGGGCTATTCAAGCCCGGCCGCTCATCTGATTTTCCAGGAGACTGAACATGGCCGAGATCACTGCCGCCCTCGTGAAGGAACTTCGCGAGCGTTCGGGCGTCGGCATGATGGACTGCAAGAAGGCGCTGGTCGAAAACGACGGCAACATCGAAGCATCGATCGACTGGCTGCGCGCCAAGGGCCTGTCCAAGGCCGCCAAGAAGGCTGACCGCGTCGCCGCTGAAGGCCTGGTCGCCGTCGCTTCGAAGGAAGACGGCAAGGGTGAAGTCGCCGCCGCGATCGAATTCAACGCCGAAACCGACTTCGTCGCCCGTAACGACCTGTTCCAGAACGCCGCCAAGTCGTTCGCTCAGCACGGCCTGGACCACCACTCGGTCGAAGCCCTGCACGGCGCCGAACTGGAAGCCGGCAAGACGATCCAGGACGAAGTGACGAACATGATCGCCACCATCGGCGAGAACATGCAGCTGCGTCGCGCCGCCCGCCTGTCGGTGTCGGAAGGCGTCGTCGCCACCTACGTCCACAACGCTGTCTCGCCGGGCCTCGGCCGCATCGGCGTGCTGGTGGCTCTGGAAGGCGAGGGCGACAAGACTGCTCTGCGCGAACTGGGCCGCAAGATCGCCATGCACGTCGCCGCCACGGCGCCGCTGTCGCTGAACACCGACGACCTGGACCCGGCCGCCATCGAGAAGGAACGTACGGTCCTGACCGAAAAGGCCAAGGAAGAAGGCCGTCCGGAAAACATGATCGAGAAGATCGTGGAAGGTCAGATCAACAAGTTCCAGAAGGACGTGGTGCTGTCGAAGCAGCCGTTCGTGATGGACCCGGACGTGACCATCGAACAACTGGTCGCCAACTCGGCCAAGGAACTCGGCTCCTCGAACCTCAAGCTGGCCGGCTTCGTCCGTCTGGCTCTGGGCGAAGGCGTCGAGAAGGTTGAGGCTCTTGATTTCGCGGCCGAAGTGGCCTCGATGACGGGCGGCAACTAACACCGAAGTTTCTTCCTGAAAGGGAAGAATTTTCAAAAGGGCGCGTTCGGCTTTGATGGCTGACGCGCCCTTCGTCTATGATGAACCGCCGATTCACCTCGCGCGGATGCCTAACCCCAGTATCCACGGACCCAGACCCATGCCCGACGCCCCTTCCGAGTTCCGATATAAGCGCGTCCTGCTCAAGGTCTCGGGCGAGGTCCTGATGGGCGATCAAGCCTACGGCATCGACATGAAGACCGTCGACGTCGTGGCGGCGGCTGTAGCCCAGGTGGCGCGCGAAGGCGTCGAGATCTGCCTGGTCATCGGCGGCGGCAACATCTTTCGCGGCCTGTCGAAGGCCGCTGAAGGCATGGACCGCGCCAACGCCGACTACATGGGCATGCTGGCCACCATCATGAACGCCATGGCCATGCAGGGCGCGCTCGAGAAGATCGGCGTCGATACGCGGGTCCAGAGCGCCATTCCCATGGCCGCCATCGCCGAACCCTACATCCGTCGCCGCGCCATGCGGCATCTGGAAAAGGGCCGGGTGGTGATTTTCGCCGCCGGCGTGGGCGCGCCCTTCTTCACGACCGACTCGGGGGCCGCGTTGCGCGCCGCCGAAATGGGCTGCGACGCCCTTTTGAAGGGGACCAGCGTGGACGGCGTCTATACCGCCGACCCCAAGAAGGATGCGACCGCCACCCGTTACGAGACGTTGACCTATCAGGAAGTCCTGGCCAAGGACCTGCGCGTCATGGACGCCTCGGCCATCGCCCTGATGCGCGACAGCGACATTCCCATCGTTGTCTTCTCTATCCAGGAAGAAGACTCGCTGCGCCGGACGCTGCGCGGCGAGGGCACTTTCACCGTCATTACCAACAAGGCCGCTTAAGCGGCTCTCGACCCGAACGACAGACCAAGGACAATCACCATGGCCAAGCCCGACCTCAAGACCTATCGCGACCGGATGGAAAAAGCCGTCGCCTCGCTGAAGGAAGATTTCGGCGGTCTGCGCACGGGTCGGGCCAACTCGGGTCTGCTGGATCCGGTTCAGGTCGAAGCCTACGGCACCAGCTCGCCGCTGAACGCTGTGGCCGCCATCAGCGTGCCTGAACCGCGCATGATCTCGGTCAGCGTCTGGGACAAGGGCATGGTGGGGCCGGTCGAGAAGGCCATTCGCGCCGCCGGCCTGGGCCTGAACCCGATCGTCGACGGCCAGACCCTGCGCATTCCGGTGCCGCCGCTGACCGAAGAGCGCCGCAAGGACCTGGTCAAGCTGGCCGGCAAGTACGCCGAACAGCAGAAGATCGCTGTGCGCAACGTGCGTCGTGACGCCAACGACGACCTGAAAAAGGCCGAGAAGGCGACTGAGATCAGCCAGGACGAACAGAAGAAGATGGAAGCCGAGGTCCAGAAGGACACGGACGCCGCCATCAAGAAGATCGACGAGGCCTTGAAGGTCAAGGAAGTCGAGATCATGCAGGTCTGACGCAAGCTAGCGTCGGGAGGTAGCTAAGCAATGTCGGCCGAGACCGTCGCCATGGCGCCTGAGAAGGGGCCTCGTCACGTCGCCCTGATCATGGACGGCAACGGTCGCTGGGCCGAGCGTCGCGGCTTGCCGCGCGTCATGGGCCACCGTGAGGGGGTCCAGGCGCTGCGTCGTACGATCAAGGCGGCGCCGGATTTCGGCATCCGCTGCCTGACGGTGTTCGGGTTCTCGACCGAGAACTGGAGCCGTCCGGCGGACGAGGTGTCGGACCTTATGGGTCTGGTGCGTTCGTTTGTCGGCAGCGACCTGAAGCGGTTAGAGGCGGCGGGCGTGCGGGTGCGTGTCCTGGGCCGTCGCAAGGGTCTGCCCAGCGACATCGCCGCCATCGTGGATCGGGCCGAGGCGCAGACGGCGCACAATGAACGCTTCCTGCTGCAGGTGGCGTTCAACTACGGCGGTCGCGCCGATCTGGTGGACGCGGCTCAGCGGCTGGTCGATCAGGCGCATGCAGGGCAGCTCAGCCGCGACGTGACCGAGGATGACCTCGGCGCGGGTCTGTCGACCGCCGGCGCGCCGCCGGTCGATCTGATCGTGCGGACCTCGGGTGAGCAGCGGCTGTCCAACTTCCTGTTGTGGGAAGCCGCCTACGCTGAACTGGTGTTTCAGGACATCCTCTGGCCGGACTATGGCGCTGAAGCGCTGGGCGAGGCGGTGTCTCTCTATGGTAATCGCGAGCGGCGATACGGCGGACGCGAAGCGCTGCCAGACGCGGCTACAGCGAAGACGGCGGTAGGCTGATGGCGTTGAAGATCGGTGACATCGGCCTGAGAGCGGCCTCTGCCGTGGTGCTCGCACCCGCGGCGGTGCTGGCTACCTGGGCCGGCGGCGGCTGGTTCTGCGCTCTGGTTGTCGCGGCCTGCGGCCTGCTGGCGTTTGAGTGGGCGCGGATGAGCGCGCCGCGTTTCTGGCGCTCGGTGGGCGCTGCTGTCGCTCTGGCGCTGATTACCGCGGTGATCGCCGCCCATATCGGCCAGATGTCGCTGGCGCTGATCCTGTTGGTCTTCGGCGCTTTGGCGGCAGGCTTGTTCGCCCGGTCGCGCGGGGCCGAGGCTCTGGATGCGGCCTATGGCGTGCTCTACATCGGCTGGCCCTGCGTCCTGTTGATCTGGCTGCGCGATCTGAACGAGGCTCAGGGCCTCTATTGGACCGTGCTGGTCTTTGCTGTGGCCTGGTCGGCGGACATTCTGGCCTATCTGGTCGGCAGCGCCGTGGGCGGGCCCAAGCTGTGGCCGCGCTTTTCACCCAACAAGACCTGGTCGGGCTTCATCGGCGGCCTGGTCGCCGGGATGATCGCCGGGGCCGCCATGGCGGGCTGGCTTGAGATGGGCCGTCTGAACGCCTTCTGGGGCGGCGTCCTGGGCTTGACGGCGGCTCTGGCCACCATGGCGGGCGACCTGTGGGAGTCGGCGCTGAAGCGCCGCTTTGGGGTCAAGGACGCGGGCAACATCATTCCCGGCCACGGCGGCCTGCTGGACAGGGTCGACGGCCTGATGTTCGCGGTCGTGGTCGTGGCTGCTGGGCGCGTGATCGTCCTGATGCTGGGGCAGGGGACATGATCACCCGCAAGGTCAGCGTGCTGGGCTCGACCGGCTCGGTCGGGACTTCGACGCTGGACCTGATGGATCAGGCCGAGGCCGCCGGTTCCGGCGCGTTTCAGGTCGAGGTTCTGACCGGTGGAAATAATATCGCCCGTCTGGCCGAACAGGCCCGCCGCTGGCGACCCAAGCTGGCGGTGACGGCTGATCCCTCTCGGCTGTCGGAACTGCGTGAAGCCCTGGCCGGAACGGACGTCGAGATCGCCGCTGGACCCGAAGCCATCGTCGAGGCTGCGACGCGGCCCGTGGACTGGGTCATGGCCTCTATCGTCGGTTCCGCCGGCCTGCGCTCGGCCTGGGCTGCGGCTGGAACGGGCGCGACCTTGGCCTTGGCCAACAAGGAAAGCCTGGTCTGCTGCGGCCCGGCCCTGATCGAGCGGGTCAAGCGCAGCGGCGGCAAACTGATCCCGGTCGACTCCGAACATTCCGCGATCTTCCAGGTCTTTCCCGCCGAGTCGCCGGAACAGGTGTCGAAGCTGGTTCTGACCGCATCGGGCGGCCCCTTCCGCACCCTCCCGCGCGAGGCAATGGGCCGGATCACGCCGGAACAGGCCGTGGCTCATCCGAACTGGAGCATGGGCGCCAAGATCTCGGTCGACAGCGCCACCATGGCCAACAAGGGTCTGGAACTGATCGAGGCGGCCTATCTGTTCGCCATGTCGGGCGAGCGGATCGACGTGGTGGTCCATCCCGAATCAATCATCCACAGCCTTGTGGAATATGTGGACGGTTCGACCCTGGCCCAGATGGGCCCGCCTGACATGAAGACGCCGATCGCCTGCGCCCTGGCCTGGCCCGACCGGATGGCCTGGCCCGCGCCCAGGCTGGACCTTGCGGCGCTGGGTCGTCTGACCTTTGAGGCACCAGATATGGCGCGCTTCCCGGCGCTCAAGCTGGCGCGCGAAGCCCTGGCGGCGGGGGGCGCGGCGCCCATTGTTTTCAACGCGGCCAACGAAGTGGCGGCCCTGGCCTTCCTTGACCGGCGGCTGGGCTTTCTCAATATTGCCGCAGTCGTCGCCGACACCTTGGAACGCGCGACGATTTCGGGGGTGAGTTCCGGTTCCGACGACGCCTGCGATGCGGCCCTGGCCGTGGACGCGGCGGCCCGACGGATTGCGAACGACATCATCGCCTCGCTCGCGATTGCTGCCTGAGGGCGACAGGAGACATGACTGGGATGCTAGGTGTTCTTGGGCAGGCCCTGATCTATGTCGTGCCGTTCCTGCTGGTGCTGACCCTGGTCGTCACCATTCACGAACTGGGCCACTTCCTGACGGCGCGCGCCTTTGGCGTGAAGATGGAGCGGTTCTCCATCGGCTTTGGTCGAGCCATCTTCCAGCGCACGGACAAGCAGGGCGTCGAATGGCGTCTCGGCTGGCTTCCGCTGGGCGGCTACGTCAAGTTCGCCGGTGATCTGGATGCGACCGGCGTGCCGGACAAGGCGGGTCTGGATGCGCTGAAACAGGAGCTCGTGGCCGCTGACGGGCCTGGTGCTGAAAAAGACTACCTGTATTTCAAACCTTTGTGGCAACGCGCCTTGGTCGTTGCGGGCGGTCCGATCGCCAACTTCGTGCTGGCCATCGTCATCTTCACCCTGCTGTTCAGCCTGGTCGGGGTGGAGCTTCGTCCTGCTCGCGTCATGCAGGTTCAACCGGATTCTCCGGCTGCGACCGCGGGCTTCCAGCCTGGCGATCTCATCACTCACGTCAACGGCAAGCTGATCGCTGACGGAGGTGAGGTGACCCAGGTCGTGGCGCTGAGCAGCGGCGATCCAGTCCGCTTCACAGTCGAACGCGCGGGCGCCGACGTGCAGCTGACGGCGACGCCGGAACGCAAGATCGAAGAAAACCCCATCGCCGGACGGGTCTCGGTTGGCCGTATCGGTCTCGCCCTGGGATCCAGTCGCGATGAAGTGCGTCATGTCCGTTATGGGCCGATCGCCGCCGTCGGCCGTGGGTTCCAGGAGACTGGCAATATCCTCAGCACCACCTTCACCTACATCGGCCGCATCTTCACGGGGCGCGAATCGGGTGATCAGTTCAGCGGTCCGCTGGGAATCGCCAAGGCTTCTGGCGCTCTGACCAACGCGGCGGTGGCCGCGAACCCTGATCCGCTGGCTATGGTTGGAAATCTTCTGCTGACGCTGACCAGCTTCGCCGCCATACTTTCGGTCGGAATCGGTTTTTTAAATCTCATGCCCGTTCCGGTTTTGGATGGGGGGCATCTGATGTTCTATGCTTATGAGGCGGTGGCGCGCAGGCCGGTTGCGGCCAAGGTTCAGGAAGCGGGATATCGTGTCGGTCTTGCTTTGCTGGCCAGTTTAATGTTGTTCGCGACTTGGAACGACCTGCAGAAACTCAATCTCTTCAAATTCCTCGGCGGGCTCGTCTCGTGAGCCGACGCCAGCCCCCGATGGTTCCCCGAATGATTCAGAACGACAGTCGCCTCATGATCCGAACCCGTGGCCGTATCCTTGGACCCAGCGCATTGGCTCTGGTCGTCGCCGCCGGTCTGGCTGGACCCGCCCTGGCCCAGTCAGCGCCGGTCGCCACGCCGGCGGCTGCCCAGCAGGACCCGCAGGTGGTCGTTGCCGCTCCGGCCGAGGATCGCGCCGTCGTCAACCGCATCGTGGTGCGCGGCAATCAGCGCATCGATCAGACCACGGTCCTGTCCTATCTGCCGATCCAGCCGGGCGACACCATCGACGCTGCGACCATCGACGTCGCGGTCCGCACCCTTTCGCGCACCGGCCTGTTCGCTAACGTGCAACTGGGTCTTCAGCCCAACGGCGACCTGATTGTCGAGATCGCTGAAAACCCGATTATCAACCAGGTCACGTTCGAGGGTAACAAGGCCCTCGCCATCAAGAAATTGACTGACGAGGTCACGATCAAGCCGCGCGGCATCTACACGCGCGCTCGCGTCCAGGAGGACGTCGGCAAGATCGTCGAGCTTTACCGCCTGTCCGGCCGTATTTCAGCGACCGTCACGCCCAAGCTGGTTCAACTGGACCAGAACCGCGTCGATGTGGTGTTCGAGATCGACGAGGGGCCAGAGACCGGCGTCGCCGCCATCGCCTTCCTGGGCAATACGGCCTTCTCGGACAGTGATCTGCGTGAGGTCATGGTCACCAAGGAGTCCAGCTGGTGGCGTCTGTTCAGCTCTAACGACAACTACGACCCGAACCGTCTGGATTACGACCGCGAGCAACTGCGGAAATTCTATACGAACCGGGGCTATTACGATTTCCGCATCCTGTCGTCGGTGGCCGAATTGAAGCCTGACAACAGCGCCTTCGGCATGACGCTGACGCTGGATGAGGGCGACCGTTATAACTTTGGCGAAGTGAAGGTCGTCACCGAAAGCGACCGTCTGAACGCCGACTTCCTGACGCGTCTGCTGCCGATCCGTACGGGCGACCTGTATGAAAGCGACCGGATCCAAAGCGCAGTCGATACCCTGACCTTCGCGGCGGGCTCGGCTGGCTACGCCTTTGTCGAGATCAACCCGACCTATCGCGCCAATCCCGAAACGGACCAGGTCGACGTGACCTTCAACGTTAAGGAGGGCCAGCGGGTCTATATCGACCGTATCAACGTGGTCGGAAACACGCGGACTCTGGACTCGGTTATCCGTCGCGAGCTGATGGTCGGCGAGGGCGACGCCTTCAACCGCTCTTTGGTGGAGCGTTCGCGCAACAACCTACGCGCCCTGGGCTTCTTCAAGGACGTCAAGATCGAGGAGACGCGCGGCAGCGCGCCCGACCGTTCGATCGTGAACGTCACCGTCGAGGAACAGCCCACCGGCGAACTGTCCGTGGGCGCCGGGTTCAGCTCGGTCGACTCCTTCGTGCTGAACCTGGGCATCACCGAGCGCAACTTCCGCGGTCGTGGTCAGAACTTCGTGGCGCGGGCGGAATGGGGGTCGCTGCGTCAGCAGATCGACTTCCGTTTCACTGAGCCTAAGTTCCTGGGGCGCGATCTGCGGGCTGGCTTTGACCTGTTCCATACCCGCTACGACCTGAGTGAGTATTCCTCCTACGACTATCGTTCGACCGGCGGAGGTCTGCGTCTCAGCTACCCGTTGAACGGCTATTCGTCCTTTAGCGTGCGCTACTTCCTGAAGTCGGACGAAGTCATCATCCCGTCCGGCTACTGCAACGGGACCGGCTCGTCAGCGCTATGTGACCAGGCCGGGTCCTTCATGAACTCGTCGGCGGGCTATACGCTTCTGGTCAACCGGACGAACGATCCGGTCCGTCCGACGCGCGGCTGGTCGGCATCGCTTCGTCAGGACTTCGCCGGTATCGGCGGCGACGTGAACTATCTGAAGACCGAGGCGGACGCCTCCTGGTATCACGGCTTCAGCCCGCGCTGGGTGGTCAGCCTGCAAGGTTCGACGGGCTATGTCAGCGGCTGGAACGGCGACCCTATTCGCATCAACGACCGCTTCTTCAAGGGCGGAAACACCTTCCGCGGCTTCGAGACGGCCGGCATGGGCGCACGCGACCTGACGACGACTGACGCCTTGGGCGGCAACTTCTACGCCATCGGCACGGTTGAACTGACGGTGCCGAACTACCTGCCGGAAGAGTACGGCATCAAGACTTCGCTGTTCGCCGATGTCGGCACCCTGGGCATGCTGGACGACCGCTACATGGTCAACTCGGTCACCGGTCAGCCCAACCCGAACATCGTCGACAACCTGGCCCTGCGCGCAGCGGCCGGCGTCAGCATCCACTGGCGGTCGCCCATGGGACCGATCCGCTTCGACCTCTCCAAGGTTCTGTCGAAGGAAGACTACGACAAGACCGAGACCTTCCGCTTCTCCACCTCGACCCAGTTCTAACCGCAGCCTCCCAGACTGCTCAAAGGTTCAAGATGAAACTGTTTGCTATCGGCGCCTTCGCTATCGCTTCGCTCGCCGCGTCGTCGGCCTTGGCTCAGGCGCAAGGCCCCGCCAACCCCGGTCCGGTGATCCCCGGCGTCTGCGTCTATTTCAACCAGCTGGCCCTGGCTCAATCGACCGTCGGCCAGGCCGTTCAGACGCGAATGGAACAACTGGCCCAGGAAGTTCAGGGTGAGATCGCGCCCTACGCCACGCAGCTGCAGACCGAGTATCAGGCCCTGCAGCAAGGCGCGGCCACCATCCCGGCAGACCAACTGAACCAGCGCCGTCAGGCTCTGCAGCAGCGCGCCCAGGAAGCTCAACAGCTGGAACAGACCCGCGACAACGAGCTGCGCTACACTCTCGGTGAGCAGCGCAAGAAGATCTCGGAAGCCATCGAGCCGATTCTGGTCGCCGTCTATCAAGAAAAGGGCTGCGGCATCCTGGTTGACCGCGAAAGCGTCTTCATCATGAATCCAGCCATGGATGTGACGTCGCTGGTTATCCAGCGTCTGAATGCAGCCTTGCCGACGCTGAGCTTCAACCGCATGCCGGTTCCGGCTCAGCCGCAGTCGTAAGACGGGCCACATGCCCGATCCGAGGTTCTTTCAGACCCTGTCGCCCCTCACGGTCGCCGCCCTCGCCGAGCACATCGGCGAGGAGGTGGCTCGGGGCGGCGAAGTCGTCATCTCGGCCGTTGCGCCCCTGTCCACTGCGGACCGGGGCGCGATTGCGTTTTTGGGTGACCGCAAATTCGCGTCGGCCTTGGCTGAGACGCAAGCGGGATGCGTCATCGTGCCTTCGTCGGCCGTCGATGCGGCGCCTGCGGGTGCGGCGGTGATCGTGTCGGGCGAGGCCCAGGCCGCCTGGGCGCGCGCCTCGGCCCTGCTGCACCAACCGATCCGTCTGGATCGCGCCGCCAGCGTGGCCGATGCGGTCGAGGACGACAGCGTCGTCATTGAGCCCGGCGTCGTGCTGGGCGAGGGCGTTCGCATCGGTCGCGGCACGCGCATCGGCGCCAATACCGTGGTCGGTCCCGGCGTTCAGATCGGTCGCGACTGCCTGATCGGATCCAACGTTTCCATCGGCTTCGCCCTGCTGGGCGACCGGGTGAAGCTGCTGTCGGGCGCGCGGATCGGCGAGGCGGGCTTCGGCGCCGCCGCGTCCAGGGCTGGCCCGGTGGACATTCCGCAGCTCGGGCGCGTCATCCTGCAAGACGGCGTGACGGTCGGCGCCAACTCCTGCATCGACCGCGGCGCTTATGGCGACACGGTCATCGGCGAGAACACCAAGATCGATAATCTGGTCATGATCGGCCACAACTGCGTCATCGGCCGCAACAACCTGATGGCCGGCCACGCCGGCTTGGCGGGTTCGGTCACGACCGGCGACAACTGCATCTTTGGCGGGCGTGCCGGCGTGGGTGACCACATCACCATCGGCGAGGGCGCGCGCGTCGCCGCGGGCGGCGGCGTCCTGGCCGACATTCCGCCGGGCGAAACCTGGTCCGGCTATCCCGCAAAACCCCTGCGCCAATCCTTGCGCGAAGCCATCTGGCTGGCCAAACAGGCGTCCCAGAAAAAGGGCGCGAAAGAATCATGAGCGACGAAAACAAGATCGACTACGCCGAGGTGATGCGTCGCCTGCCGCATCGCTATCCCTTCCTGCTGGTCGACAAGGCCGAGGACTTCGTGGCGGCGACCTCGATCGTCGGCATCAAGAACGTCACGCACAACGAACCCTTCTTCCCCGGCCACTTCCCGATCGACCCGGTCATGCCGGGTGTCCTGATCGTCGAGGCCATGGCCCAGACGGGCGCCCTGCTGATGTCCAAGTCGCTGGACGTGGCGGTGGCCGACAAGGTCATCATGTTCATGTCGATCGACGGCGTGCGCTTCCGCAAGCCCGCCCGTCCGGGGGATCAGCTGCGCATGGAGGTCAAGGTGATCCGCGCGCGTGGCGACGCCTACAAGTTCCGTGGCGAGACCTTCATCGACGGCAAGCTGGCCGCCGAGGCCGAGTTCATGGCCATGGTCGTCACCGTGGCGGAACCCGCCCAGTGACCATCCACCCGACCGCCGTCGTCGACGCCTCGGCCCAGATCGCCGACGGTGTCGTGATTGGCCCCTGGTGCATCGTCGGCCCGGGCGTGACTTTGGCCGAGGGCGTCAAGCTGGTCAGCCATGTGGTTGTTCAGCAGGACACCAGCGTCGGCGCGCGGACGGTCATCCATCCCTTCGCCGTCATCGGCGGCGACCCGCAGCATAACGGCTACAAGGGCGAGCCGGTGCGGCTGGAGATCGGGGCGGACAACGTCATCCGCGAACACGCCACCTTCAACCGCGGCACGCCGCAGGGAACGGGCGTCACGCGGGTCGGCTCCAACGGCCTGTTCATGACCGGCGCCCACGTCGGTCACGACTGCGTCGTCGGCGATAATGTCGTCATGGCGAACAACGCCACCCTGGGCGGTCACGCCCACGTCGGCGACAAGGTCTTCCTGGGCGGCCTGTGCGCCGTGCACCAGAACGGTCGGGTGGGGCAGGGCGCCATCGTCGGCGGTCTGGCCGCCGTGACGCGCGACGTCATCCCCTATGGCTCGGCCTGGGGCAACCACGCCAGCCTGCACGGCCTCAACCTGATCGGGTTGAAGCGCAAGGGCTACGGCAAGGACGCGGTGCGTCGTCTGCTGGCCGCCTATCGCGACCTGTTCGAGGGCGAGGGCGTCTTCGCCGAGCGTCTGGACCGGGTCGAGACCGCCTATGCCGACCTGCCCGAGATCATGGAGATCGTCGCCTTCATTCGCGACGGCGCCAAGCGGCCGCTCTGCTTGCCGGACGCGGAATGACAAGCCCGGCTTCTGGGGCGCCCAAGCTGGCTCTGATCGCGGGTTCCGGTGATTTGCCGATCCGTATTGCGGCGCGGTGCGAAGCCGAGGGGCGGGCGGTCTTCATCATCCGTCTGGCGGGCTTCGCCGACGAGCATCTGGTGCGCTGGCCGGGCGAAGAGTTCGGCATGGCCGAGATCGGCCGTATCCTGAAGGCGATGAAGGCCGAGGGCTGTGAGGCGGTCTGTTTCGCGGGCTATGTGAACCGGCCTGATTTCAAGACCCTGAAGCCTGATTTCAAGGGGGCGACCCTGCTGCCTGGCATCGTGGCGGCGGCGACCAAGGGCGACGACGCCTTGTTGCGCAAGATCCTGTCGGTGTTCGAGGCCGAGGGTTATGCGGTCGAGGGCGCGGACGACATACTGGGCGGAGAGGCGCTGGCGGCGGGGGCCCTGGGCGCGGTCACGCCGACAGTCGAGCAGCTTCAAGACCTGAAGAAGGCGCTGCACGTCGCGGAAAAATCAGGTGAACTGGATATCGGCCAGGGTGCGGTCGTTTGCGACGGACTGGTGCTGGCGGTCGAGGCGCAGGAAGGCACCGACGAGATGCTGCGTCGGGTGGCGGGGCTGCCCGCTGACCTGCATGGCGCACCCGGGGCGCTGAAGGGGGCGCTGGGCAAGGCGCCCAAGCCGATCCAGGATTTGCGGGTGGACATGCCCGTCATCGGGCCGCGCACGGTCGAGCTGGCGGCCGCCGCCGGGCTGGCGGGCATTGGCGGTTTCGCCGGGCGGCTGATCATCATTGATCACGAGGCTCTGGTCGAGGCGGCTGACCGTCTGGGCCTGTTCGTCTGGGGCGTGGCGCAATGAGCCGTCCGCTGAAGATCATGCTGGTCGCCGCCGAGGCCTCGGGCGACGCCCTGGGCGCCGGTCTGGCGAAGGCCCTGAAGACACGGCTGGGCGCGGACGTCAGCTTCGTCGGCGTTGGCGGCCCCAAGATGGCGGCTGAAGGCGTCGCCAGCCCGTTCGACATCGCCGAACTGTCCATTCTGGGCTGGATCGAGGGTCTGAAGGCCTATGGTCTGGTCAAGCGGCGGGTGGCCGACACGGTCGCGCTGGCCAAGGCCGAGCAGCCGGACGCCGTCGTCCTGATCGACAGCTGGGGCTTCACCATCCGCGTGGCCAAGGCGCTGCGGGAAGTCCTGCCAGGCGTGCCGCTGATCAAATACGTCGGACCCCAGGTCTGGGCCTCGCGTCCGGGGCGGGCCAAGACCCTGGCCGCCAGCGTCGATCACCTGCTGTCGCTCTACAGCTTCGACGCGCCCTGGTTCGAGCGCGAGGGCCTGCCGACCACCGTCGTGGGGTCTCAGGCCCTGCACGTCGATATGGCCGGCGCTGACGGCGCCCGATTCCGCGCCGCGCGCGGCATCGCCGCCGATGCGCCTCTGCTGCTGGTCCTGCCGGGCAGTCGTCCTAGTGAAATCAGTCGGATGACGCCTGTTTTTGAGGCGACGGTGAAGCGACTAAAGGCGACGACGCCGTCCCTGGAAGTGGCTGTCGTCGCCGCCGGCACCGTCGCCGCCGATGTCGCCGGCCGTGTCGCCGCCTGGCCCTTCCGCGCCCACCTGGTGCAGGAGGCTGACAAGTACGACGCGATGAAGGCCGCCAATGTCGCCCTGGCCACCAGCGGCACGGTCTCGACCGAGCTGGCCCTGGCTGGCGCGCCCATGGTCATAGCCTACAAGATCGACGGGCTCAGCTATGCCCTTATGAAGAACCTGGTGACGGCCAAGCACATCACCCTGTTCAACATCGCCGCCGACGACCGCATCGCGCCTGAGTTCATCCAGAACGAGGCCACGCCCGAGAAATTGACCGAGGCTGTCGGTCGCCTGCTGTCCGACCCCCAGGCCGCCGCCGATCAGGCCGCGCGCCAGACGGCGGCGCTGGACCTGATGGGGCGCGGCGGACCTGATCCGTCCGAACTGGCGGCGGACGCGGTGCTGCGGGTGATCGCGGCCAGCGCCGTCTAAGGCAGTTTAGAGACTGTCCGAAACTGACCTGACTTCACCGACGAAGATGGGCAGGATTTCGCGGAAACGGGGGAGGTATTCCTCAAGGCTGCCGTCAGCGAGCCCAAGGTAGGTCTTACACTTGGCTTCTGAAGCTTCTCCCTCGAAAGGGGGCGCTTGATTGGCGGACGCGGCGATCATCGTGTCGGCCATTTCAGCAAAACGCTGTTTTACATGAGCGATCTCGGCCAAGTCGGTCAGGCCAGATCGTAGATCATCGAGGGCGTTGGGCGCCACGAATCCTTCACATGCCCGAAGAATAGAGGCTTTCATGCTGATCGCCGCGATGTACTGCGAGATGGCTTGGATCTCCTCGACGGATTGAGGTCCACGAGGCGGCGTCACGACCTGAGTTTGGAGGGCCATGGCGGCGACTAGAACGATCATGAGCGGCTCTCCAGAAATGAACTAGGGTCAGCTTAGCAATGACCGATGAAGACCCTACAGCGATCGAGTCATCAAACCATTGCCCACGTTCGAGAGCTTCAGCGATCTAGCGCGTCATCCACGGCTTGTTGGAGCCGGACTTCACGGTGACCGACTGGTCACGCTTGAGGCCGCCTTTCTGGGGCGGGCCAGAGCGGGCTTTCAGGGCGGCCTGTTTCAGGCGGAGCGCCTTCTGGGCCGGGGTTTCTGCGGCGGGGGCGTCGTCGTTGTGGTCGCTCATCCGGGGTTCCTAGCACATCGCAGCCGCCTCGGCGGCGTGTTCCGAGAACAAAAAACGCCGGAGCTTTCGCCCCGGCGTTCTTGATTTTGTAGGGCCGTGGTCAGAAGGCTCAGCCTTCTCGACCCGACACGGCGTGATTAGCCGCGTTGTTCGATCGGCACATAATCGCGTTGCGTCGGGCCGGTGTAGAGCTGACGTGGGCGACCGATCTTCTGCGACGGGTCGGCCATCATTTCCTGCCATTGCGAGATCCAGCCCACGGTGCGGGCCAGGGCGAACAGGACGGTGAACATGGTGGTCGGGAAGCCCATGGCCGACAGGGTGATGCCCGAATAGAAGTCGACGTTCGGGAACAGCTTGCGCGAGGTGAAGTACTCGTCCGACAGGGCGACGCGCTCCAGTTCCTTGGCTACCTGGAACAGCGGATCGTTCTCGCGGCCCGTGGCGGCCAGCACTTCGTAGGCCGACTGCTGCATGACCTTGGCGCGCGGATCGTAGTTCTTGTACACGCGGTGGCCGAAGCCCATCAGCTTGTACTTCTTGTCCTTAACGCCCTGAATGAACTCGGGAATACGGTCCGGCGTACCGATTTCCTTGAGCATGTTCAGCGCCTCTTCGTTGGCGCCGCCGTGCGACGGGCCCCACAGGCAGGCGATGCCGGCGGCGATACAGGCGAACGGGTTGGCGCCCGACGAACCGGCCAGACGGACGGTCGAGGTCGAGGCGTTCTGCTCGTGGTCGGCGTGCAGGGTGAAGATGCGGTCCATGGCGCGAACCAGGGCCGGATCGACCACATAGTCCTCGGCCGGGACGGCGAAGCACATGCGCAGGAAGTTCTCGGCGTACGACAGGTCGTTGCGCGGCGAGATGAAGGGCTGGCCGACGTGGTACTTGTACGCACGGGCGGCGATTGTCGGCATCTTGGCGACCAGACGGATGGCCGAGATGTCGCGCTGCACCGGATCATGGATGTCGAGGCTGTCGTGGTAGAAGGCCGACAGGGCGCCGACGGTGCCGACCATGATCGACATCGGGTGGGCGTCGCGACGGAAGCCTTCGAAGAAGCGGTCGAACTGGGCGTGCAGCATGGTGTGCCGCGTGACGCTCTCTTCGAACTTCTCGAACTGGGCGGCGGTCGGCAGTTCGCCGTGCAGCAGCAGGTGGCAGACTTCCAGGAAGTTCGACTGCGACGCCAGTTGGTCGATCGGATAGCCGCGGTGCAGCAGAACGCCTTCGTCGCCGTCGATGAAGGTCAGGGCGCTTTCGCACGCCGCCGTCGACGTGAAGCCGGGGTCAAAGGTGAAGGCGCCGGTCGCGGCGTACAATTTGCGGATGTCGACGACGTCCGGTCCGGTGGAGCCCGAAAGGACGGGAAGTTCGACGTTCTTGTCGCCGTACGAGAAGGTCGCCGTACCGGCGGGTTTCGCTTGTTCAGTCATCTAGGCCCCTTATTTTTCTTCCGGCCGGGCGCGGGGAGGCGTCCAGCCTGCGTGGTTATGGGTGTTCACTTATCTTGTTGCAGCGCATCATCCAAGCGCCCGAGACTTTCGTCGCGCCCCAATGCCGCCAGAATTCGGGCGATGTCCGGCGAGACGGAACCCCCCGTGAGAGCGCCTCGCATTGAAGGCCCTATTTTTCCGAAGCCTACGCCTTCTTCTTCTGCAAAAACTTTAAGCTCGGTTTCAAGGGCGAAGACGTCCCAGCTCTGGAAAAGGCGTAGTCGCTCACGGAGTCGTGAAATTCTATCCCCCCCTTCGCCGTCCAGCAGACCGCGGGTTTTGTCGTCTAGCGCCAGCGGGCGGGCCTTCAGCACGAAATCGGTCTGGGTCGCCAGTTCCACGATGGTCTTGGCGCGATCCTTGACGAAGGGCATGGCACGCAACAGGCGGGCCTCGTCATCGGGTTGCAGGGCGCGCCCCTTAGTCAGGTGAGCGTCCAGGGTCAGCTTGGCCAGACGGTCGTCGTCGGCCAATCGGATCCAGTGGGCGTTGACGTGGGCCAGCTTGTCGAAGTCGAGGCGGGCCGGCGCCTTGCCGATGCCGGGAAGGTCGAACCATTCAATGGCCTGCTCGTCGCTGAACAGTTCATCGTCGCCATGGGCCCAGCCCAGGCGCGCCAGATAGTTGCGCATGGCCTCGGGCAGGTAGCCCATCTCGGCGTATTCATGCACCGCCTGCGCGCCGTGGCGCTTGGACAGCTTGGCGCCGTCGGGGCCGTGGATCAGCGGGATGTGGGCGAAGGTCGGCCGGGTCCAGCCGAGCGCGTCGTAGATCAGGCTCTGGCGGGCGGCGTTGTTCAGGTGGTCGTCGCCGCGAATGACGTGGGTCACGCCCATGTCGTGGTCGTCCACCACCACGGCGAGATTATAGGTCGGAGCGCCGTCCGAGCGCAGGATGACCAGATCGTCCAGAGAGCCTGAATCCCAGCGCACCGCGCCCTGAACCGCATCCTCGACCAGGACGGAGGTGTCCAGCGGGCGGCGGAAGCGGACGGTGAATGGCTTGACCAGGTCATCGACGCTCGGTTCACGGTCGCGCCAGGGCGAAACGAAGTCGCGGCCCTCGGCCTTGGCGGCGTCGCGCAGGGCGCCGGTTTCCTCGGCGCTTAGGTAGTCGCGGTAGGCATGGCCCGATGCCAGCAGTTGCTCGGCGACTTCGCGGTGACGGTCGGCGCGGGCGAACTGGAAGACGGGATCTTCGTCGCCGAACAGTTCCAGCCAGGACAGGCCGTCGAAGATGGCTTTCACGGCATCGTCGGTCGAGCGTTCACGGTCCGTGTCCTCGACGCGGATCAGGAATTTTCCGCCCCGACTCTTGGCGTACAGCCAGTTGAATAACGCGGTTCTCGCGCCGCCGATATGCAGGTAGCCTGTCGGCGAGGGGGCGAAGCGGGTGACGACTGTCGAAGAAGAGGAGGTCATAAACAAGGGGTCCGTTGCGGAGGTCCTTATACGCCCGCGCGCGCCAAAGCGAAGCCTTGCCTTAAGGGTTCTTGACGCCGTGCGCGCCGAAGCCGCGGCGCAGACGGATCGCTGGCGGTTGTGGGCGCCGGTCTTCTTTGGCGGCGGGTGCGCGGCCTATTTCGCCTTGAAGAGCGAACCGGCGCTCTGGCCGTTGATCGGGGCGGCGGGGCTGAGCGGCGGGGCCTGGCTGGCGGCGCGGCGGTTCGGTCTGGCGAGGCGCTGGACGCTGATCTTGCTGATGCTGGCCTGTCTGTGCGGCGGGGCGGCGGTGGCCAAGCTGAGGACCGAGGCGGTCAGCGGGCCGATTGCGCCGGCCTTGGCCGAGCCGACCGTCGTCGAGGCCTGGGTCATCGACGTCGATAGTCCGGGCGAACGCGGGGCGCGAATCGTCGTGGCGCCGGTGCGGATCAGAGGGCTGACGCCCGAGGCGACGCCAGTGCGCTTGCGGGCCACGGTGCGGGGCGAGCCGCCGGCGCCGGGGACGGCGGTGCGACTGTTTGGTATTCTGAACCCGCCGCCGTCGCCAGCCAGTCCGGGGGCCTATGACTTTGGCCGCAACGCCTATTTCCAAGGCATGGGCGGGACGCTGTTCGCTCTGGGGCAGACGCGGCCAACGGTCCTGCGCGAGCCGGCGTGGCGAGTGCGGATGACGATGAAAATCAATGCGGCGCGCTATGCTCTGGCGCAGCGTATCGTGGCTCGGTTGGGCGAGAGGACAGGCGGGATCGCCGCCGCCATGACCACGGGGCACGAGACCTGGATCGGGCGCGAGGATCTGGACGCCATGCGCGATTCCGGGCTGGCGCACATCCTGTCGATCTCGGGGCTGCACATGGCCATCGTCGGGGGCTTCGTCTTCTTCGCCGTTCGGCTGGGCGTGGCGGCCTGGCCCTGGCTGGCGCTGCGGGTGTCGGGCAAGAAGGTGGCGGCGGTCGCGGGCCTGATCGCGGTCGGGACCTATCTGGTGGTGTCGGGCGCGCCGCCGCCGGCGGAACGGTCGGCGATCACGGCCTCCATCGCCTTTGTCGCCATCCTGCTGGATCGGCAGGCGGTGACCATGCACGCTCTGGCGGTGGCGGCCTTCGCGGTGCTGTTGTTACAGCCCGAGGCCATCGTCACACCGGGGTTCCAGATGTCGTTCGCGGCGACGGCGGCCTTGGTGGCGCTGGTCGAGGTCTGGCCACGACGGATCAAGGAGATTTCGGCGCCATGGCCCATTGTGGCGACGCAGCGCCTGGGCAACTGGCTGGTGGTCGCCTGCACCGCCAGTCTGGTGGCGGGCATGGCGACGGGCCCATTCGCCATGCAGCATTTCAACCGGACGGCGGTCTATGGCTTGATCGCCAATCTGGGGACGGCCCCGATCGCGGACTTCATCCTGATGCCGGCGCTGGCGTTGGGGGCGGCGCTGGAGCCGTTGGGGCTGGGCGCGCCCTTCCTTTGGCTGGCGGGCAAGGGGGTGGAGATGATGCTGGCCATCGGCCACTGGACCGCGGGTCTGCCGGGCGCGGTGCAGACGGTGGCGAGCGCGCCGGCGGCGGCTCTGCCGGCGGCCTTCCTCGGCATCTTGTTCATCTGCCTGTGGCGCGGGCGGTTGAGGTGGCTGGGCCTGCCGCTGGCGGCGGCGGTGCTGATCTGGCCGAGGCCGGCGGCGCCCGACCTGTGGATCGGCGATGGAGGGACCAATGCGGCCTTTCATCAGGCAGGGGCGGCGGTCGTGGTGCGTCCTGGCGTGCGACAGTTCGCTGCGGACCTGTGGTCGCGGAGGCGCGGGCTGGACCTGACGCCAAGGCCGGAAGAAGGCTGGACCTGCAAGCGATCCTTCTGTGCGCCGGAAGCGGCTGGGCCGATCGCTCTGTGGTGGGGAAAGAAGGCGCCGACGGCCGAGCAACTGGACGCGATGTGCCGCTCGGCAGAGGTCGTCAGCAGCCGCGCTGAACTGGCGACGTTGCCATCGTCATGCATCGACCGGCTTGTGCTGGACGGCTTGGACTACGCCCGCGGCGGTTCGGTCGAACTGTGGCGCGTCGGGACGGGCTGGAGGGCGGTGTGGGCGGCCGACGTGCGGGGGCAGAGGCCCTGGACGCGTCAGGCCGATCCCGACTTCAGTGATAGCGGCGGATAAGGCCGACCAGCTTGCCCTGAACCGCGACCTGATCCGAGCCGTAGATCTTGGTCTCGTAGTTGCGGTTGGCGGGCTCCAGGGCGATGGAGGCGCCCTTCTTGCGCAGGCGCTTCAGCGTCGCCTGTTCGCCCTCGACCAGCGCCACCACGATCTCGCCCGACGAGGCGTCGGCGGTCGATTTGATGATGACCATGTCGCCGTTGAGGATGCCCGCCTCGATCATTGAGTCGCCCTCGATCTCCAGCAGGTAGTGTTCGCCCGCGCCCAGCATGGCTTCCGGCACCGGATAGCGGGCCGTTTCATGCTCGATGGCGTCGATGGGGGTGCCGGCGGCGATCTTGCCCATCAGGGCCAGGTCGCGGGTGTCGTTGGCCGGCTCGGCGGCTCGGGGGCGACCGCCGCCTTCGATCACGCCGGGCTTGAAGCCCGCATGCCCGCGCGGCGCACCGGCCGTGGCCTGTTCCGGCAACTTGACGACTTCCAGCGCGCGGGCGCGGTGGGCCAGACGGCGGATGAAGCCGCGTTCCTCCAGCGCCGTGATCAGGCGGTGGATGCCCGACTTGGACGCCAAATCCAGCGCCTCCTTCATTTCGTCGAAGGAGGGCGAGACGCCCGTTTCCTGAATGCGTTCGTGAATGAACATCAGGAGTTCGTGCTGCTTCTTGGTGAGCATGGGCGCAAGGCTTCCAGAACAAGGCGTGAACCGTTGAGGATGTTCTGTAAGTGTTCTTGCTCAATGTCAACTCAAACGCAGGCGCTTGGTCTGGAGCGTTCAAACCGCTGCACAGGCCCGCCTTGTTCGGGCAGACGGGCCCTGGCGCCCGAGTTTCGTGGGGGGACGTCGCCAAGCTGAGGCGAAATCAGGCGAGAACGTGGCAATTTTGCGGAACTCCGGTTTGCCATTGGCGTTGGCCCCTGACAGGGTTTCAGGACGGGGTCGGGATGTCGCATCCACTGACTGTCGCGTGGTGCACCGCAGCTGCTCTTGCGGGCGGAACCCCTGTGCTGGCGCAGGGCCAGCCGGACGCCGAGGCCCTGGCGACCTAAGTCGCGGCCCTGCGTCAGGCCGTCGCCGCCCTTCAGGCCCGCATCGACGCGATGGAGGCGGCGGGCCGATCATTGCCGTCAGCCTCGGATTCCGCCGCATCTGCGGTCGCGTCTCCCGGAGCGGCGCCGACGGCAAGCTGGACCACGTCCGCCTCGACGACGACCGGGCCGCCAGCCCGCAACACCATCGGGGACGAACTGACCGGGGCAGCCCGCGCCGACACGGCGGCGCCGCCGAACGACCCGCAACTTCGGGGTTTCATCCCCATTCCCGGCACCGGGACGATGGTGAAGCTGAGCGGGTTCGCCAAGGTCAACGCCATCTATGACTTGGGCCCGGCAGGGAACCCGGACAAGCTGATCACCTCGTCCATTCCGATTGGCGGCGGAGATGCGCACAACGCCAATCTGGACGCCACCGCCACTCGCTTCAGTTTCGATGTGCGGCGCCCCAGCGCCCTGGGGCCGTTGCGCTTCTATCTGGAGAACGACTTCTACGGCGGGGCGGGCAGCACGGCCTTTCGGTTGCGTCAGGCTCACGGCCAGGTCGGCAACACCTACGCCGGCTACGGCTACAGCGCCTTTACTGATTCCGACGCCCTGCCTGAGACCCTCGATGACGAGGGGCCTAATGCCGGGGCTCTGCTGCGCGTGGCGGCGATCCGCCAGATCTGGAAGCTGGGCGGCGGCGCGACGGCGACCCTGTCGGTCGAGGACCCGTCGTCAGAACTGATTCTGGGCGCGGGACAGGCCTCGGCGCAACCGGCGCCGGACGTGGTCGGCGCCGTGCGGCTGCAAGGCTCGTGGGGTCATGTCCAGACGTCGGCCGCGCTGCGCCGGCTGGGCTACAACCAAGGCGATCGGCATGACGGCGCCTTCGGCTATGGGCTGAACCTGTCGGGCCTGTTCAAGCTGGGCGGTGATTTCGCCATGGCGGGCTTCACCTATGGCGATGGCGCGGCGCGCTATTTCAACGACCTGGGCGGGAGCGGCTATGACGGTCTGATCCAGCCGGACGGTGATTTGCGCACCCTGTCCGTCTATGGCGGCTATCTCGGCTATACGCGCCACTGGAGCCCGCGCTGGCGATCCAATCTGGTCGGCGGGATGGTGGTGGTTGAGCGCGACGCCCTGCTGGCGCCGACAGCTTTCCGGTCCAGCGGCTATGGCGCGCTGAACCTGATCTGGGCGGTCAGCTCGACCTTCTCGGTCGGGGTCGAGGCCCTGTACGGGCGTCATGAGCTGCAGAACGGGCAGGACGCCGACGTCACCCGGCTGCAGGCCAGCCTCAAATACGATTTCGTCCGTTGAGCGCCCTGCTGGTTCAGAACCCGGAGATGGCGCTGTTCCTGGCGCTGGCGATCGGGCACCTGATCGGCAGGGTCAAGGTCGGGCCGATCCAGTTGGGCGGCGTTTGCGGCACCCTGATCGTGGCGCTGATCCTGGGGCAGAGCGGGGTCAAACTGGATGCTGACCTGAAGGCGGTGGCCTTCGCCCTGTTCATCTTCGCCCTGGGCTTCACAGGCGGGCCGCAGTTCTTCGCCAATGTTGGCAAGGGCTGGCGCTATGGGATGCTGTCGCTGGTCGAGGTCGTCGCCGTAATGGCCGTGGTGATGACGGCGACCGTGCTGTTGAGCCTGAATCCGGGCGCGGCGGCGGGGATGCTGGCGGGGTCGGCGACGGAGTCCGCCGTCATCGGCACGGCGTCCGAGGCGGTCAGCCGGCTGGCCTTGCCGCCGAGCCAGATCGAGGCCCTGCAAGGCGAGATCGCCACCGCCTACAGCGTCACCTACCTGTTCGGCCTGATCACCATCGTCCTGTTCACCAGCCAGTTGGCCCCGGCCATCCTGCGCATCGACCTGAAGAAGGAGGCGGCCGACCTGGCGCGCCGCATGGGCGGGGAGGGCGGGAGCGGGGCTCCGGCCCTGCCGCCCCTGGTCGGACGGGCTTTCGCCGCCGGGGCCGCCGCGGGCGAGACGGTCGCCGCCTTCGAGCAGCGTTTGGGCTATGACGCCACGGTCGAGCGTATCCGACGCGGCGATCAGGTCCGCGAGGCGGCGTCTGACGACGTGCTTCGGCCCTCCGACGTTCTGCTGATCGTGGGGCGGCGCGACGGGGTGTTGAGGGCCGCCGACGTGCTGGGGCCTGAGACCGTCGCGACCCATCTGGACATGCCGCTGGCGCGCCGGTCCTATGTGATGAACAGGGCCGAACTGGTCGGGAAGACGGTGGCGCAGTTGCGCGCCCTGGCTCCGCTTGAGTCCCATCGCGGCGTCTATATCGCGGGCATCCAGCGACTGGGCCACGCCGTCCCGGTCCTGCCTGGCACGAAGCTGGAGCGCGGCGACGTCATCGACCTGTATGGCGCCGATCGCGCGGTGGCCCGCGCCGGCGAGGAGTTGGGCCGGGCCATCCCCTTGGGCGACAAGACCGACTTCGTCATGCTGGGGCTGGGCGTCCTCGTCGGCATCCTGATCGGCATGCTTGGGGCGACGGTTGCGGGCATCAATGTAACCCTGGGCGCGGGGGGCGGCTGTCTGCTGTCGGGTCTGTTGTTCGGCTGGTACGCCTCGCGGCGCGCGGGATCGGCGGCCTTCCCGTCGTCAGCGGCCCAGATCCTGAAGGACTTCGGCCTGGCCACCTTCATCGCCGCTGTCGGCTTTTCCGCCGGGCCGGACGCGATTCGTCTGATCAAGGAATACGGCCTGGCCCTGCCGCTGGCGGGCATTCTGGCGGTCCTGATCCCGGCCTCGCTGTCGTTGTTCATCGGCCATCGCCTGTTGAAGATCGAGACGCCGATCCTGCTGGGGGCCATCGCCGGACAGCAGTGCAGCACGCCGGCGATCAGCGCCCTGGTCAGCGCCTCGGGCAACTCGACGCCGGTCGTCGGCTACACCGTCACCTACGCCATTTCCAACGTCCTGCTGCCTCTGCTGGGGCCGGTGGTCGTCGGGCTGGCGGCGCATCTGGGATAGAGGAGGAGAGGCGTCATGGACTGGCTGCATAACCTGTTCGCACGCTCGCCGGAGGCCGCGCTCTTCCTGACGCTGGCCATCGGCTATGCGATCGGCAAGATCAACTTCGGCCGGTTCCAGTTGGGCGGGGTCGGAGGCTCCCTGCTGGCGGCGGTCGTCGTCAGCCAGGTCGGAGTGCAGATCGACGAAGGGGTGAAGGCGGTGATGTTCGCCCTCTTCATCTATGCCGTCGGCTACAACAGCGGGCCGCAGTTCTTCAACTCGCTGAACAAGTCCAGCCTGCGCGAGATCATCCTGGCGGTCTTCCTGGCGATCACCGCCCTGGTGACCGTGGTGGTGCTGGCCAAGCTGTTCCACCTGGACAAGGGGCTGGCGGCCGGTCTGGCGGGCGGCGCCCTGACCCAGTCGGCCATCATAGGCACGGCGGGCGACGCCATCTCGCGTCTGCCCCTGTCGCCAGAAGCCATCAAGGCCCTGCAGGCCAATGTCGCCATCGGTTACGCCGTGACCTACGTCTTTGGCTCGCTGGGCGCCATCATCGTCTGCGTCAACATCCTGCCGCGCTTCATGAAGGGCGACCTCAAGGCCGACGCGGCCAAGGTCGAGGCGCAACTGCGCGGCGGCACGCCTGCGTTCGGCCCCGGCGCGACGCCGGCCCTGCCGCGTCTGGTCGGCCGCGCCTATCAGGTGCGCGAAGCCGAGGGGCGAACCGTGGCCGAGATCGAGACCGCGGCCCAGGACGCCATCACCATCGAGAGCGTCCTGAGGGCAGGTCAGGTCGTGCCGCTGAAACCCGACCTTAGGCTTCAGGCCGGGGATGTGGCGGTGGTCGTCGGGCGGCGTGATCAGGTGGTCGACATGGCCTCCGACATCGGTCCCGAGACCGTCCTGCCCGACGACGTCGAGAACCCGGTCATGCAGTCGCGTCAGGCGGTCTTCACCCGCAAGGACATGAACAATATGACCATCGCCGAGGTGCAGGCGGCGGTCGATCGCGACATGCGGCGCGGCGTCTATATCGAGGGCATCACGCGGATGGGGCGGCCTCTGCCCGTCTTGCCGGACACCAGGCTGGTCCACGGCGACGTGGTCACCTTCTACGGATCGGCCTCCGATACCCAGCGCGCGGCCAAGGCGGCGGGTTATGAACTGGTTCCCAGCGACAAGACCGACTTCGTCTATCTGGGGCTCGGGGTTCTGGTCGGCCTGCTGATTGGTCTGCTGAGCGTGCAGATCGGCAATGTCCCGCTGACTCTGGGGGCAGGGGGCGGCGCCCTGCTGTCCGGCCTGGTGTTCGGCTGGATGCGCGCCAAGCGGCCCATGTTCGGGGCCACGCGGCGGGGCAGCTGCTACAGGACTTCGGCCTGGCCGCCTTCGTGGCGGTGGTCGGTCTGAACTCGGGGCGTCAGGCCCTGCAGACGGTGCAGGAGCATGGGATCACCATCTTCATCCTTGGCGTGATCGTGACCCTGCTGCCGCTGCTGCTGACCATGCTCTTTGGCCGCTACGTCCTGCGTTACGACAACTCGGCCGTCTTCGCTGGAGCCCTGTCGGGATCGCGCAGCGCCAACCCCGCCTTCGGCGAGGTCCTGTCCAAATCCGAAAGTTCCGTGCCGACCGTCCCGTTCGCCATCACCTATGCCCTGGCCAACGTCCTTTTGACCCTGCTCGGCCCGCTCGTGGTCGGTTTGGTCTAGCCCCCTGGAGACGTTTGAGATGCATTCCCACGATGACAAGCTCGCCCAGCTCAGCCCGTTTGAGCTGAAGGATGAACTGATCAAGCTGGCCTCCAGTGTCGAGAACCGGCTGATGCTGAACGCCGGGCGCGGCAACCCGAACTTCCTGGCCACGACGCCGCGACACGGCTTCTGGCGGCTGGGCCTGTTCGCCATGCGCGAGGCGGAACGGACCTTCGCCTACATGCCCGAGGGACTGGGCGGATTCCCTCGTCTAGCCGGGATCGAAGACCGCTTCGAGATCTATGCGCGCGAGCATGCCGGAACTGAGGGGATGGAGTTCCTGACCGGGGCCGTTTCCTATGTTCGCGACCAACTGGGTCTGGATGCTGCGGCCTTCCTCTACGAGATGTGCGAGGGGATTTTGGGCTGCAACTACCCCGTGCCGGACCGGATGCTGAAGCAGTCAGAGGTCATCGTCGGCCACTATCTGCGGGATGAAATGGCCGGCGGTCACGCCTTCGTCGGAGAGTTCGACATCTTCGCCACAGAGGGCGGGACGGCGGCGATGACATATATCTTCAACACCCTGCGCGAGAACCATCTGGTGTCGCCTGGCGACAAGATCGCCATCGGCATGCCGATCTTCACCCCCTACATCGAGATCCCCGAGCTGAACGACTATCGGCTGGAGCAGGTCCATATCGAGGCCGATCCCGATCTGGGCTGGCAGTATCCGGCCTCGGAGATCGACAAGCTGAAGGACCCGGCGATCAAGGCCTTCTTCCTGGTCAATCCCAGCAACCCGCCGTCGGTGCGCATCGACGACGCGACGCTGGAGCGGATCGCCGCCATCGTGAAGGACCGGCCGGACCTGATCCTGCTGACCGACGATGTTTACGGCACCTTCGCCGACAACTTCGTCTCCCTGTTCGCGGTCGCGCCGCACAACACGATCCTGGTCTATTCCTACTCGAAGTATTTCGGGGCGACCGGCTGGCGGCTGGGGGCCGTCGCTACGCACAGGGATAATGTGCTGGACCGGCTGATCGCCAAGCTGCCCGAGGCGTCGAAGAAGGAGTTGGACGAGCGCTACGCGTCGATCACGACGACGCCGCGCGAGCTGAAATTCATCGACCGGCTGGTGGCTGACAGCCGCACCGTCGCCTTGAACCACACGGCGGGCCTGTCGACGCCGCAGCAGGTGCAGATGGTGCTGTTCTCGCTGTTCTCGCTGATGGACACGCCGCAGGCCTACAAGGCGGCGATGAAGCGGATGATCCGCCATCGCGAACATGCGCTCTATCGCGAGATCGGCGTGGCGCCCGATCCCAACCCGAACGACGTCGGCTACTACACCCTGCTGGATCTGGGCGACCTCAGCGAAAAGGCTTTCGGCAAGCCGTTCAGCGACTGGCTGCTGAAAACAGTCGAGCCGCGCTCCCTGCTCTTTGAGCTGGCCGAGGAATCGGGCGTCGTCCTGCTACCCGGCGGCGGCTTCGGGGCCCAGACCCCGGCGGGCCGGGTGTCCCTGGCCAACCTCAACGAGGCCGACTACGCCAAGATCGGCAAGGCCGCCCGTGCCCTGATCGAGAAATACTTCAAGAAGTTCGACAAGCGCTGAGGAGGAGGTTGGCAACTCCCCGCTCAACGTTTGCGAAGTAGCACGCTGGGCCAGGTTCCGATGTAGGTGTAGCCCATGCGCCGTTCGCGCTCGATGTCCGCCAGATCGTCGTGGGCGACGGAAACGCGGCCCATGAAGATCGGGGCATTGGTCTTCAGATCATAAAAGCGGGCCCATAGGGGATCAGCGCCGGGGGCGGAGATCAGGCGTCGGTCGGGCTGGCCTTCGGCGTTGGTGTAGGTCTCCAGTCGAACGTCGCGAATCGCAGATCGCTCGAACCAGGCGAGCGCGCCGTCGATAGCGAGGACGACTTCAGGCGAGGGATTGTCGATCGACATCAGGAAGCGGACGATGCCGACGCTTTCGCTGCCCGACAGAGACGGCGGCTCAAACTTGCGCGCCCAGGCGGCGGCGAGGGTGACCGCGTCGTGCTGGGCGCACCAAGCGGTCAGCACCCCGTTCTGGCGCACTTGGGATTTAAGGATGACGTCGATCCCGCGCGATACTGCGGCGGCGGCGCGTGCGCGCTGGGCGGGATCGACAAAGCCATAGGGTTCGCTACCTGCTGCGATGTCCTGCAACAGGTCCAGGATCCTGATCATGGCGTCGTCGTTGAAGGTGATGTGGTCATGATAGCCGCCCCGCAGCGGATAATACTGGGGCCAGCCGCCGTTGGGATATTGGGCGGCCAAGGTGTAGTCGAGGCCACGTTGGAAAGCGGCGGCGTAGGCCGGATCTCCGGTCGCCGTCGTCACGCGCGCGAGAAAGGCCATGGGCAGGGTCGTGGCATGATTGTCGAAGGTGTTGGCCAGGCCCGGGTCGGCGCCGCGACGGACAGGGTCAGTCAACGGCGTGTTCTTGGGCCAGCCGCCTTCGCGCGACTGGTGAGTGAGGACGTTGTCTGCAATGCGCCGCGCGTCGGGGCTCGCATACCAGTCCGCCGCGCGGGTCAGGACCGCCGCGTTCCAGGCGACATGCGCGTCCGCCGCCAGCGCGGGCGGCGCGACGGTGGAGGACAAGGTCAGAGCAGCGGCGGCGGCGAGCCAGGAATGTGAAATCACGGCGACAACTCCTTGGGCGGCCTGGCAAGCGGACAAAAGGAAGCGCCGTGTCTCCACGGCGCTTCAAGTGCGACAGCTCTTCCGGGAGGAGGCTCTGTCGATTGGAAATCAGAAGGTGAACCGTGCGCCGACGAAGTACTGACGCCCGGTGCTGGCGTAGTTCTGGACGACGGGGTCGTTCTGATAGGCCCAGCGGCTGTCCGTCTGATTGGTCAGGTTCAGCGCCTCGGCGGTGAAGGTGACGTTATCGGTCAGCTTGTAGGAGATTGAGGCGTCGACGTTCAGGGTCTCGTCGCTGCCGACGAAGTCGTTGATCAGCGGCGAGTCGCAGACGCCCGGATCGCAGCCCCCCGATGCGAGCGGATAGGTGGTCTGATAAGCGGCGCGGTAAGCGGCCGAGACGCGAGCGCTGAGCTTCTGATCTTCATAGAAGACCGTGGCGTTGAACGATTCCGGCGAAGCGCCGAGGAAGGGCGCGGTGCCGGTCAGGCCGCGCGCCGGGTCCAGGATGTATTCCAGCTCGGAGTTGATCTTGGTGTAGTTGAGCTGCACGCCCGTATTTTCGAGCAGGCCCGGCAGGAAGGTAAAGTTCTGCTGATAGGCGATCTCGAAGCCGTCCAGCGTTCCGCCGGGCGCATCATTGTACTGGCGGATCTGGAACGGGCGGTCGCCGTCCAGGTAGGCGCGGCGGCTTTCCGAGGCCTCATCGACCAGGCCGTCCCATGTGGCGCGCAGGTTGGCGATGGCGGCTTCGTCGAACAGTTCGCTCAGCTTGGCTTCACGCAAGACGACCTGTGGGAAGCTCTCGATCTCCTTCCAGAAGTAGGCGAACGACAGGATGGCGTCGCGGGCGAAGTACCATTCGACGTTGAAGTCGAGGTTGGTGGCGCGGAAGGGCTTCAGCTTCGTGTTGCCCAGGGTGATGGCGGCGTTGCTGCCGTCGAAGTCGGCGGGGGCCGTGCCTATGCCGGCGGGCACGTTGAAGGCCGTGACGCCGGGATGCAGCGCCGTCATCTGCGGCCGCGCCATGACCTTGGCGGCGGCGAAGCGGACGATCAGTTGGTCTGTCGGCTCCCAGGCCAGGTTCAGCGAGGGCAGCCAGTCGTTATATTCGTTGGCGTTTTCGACCGGGCGACCGCTAGGCGAGCGCCCGCGAGCATCGACTTCGGTCTTGGCGTAGCGCACACCGGCGTTGCCGCGCAGATCGCCGATGAACAGCGGCAAGCTAAAATCGACCTGACCGTAGAGGCTGCTCGACTTTTCATCGACCCAGAAGGTGTTGACCCCGCCGTTGCGCAGGTCGGACAGGCGCCAGTCGCCCCACTCGTTGATGCAGTTGCAGTCAAAGCCGAAGCGGTTCTGGAAGGCCTGCAGGTTTGGCGCGAAGAACCGCGTTGGCATGCCGTCGGGAACGTTCAGGCCTTTGCCCCAATCGACGACCTGACCCATCTGGCCGACCGTGGTGGCCGCCGCCAGTCCAGAGCGTACGCCCTCCAGCAGGCTGGGGTTCATCGTGTCGCCGATCAGGCGCTCAAAGCGGGTGTAGTAGAAGTCGAATTCGCGCATGGCCCCGCCGAAGCGGAAGGTGATGTCGTCGTTATAGTCCCAGGCGAAGTCGAGCTTGGCCGTACGATAGCCGTTCTCGGTGATGGTCTTGAAGTGACGCAAGGCCGAGTAGCCCTTCACGAAGTCCCACTTTGTCGGATCGGCGACATCGAAGCCGAAGTCCATGAAGGGCATGTCGCCGCCGCCACGGGCGTCGAACACGAAGTAGTCGTTGCCCGCCACGCCCTGACCGGAATCCAGGCGGATGAAGTCAGCTAGAAGCCCGGTGTTCTCATTGGTGGATTTGGAGTCGCCGATCAGCGCCGTCATGCGGAAGCGGTCGTTGAAGTTGTGTTCGAAGTTGATCGAGTTCTGGCGGAATTCCGTGGTGTATCCGCCTTGGTCGACGCCCGAGCGCATGTCGACGTTGGCCAGTTTCAGATAGTCGGCGTTCTCGCCGCTGGGGCTGAGGGCCGCGTCCAGAACCCGCACCGACGGACGACCGATAAAGGCGCCGCGCATGGCCAGATAGTTGGGGTGGGCGACGTAGCCGACCGATCCGGGCTGGTTGTAGTAGTCGTAAACTTCGAGGTTGTTGGGGTTGAAGCTGCCTGTGCCCGCCAGCAGGTTGTTGACGTTGGCGCCCGGCGCCGTCGAGAAGACGGGTGTGTTGCCGTATAGGCTCTGGCCGCAGTCGATGGCGTCGCGGAATGCGTTCGCTTCCTGGGCGGCGCAGGTGGCGTAGATGCCGCGTCGGTTGCGGTAGCTGTTGTTCGCCGCGCTGGTTGTCGGATAGGTCTGATAGCTGAAGGCTGAGGTCGTGCGGTTGCCGTTGGTGTTGTTCCGGTTCAGGCCGACCGCGCCGATCTGGTAGTTGGTCGAGACCTGGGTCATCTCCGAATAGAGGTTGTCGAAGCTAATCGTGGTCCGATCCGTCGGGCGCCATTGGGCCGACAGGGTCACGCCGAGGCGTTCCTGCTCGACTTCGCGGTGGTTCAGGCTGGCCAACGACGGGATCTTGACCAGCGACCCACGGGTACCGGCGCCGTTCAGCAGGGCGTAGGCGGCGGGGTCCGACCCGATCAGATAGCCCAGAGCCTCGGGGTTGGTCACGCGCGGGAAGGCGGTGGCGGGGTTGGTGCCGGTCGGCAGAGCGAAGCCCTGATGGTCACCGGCGGCGTTGCTTCCGACGTTGTTGAACGTAGCCCCGCGATACAGATATTCATTCGATCCGACGCCGCGCGAGTAGCTGTCGATCGACTGATCACGCTTGTTGTAGGCGACCGAGCCCAGCAGGCCGAACTCGCCGATCTTGCTGCTCCAGCGATCGGAGGCGAGCAGGGCGACGCGAGGGTTATGGGTGCCGCCGTTCTCGTAGTAGGCGTCCTGCAGCGTCAGAGCCAAGCGCCGGTCGCCGAAGTTGAAGGGGCGGCCCGAGATCAGATCGACGGTCGCGCCCAGCGAGCCTTCGTCCGTCATGGCGTCGGCGGATTTCTGCACCTTCAACGAGTTGAACAGCTCAGACGCGAAGGTGTTGAAGGCGAAACCGCGGTCGCGCCGCAGGGCGCCGTCGGCGTTGCTGGCGCCCGAGGTCGACAGGGTCTCAAGACCGTTCAGGCGCACGCGGGTGAAGTCGCCGCCAAGGCCGCGCACCGAGATGCTGTTGCCTTCGCCATTCTCGCGGTCGATCGACACGCCGGGAATGCGCTGCAGGGATTCCGCCAGGTTGGCGTCGGGGAAGTCGGCGATGTCCTCGGCGTTGATGACGTCGACGATGGTGTTCGAGCGCCGCTTCTCGTTCAGGGCGCTGGCCAGAGAGGCGCGCAGGCCGGTGACCACGACCTCGTCCACAGTCGTGGCCTGATCGTTCGACTGCTCCTGCGCGACGGCAGGCGAGGCGGCCAGCATGGCGGCCAGGCAAAGCGCGATGGGCGATGCGGCTGCGCGCAACTGTAGCGTCGAGTTGTTCGTCATAGGTGTCCCTCCTCCTCGATCTCAGCGCCTCTGACGGGCCTGTCGATCATCCAGCCGCCAGGCGATCGCCCGGCTTCAATCGAAAAGTATTATAATATTTTTAGGTCGCCAAGCGTTTTCTGATACCGGTGTCATGTCATTGATGATCATGTCTGAATTGTATGCGCAAGAGGGGGAGGGCATGGCGATGCAGAATCGCAGAACATTGTTTGCGTGGGCTGGAGCCGCGATCGGGGCATTGCTTGCGTCGCGGGCGATTGGTCAGTCGGCGGATGATTCGGGGCGGCTGATCACCACGCCAGTGCGCAACCCATATCCCTATCGAGGCATCAGCGGGGCGGGCGCAACTGTGACCACTGCAAGTGCGCGGGGAGGCTGGATGTCTGGTCTGGCCGGGGTTCGCTATCGCGGCGAGCGCCCCATGGATTATCCGACCTTGCCCTGGGGCGAGGCGGCGACGGGTTCGGCGGTGGACAAGGGCCTGCTGCCGTCGATCCATCCCCTGATGGAGCTGCATCTGCGCGACACGCAAATCTGCATCGGCGGAGACGGCGCCTACTACATGACCGGCTCGACCGGCGACAACATCTGGGCCTTCAACGACGGGATCGAGCTGTGGCGCTCAACCGACCTGGTCGACTGGACCTATCTGGGTCTGGTCTGGAGCCTGGACCGTGAAGGCGGCTGGGCCAGGGAATGGCGGATGCGCCGGGGTGTGCCATTCCGCGCCATCTGGGCACCCGAAGTTCACTATGTCGCCGGCAACTACTTCCTCTGCTTCAGCGTCAGCCGCGCTGGCCTCGGCATCCTGCGCAGCACCACGGGCAGGCCGGAGGGGCCATACGAATACGCCTTCTCGCCTGAGGCCCATCTGCGCAGGGGCATCGACGCCACCCTGTTTCAGGACGACGACGGGGCCGTCTATCTGACCTACGGCTCGGGCGACGAGATCGTGCGGCTGAAGGACGATCTGTCCGGCTATGCCGAGGACTGGAAGCGGATCAGCTTCGCTGACACCCAGTGCGTCGTGGCGCGCGACCGCGCCCGCTGCCTGAAGGGCGAGAATACTCTGGGCTACGAAGGCGCGACCCTCTTCAGGAAGGACGGCCTCTACTATCTGGGCGCGGTCGGCAATGTGGAGGGGCGCTATTCCTTCGTCTTCGCGGTGTCTGAAAACCTGCACGGCCCCTATCGGATGAAGCACGAGGCCGCGCCCTGCGCCGGGGGCGGCAATGTCTTCAAGGACCGCGAGGGCCGATGGTGGTCCACCTTCTTCGGCAACGACGAGCAGAGCCATTTCCGCGAGAAGCCCGGCCTGATCCGCGTGGATTTCGACGCCGAGGGCCGCATCGTCGTCGCCGAGGATCAGCCGTTCGCCAAACCCCTGCCGCCGCTGGAGTCTTTGTCATGATCGATCGTCGGCGACTGATGCTGACCGCGGCTGCGGCCGGGGCTGTGCCCGTGCCCGCTTTTGGGAGCGCGACCGCCTTTCCCGGCGCCATGGGCTGGGCCGCTTCAACACCCGGCGGACGGGGCGGGCGGATCATCCGCGTCACCACCCTGGCGGGCGAGGGGCCGGGCTCGCTGCGGGCTGCGCTGGAGGCCGAGGGGCCGCGCATCGTCGTATTCGAGGTCGGCGGGATCATCGACTTGCAGCGCCGCGACATCCGGGTGTCCAACCCTTTCCTGACCATTGCCGGCCAGACGGCGCCCGAGCCGGGGATCAGCCTGATCCGGGGCGGGATCAGGCTGCGCACCCATGACGTCATCGCGCGCCACATCCGGATCCGCCCCGGCGTGGACGGCGCGGCCCCGAAAAGCGGCTGGGAGGTCGACGGCCTGACCACCTCGGGCGCGCACGACGTGATCGTGGACCAGTGCTCCTTCAGTTGGGCGACCGACGAGAACCTGTCGGCCTCAGGCCCGCGATTCGAGGGCGGCGCTACGGCCGAGCAATGGCGACAGCACACCTCGCGCCGCATCACCTTCAGCCGCAACATTGTGTCCGAAGGACTGTCGAACGCCAGCCACGCCAAGGGCGAACATTCCAAGGGGACGCTGATCCACGACAACGCCACCCAGGTGTTGATCGTCGGCAACCTCTACGCCCACGACCATGAGCGGAACCAGTTGTTCAAGGGCGGCGTCCACGCGGTCAGCGCCAACAACCTGATCTACAACCCCGGCAACCGCTGCATGCACTATGCGCTGAACGCCTCGGAATGGGGCGACCATCCGTGGGAGGTCGGCCAGTTGTCCATCGTCGGCAATGTGACGCGTGGCGGGCCGTCGACGCGGGCCGATCTGCCCTTCCTGATCGTGGAGGGGCAGGGGGACCTGGATCTCTACGCCCTCGACAATCCGGCCCGCCATGCCGACGGGCGGGCCATGCAGGAGATCGGCGTCATCTCTGACCGCGAGCCAAAGATCAGACGGCTGAACGCCTCACCGCACTGGCCCGCCGGGTTCGAGGCGCGGCCTTCGGATCAGGTGGAGGCCTGGGTCTTCTCCGAGGCTGGGGCGCGGCCTTGGGCGCGCGACGTCGTTGATCAGCGCATTCTGCGGGAGGTTCGGAACGGGACCGGCCGCATCATCGACGATGAGGCCGAGGTCGGCGGCTATCCGGTCATGGCCGAGACGCAGCGTCCCTTCGTCGAGGCCGACTGGGACTTGCCCACCCTGACGCGCAAGGACGGCGCGCCAGGCTGAAGGAAGGGGCGGAGCGCAGCCGCTCCGCCCCGTGGCATTACAGGGCGCGGAACTTGAAGTTCTTGAATCGCGCCTCGCCCTCGCCAGCGGCGTAGAGGCCCGGGCGCAGCATCATGAAGCCGCCGCGGACGTTCTGGTTGTAGCCGGACACCTCCATGCCGCGGTCGAACCGGTTCCAGTTCACCCCGTCGGCCGAGGTGTCGAAATAGACGTTCTGATAGGCGTTGGTCAGGCGCATGAACATGCGACGGCCGTGCGGATTGGCGGGCCGCCCGCGCTCGATGCCGTACTGGTGGGTCACGTAGCGCGTCGCATCGAATCCCAGCCCGGCATAGAGGGCGCGGTCGTAGAACAGGATCAGACCGGCCACGGCGCCGGGGTCGATCTCGATCTCGCACTCGATCTGATAGGCCTGCTCGCCCTGGACGAAGGTCAGGGGCGAGCAGTCGACCGGCGCCTTGCCCTTGGCCTTCATGTGCAGGACGCCGTTTTCGCGGCGCAGGCGGTCCTTCTCGTTCGGCTGCGGATCGTAGAAGCTCCACTGGACGCCGAACTTGTCGGTGGTGAAATCGTCCGACAGAGCCATGCCGTGCGGCACCGGCTGACCGCCGCGCGGCATGGCGATAGGCTTGGACAGGTCGCCGCCCTTGGCGCGGAACCAGCCGTCGTCGGTCCATTCGATGGGGTCCAACAGGGTCTGGCGGCCCAGGCTCCAGTAGGCGTTCTCATAGCCGTGATAGACCATCCACCAGTCGCCGTCGGTCGGGCCTTCGACCAGGGTGGCGTGGCCGCGCGACCACCACTTCTCGGCCCCGGTGCGGGTGCGGACGATGGGGTTGTGGGGGCATTCCTCCCAAGGGCCATGGATCGACTTGGAGCGGGCGGCGATGACCATGTGGCCGGTCGGCGGCCCAGCCGTGCCGCCGATGGCGGTGATCATGTAGAAGTAGTCGCCGTGGCGCAGCAGCTTGGGCCCTTCCTGGGCGTGGCCCTCGACGATCCAGTCCTCGGGATAGCGCCAGGCGTCATAGACCTGCTCCAGCGGCCCGTCGGTGGCCAGGCCATCGTCCGTCAGCCGCACCCGGTCGCCGCCGTTCAGGAACAGGTAGCGCTTGCCGTCCTCGCCGACGATGTGGCCCGGGTCGATGTTGGCCGGGATTTTCAGGTCGATCGGCTCGCTCCAAGGCCCTTCGATCTTGTCGGCCCAGATGACGTAGTTGGAGCGATAATTGGGGAAGCGCGCCGGGATGTAGCAGTAGAAGCGGCCTTCATGCTTGATCAGCTCGGGCGCCCAGACGGAGCCGATGTTGGTGGTCAGGGCCGCCGTGATCGGTCGCCAGTTCACCAGGTCGCGCGAGTGCCAGATGTGGATGCCCGGCACCGACTCGAACGACGAGAAGGTCATGTAGTAGTCGCCGCCGTCCTTGAGGATCGACGGGTCCGGGTGGTCGCCCGACATGATGGGGTTCAGGAAGGTGCCGTCGCCCAGGTCGGCCATGCGTTGGCCCTCGACGCCTTTGCGCCACTTCATCCCGGCCCATTCACGGCCCAGGGGCGCGGCCTCTTCGTTCGTCTGGGCGAAGACGACGCCGACCGGCAGCGCCGAGGCGGCGACGCCGCCCAGCAGGCCGCTCAGGGCGGTGCGGCGATTGATGGGGCTCATGGACGGTTCCTCTTTGATTATGCGTTACGCAAACTGGAGCGGGATCAAGGGCGTGATGCTCACGGCGATTTCGCCTGGCGGACCCAGGCGATCAGCCAGGCCATGTTGTTGATATAGGCCCCGGTCGAGATCCCCATCGGTCCGCTGTCCTCGGTGAAGGGCGACGTGTCCCATTCATCCCCGACCTGGCCGCGATCAACGAAGCCGGGCGGCGGTGCGACGGGGCCGTCGCCGCGATAGGCATGACTGGTCGTTCGCAATTCCACCGGCCAATACCCCTCCGCGTTCAGCTCTTCGATCAGCAATGTAACCGGTGTCATTCCTGGCCGCGAGGCCGCAACGTTGAGGTCGGACCCGCCTTGCGGACGGGTGATGACGTAGTCGGGCAGCAGGCTGGGGCCGCGCCCCAGCAGGGCGGACTGGCGCACGGCGTCCTCCGGCGTCAGAGCGGCGACCTGTTCGACGCGACGGCGCAGGCGGGGCAGGTCTATATGCTTCTCGCCGCGCTGACCGGTGATGTCGTAGTCAACGTAGTATTCGCCGTTCTGAGCGTTGGAGCCGCGCCGATGCACGGCGATGAAGCGGTTGGTCTCCGGCTCGACATAGCGGAAATAGTTGCGGCCCTCGTGATGGGCGGCGGCCGGGGCCTCGACCTGCGCCAGCCAGTCCAGGGCCTCGTCCAGCCGGGTCAGGAAACCGCGGTCGCCGGTCAGGCGATAGAAGTCCAGCATCCGCTCGATCGCCACGGCGGTGACGTGGGGCGAGACGGCGGCGGGTTCATAGGTCCGGCCCCAGGCGGGCTTGAAGTCAGGGGTGTATTGCAGCGCCCAGCCGGGCGTCGGCGCCGGCTGCTGAAGGCCGCGATAGCAGGCCATGGCGCGACGGATCGCCGGCTCCACGTCCGCCCGGCCCCACTGCTGCAGGACCAGCAGCAGGAAGTCGATGTTCTCGTCCATCACCTCGTCGTTGAGAGTGATCAGGCCGGAATAATCGGGGCGACCGTGATTGTGGAACTCGTCCGCGCGCGGCCAACGCTGGGGCCAGCCGCCGCTGGGCAACTGGCTGTCCAGAACAAAGGCGATGGTCCGGTCCACGGCGGCGCGGACCCTTGGCAGGTGGGTCGCCAGGGCCAGCCGAAGCAGGAAGCGCCCGCACTCGACCGTGGCGTGATCGTCGAACGTGGCGTTGCCGTAGTAGTGCTGAAATTCCTCCAGCCGCCAGCCGTTCTTACCGACGGTTTCGTACCAGCGGCGCAGCGAGGCCTCGCCGTCGAAGTCGATGACATAGTTCCAGCCGCCGCTGGGGTGCTGGCCCCGGATAAGGGCGTCGCCCGCCACGACGGCGGCGTCCAGATACTGGGCCTCGCCGGTGGCGCGCCAGGCGTCGAGGAAGATCTGGCCCATCTCGGGTGTGCCCGGCGCCTGGGTCCAGATCATGCTCGGCCAGGCCTCCATCTCGCCCCAGCGGCGCGAGAAGTCAGGCAGGTAGGACCAGACATAGCCGCCGTTGGTGGCCGCCTGCTCGGTCATGAAGCGGGTGGCGCGGCGCATGGCGCTACGCGCTGCCTCCACATCGGCCGCCACAGCGACGGGGGGGGCGGTCAGCAAGGGCGTCGCCGCGGCGGCGGCCAGACAGGCGCGTCGGGTCAGCATCCCTGAAAATTCTCCTCCCCCGGTCCTGCCGCTCTGATGTCGGCGCGGGTCGCCTGAGCGACCGCTGGACTCGTCAATCAATATAATAATACTTTTCAGGTCGTGCCTAGGGGGAGGAAAACATGGTCCGGTTCTGGATCGCGGGGCTGATCGTCGCAGCGTCGCTGGCGGGGGCGTCGCAGGCTCAGACGCAGGCGAACTTCGTCGCGCTGACGCCGACCATCGATTTTTCTCACGCGGGTTATCGAGGCGGGGGCGTGGCGCCGCCAGTCCTGCCGGTCGTGATCCGGGTCGAGCCGGGCGAGGGCGACGACACCGATCGCATCATGGCCGCGCTGGATCGCGCGGGGAAGGCCAAGCCGGACGCTGAGGGGCGACGCGGCGCGGTGCTGCTGGCGGCGGGCGAGTTTCAAGTCGAGGGGCAGATTCGACTCAAGGTGGGCGGGGTGGTCCTGCGCGGCGCGGGAGAGGGGAAGACCGTCGTCGTCGCCACCGGCGTGGACAGGCGGTCTCTGATCGCGATCGGCGCGCGTTCTTTCGCGCCCGAGGTTTCGCCTGTCGCGGCGCTTCGCATCGTGAGCGAGGCGCCGGTCGGGGCCGTGCGCCTGACCCTGGAAACGACCGAGGGGCTGGGCGTTGGCGACGCGGTGACCATTCGCCGTCCCAGCACCGCCGAATGGATCGCCGCGCTCGGCATGGACGCCTTTGTCGGCTGGCGGCCTGAAACCCGGTTGAACTGGAAGCCGGGCTCGCGCGACGTGATCTGGGATCGGCGCATCCTCGCCGTGGACGGGCGCAACGTGGTCTTGGACGCGCCCCTGACCATGGCTCTGACGGTCGGCGACGGCGCCACGTTGCGGCGCGTCGCCTCGACGCCACGTTTGCGCGAGGTCGGGGTCGAGATGCTGACGTTGATCTCGCGTCACGACCCCGCGCGGCCCGCCGACGAGGACCACAGCTGGACCGGGATCGCTGTGGATCGGGCTGAGGATGTCTGGCTGCGGAACCTCGCTTTCGAGGGCTTCGTCGGTTCGGTCATCGATCTGGGGGCGGATAGTCGCCGGGTCACGGTGCAGGACGTGGCCGCCAGCCGCCCCATATCCGAGATCGGCGGTCTGCGCCGTCGCACCTTCTACACGGCGGGCCAGCAGACCCTGTTCCAGCGCTGCGCCAGCGCTGACGGCATTCACGACTTTTCCATCGGCCACGCCGCCGCCGGGCCCAATGTCTTCCTCGACTGCACAGCGACCGATGCGCGCGGCGACAGCGGCACGCAGGAAAGCTGGGCCACCGGCGCCCTGTTCGACGGGGTCAAGGTGCGCGGCGGGGGCCTGACCCTGACCCATCGAGGGCGAGACGGGCAGGGCGTCGGCTGGTCGGCCGCCAACTCTGTCCTGTGGAACTGCGAGGCCACGGTCGTCGAGGTCCGCAGTCCGCCGGGCGCGGCCAATGTCGCCGTCGGCTGTCGCGGCGAGCGCGTCGGCGACGGGGTGCTGGAAGACGCCAGCGTCATGCCCGGCCGCGACTTTCATCGCGCCCAGCCGCAGGACCCGGCCAGCCTTTATCGGATGCAACTCGAGCGCAGGATGGGCGCGGGCGGTCTGGCGGCGCTGGAACCCGCAGCTTATCCGGTGGAGGCGAGCGCCCCGCGTCTGACCGAGGCCGAGGTCGTGGCCTGGCGCGCGGCGACGGCGGCGCCGGTCGCCAGCCATCCATTGACGGTCGTGGACGGCCGCTTCGTCATCGACGGCCAGCCGGCCTGGCGTCGCCGCATCGGCTTCGCCTTCTTCAAGGGCCAGATGATCCCGGCACTGGCCGAGGCGTCCGGCCCTTTCATCACCCGCTTCGCGCCGGGGCTGGAAGGACGAGGCCTGACCGATGATCTGGACGCCTTCGCCGCCGGGCTGAAGACGGGCGATGTGGTCCACCACAACTATGGCCTCTGGTACGACCGCCGCCGCGTCGATCATGATTTCTACGGCTCGCCGGATCAGCGCGACGGCGAGGTCTGGGGGCCCTTCATGGAACTGCCCTGGGCGCGCAGCGGGCAAGGGCGGGCCTGGGACGGCCTCAGCAAGTACGATCTGGAACGCTTTAACCCCTGGTTCTTCGACCGCATCGCCCGCTTCGCCGACCTGGCCGAGCAGCAGGGCGTGGTGCTCTATCACAAGCTCTATCTGCAGCACTGGCTGCTGGAGAGCCGGTCCCACTACGTCGACTTCCCCTGGCGGCCGGTCAACGCCCTGCAAGCGACGGGACTGCCCAACGAGGTTCCGGCGGCGGGGGTCTTCTGGGATGTGTCCGATCCGGTGCGCCGGGATCTGCATCGCCGCTACATCCGCCATACGCTGGACACGCTGAAGGGGCGGCCCAATGTCGTGATCGGTCTGGATCCCGAATACACTGGCCCCCTGTCCTTCGTGCGGTTCTGGCTGGACGAGATCGCCGCCTGGGAGGCCGAGACCGACGTTGAGGTCCGCGTGGCGCTGGAAATCCCCAAGGATCAGATGGACGCCATCCTGGATGATCCGGCGCGTTCGCGGGTCGTGGATGCGGTCGGCTTCCACCATTGGGTCTATCGCCCCGACGGCACGCTGTTCGCGGTGCGCGGCGGGCTGGACAAGGCGCCGCGCGAACAGGTGGACGCCATCGCCCGGCCGCAGGATCTGGCGGACGGAGCCGACGCGGGCGAGGTGCGGCGGGCTCTGTGGCGCTCGAGCCCGGCCATGCGCTGTCGCGCCTATCGAGAGTATCGTGACCGCCGGGCGGATCTGGTGGTGCTGAACGACGACGCCTGTCCGGGGCTGGGGCGGGCGGTCGAGGCGACGGTCGGCGCTGAGGCGCGGGCGAGGTTGAGGTCGGATGCGGATGTGATCGCGCCGACCGATGCAGCCTGGGGCTCGTCAGGCCCGGACAGCGCGGCCCTCATCTACAGCTTCGACGGTGCGGCCGTTGAACTGGTGCGACCCGTTGCGGCCGGGCGCTCGCTCAAATGGATCGCGGAAGACGGCGTGAGTGAGGCGCAGGTGCCGGCGGAGGGATCCCGCCTGGCCCCGCCGCCGGCCTTGGCGGGACGACCTTTGGCCTTGTGGGTCGCGCCCGCGCCTTGACGGCGGCGGCGCTTGCCGCAACCACTGCGCCATGGCCGCAGACGACCGCAACCCGACGATTGACGACATCGCCCGCCGCGCGGGGGTGTCGGCCATGACGGTGTCGCGCGTCATCAACGGCGGGACGCGGGTCAGCGCGGCGACGCGCGAGCGGGTCCAGGCGGTTATCGATGCGGCGGGCTATGCGCCCGATCCGGCGGCGCGGATTCTGGCGCGGGGCGGGGCGGGGCGGATCGGTCTGCTCTACGCCAACCCCAGCAACGCCTATCTGGCCGAGGTCCTGTCAGGCGCTCTGGCCGGGGCGCGGGCGGCGGGCCTGCTGCTGATGATCGAGCCCTCGCAGCCCGGCGATCCGGCGCAGGAGGCCGAGGCCGTGCGGCGGCTGGCGGCGGGCGGGGCGCAGGGCCTGATCGTGCCGCCGCCGCTGGGCGAATCCGTCGCGACCCTGGACGCTGTCCGGGCGGCGGGGCTCAAGGCCGTGCTGCTGGCTGCGCCGCCCGCCGAGGGCATGGCGGGCGCCCTGCGCGTGGATGACGTCAGCGCCGCGGCCGAGATGACGCAGCTGCTCATCGACCTCGGCCATCGCCGCATCGGTCTGATCGAGGGCCGCGCCGACCAAAGCGCCAGCGCCGACCGACGCCGGGGTGCGCAGGCCGCGGTCGAGGCCGCGCAGGGCGTCGAACTCCTGATTGAGCGCGGCGATTTCACCTACCGCTCGGGCTTTGAGGCGGCGCGGCGGCTGCTGGCGGCCCATCCGCGACCGACGGCCCTGTTCGCCGGAAATGACGACATGGCCGCCGGCGCCCTGGCGGCCGTCCATGCGGCGGGGCTGCAGACACCCGGCGACGTTTCGATCGCAGGCTTTGATGACACCTATCTGGCCGCCAGCGTCTGGCCCGCCCTGACCACAATCCGCCAGCCGGTCGCCGAGATGGCCCGCCGCGCGGCCCTGCGTCTGGCGGGCAAGGAGCAGCTCGAGACGCAATTCGTCGAACATCGCCTGATTGAACGCGAAAGCACTGCGCCGCCCGATTGACACCGGTTTCCGGGTGGGGAATGTTAGCGCTAACATGACTGCAGATCGTGTGGGAGACGCGCCTTGGACATGACCGCCATTCTGCCGCGTGATTGGCGCGCGGCTGTCCTTCTGGGACGGATCGAGACCGCCGAGGGACCGACGCCCGTGCTGCTGCGGGGCGGCCGATTGCGCGACATTTCCGCCTTCGCTCCGACGACGGCGATGGCTCTGGCGCGACCCGATCTCGCCGCCGCCGAGGGACATGATCTGGGGGCGGTCGAGGATCTGACGGTGGCGACGGACTGGGGCGACGCGGGGCTGGCGCTGCTGTCGCCGTTGGACCTGCAATGCATCAAGGCCTCGGGAGTGACCTTCGCCGTTTCGGCGCTGGAACGGGTGATTGAGGAGAGGGCGCGCGGTGACGCCGCCGCCGCCAACGCCATTCGTCAGGGCCTGTTGGAGCGCATCGGCGGCGAGCTGAAGGACCTGAAGCCGGGCTCGGTTCAGGCAGAAGCCGTCAAGGCGCAACTGATCGCCGACGGCCTGTGGTCGCAGTATCTGGAGGTCGCCATCGGCCCCTATGCCGAAATCTTCACCAAGGCCCCGGTCCTGGCCTCGGTCGGCGCGGGCGCGACGGTCGGGGTACGCGCGGACTCGGCGTGGAACAATCCCGAGCCCGAGGTGGTGATCGTCTGTGATCCGGCGGGGCGGCCGGTCGGCGCCAGCCTGGGCAATGACGTCAACCTGCGCGACATCGAGGGGCGCTCGGCCTTGCTGCTGGGCAAGGCCAAGGACAACAACGCCTCGGCGGCGGTCGGCCCTTTCATCCGCCTGTTCGATGAGGGCTTCAGCATGGACGACGTTCGCGCGGCCACGGTGCGGCTGGAGGTCGAGGGCGAGGACGGCTTCGTCATGACCGGCGAAAGCTCGATGCGCCTGATCAGCCGCGATCCCGAGGATTTGGCGGCCCAGACCCTGAGCGCCCACCAATACCCCGATGGTTTCGCTCTCTATCTCGGCACCATGTTCGCCCCGGTCGAGGATCGCGGCGAAGCAGGCAAGGGATTCACGCACAAGGTCGGCGACCGGGTGCGGGTCTCGTCGGACAGGCTGGGCGTGCTCGAAAACATCGTCGCCACCTGCGATCAGGCGCCGCCCTGGGCGCTGGGCGTCGGCGGCCTCATGCGGAATCTGGCCGGGCGCGGTCTGCTGGGCGGCGCGGCGTGAGCGGCGCGGTCTATCCTTCGCTAAAGGGGCGGCTGGTCGTCGTCACCGGCGGCGGTTCGGGCATAGGCGCGGGCCTGGTCGAGGCCTTCGCTCAACAAGGCGCGCGAGTGGTCTTCTTCGATGTGGCCGAGGCGGACTCGCGTGCGCTGGAGGCGTTGCTGGCGCATCTGGACCCGGCGCCGGTCTTCCATGCCTGCGACCTGACGCAGGTCGAGGCGATGCAGGCCTGTCTAACGGACGTGGCGGCGCGCCATGGCGCGATCGACGTCCTGATCAACAACGCCGCCAGCGACGACCGCCACGCCCTGGCCGAGGTCACGCCCGCCTATTGGGACGAGCGGGTCGCGGTGAACCTGCGGCACCTCTATTTCGCGGCCCAGTCTGTGGCTCCCGCCATGCGCGCGCAGGGACGGGGGGTGATCCTGAACCTGGGCTCGATCAGCTGGCATCTGGGTCTGCCCGACCTATCGATTTACGAAACCGCCAAGGCCGGCATCGAGGGCATGACGCGGGCGCTGGCGCGCGAGCTCGGGGCCGACGGGGTGCGGGTCGCCTGCATCGTGCCCGGCAACGTCAAAACCCCACGTCAGATGAAGTGGTACACGCCGGAGGGCGAGGCCGAGATCGTCGCCGCCCAGTGCCTGAAGGGCCGGATCGAGCCGCGCGATGTCGCGGCCCTGGCCCTCTTCCTGGCCTCCGACGACGCCCGTTTCATCACCGGGCACGAGTATTTCGTGGACGCGGGCTGGCGCTGACGCAAATCTGATTTCATCGCCGCCCGCGATCAACGACGGGCGGTCAACCACTCGGACCTGGGGAGGGACGAAAATGGCGGGACCGACGGGGGCTTCAGGCCCGGATATCGCGGGGAATGATCGGGTCAACATGGCCTTTATCGCCCTGATCGTGGCGGTGGCCACCATCGGCGGCTTCATGTTCGGCTATGATTCCGGCGTCATCAACGGCACGCAGGACGGGCTGGAGGCGGCCTTCAACCTGTCGGCGCTGGGGACCGGCTTCAACGTCGGCGCTATCCTGCTAGGCTGCGCCTTCGGGGCCTTCGCGGCGGGACGACTGGCGGACGCCGTCGGCCGCCGCACGGTGATGCAGATCGCCGCCGTCATGTTCATTATCTCGGCCGTCTGGGCCGGAGCGGCGGACAGTTCGGCTCACTTCATCATCGCCCGCTTCATCGGCGGCCTCGGCGTCGGCGCGGCCTCGGTGCTTTCGCCGGCCTATATTTCCGAAGTGACCCCGGCCTCGATCCGGGGGCGGCTGTCGTCGGTTCAGCAGATCATGATCATCACCGGCCTGACCGGGGCCTTCGTCGCCAACTATGCCTTGGCCAAGACGGCGGGCGGATCGACCGCCGAGTTCTGGCTCGGCTATCCGGCCTGGCGCTGGATGTTCTGGCTGCAGGTCGTGCCAGCCGCGATCTACTTTCTGGCCCTGTTGGCCATCCCTGAAAGCCCGCGCTTCCTGGTGGTCAAGAAGAAGGACGCCCAGGCCGAAGCCGTGCTGTCCAAGCTGTTCGGCCCCGACGCAGGCGCGCGCAAGGTCGCCGAAATTCGCGCCTCGCTGACCGCCGACCACAAGCCCCGCTTCGCCGATCTTCTGGACCCGGCGACGCGCAAGGTGCGCCCCATCGTCTGGGCCGGTCTGATCCTGGCGGTGTTCCAGCAACTGGTCGGCATCAACATTGTCTTCTACTATGGCGCGGTGCTGTGGCAGTCGGTCGGCTTCTCCGAGAGCGATGCCCTGCAGATCAACATCCTGTCCGGCGTCCTGTCGATCGCGGCTTGCCTCGGCGCCGTCGCGGTCATCGACAAGATCGGGCGCAAGCCCCTGCTGCTGATCGGCTCGGTCGGGATGTTCGTCACGTTGGGCGTCCTGGCCTGGTGCTTCTCCAAGGCGACCATGATCGACGGCTCCCTGCATCTGGACGACCAGACGGGCTTGACCGCGCTGATTTCGGCCAACGCCTATGTGGTCTTCTTCAACCTCAGCTGGGGCCCGGTCATGTGGGTCATGCTGGGTGAGATGTTCCCCAATCAGATGCGCGGTTCGGCCCTGGCCGTCGCCGGCTTCGCCCAGTGGATCGCCAACTTCGCCATCGCCGTCAGCTTTCCGTGGATGGCGGCCAGCCTCGGGCTGGTGGTGACCTACGGCTTCTACTCCGTCAGCGCCTTGATCTCCTTCTTCCTGGTCCAGGCCTGGGTGAAAGAGACGCGCGGACGCGAACTGGAAGACATGGGCTGACGCCCGAAAGCTCTGCTATCTGATCTCCCCGAAGGCGGGGGCGGCGCTCTCTTGTCGCCCCCGCAGCCTCTCTGAAAGGACTTTCCCATGACGGACACGCTTGAACTTTCGCACTGGATCGGCGGCGAGAAGGTGGGCGGCGATCTGTCGGGCGAGAGCCTGAACCCGTCCGACACGCGCGACGTCGTGGCCCGCACGCCCAAGGGCGGGGCCGCCGAGGTCGATCAGGCGGTGCAGGCGGCGCGGGCCGCCTTCCCGGGATGGGCCGACGCCTCGCCGGAGGTGCGCTTCGACGTGCTTGACCGGGCCGGATCCCTGCTGATGGAGCGCGCGCCGCAGATCGGCCGCCTGCTGTCGCGCGAGGAGGGCAAGACCCTGCCCGAAGGCATAGGCGAGACCATGCGCGCGGCGCGCGTTCTGAAGTATTTCGCCGGCGAGGCCTTGCGCGTGCACGGTCAGAACCTGGCCTCGACCCGTCCGGGGGTGGAGATCCAGACCTATCGCCAGCCGGTCGGGGTCTTCGGCCTGATCACGCCATGGAACTTCCCCATCGCCATTCCGGCCTGGAAGATCGCCCCCGCCATTGCCTTCGGCAACACGGTCGTCATCAAGCCCGCCGGTCCGACGCCAGCCACAGCCGAGGCCCTGATCGCCATCCTGCATGAGGCGGGCCTGCCCAAGGGCGTGGTCAACTTGGTCATCGGCGACGGCGACGTGGGCCGGGCCATCGTCGCCCATCCGGGCGTGGACGGCATTTCCTTCACCGGCTCGCAGGGCGTGGGAGCGGGCGTGGCCGAGGGCGCGATGAAGCGTCAGGCCCGCGTGCAGCTGGAGATGGGCGGCAAGAACCCGCTGATCGTCCTGGACGACGCCAATCTGGAGCGGGCGGTGAACATCGCACTCGACGGCAGCTTCTTCGCTACCGGCCAGCGCTGCACGGCGTCCAGCCGCCTGATCGTGCAGGACGGCATCCACGACCGCTTCGTGGCGCTGCTGGCCGAGAAGGTCGCGGCGCTTCGCGTCGGCGACGCGCTCGACCCCAACACCCAGATGGGGCCGGCGGTGACCGAGGCCCAGCGTGATGTGTCGTACAACTACATCGACATCGCCAAGGACGGCGGCGGCCGGATCGTTACTGGCGGCGAGCGGCTAAAGTTCGACAAGCCGGGCTGGTACGTCCAGCCGACCCTGATCGCCGACACCCTGCCGGACGCGCGCATCAACACCGAGGAAGTCTTCGGCCCCGTCGCCTCGACCATTCGCGTGGCCAGCTACGAAGAGGCCCTGGCTGTGGCCAACGGCGTTGAATTCGGCCTGTCGGCGGGCATCGTCACCCAGTCGCTCAAATACGCCCGCGACTTCCAGAGGAATGCCAAGGCCGGCATGACCATGGTCAACCTGGCCACCGCCGGGGTGGACTATCACGTGCCCTTCGGCGGCACGAAGAAGTCCAGCTACGGCCCCCGCGAACAGGGCTTCGCCGCCGTCGAATTCTACACCCAGATCAAGACCAGCTACTCGGCGAGCTGACCGGGATGAGCACGCCGACCCTCGTCTGGGACGTTCAGGCTGAACTGGGCGAGGGGCCGGTGTGGGACGCGGACCGCGCCTGCCTGTGGTTCGTCGATATCAAGGGGCGGCGGCTGCATCGCTATACCGCCTCGACGAATGACAAGGCGTCGTGGGAGGCGCCCGAGCAGATCGGTTTCGCCCTTCCAGCCGAGGACGGGTCGCTGATCTGCGGCGTCCGCGGCGGTCTCTATCGCTTCGACGTGGACATGGGCGACTTCTCCCTGTTCCAGCCCGTCGAGACGGACCGTCCGCAGAACCGGCTCAATGATGGTTTCGTGGCGCCCGACGGCTCGCTGTGGTTCGGCTCTATGGACGACAGTGAGGAAGGCAAGACCGGCGCCCTCTATCGCTGGTTCAGGGGCGAGCTGACGCGGCACGACGACGGTTACGGCGTCACTAACGGGCCTTGTCTAAGCCCGGACGGGCGAACCCTCTATCATCACGACACGCTGGAGAAGACGGTCCTGGCCTTCGACCATCAGGACGGCATGCTGTCGAACCGAAGGGTCTTCGCGACGACCGAGGACGGTTACTGTGACGGGCCGAGCATGGATGCGGACGGGGTGCTGCATGTCTGCCTGTTCAACGGCTGGGGCGTGGCGCGGTTTGCGCCGGACGGCCAGCGCCTCGGCACGATCCGCTTCCCCGTCCAGACGGTGACCAAGGCGGCCTTCGGCGGCGCTGACGGGCGCGACCTTTATTGCACTACGGCCTGGCTGGGGAACGCCGACAGGCGCGCAGCTCAGCCGACGCTGGGCGGCCTCTATCATCTGCGAGTCGAGACGCCGGGCCTGCCGCAACATCGGATCGCCCTGTGAGGATCGAACGCGGCGACTGGGCCCTCGGTCTGCGGCCCGATCTCGGGGCCTCGATCACGTCCCTGACCTGGCGCGGGCGCGACGTGCTGCGCCCGGCGCCGGACGATCTGGATAGTCCGCTGGCGGCGTCCAGCTTTCCGCTGGCGCCCTACGCCAACCGCATCGACGGCGGCGCCTTTGCGTTTGAGGGAAGGGCGGTGCGCCTTCCCGCCATGCCGGGCTTTGAGCCTCACGCTTTGCACGGCGTCGGTTGGCGTTCGCGCTGGACTGTCCTCCGCCTCGACGACCGGACGATCGAACTGGCCTTGGCCGCAGAGGCCGCGCCGGAATGGCCCTGGGCCTGGACGGCCACGCATCGGCTGACGCTGAGCGAGGACGGGCTGGAGATGAGCCTGGGCCTCGTCAACACGGATGCAGCCGCCATGCCCGCCGGACTGGGTCTGCATCCCTATTTCGCCGTCGAGGCGGCGACGCGGCTGCAGCTGTCGGCGCCCCGGGTCTGGCTGACCGATGCGCGTGAAATCCCGGAGCGGCTGGCGGCGGCTGGCGAATTGATCGACTGGCGCGAAGGTGTGGCCGTGGCTGAGGCGCCCCTCGTCGATCACGCCTATGCCGACTGGGCCGCGCGTGCGGCGCTGCTGCACGACGGCTGGCGGGTCGATCTGACCGCCTCGCCGAACGCGCGATGGGTCCAGATCTATGCGCCGCGAGCCGAAGCCTTCGTCTGCGTTGAGCCCGTGACTCACAGGCCGGACGCTCACAACGCACCCGCGACCGAAGATAGCGGTCTGAGGGTGCTCAAGCCCGGAGAGTCGCTGTCGATGACCGCCCGTATCACCGCCTCGGAGATTTGAGATGCTCGCCGCCCTGACCGCCGCCCTGACATTGGCCGCAGCCCAGACGACGACGGTTGAAGCGGCTGCTGTCCAGCCGATCCGCGCATCCAAGATCGTTCTGGTCGGAGACTCCACCACGGCGGTGATCGGCGGCTGGGGGCCGAGCTTCTGCGCCTATCACGTGACCTCGTTCGCGGCCTGCGTGAACCTGGCCCGCGGCGGGCGCAGTTCCGGCAGCTATATCGCCGAGGGCTCGTGGAATCTGGCCCTGGCCGAGATGGCGACGCCGGGTTTCAGCGAAACCTATGTGTTGATCCAGTTCGGTCACAACGACCAGCCGGGCAAGCCGGGACGCTCCACCGATCTGGCGACCGGGTTTCCCGCCAATCTGAAACGCTATGTGACCGAGACGCGGGCGCGCGGGGCCACGCCGATCCTGCTGACGCCCTTGACCCGACGCCAGTTTATCGACGGTCGTTTGCAAAACGATCTGGAGCCCTGGGCCGAGGCGGTGCGGGGCGTGGCGCGCGAGACCAACACGCCCCTGGTCGATCTGAACCGCGCCAGCGCTGAGACGGTGCAGGCCCTGGGCCCGGTCCTGTCGGCGCGCTTCGCCCAGGCGGCGCCGTCGCCCGAGGTCGCCGCCGCCCTGCTGACCGGCACGACCATCGCCGCGAACACCGGGGTCCCGGCTGCGCCCGGCGCTCCCGCTGTCGCCCCGAACAACGCCGCCGTCGAGCCTTTGGGACAGGCCCGGGTGGCGTTCGACTACACCCACCTCGGGCGAGAAGGGGCGGACTTCTTCTCGGCCCTGGTCACGCGCGACCTGATCGAGGTCGCGCCCGCCATGCGGCGGCTCCTGATCCCCTAAAAGCGGCTCAGTGGTTGTCGCGGGGCAGGCCCAGGGTGTCCACGATGCGGTGATATTTGACGGCGGGCTCCAGCACGGCGCCCGTTTCCAGCTCGCCGATCATGGAGCGCTGGAACTCCTGCCAGGGCGTCTGAGACGCCGGATACTGATAGCCGCCCGCCGCCTCGAAGACGGCGCGGCGCTCGGCCATTTCAGCCGCGTCGATCAGGACGTCCACACGGCGGGTGTTCAGGTCGATGCGCATCCGGTCGCCGGTCTTCAACAGGGCGATGGCGCCGCCCGTCGCCGCTTCGGGTGAAGCGTTCAGGATCGAGGGCGAGCCCGAGGTGCCGGACTGGCGCCCATCGCCGATGCAGGGCAGGGCATGAACCCCCTGCTTGATCAGATAGGCGGGCGGCCGCATGTTGACGACCTCGGCCGCCCCGGGGTGGCCGACGGGACCCGCGCCGCGCATCACCAGGATGCTGTCGGGGGTGATGCCTTCCGCCGGATCGTCGATGCGGCGGTGATAGTCCTCAGGTCCGTCGAAGACGACGACGCAGCCGGTGAAGGCGTCGGGGCTGGTCGGATCGGACAGGTAGCGGTCGCGGAACTCGGGGCTGATGACGCTGGTCTTCATGATGGCGCTGTCGAAGACATTGCCTGACAGGACCAGGAAGCCCGCGTCCTTTACCAGGGCCGTGTCGAAGTCGCGGATGACGTCGGGCAGCACGACTTTGGCCTCCCGGCAGTTGTCGCCGATGGTGCGGCCGTTGACCGTCAGGGCGTCCTCGTGGATCTGGCCGCGCCGCATCAGTTCCGCGACCACGGCGGGCACGCCGCCGGCCTGATGGAAGTCTTCGCCCAGATACTTGCCGGCGGGCTGCAGGTTCACCAGAAGCGGCGTCTTGTGACCGACCTCTTCCCAGGTCTGGAGCGGCAGATCGACGCCCGCATGGCGCGCCAGGGCCGTCAGGTGGATCGGGGCGTTGGTCGAGCCGCCGATGGCCGAGTTGACGACGATGGCGTTCTCGAACGCCTGGCGGGTCAGGATGTCCGATGGCTTCAGGTCTTCGTGGACCATGTCGACGATGCGCTTGCCGGTCAGGTAGGCGACCTGGGGCCGTTCGCGATAGGGGGCGGGGATGGCGGCCGAGCCGGGCAGGGACATGCCCAGGGCCTCGGCCAGCGAGTTCATCGTCGTCGCCGTGCCCATGGTGTTGCAGTAGCCGACCGAGGGCGCCGAGGTCGCCACCAGATCGATGAATTCCTCATAGCCGATCTCGCCGGCCGCCATCATCTCGCGGGCCTTCCAGATGATGGTGCCGGAACCGACGCGCTCGCCCCGGTGCCAGCCGTTCAGCATGGGGCCGACCGACAGGGCGATGGCGGGAATGTCGACGGTCGCCGCCGCCATCAGGCAGGCGGGCGTGGTCTTGTCGCAGCCGATAGTCAGGACCACGCCATCGATCGGATAGCCATAGAGAAGTTCGACCAGACCCATGTAGGCCAGGTTGCGGTCCAGTCCGGCGGTCGGGCGCTTGCCGGTTTCCTGGATCGGATGGACCGGAAATTCCAGAGCGATGCCGCCCGCCTCGCGGATGCCCTCGCGCACCCGCTTGGCCAGTTCGATGTGATGGCGGTTGCAGGGGCTCAGGTCAGATCCCGTCTGGGCGATGCCGATGATCGGCTTGCCCGAGCGCAATTCCTCCAGAGTCAGGCCGTAGTTCAAGTACCGCTCCAGATAGAGGGCGGTCATGTCGGGGTTCGATGGATTGTCGAACCAGGCCCGGCTGCGGAGCGGCTTGGGCGATGTCTGGGTCATGAGCGTGCGGCAAGATAAGCGCCGCCGATGGTGGCGACATATTTTGAATATCATAATACTAATGATTGGCCAGCGCCTTTGCGCCGACGCGACCGGCCCGCTAGAGGTTCAAGCTATGGACATGTCTTCTCACAATCCCCCATCGGCCCTGTCCCGGACCAGCGGTCATGTCATCTCGGCCCACGATCAGATTGTGCGCGCCTTGGCGCAGGAGATCCTCACGGGCGCTCTGGCGCCGGGCGACAAGCTGCCGCTGGAAGCCGACCTGCTGGAGCGGTTCGGCGTGTCGCGCACAGCTCTAAGAGAGGCGCTCAAGACTCTGTCTGCCAAGGGATTTCTGAACGTTAAAACCCGCGTGGGCACGCGGGTGAGCGACAGGGTTCACTGGAACTTCTTCGACAAGGAGGTCCTAGCCTGGCGCGTTGCGATTGGCATGGACGCCCAGTTCCGCCAGCATCTGGCCGAGGTGAGGCGCAGTCTGGAGCCCACAGCCGCCGCGCTGGCTGCCCGTCACCGCACGGCGGCGGACTTGGCGGCGATGCATGAAGCCCTGGCGTGGATGCGACGCGAAAGCGCTTCGGCTCATGATTTCGCACGCGCCGATCTGGCCCTGCATCTGGCCATTGGCGCAGCCTCGCAGAACCCGATGATCCGATCGGTGGCGGGCGTCATAGAGACGGCCCTGCTGGAGGCTTTCACACTCAGCCCTCCGACCAAGGCCCCGGACCTGCACCAGGAGACGGTCGAAGCTCACGCCAATATCGTCGACCGGATCGCCGCCGGCGACGAAGCGGGCGCCGCCCAAGCCATGCTCGCGGTCATCGAGGCGGGCTACCAGCGGGTCGAGGCGGAGCAGTCGCCCGTTAGCTGAAGGTCTTGCGCCATCTATTGGAAACAGCGCCACGCTGACCCCAGCCGCACCCAAGCCCAGCCATGACCACGGTCAAGAAGAACGCCGCGCCCTACAGCGGCAGCAGTTAGATCAGAGCTTCACGAAGGGCTGCATTAGCCGGCCCAGCCATCCGTCGAGCTCGATCTGGCCATCCAGGGCGACGACGCAGAGGCAGGCTTCATCCGACACCACGCGCGGCTGGTGCAGCACATCGGGATCGGCCTCTTCCAGATCGCCCACGTCGAACCGCTCGGTCTCGGTGGCGTAGGCGCCCGACAGCACGCAGGTCAGCTCGACCCCGCCGTGGGTGTGGCGCGGCGTCTCACGCCCGGGGCCGATTTCCAGCAGGATGACCCGGCAGTCGCCGTCGCGTGGCGCGTGGACGTCGCGCACCCGCATCCCTGGTCCGATCCAGCGCCACGGACCGAGCGCGTAGCGCCGCAGCGGTTCCGGCAGCTCGGGCATGTCGTTCAGCGGCGGCTGGGGCTTCACCTCGCCGGCATCGGTCTCGATCCGCGCCATCGCCCGCGTCAGGGCGTCCTCCGCCATCGGGGCGGGCGCGGCTTCGTCGAGGAACTCGCCGCCCACAGTCTGCAACTGGCGCACCCAAGCGTCGTTGACGGGGCGCAGAGCCAGATGGGCGGCGACAACCACAGCTTCGGGCGGGCTGAGATTGCCAGCGGCATAGGCGAGCAGGCGTTCTTCGGAGGGATTGCCCCCGGAGGAATGGAGACGCGCGTTCATCGCACGGCCTCTTCAGAGGGTTCGAGGATCAGGCGCAGTTTGATCATAGCGTTACGGATGCGGGATTTGACGGTGCCCAGCGGCAGGTCGAGCTGACGGGCGATTTCGGAATGGGGGCTGTCCATGGAGAAGGCGAGGCGCAGCACCTCGACCTGATCCGGCTTGAGTTGTGACAGGGCGTCGCGAACCCGTGCGGCGTCCTGGGACAAGGCCACAATGTCGTCGGGCCGCTCGACAGTCTGTTCCGCCAGTTCGATCTCTGGGACGGGCAACGGCCGGGCGTCGCGACGCAGCATGTCGAGACGACGATTGCGAGCGATGGTGAAAATCCATGTGGCGGCTCTCGCCTTGCGCGCGTCGAAAAGGTCGGCTTTGCGCCAGACCGTTAGCATGGCGTCCTGGGCGAAGTCCTCGGCCGCGCCGGGCGTCGCGCCCGACTTGATCAGCCAGGCCTTCAGCCGGGGCGCGAAATAGCTGAACAACTGAGCGAAGGCCTCGCGGTCGCGACGCAGCGCCACAGCCTCTATGAGACGATCGTGCGCGAACGGGTCGGGCGAAAGCGCGTCAGGGCTCATGCAGGCCGACCGCCGTTCAGGGTATATGGAAGTTGAAGCCTCAGCATGCATGAACCCTAGTACGCTTCGCGGAAATGTCTGGATCATTCGCAATCCGATACCGGTCCAGGTTCGTAATAGTTTCATGCCTCATTCCTCCCCCGATAGTCTGAAAATCGCCGTCATCGGCTCGGGCGTCGCCGCCCTGTCATCGGCCTGGCTGCTTTCGCAGCGCCATCGGGTGACGATCTATGAGAAGGCCGAGCGTCTGGGCGGTCACTCCAATACGGTGACGGCGGGGGCGGCGACCGGCGATGTCGCGGTGGATACGGGCTTCATCTGCTTTAATGACGCCACCTATCCCAATCTGATCGCCCTGTTCGGGCATCTGGGGGTCCAGACGCGCGCAACCGACATGTCCTTCGCCGTGTCGCTGGACGACGGTCGGTTCGAGTACGCCGCGCCCGGCCTCTTCGCCCAGCGCCGCAACCTCCTTCGTCCGCGTTTCTGGTCGATGCTGAGTGAGATCATGCGCTTCTATCGCACCGCGCCGATCGATCTGGGCGGGTTGACGGACCCCAACCTGACGCTGGGCGACTATCTGAAGCGCGAGGGCTTCAGCGAGGCCTTCCGCGACGACCACCTGTTGCCGATGGCGGCGGCGATCTGGTCCTCGCCGACTCATACGCTGATGGACTATCCCGCCGAGGCCTTCATCCGCTTCTGCGGCAACCACGGCCTGTTGAAACTGGTCGGACGCCCTCTGTGGCGCACCGTCGAGGGCGGTAGCCGGGTCTATGTCGAGCATCTGGCGCGGCAGATCGACGACGTGCGGCTGAACCACGGCGTAACGGCCGTGCGGCGCACCGATCAGGGCGTCGTGGTCCACGACAGCCAGGGCGGCGTCGAGCGCTTCGACCATGCCGTGATCGGCGCCCATGCCGATCAGGCCCTGGCCATGCTGGACGAGCCGACCGCGCGAGAGAAGGAGGTTCTGGGCGCCTTCCATTACAGCCGCAACCTTACCGTTCTGCACACCGACGCCGGCCTGATGCCGCAACGCCGTCGCGCCTGGGCCAGCTGGAACTACATCGGCGCCGATGACGGCCTGTGCGTCACCTACTGGATGAACAAGCTTCAGGGCCTGCCGGGCCAGGACCTGTTCGTCACCCTGAATCCGCCGCGTCCGCCAAAGCCCGACACCATCCTGCGCAGCGAACTGTACGAGCACCCCATCTTCAACCCCGCCGCCATTCAGGCGCAGAAGCAGTTGTGGAGCCTGCAAGGGCAGGGCGGGGTCTGGTTCTGCGGCGCCCATTTCGGCGCAGGCTTCCACGAGGACGGCCTGCAATCCGGCCTCGCCGTAGCCGAGCAACTGGGCGGGGTGCGCCGTCCCTGGACGGTGGAGAACGAGAGCGGCCGCATCCATCTGTCCGCCCCTACCGCCGACGCCATGGAGAAGGCTGCGTGACTCAGGCCTCGGCCCTCTATCGCGGCCAGGTCATGCACCGACGGGTGCGGCCCAAGGCGCATCGCTTGAACTATCGGGTCTTCTGGCTGCTGCTGGATCTGGACGAGATCGACGGGCTGGATCGTCGGCTGCGTCTGTTCTCGCGCAATCGTTTCAACCTTCTGTCCTTTCACGACCGGGATCATGGCGACGGCTCGTGCCTGGCTTTGCGATCGCAGTTAGAGGCCCTGCTGGCGCGCGCCGACATCGATATCGGTGACGGGCCGATCCGTCTGCTGACCATGCCGAGGGTCCTGGGCTACGTCTTCAATCCGATCAGCCTCTATTACTGCCATCAGGCCGACGGCCGGCTGGTCGCCATGGTCTATGAGGTGACCAGCACCTTCGGCGTGCGCCACGCCTATGTCATCCCCGTGCCGACCGAGGATCAGGCGGCGGGTCTGATCCGCCAGGGCGCGGCCAAGGCGCTCTATGTTTCGCCCTTCATGGGGATGGAAATGGACTATGCGTTCCGCGGCCATACGCCGGGTCAACGTCTGGATCTGACCATCGACGGCATCGACGCCGAAGGTCTGTTGATCACGGCGGCCCTGTCCGCTGAGCGTCGCCCGCTGGACGATGGCGACCTTCTGGCCGCCGCCGTCGCCTTGCCCCTCATGACCCTGAAGGTCGTGGCCGCAATCCATTGGGAGGCGCTGAAGCTGTGGATCAAGGGTGTGCGTCTGACGCGCCAGCCGCTTCCGGCGTCGGAGCCGTTCACGATCCAGCATCGCGCGCGGGAGAGCCGCCTTGGTCGATGACAGCGCGCGTCCGGTCATCCTGTGGTTCCGCCGCGACCTCAGACTGGAAGACAACCCCGCCCTGAACGCCGCCGCAGCGACCGGGCGGCCCCTGTTGCCGCTTTTCATCCTGGACGAGATGGGGGAGGGGCGTGCGCTCGGCGCCGCGTCCGCGTGGTGGCTGGACAAGTCGCTGCGGGCGTTGGACGCCGCCCTGCGCACACGCGGCGGGCGGCTCGTTCTGCGCCGGGGCGACTCCGAGGCTGAGCTGCGCCGTCTGATTGATCAGACGGGCGCCGATCAGGTCTTCATGAACCGTCGGTTCGAGCCTGACGCCTTCACGTGCGACGTCGATATCGCCCACGCCCTGCGTCACGATGGGGTCGAGTGTCATGGCTTCAACGCCAGCCTGCTGACCCGTCCGGGCTCCGTCGTGACCGGCGCGGAAAAACCCTACAAGGTGTTCACGCCCTTCATGAAGGCGCTGTTGCAGGCGATGCCGGACCGGCCCCCCGCACCCGCGCCCCAAGTCGTGTTCACGCCTTCAGACCCGGCCAGCGACGACATCGACGACTGGGGCCTGCATCCGACCGCCCCTGACTGGTCCGGGGGCTTCGACTGGTCTCCGGGCGAGGCGGGCGCGGCCTCCGCCCTGGCCGCCTTCCTTGAAAACGGCCTCAAAGACTACGCCGCCGGTCGCGATGTTCCGGGGCGACAGGGGACGTCGCGTCTGTCGTCGCATCTGCACTGGGGCGAGATCGGCCCCCGGCGCGCGGTGCAGGCTGCGCGTCAGGCGGCGGCGCAAGGGCGCGTCGCCCCCGCTCAGGCGGACAAGTTCGTCGCCGAGATCGGCTGGCGCGAGTTCTCGGCTCATCTGCTGCACCAGTTTCCCTACATCACCGACCGCGCCTTCCGGCCCGAGTTCGACGCCATGCCCTGGCGCGCTGATCCCGTCGCGCTGGCGGCCTGGAAGCAGGGGCGGACGGGCTATCCCCTGGTGGACGCCGGCATGCGCGAGCTGTGGGCGACCGGCTGGATGCACAACCGCGTGCGGATGGTGGTCGCCTCCTTCCTGGTCAAGCACCTGTTGATCGACTGGCGCGAGGGCGAGGCCTGGTTCTGGGACACGCTGGTGGATGCGGATCTGGCCAGCAATGTGCAGAATTGGCAGTGGGTTGCGGGTTCCGGGGCCGACGCCGCGCCCTATTTCCGCATCTTCAATCCCGTCATCCAGGGGCAGAAGTTCGACGCCGACGGCCGCTATGTCCGGCGCTGGGTTCCCGAGCTTCGGGCGCTCTCGGACCGTTGGATTCACGCCCCCTGGACCGCGCCGGCCGCCGTCCTGGCCGAGGCCGGCGTTCGATTGGGCAAGACCTACCCCCGACCCATTGTCGATCACGCCGAGGCGCGGCAGCGGGCGCTGGACGCCTTGAAAACCCTGGCCGGCCGCTCGCAGGATGAAGACCCGCAATGAACCTTTTCCCGAACAGAGACCTCTGCAAGCCATGACCACGACCTTCTACGGAGCCCGAGAAGCAGGACCGTCGTCGGCCGTATTCGGGCTGTTGCTGCGCCTTCTATCCTCCAACTGGACCTGGGGGCGGCTGACGCTGGTGCTGCCTGACGGTTCCAGTCGACAACTGAGCGGCAAGGAGCCCGGCCACGCGGCGGTGATGAACATCCGCAGCTACAACTTTGCCGCGCGCGTGCTGAAGGGCGGCGATATCGGCTTCGCCGAGGCCTATATGGCGGGCGAGTGGGACTCGCCCGAACTGCCGGTCCTGCTAGAGACCCTGGTCAACAACTACGATCACATCCGACGCCTGTTCGACGGCAATCCCCTTGTGAACGGGATCAACTGGCTGGGGCATCGGCTCAATCGCAACAGCCGTCGCGGGTCGCGCCGCAACATCCACGCCCACTACGATCTGGGCAACGCCTTCTATGCGGCGTGGCTGGATCCTTCGATGACCTATTCCGCCGCGCGTTTCGAACGGCCGGACCAGCCGCTGGAGGCGGCCCAGCGCGCCAAGTACGCGTCTCTGGCCCGTATGATGGACCTGCAGCCGGGCCATAGCGTGCTGGAGATCGGATGTGGCTGGGGTGGTTTCGCCGAGTTCGCCGCCCGCGAGATCGGGGCGACGGTCACCGGTGTGACAATCTCGCGGGAGCAATACGACTTCGCCCGTCGCCGCCTGTTCCAGGCCGGACTAGCGGACAAGACGGACATTCAACTGATCGATTATCGCGATGTCGCGGGGCAGTTTGATCGGGTGGCGTCGATCGAGATGTTCGAGGCGGTGGGACGGGAATACTGGCCGACCTATTTCGCCAAGGTCCGCAGCGCCCTGAAGCCCGGAGGACGCGCCGGGTTGCAGATCATCACCATCCAGGACGCGCTGTTTGAAGAGTACGACGCCCGAACCGACTTCATTCAGAAGTACGTCTTCCCTGGCGGTTCACTGCCTTCGGAGGCCAAGCTGGCGCCCGTGGTGGCCGGCGCCGGTCTGACTTGGGGCCAGACGGAGCGCTTTGGACGCGACTATGCCGACACCCTCGCCGAATGGGCCCGCCGTTTTGAGGCGGCCTGGAGCGAGATTGGCCGCGCCGGCGCCGGTTTTGACGAACGCTTCCACCGTCTGTGGCGCTTCTATCTGGCCTATTGCGAGGCGGGGTTCAGGTCCCGACGCACCGATGTGATCCAGTTGACCCTGGACAGGGCGGCGTGACGCCGACCTAGTCCCGGATGAAGTGCGGCACGAAGCGCGAGGTGTTGCGGGTGATCAGGCTGGTGTCCTCGCGCAGACTCATGCCGGCGGCCTCGACGCCGACGACCCAGGAGCCGACGATGACGTGGTTACCGTCGAAGCTGGGCGGGTTGCAGAGGGCCTGACGGATCCATCGTCCGCCGCCGTAGCCGCCATCCACGACCTCGGCGACGCTGCGGCCCTGGTCGATCAGTTCGACATTGGCGCCTTCTCGTGAAAACAAGGGCTTGCGGACGTAGGATGATCCAAGGGCTGAAGGGGCCGGATCGTCCTCGAAATAGGCCTCCAGCAGGTTTGGGTGGCCCGCGTGGCGTTCCCACAGCAGGGGCAGGATCGCCTTGTTGGACAGGATGCTCTTCCACGCCGGTTCCAGCACCGTCACCCCCGCCGTCGGCAGGGGCGCGGCGTAGTCGTCGCGCAGCATCTGCTCCCACGGATAGAGCTTGAACATCGCCTGGATGATCCAGTTCTCGTGGTCCACAAACTGGCCGTCGGCGTTCAGGCCGATCTGATCGATGGCCACGAACTGCGGGTCCAGTCCCGCCTGACGCGCCAGGTCCTCGAGAAAGCGCACGGTCTGGCGATCCTCGACGAAGTCGGCGTCGGAGCTGAAATGCACGAAGCCGCCGTTGGGGAAGATGGCCCGGAACCGGTCGACCAGCTTTTCGTGCAGGCTGTTGAACTGGTCGGCGTCGGCGGGCAGGACGCCGGCCTTGATCTGATCCTCCAGCCACAGCCACTGGAAGACGCCGGTCTCATAGATGCTGGTGGGGGTGTCGGCGTTGTATTCATAGAGCTTGGCCGGGCCTGTGCCGTCATAGGCGAAGTCGAAGCGGCCATAGAGCGACGGATCGCCCCGGTTCCAGCTGTCGGCGACGTAGTCACGCATCGGCTCGGGGATGTCGAGTTGCTCCATCAGCCGTTCGGACTGGACCGCCTCGGCGACCAGGTCCAGGCACATGGAGTGCAGTTCCTCGGTCGGCGCCTCGATCCCGTCCTCGACCTCGGCCATCGTAAACGCATAGGCGGCGGTTTCATCCCAATAGAGTTCGCCGCCGGTGTGACGCCAGGTGAAGCCGAGGCCTTCGGCCTGGGCGTCCCAGTCGGGACGGGGATCAAAGCGCAGACGTTGCATGGATCAGGCCGGGTCCTTGTCGGGCGTCGCTTGACCAATGCGCGGGGTGACGATGGTCACGTCCTTCTGGGTCAGGCGGGCCAGGACGTCGTCGGCCGAGGAATGGCCAGGCAGGATGCCGGCGTCGCGCAGCTTGGCGTCCAGGTCGGCGCCGGTGCGGCGGTCTTCCAGGGCCTGGTTCTCGCGCAGTTTTTCTTCCTGCACGGCCTGACGCTGCTTGATGCGCTGCAGGCTGTCGGCGGCCGAACCGATGCGCGAGTTGGCGCCGGCCGAGTTCAGCGCCACCGAGGTCTGGGCGCGCTGCACGGACTCGTTGACCTTGACGATGTCGATCTCGCGACGAAGCGTCTCGATCTTCTGGTCGGTCGAGGCGATGGCGGTGCGCAGTCGCGCCTCAGCCGTCTTCATGTCCTCGATCAGCGGGCCGCGGCTGTTGATCTCGACTTCCAGTTCGGCGATGCGGCCGGCGACTTCGCGCGCCAGATCGGTCTTGCCCTGACCAAGCGCCGAGCGCGCCGAGCTTTCATACTTGGCGATCTGGTCGTGGAAGCTGGCCATTTCGTTTTCGGCCATGCGACGGCGCGCCACCAGGCCGGCCAGGTCGTCGCGCGCCTTGCCCTGGGCGTTGTCGGCGTCGCGGATTTCCTGATCCAGGATCTTCAGCGCATTGGCGTCGACGACGCCCTGGGCCGCGTCGTGGGCGGTGCCGCGAAACAGGGCGGACAGTTTTCTGAGCATGGACATGGTGGGTCTCCGGGATCAGGCGGCGTCGGCGCCGAAGGTTTCACGCAGTTCGGTGGCGTCGATGGCGTTTTCCGCCAGGGTGCGCAACTCGATCAGGATGGTCTGCAGCGTCGTCTTGCACGACAGCTCGCCCATCAGCTCATAGACATCTTCGCCACCGACGTTGGTGATGGCGAAGTTCGACAGGGGCACCACGCGCTGGGCCTTCAGCAGGAACTCGTTGAAGGCGTGGCGGTCGGCCTGTTCGGCCACGGGCCACAGCAGCACCGAACAGACGATCTGCGCCCCGCCGACGCTGAGATAGACCGGCAGGTCGCCGTATTCGTGCATGGTGGCCAGCAGCACGGCGTCCGCGCCTTCCAGCACGCGCAGGGTCATCTCGCCCTCGCGGATCAGTGGCGAGGCGTCCATCGCCTCCTTGATGGCCGGCACGGTCCAGGGGGTTTCGATCACGGCGTCCATGTGGTGGTCGTCTCCAGAAGTGATGGGGTCAGAATTGGGGCGGCGCGCCCGGCCGGCAAGGTCTCTTCCGGCAAGATGGGGGCCGCGGGTCGAATCGGTGATGATGGCGCGGACGGCCGCCTTGACGTCGTCGCGCGCGGCCTCGGGCACCCAGAGCTCCAGCTTGACCAGCCCGGCCTCGCGGCGCGCCTGTCGCCACGCACGAATGCGCTCGGTCGCGGCGGAGGAAGGGGCGGGGGGCTTGGTCATGTTTCATGTAACGCGTAACATGAACGCTTGACATCGGGCAATGCAGGACGGAATTTCAGACCATGACCCGCATCATTCGGTCGCACCATCTGTGTTCGCTCGCAGTCGGCTCGCGGCAGGCCTAGATAGTCACCCATGTTCAAGAAGCTTTTCGGGCAGTCGGACAAGGCCGCGCCCGCATCGCGCCTGGCGACGGTGCGCAATATCACCGTGGGCCGCACCGTGGCGCTGGACCCGCTGGCTTGGCGTCGACTGGGCGATGAGACTCATTTCACCCTGGACCGGGACGTGCTGGACATCACGGCCCAGGGTCTGGTCACGCTGGACGGCGGGCAGTTCGTCCACCGTTTCTATACCGACGACCACGTCATGCTTCAGGCCATGAGCGACGACGAGGCGGGGGCCGAAAGCTACGACTTCAGCCTGTTCATCCCCTGGACCTCGGCCTATCCGCCGGGCGAGCGCGAGCGTCGTATCTGGCGCGACCGCTTGTCGGCGCCGGTGTTTCATGGCGCGGCTGAGGACCTACCCGACTATCCGCGCTTCTGGTTCTCTGAAAGCGACGCCGTCCAGCCGCCCGTCACCCTGTGGGAGACCATCTGGGACGACCGCACGGCGGTTACGCCCTATGCGAAGATCTTCCAGACCTGCATGCTGTACGGCCGTGATCTGGCGGGCGGACGCGAACTGATGATCGCCCTGGAGCAGCAGCCCGAGGGCGGCGAGACGACACACGAAATCATGATCGGCATTCCGCTGGAAATGGCCGAGTTTCGCGCCTGACGGCGCCTGGGGAGATGCAGCAGATGTTCGACTGGTTCACGTTTCAGCAGGGGGCGATCGCCTTCCTGATCGCCTTCGCCATGGCCGGGGCCTTCACCCTGGCGTTCAAGCTGATCTACCAATGGGTCACGCCCTATCACGAGCATACGCTGATCCGGGAAGGCAACACCGCCGCTTCCATTGCTCTCGGGGGCGCTCTGATCGGCTACGTCCTGCCGTTGGCCTCGGCCCTGTCGCATACCGTCAGCCTGATGGAGTTCGCCGCCTGGGCCCTGCTGGCCGGCGTGATCCAGATCCTGGTCTTCGTCACCATCAGCCGCATGGCCTTTCGCAACCTGGTCGTTCGCATCGAGGCGGGCGAGATCGCGGCGGCGGTATATCTGGCCGCCATCTCCATCTGCGTCGGGCTGCTGAACGCCGCCTGCATGACGGCGTAAGCGCGATGACCGATCCCAAGGACCTGCCTCTGACCAAGACCATGCGCAAGCTCAAGCGATCGCGCGTCCTGCATGTCAGCAGCCTGATGGCCACCGCCAGCTTCTCGCTGGCCGCCTGCGGCGCGCCTCAGGTCGCGGCGCCCGAGCCCGAGCCGGTTCAGGCTTATACCTCGCTGGAAGAGTGCCGCGCCGCCAACGACATCTCGGACGCCGAGTGCGACGCCGCCCAGGCCGCCGCCCAGAAGGCCGCCGCCGAGACCGCGCCGCGCTACGCCACCCAGTCCGAGTGCGAAGGCCAGTGGGGCCCGTCGCAGTGCCAGCCCAACCAGAGCGGCGGCGGGTCCTTCTTCACGCCGCTGCTGACGGGCTTCATCATCGGTCAGATGCTGGACGGCGGGCGCTATCGCGGCGGGGGACCGCTGTATCGTGACCGTGACGGCCAGTATTCTAACGGCTACGGCGGCGGCTACACCTACCGCGACTACCGCACCGGCAAGACGCTGACCAACGGCCGTGAGCACGGCGACGTCGCCCGTCAGGCTCCTAGCCGGGTCCAGAGCCGCACGACGGTCGTCTCACGTGGCGGTTTCGGTGGCGGCGGGCGCGGCTACGGCGGCTAAGACCGGCGCCAGACTTCGCGGCCTTCCTTGTAGGTCGACTGGACCTTGATGTCGGCCAACTTGCCGGGATCGACGGTCATGGGGTTGTCGCCCAGCAGGGTCAGGTCGGCCAGTTTTCCGACCGCCAGAGAGCCCTTCCTGGCGTCTTCATAGTGCTGCCAGGCGGCCCACAGGGTCATGGCCTTCAAGGCGACCTCGACCGGCACGCATTCGTCGGGCCCCAGGATGTCGCCCGATCGGGTGCGGCGGGTGACCGTGGCCGACAGCACCCGCATGGCGTCGGGATTGGCCACCGGCGCGTCGTGGTGGCTGGTGAACCGCATGCCGCGCCGCACGACCGAGGCGCAGGGCGAAATGAACTCGGCCCGGCGCGGCCCCAGCACTGAGTCCCTGTGGAAATCGCCCCAGTAGAAGGTGTGCATGGGGAAGAGGGACGGGACGATGCCCAGGGTTTTGAGGTCATCCAACTGATCCATGCGGACGGTCTGGCCGTGGATGAGGACTGGGCGACGGTCCTTGGCGCCGTGCCGACGTGTGGCGTCACGCACCGCGCCGATCAGCAGATCGATCGCGGCGTCCCCATTGGCGTGGACCTCGATCTGCCAGTCATTTTTGAAGGCCAGTTCTACGGCGTCCAGAACCTGTTGCTCGGTCGCGGCGGGATAGCCGCGATAGGATGCGGGCTTGCCCTCGGGCGGGATGTAGTAGGGCTGCGATAGCCAGGCGGTCTTGCCCTGGGGCGAGCCGTCAATGGTCAGCTTGACCCCGCCGATGCGGTATTTGCCGACGTAGTTCTTGCGATACAGCGGCGTTGCCATGACGTCGGTCGAGGTCAGGATGTCGGGGAAGGACAGGATGTCGATGGGCAGCTCGCCACGCTCGGCCAGCATGGCCATCATGCGGCAGGTGTCGGTCGAGGAGCGCCCATCCTGTGCCGTGGTGTACCCAAAGCTGGAATAGAAGCGCGCGCCCTCGCGGATCATCTCGAGGTTGGCCTGAAGGTCCAGGCGGGTGAACAGGGCGCCCATGACCGCGAACAGGGCGGTTTCCTCCATGACTCCGTTGGGCTCCTGCGAGCCCTCTTCGCGGCGGAAGGCCCCACCGTCGGGGTTGGGTGTCGAGGCGCTGATCCCGGCGGCCTCAAGGGCCGCGCTGTTGGCCACGCCCAGGTGGCCGGACTGGTGCATGAACAGGATCGGAACGCTGTCGGAGATGGCGTCCAGTTCGGTCCGCGTTGGATGGCGATGCTCCTTCAGCTGGGAGTCGTCGTAGCCGAAGCCGATGACCAACTGGGTGTCGCGGACCAGCTGTTCATGGGCGTTCATCCAGTCGCGGGTGATGCCTTGCAGGGCCGGGATGTCGTCGCCCTGACCGTCCGGCGCGGGCAGCAGGTTGGCGTAGCGCGCCTGCAGCCCGACCATGGAGACGTGGCCGTGAGGATCGAAGAAGCCCGGGAGCAGGGTGCGGCCGTCCAGATTGACCACCTGGGCGTTGCGGCCCACAGCCGCGCGGGCGGCGTCCAGCGACCCGACGGCGACGATGACGCCGTTGCGCACGGCCATGGCCTCGGCCGTCGGCGTGGCGTCGTCGATGGTCAGGATGGGGCCGCCGGTGAAGATCATGGACGTCCCACCTGACTGGGCCATGGCGGAACGCCCCCCGATCAGTGTCGCCCCGGCCAGGGCGCCTGCGCCGGCCAGCAGATTGCGGCGATTGGTCGGCGGTGCGAGCAGGGTCATGGACGTCTCGTTCGGTTCAGTAATTTGCGATCAGATTGACGTAGGCGCCGGCCCAGATGGGCGCGTCCTCCACGATTGACTTGATCCCCGCGCCGGGCACGGAGACGGAAAAGCCCGCCGTCAGGAAGAGGTGGGACGACATCGCGCGGAAGTATTCGACGTAGAGGTCGTCAGACAGATGGTGGCGCGTGACGCCGGTAATGGGCGAGTTCACGCCGTTCTGAACTACGACCCGGGTGGCTTGGCCGAACTGGATGGGGCTGCGCAATTGATCGGCTTCAATCCGGTGCACGCGCGCGGTGAAGGTGTCCCGCGGCGTCGGCGCAATGCTGGCCGCGACCTGCCAGGAGTTCACATTGGAGTTGATGAAGACCATCGACGACTTGGTTCCGGTCGACCAGGCCGAGGGGTTGCCCTCGTAATAAAGGGGATCGAACCGTTCCAGCCGGGGGGTGTCCGGATCATCCCCGGAGAAGGTCTGATAGCCTAGTGTGAAGGTCGGCTTCCAGCGATGCTCGGCGAAGGTATAGCCGACCTGGGCGCGGCCCGCCCAGGCGCGCAGGTTGATGCGGTCGTTGCGCTCGAACGCCAGATCCGCCGCCATGAAGGCGTTGGGAGCGCCCATGAGCGGAGAGCGGATGTAGACATTGGCGAACTGCAGCCCGTCGCGCGCGCCGGGTATAATGGTCGGCACGCCGATCCCGCCGGGCGGGGCCTTGGGGTAGGGGGACTCGGATTCGAGCACCTTGCCCGCCGTAAGGCCGATGACGGCGTTGGGGTTCGAGTCATAGCGGAAATCCACGCCCGCCAGCCGGTTGTGGCCGTCGTTGTCCGGCGACTCATTAGGATCCAGATAGAAGGCCGTTCCCTTGAATTTGCCGCGAGTGACCGCGCCCAGGCCGGCGAAGCTCCAGGCCTTGCGCGGACCCAGCTTCAACGCCCCGCGCGAAAACCCGCTGGAGCCGCCCGCTTCGATCAGCATTCCTGTGCCAGCCTTGAAATCTCGAGGTCCGACGGACAGGTCGAAGGTGGTCTCGTCGACCTTGTAGCGCCAACCCAGATAGCCTTCCTCCAGCGTCACCCGCCCGGTGTCGCCCGCATCGAAGGCGTCTGTGCCGATGGTCATGGAGCCCACGCCTGACAAGCCGCCATAGAAGGTCGCCTGGTCGCCCATACGCCGCTCGAACGTCACGCCCGGCTTCACATAGGCCTCGAACCATTCAGCGTTCGGGTCGAAATCGGTGACGCCGGCCACCGTCTCTGCAAACTTCCAGAACAGATTATGCTCGGCGACCAGGTTCACCCCGCCCTGAAAATGGCCGGTGACCGTCAGGTCGTCGCTCTTGTGCAGGATTATGGGCTCTGGCGTCTGGGCAAACGCCGAGGAGGAGGCGAATCCCAAAAGGATGCAACTGATCAAATCAGCACGGAGAACGCTACGTCGCATAGACAGCTCCTCTCCCCCAACCGTGACGTTACAACGTTTGTTTTGAGGCCGATAGGGCGGCGCAATTAGAAACGGCGGCTCTGACTTGAGCCGCCGCTGTGGTCTACTGGTCTTGTCGCCCTATTGGGGCTGAGGCGTCGGCGCTTGCTGAGTGGGCGGCGTCAGCTCTGTTCGGTTGGAGTAGGCACTGGTTGACGCCTGCTGGTTCATGCACTGCTTTTGGACGGCTGCAGATTGGAGCGCGTCATATTCGCCCTTGAGACGACCGAGCTCTTCTTTTTTGTCGTTGCCGCCGGCGAGGAAGAAGAGAGCGGGCCAGAACAGGACCAGGCCAACCCCCATCGCCCAGGCGTCGTTGCTGGCTTGGCGACGTTGTTGCCCCGTGACCTCGTCGACACGCTGGCCGATGCGCACCAACTCCATTCGGATCTGGCCGCAGTCGTAGCTCTGATACTGGAGCGGCGAGACATAGGCCGCAGAAATCTTGTCCGGCGATGTGGCGCACGCTGCAAGGGACAGCGCCGCGCACGACGCTACGATGGCTTTGAGTTTCATGATCCCCCCGGATCGTATTTCGCTTAGCAAGTTGCTGAACGATGGCATTTTGATATCACAGCGTTCACTAACGTCGAGTGAAGCGAGGCGCCGCTTCTGTGACGTATCGTCGCATTGGCGGATCTGTGAGGGCGAAAGGCGGGTGCGTAGGTTCGCGCCATGAAGGCTTGGCCCTCGCGCACCAGCGAGATGCGAAGCCTGAGCACCATCCCGCGGCAGCCTGCACCATTGGTCCGGGCCTGTTCGCAAGTATGTTGGGGACATAGAGACCGAGATCTCCGGCCGAAAATGACGGACAATTTCCGTTCAATGGAAATCGCGCGAGCCGGGCAAGATGCGGACATCGCGCGGATGGCGGGGCGTTGCATGGCGCGGCGGTTGCGGGTGGGCGACAATGTCGGCGCGGGCCAGTTGGATGTCGGTGTCATGGTCCTCCGACAGGCGAGCCAGTTGCCCGCTGCGGTCGATGACGCGGCGGGCGACGACGTGAACTACGCCTTCGGGGCTCTTCTCGACCACGCCTTCGACCTGCATCAGCCGAGCGCTCATGACCTCGCGCCGGAACTGCTCCAGCATCCGCGCCCACAGGACGATGTTGGTGATGCCCGTTTCGTCTTCCAGGGTGATGAAGACTGCGTTGCCCTTGCCCGGCCGCTGACGCACCAGCACCACGCCGGCGACCTGCACGACAGAGCCGCCGCGCTTGGCCTCGGTCGCGGCGCAGGTCAGCACCCCTTCGGCGGCGAACATGGGGCGCAGGATACCCATCGGGTGCGCCTTAAGCGACAAGCGCGCGGTCTGGTAGTCGGCGGCGACATGCTCGCCCAGCGGCATCAAGGGCAACTGCGCGTCGGGCTCAGCCCCCAGTTCGCGGGCGCCGCGCTCGCGTGCTTCGGCGGCGGCGAACAGGGGCAGGGGATCGTCGTCGGGAAGGCGGCGCACCTCCCACAGAGCTTCGCGCCGATCCTGTCCCAATGAGCGAAAGGCGTCGGCGTCGGCCAGCTTGCGCATGGCGGCGGCGGGCAGTTCGGCGCGCCGGGCCAGGGTCTCGATATCGGCGAAGGGCGCCATGGCCCGCACCGCCGACATGGCCTTGGCCCAATCTTGCCTGAAGCCATCGATCTGGCGCAGGCCCAGACGCAGGGCGGGCGCTTTCTCAGGCCCTTCCAGACTGTTGTCCCAGTCGCTGTGCGAGACGTCGATCGGGCGCACCTCGACCCCGCCGACCTCCTGCGCATCGCGCACGATCTGGGCGGGCGCATAGAAGCCCATGGGCTGGCTGTTCAGCAGGGCGCAGGCGAAGGCCGCCGGGTGGCGGTGCTTGATCCAGGAAGAGACATAGACCAGTTGCGCGAAACTGGCCGCGTGGCTCTCGGGAAAGCCGTAGGAGCCGAAGCCCTTGATCTGGTCAAAGCAACGCTGGGCGAAGGCCGGATCATAGCCGCGTTCGACCATCCGCCCGACCATTCGCGTCTCATAGGTGTGGAGGCTGCCGTCGCCGCGGAAGGTGCCCATGGCCTTGCGCAGCCCGTTGGCCTCACCATCGCTGAACTCGGCGGCGACGATGGCCAGCTTCATCGCCTGCTCCTGGAACAGCGGCACGCCCAATGTCTTGTGCAGAACCTGTTCGAGTTCGTCGGGCGGGCCGTGTTCGGGCGAGGGCGAGGAATAGATGACCGCCTCTTCTCCATTGCGACGCCGCAGATAGGGATGAACCATGTCGCCCTGGATCGGGCCAGGGCGGACGATGGCGACCTGGATGACGAGGTCATAAAGGCAGCGAGGCCTCAGCCGGGGCAGCATGTTGATCTGAGCTCGGCTCTCGACCTGGAAGACGCCGATGGACTGGCCCCGGCACAGCATGTCGTAGACCGCGGGATCCTCGCGCGGGAGGGTGTGCAGTTCCCAATCCTCGTGCTCATGCGCCCGGATCAGGTCGAACGCCTTGCGGATGCAGGTCAGCATGCCGAGCGCCAGGATATCGACCTTCATCAGGCGCAGGGCGTCGATGTCGTCCTTGTCCCACTCGATGAAGGTGCGGTCCGGCATGGCGGCGTTGCCGATGGGGACCATCTCATCCAGCCTGTCCTGGGTCAGGACGAAGCCGCCGACATGCTGGCTGAGGTGGCGTGGGAAGTTCAGCAGTCGCACCGCCATTTCGACCGCGCGGGCGATCATAGGATTGGTCGCGTCCAGTCCCGCCTGCGCGACATGACGGTCGCCGATTTCGGTCCCCCAACTGCCCCATTGGGTCGAAGCCAGACGGGCTGTCACATCCTCGGTCAGGCTCAGAACCTTTCCCACCTCGCGGATGGCGCTGCGGGGGCGGAAGTGGATGACGGTGGCGGCGATGCCGGCCCGGTGTCGGCCATAGCGTTCGTAGATGTGCTGGATGATCTCTTCGCGCCGCTCGTGCTCGAAGTCGACGTCGATGTCGGGCGGTTCGTTACGGTCCTCGGACAGGAAGCGTTCGAACAGCAGATCGGACTCCATCGGGTCCACCGAGGTGATCTCCAGAACATAGCAGACCGCCGAGTTCGCCGCCGAACCCCGTCCTTGACACAGGATGCGCTTGTCGCGCGCCACGCGAACGATGTCGAAAATGGTCAGGAAGTAGGGGGCGATGCCCTTGCGAGCGATGAAGGCCAGCTCCTTGTCTAACAGGGCCTGAACCTTGTCGGGAACGCCGTTGGGATAGCGCATGGCGGCGTGACGGCTCGTCAGTTCTTCCAGCCATTCCTGCGGAAGCCGGTCGGGCGGGATCGGCTCCTCCGGGTATTGATAGCTGAGCTCAGACAGATCGAAGGCGGCGCGCGACAGGAAGGCGACGGTCTCGTTCATCGCCTCGGGCGCGTCGCGGAACAGGCGAGCCAGGTCGGGGACGGATTTCAGCCAGCGTTCGGCGTTGGCCTCCAATCGGCGGCCGGCGGTTTCGATGCTCACGCCTTCGCGGATACAGGTCAGGACATCTTGCAGGTCGCGATCCTTGGGCGCGGCGTAGAGGACGTCGTTGAGCGCCAGAATGGGAGCGCCTGTCCGAGCCGCCATGGCTTTCAATCGGGCCAGTCTGCGCCGGTCGTCGCCGCGCCTGTGCATGGCGGCGCCCAGCCAGACGGCGCCGGGCGCCGCCTCGATGATGCGGACCAGCGCGTCCTCAAGCCCGCTCAGCCGGTCCGATGGCACGAGGATCAACAGCAGGTCCTCGGGATCGGCCAGCAGGTCGCGCAGGCCGATCTCGCACTCGCCCTTCTTCGCCCGGCGATTGCCCAGGGTCAGCAGCCGGGTCAGTCGGCCCCAGCCCGCTCGCGTCTCGGGATAGGCGAGGATGTCGGGCGTGCCGTCGTTGAAAACCAGCCGGGCGCCGGTCAGAAGACGGAAATCCGTCGCCCGCTGTTTCACCTCTTCGGACAGGGCCGGATCGTTCAGCGGGTCCTCGATGAAGGCGACCTCGCCGGGACTACCGCCGTCGCGCACCTTTTCCGGCGGGTTCAGGCCCACGGCCCGCAGTTCTTTCAGCGCGCTCCAGGCCCGCACCACGCCCGCCACGGTGTTGCGGTCGGCCAGCCCGAGGCCGGCGTGACCCTGCAAAATGGCCGTCAGCACCAGGTCCTTGGGATGCGAGGCTCCGCGCAGGAAGGAAAAGTTACTGGCCGCCGCGAGCTCGGCGTAGGCGCTGCAAGGGGCCAAGGTGTTCATGGCGCGCTCATGCGAACAGACCGTGGATGAACCAGCGCGGTTCGGGCGTTTCCCCATAAAGGCCTTGACGGAACAGCCAGAAGCGGCGGCCGTCCCGGTCTTCGACCCGGTAATAGTCGCGGGTGCGTTGGTCCGGTGCGCGCCACCATTCGCCGCCGATCCGCTCGGGGCCTTCGGCGCGCGTCACCTCGTGCAGAACGCGGCGCCAGCGAAACTTCAGAGGGTAGCCGTGGGGCACCTCGGCCAAGGTCTCGACCGGCTGGGGCGGGGCGAACATCTGCAGCGGGCGCAAGGGCGGATCGTCGGGGTCGAGGTCGGGCCAGATCTCGCCGCTAGGGCGGGTCGAGGCCGGGATCAGCCGCGCCGCGCGTTCGGGAATATGCGAGGCGAAGGGCTCGAAGCGCAGCACCGCCTCAGGGCCTAGACGGGCCGTCAGGCGGTCGATCAGGCGGCTGAAGGCTTCCTCGCCCGGCGTCTCGCCTTCCAGCCCCTGCTGGGTCGGCGTCAGGGTCTGGGTCCAGGGAACCGACATCCGCATCTGGTCGAAGCCGAAGCCGGGGTCCAGTGGGTTGGACAGGGCCGCCATCCGTTCGCGAAACAGCCGCAAGGTGGCGGGCGCATCACGCATCGGGCGACCGGTGCGGACGACGACGCGGCGCACCTCGCCGTCCACACGATAGAAGCCGGCCTCGAAGGCCCGTCCCCCCAGGCCTGTTTGACCCAGCCGGTCCATGGTCTCGATCAACAGGTCGGACAGGACGCGCTCGATGTCCTCAGGCGCCGAGACGGGTTCGAAGAAGATGCGGTCCACGACGACGGGGGCGGGCGGGCGATGCGGGGTGATGCGCACGTCCTCGTCGCCCAGGACCCGCGCCAGGCGGGCGGGGAAGTCGGCGCCGAAGCGAGCGGCCAAGGGCGCGCGCGGGCGGTCGTCCAGATCGGCCAGACGTTTCAGCCCGGCGCGGCGCAGGGCCTGTTCCTCCTTGTCCGACAACTCCAGCGCCGCAACCGACAGACGCCGCGCTGCAGCGCGGTCCTGACCCTCTGAGAAGATCCCGCCGGGGCCAAAGCGGGCCAGAGCGCGCGCGACCTGAGGCGTTCCGGCCAAGGCGCTGCGGACTTGCAAGCCTATACGGCCCGCCCGCGTCTGGACCGCCCGCAATAGGCCCGTCTCCCCGCCGAACAGGTGGGCGCAGCCGGTCACGTCCAGCATCAGACCGTGCGGCAGGTCCAGGGCGATCATAGGAGTGAAGCGGCCGAAATCCTCCAGAACCCGCGCCAGCAGGGCGGCGTCGGCGTCGGGTCGGTGGGTGACGGCACACAGGGCAGGGGTACGCGCCTGGGCGTCGGCCAGGGTCAGGCCGGGCGTCAGTCCCGCCCGCGCCGCTGCGGGATCGACGGCGGCCAGACGCAGCGCGCCCTTGACCTTCTCAACCAGAACAACGTGCGGCCCTTCCGCTGGCGGCGCACCATCAGGCGGCGCGTCTCTGTCCTGTTCCTGACGCCGCAGCCGGTCGCTGGGCAGCCAGGGGAACCAGACCGCCAGATAGCGGCGCCGGTGCGCGGAATGTTCGCCCGTCACGATCCCACTCCATGATCCAGGTTCCGGTCGCCCCGCCGCCGCGTCGCCGCAGCAGGGTCGCGGAAAAACACGGTCGCCCCGGCGCTCCGCCTTCCAGAGGTTCCGAAGCGCAAGACCCTACCGACCAGCGGGTCTCGGCGGCGCTGGGACAGGGGGCCGCCCCCGCCCGCGCCAGAAAAAGGGTCGCCCCGCCGGTCTCCGCCGCCAGCGCCAGGCGCCGGCTGGCCGTCAGGCTAAAGGCCTTGGCCTCGCCCCAGGCGCTCAGCAGCACTGCCCCCACAGCGGAACTGCGCAGGGCCTCTTCGCCTATGGCCAGCAAGGACTGCGCGTCGCGCGCCCGCACCAGCAGCAGGTCGCGCGGCGCTAGGCCCATCTCGTGCAGGCCCGACCCGTGCGGACGACCCGCCTCCTGTCCCATCATCTCATGCAGAGCCCACACGATGGGTCGTCCCGACGCCGCCCGCAGCGCCATTCCCAGTCCAAAGGCGTTGACCGCCACGGCGTCTGCTGGCGTCGCCGCATAGAGGTCATGCAATACGCCCGCAGCCAGAGGCGAAAAGGCATTGTCGCGACCCTCGCGTGGAGCCGTATCGACCCGACGGCCGCCGGTGCGATCCAGCGCCTCCAGTCTGATCTTCAGCGCTGCGAGCGCGTCGGGCTGCGAACATTTGTTCCTCATTTGTTCCTTATGCGCTCTTCGCCCCGATGAGATCAAGCGGGGCTGCTGCGACAATCACGCGATTGTAGGGGGCAAGGAGCGTGCTAGAAGGCGCCATGGACTTCAACGCGATCAGGCGAGGGGTGTTGACGGCGTTCATGGCGTCGTTCCTGGCGCTCTTCGTGCTGGTTCCCACCGTTGACACCATGAGTTGCGGGACCGAAGGCGAGCCGTCAGAAGCCGCCGTACTGGTCATCGACGACCACAGCAGCGACCCTCATCCCGCAGACGCAGCAAACCATCCGGCTTGTTCCCACGGGCATTGTCATCATGGCGGCGTCTCGACGCCCGCGCGTCAGGACGCCACGCTTGATCGCGTGGTTGTGCGCGGAGTCTTGCTGACCCGTCCTTCCCATCGGCTGATCTCGCACCCGCCCGCCGGTCCAGAGCGCCCTCCCAGGGGCTGACGTGATCGCGCGCCTTCGCGCGCCCTTCACGTCAACATTCCGGGAAACAGGATATGCCATCCCCTTATCGTCGTCCGCCGCGTCTCGCGGCGGGCTGCGCCATGGTCGCCTTGGCGACCGCACTCGCCGGCCCGGCCTGGGCCGATCCCGCGCCCGCGTTCGAAATCCTGCTGCAGCAGGTGGGTGCCGCTCCTGCGACGGTAGAGGCCGACGCCCTACGTGACGCCGCCGAGGCCCGCGTCCGGCAGGCCCGCGTCCGCCCCAACCCCACCCTAGCTCTGGACGTCGAGAACGCGTTCGGCAGCGGGCCTTTCGAGGGCTTCGGCAACGCCGAAACGACGCTGGGCCTTACTCAGGAGCTCGAACTCTGGGGCCGCCGCGGTGCTCGGGTCGATGTCGCCCGAGCCGAGGCCGGGACGGCGGCGCTTCGTCGCGATCTCGCTCTGGTCGAAGCCGCCGGTCGCCTGGCTTTGGTCTATGCCGAGGCCGAGGCCGCCGAGCGCCGCTTCCATCTGGCCGAAGAGGCGTTGAGCGTCACCCTGGCCGACGCCCGTGCGGCCCTGACCCTGGTCGAAGAAGGCCGCGAGCCCATGGTTCGCGCCCTTCAGGGTGAGAGCGAAGCCGCCACGGCCCGCGCAAGTCTGGATGAAGCTCAGGCTGAACGCGACGCCGCCTTCGCGCGGTTGACGGCGATCGCCATGCTGCCGACGCCGGTGACGGGGATTGAGGCCAGCCTGATCGATCAGGTTCCGCCGGCTTCCATGGTCGGCGGCGACGCCACGCCCGTCGTGCGCGTCGCGGAGGCCGAACGCGACGCCGCCGAGCGGCGGATCGCCATCGAGCGCATTCAGTCCCGCCCGGACGTCAGCGCCTCGGTCGGCATGCGCCGCTATGAGGCTGAGGACGCCACGGCCCTGACCTTCGGGCTCAGCCTGACCTTGCCTCTGTTCGACCAGAACCGGGGCAATATCGACGCCGCCCAGGCGGAATATCGCGCCGCGGAGGCCCGCCTGATGAGCGCGCGCCAAGAGGCGCAGGCGGATCGCAACGCCGCCAAGGCCAGGCTGAACGCCTCGGCCAGCCGGGTCTCGGCCACAGACGCCGGGGTGGCGGCGGCGCAGGAAGCCTATCGCCTGTCGCGCATCGGCTTTGACGCCGGGCGTATCTCGCAACTGGAGCTGCGCTCATCGCGCGCCGCCCTGATCTCCGCCCGCAACGCCGCCGTCGACGCCCGCCTGGCGCGAGTCCGGGCGGAAATCGATCTGGCGCGCCTGCAAGGCCGCGCCCCGTTTGGAGCTGTTCAATGAAACGCGCCACTGGACTGAACAAGACCTGGCTGATGGCCGGAGCCGCCGCCGTCGTTCTGCTGGGCGGTGCGGGTCTCTATAGGCTCAACAGCCAACCGAAAGCCGCGCCTGTCGAGGCCACCGAAGGCAGCCATGCTGACGGACCTTCAGAGGACGTCGCAGAGGAGGGCGTCGTGGAACTGACGCCCGCTGAGATCGAGGCCGTGGGCATCACGGTCGTCGCCGTGGGCGGCGGCGGCGGGGGCGAGGTCCGCCTGTCCGGCCGGGTCGCGCCCATGGTGGACGCTCGCGCCGCCGTGGCGGCCGCCGTGGCTGGCCGTGTCGAGCGCGTGCTGGTGGCGCCAGGGCAGTCGGTGCGCGTGGGCCAGACGCTGGCCATCCTGGTCAGCGGCGACGCGGCCGCCTTGAGAGCTGACGCCGACGCGGCCCAGGCCACGGCGATCGCCGCCCAGCAGGCGCATCGCCGCGAAGAAGACCTGGCTGATCAGGGGGTGGTCGCACGGCGCGACGCCGAGGTCGCCCACGCCCAGGCCCTGAGCGCCGAGGCCGCCGCTCGCGCCGCTCGCGCCCGCTCCGTCGCGGCGGGATCGCCTGACGCCATGGGCCGCCTCAGCGTCGCCAGCCCCATTTCGGGCGTCGTCAGCAGCGTCTTGGTCGGCCCGGGAGGCTTTGCGGCCCAGGGCGGCGTGGTCGCCGAGATCACCAATCCAGCACGTCTTGAAATGGTGTTCAGCGCTCCACCGGCGGTGGCCGACCATGTTCGCGCGGGCAGCGCGATCCGCGTCACGACGCCCTCGGGCGAAGTGAGCGGCGTCGTGACCGGCGTGGCGGCGGGCGGCGGCGTCGAAAGCGGCGCCACGGTCATCCACGCACGCCCGACAGGCGGCGTCCTGCCGCCCGCTGGATCAGCGGTCACAGGTACGGTTCTGACCGGAGAAGCCGTCGGCGGCGTTACCGTGCCCGCCGAAGCCGTGCAGACCGTCGAGGGCGCGACCGTCGTCTTTGTGCGCACCGAGAGCGGCTTCCGTGCGACGCCGGTTCTGGTCGGTCGCCAGGCGGGCGGGCGATCCGAGATCGTACGCGGCCTCACCGGCGGCGAACGCATCGCCGGCGCCAACGCCTTCCTGCTGAAAGCCGAGCTCGCCAAGGGCGATGCCGAGCACGGCCACTAGGGGCGAAGGATCATGTTCAAGGCTCTCATCGAGGCGTCCATCCGCTTCCGCTGGTTCGTCGTCCTGGCCGTGGCGCTGGTCGCCGGGCTGGGTCTTTTCGAACTGACCAAGCTGCCGATCGACGCCGTTCCCGACATCACCAACCGACAGGTCCAGATCACGACCGTCGCCCCGGCTCTGGCGCCCGAACAGATCGAAAGACAGGTCACCTATCCGCTGGAAACAGCCATGTCCGGCATCCCCGGACTGGTCAGCACTCGGTCATTGTCGCGCAACGGCTTCAGCCAGGTCACCGTCGTTTTCACGGACCAGACCGACATCTATTTCGCCCGCCAGCAGGTGGCTGAGCGGATGCGACAGGCGTCCGACAGTTTGCCCGAAGGCGTCGAGCCCGACCTGTCGCCCATCACGACGGGTCTGGGCGAGGTGCTGATGTGGACGGTCGATTACGTCCCCTTCAGCCTCAAGACCACGGTCGCTGCCGGCAAGCCGGGCTGGCAGGCCGACGGTGCCTATCTGACGCCAGAAGGCGAGCGACTGACCACGCCGCAGCAGCGCGCCACCTATCTGCGCACCGTTCAGGACTGGATCATCGCTCCGCAAATGCGCACCGCGCCCGGTCTGGCCGGGATCGACGTCAACGGCGGCTATGTGAAGGAATACGCGGTTCGTCCCGACGCGGCGGCACTGACCCGCTATGGTCTGGGCATGAGCGATCTGGTGCTGGCGCTGGAACGCGCCAACACCCAGGCCGGGGCCGGCTATGTCCAGCGGGCGGGGGAGGCCCTGGTGGTTCGCACCGACGCGCTGGCCGCGACGGTCGAAGATTTGGCTCAGGCGCCGGTCGTCAACCGCGGCGGCTTGGTCGTTCGTGTCGCCGACGTGGCCACCGTCGAAATCGGCCAGGCGCCGCGTCTGGGCGCCGCCAGCCGCGACGGCCACGAGGCCGTGCTCGGCACGGCCCTGATGCGGGCCGGAGAGAACAGCCGCACCGTGGCTCAGGCCGCCGCGAAGCAATTGGAACAGGTCGGGGCGTCCTTGCCGCCCAGTATTGTTGCAGCCCCCGTCCTGAACCGCAGCGACCTGGTCAACTCGACCATTTCAACGGTGGCCCGCAACCTGATCGAAGGGGCCCTGTTCGTCATTGTCGTGTTGTTCCTGCTGCTCGGAAACTTCCGGGCGGCGGCGATTACGGCGCTGATGATTCCGCTGTCCTTCCTGTTCGCCGTCATCGGCATGAACCGGTTCGGCATCAGCGGAAACCTGATGAGCCTGGGCGCGCTCGACTTCGGCCTGATGGTCGACGGCGGCGTGGTGGTGATCGAGAGCACCCTGCTGATGCTGACCCAGAAACGGGCCGAGCTGGGGCGCATGCTGACCCGCAACGAACGCCTTGGCGTGGCGATGCTGGCGGCGCGCCGGATGGTCAAGCCGGCGGCCTTTGGCCAGCTTATTATCCTCCTAGTCTTCACCCCGCTGCTGATGCTGGAAGGGGTCGAAGGCAAGACCTTCGTGCCCATGGGGGCGACGGTGATGCTGGCCCTGGTCGGCGCCTTCATCCTCTCCTTCACCTTCGTCCCGGCCATGGCGGCCCTGTTCGTGCGCGAACCGAAGACGGTTAATCTGGACCCGAAAGGTCAGGCCGTGGAGCACGAGACGCGGGTTCTGCGCTTCGCCCGCCGCTGGGTCCTGCCAGCCATCATCGCGGCGGTGGCGCGTCCCAAGGTGGTTCTGATCGCCGCTCTGGCGACGCTGGCTGTGGGCGCCGTCTCCTTCATCAGTTTGGGCCGGGAGTTCATCCCGACGCTGGACGAGGGCGACATCGCCATGCAGGCCCTGCGCGTGCCTTCCGCCTCGCTGGAGCAATCCCTGGCCATGCAGATGGCTCTGGAGCGCGCCATCAAGACGCAGCCCGAGGTCGAGACCGTCTTCTCGCGCACCGGCACGGCCGAGGCCGCCGTCGATCCCATGCCCGCCAACATCTCGGACGCGGTCATTATCCTGAAGGACCGCAAGGATTGGCCTGATCCCAGGTTGTCGAAGGAAGACCTGATCGCCCGCATCGACGCGGTAGCCAACCAGCAGATCGGCAACAGCTTTGAATTCAGCCAGCCGATCGAGTTACGCTTCAACGAACTGATCTCGGGGGTCCGCACCGACCTGGCCGTCATCGTCTATGGCGACGATTTCGCCACCCTTCAAAAAACGGCGGAGGCGGTGGCCGCCAAGCTGCGGGCCACGCCCGGATCAGCCGACGTGCGGGTGGAGCAGGCGTCCGGTCTGCCGACCCTGACCATCAGCGTCGACCGTTTCGCCGCCGCCAACTATGGCCTGTCCGCCGCGGATGTCTCCGAGACAGTCTCCACCGCCATAGGAGGAGCCGAGGCCGGTCGTATCTTTGAAGGCGACCGTCGCTTTGACGTCGTCGTGCGCCTGCCCGACGATGAGCGAAACGATCCGGCCACCCTGGCGGCCTTGCCGATTGTTTCCGGCTCGGGCGTCGTCGTGCCTCTATCTTCGGTGGCGCGCATCCACATCGCCGAAGGGCCGAACCAGATCAGCCGCGAGAACGGCAGCCGGCGCATGGTGGTCCAGGCCAATGTGCGTGACCGCGATCTGGGCGGCTTCATCACCGAGGCGCAAAGATCGGTCGCCGAAGTCGCTCTGCCGGTCGGATACCGCCTCAAGTGGGGCGGTCAGTTCGAGAACCTGAAGCGCGCGGAGCAACGCCTTGGTCTTGTCGTGCCCATCGTCTTCGTCCTGATCGGCGTCCTGCTGTTCATGGCGCTGGGGTCGCTCACTGAGGCGGGACTGGTCTTCGCCTGCGTGCCCCTGGCTCTGGTCGGAGGGGCGCTGGCCTTGTTGCTCAGAGGAATGCCGTTCTCGGTCTCGGCGGCGGTCGGCTTCATCGCCGTGTCCGGCGTCGCAACCCTGAACGGACTAGTGTTGATGCAGACGATCCAGGAACGGCTGCGGGCAGGCCAGCCCCCCGCGTCTGCGGCCATCGAGGGCGCGTCCAGCCGCCTTCGAGCCGTGCTGACCACAGCCTTGGTGGCCATCGTGGGCTTCATCCCTATGGCGCTGGCGCATGGGGCGGGCGCCGAGGTCCAGAAGCCTTTGGCCACCGTGGTCATCGGAGGTCTGCTGACCGCCACGGCCTTGACGCTTCTGGTGCTTCCGACGTTTTCAGCCTGGACGATGAAGCGCCGCGTTGTTCCTGATCTCGAAGTCATAGGAGGAGGGACGGGCAGCCCCACTGATTAAGCTGACTTCCTGGAGGAAGGCGGGCGTCAACCTCATCGGTTAGCGCCCGCCAGGCAAGGTTGGAGCGGCGGGTGGCGCTTCGCCATCTAGGGGCCCGTGAAGCTGTCGCTCGAGCTTGTGCTCAGACATGCCGGCGTCGATGCATCTCGATGCAGTTTTTCGAGTGGGAGTGGCGGAAGCGGTGGGATTCGAACCCACGGACGGCTCTCACCGTCGCTGGTTTTCAAGACCAGTGCCTTAAACCACTCGGCCACACTTCCACATCGAGCCGGTCTGGTTCTGGTGACCGGTCGGCGCGAGTCGAGACAGCGCGCGGAGGCGTGCATAGCGTCAAGTTCGCCGCCGCCCAAGCACAAAGCGCAGGCTATCCACGCAACATCTCAGGCCCTCGCAGGCGCCGGCGGGCGGGTCACCAACCAGATGCCTCCGCAGACCAGGGCCAGCGCCGCCAGATAGCTCCACCGCAACAGAGATTCTCCGAGGAAGATAGCCGACAGGGCCACGCCGAAGACCGGGACCAGGAAGTTGAAGGCGGCGATCATACCGACCGGGTTGTGCTTCAGCAGCAGACTCCACACTGCGAAGGCCACCGAGGAAAGCAGGGCCATATAGAGCAGCAGAGCGCCGGACTGGGGGTTGAACCCTTCCAGCCGCCCGCCGCCCGCCATGCCGACGCCGGTCAGAATCAGGCCGCCAACAAGAAGCTGCCAGCCGGTCATGACCATGGGGTCCATGCTGGCCGACAGGCGCTTGCCATAGATGGAGGCGGCCGCCAGCACGAAGGCGGCGATGATGACGAAGCCTTCGCCCAGCAGGCTGAAATCAAAACCCAGGGCGCCGCCGCCCAGATTGACCACCACCACGCCGAGAAAGCCGACGGCGCAGCCCAGCAGCTTGCGCGCACTGAGCCGGTCGTTCGCATAGATGAAGTGGGCGAGGACCACGCTGAAAAAGACGCCCGTGGCGTTCATGATGGACGACTTCACACCGCTGGCGTGGGCCAGGCCGATATAGAAGAAGACGTACTGGATCGCCGTCTGGGTCAGGCCCAGCAGGGCGACCTGGCCCATCTGCCGACGGCTCAGCGCCAGGATCTGCTTCTTCATCGCCGTGGCGACCATCAGCAGGATCGCGCCGGCCAGGGCGAAGCGCCAGCCAGCGAACAGCATCTGGCTGGCGATGTCGCTGGGGGCGATGTGCAGCAGGGCATAGCCGTTCTTGATGGCGGGATAGGCGCTGCCCCACAGGATGCAGCACAGGGTCGCCAAGGCGAAGACGCCCGAACGGGTCTGGTAGAGGGAGGGTTTCAAGGCGCTCGCTTCAAGAACAGGGCGCGGGCGCGAAGGCGTCGCCGCGACGTGCGGACGCATAGCCTCAAACACCTTGTTAACCAAACCGGAAACCTCCTCTGCGACGATCACTTTGAGTGAACCGGAGTGCGTACGACCATGATGTCGAGAATGCTGAAGGGCGCGGCGGCTGCCGTCGCCTTTTCCACCTTGGCGGCCTGCGCCAGTATCGGTGGCGGGCGCGACGCTCCACTGCGTCCGCCGGTCGTGACCGATCCCGCGCCCATCGTTTCCGGTACGATGCGGCCCTATCAGATCAAGGGCCGCTGGTACCGTCCGGTCGAACAGCCCAATTATGACGAGGTCGGCATGGCGTCGTGGTACGGGGCGCAGCACAACGGTCGCCCGACCTCGACGGGTGAGCGGTTCGACATGACCGCCCTGACGGCGGCGCACAAGACCCTGCCGTTGCCGAGCCTGGTGGAGGTGACCAATCGCGCCAATGGGCGCCGTGTCATCCTGCGCGTCAATGACCGGGGGCCGTTCGTGGACAGCCGGATCATCGACCTGTCGCGTGCAGCGGCAGAGGAGCTGGGCCTGTTGTCGCAGGGCGTAGGCGAGGTGAGGGTGCGCTATGTCGGTCGCGCGCCGAGGACAGGGGGCGGAATGGCGATGCGGCGAGCAGAAGTGGAGCCGGCGCCGCAGCCGAGGCCCTATATTCAACCCGTGACGACGGTGGCACCTGTGGTCTCGGGCGCATCCGCCTATTGGGTTCAGGCGGGAGCCTTTTCGGACCGTCGGGCCGCCAAGCGAATCGCTGACCGTCTGGGCGATCGCGCGACGGTTCAGGACCTGAACGGCGTCGGCCAGGCCCAGTTTCGGGTGATCGTTGGTCCCTGGCCCGACGCTAACGCCGCTGAACAGGCCCGTCAGGCGGTTATCGCACGCGGGTTTGGCGACGCCCTGTTGATATCAGGCGGTTAAGGCTTGCCTGACGCGCCGGGCTCGCCATTGTGCGCGGGTGCAGCGCGGTAAGTTCATCACATTCGAAGGCGGCGAGGGAGCTGGCAAGACCACGCAGGCGCGCCTGTTGGTCGAGCACCTTCGCTCGCTTGGAATCGACGTCATCCAAACGCGCGAGCCGGGTGGTTCGCCCGGCGCGGAGGTTATTCGCAACATTGTCGTGGCCGGGGACGCCGAGCGCTGGTCGCCGCGTACCGAGACCCTGCTGATGTACGCCGCGCGCTCGGATCATCTGGAGCGCACCATTCGTCCGGCTCTGGACGCCGGCAAGTGGGTAGTTTGCGATCGTTTCGCCGATTCCAGCCGTGTTTATCAGGGTGCGGGCGGCGGCGCGTCCGAAACCCTGATCGAGGCTCTGGACGCCGCCATCGTGGCCGAGGATCAACCGGATCTGACACTGGTGTTCGACTTGCCGGTCGAAGTCGGGCTGGAGCGCGCCTTCGGTCGCGGCCTGTTCGAGACCCGGTTCGAGTCCAAGGGGCTGGCCTTCCATCAGAAGCTCCGTGAAGGCTTCCTCGGCGTGGCGCGCCGCCACCCGGAACGCTGCGTCGTGATCGACGCCACGGGCGAGCTTGAGGCCGTTTCCGAACGCCTGCGGAGCGCCGTCGCCGAGCGGCTGCTGTGAGCGAACACCCGCGCGACCGGTTCGACCTGGTCCCGGACGTCGCCGCCGAAGAAGCCTTTCTTGACGCCCTGAGCCGGGGACGACTGCACCACGCCTGGCTGCTGTGCGGGGTCGAGGGCAGCGGAAAGGCGACCTTCGCCTATCGCGCCGCGCGCCGCCTGCTGGGGGCCGCGTCCGATCCGACGCGCGGGCCGCTGGGCGCCGCGCCCTATGATCCGGTCAGCCAGCTGGTTTCGGCCCAGTCCCATCCAGATCTGCTGGTGATGGAGCGGCTGGTCGAGGGTGGCAAGCAGAAGAAGACCATCTCGGTGGATCAGGCCCGCGACCTGCCGGGCTTCTTCGCCAAGAGCCCGTCCCAGGCTCAGTATCGTGTGGCCATTATCGACGCCGCCGACGACCTGAACATCAATGCCGCCAACGCCTTGTTGAAGATTCTTGAAGAGCCGCCTGAGCGCGGCGTCCTGCTGCTGGTGACCCATGCGCCGGGCCGCTTGCTGGCGACGATCCGCTCGCGCTGCCGCCGTCTAAGCTTCCCGATCTGGACCCCGGATCAGTTGGAGACCCTGGTGCGCAATCGCACCGGCGCCGATCCCGACGACGCACGACTGGCCGCCGACATGGCGGGCGGATCGCCCGGCGCGGCCCTGGCTCTGTCGTCGGGCGCCATGCAGGAAGTCGACGCTGTGGCGCGCAGTTGGGTTCTGGGCGACGCTGTCGATCGTGCCGAACAGCTGGCCGTCGCCGACGGTTTTCGCGGGGCTGAAGGCCAGGCGCGGTTCGAGGCCCTGATGGATCGGCTGATTGCGGCGGTCAAGGTGCGCGCGCTCGAGGCTCCGGCGGGGCAGGGCGCACGCTGGGCCGAGCTGTGGACCCGCCTGGCCGAGTTGCCGGACCGCACGGCGGCCATCAACCTTGACCGCGCCGACGTCTTGGCCGGCGCCCTGGCCGACATCGCCCGCACCAAGGCCCTGAGATGATCATCGACAGTCACGTCAATCTGCACGCCCCTCAGTTCGACGAGGACCGCGACGACGTCATCGCCCGCGCCCGCGAGGCGGGCGTGCGCCTGATGGTCGAGATTTCGGACAAGCTGTCGACCTTTGAGGCGACGCACGCCCTGGCCATGGCCCATGACGACATCTGGTGCACGGTCGGGGCCCACCCGCACGAAGCCAAGGACCACGTCGAAATGACCGCCGACGAACTGGTCGCCCTGGCCCAGCGGCCGCGCGTCATCGGCATCGGCGAGTGCGGCCTGGACTTCCACTACGACCTCAGCCCGCGCGACGAGCAGGCGGCGGTCTTCCGCCAGCACATCGACGCTGCGCGCCGAACTGGCCTGCCGCTGGTGGTGCATACGCGTGAGGCCGACGACGTCATGGCCGCCATCCTGCGCGAGGAGCACGCCAAGGGCCCCTTCAAGCTCCTGATGCACTGCTATACCAGCGGCATAGAACTGGCTGAAACCGCAGCGGAACTCGGCGCCTGGTTCTCCGTTTCGGGCATCGCCACCTTCAAGGCGGCGGAGGACGTGCGCGAGGTCATTCGCCGGATGCCCGAGGACCGGATCATCGTCGAAACCGACTGCCCCTATCTGGCGCCCATCCCCCATCGCGGGCGGCGCAATGAACCAGCCTATGTCGGCCTGGTGTTGCAGAAGCTGGCTGAAATCCGAGGCTGGTCGCTCGAAGAAGCTGACCGGCGCACGACCGACGCCTTCTTCGCCCTGTTCGACCGCATTCCCCGGCCCGCCGAATGAGCAAGCCGGGAGAACTAGAGATTGTCATCCTCGGTTGCGGCTCGTCCGGCGGCGTGCCGCGCGGCGACGGCGACTGGGGCGACTGCGATCCCAATGAGCCCAGAAACAGACGCACCCGCTGTTCCATGCTGGCGCGGCGTCATGGGCCGGATGGAACCACGAGCGTCCTGATCGACACCTCGCCTGACCTGCGAAGCCAAGCGCTGATGGCCGGGATCACCCATGTTGATGCTGTCCTCTACACCCACGACCACGCCGACCAGACGCACGGCATCGATGATCTGCGCGTCTTCGCCATCCATGCGCGACGACGTATCCAGGCCTGGATGGACCCCGCCACCCATCACGCCTTGACCAAGCGCTTCGACTACATCTTCGAGAGCCAGCACGGCTATCCGGCCATTCTAGAGGCCCATCGCATTCCGGCTCATGGCGAGGCTTGGGGTATCGACGGGGCGGGCGGCGAAATGCCCGTCGTGACCTTCGATCAGACGCATGGGCCGATCCGTTCGGTTGGCTATCGGGTCGGGCCGGTCGCCTATTCCAGCGACGTATCCGATCTGGATGAGGCGGCGTTGGGGGCGGTGCGCGGCGCCGACCTGTGGATCATCGACGCCCTGCGCTACACGCCCCATCCGACTCATGCTCATGTCGACAAGGCGCTGGAATGGGTCTCCCAGGCCGGGGTTGGTCGGGCAGTGCTGACAAACCTGCATATTGATCTGGATTACAATGCCTTGTCAGCATCTCTTCCTGACAACGTTGAAGTCGCTTTCGACGGCTGGAGCCGCCGTTTCGACCTCTAGCGCGCTCCTCTCGATCAGGTTCTGAACCGAGGCTCGGCTAACAGGCGTCGTATAAAGGAAAGACGAAGCGGTGAAGCTCGACCCCGGGTGGATCTCAGCCTTTACCCCCTGCTGTAAGTTTCGCAGGAGGGGGCTATCTGGCTAGAGACCTAGTCGTCAGCGTCGGATGCGTCGATTGCATTGGCGACAAGGTCGCGCCATGTCGGATCAGTGTCGTCCACGATATCGACGTCGTCCATCAAGGCCACAGCTCCGCTGCCATCGGGCAGGATCAGCCCCAGCACCTCCATGGGCTCTCCGTCGGATCCGATGTGACATTCGGCCTGAACGACCACTGCGGCCTGCTCCCCGTCATCTTCCCACCAGATGATGGGTTGGGGCAGGTCCATGTCGAGCGTGCGGGCGTCTTCCGTGTCGCCTAGGGCGAAAATAGCTCGGCGTGCTTGAACGTCCTCGAGCGTCGCCACGGCGCCAATGAAGGGCTTCAGGCGGGCCCAGTCGTCCACATCGAAGCCGCCGCCGTCTTCTTCGTTATCGTCATAGTCCTGGGCCATGCGCCGCTCCTCGGTTTGAAGAGGTGTCTAGCGCCGACAGGGACAAAAGTAACGACGCGGCTGTCGTTATTAAAAAGGCCGCCGGGCGAACCCAGCGGCCTCTTTGCTGTTCGACGTTGGCCGATCAGAACTTGAAGCTGGCGCGCAACAACAGAGTGTAGCGGACATAGTCTTCCAGCAGTTCGGCGTCTCCGGTGATCGACAACATGCCCAGGTCGTTGCCTACATTCAGGCGGAAGCCGAGGATGGGGCCGCCGCCCTCGATGCTGGCAGGATCCAAGGTGAAGGCGTCGCCGCCCGAGGCGAACCGAGCGATGGTGGTGCCGGCATCGACCGAGAAGTTCTGACGCCAGCCCGCACGGATTTCCGGGCGGATCCAGCCGTCCTTGCCAAAGCCGTAGCCGATGTTCACTGCGGCGACGCCGGAGAACATGTGACCGTCGCGTTCGTCGATCTTGAGATCGAAGCCATCGCCGCCGCCCTTTTCAGTGCGCGCGTCTTCGCTGAGCGAGAAGTACTCGGCGTAGATTTCAGGACGGACGTTCACGCGACCGAAGTTGCGCTCATACGAGGCGCCGCCCGCGGCAGCCAGAGTGAAGCCGTGCCAGTCAGATTCGTTCTTCAGGTTGATGCCGTCGGCGACCAGCTTGCGGGTCGCGTTGAATGAGGCGTAGCCGCCTGCGGCGCGGGCCCAGGTCGTCCAGTATTGGCCCTGAGCACGCCAATAGAGCCCCAGTTCCAGCAGGTTGGCTGACAGAACTTCTTCCGCTGCAGATTCGGGATCTTCCAGGTCCGACGAAGTGAAGGCGGCGGTAAGGCCGACCGCACCCATGTTGGTGCCACGCTCCACGCCGCCGGCGACGCCGAAGCCTTCCGAACGGAAGCCGTATGAGTCAGTTTTGTCCTTGTCGGCGTAGAAGTTGATTTCCTGGACCCAGGCGCTGGTCTCGCCCGGCGCGGCCGAGGCATTGCGGCCAGTCAGGGCGCGCGTCACGGCATCGACGCCGCTTGCGAGCGAAAGCAGAGGTCCGCCCGAGTGGTCAGGCAGCATCTGCTCGTAGATGTCGAAGAAGCCATCGCGGCCGGTCTGGTTCAGGATGGCGTTGCGGATAACTTCGTTCTGGCCGAGTGCGTCATAGATCGAGTCATAGGCCGAGGCCTCGACCTTGATCATGCCGGCCTCTTCCGCCGTCCGGCGACGTGCATCGACATAGATCTCGCCCGCAGCGGCGTCGGCTCCGGCCTTCACGACGAAGGCGTAGGGAGAGTTAGCCTGGACTGAGTCAGGATCGATCGCGCCTGTATTCAGAGTGTTGGCGTCGATGATGGTGAAGCGGGTGGGGTCCTGCAGCAGCGAGTTGAAACGCACGCCCAGGCCCGCGCCGGTCGCGATGTTGGCGACGCCGTCAACCTTAAAGCCGCTGTTCGTGCCCTTGGCCGGATCAAGCGTGACGATCAAGTCGCCGTCGGCGCCGATGTTGAGGTTGCTGATCGTCGTCACCCCGCCCTGGCGAGCGTCGAGCGTGCCTTTGGTAATGTCGATATCCAGCAGGCCGTCGGAGTTGGTGATGGCGCCGCGCACGACGGACCCGCCCGAGATCGAGAGGCGGTCGGCGCCTGCGCCGAACGAAATGTCGCCCACAACAACCCCGTTCTGGATGTCCAGAAGGTCCGCACCCGAACCCAATTTGATGTCGCCGAAGGTCGTGGGCTCGCGCGAATCCGTCACGCCGTCACCGTCAGTGTCCGGATCGGCAGTCGTGGCCGTCCCGGCGATGCCCTTTTGGGTGAAGGTGACGCCAGAAGTGTTGGCGCTGACGTCGATGGCGGTCGCCTTCCCGGTGATCGCGCTGCCATCAGCGTTGGCCGAAACATTGGCCTGGATCGACCGAGTGTTGGTGATCGAGGTCAGGCTGCCGCTCAGGTCCGCGATTGCTGTCGTGTTGGCCTTGCCGCCACCCGCCGTGGCCGCGATCACGCCATCATTGTTGAGTGAGGCGACATTCGCTCCGGCCTCAATCCGAACGGCCGTGACCTGGTTGGCGCCTTGCGTGGCCGAGGCCGCGCTGATGGTGCCAGTATTGATCATGGTTGGCGACGTAGCGCCCGCAGCGAAGCGAACGGCCGTAGCGTCGGCTTCGTTGGCCAGAACCGCGATAGAACCTTCGTTGCGGACGCCACCTTGGATGGTTACAGCCTGACCGCCAGCCACACCGAACTGCAGCGCTGTGGGTGCGACCTTGTCATAAACGCCGATGCCGAAGATTTCGCCGCGGTTGACGAATCCATAGGCATTGTTGCCCGTGCCAGCGACGCCGAGCGTGACAGCATTTGCGGTCGAGCCAACCACCACTGCGGGGGCGGCGCCATACGAGGTGACCTTGGCCACGCCTTCGTTGGCGTCCGGCAGACCGTCGCCGTCGCGATCCGTGTCATCGCGATTTTTGACGCCGTCGCCGTCATCATCCTCGTCGCCGTTCTTGACGCCGTTGCCGTTGTCGTCGCCGTCGATCCCCGCGGCGCTGTAAGCAGGGCCTGTGTCAAACAACACGCCTTTGGCGACGTTTGCGCCGATGCTTACGGCGGGACCGCCCTGCAGCAGGTCGTCAGCGTCCAGGTTTTCGAGGAACAGGACTTCGGCCGGAACCGTGCCGCTGGTCGGCTTGTTCTGCGGCCGGGTGGTATAGCGATAGCCCGTGGACGTGATCGTCCCCTGAATAGCAAGGCGGCCATCGACAGCGCCGTCAACGGCCACGCCCACAGCGTTCTCGCCACGGGCCGAGACTGAGCCCAGAAGACTTACGTTGCCGGTAACCGGCCCGGTGACGCTGACACCCTTGGTGTTATCGCCCGTGACACTCACGTTGCCGAAGCTGGTCAGGTTACCCACCAGCGGCGCCTCAATCGAAACCCCGTAGGAGTTATTGCCTTCGACGAGGATCGCCCCGCCGGTCTCAATCAGAATGTCGCCGGTCTTGGCGCCGGGGCCGGTTACCCGAAGACCGTAGCGTCCGGTGCCTGAAGCCAGCGGGCCGTCAGGGTCGCCGTCCTTGTCAGTGTCCTTGTATTCCTCGATGTCATCAGAAATCGAGATCGTGCCGCCGATGGTGATCGGACCAGTCGTGCCGCCCTGGGCAAGGATACCGGTTGCGCCGTCGGCGGCCTTGGTCATCGTGATCGAGGACCCGCCGTCCAGGTCCACACTATGGTTCGAATCAATGGTGACAGCGGCGCCGCTAGTCACTGAGATGGAACCACCACTGGCTAGCCTAATGCTGTCGGGCGTGCCGGCTGTTGTAGCCTTGGACGTCGCTATGGGTGTGGTGCGAGCAGTCGAGATCACTTCCTCGGCGTGAGCGCCGGCAGCAACCATCAAGGGGGCGATCGCCACAGCGGTCGCGAGTAGAATACGCATTAGATAGAAACCCCTCGAGGACACACGCGCAAGGACGCCAGTCGCCCGTTTAACAGGCTCGACGACACCATGCCCCAAGTTTCTCGAATTTGAGGCGAATGCAAGGCCGTGGTTAAGACCCCGAACCTGAACGGGAGATGAAAATCAGGATTTTCGTCGATATGGCCGCGCTTGGGTAAATGGGTGCTTGAGCGCAGGAGTTTCCGAGGCTAGGGCCGATTCATGGTCAATTCCAAACGCGCAAGTCGCATCCAATCCAGAGCCGGCCGCGTTGAGGGGGCGAACTCTGGTGGGGGCTTATCAATGAGAATCAGCGACATCGACGTCCAGGAAAGTGAACTGCGCTTGTTTCCTGGCTTGGACGAAGAGGTCGCGGAGACGCTACGCGTCTTGAAGGCTTCCACGGCTGATCCCCGACCGCGACTGGTTGACACCACCATGCTGTTCGCTCCTCGTTCGGGCGGGGTGAAGCGGTACCTGCTGTCCAAGAAGGCTTGGCTTGAGGCGAACCGCCCTTCGGTCGCGCATACCCTGGTCGTGCCGGGGGCCAAGCATCGGGCAGATAGCAGCGGAATCGTCCAGCTTCATGCGGCCAAGCTGCCATTCGGCGACGGCTATCGCTGGCCCAGTTCCGTGCGGCGCTGGGGTGCCTGGGTGGCGTCCATGAACCCGACCGTGATCGAGGCTGGTGATCCCTATACCCCCGGGCAGGGCGCACTGGAAGCCGGGCAACGCGCCGGTTGTCCAGTGGTCGGCTTCTGCCACTCTGACCCGGCGGGACTGGCGGCTCTGCATTTCGGCGAGTGGGCCAAGAAGCCGGTCGAGAAACGCTGGGCCAAGCTCTTTTCTCAATTCGACCGCGTCGTATCACCCAGCCGCTTCATCGCGCGACGGCTGGAAGAGGCAGGCGTAGGCGACATTGTAATTCGGCCTCTCGGGGTCGAGGTGGGCACCTTTCATCCCGATCGTCGGGACCGCGACTGGCTGTTGAAAAAGCTTGGCCTTGAGGCGGATGCTCGTCTGCTGTGTTTTGCGGGCCGTCCGGCCAAGGAAAAGAACGTCGACGTTCTGATCGACGCCGTTCAGCGGTTGGGCGCGCCCTATTATCTAGTCCTGGTCGGCGCCGGGGCGGGCATGCCGGCCGAAGATCGGGTAATCTCGCTGCCCTATGAAAAGGACCCCAAGGCTGTGGCCCGGATCATCGCCAGCTGCGACGCTTTTGTTCACGCCAATGACAAGGAGCCATTTGGTCTGATTGTGCTGGAGGCTATGGCCTGCGGACGCCCGGTCGTTGGCGTTGACGCCGGCGGGGTGGCCGAGACGGTCGACCTGAGTGTGGGGCAACTGGCGCGATCAGCAGATCCAGCCGACTACGCCGAGGCCGTCGAGGCGCTGTTCGCCCGCGACGTGGAGGCCTTGGGTCAGGCGGCGCGGGTCAAGACGGTCGAACAGTTCGCCTGGGGTCGGGTCTTTGAGGATCTGTCGATGCTTTATGGTGAGTTGAGCGGTCGTTCCGAGTTCGTCAGACCGCAAGAAACCGCGCCGCTGAACTAGCAGCAAAAAGCTAGCGGCGAGGACTGATCAGTTTAAACAAGGGGCGACATCGCCATCCGCGGGCAGGGCGCGCCATTTTCTTCAGTGAAGAAAATGGCGCGAGTGACGGGACTCGAACCCGCGACCTCCGGCGTGACAGGCCGGCACTCTAACCAACTGAGCTACACCCGCATTCCCCTCCGCGAGGAGGAGAAGGGGCGAATAGGGGCGACTCACGCCGCGGTCAAGCGTCGAGCGCTCCTGGCGCTGAAAAAGCCCGAAAATCAGACTTCCGGATGCGCTGATGAAGTCAAATGAAGGACAGCAGAGCCCGGGTCGCCGCTTCCACATCCTCCTGACGCATCAGGCTTTCGCCGACGAGGATGGCCTGGGCGTGGGCGTCGGCGACGCGCTCGACGTCGTCGGGGGTGAAAATGCCGCTTTCGGCCACCAGCAGGGCCTTCACCGGGCTGAGCATGGACAGGCGCTCGGTGGCGTCGAGGTCGACCTCGAAGGTGCGAAGGCTGCGGTTGTTGATCCCGACCAGATCGCCGCCCAGCTTGCAGGCGCGGGCCATTTCGGCCTCGTCGTGGGTCTCGATCAGGGCGTCCATGCCGAAGCGCTCGGCCTCGGCCAGCAGGTCGGCGGCCAAAGCGTCGTCGACCATGGCCAGGATGATGAGGATGCAGTCGGCGCCCAGGGCGCGGCTCTCGGCCACCTGCCAGGGGTCGACCAGGAAGTCCTTGCGCAGGCAGGGCAGGGCGACCGCGTCGCGGGCGGCGGCCAGGAAGGCGTCGTCGCCCTGGAAGCTGGGGCCGTCGGTCAGGACGGACAGGCAGGTGGCGCCGCCGCGCTCATAGGATTTGGCCAGCGCGGGCGGATCGAAGTCGGCGCGGATCAGGCCCTTGGACGGGCTGGCCTTCTTGATCTCGGCGATCAGGGCGGGGCGGCCGGTCTCCTCGGCGACCCGTTCAAGAGCGGCGCGGAAGCCGCGCGGGGCTGAGGCCTGCGCGGCAAGGGCCTCGACGGCGTCCTGAGGGGTCGCAATCTTGCGGGCGGCTACGTCGTCGCGCTTGTAGGCGGCGATTTTCGCCAGAACGTCGGTCATGCGGCCTCGGGTTCGATGGGGGTGTTGGTGACGCGCACCAGGGTTTCCAGCGCGGCGGCGGCGCGGCCGTCGTCGATGACGGCGGCGGCCAGTTCGGCGCCTTCACGCAGGTCGGCGGCGCGGTCGGCCACCACCAGGGCGGCGGCGGCGTTCAGCACGACGATGTCGCGATAGGGGCCGGGCGCCCCAGCCAGCAGGGCGGTTAGCGCGGCTGCATTATGCTCGGCGTCGCCGCCGCGCAGGTCGTCCAGGGTGGCCAGCGGCAATCCGGCGTCGGCGGGCATGACGGTGAAGCGGCGGACGGCGCCGTCCTTCCACTCGGCCACCTCGGTCGAACCTGTGGTGGTCAGCTCGTCCAGACCCTGACCGTGGACGGTCCAGGCTCGGCGCGCGCCGAGGCGGCCCAGAACCTCGGCCAGAGGCTCCAGCAGGGCGGGATCATAGACGCCCATGACCTGTCGGTTCGCATGCGCCGGATTACAAAGCGGCCCCAGAAGGTTGAAAACCGTGCGGAAACCGATCTCGGCGCGCACCGGCCCGACGTGGCGCATGGCCCCGTGATAGGTGGGGGCGAACAGGAAGGCGATGCCGGCCTGATCCAGGGCGAGGGCCTGTTGCGGGATGGTGGCGTCCAGGTTGACGCCCAGCGCCGCCAGGACGTCGGAGGAACCGGATTTGGAGCTGATGGCGCGGTTGCCGTGCTTGGCGACCTTGAGGCCGGCGCCCGCCAGGACGAAGGCGGCGGCCGTCGAGACGTTATAGGTGTGCTGGCCGTCGCCGCCTGTGCCGCAGGTGTCGATCACCTCGTCGAACGGATGATCCAGCGACAGGGCGGCGTCGCGCATGGCGGTGGCAAAGGCGACGATCTCGTCCACTGTCTCGCCGCGGATGCGCAGGGCGGTGACGGCGGCGGCGACCTGGGACGGGGTCGGCTCGCCGCGCAGGCAGGCGGAGAAGAAGGCGTGGGCTTCATCCGGCGTCAGGACGCGACCGTCGACCAGCTTGCCCAGCAAAGGTTTGAAACCGTCCATGGCCTCAGACCGTCGCCGCGCGTTTGACGCCCGCCAGGTCGAGGAAGTTGGCGATCATGGCGTGGCCGTGCTCGGTGGCGATGGATTCCGGGTGGAACTGAACGCCGTGGATCGGTCGGGTCCGGTGGGCCAGACCCATGATCTCGCCATCTGCGGTCCAGGCGGTGACTTCCAACTCATCCGGCAGGGTCTCGCGACGCACGGCCAGCGAGTGATAGCGGGTGGCGGTGAAGGGCGAGGGCAGGCCCTTGAACAGGCTGCGGCCCTCATGCTCGATCGGCGAGGTCTTGCCGTGCATCAGGGTCTTGGCGCGGATGACGTCGCCGCCGAAGGCTTGCCCTATGGCCTGGTGGCCCAGGCAGACGCCGAAGATGGGCATATCCAGCGGCGCGGTCGTGATCAGCGGCAGGCAGATGCCGGCCTGATCCGGGGCGCAGGGGCCGGGCGACAGCAGCACGGCCTCGGGCTTCAAGGCCCAGGCTTCGTCCACCGTCAGGTCGTCATTGCGGACGACGTGCGTCTGGGCGCCCAGCTCCGCGAGGTAGTGGACGAGGTTGTAGGTAAAGCTGTCGTAGTTATCGACGACGAGGATCATGGCAGGGTTCTTAGGACGGGAGGGACGACGCGCCAAGCGAAGGCGGGATGAAAGCGGACGTTAAGCAGTCCGCGCGATACAGGAGCATCGCCATCGGAAGAAATCCGTCTTGACCCGCTTAGAAGCCATCCGCGACGCCCAGGCCCTGTTGAACGAGCCGCCTGTCGAGCAGCCGAAACCGCTGCGCCTGCTGGCGGCAGCCGCCTTCGCCGCAACGGCGGCGGTGATGCTGGCGGGGACCATGGTCGTGGGCCCCGGCGTGTCGTTCGACCAGGGTTCCACGGTTTCCAATCCTTAGATCTTGCCGTCGGCGCCCTGGCCACGCGTGGTCGCGGTGAATCGCCACGCGTCCTCGGCCGCCTTCATAGGGGCGCGGGCCTTGGCCAGGGTTTCGGCGTATTCGGCGGCAGGATCGCTGCCGGCGACGACGCCGGCGCCGGCCTGAACGAAGATCTGGTTGTCGGCGAACATGGCGGTGCGCAGGACAATGCAGATGTCCGCCTCGCCGTTGGCCGAGATATAGCCCACGCCGCCGCCATAGCCGACGCCGCGCTTCTCGGTTTCCAGTTCGTCGATGATCTCCATGGCCCGGACCTTGGGCGCGCCGGACAGGGTGCCGGCGGGCAGGGCGGCCAGTAGCGTGTCCACGGCGTCCAGCTTGGGATCGGCGGCGCCGTGCACATTGGAAACGATGTGCATGACTTGGCTGTAGCGTTCGACGACGAAGCTTTCCGTCACCTCGACCGAGCCGGGCGATGAAACGCGGCCCACGTCGTTGCGGCCCAGATCGAGCAGCATCAGGTGTTCGGCGCGTTCCTTGGGATCGGCCAGAAGCTCGACCTCCAGCGCCTTGTCCAGTTCCTGCGTTGCGCCGCGCGGGCGGGTGCCGGCCAGCGGGCGGATGGTGACGCGACCATCCTTCAACCGGACCAGGATCTCAGGGCTGGAGCCCGCCAGCTGGAAGTCGACGTAGTCGAGGAAGAAGAGATAAGGCGACGGATTGCCGCGACGCAGCGAGCGATAAAAGGCGAACGGGTCCTGACTCCACGGCGCCGAGAAGCGGTGGGACAGCACGACCTGAAAGATGTCGCCGGCGGCGATGTAGTCCTTGGCCTTGGCCACCATGGCGTCGAAACCGGCGGCGTCGACGGGCGAGCGGAAGTCGGGGGCCGGGACCGGTTCGGTCTCACGCTGGATCGGCAGGGGCCCGCGCAGACGGTCCTCGAAATCGTCGAGGCGACCGATGGCCGCCGAGAATGCCGTGTCGGGATCGATGCCGCCGTCGGGATAGGCGGCGGCGATCAGGACGATCTCGTGCTTCACCGAATCGAAGATGGCGACCAGCGACGGGCGCGCCATGACGGCGTCCGGCAGGTTCAACGGGTCGGGGTTGGCCGGGCCCAGAGGCTCCAGCAGCCGGACCATGTCGTAGCCGAAGACACCGAACAGGCCGGCGGCCATGGGCGGCAGGTCATCGGGCAAATCGAACCGTGTAGCGGCGATCAGGGCGCGCAGGGATTCGAGCGCCGGGCGGTCTTCAGCGGTGAAACGGTCTGCCAGAACGGCCTCGCCGCGCGCCAGCTCGGCCTGACCGTCGCGGCAGCGCCAAACGACGTCGGGGGCCAGGGTGACGATCGAATAGCGGCCGTTGACGGCGCCGCCTTCGACCGACTCCAGCAGACTGGCGTAGGGCCGACCGTGCCCGACCTTGAGGAAGGCCGACACGGGCGTCTCCAGGTCGTCGATCAAACGGCGAACGACGACCTGGGGGCGGCTTGATTTCAGGCCAGAGACAAACGCGGCGCGTTCAGCTTCCTGTCCGACGCCTGCGCTCATTTCTTGGCGGGCGCAGGGGCGGCAGGAGCCGCCGGGGCAGCTGCGGGAGCTTCGATGCCCAAGGCGGCGATGGCGGCGGCGGGGTCGTTCTTGGCCTTCACCTTGGCGGCGGCGGCGGCGAAGCTTTGCTCGACCATGGCGTTGGCCATCGCCTGGGTCAGGCGCGGACGGACCTGCTCGACCAGGGGCGCGGCCAGGGCCGGGACGGCGGCGTGGATGGCGTCGACGTGGCCGACCACGAAGCTGCTGGCCGACTGGGCGCCGGTGAAGACCTGGCCCTTGCCCTGACCGAACAGGCCGCGCAGGACGCCTTCGCCCAGTTCGGTCTGGCTGGCCTGGCTCTGCTGAACCCCGGTGCGGGCGGTCAGTTGAGCGCCAGCCGACGCGGCGACCTTGGCGATGTCCTCGCCAGCGCGGACGCGTCCGGCCAGTTCTTCGGCCTTGGCCGACAGGCGACGGGCGTTTTCACGCAGGGTCCATTGCTGGGCCAGCGGCGCGCGGACTTCGGCCAGGGTCGGCAGCGAAGCTGGGCGGATGTCGTCGACGCGGACGGCGAAGTACTGGCCGTCGCCGGCGTCGATGATGTCGCTCTCGCCGCCCTTGGACAGGGCGTAAGCCGACTCGAAGATCTGACGCGGAGCGTTCAGCGGCTGACCGTCGGGCAGACGGCCATCAGCGGTGAAGGGGGGCAGTTGCACCAGGCGGGCGCCGACCGATTGGGCGGCGTCGGCCAGGTTCTTACCTTCCTGGCGGGCCTTCTCGTACTTTTCGACCTTGGCGTAGGTTTCGCCCTTGGCGTCTTCAGCGCGCAGCTCCTGAACCAGGGCGTTGCGCACGCTTTCCAGGGTGGCGGGCGCGCCGGCGGTCACGCCGGTCACCTTGGCGACCGTGAAGCCCACGCGGCTCTGGATCGGGTTCGAGACCTGATTGGCCGGAAGGGCGAAGACAGCCGCGCCGACCGCCGGGTCGCCCAGGGCGCTTTGCGGCGTGTCGTTATAGGTGGCGGCTTCGATCTTGTTGGCGGCGGCGACTTCGGCCGGGGTCTTGCCGGCGCGCAGTTCGGCGGCGACGCGGTCGGCGGCGGCCTTGGTCGGGACGGTCAGCGTCACGAACGAACGCTTCTCGGCGTTCGACAGGGCGGCCTTGCGGAACTCGAAGCGTTCTTGGATGCGCTCCTCGCTGATCGGAGCCGGTTGGCTGTTGGGGGCCGGGTTGAACAGCACGATCGAGATCATGCGGAACTCGGGACGACGCAGTTGGGCGGCGTTCTCGTTCAGGAAGGCGGTCAGCTGTGCGTCGGTGGGGGCGCCGGCGGCGCCAGCCATCGCCTGGGTCACAGTGAACCAGCGGCCGTCGCGCGTTTCCAGCGCCTGGCCGGCGAGCAGGGCGCCATAGATGCGGGGCACGCGGGCGCCGGCGAAGACAGCGGCGCCGAACTGGCTGGCGACATACTGGTCGCGCAGGTCCTGCTCCAACATTTCGGACGTCAGACCCTGAGCGGCCAGGGCCTGCTCATAGCGGTCCTGGTCGAACTGGCCCGACACCTGGTTGAAGAAGGCCGGGATGCGGCGGATTTCCTTCAGCACCAGTTCCTTGCCAGGGCGGATGCCGGCGTCCCATGCCCAGGCGAGGAAGCCCATGCGCTGCGTCTGGCTTTCCAGATACTGGGTGTGGATGTTCTCCTTGACCATGTCGTCGAACGACACGGGGCGACCGGCCTGCTCTTGCAGATTGGCACGGACGCGCTCGAAATCAGAGCGGAACTGAGCGGCGCCGATGCTGCGTTCGCCCGCGTCGATGACGTGTTTCGGGCCGAAGCTCGAGAAGACATCCGACTGAGCGCCCACGATCAGGAAGCTGAGGATGATCAAGGCGAACAGGCCTGCAGCCCATTTCGACTTGGAGAAGTTGCGGAAGAGCGTGATCATCGAGACAGAACCTGACGAGGGCCGGCGTCAAAGGGGCGCCACGCTCGCCTATACGGGCAGTCCCTAGGGCGCCGCAAGCGGACGCACCCCAACATCTTGGCTTCCGCGACAACGGGACCTAAACAGGCCCTATGAAACAATCTGTGAAGCTGGTCGCCGGCAATTGGAAAATGAACGGTCTGGGCGCGAGCCTGGGCGAGGCTGAGGCTCTGGCGAAAGCCTTGCAGGAACAGGCCGCAGCGTGCCGCGTGGCTCTGTGCCCGCCAGCGACGCTGACGGAACGTATGGCGCGCGTCCTGGAGGGCAGCGCCGTCGAACTGGGCGGTCAGGACTGCCATGCCGAAGCCTCGGGCGCCTTCACGGGTTCCGTGTCCGCCGGCATGCTGGTCGACGCCGGCGCCGCCCTGGTGATTCTCGGGCATTCGGAACGCCGTGCTGGATTCGGGGAGACCGACGCCGATGTCGCCGCCAAGGTCGAAGCAGCTCTGGCCGCCGGTCTGGAGCCCATCATCTGCATCGGTGAGACCCTGGAGCAACGCGAAGCCGGGCAGGCCGTCGAGATCGTCAGCCGTCAGGTCGCTGGCTCGCTGCCCGACGGCCTGTCGGGCAAGGCCTTCGCCGTCGCTTATGAACCAGTGTGGGCCATCGGCACCGGCCTGACGCCGACGCTGGAGCAGATCGAAGAAGTCCATGCAGCCGTGCGCGCGGCCATGGTGGCCAAGCTGGGAGAGGGCGGTCGTGTCGCGCCGATCCTTTACGGCGGTTCGGTGAAGCCGTCGAACGCCGCGGAAATCCTGGCCGTGGCGGAAGTCGGCGGCGCTCTTGTCGGCGGCGCCTCGCTGAAGGCCGAAGACTTCCTGGGAATCATCCGCGCGGCCTAAGCGTCGCGATTTTGCAGCCCTGTTTCGTTCGGCGTTTGCCCCGGTCTCGCATCGGTGTTAGACGCCGCCGCTTGATCGGCGCATCTTCGCGCCCACATGATTGACACCATGCTCCAGACCATCTTGCTCGTCGCCATGATCCTGATCTCGGTCGCCCTGACGGCCGTGATCCTGCTGCAACGTTCCGAGGGCGGCGCCCTGGGCATGGGCGGCGGACCTTCGGGCTTCATGACCGCGCGGGGCGCAGGCAACCTGCTGACGCGGGCCACCTCGATTCTGGCGGTGCTGTTCTTCGTGTGCGCGATCAGCCTGACCATCGCGGGCAACTTCGCGCGCGGTTCGCGTTCGGTCATCGACGCCGACGCCGTGGGCGCTCTTGCCGTTGGTTCCGAGCAGGAAACCGCACCGGCCGAGCAAGCGGCCCCGACGCCGACGGCCCCGGTCGCGCCCTCGTTGGACGATCTGGAGGCCAGCCTCCCGGCCGCTTCCGCTCCGGCCCCGGCTCCTGCTCCGGCGCAGTAAACCGCCGACAGCCAAGAAATCCTCGAAAGCGCGCCGCAGGGCGCGCTTTCTTCTTATGTTCAACAGTTGTTTTGCGTCGGGCCATGCTCCCGCCGCGAATCATGGAGTAAGGTGACCCCCCATGGCTCGCTATGTGTTCATCACCGGCGGCGTGGTTTCCTCGCTAGGAAAAGGCCTCGCCTCCGCCGCTCTCGGCGCTCTTTTGCAGGCACGAGGTTACAAGGTCCGTCTGCGCAAGCTGGACCCTTATCTGAACGTCGATCCGGGGACGATGAGCCCCTATCAGCACGGCGAGGTCTTCGTGACCGACGACGGCGCTGAAACCGACCTCGATCTGGGCCACTATGAGCGCTTTACGGGCGTCTCCGCCGCCAAGTCTGACAACGTCACGACCGGCCGCATCTATTCGACCATCCTGGAGAAGGAGCGTCGCGGCGACTATCTGGGCGCGACCGTCCAGGTCATCCCGCACGTCACCGACCAGATCAAGCAGTTCTGCCTCAGCCCGGCCAAGACCGATGACGGTGACGACGTAGACTTCGTCCTGGTCGAAATCGGCGGCACCGTCGGCGACATCGAGGGTCTGCCCTTCTTCGAGGCCATCCGCCAGCTGGGCCAGGACCTGCCGCGCGGCCAGTCCTGTTTCGTCCACCTGACGCTGCTGCCGTTCATCAAGACCGCCGGCGAGATGAAGACCAAGCCGACGCAGCACTCGGTCAAGGAACTGCGCTCCATCGGCATCCAGCCCGACATCCTGCTGTGCCGCTGCGAGCAGCCGATTCCCGCTGAGGAGAAGCGCAAGATCGGTCAGTTCTGCAACGTGCGCGAGAGCGGCGTGATCCAGGCGATGGATTCGGCCGACATCTACGCCGTGCCGCTGGACTATCATAACGAAGGTCTGGACAGCGAAGTCCTGGCCCACTTCGGCATCACCGACGCCCCCGCGCCCGACCTGACAAGCTGGGAAGAGATCGTGCGTCGTCGCCTGCACCCGGATGGCGAAGTCACCATCGCCGTGGTCGGCAAGTACACGGTTTTGAAGGACGCCTATAAGTCCCTGATCGAGGCCCTGCAGCACGGCGGCGTGGCCAACAACGTCAAGGTCAATATCGACTGGGTCGAGGCCGACACCTTCGAGGGGGATCCGCAAGCCTGCGCCCAGCGGCTGGAAAGCGCCCATGCCATCCTGGTGCCCGGCGGCTTCGGCGAGCGCGGGGCCGAGGGCAAGATCGAGGCGGCGCGCTTCGCTCGTGAACGCAAGATTCCCTATTTCGGCATCTGCTTCGGCATGCAGATGGCGGTGATCGAGGCGGCGCGGAACCTGGCTGGTTTCCCCAAGGCAACCTCGACCGAGTTCGGCCCGGCGGAAGAACCCGTCGTCGGTCTGATGACCGAGTGGACCCAGGGCAATGAGCGCGTCAAGCGCGAGCAGGGCGGCGATCTGGGCGGCACCATGCGTCTGGGCGCCTATGACTCGACGCTCAAGGCCGGATCCAGGATCGCAGAGATCTATGGCTCCACCGAGATCAGCGAGCGCCACCGTCACCGCTACGAGGTGAACATCAACTATCGCGATGCGATCGAGCAGAAGGCGGGGTTGGTCTTCGCCGGCCTGTCGCCTGACGGCGTCCTGCCGGAAACGGTCGAGCGCGCGGACCATCCGTGGTTCATCGGCGTCCAGTACCACCCGGAACTGAAGAGCCGTCCGTTCGCACCGCACCCGCTGTTCGCCAGCTTCATCGGGGCCGCCGTGGTGCAGAGCCGTCTGGTTTAACACCCGGCGCCACGCACGCTTGTTGCTGCGTTTGTCCAGTGTTGTGCCAATCTGGGCCGCAAACACTGGACAGGCGCAAATGGCGGGTGAAATTCTCTATTTCCTGCATCGGCATTTCAAGGTCGTTCTGATCCTCGGAATGATCGTGAGCCTTGGCACGTTGTTCGCTGCTGCGAACTCCTTCGCCTTTTGCATATGGCTTAAACCGCCGACCTTATGATCTGACGGCCGTGCCTCCTACGAAGGTCATGAAGGGGACGGGGGCGCCGGGCCCGAAGCGCATGACATCGTAACGTTCGGGGGCGTAGCCGGGGGCCTCCATGCCCGGCGAGCCGGTGGGCATGCCGCCGACGCCGATCCCGCGCGAGGCGCCGGGCGCACGCAAGAAGGCGTTGACGGCGGCGGCGGGGACGTGGCCCTCGATCACCTTGCCATCGACGACGGCTGTGTGGCAGGACCACAGGGGTTCCGGTACGCCGAGGCGGATTTTGACCGGGACCAGGTCATCGGTCGGGACGACGCGGATGGCGTAGCCGGCCTTGCGCATATGTTCGACCCAGCCGCCGCAGCAGCCGCAGGAATCGCTCTTGTAGACGGTCATCTCCGAGGCCTCGGCCGAGGTGGGGAGGCCGTTCAGCAGGAAGCCCGCGCCGCCCAGGAAGGCGACCCCGGCGGCGAGAGCGGAAAGCTTGAGTTTGTTCATGGTCAGGCGGCCTCGGCCGGATAGCCCGCGGCGTCGAGCGCGGTCAGCAGGGTTTGACGGTCGGCGTCGGTCGTCACCTCGACGCGGCGGGCCTCGATGTCGGCGATGACCTGGGCCGAGGCGTCGATGGAGTGAATGGCCTTCTCGACGGAGGCGACGCAGCCGCCGCAGCGGATCTTGGGGATGGTCAGGGCGATCATGGGGTGTCTCCTTGGGAAGCGGCGGCAGGCGAACCCGCGAGGTCGGACAGGATGGGGCAGTCGGGGCGGTCGTCGCCGGCGCAGCAGTGCGACAGGTCGCGCAGGGCGTCGGCCATGGCCTGCATCTCCTTGATGCGGGCGTCGAGGTCGGCGACGTGCTTCTCGGCCATGGCCTTGACCTCGCGGCTGGGCCGGTTGCGGTCCCGCCATAGCGACAGCAGGCGTCCGATCTCCTCAACCGAAAAGCCCAGGCTGCGGGCGCGGCGGATGAATCGCAGGTCGTTCAGGTCGCGTTCGCTGAAGTCCCGATAATTGCTCTCGGTCCGCTCAGACGGTCGGATCAGGCCGACGGTTTCGTAGTAGCGGATCATCTTGGCCGAGACGCCGGTGGCGAGGGAGGCCTTGCCGATGTTCATTAGGCGGCTCCGTGGATGTGGGACTTGAAGGCGCGCAGGCGCAGGGCGTTCAGCACCACGCTGACGCTGGACAGGGCCATGGCCCCCGCCGCCAGCATGGGCGACAGCATGTAGCCGAGGGCCGGGTAGAGGACGCCCGCCGCGACCGGGATCAGCAGGACATTGTAGCCGAAGGCCCAGGCCAGGTTCTGGCGGATGTTGCTCATGGTGGCGCGCGACAGGCCGATGGCGCTGACCGCGCCGCGCAGGTCGCCGCCGGTCAGGACGACGTCGGCGCTTTCGATAGCCACATCGGCGCCGCCGCCGACCGCCAGACCGACATCGGCGGTGGCCAGAGCGGGGGCGTCGTTGACCCCGTCGCCGACGAAGGCGACGCGGCGACCGCCGGCCTTCAGGGCGTTGATGGCGGCGACCTTGCCATCGGGCATGACCTCGGCATGAACCTCGTCGATGCCCAGCAGGCGGGCGACGGCGGCGGCGGTGCGACGGTTGTCCCCGGTGATCATCGCTACCTTCAACCCTAGGCCGTGCATGGCCTGAATGGCGGCGGCCGTGGTTGGCTTGATGGGGTCGGCGACGGCGATGATAGCGGCAAGCTTGCCGTCAATGGCGGCGTAGAGCGGCGTCTTGCCCTCGTCGCCCAGACGGGCGGCGTCTTCGGCGAAGACGGCGACATCGTGGCCCAGTTCGGCCATGTAGCGGTCGGCGCCGACCGCGATGCGACGGCCCGCGACCACGCCCGCCACGCCCTTGCCGGGTACAGAGTCAAAAGTGTCAGGGCGGATGACGGTGAGGCCGCGCGCAGCGGCGGCCTCGACCAGGGCGCGGGCCACGGGGTGCTCCGACTGGCCCTCGACGGCGGCGACCAGGGCCAGGACGTCGGCCTCCACGAAGCCTTCGGCTACGCTCAGGTCGGTCAGCTCGGGACGGCCGGCGGTGAGCGTGCCGGTCTTGTCGAAGGCGATGACCTGGACCCCTTGCAAGGCCTGCAGCGCCTCGCCTTTGCGGAACAGCACGCCTAGTTCGGCGGCGCGGCCCACACCGACCATGATGGAGGTCGGCGTCGCCAGACCCATGGCGCAGGGGCAGGCTATGATCAGCACCGACACGGCGGCGACCAGCGCCATGCCCAGCGCCGGCTCGGGCGCCAACAGATACCAGGCGGCGAAGGTCAGGACGGCGATGGCCATGACGGCAGGGACGAACCAGCCGGTGATGCGGTCGACCAGGGCCTGAATGGGCAGCTTGGCGCCCTGGGCCGTTTCGACCATGCGGACGATCTGGGCCAACACCGTCTCGGCGCCGACCTGCTGAGCCTCGAAGCGGAAGGCGCCGGTCGTGTTCAGGGTGCCGCCGACCACCTGGGCGCCCGCGCCCTTTTCGACCGGGATGGGTTCGCCGGTCAGCATGGATTCGTCGAGATACGAGGAACCCTCGGTCACCACGCCGTCGACGGGGACGCGCTCGCCGGGACGGACGACGACGATGTCGCCCGCCTGGACGCTGTCGATCGACACGTCTTGTTCGAAGCCGTCGCGCACGACGCGAGCGGTCTTGGCCTGCATCGACATCAGGCGGCGGATGGCCTGGCTGGTCTGGCCCTTGGCGCGGGCCTCGATCCAGCGGCCGACCAGGATCAGGGTGACGATCACCGCCGCCGCCTCGAAATAGACGTTGGCCGTGCCCTCGGGCAGCAGGGCGGGGGCGAAGGTCGCCACGGTCGAGAAGGCCCAGGCCGCGCTGGCGCCGAGCACCACCAGGGAGTTCATGTCCGGCGCGCGGCGCAGCAGGGCGGGCACGCCCTTGCGGAAGAAGATCAGGCCGGGTCCGAACAGGACGAAGGTGGCGAGGGCAAAGCTGATGATCCGCCAGTTCTGCACGCCGACGGTTTCGGCCAGCCAGTGGTGCATGCCGGGGATGAAGTGCGAACCCATCTCCAGCACGAACAGGGGAAGGGTGGCGATCCCGGCGATCAGGACGGCGCGGCCCAGGTTGCGGATCTCGGCGGCGCGGGCGGCCTGTTCGCGGTCGCCTGCCTCGGCGTCGCCCCGTTCGGGCTGTTCCAGCACATAGCCGGCCTGCTGCACGGCGGCGGCCAGATCGCGGAAGACGACGGCGCCGGACAGCAAGCGCACGTTGGCGCGTTCGGTCGCCAGGTTGACGCTGGCGCTCAGCACGCCGGGCACGGCGGCCAGGGCCTTTTCCACGCGACTGACGCAGCTGGCGCAGGTCATTTCCCGGACCGGATAGACGACTTCTTCCTCCAGCGGCTCATAGCCGGCGGTGCGGATGGCGGCGGCGACTGCGGCGGGCGAGCCATCGGCGTCCATGACCACGTGGGCCCGCTCCGTCGCTAGATTGACGTGCGCCCGATTGACGCGGGGCACAGCGCGAATGGCCTTCTCAACGCGACCGACACAGCTTGCGCAGGTCATGCCGACCACAGGCAGATCAAGGATTCTGGGGGAGGCGGCGGACATGGGCGGAGCCTTTCGTCATTGGAGCCTCTCCTCTCTAAACCTTCCTGTCATGGGAAGGTCAACGCCTGAGCATGATGGTTTATTCAGCCGGTCAGATTGCTTCCAGAAGGATGAGCCGAGACATGACCCAGAGCGTCCTTGATCGCAGGTCCCTGCTGCGCGGCGCCGCCCTGGGAGGCGGCATGCTCGGCCTTCAGGGCCTGCTGCCCGCCTGGGCGCAAACCGGATCGCCGGGCCTGCGCGCCGACCTGCCGACGCTGACGGGGCCGAACATCGACCTGACGGTGGGCCACTCGAACTTCACCGTCGGCGGCCGCACTGGCCACGCCTTCACCGTCAACGGCCTGCTGCCCGCGCCCCTGCTGCGGATGCGCGAGGGGCAGAACGTGCGTCTGTCGGTGACCAACACCCTGGACGAGGACACCTCGATCCACTGGCACGGCCTGCTGCTGCCGTTCCAGATGGACGGCGTGCCGGGGATCAGCTTCCCCGGCATCAAGCCGCGCGAGACCTTCGTCTATGAGTTCCCGATCAAGCAGTCGGGCACGTACTGGTATCACAGCCATTCGGGGATGCAGGAGGCCATGGGCCACTATGGTCCCATCGTCATCGACCCGGCGGGCGTCGATCCGGTCGGTTATGACCGCGAGCATGTTCTGGTCCTGTCGGACTGGAGCTTCCTCCATCCGCACGAAATTCTGGCCAAGCTGAAGAAGAGCCCCGGCTACTTCAACATGCAAAAGACCACCCTGGCCGGCCTGCTGGACGGGTCGGACGGGATGGATCTGGCCGAGCGCCGGATGTGGGCGGGGATGAGGATGGACCCGCGCGACATCCTCGACGTCAACGGCACGACCTATACCTATCTGGTCAACGGCCACGGCCCGGAAGAGAACTGGACGGGCCTGTTCCGCCCCGGCGAGCGGGTGCGTCTGCGCGTCATCAACGCTTCGGCCATGTCGATCTTCAACGTCCGTATCCCCGGTCTGGCGATGACCGTGGTCCAGGCTGACGGCGAGCACGTGCGCCCGATCGAGATCGACGAGTTCCAGATTTCGGTGGCCGAGACCTATGACGTCATCGTCCGCCCGCTTGAGGACCGCGCCTATACCATCGTGTCCGAAGCCATCGACCGTTCGGGCATGGGCCGCGCGACCCTGGCGCCGCGTCTGGGCATGACGGCGGAGGTCCCGCCGCTGCGCAAGGTTCCCAACCTGACCATGGCCGACATGGGCATGGGGGGCATGGATCACGGCTCAATGGCGGGGATGGACCATTCGGCTCATGGTGCAGCGGCGGGAGCCGCCGCCGCCGCGCCGATGGACCACGACGCCATGAGCATGCGCGACCCGAACAAAGCCCCCGCCGACATGGCGGTCGGCGTCGGGGTGGACATGATTTCGCCAGCCCCGGCCAACCGACTGGGCGAACGGCCTCAGGGCCTTCAGGACGTCGATCACCGGGTGCTGGTCTATATCGACCTGCGATCCCTTGAACCCAACAAGGATGCGCGCCCGCCGTCCCGGTCGATGGAAATCCACCTGACCGGCAATATGGAACGGTTCATGTGGGGCTTTGACGGCCGCAAGTTCTCGGAGCTGGTCGAGCCGATCCGCTTCGAGCTGAACGAGCGGGTGCGTGTGACCCTAGTCAACGACACCATGATGGCCCACCCGATCCACCTGCATGGCCACTTCTTCGAGCTGGTCAACGGCCACGACGGCTATCAGCCGCTGAAGCACACGGTGAACGTCGCGCCTGGGGGCAAGGTGACGTTCGACCTGACCGCCAATGCGCCGGGCGACTGGGCCTTCCACTGCCACCTGCTGATGCACATGCACGCGGGGATGTTCAACGTCGTCACGGTTCGTCCGCTGGAAGGAGCCGCCAGATGAGCCGCGCCCTGTTCGCCGCTGTCGCGGTCCTACCCTTGATCCTGGCCGCCGGTTCGGCCGCCCAGAGCCACGGCGGTCATGCCGGTCACGGCGCCCACGTTGCGCCTGCGCGTCCGCCGCAAGCCCGACCCGCCCCCAAGCCCAAGCCGCGCGCAGCTGCGCCTCAGCCGCGCCGCGTCGCGCCTCCGGCTACGGCCCCGGCTCCTGCCGCCGACCCGCACGCCGGCCACGATATGGGCGCCATGCCGATGGCTCCGGCGCAGACTCCTGCTGACCCTCATGCTGGTCATGACATGAGCGGGATGCAGATGCCTCCGGCCCAGGCACCTGCTGATCCTCATGCAGGTCACAACATGGGCCAGACGCCCGCCGCTGATCCTCATGCGGGGCACGACATGTCGGCCATGACCGGCGGCCCGCCGAACATCCCGACCAGCGTGGACGCGATCGGAGGACGCATGGTCGAGACGCCGCCGCCCGCCGCCGCCCGCGCGGCGCCCGCCCATGCGGCGGACCTGCTGTTCGATCCCGCCGTCATGGCGGTGGCGCGCAAGCAGTTGCTGGCCGAGAACGGCGACGTGCGCACCACGGCGGTCCTGATCGACACGCTCGAAGCCAGCTTCGGCGACGGCGAGGAGGGCTACAGCTGGAACGCCCAGGGCTGGACCGGCGGCGACATCAACCGCTTCTGGTGGAAGACCGAGGGCGAGGGCGCGTTCGACGGCAAGCTGCACGACGCCGAGGTCCAGGCCCTCTACAGCCGCGCCGTAGCGCCCTTCTGGGACCTACAGGCCGGTGTGCGCCAGGACTTCCGCCCCGACGGCGACGACACGACCCACCTGACCGTCGGGGTCCAGGGCGTCGCGCCCTACTGGTTCGAGATGAGCGCCGCCGCCTTCCTGTCGACCCAGGGTGATCTGACCGCTCGCGTCGAGGCGGAATACGACCAGCGCATCACCCAGAAATGGATCCTGCAACCGGCGATCGAGGTGGCCTTTTCCGCCAGCGACATCCCCGAGCTGGAGATCGGTTCAGGCCTGACCTCGGTCACGGCAGGGTTGCGCCTGCGCTACGAGATCCGCAAGGAGTTCGCCCCCTATGTCGGGGTCGAGTGGAGCCGTTCGTTTGGCGACACCGCCGATTACGTCAAGGTTCGCGGCGACGACGTGGCTGCGACGAGCTTCGTTGTCGGCATCAAGGCCTGGTTCTAGATCATTGATTTGGAGGCGTCAGCAGGGGCATTGGAGCCTTCTTTGCGGGCGCTCACATTCGCCGGGGATCCCCTGCCGGGCGCGCCGGACTTGACGGCCACCACCTCGCTGAACCACGGGCTGATGCTTGCCAATGGCTGGCGTCTGGGCACACGGCTGTCGGTTTCGCACCACGGCGAGGAGAGTAACCGCTTGAACGCCGCGCCGGGCAATGCCGCCGAGGCCTACACCCTTCAGAACGCGCGCGTGGACCTGCAGGCGGCGGCCAACGGGGCGGTCTTCGCCTATGGTCGCAACATCAGCGACGAGGTCTATTTCCCGGAGCTGAACGGCGCGTCGCGGCTGGTCGGCGCCCCGGCGACCTATGTCGTGGGGCTTCGATACAGCTTCTGATGCTGCGATTGCGCCGCCTCCCGCATGTCAGGGGGCGGCGCAATTTGGTTGAGGTTCGGTCGCGATGGTGAACGGGTCAGCGCGGTTGAAGACCTGCAAGTCCATCGGCGGGGTGGCGGTCTCCCAGGCCTTTCACATGTCGATCCCCGCCGCCCTCTGTGTAGTTTGACACTACCTTCTTATGCCGCCGCCCAGTATCGGTCAGAGATGGGTCTTGAAGAAGCGGATCATTTCGCGGTTCAGGGTCTCGTGAAACAGGGCGCGGTCGAAGCCTGGGGTGGGAGCGCAGATCATGGGGGCGTTGGCGGCCAGTTCCGGCGGGCAGGGCGGCATGAAGTCGAAATGGCCGGCGCCGTCGATACGCTTGTACTCAGGCGGGCGCGGCAGGGCGTCGCGCACCGGCTCGGCGTAGAAGGGCGAGGGCAGGATCTGGTCGGCCCCAGCCTGCCATAGCTGGATCGGCTGGGTCACCTTGGCCAGGCCTTCTCGGGTGAAGGTGAAGCCCAGGGCCGGGGCGGCGACGACCAGGGCCTTGAGGCGGGCGTCGTGCGGCAGGCGCGGCGCGCCCTGGCCATTGTTCATCGTCTCTGAGTAGCGGCCCACGAGGCGGCAATCATAGAAGGCCGGGTTGGCTCGGCAGTGATCGACCAGTCGCATCAGGTCGGGATTGCCGCCCGCCGCCGCCAGCACGGTGAAGCCGCCGGCGGAGAAGCCGAAGGCCCCGATCCGCTCTGCGTCGATCCCGGCCTTGCCTTCCCATTGGCCCAGCATGTGGTCGATCAGCACCGATAGCTGGCGGCCGCGGCCGACGACATCGGTGGCGCGGCTCTGGTCGCGCCAGTTGTCGCCGGTGTGGGTCAACGTCGCGACAACGAAACCGGCCCTAGCCAGGGCCTGGACCGTGTCGCGGTGACTGCGGAAATCGCCGCCGTTGCCATGGGAGACGACGATCAGCGGGCGCGGCGCCGTGGCCGTTTCGGCTGGATACCAGACCCCCGCCTCGATGGCAGGTTGATCGCCGTCGCTCACGGTCAGGCGAGAATAGGCCACGCCGTCGCGGATCGTCGGACCGGCTTGCGCGGTCGGCTGCGGAACGGCCTGAGGCAGGCTTGGCGTGGCGGCTGTGGCGCCGGGGGCCAGCAGGATGGAGGCGGCGGCGATCAGGGCGGCGGTGGACATTCGAACGAGCTTTCTAAGCGGCAGGTGATGAGGCTGTGTGAGGCCGCTACCTGTCGTCGCGCCAGCTGAGATGGGCGAACGGGCGAACGGGTTCGTGGTCGGGCGAACGGCTGCAATCGCCCGCAACGCTTGCTAGGGTGGGGGATGGAATCGACGTGGCTGAAAGACAGGCGGTGGCGTGCGGCGGCGACGGGGTTCGCCGTCTCGACCGTCGTGGGCCTGACCCTGGGTGCGATTGGTCCGTTCGGCAGTTATCTGACTGGAACCCTGCCGGTGCGCACGGCCTATTGGGTGGTCTGTCTGTGGGGCGGATGGCTGGCCTTCGGCGTCAGCCTGCCGATCCTGACGCGGTGGGCGAACGGTCGGGGCGTTTCGGCCTGGCTGTGGACGCCGCCGGCCATCGCGGTTCTGACCCTTTTGCCCGCCGTGCTCAGCCGGGTTCTGGCGGTCAGGCTGTGGCCCGTGGTCGGTCAGGTCGGCTGGCTGGAATGGTATGGTCAGGGCCTGGTGATCAGCACCCTGGCGACCCTGGGCATGCTGTGGGCCACGCGATCGCGAGAGGCCGTCCCCGCAGGACCCGACACGTCGTCCGCCGACCCGCGTGACCGGCTGCCGCCCCGGCTTGGGCGGACCGTGCTGTGCCTGCAGATGGAGGATCACTATGTCCGGGTTCATACGCCGCAGGGTTCAGCCCTGGTGTTGATGTCCCTGTCCCAGGCCATGGCGGGTCTGAAGGACGTGGAGGGCGTGCAGACCCACCGCTCGTGGTGGGTGGCGCGTGCGGCCATCGCCGGCGTGGTCGAGGACGGTCGCAAGCTGCGGCTGCGTCTGACCGGCGGTCTGGAGGCGCCCGTCTCGCGCGCGCGGATCGGAGCCTTGCGCGAAGAGGGCTGGCTGGCGGCGGCTCCCGCGAGTTGATCTGTGCTGGCGGGCCGGGCGAGATCCAGAATCCGACGGTGTCCGCGATCCGATCGCTTCGTCAATAGACCTAGTTGTCCAGCCCCGGATGCAAGCTTGGGGCGATCTCGTCAGACAATTAAGAGAGGGGGCAAGCAAAGCCTGCCCCCTCCTTGGCCCTCTCAGAGATTCAGAAGCTGAACCGGAAACCGCCGTAGAAGCGCCGGCCCAGACCGTCGTAGACGTCGGGGAAGGTGGTCCAGCCCGTGGCCTGACCGATGTCGCCGTTGGTGCCGGCGACGAACATGTATTCGTCGAACAGGTTATCGACGCCGGCGTAGATGCTGGTTCGCTCGTTCAGATCGTAGCGGACCTGGGCGTTGACGAAGGTCATCGAGGGCAGCAGGGATTCCAGATCGGCGTCAAAGAAGCCCACGTCCGCCTCTCCGACATATTGCACGCCCATCGTCACCTGCAGCGGGCCGCGCGCGTAGAGCAGGTTCAGCACTGCTTCATGGTCAGGCGCTCCGACCGTGCCGGAGAAGGTCTGCGGCGCCGCGCCGGGGAAGGCCGTCGAATTGAAGTCGATGAGGTGGCTGTAGGTCAGGGAGGCCGAAAGGCTGCCCAGGTCCATCGACGGCGCCGAGAAGGCGTCATTGAGGGGCAGGCTGTAGCTGGCCTTGAGGTCCAGGCCTTCGACATTGATCTCGGCCAGGTTCAGGTTGCGGATGTTGACGTATTGCAGGGCCCCGACCGAGGCGCCGCCGCTGAAGCGCTGGATGCCGCCGCAGAAGGGCGAGGTGGGGTCGAACGACGCGGCGTTCTCGTAGCAGCGATCGACCGAAACCTGACGGCCGTAGGTGCCGACGCCGTCCTCGATCGAGATGTCATAGTAGTCGGCCGACACCGACAGGCGCGACCACCAGTCGTTCCAGCGCGGGTTGAACAACAGGCCGATGGTGAAGGTCTTGGACGTTTCCGGCGTCAGGTCCGGGTTGCCGGTGTTGAACCCCGACACGCCCTGGAACTCGGGCTGGGTCAGGGCGAAGCCGCCGTCGCGCGCGACACGAGCGGCGATCGCTGAGTCCAGCATGCAGGCCTGAGCCACGGCGTCGCCGATGGTCGAGGCGTCGACGCCGCTGTTCAGCACGACATCCGGATCGGCGATGTTGGAGCGGGTGTTGAGGAAGGCCGCCTGACCGCCGATGAGGGTCACGCCTTCGCAGGGATCTCCGACCTGTGGGAAGGTCTGGGAGCCGGGGTTGAACAGTTCGTTGATGTTGGGCGCTCGCACGGCGACCGCATACTGCGAGCGCAGCTTGAGCCAACTGGTGGACAGGTATTCAACCGAAGCGGCCCAGGCGGTGGTCGATCCGACAGTGCTGTAGTCGGACACGCGGCCGGCCAGGTTCAGGTCCAGGGCCTGGACGTAGGGCAGGTCGGCCAGAAGCGGGATGCGTAGTTCGGCGAAGGCTTCGCGGACGTTGAAGGCACCGCGCGTCTCGGGCGTGATATTGCCGGTGGCCAGGCCGAGCTGGGTCAGAGGGTCGGGCGTCGAGCGCGCCGATTCTTCACGATACTCGCCGCCGATGACAAAGCCGATGTCGCCGGCCGGAGATACGTTCGGCAGCGAGCCGCTGACGAAACCATTGACGATGTACTGCTCCTGGAAGGCGTCCAGCCCGGTCGCGGCGGTGAAGTAGGTCGCCGCCTCCTCGGAGATGCCGCCTTCCTCGAAGATGAAGATCGGACGGCAGCCCTGGGCGCGGGCGGCGGAGTCGCGGCAGACGGTTACGCCGTCGATCACAACCGCGTCCAGCGCCTGACGGAAGCGCCCGGTCATGACGTCGCCGTTCGAGCGTTGGTCATAGTCTGAACGACCGTAGTTCAGGCTGAGCTCGTAGCTGAGATTCTGGGTCAGATCGCCTTCGAAGCCGGCGACGAGGCGGGCCATCGAACGCTCGGACTCATTGCCGCGATTGCCCACATCGCTGATGCGGCGGCGGAAGCCGACCACCAGGTCTTCGTCGGCGATCCCCGGATGCTGGGCGCGCACAGCGGCGGCCAGAGCCGTCGGCACGATGGCGCTGGTGATTGGCACGCCGTAACGGCACTCGTTGTCGCCATCGCCGTCGAAGTCGCGGCAATCGGGCAACTGATCAATGCCGAACTGGTCCTGGTAGATGGCTTCAGAGCCCACCGGGTTGCCCTCGATCTCGCTCGAGGTTCGGCCGTGGAAGACCGACATCTCCGAGAAGAAGCGGTGATTGTCGTTGAAGTCGTAGGTCGCCTGTCCGTTGAAGCGGATCTGTTCCTCGGGAACATAGAGCTGACGCTCGGCGGACCGGTTATAGCCGAAGCCGGCGTTGGTGTAGGGCACGACCGCCCCGGCGTCATTGACTACGCGGGTCAGGTTGCCGGCGCCGACGCGAGGGACCAGGGCCGTGCCGCGCGGGATGAAGGACGAAAAGACGCCGACGGTCTGCTGACGTGCGGTGGTCGCGGCGGCGTCGATGCACATGTCGCGGTCGCAACGGTCTCGGCCATAGACCGAGCCGGTCCGCCGCCAGCCCAGCGAGCCGACGAAGTTGCCGCGATCATCTGAGAAGTTGGAGCCGAACTTCAGGCCGATCTTGTAGTTTTCATTATCGCCGCGTTCGGTGATCCCGCCCTGGGTCGACAGTTCCAGGCCCTCGAAATCCTTCTGCGTGATGATGTTGATCACCCCCGCCAGGGCGTCCGAGCCATAGACGGCCGAAGCCGCCCCCGTCACCACGTCGATACGGTCCACGAAGTCGGTGGGGATGGTGTTGAAGTCGACAATCTGGCTGCCGACGATGCCGGCGACATGACGGCGGCCGTTGACCAGCACCAGGGTCCGGTTCTCTCCCAGGTTCCGCAGGTCGACGGTAGTGACGCCGTTGTTGGCGGTCGAGAAGGTCGTCGTGGTCGGAGTGAAGGTCGAGACGCCGGCTTCCGGCAGGGTGCGCAGGATGTCCCCGGTGTTCATCTGGCCTGTGGCCTCGATCTGCTGGGCGGTGATCACCGACACCGGAACGGGCGAGTCCTGGTTGGGGCGCGCGATCCGCGAGCCGGTGACGACAACCTCTTCCAGGGCCGTGGGTTCGTCGGCGCTGGCGGGGGTATCGGCTATCTGGGCCATGACGGGCAAGGCTGAAGCCAGCGCGCCGCCGACAATGGTGGTGGCCAGCAGTCGCCGGCGGAACAGGTGATTTCGCAAGATGGTTTCCCTCCCGACGCGCCTGTGTGGGCGCGTATTCGTGTAAGAATATTCCCATGTCGCTAGACTGGACAGGGAATGACCGGACACTACTTATGAGGAGGCGTGCAACAACATCTATAGCCTGGACATTTAGAGAATGTCCTGTTCTAGGATCAAATTGAACACATGAAAACTAATTGCATGATCGCAAGTATATTTGCGATCATATTCAGGATTGGCGCCACGGGCGAACCTTCATGGCCAGGGTGACGCGATCAATGTGGCTGGGGCCGACCAGGATCTCCCTTCCATCGGTGAGGGTGAGGACCAGCTTGCGGCCGCTTCGGCGGCGCATCCCGCGCACGAAGCTCAGGTTGACGATGACCGACCTGTGACACCTGACGAACCGTGCGGGATCGATCCTCTGCTCCAGCGCGCTGATGGTGTCGCGCACGAGATGGGCGACGCCGCCGGCGTGAAGCTCGACATAATCGCCCTGGGCGAGGATGTGATCGACCTCCTCCAGAGGTTGACGGTGAAGACCGTCCGACCGCCGGACCCAGATCTCGGTCTCGTATGCGGAGGGCCCGGACGCCTGCTGTAAAGAGACGACGAGGGTCTGAAGCTCGGCGAAGCGTTGGTCGGAGTGACGCGCCTCCAGCCGCCCTTTCGCGCGCCTTATCGCCGCGCGCAGGCGTTCGAAATCGAAGGGCTTGGTCAGGTAGTCGGCCGCATCCAGTTCGAAGGCCTGGACGGCGTGGTGAGTGAAGGCGGTGACGAAGATGACCTCGGGGAGAGGATCGGTCGGGCGCAGCCGCGCCGCCACGGCTAGGGGTTCATCGTCGGCGATCAGGACCTTCACGCCACGACCTCGAACGGCAATTCCAGATCGACCCGCCATCCGCCGTCCGGGTCGGGCCCGTACGCCAAGGAGGCGGCGGGGCCATAGATGAGCGCCAGACGGCGGCCCGCATTCTCCAGGCTGCGACCAAGGCCTTCCTGACCTGGAGACGACGCCGCCAAGCTGTCGTCGCAAACCCAGAGATGCAGCCGGTCGCCCAGGCGGCGGGCGCCGACCTCCAACGTCACGGGTTCAATCGACCGCGCCAGCCCGTGCTTGACGGCGTTTTCGACGAAGGGCTGGAGGATGAGGCCAGGCACCATGGCGGGCGCCGTCTGCGGTTCCACCACAAGCCGCCGACGGAGGCGGTCCGGAAATCGAATCTCCTCGATATCAAGATAGCGGCCCTGACCCTCGAGCTCAGTGTCCAGTCTCACCAGTTCCCGGGGCGCCGCCGCCAGGGTATGTTTGAGGAAGGCGGACAGGCGCATCAGGACATCGTCCGCCTCGCGGGTGCGGCCCTGACCGATGAGGCTGGAGACTGCGTTCAGGGCGTTGAAAAGGAAGTGCGGCTGGATCTGCAGCCGGAGGGCTGAAAGCTGCGCCTGCTGGGCGGCAGCCTGGGCTTGGCTGGTGCGGACCTGCTGACGACGCAGGTTGTCGCCGGCGACCATGACGGCGCAAAGGGCGGCCCAGGTCATGATAGGGTAGAGGAAGGAAAGATATGTCGAGACGAACTTGCGCGGATCGAGGAAACGCTCGCCCGCCAGTTCGTGGTATTCGGTCAGGCTCCAGAAATAGACGGCGTTCAGCGTGGTGTGGATGAGGCAGACGCCTAGCCCCATGATCGCCGCGCGCCAGAACCAGGCCAAGGCCCGCGTCTCGCTCAGACGCCGCAGCATCAGCCACATGCCCAGGGTCAGGGTGATCCCCGTCAGAAGACTGGCCGTTCTGGCCAGGCCGACGCCGGCGAGCTGGTTGAACGCGTTCGGCGAGATGATCCCCCGAGCGGCGAGCTGCAGGGCGTTGAGCGTCCAGAAGACAATGGTCAGAACGACGACCATGCGGTCCAGGCTGTTAAAGCCGCGCGGCCGATTCCCCTCGTCGTCCAGCTCGTCGTTATCGATCATCAGCACCCCCTCACTGCACCAAAGCACTACCTGTCGCTCTATCGCAAAGCCTGATCGATGAAGCGGTGGGTTAGCGCGACGAAATCGCGACGTTCCCGGACAGACTTGGGGGTCATGTGGAGGGGACAAAGAACATGAACGACGCCGACCATGCCGCAGATCTTCTCCTTGCCGCCCTGGCCGAGGTTGAGCGCGTCGCGCCAGGCCTTACCCTGGGGCAGTTGACCATGCTTCTGCACGTGGTCCGCCGAGAAGGGGTTCGCATTTCCGACCTCTCCCGTCTCGGCGGGTGGAGCGAATCGCGCGTCTCACGCGGCGTACGGGCGATGACGATGGCAGGAGAACCGGGCTCCTTGCCCCCGGCCTATGGCCTGGTTGAGATTTTGAGAGGCGGCGACGCCCGGGCCAGACACCTGGTCCCGACGACCCTCGGAGCGGCTCTGGCGAAATCCCTGATTGGCGAAGGTCTGGGGTTCAGGCTCGTGGCCATGTCGCCTGAGGCGGCGCGGCGCGCGGCGCCAACCGGGGACGGCGATCAGCAAAGCGAATGTCGATCCTTTTGAAGTCAGCCTGCAACCTTGAGAGGACGCGGCGGATTTCTCCCTCCTGCGCCTGGGCGCAAAAATAGTCTTCGGCGTCGAATTCGACGGTTATGACCGCCTTGCGTCGTACAGGGCGCGGCTCCGGCCGGACCTTCGCGTCCGGACGGTTCGAAGCCGCCCGTGCGTTGTCGGCTTCAGCCTGTGAAACTCGATCCAGGCGCCTCATGTTCTGATCAGGGGGGCGTCGAAGCGATAGCCGCGGCCCCAAATGTTTTGAATAGGAAGCTCGAGGCCTGTGTTGCGGCGGACCTTGCGCCTCAGGCGGCTGATCGCCGTGCGAACGTCCCCTCTCGGATAGTCGTGATCGAGAATGAGACCTTCAAAGCTCTCTGCGAAGGCCGCCAGAATGGCTTCGTCTCCGCTGGACAGGTCTAGCCGCCGCCCCTCGGGCGAGACCAAGGCGCAAAACGCCGAGTTCAGCCGCCAGGCGCCGTCCTGGGGGGGGCGCTCGATCATCCTTTTCATCCTGTTCGATCCGACGTCGGCGCATCAAGCCATGAAGGCGCGTCAGCACTTCGCGCTCGGTCGCCTCCTCACCCACGAGATCGTCGGCGCCCATCTCCAGGGCGAGGACGCGCTCAAGGGACTCGCCCGACCGAGCGATAACGAGCAGGGGAGGGGCATTCAGATCCGTCATCCGACGTATGGCGGCCAAAGCGGTCGAATCCGGAAGGCAGGTGATCAGCACGACCGCGTCAAAGCCTTCTGTTTCAGGCCGGTCGGTTGTGACCGTCCTCGCCAAAGGCGCGTCGTGAACCGAAAGGCCCTGTTGATCGAGGTAGACCGCCAGATCGCGGTCGTCGCCATCACTTAGATCGACCAGCAAAATGGTCGGGCGTCGGGTTCTCGTTGAAGTGCGGCCGCCGGGGCGGGCACGCGCGGCGGCGATGCTGACCAGGCTCATGCCAGGCTGGCGGGCCGCTGGCCGACCCGAACGCCATTGAAGCGGGCGGCGGGACGGTTGAGTTGGGCGGTGCTAAGCGTCATGATGGGAACCCTTGTTCGCCTCGACAGAGTAGCGCCTGGCGGGGTTCTTGATCCCGCCCAGGGTTGAGGCGAGCGCATACAGATCCGATTGGTCGCAGCAATCGCCGACTTGGCCGCCGCTTTTCTCCCTGGAGGCGCGGCACCATGCACGGCGAGGACATTGAGGATGAGGGCTTTTCCAATGCCTTTGCCGTCTGGGCGCTGCGCCCGAAAGCGGCACACGCGCGCAATGGCAATGGCAATGGCTAGGCCGCTGGTGTTGCGCGTGAGAGCGATCGCCGATGAACGCGACGTCCTTATCAGCTCGGTCAGCCGCTGCGGCTTGTCTGATGCGAAAGATATCCCTTGGGCGTATTCGACCAGTCACAAATGTCCTGTCCCGGTATTCAATAGCCCAGTGAGCGCCTAAGATATATTATGCGAAGGGAGCGCCAGTTCGATAGTGTTGCACCACTCCATGCAACATAGCTCGATGCCCCGCTGCGCAGCCAAGCTTCCCTAGGCCTTAGCCGGGCCTTACTGCTCCGATCCAAGCGGACTGCCTCGCTACTGCTCCACGATATGGATTGATGTCCTTAAGGGGCATTTGGCTCCCTCCACACGAGACAAGTACGTCAGCGCTGCTCGAGCTCTCTATCGACAAGCCGAGAGCATGGTGCCTCCAATAGACCTTGACGCAGCGCTCATGGCTCCAAATTTTCCTGAAATTGAAGCCATTCTTTCAGCTAATTGCTCACGCGCCAAGCCGACCATGATCTACGGCGTTGGAAATTGTCCTGTAGTTTTGTCTTTTCGATCCTGAAAATATAGTCGGATCCGACAGCCAAGACATGGCGCAGCGCTTGCGCTTCATGCGTCAACGATTTTCGCAAATCAGCGTGCGACCACGGATTCCGTCAAGTGGAGTTCGGGCTATTCCGGCGCTAGCCCTGGAAGATCTCTACGACGTCTTTCACCCAGAGAGTGATCGAAATCCCTTTTTCGACCCGACACTCGGGGGCGGGGCCAAGGCGGCAGTAGAGCCTGGGGTCACCGCTGGATGAAAACTCGGAGGAACGTCAGAGATGGCGTCAAACTCCGCGGTAGGGGTTTGACAGTTCATGTCGCAACAGCACAACCTGATGATGCGCCTAGTTGTCTGGAGGTTCCTGTGCTTCGTATGTCGTTCGCCCGTGGGAATGTCGCCGGTCGGCTTCGTATACTCGCCTTGACGTTCGTCGTTCTGGTGATCGCAGCTCCATCGTACGCCCAGAACGCTGTTGGTCATCTCAGGAACCCTGATTTTGAACTGGCCCCCATGTCGGGCCTGGACGACTGGCGCGCCATTCCCGTCAACCTCGATGTGATCGCGGATACACAAGACCCTTACGAAGGCAGGTCCAGTTACAGGATCGCACGTAGCGGGGCACCAACGGGCTTTTCGGCGTTGGCTCAGGCGCTTGATGCCGCACCCTTCAGGGGTCAAGTGGTCCGCTTCCGCGCTGCGGTCAGGACAGGCGCCGGCACCGGAGGCGGTGGGGCGGGACTATGGTTCCGTGTCGATAGGTTAGGCGGGAGCCCCGGATTCTTCGACAACATGAGCGATCGGCCGATCCGATCCGGCGACTGGAGCATCTACGAGATTGTTGGTCCCGTCGCACACGACGCGACCAAACTGACTGTCGGACTTCTACTGCATGGCACAGGCTCGGCATGGATTGACGCGTCTAGCCTTCAGATTGTGGGCGAGATTCCCAGTGACGTGGATGATGGCGCAGCGCCGACACGCTCCGGACTCCGCAATCTCGCAGCCTTCACCAAGCTCTACGGTTATGTTCGCTGGTTTTCGCCCCTGTCAGAGCCGGACGATCCTCGTTGGGCAGCAATCGCAGCCCAGGGCGCGGTTGAGGCGGAAACTGCCGAATCCGAAAGGCAGTTGATCGACGTTCTGGAAAAATGGTTCAGGCCGCTGGCGCCTGGCCTGACGTTCGCAGGATCAAACCAAGGCACGTCACAAACCGGATCCACGGACGGAAATTTCGTGCGCTGGCGACATACAGGCGTGAAGTTCTCCAGCTCAGTCTATCAGAGTGAACGGGTATCAACCGGTCAGTCGGCCGTCTGGACATCGGAACTCGCCGAGGGCCTTGTCATCTCGATGCCGCTCACAGCGCGCGCCGCCGACGTCAAACCTTCCCGAACCGCCCCTCTCCCCTCTACATCGACCTCGCTCGGATCTCAGGGTCGGGCGAGGCGCCTGGGCGCGGTGGTTATCGCATGGAACGTCTTTCGTCACTTCTATCCCGGCTTCGAAGATGAAGGCGCGGCGTGGGAAGCTGCCCTGCAGGACCGCCTCGCCGCTGGTGCGACGGAGGTGGACCCGGCGAGCTTCCGTAATGTGCTCAGACGGATGGTTGCAGACCTGCACGATGGACATGGGGATGTCAGCCTCCGACCCGAAACGCATCGGCTGCCGCTGGTCTGGCAGCCCATAGAGGGAGAGCTGGTGATAACCGGCCTTGCTGGTGAAGCGTCGTCCGGTCTCACCGTCGGCGACGTTGTACTTTCGGTGGACGGAACACCCACGGCAAGCGCACTGGATGCGACGGTTCCTTATGTATCAGCCTCCACCCCCGCTTTCCGCCAGTGGCGAGCTGCGGAAGACATGCTGTGGCGAGCAGACGACGCAGCGGTGCAATTGCGTCTGCGTTCTATCGACGGGACGGAACGTGATCAGGAGGTTTTACCATCTCCATCCGCCCAGATTCCTCATATTGATCGCGAGACTCGCCCTGCCCCGATCACCTGGTTTCCGGTCGGCGCGTGGTATTTCGATCTGACACGGCTCGATGACAACGCCTTGCAGAACGGTTTGAGACAAGTTGAGCCCGGTCAACCCGTGGTTTTTGACCTGCGGGGCTACCCGCGTGATATCCGGCCTGCGTTTCTGGGGCGCTTCACAGACCATGTGATCCAAACGCCTCCATTTCGCGTTCCAGTGCATATGCTGCCTGATGGACACGATCGCGACTGGAACTCTGTCGGATGGTCAGTCGCACCGCAGGCTCCCAATCTGGGATCACGGGTCGCCTTCCTCACCGACACGCGAGCAATCAGCTACTCGGAGACGTTGCTGGCGATGGTCCGGGGCAACGGGCTGGCCGACATCGTCGGAGAGCCTACGGCGGGGACAAACGGCAACTCCAATACCTTCGTCGTCCCGGGCGGCTACGCCCTGACCTGGACCGGAATGGAGGTTCTGAACCATGATGGGTCTGACCTCAGCGGTCACGGCGTGCAGCCGACCGTCCCAGCCTCGCGCACAATCGCCGGGGTGTCCGCCGGTCGCGACGAGATCCTCCAGCGCGGCCTCGAAAATGTCGCTGGTGCTCGTCCCTGAAACAGAGAGCGTTCGACCCCCACGACATTTAACCGCACCGCAAAGGCGTTCCAGCCTCCAGTGACAACTTGTCGGCACAACAATTGAACGTTGTGAAGCGGCCACTCTTGTATCGTCGTTCGGTCGAGTGCCGCGGGCATCAATGGCGATGGCCCGCTCGACGACCGCCTGTTCGCCGGATCCATCGCCGACAATATCACCCTGTTCAGTCCTGAAGCGGACGAAGCCCTCATGCGACAGGTCGCGAACCAGGCCGGGATCGACCGGGAGATCAGTCTGATGCTGACGTGCCCCTGAGAATTTCCTCCACGCGGAGCTAGAGTCCGGCCCTTGAAAGGACGGACGGAATGAAACGAGCGA
>MCHG01000015.1_pt1 | contig 201542 bp, 197 predicted proteins | sample 787351 | NCBI WGS metagenome assembly MCHG01 (sample SAMN05430296, study PRJNA330682) | permafrost metagenome | biome: Cold desert; feature: permafrost; material: soil; isolation source: enrichment culture inoculated with soil incubated with H2/CO2 at 20 degrees... ... | reverse complement strand
TAGAAGAAATCCAGTGTTTATGCGGCTTTAGATGCTGTTAGTGTCGAATCCTCGTTAGGGGTTCTCGGGAATGCAGGATTAATGTCTTGAGGGATGGCTATTCCTTCGATGACCCTGCGAATCTCACCGCTAAGTTCACTGACTTTATCCCGGTCTTCCACCTTTAGAAGCGATGACTGATCAATCAATTTGTTGATCGACGACGTTTCCCCAATGATTTTTTAAAGGCTTCAGTAGAAATACAAAAGCAATCCGGTACGCGTATTCCTTCAATCTTAGAAAGTTCTCCAAGGTTCGCAGCCTTTACCCCCAACAACCATGAGTTTAGTTTTTCCAATATCCTGAAAACCAAGCACAATGGAACTCATACGTTTTCCTCCTCCTCTAAGGCTTCTTCTCCTGCATTTAGTATTGTTTCTGGAATCATATATATTGCTCTAGATTCCATAATAATACCCCTCCAAAAAATCGAATTAACGTGCTATTGCATTATAGCAGTAGCAAATGGGAAGAAATAGTCTATTTTTACAATTTCTTATATGTTATAATTAAGGCAAGAAGGATACAATTTTCAAAGAAGTAAACCTAAAAGACACTAACCCGATGCCAAGGTACATTCCTTAAGCAATGTAAATTTCTACAATTAGCCTCTAATTATTTGGAGATAGTTGTGAATTTGAATTTGCACCTTATAATGGAATCCGTTAGCATTGCTATACTGGGTTCACTTTGGAGTAGAAAACTAAAAAACGTATGGTAAATCGCTCATTTTTAGAAGTTTTTTAACACTGGAAATGTAGTTAGTTTAGCAGAAAAACCACGGTTTCAACCGTGGTTTTTTCGTTAAAGCTCAGGAACTCATTAAGATAAGCAATTTTTCCTTCTGGTAATTGGACGTGGAAGTTCTCGCTCAAATCCTTCCGGTCAGTTGATGGTAGGAACTTCGGATTTCTCATTGACTCGGGAAAGGGACTAAGAAAAGAAAAGTGACCTACATTTGCAATCTGACTGAAAATAACCGGTGATTCATCCGGAAATATGCTTTGGTCTCAAAATAAGATTTTCTTTGGTGTTTTCCAATTTATTATCATTCCTGTTGTTTCTGTAATGCTGCTCTACCATCGCCACAATAAAGCCATTTTTTTGCAAGATGCGTGCTAATTGTTCGATAAAGTTAGCGGCTCTATTTATGAATTTATGTTATAACGCCTTATCCAGTATTAGACAATCCTTAACTAAAACGCATAACTCTACGGAGCGTTTATTGAAAAGTCCCAGTTCATTCATTACTATATATACAGGGAGGCTACGACAATGCAAACAATAAATGTTGGTAACATCATTCGTAAATTGCGTACAGAAAGAGGAATGACGCAAAAACACCTTGCAGATAAAATGAATATCAGCGATAAAACCGTTTTTAAATGGGAACGGGGTTTAGGTTGTACTGTTGATGATATCAAACTGTGGCTTTCCTGATAGAGATGAATTTCAAGTCGTTTCTCTTTGGATAAAGAGAGTAGCACAAAAAATGCACATGGAATTAATCGGGGAGCTTTACGCTACACAAGGAAAATTGCTGACTTCACCTCCAGAAGGATTACAATCTGCAATATCTAATTATCTGTTGCTTCTGGAAAAGGCAGGTAGGGAAATTGCTACCAATATGAACCTATCAGAGTTAACTGGAAAGCAACTCTTACAAAACTTTATTTAGAGATAAATATTACGGATCATTCTTATTTGGAATTTTCTTGTCACTTGAACTTCACAAAATCCATACACCCGCAACAATTGACTTGGTCATTAACTTCCAACTATCCATAGCGAATTATCCGAAGTTAGGGGACGAAAAAAGAACTCCTAAAGGGAGCTTAAGTGTGTTAGACCGTATACCTTGGATGATCCGATTTCCCTAACTTTGGATAATTCAGATAGCACGAAACCGCGATGATCAGTGAAGACTTCTATGGGGATTGAATTCCTAATCTCTTGGTAATTTTAAGGACTTTGATTTAAAACATTACACAATATGTATCTTTAACTTTCAAAAATACTGATTTCAGACATAGGGTCCCCCTCCCCATAAAGGGCAATTTTTTAAACATATGCAGTTCGGATAGTAATAGGGGGAGATTTACCTAGACTCATACATCGTCTAGGTTCTTCTGATCCGCAGTTGGGGCATTTATTCAAGTCTTTTCCTATGAGTTTCTGGATAAGTTGGAGGGTTGAAGACTTCTCCCTCATAAATAAAGGCGTATGGGTAAGTTGTTTACAAAGCTTGAGCTTAGTGGTCTTGTTGCGATTGCCAAGCAAACCATAGTGTCTAATTTTCATAAAGCCACTCGGTAAGATATGAATAAAAAATCTGCGAATAAACTCTTCAGCGGAAAGAGTCATCACTTTTTGTTTGCTGTTGTCTTTGTAGTCCCGCCATTTGAAGGAAACCGTATCTTTTTCAATGTTCATGATGCGCTTATTTGATATAGCCACCCGGTGAGTATAACGACCTAGATATTCAACAACACAAGCTGCGGTTTTAAACGGCGGTTTGCAGTAAACGATCCACTCTTTGTTATAGAGAGAGGATAGCAGATTTTCGAATTCCTTATCGTCTGCAAGATGTGCTTGGCTACCGTGGAATTCTAGCTTGTTTAGTCTATAGAGTTGTTTAAGGTGATACAGGAATTTGCCCCTGAACTTTCGGGACAGAACTTTAACCGGAATGAAGAATTTTTTTCTGCTGTTTACCCATTTTCCGATGGAGGTTAATCCGCCGCCGGGGACAATACAGTGTATATGCGGATGGTGGATAAGGTTTTGTCCCCACGTATGAAGGACAGAGCTAAAACCAATCTTTGCACCGAGATATTTTTTGTCAGAACTTAATTCGCTAAGAGTTTCTGCAACAACCTTAAACAAAAGGTTATATATTGTTTTTTGATTTTGGTAGGTTACTGAATTGAGAGTATCGGGAATGGTAAATACCACATGGAACTAGCCAATGTCGAGCAAATTATTTTTCTGGTTTTCTATCCAACGCTCTTTGGCAAGAGCCTGGCATTTTGGGCAGTGTCTATTACGACAAGAGTTGTAAGCAATTCGCGTATTCCCACAACTGTCACAAACTTCTTTATGCCCACCTAATTGTGATGTTCTGCATTTTTGAATAGAAGACATTGCTTTATGTTGATCAATCGTTAGCTTGTGATGGGTTCGATAGCCTTCGCCATATCTCTGGAAGATATCTTGTACCTCAGCCATTGGGTTTGTCCAGTTTAGTCATCTGGTCAAGGGGACTTATTACGTTGAGTGATTCAATCTTTACTAAATGCAGGTAGAAGCAAGTTGCGGTGATATCTGTGTGTCCGAGCATCTGCTTGATGCGAAAAATATCTGTTCCAGACTCCAGTAAATGGGTGGCGAAGCTATGCCGAATACTGTGAACTGTCACGTTTTTATTGATCTTAGCTTTAGTGGCATATTTATGAAATAGATTTTGAACAGCTTTGGTCGTAAGGTGTGTGCCGGTATTATTCCTGCTGTTAAATAGCCATTCTTTAGGGTGATAAGCATGCCAGTAAGTTCTGAGTATATCCAGATTTGTTTGTGAAAGGATAGCATATCGATCTTTACTGCCTTTAGCATTGCGAATAAACAACTGCATTTTTTTGCTGTCAATATCAGAAACTTTTAGAGCGGCCACTTCACTGATGCGAAGCCCTGCACCATAGAGAGTCATAAGAATACACTTATCTCGCAAGTTATCGCAGGCATCAAAAAGGGATTGGAGTTCTTCTTGGGTAAAGATAGCGGGGAGTTTACGATGTTTACGGTGACGAGGGATTTTCTTTATTGCTAAATTAATATCAAAGGTAATACCATACAAAAAGCGAAGGGCGCTGTTGTAGGTGTTTACCGATCCGGAAGCTAGCTTTTTTTCTTTGGTGAGATAGTGGAGAAACTGTCTTATATCCTCTATGTCTAGCTCGGTTGCAGGTTTATTGAAGTGATCCTGAAAACATTTTACTCTGGAATAGTATTCATCTTGGGTATTCTTGCTTAATCCTCGAAGTTCCACATCGAACACTAGCTTGGCTAAAACCTCATCCTTTGTCATAAAACAACACATCTCCTTTAGAATAAAATTTCTAATATTCTACCCAAGATGTGTAATGGAGAGTAATAGCCTACTGCGATATTCGGTTATACAGCAAAAAAACGCGTTCCGGAAACCACCGCGCCAGCGGTTTAGTGCTATCCTACTTTTATGCCTCTACCCAGATTGGTTATAACTTCGGATTATTGTAAACTCCTTACCAAATTATTCTGATGGATGAGCATCTACGAAGCCAGAATGTAACTCCAAAATGTCGTGTTATAGCGCAATGGCGGCGATTCATCACGCTAAGAGTTGCCGGCATTGACAGTAATTGCTCAAAAAACAATAACCGCCAGAGGCGGTAAACGGATAGATGATAATTCATCGACATTGGCGTTAGTTAGGTTACCGCCTAAGAGCGCAATTTGCTACACGTTAATCTTCTACACCCTTCTACACCTTCACCGTCTTCTTCATCACAAACCCCGGCAACGATTCCTTCATCTTCCAAACAATGCTGATCGTGATGAGCTATAATAAGTTGAGTCGGTGTCAGGCAACCCCACTCTTGATACTATATCCATCCTTTAACAAACAGACAAGTTCCTGTCCCCTTGTCTGTTTCACTTGATTATGTTTAAAAAAATTTGCTTATCATTGCTTGGATAAACCCCTTAATATCATCAAGATTTTCCTGCAAAATACGGTAAATCTCAGAGTCATCGACTTCTTGGTACAGGTGCACAATTCGGTTACGAAACTTCACCATTTGCACTAACGAGAGTTCTTTGTCCTTACTCAATACGCCATGTTGTATTATTAGCTTAACAGCTTCTGCAGACGTACTGGGGATTCCCCATCGCTCCCTTGCTACTATATGATTAGAAATATCGATTAAGGCCTCAATACATACTTGAAGGTTATATTTCGTCGCGTCAAGCGCCTGAAAACTCGTTAAAAAATCTTCACGTTCTATAAGCTTTAAAGTCTCTAGATTTTGCAGCTTTAGATCAATAAATGATAGTTTTCGCTGAATAATATCCTTATCCACCATGACTGTTATATTCCTCCTTAAGAGCCTGCTCGTAATCGCGAGCGAATACAGCATACTTAACAGCGTAGTCCGGATAGGTCTTAATCACACCCTCAATAAAATCACTATGTTTAAAATAGTTTCCTTCGTAGACAAGAAACCCTTCTCGAAGGGCGCGAAACTGCAAAGCGATAGGAGCACGATTCAGATTAACCAAATCTATTCGGTCATGATTAACATGAAGGCATAAGGTGGCGTCTAGCTCCAATTCTTCCGATAGCGTAACTGGACGAGTAAAAACTACTCCCAAATCAATATCACTCATAGGATGTTCAAATTCAGTCCCAAGTGATCCAAATAAGTAAACTGCAGCAATTTCATCTCGTGACTGAAAAAACTCTTTCCAAGATTGTATCTCAACGGGTACCTTTCGCATAGACGTTCTCCCCCCTTTTCTCATTATATCATGCCATAACTCTATAAAAAAGAGCGTCTGGTATTTTTTTCCTTATGCACTACTACCATAATCTTGGCGGCAATTGAACCCACCATAAAAATTATGATGAATGAATCATTACAGCTATCATCTTAGTGCTTAATCTATTGGAATCTCTGGCATTTCGTGATTGCTTTTTGAATAGGTCATTCTTTGGACGTCTAGCTCCAACTCATCATCCCCAGTACCCAAGAAACGCAGGGTCGTTCAGTCTGCATTTCTTTATTGCTTCAGCCCATTCTGCATCCTTTTTATATTAATAGCCATACAGTGTTCCTTTCTTCACGCTTCCCATCTTCAACAGCACTTAAGCATTTGCTAGACGTCGTAATGAAGTACTTCGCGAGATTCTCTTCTTGCAATATAACCTCTCCCCCTGCAAAACAAGTTCATTTATATTCTCACTTACATGGCGTTAATCTTCTACACCCTTCTACACCTTCACCGTCTTCTTCATCACAAACCCCGGCAACGATTCCTTCATCTTCCAAACAATGCTGATCGTGATGAGCTATAATAAGTTGAGTCGGTGTCAGGCAACCCCACTCTTGATACTATATCCATCCTTTAACCAACAGACAAGTCCCTGTCCCCTTGTCTGTTTTGGTTCTGTTTCCTTAACCCTCGCTGGGCTTGATTTTTTCTAGAAATAGACGCGCCAGTTCCTGAGCCTTGGCCAGATCTTCTAGTGTCGGTGAAAATTGGGCCCGTACTCCAGGTAAAACGTTAAACTTAAGGCCCTTTAGTCGTTGGCTTATCAGTTCAACCGCTTCACCACTCCACCCGTAGGATCCGAAAGCGGCGGCAACTTTTCCTCGATTGATAATGGCCGAGAGCGAAGCCATCAAGTACCACATAGGTTCAATGGCATCTTGGTTAAAGGTTGGAGAGCCCAAAAACACGGCTTGAGCGTTATTTATGGATTCCACGATTTCAGAACGAAGGTCATTTTCTATATCGAAAACTTTCACCTCGATGTGCGGTCTGAGTTCATCAATAATGCTGTTGGCCAACGCTTTCGTGTAACCATAGGCTGAGGCGTAAGCCACTACGACGTAGGGAGAAACTTTTTTGGGCTGACTCATTTCTTTATATCGAAGGATATAGTCTTTTGGATGATCTGTTAGAATAGGGCCGTGAGTAGGACCAATTATTTTAATCGGAAGGTCTATGACCTTAGCTACCGCCTTCTGTATGTGTGGAGCAAAGGGGGACATGATGGCTTGATAATAGAGTGAGAAATCTGGTTCTAAGGGGGTCTTAAGCTGGTCCCACTCAGGATAATGCGTGGCAAAAGCATCACAGGAGAAGAGAACTTGGTCTTCTTCTATATACGTAAAGAGAACATCAGCCCAGTGGAGGAACGGCGCGGTGATGAAACGCAGGGTTTTTCCTCCTAAATCAAGGGTCTCTTGGTCCGTGACAATTCTGTGCGGAAATTCTTCGTTGAGCTGCTGACGGATAAACATCGATCCCGGCTTAGAAAGTAGGACTAGGGCGTTAGGTGCTACCTTTAGGAGTTGTTTCAAAGCGCCACTGTGGTCAGGTTCGCTGTGTTGGGTGATAATATAGTCGATTTTTGAAGGGTCGATAATCGACTGAATATTGGCTAGAAATTCTGGAAAAAATTTATCCCCTACAGTATCAATGAGGGCAATCTTTTCCCCTATGACAAGATATGCGTTATAGGTCGTCCCTGGGGTAGGAACTACAATATCGAACTTTGTCAGTTCGGGATGTTTAACCCCGACAGAATATACGTTGGGGATTATTTCAAATGACATAAGTATTCCTCCTAAATAAGTTTACATATTATTTTAGCATAATTATAAAGTGTTGTGTTAATTAATTTATTAAATACGCTAATTAGCAAATGTGGGTTAAGATGGGCCGCAGAGTCAAAATGTGTCCGCTCTATTAGAAACCTCGACTCAAGTTGGGGGAAAATTTTGGGATGATTCCCCTGCTAATTCCTGTCAATCACTGAATCTGTCTAATTGACAAACCATATTTAGCGATAGGACAGTGAATTTGTTCTTCTGAAGTCATGCAAGGATTCATTAGAACTGCATAAGATGAAACAAAACATGAGCCAGATGCCTAACAATAGCATCCCCAGGATAACCTCATTCTATTTAACTACCTAGCTCCGCCCTTTTTGATTTACTCTCGTAAAGGATAGAGATCGTTCATTCACAAGATTATAGAAAAGACCCAAATTGAGAGGAGATTCACTACTTGAAAAAGACTAAAAAAGCCTTAGCTTCATTAGCTATCGCAGGTATGGTACTGACAATGCTACCTTTTAGCGCATCTGCCACAGGGACAGTCCCCACTCGCTTAGCAGGTACAACTGCACCACAAACTGCAGTGAAAATTGCAGATCAAACAGGCTGGACAGGTACAGCAATTCTTGCATCATCCGCATCCTACGGTATGGTTGATGCTCTGACTTCAGGACCGCTCGCTACATTCTTGAAAGCTCCGATCCTTTTGCAAGAGCCTGGCGCAGTATTGAATGCTGATACCAATGCTGAACTTATTAAACTCGCTGTTAAGACAGTTTATGTAACAAGTGGAACCGCCGTAATCAGCCAAGCAGTGCTTGATGAATTAAAAAATATGGGTATAATAGTTGCACCCCTTGGCGGATTTGACCGTGCGGCTACATCTGTAAACATCGCACAAAAAATGAGCGGAGTAACCAACGTTGCAGTTGCTAATAGCGAGCAAGATGCCCTCTCCATCGCCGCTATTGCATCTGCTTCCGGTTCGCCAATTCTCTTAACTGACAAAGATTCCGTTCCTGATAGCGTAGTAGCATTCTTGGCTTCAAGCCCGAATATTACAACGAGTGATGCTATTGGTGGGCCAGGCGTTATCAGTGATGCTGTCATGGCAGCATTTCCAAATGCTACCCGTCACTGGGGCAATACGGCTTATGACACTAACAGCCAAGTCATCCAAAACTTCGCGTCTTCTCTCGCCTTTGAGAATATCTACATTGCAAACGGCGTAACCGGTATTGATGCTCTCGCAGGTGCTCCACTTGCAGCTCAAACTAAATCTCCCATTGTTCTCACAGATGGAAGGACCGTTCCTGTTGTTGCTAGTTTCGTACAATGTAAGGCCTCTCATAACACGGTTTTTACTGCTCTCGGCGGTGAAGCTGTTGTTCCTGAGAACGTACGGATTGGGGTGACTAACGGTCCGGCGAAAAAGCCAGTGATCTACCTATATCCGACAACGGAACAACAAATATCTGTAAAACTCATGTACGACGGCAGATTTACTTGCACTTATCCAGAATATAAGAACGGCTGGGAAGTCATTGCACATCCCGATGGGTCATTGTTCAATTTAGGCGACAATAAAGAGTACTCTTATTTGTTTTGGGAGGGAATACTGGCTAATAATCGTTGGGATATGACAAAGGGATTTGTGGTAGCTGGCAAAGATACAAAAGATTTCCTTCAAGACAAGCTTTCTTTAATGGGTCTTACCCCGAAGGAATACAATGATTTTATCGTCTACTGGTTACCTATAATGCAGGACAATGAATATAACTTGATTACTTTTGCGAACGAGGAATATGCGCAGCGGGTACATTTATCAATAGATCCTAATCCAGACTCCGTACTTCGGGTGTTTATGGTTTATAAACCCATAACTAGTAAGATCTATATTGCTCCGCAACAATTGACGACTTTCAATAGAACTGGTTATAGTGTAGTAGAATGGGGCGGAACAGAGGTTAGATAGTCTTGATATTTGTAATCCTTTTATAGCAATATCTATATCAGAATCTTCTGTATGTACCCGTGACCAATGAGCCGAAAATGAATATTTCTTTGCATCCGGCATTCTTGAGTATCTCAAAGCTATGGCCTTGGAGTGTTTACTAAAAAATTGCGGGTTTCCCCTTTCTCTAAGTGAACTCCAAATCCGCAGAACCTTCATAACTTGCTGGATGCGAGCTTCGCTCGCCAAGGGTACTGACCCTTTCAGGATTATGACAAGACCTAGCCCAAACTTATTTTACTTTGAAGGTAATCGTGGTTGATTTCGTATTATCCGCTATTGCAGTTGCTTCGTAAGTGTATGGATGAATTAGTGCTGTGACTTTTACGCTATAGGAATGACCTGAAATCAGTTTAGACCCTTCTATGGTAACACTGTCTTGTGGAGTCTCTTCATAGAATATAGGTTTATTGGCCGTTGAGTCTGCCACTTCGATCTTGTATCTGACTATTGGTAGGTTACTATTATCTACCCAGCCAGTCTTCACCCATTTTACGATCACGTCCGCTTTCGGAAGTTCAGAAGTGTTTTGTGGAGAGGTCATAATGGGTGATGTTAAAGTATGAATTGTAACAGATCGCCCGTATATTACCTGTTCTTGATTACTTGAACTATGTTGTTTATAATTTGGATTACTTCTGTCTGAACCACTTGTAGCATAAAGCGAAATTCCATATTTATGACCTTCAATGAGGAGATTTGCAGGAATAGTATAGCTATTTACATTGCCAACATAGGCCGAAAAGATATTTTTCATATCCACGTTTGACATATCTCGTATATATAAGAAAAAGTTTGGTGCGCTTCCATCCCACTTGATCGTAAGATTTTTCTTGGGATGAACACTATAGGATACTGGGGCTTGAATGTTAAAATAATCAGGTAATCCAGAAACATTTGGATCAGTAGCGCCTAATACTTGATCTCCACTTCTTTGTGGAGTTTTTGCGGGCTGTGCTACCTGTGCTTTAGGCTGGTTTTGTTCAGCATTTGAGCTTGTCTGCTGATCAGTACTTTTAAAAATCAATTTATTTGATATGGGCTCACTTGGTTTACTTGATTCTGGTTTCGGCTCTACCTGAGTTTCTTCCGAGATAGTTTCGGGTTGTTTTGAGATTTGTTCTGCAACAGCCCCTTCCTTCTCAATTACACCTGCTCTATCAGTTGACTGAGATTGTGTACTGCAACCCATTAGCAGAACCAAAAGCATAGGTATTATTACAAATAATATTCTTTTCACATTAATCCTCCTGCAAGCTTCTTTATGGAATAATTCGCTTACGATTAGGAATCTACTCTTTTTATAATTTAGTAAATAGATCCAATTCGACCCGCAAAAAGCAGGGGGAAAGTGAACCTTTCCCCCTGCTTTCCTATAGGTTTAATTTGCCAAGAGGAAATCTACTTTAACTAACGAATTAACTGGTGTTCTTGATTCTTGATAATGAAAAAGCCAGTGACATCTTAAAGGAGAAGTGAGACAATGAAAAAGAGCAAGCGAATCTTTACTCTTATGATAACCCTATTCATGCTATCATCTATTATCACCTTACAACCTGCCTATGGTGCTACCTCTAGTCCTGTAGTGAACACCCTTCTGCCAGCTAGTATCAGACTTGCTGGGTACGACCGATTTGATACTTCTATCGCGATTTCTCAAAAAATGTTCCCTACTGATTCTAGTTTTTCTTCCAGTATGGGACCCAACACCAGAAATAATACCATATTGCTGGAGTAGAGTAAGCAGAAATAGAAGGAATCAAGCTGATCGCTAGCCCAAGGCGTAATAAATCGTGTCGTAATCCATACATTCAGGCACCGGTTCCCGGCTGAACAATGTCAGGAAACCCCGCGGCGCCTCGAACAGTATCCGCTCGAAAGCTATCCCCTTTTGTAAAAGCAACCCAGTACGGGTCCTCCATTAAACACGCTTTTGTTTCCACAGCAATTGCATAGGGTCTGTATTCGTCTAACCCTAGTTCTTCGAGCAATTGTTTCGCTCCAACCCTCTCAGGTGGAAATACCCTACCGTTTATCCATTCGACAAAATCCAACATACTTACAACCCTTTTCCCTTTGAATAATTCCATAGGTGAGTAGACGGTAGGAACCCAATCCTCTAAAACTATACTATAATGGCCCTCGACACCTTCTTGGCGACCTATTTGCAAGTTGTCCATCATTAAACGAAGCATTTATATCATCACCTTCTTAATATACTTCATTCTCCAGAGCAAATAGTTTTTTATAGCTTCTACTCTGTAATTAGGGAGAAAAACAAAGACAGGTTCTAGACTTTTTATCAGTTCCTTATATAAGACCGTCAGATCTGTCGGAGGAAATATTGGATCCGTAATTAGCTTGATTTGAACATTATGGGTTGTTCTAAAGGGTTTTGCAGAGTCAAATCTACCCTCTTTCCCTGCCGAACCTAATTCTTTTCTAGCATGCCAAGCTAGTAAAGATGCCCCATGATCGTATAAAGGTGCTAAGTTCTCAGTACCATCAAGACCAAGTAGAATATCTATATTGCTTAGATGCCTATCTTCATTTCCGATAATTGCATCAAAAAGTAACATTTGAAATAAAGGTTTAATCGGCAGGAATTTCTTGTAGGCTTCAAAATAATCGGTTGGCTCTAATCCCAGTTTAGCAATAATATAATTATAATAAGAAACAACCTTATAGTCTTTGGGAATGTAGTATTCACAAACTGAAACATGTTTTATCCTGTGAACTTTTACCTCTGTAAAAAGCTTTGCATCCATTAAGAAATACTCAAGGTGGCTATAGTGTAGAGCCTTAGCCATATTGGATGCCATGACCTCTGAATAGGGTTCGAGGCCGACGATCCCATCTGGATCGACAGAATTGCCTTTTACTAAGCATATCTTGCCGTCGATTTTATACCAAGCTTTCGATAATATCCCTCTGGATGTTTTCGTCGCATTCTTTTTCACTAACTCAATGAGCATACTGCATTCCCCCTCTGGTTCCACTCCATTATATACCATTATTAACTTCTTTGGCATTACCAAGGACAATGTCTTTGTCACTCCAATTTCACCCTCGATCCTCCCGAGCATTACGAAGAAGTCACTGCTTTATATTGCGGAGAAGATTTTCGGGATGAAGGTGGAGCAGCGAGACGTCTACGTCAATAACTTGGAGGAGTTTGCCGAAGCAGGTGCCTGCGGTACTGCGGCAGTCATCTCACCCATCGGCAGCCTAACCAATGGTCAGCACAAATACGTCTTTTACAGTGAAACTGAGGCGGGACCCGTTACCAAGAAACTTTATGAGCATCTAATCGGTATCCAATCCGGCGAAGTAGAGGCTCCCGAAGGTTGGGTCATCGAGTTATAACTGCGGTTCGTTGAAATGATCGTACGGAAATAGTGTGTTAGGATAGTTGAGTATTACTGCACTTTTTGAGAATATGCTACTTAAAATTTTGTAGACTTTCAACTTTCATCGATAATATAAGCCCATAATCTGAACAAATAGTTACGATAACATGATGCGTTTTTAATGAAAACTAAAGATTATTCTCATTCGCTTTAGTTGTTCGGCTTCGCAATTTCAGGGTATTGAGATAGTAATGCCTTCTCCTCCACCTCCAGCCTCTTCCATACATGCCTATTAAACTCTACATACTCAATATCACGACACTGGCTCATAAACCGCATATCCTCAAACCGCTTAAACGGATTCATAAAGATGTTTCTTTCGACATCCTTGTTTGAATACCCATCCTTGTAAAGACTTGATATCTCATTGGCATGTCGAACGGAAGCACAGAAAACCACAGTTTTCTTGTCCGAAACATAATTCAGGTAGGTTTCTGCTAAGATATTATTTCTCTCAGGCGCAAAAAGTTTGCTTTCCAAGTCCTGAGCATAATATTTGACCCCGTTAATTCTTACTGTAGAGAGATCGACATTGGTCTTGACTCTTAATTCCAAATATTGGCACTTTCCTAACAAAACAATAGGCGTTTAGTCACACCCTTAAACAGTTGGAAATAATATAGCAGTAAATACTTTAAAGGGTGTGATTTCTTGCCAACTTCATATTTAGGCACTCTATCTTACACCGTCGAACCAGGTGATAGTCTATATACTATAGCTCATAAGTACAATTCCTCAGTAGCTAACATACTCAAGTTTAACAATATTTCTAATCCAGACCTCATCTATCCAGGCAATAAAATTATCATCCCCTTATCGCCCCCTGAAGCAATTATATATACAGTCAAATCGGGTGACACTGTTTATCGTATTGCAAAGAAATATGGAACGCTCGTGGATAACCTTATTCTATTTAACTACCTAGCTCCGCCCTTTTTGATTTACCCTGGTCAGCAATTAGTCGTTACTGCATCATTAAAGTAGCCAAAAACAAAATGCGTTGGAAGAGAATTTCAAAATTCGCTTCCAACGCATAAAATATACTGTCAACTATTCATTATTCCAGACTGCTGTGACGTATAGGGACGAATTTTTTCCGTTAGAGTTTTTATGCGCTCCAGAGCTCTAGGAAACCTGATATTAAATGTTTCTTCTTGTTCTTGTGGAACATGGGTTTTAACAATTAATGTAGTAACTCCATTTTTTTCGGTAAGGGAATAACTCTCTGCCCCCCCAGTCCACTCTTTTTCGCGTTCCTGCTGTCCACTTTCTTTTGTGTCTGCAACGTTCCTGAATAATACAAACTCATTCGGATTAAGTTTCTCTATCAGACTTGTCACACCGTAACCATTTACAGATGATATAAACTGGATTTCATTTCCTTCTTTCATTATTCCCTTTATATATGTGCCTTCATCAATAATATGTGCCCAGTCACGGAATGTTATATCTTCCCATAGAGTTGCCCAGACTCTTTCTTTAGAGGTATTTATTTCGATTGAGAATTGGATTTCTTTCATATTTTCCTCCTTAAAATAAAAAGTTTAACATTTTATAAAGATTTCTTTAAACATAATAGAATATAGGTTTATTGGCCGTTGAGCAGGGGGACAGTGACCGTCAATAGATTCATCAGTATATGATGAACTTGCAAAAGACACCTTATCTCAGATTCGAGCTAAGGTGTCTTTTGCAAGTTCAAGTTTTGATGAGATCTCCAAGATTCATCTTTGCATAAATTATTCTGTGTATTTCTACCACATGTTCAGTTACCACATAGAAGACTATATAGTTATTAACAGGTAACATTCTGTATTCAGCCTCAAGTGATTCCATCGCTTGATACAGCTTGCAAGAGTAAGGAAATTGTTGAAGCCGGGATATTGCTTTATCCAGTGCATCTACCAAATCCATTGCTGCCTTTGGTGCTTTCAGATTATCTGCAATATAGCTCGTAATCTTCCTTAAATCCATTTGTGCCAGAGGTAAATATTTTATCTCATACATTGTCCTTGCCTTCCTTAGCAGCAAGACTTTTCCTTAAATCAGAAAACACTTCTTCATGCGAATACCGAACATCCGTTGATTTCGCTTCCAACTCCGCTTCTTTAAGCTTAAAATAAATTTTGCTGTCAAACATTTTGCGTTCATAAGCCTCAATACTCATAACAACCATGTCTCCATAACCATTTTTGGTCAAGAACACCGGCTCTGCAGTTTCATGTACTATTCTTGAAATATCAGTGAAATGGTTTCGCAAATCTGAGACGGGTCTAATTTCTGGCATGTCATCACCTCTTTTTCAGTATAGCTATATTTTATCATAATAATGATAAAATTTCACGTTCTTGTTATAGTTATCAACTGTTGTTTTATCATTCCTATAAAGTTACTTTTATCAGATCTGCCGGAAAGCCACTGCAAGCTATTAATGTTATCTTGAGTGGAGCGGCAAAAAAGTTTGGCTTCAGCGATGCTGAACTATCCATTATGTGTGCAAATGTTACGTAATTGGCAGTCGATTGAAGCGTCATTAGCATAAGTCTTGCTTTACCTAGGAATTATAGAGATAATGACTTAAATAAGAAGAGTAATGAAAGAAGGCGTTCGAATGTCCGAAAAATTATTGTATATTAAGGCCAACCCCAAAGCGGATTCCGATTCCATCACGTCTACCCTTGCCAATGTTTTTATTCAGTCGTATGAAAAAAATAATCCTGACTGCGAAATCACCACTTTAGATCTTTATAAAGTAGGAATTGAGCCCTTAGATGCCGATACTATGACGAAAATGTTTGGCGGTAGTGAGGACAATAAGGCCTTTCCCTACGCTAAACAATTTGCCACCTTCGATAAATACGTGATTGCAGCACCTATGTGGAACCTTAGTATTCCTGCCATCCTCAAGGCTTATATCGATTATGTTTCCTATGTTGGAGTAACCTTTAAATACACGGAATCCGGTCCGGTTGGACTTCTTTCAGACAAACCTCGTAAGGCACTGCATATAAGTTCACGAGGTGGTATGTACAGCGAGGGACCGACCAAAGAGATCGATCTCGATGATAAGTATATCCGGATCATTCTTGGTTTCTTTGGAATAGCGCAGGTGGAATCCTTGTTCCTTGAAAAAACGGGTGTTTTGCAAGGAACTGCTTTGCAGGAAACCATCGAGCAATCCCACCAAGCTGCTCGAACTTTAGCGGCTAAGTTTTAAGGGCTGTCGGATCCTCGATTTTTAACATACCCGATAATTATGAACCAGTAAATATTTTGGCAATTGGGTATGCCGCTAGTGAACCACTTTCTCCGGACCGCCATATCACCTTACACAAAGTAACCAACGTTACAGTTGCTAATAGCAAGCAAGATGCCCTCTCCAATATGCGCAGCGGGTACATTTATCAATAGATCCTAATCCAGACTCCTTACTTCGGGTGTTTATGGTTTATAAACCCATAACTACTGATCTATATTGCTCCGCAACAATTGACGACTTTCAAGGTTTGGCTTAAAGGTATTTGCATTTGTCGTATAAAGTCGATAAACTTAAAGCAAATCTTATGGGGGCGATAATTATGAAAACTATACGCATCTACTCAGACTATATCTGACCCTATTGCTATATCGGCAAGGTCCTTGCCGACAGACTCGGAAGCGAGCTCAACTTACCCATTGAATTGCTCAATATCGAAATCCATCCAGAGACTCCGCCTGAAGGCCGATCAATGCATGAATTATTTCCTGCCCACATGGTCCAAGGAATGATTGAAAACCTAAACCAAATGGGAACAACTTACGGTCTCAAGTTTGTTGCACGGGATAGGATTTCCAACTCTCACTCAGCCGTTCTTTTAGGAGAGTACCTCCATCTCCATCACCCTGAACAGGAAAATGGCTATCATAATGCTGTGTTCGAAACTTATTTTAGTCAAGGCAAGGACATCGGTCAAGCAGAAATCCTAGCGAATCTTCTCCAGGAATTGGGAATAGATCCGCAAGTCCTACCGGCTGCCCTTAATGATGTCGCAAGCAAGACCCGTATGCAAAAAAATGCCCAAATGGCCAAAGATAACGACGTTACCGGCACCCCAACTTTCTTGATTGGCAACGAACGTGTGGTTGGCGCCCAACCCTATCCTACCCTACTAACTGCCGCGCGCCGTGCTTAGGACTTGAAGCCACCGACCCGGCCATATTCCAACTGAAACTATAATGAGCGATTCTTTCTCTATATAGACCCATAAATTTGTTCCATCTGAGAAGCAAGGGAAAAATGCCCTTGCTTCTTTCACATACAATGGTAAGGTCCTGCTCAAAAACTTGCTTAATCTCTTTTACTTCCATCAAGTGGTAATCCTAATTATAATATTTTTAAACAGGCCTTAATGTTTTTTCATCGAAGAATACGTTTCTTATAGAAAATTCCCTCGGCGCCGAAATAATTCTTCTAATCCTTTGGAAACTCTCATTCTCCACTCCAGGTGTATAGGGATCCTGAAGCTTTAGTTGGTTTAAAGAAATCCATTCATATAACTTTGCTTTTGATTGCCTGTTACCAACATATTCAATAATTGCAGCTAGTTTTGTCAATTTATCTAATTCTTCTTGGGTCAAATGATTTATTTGTATTGGATCAAACCATAGCTCTTCAAAATATTTCTCGTAATCAGAAGAATAAAGATCTATAAGCAAATTGGTTAAGGCCAAATTAAAATCTTCTTCCTTTGTTATAGCGAGAATTCTTTCCATGGCATTTTCAGATCCTTTCCAATATAATTCAAAAACATTTTTTGCCTATCTCCCAAATATTTTCTCCCTATATATTTTTGAAATATAGTCATCAATTGCTCCAGAGTCTCTATCTTAAGATGCTTTATCAAATACTCTGCATCAGTGAAATCCCTATAGGGTTCAGGTCTGGCTGATAATAGTTTCATGGCAAGCATTTGTTCAGCACTAGGCGCTAGGACCTTAAGGTTTTTAAATTTATAAATTTCTTTTAAGTTTTCCTTTTTAAGGTTTTTCAAAGGTTCTTTAATGTCTTGATTTATCCAACCTTTATGTAAATTATAGGTTTCAGCTATCTCTGTTAAAATATTCTCAATTATCGGAGATGTTTCAAATAAAGCATCAACATCCTTTGTCGCCGGCCTGGCATCAAAACAAACCATCATAACCGTTCCTCCATAGAGATTTAAGGTTAGCACTAATCGATTCTCTTCTAGTTTTTCATCTAAGGTTTCTAAAATCTCTAAAAAAAGCTCCTTGGACACCTTTTCCAGTCTCATCGATTCACATCCTTTTCTCCTCATCGAATATACAGATATTTCCTCTAGCTAATATTATACCAAATCAGAACATAATTCACCACTAGACTGAATCCGCCTCTCGTTAGCCCCCGTCATCATCTGATTCACCCGCTGATAGTGATCAAACAAAAAGAGGAAGTATTTCTACTCCCTAATCTGTACCCGTTCCTCCCAAAATGTGGGCTTAATGAACGCCATCAAAATGCAAAAACTACACTCAAATCTATGATTAAGTCTGGAAATATTGATACCGTTATTTTATCATCCTCAGTATATAACTCAGTTCTGCCATATCTGAGATTACCTTGCAAAACAAAGACACTAACGAGTTTTTGATCAGGTTCTACAATCCCATATCCCTGAACGCCGGCTTTATCGTATTTATTGAACTTTATTACCCTGTCCATTTTTACGGATGAAGGAGAAATAATTTCTATAATCATTTCTGGTGCCCCATTGCAGTGTTTATTTCACAATCAGCACCGAACATTTTGATTTGTGGAGGACGTGCTGACTGACACTGCCTAACAAGGAACCAGCAATCGCCCCGTAACCATGGCTCCCCATGATGACCAATTCGATGTTTTCATCTTCAACTTCTTTTAATATAACTTCCGCTGTTTTTTTCCCCTGCATCTTTTTCTGAATCAAGGTGACCTCACCGATATCGATCCCTTCAAGTGTAGCTGCTATAGCTAGATCGCCTTCGCGTTCAATCAGTTCCGGAGAAATTATATAACTATTAACACTAGAATCATACGCCAAGGGCATTTGCATAACGTATAGAAGCTCAACCTCCGTGTTAAATGCCTGAGCAAGCTCCAATGCAGTTTTCAGCGCCCTTCGGGAATATTCCGAACCATCTGTTGCCACCAATATCTTCTTCAACTGTAACCCCTCCTAATAATTCATTATTCTTATATATTCAACATATACTGTTCATAACCTTCTTTATTCTTCATCGAATGATGATACGAAAAGAGAAGCACTACCCTAAATTTTCTTAGGGTAGTGCTTCTTGCGTTACCAGCTCGTCAATTTTCTATTTATTATCCACATTTAATGCTTCAAAGCCGGAGATAACGTCGAACAACTCCTCGTCAATATTGCTTTGACGCAAACGATAAAATACGTTGTTGAGACTCTCTAGCAATTCATCGATGTTTTTGTCAGCGCGTTGCATCGCTGCCAGACGACTCGCATTCTCACTCGCAAGGGATTCAGTGCAGGCACGGAAAAGCGAAATGAAAAGATATTCGCGGATAAGCGCCCGCAAAGTCGCAGCATCGCTGCCCAAAATCTCGGGCAAATTCCCCTCTGGCCAGGGAATTTCGGCCAAGTTGCGTCGCCATTTTTCGTCTAGTGGCAGTAATCGCTGACTGACAGGCGCATAAACGGCTCCTGACGTTGGGCGGCTGTAGAAGAGATGAAGCTCGTTCATTTCGCCCTGGCTGCGACGCATCTCACTCTCCACAAGAATTTGCCCGACAAGCGGAACGACTGCGTTGATGGACTTTGGCACGTGGATTTCGGCCGCGCAAATTTCGTTGAGCGCCTTTTGTATTGCAACGCGTTGCTCCGTAGGCAGCTCAAATGCACTGCGCAAGAGGGCGGGTTCATCTGTCGTTTTAAGTGCTTGGGCAAAGCTATCTTTCGTTTTGTCATCCATCTCTCGCAAGCGACGAAGGAACACCTCACCCAAGCGCTCTTCCAAACTGGTTGAGGCAAGATCCTCTAACGTCTTTCGTGTGATGGCAAACACTTCCTGACGTGTCCAGTCATTCATTGTATTCATTAAGCTATGGGCTTCGTTTCTAAGTTTTTCCTGTCGCTTGGAACTTAATTCGTCGGCAGCCTTGTGTGCTTCTTCAAGAAGTCGCTGGCGTTCTGCTTTAACTTCATCGGTCATCTGGTTCAGAAGGTCGGCGCGCTGCCTATTGAACTCTTGATTTTTCTGCAAAAACTCGTTGCGCTCCCTTTGCGCTTCATCCTTTTTCAAGTCGGCATTCTTGAGCTCAGCCTCGATACGACTCTCCCGCGCATCGATGGCATTGAGAATAGGCTTATAAAGAAAGTGCTTCATCAACCATACCAAGATGAGAAAGTTGAGCACTTGCGCCCCAATGGTGATCCAATCGATGTTCATAGGTTACTTGCCTCCGACTACAGCAAGAGCGGCGTTCCAGAACGGGTTGGCGAAAATCAGAATCATTGAAACCACAAAACAATAGATGGCTGTAGATTCAATCATGGCCAAACCCACGAACAAGGTCCGGGTGATGGTCGGCGAGGCATCCGGCTGCTGAGCCAATGAACTCAGCGCCGTCGCAACTGCCTTGCCCTCAGCCAGTGCAGGCCCCATGGTGCCGAAACCGGTGGTGAGGCCAGCCATAATAATTGATGCTACCGCAATAATAGTCAAGCTATCCATTTGTATCTCTCCTTCTATCTTTTTATTAAGAATTTCACTGTTTGCCTTAGGATACCGACTAATAATATTAGAATTTTCGCCTTATCTTTTAGCACTATATATATCCTCCCTCTTATGGGCAAATATCTAATTTTACGGTTATTACAGATAACTGGGGGAACTTTATTCTTCCTTTTCAAATACTAAATCATATTTTTTAATAACCCCAACAATATTAAAGACTGTTGGGATAGCAGTAACAAATCTCCAACCTTCTTTACTATATTCATCGATTATTTTCCTATGTTTTCCAAATGCGAAATAGCCTGCTGCCTTGGATTCTACATAAATGTAATTATAAATTTGAAACACTCCTCTCCACTCTCATCCATACATAAGTATTAGACATTAGCTTCACATTATCCTACGAATGCCGCCCAACTACAAAGAGGTGGGCGGCATTTATACTACGGGGTATAAGAATGGGAAGTAAATTTATTATCACTTAATAAATATTTTCTAGCGTCCTCCCCGAAGCCTAACCCTCAAAATTTTTTAGGATGCGTTCATAGTTAACGGATGAAACCGCCAAAAAAAAATACAATACCAATTATTGAAAAGAGAACTCCAGCAACTCGTCTAATCATAAAATAGGAATCCTGTGGTTCTTTTGTCGCTTTCCAACTTTCAGTAACTTTCCACATGAACCTGGGATTTATTGCATTACTCATGGCAATAGCAATCCAAACTAACATAAAAAGCGTTGTAAAAATGTTAAATGGATTAATATTCATAGAATTCATTGATTCTCCTCCCCTTGTCTCTAGCATGTTAGATTTTCGAGAATTCCCGACGCGCCCCAAATCCCAATCCTTTTATGGCTGACTTGTGTTTCACCGCCCATACCCAAATTCACCACCTGGGGTATAAATATACCAATTAAACCGACGAAAACGTTGCCGACGTTTATATCAATTAGCCTAGCCCAATATCTACCCCATGGGCGAATTTGCTTTACATCGGATATAGGTAATTGTTCTGAAATCAAAACAGCGTCATCAAGTGATTTCTTGAAATTTTAGCTTTCCCTTTCGTTTCACAACCGGCCATCTTTAAGGAGTTGATTGAACTATGACAAAGGAAGAAGTCTTAACCAAGCTAAAATTTGATGTTGAACTTAGAGGGTTAAGCAAGTTCACCCAGGACGAATACTATACCAAAGTTAAAATCTTTCAGGATCACTTCGACAAGCCTGCAACTGAGTTGGGCATAGAGGAACTCAGAAATTTTCTCCACTATCTCAGCATAGAAAAAAAGCTAACTTCCGGATCAATTAATACTTACAACAGCGGCCTCCGTTTTTTGTACGGAGTGACGTAGAACATCAACCTAAACATTAGGCAAATTCCGCGCCATCGCAGACAACTCAAATTCCCAGAGATTTTTACCCAAGAGGAAGTCCAAACCCTTTTTAACGTCTGCGACAACTTGAGAGATAAGTGCATTCTGATGACACTCTATGGCGCTGGACTTCGCGTAAGTGAAGTGGTTCCCCTTAAAGTTATGGATATCCATAGCAATAAAATGCAACTGTTCATTCGCAATTCTAAAGGCAGCAAAGATAGATATGCCCTGCTTTCTCAAGTCAATCTTGAGATACTCAGAACTTACTGGAAGGCTTATCGTCCTAAAGAGTGGCTTTTTTACAGCAGGAATCGAACCAAGACACACATTTCTACCAGAGCCGTCCAAAATATTTTCCATAAATATGTTACAAAAGCTAAGATTACTAAGCACGTTACTGTGCATTCTATGAGGCACAGTTTTGCAACTCACTTACTGGAATCCGGTACTAATATTTACGACATAAAGAATTTACTCGGGCACACAAATATTAGCACGACCTGCTTTTACTTGCATTTGCTTAAGATTGAGTCTCTCAATGTAACAAGTCCTCTTGATCAGTTGGATGAGTTGGACAAGCCCGATGGCTGAGGTTCAAGATATCTTCGTGAGATACGGCAAGAACTATCGAAACAATAACAAGCTTACACTCGTCCAGCATAAGGCGATGTCGGCCGTTCAAAAATGCAGAACTTCTCAGTTAGGTGGTCATAAAGATGTTTGTGACAGTTGCGGGCATACTCGAAATTCTTACAACTCCTGCCGCAACAGGCACTGCCCTAAATGCCAAGCTCTTGCCAAAGAACGCTGGATTGAAAACCAGAAAAGTAATCTGCTCAACATTGGTTACTTCCATATGGTATTTAGCCTCCCAGATACTCTTAATTTACTAATCTATCAAAATCAAAAAGCTGTATATACCCTTATGTTTAAAGCTGTTGCAGGAACTCTTGCCGAATTAGGCTCTGACAGAAAATATCTTGGAGCAAAGATCGGCTTTACATCGGTTCTGCATACGTGGGGACAACACCTCATGCACCATCCTCATATTCACTGCATTGTACCGGGCGGCGGACTATCTTCCATCGGAAAATGGGTGAACAGCAGAAAGAAATTCTTTATCCCGGTTAAAGTTCTATCCCGGAAGTTCAGAGGCAAATTCCTATATTACCTTAAACAGCTTTACTATCAAAACAAACTTGAATTTCACGGCAGTCAAACATATCTTGCTGACGAAAAGGAATTTGAAAAACTGATCTCACCTCTCTATAGCAAAGAGTGGGTCGTTTATTGTAAACCACCGTTTAAAAATGCCGCTTGTGTTGTCGAATACCTAGGACGTTATACTCACCGAGTAGCGATATCCAACAAGCGTATCGTGAGCATTGAAAACAACGCAGTTTCCTTCAAATGGCGGGATTACAAGGACAACAGTAAGCATAAGTTAATGACCCTATCCGCCGATGAGTTTATCCGCAGGTTTCTTATTCATATTCTTCCCAGTGGCTTTATGAAAATCAGACACTACGGTTTGCTCGGTAATCGCAACAAGACATCCAAATTAAAGATTTGCAAACAACTTACCCACACCCCTCTTTTGATCAAAGAAAAAGCCTCTAACCTTCAGCTCATTCAGAGGCTTACAGGAAAAGACTTGTCCAAATGCCCTAACTGCGGATCGGATAAAACGAAACGATTCATAATCCTGGGTAAATCTCCCCCTTGTAAGATTACTACTACGCATAATACGAATGATGCGACACAGTTTCTTGTATATCTGATCATTTATAGAGTATTTATATTTTTCTTATTTCTTGTTTCAATCTTCCACCATAATAATTCATCAGTTTCCTTATATTTGATGGCGCCAGCGTTTTCTAGCACTTTATGTGATGGAATATTTGCCTTTTCTGTATCTCCGATTACATACACTGCTTTCGGATTTTCAAAAATCCATTCCGTAAGTCCTTTTAAGGCTTCGGTAGCAAATCTCCTTTTTCTGTACTTCTCTTCAATGCCATACCCTACAATTACTTCTCCATTTTCATTAGGATAGCCTTTAATCATTATAAATCCAATGATCCGATTTTCTTCTTTAAGAACTACCGCCCAATTTGTTAACCACAAATAGTTTTCACTATCCTCAAGCACCTTTCTTAGTCTTACTTTCATTGCATACTTCATTTCATCGTCAAGAATTGTATTGGTAACTCTTAATCCCAAATCAGTTTCCATTTTCCCATAGTTTTCTACAGATAAAGCGAGATCGTGTGCCTGTAAAGGTAATAAATTTAATCTTTGGGTTTCTAACTTCATCATTCTATTCCACCTCAATAACTTCATGCTTTACCATGAATCTCGTCTATTGCTTAATGCACACTTTCCTACGGATGCGTCACAACATAAGAATAATGCGAATTGCTTTTTGAACATAGATTTATCTTACATTCCTCATAAAAAAACATACTAGTTATTAACCATAAGGGGTTCAGTTTTGGAGTTGAAAACCATAAATCGCATTAAGAATAGCTGAAAATTAGCAGAAATTTAGCATAGTAAATCGCAGGATTTTAGCAGGAATTTAACAACAAACATAGCAGGTCTTAGCTTTAGACCTGCTATGTTTGTTGTTAAATTAGATCATCCATACAGGAACATACCAGTTCTTTGCATCGATGGGAAGCAGATCATTTGCCATGCAGACGACCGCGCCATTCCCGATTTTCATTTTTGTCTGAGAAAGTTCACCGAACATTTCTGGCTCTGTAACGGGTTCCAACACACCAAAATGCTTAATGGCATCCTTGCCAGGGGAAGCTGATTTTTTGATTTCGATGGGATAAAGCGCTCCGTTCTCGTAGATTATCAGATCAATTTCCTTCTTATCCTTGTCACGGTAATAATAAATGGGTGGTTCCTTTCCTGCGTTCAGGTAGCTCTTGTAAATCTCCGAAAAAACATAACTTTCGAAGAATGCACCGGACATAGCCCCTCTTTCCAGAGCTTCGGGATTACCCCATTTCAAGAGATGGGCGCAAAGACCTGTATCAAGGAAGTGAAGCATCGGCATCTTTGTGACCCGCTTTAAGAGGTTGTTGTAATATGGCCGGACAAGTGCGATGATGTGGGATGACATGAGGATGGAAAGCCACTTTTTTGCTGTAGGAGATGATATTCCACATTCTCTGGCGATTTCGTCATAAATAACAGGCCTCGCTGTTCTTGCTGCAACGACAGTCATGAAATTATAGAAGGCCATTTCATCTGCAACCTGTGTCAAGTCCTTTATGTCACGTTTAAGGTAACTGTCGATATAGGAGCGATAATACATTTCAAGGTCCACATTATCATCTGCATAGAGCTTCGGCATGGAGCCTTTAAAGATGCGGGAATACAGTCCATTAAGATCAAACTTCTTAGCCTCTTCAATACGTCTCATCAACCTTTCCGAGTCTATCGTAAATACTTCGGATGAGACTGCATTGATTTCACTAGTCGATAAACCCAATAAGTTAATAATCCCGACGCGTCCTGCAAGGGATTCGCTGACATTCTGCATCATGACAAATGCCTGTGATCCGGTGATCCAAAAATCCCCATTTCGCTTTGATTTATCAACCGACATTTTGATATACGGAAATAATTCGGCAGCAGCATATTGGATTTCATCAATCAAAACAGGCGGTGTATACCTTTGCAAAAATAATGCGGGGTCACTCTTTGCTAGGTATCGGATATCGGGGTCGTCCAACGTCACGATTTTGCGGTTAGGCTCTGCCAATCTTTCGAGCATCGTCGATTTTCCTACCTGGCGCGGGCCGGTTACAAGCATTACGGGAAATGTTGCTGATGTTTTTCGGACAGTATCTTCTAGCGCTCTTTGTATATACACAAACAAACACCTCGACTAAATTAAAATACAATTTTATAATAGACTAATTTACTTATTTTGTCAAGTTAATTGGATGTTGTTACCAATTTAAAAAAGAGAGCATCGGGTCATCCGATGCTCGTGGTCAATTAACTTAGCATTTTTCTAGCAGAACTTCAGCATATTTTTAGCATAGCTAATGGCAATATTTTAGCAAAATTTCATCGCCAGAAATAAATATTTCTAACGATAAGTTTTTGCTAATTCCGTGCTAAGATTCTGCTATTTTTAAGATGGACCCGCTATTTAAAAGGAGTTAAGGATTTTGGTTTGCGCTAATTCGATGCTAATTTTCTGCTAAAACTGGTGCTAAAATGGATTTTCAAGTCCAAAACTGAACCCCTTATTATTAACCATAAGGGGTTCCATTTTGGAGTTGAAAACCATAAATCGCATAGGTTTTAGCACGGAAATAGCAGATGTTTAACATTTGCTATTTCTCTGTAACCCCATTTGCTATGCTAAAAAAGTGCTAAAATGTTGCTAGAAATTTGCTGATAGGCCCTTCGAATGGAAGGATATACTTTATTTAAAGTAATGTAATATTTTGTTTAAATCGGCGAAATAGCGAAATCAAGACCGAGTATAAATATCGATGTGCTATAATAATTCTATAAATTTCGTCACTAACTTGACGCATTTTGTATAAACTTGCGTATAGTTATTGCAGGTATATATTTACAAAATATTTGAAACCTCTTATAATATAGTTAGGAAGGGGTGTTTTACTATGGAAAATCCTCATTTTGAAAACTTGAAAAGAGTATTTGAAAACAACAATGGTATTGCAGAAAGAACAGATTTTGCCGATATTCATTACAGACATATTAATAAACTGATGAAGGAAGGCACTGTAATTCGTCTCAAGCGTGGCCTTTATCAATGGGTTAACGGAATGGAGACTGACGAGATTGAGATACTCATAAAGTTACTTCCAGAGTCAATTTTATCAATGGAAAGCGCCTTACACTATTATGAATATACAGACCGTACCCCTGACCGTTGGACGATATCTGTAAATCGGAATATCAATAAGAATAAGCTTAAAATTGTCTATCCCCCAATTAAACCATACTATGTGGACCCAAATTTGCTGGAACTTGGTTTGACTGAGGGAAAAATTAATGAAATCCCAGTGCGTATTTACAACAAAGAACGCACTATTTGCGATATACTGAAATATGTAAACAAAATGGACAGGGAAATCGTTAATAAAGCAATTCAAGCTTATATTAAAGACCCTCAAAAGAACGTCCCTCTACTACTTGATTATGGGAAAACTTTAAAGATTTCGAAAAGAATACAAACGTGGCTTGGAGTGTGGTTTTAAATTGGATAAGGGGCAATCTGTTTTAGATAAATTAAGAAATAAAGCTCGTAATGAAGGTAAGAGTCTACAAAAATTATTGCAACTCTTTTGCTAAGAGGAATTCTTGAGACGACTGGAACATTCAAAGTATGACAATAGTTTTATCTTAAAAGGTGGACTCTTCCTCTATTGTTTAAGTGGATTTCGAAGTCGCCCTACAATGGATATTGATTTTGAAATGCGGTATTTATCTAATACTGCTGAAAACATCACAAAGGTTATCATGGAAATTCTATCTACAGGAACTGAAAACGATTTTATTACTTTTGAATTATTTAAGACCGCGCCAATCATAGAACAAGAAGACTTCACGGGATGAGGATTAATCTTCGTGCTCATATAAAAAGCACTAGGACTCCTTTTCATATAGACCTGGGAATTGGAGATGTAATTATTCCTAACCCAGAACCAAGGTTTGGTGCATGCCAATCGAATAGTGAATTAGTAATCTCTACAACTATCTCTTTACTTCTCTCTGAAGTATGAAAATAATATACGATTGCAGTTGGGATAGAAATTGTTCCAAGCCATTTGTTCTGTTCCTTACAACAAATCAAATCTGGCTCTAGTTTCTTTACTAATTTGTCAAATGATTGACTATATGACAGCTGACTATGTTTAATGAAAAGAAAGGTGTCACAAACATTAAAAGCAAATTGGATAAGTCTTCTGTAATTCTCACCTTCTGGTTCGTTTAATGGGGAATTCTCATATTGTCCTCCTACAACATTCAACCGCTCATGGAATTATACTATTGGGTTTAAGAATAACTGGAAGTTCAAATGAAGAGGGTCAAATATGCCCTTCTTTCAGAACATAAAGAATGCTCTGGAAAGAAGGGCATATTTCAATGTTATTTATGGCAGGTATTTCAAGAAAGTTGTTGAAATCTCTACCAATAAACAGGATATCCTACGCATGATGAGAGAGGTGTGAACCCAATGAAAACATCGCTTAGTGTCATCATTATCCTTTTACTAGTGGTAGGTTGTCCGGAAGAGAAGAAAGCTGGTCCAACGGTTTCTATAGAGCAGTACAAAATGGTTAAGATATCGAAGTTAGAAGTTAAACCAGTAAGTGAGAAGTTCGTAAAACCAAATGAAAACCCAGTATATTTTGTTATCGAAGGAATAAGCGCAGATGGAAAGCCATTAATCGTTTTTGTTGAGTCTAATAATTCAACAAAACACTTTGTTAAATACTTGGATTCATAGGTTTGGACTCTATGACACACCCCTCTATGACACATTCTTCGTATTAAACGCGGGATATCCAGTGTATGCCAGCTTAAGAAATGATTAATATCCTTTAATAATAAAACCGCTCCTTTATAAAAGCCATATTTTCTAGCGTCACAACATAAGAGGATTGAACCACCTTGTCAACTCTATTCTAAAAAGCGTTCATATTTAATGACATGGCTCAAAGAAACAGAAAATTGTTTTCCGTCAAGCATTCTATCAGCCATTAATTTTAGATGTCTCATCCCAATTTTAGTTATTCTGTCTTTGTCACAAGCTTCTAAAACTGATTTTGCATATATTTGAGCAGTGTCTTTTAAAGCTGTGTCCTGTCCATACGAACTTGGTCCGAATAGTTTATTCATTTCATGCCAAGCTTTCCTAATGCTATTCTCATCCATCTATTTCTCACCTTCCTTCTTTACGCTTAATCCTACTGATGGTCACCAGTAATAAGAATAATGCCAAGTTGCTTAACGCTAAAAACGTCCTATTAGCTGAACGATATTTATTATCGTCATAAAAAACCCAACAAGAACCATGAGTAATGCAATAGTCCCAGCTCCTGGTAACAAATCTTTAGTAAGAAGCTATGTAGGCAATGTTTCTCATGTCTTATTCTCTCCTAGATGGTAGTTTGGGTTAGTAACCAGTTTTAAGAATAATGGGAGCTTAAGGAAACAGGCACTAACGCGAAGTTGGATTCAGAAGATGAACCGATAAAAGTGTTCGTAAATATTTAAAGTTGAGATAAAGGGGATATTAGAAGGCTTAAGGATTTGCAACTTTGATACGACAGTATCTTGTTGCTATATAAGCAACTAACGTACCCCAACCGCTATAGACGATATATACCGACCATATAGTTATAGTGGAAGGGATAATTGGGGTTGGGTCAGGAGTAAATAAACGGGTTAAAATATAAAATTGTATCATGGCGTTAAGAAGACCTAATAGTGTTCCCTTAAGAAGGGCATAGTGAACACCAGTATATTTAAGGAACATTATGATTAAAAAAGCAAATGCACCCCCTGCGGCTACATTTCCAATCATTCCAAGTATGACCTCTGAAGTGGTAACATTCATCCTATTGGTTAATAGTCTAGCATGGAATAAAGACGGGTTTTGACTAGTTATTTTGGTCAGAAATAGTGTCCAATGGATTATCATTTCCAGTATTGTTGCAGGAATTCCTGAAATTAAAGTTATTAAGAAAGTATCTTCAACTTTGCTCATCGACTACATCGCCCCCTCTACAAGATTTTATGTTTTGTTTGGTTATTATGCTCATGTAATATTATTTAACTCAAAATAGTCGAGCTGGAATGACGAATACCAACTTTTACCGAACCACCCATCATAGCTAATGCTAAGGTCATTATTTTACCTAAAATACAACCATTAAATGATTTTGCTCAGCTTCGCATTATCCTACTTTTTATGCATCTACCCAGATTGGTTATAACTTCGGAGTATTAGCCTAACGGGCATATGGATAATCCAATGCGAAGCTGGCATTTTCACAAGACGTGCAACAACGGTACCTGGTCTTATTGCTGGTAGAGTATTTTTCTCTGTTTCGTTTTCAGGTCATAAACTACAATTCCAAAATCACCAGCATTACTATTTGGGTTGTCCGTAATGATCACATCTACAAAAGTAGTGTCATTTACCCAATCACAACGGTAATTAACCTTATTCATTTCTACTTGAATTTTTTCTTCATTTCCTTGTTCATCAATTAATCGATAACTATCGCCGTCAAGTACCACGCAATGCTTAGAATCTGGGGAAAAAGACCAGTCGAGTAGCCCAGGGAGGCTGTCATATGTATACTCATATCTATAAACACTATTATCGCCCACATTATAAACCACAGAAGTGGAGCCATTCTCGGTGGTAAAGATAGCCTGTTCTCTGGTTACCCATCGTAACCCAAGCCCCTTTGGCATGTTCTTCAGAGCTATGTTGTCGGAAGTATCAATATTATAGTACCGCACAGTTTTCCCGTCATAATACGTCATGCCAGACCCACTTACCGCCAAAATATTCCCTTTAATGTCCAAGTTTTTAAAACGATAACCGTTGTTTTTAATCAATTGAAAAATGCTATTTGATTCTAGAACGATGTCTCCTTTGCCGGTTACCGAAATACGTTTCACCCGACCTTGTCCATACCGAACGAGGTTTTCAGCTCCGTTAATTACATCAAAGACTGTGATACTTGTCCCATTACGATCAGCAAAAGCATAATAGCGTGAATTTGAGGACCATGAATTTAAAATATTAAAATAGTTTACTGAAGCGATTTCCTTAACGGAACCCTTCCGCACATCTGCAAGATACATTTTTGCTGTCCAACCTGGATCATTTTCACCAAGACCATTGTTGATAATTACATAATTTCCGTTAGGACTAAACGAGAAATTCGTAACAACACTCCCTTGAATATGATTAGCGTCTAAACTCAATAAATCATGCTATCAACGTAAATCCTAATTCCACCATCGGGACTTCCATTATGTTCTGCAGTTGGCTCAATAAAAGGCACCATTTTAGCGAACCATTTTACTGGGTATTCTACACTAAATTTAAATCTCTTATCTGTATATATCTTCGTGACTCCATCCGACTTTTCTAGTGTCTGTGTTGAAGCCTTATCGGAAAAAACAAACTTATTACCGTTCCATAAATATTTTCCTTGTGCATATGAATTGAGACTGCTCAGAGTAACTTCAATGCCAGTTTCTCCACCGTCCAATATAGGAAACTCTGCTTGTGTCTCTGCGCTATAAAGGAACCCATCTTCCTTATAGCCTCTAGTCGGTAGATTGTACACTATCCCCGCGCAATTGACGCTGAATAATACATATTGAAATTCTGGGCTGTCTTTATCTGGCCGGCCAATTGCAAAATCATGATTTTCGTCTTTATTATAATCTTTAAATACAAGCGTAATCGATCCACCAAAACCTAGGTCGTCATTCCCGAAGTATTTATTGAGCGAAACCTGGGAGGTTACCTTCCCGCTGCTGTTCTGAATTAGAAGGTCAAAACGACCTCGGTACATGCTTTCAAAAATACTGAAGCCTTGTTTGTCAGGTGTAAGCGGTTTTTTGTAGTCCGTTTGTATGATTGTTACCAAAAATTTATCATCATTGGCATCCAATATTGTCTTGGAAATAATGAAAGGGCTTCCTGGCGAGGGCCTTAACTCTTCCGACTTGTTCCTCAGGACACCCTACACTTGTAAGTGTATGTTTGAGTAATAAATGGTATACTATGCTTAACAGAAATTCTGAAGTACTGAAAGGCGGTATTCTGATATGCAAGCTCAAGCGAAAAAGAAATCGTTCGGTTTTGTGCGACTAGGAAAACGTACTGTGGTCACGCTTGGGGCAGAGGTTAAACGTGAGCTACGATTGACAGATGGCGACGTTTTCGAGTTGTGCGTTGAAGATGGAAGAATAATTCTAGAACCTAAAAAGCTTATTCCTGCCGACCAACAGTGGTTCTGGACTGAAGAATGGCAAGTCGGGGAACGTGAAGCTCAAGCTGAAATTGAAGCAGGTAAAGTTAAACATTTTGACTCAATGGAAGAGTTCCTTACAGATTTGGGCAACGAAGATGAAGATTGATAGTATTTCTCGTTTCAAACGAGCATTCAGAAAGATGCCCAAAGATGTTCGATCTCTTTTTATGGACAAGATGTATCAGTTTCAGGACGATTGGCAGCATCCTTCTTTCAGAGTCAAACGGATTCAAGGAACTGATAGTATTTGGGAAGGTAGCTTGAATATGTCCATACGTTTTACATTTCAATGGATTACCGACGATGAAGGTAACGATGTTTGTTTAATGCGGAACATTGGAGACCACGACCATTGTTTGCGTCCTCCATACTGAGCTCATACATCGAATCCAAAAATTATAGGCTTATTTGCCTTTTTGATTTTCCGTCTGAGTCCGATAATACCTCTTGCGTTCAGTAAGAGTCATAGACTTATGGCACACACAACATTGAACCCAGGTTTTCACAAGCGAAACAATAACTTCACACGAAAATGGTTTTTGGTAACTGGTTCTAGATCAGAATATATGTTCATGGGCAGGAGTGACGCTAGGATGCAATGAAAGTGCCTTCTTCTTCAGCAACAGGCATATGTTCGATTCCTCTCGGAACAATAAGAAATTCACCTTCATTTAAAATAACGTCCTCATCCCTCATCCCTAAACCTATAAATTCAGATAAACACTAACGACTATAAACCTTTCGTTATGACGGATATTGGTACTGCCGTAGAATCTTCTGAGATAAGGCGAAAGATAACTTCTGCTATTCTTATGTTAACAAAAAGTAACGACATAAAAGTAGGCGATTTCAAACCAATGATTTTCCTTAAAGGAAATAAAGTTTTGATAGGAATCAAACACCCTGATGAAACTATCACCCTTAGTGAGTTTGACATTACAAAAGAAGAAGCAGTGAAAGTTGATGAACAAGTTAAGGCGGTTATTAAATGAATATGTAAAAACATGAGCTATAATGTCAGCTTACCATTATCCCATTTTGTTGTGACGCATTTGTAAGAATACGCCCAGTTACCTATAACAAAAAAATCAATTAGTGTGTTGTTGGTTAGGAGGCAAAGCTTATCAAATACATTGGTTATATCATTGTCGGATTTTTAGTCTTTTTGATTGTAGAGGGTCTATCCATAAATATTGGCAATGCAATTGGAGCAGGAACTGGGGAGATAGGTCTTGTAGTAAGTGCCATATCAATATTGTGTTCAGTCGTAGTGCTATGTACATTGGTAATTGTGGATACGATTAAAAATAATATTCATGACAAGTAAGTCCCTTTATAGTTCGCACTTTTCTCTTATATTACGCACAAGCGCCGAACTTCCAATTATCCTACTAACTATATCTTAGCCTAAGCCTATCCTAACTTCCGCTAAACGACATAATGGCCGTAGGGTAACGGGAATAGGTTCGTAGTTTATATATAAGTATTATATATAAACTAGTTTCACGAATGTATCTTTATGCCAATTAGCCTGCCAATTTTAACATCAATTATTAAAGAACCCGCGTGGAGTAAGGGAAAACAGTGTGCCAATTGTATTGCCAATTAGCACACTGTTTTTGACGTTTTGCTTAAAATTACACCTCTGAAGAGAACTGGGTCCGTTTATAACAGCGCTGCCCCCACTTCGTAGGCGGAATTGATCCAGCATTTCCTTAATCAGCTTGACACTTGCTACCTTTTTCTTCAAGGTGGCCTCACGACCGACAATTATCAGAGACATAACACCGATTTCTTTTAATTGAGTCAAAGCGTCCGATGAGACTATTAATCCAACAATAACCAGACATTAAAACAAATTGTTTCATTCTTGTTTTCTGCCCAAATCTTCCCGCCGTGGAGTTCCACAATACTTTTGGCAATGGCAAGACCTAAGCCCGCGCCTCCCGTTTCTTTTGACCTAGATTTCTCAATCCTGTAAAACCGATCGAATAAATGCGAAAGACTTTCTGCATCAATGACCTGCCCATTATTTTGGATCGTCATTTTCACACCATGATCCACTGAACTAAGCAGGACCCATACTTCGCTGGGTTTGAGGCTATACTTAAGGGCATTTCCTAATAAGTTCTCAATGACCCTCACATATTTATCAGGGTTAATCTGAACATAATATCTCTCATCAGGGATTGCTGCTTTTAATTCGAGATTTTCTTTTTTAAAAAGTGGACCGTAATCCATGACCACTTGATTCACGATATCGTTGAGACATAATCTTTGATACTCTAACTTGGTTTCTTGTCCAGCAAGCCTCGTATACTCAAAGAGGTCTTCGATCAAATTTTCCATCATCTCAGTCTTATTAAAGGCAACTTCAATGAAGTTTTCAAGCTGTTCTGGGGTTTGATATTCCTTATCTTTAAGCAATTGAAGATACCCTTTAATTGAGGTTAAGGGGGTTCTCAAGTCATGCGAAACCCCACCGATTAGCTCATATTTTGCTTTCTCTAAATCTCTTTCATGATCAAATTTGTTTTTTAGTTCTTTGGACATAGAGTTGATATTTAAACAAAGTGCTGCAATCTCATCATCCCCTCTTATTTCGATGATGGAACCAAACCCTTCGTTAGCAATTTCTTTTATGCGTTTTGAGATATACCTAAGGTATTTTATTTTTCTACTAATAAGAAGAAGAAACGTAATAATAAAGATACCAATGATGACAACAAAAATCAGTAGTGTATAAGGGATAACAAAAGCGAGGCTTGAAAGCAGCTGTGGGTATAAGATATAAAACTGAGATATAAAGCCTGAAATAATCACTGTACCCCCAAATGTGACAAAAAGGCTTATGGTTATGGCAACAAGCAGTTGGAGGCTGACTTTTTTTCCCACTTTATTTTTGATCATAATTTATAACCTACTCCCCAAACATTTTTAATGTATCGAGGTTTACGGGGATTGACCTCAATCTTCTCACGTATATTTCGGATATGAACCATTACAGTATTTCCTGATTCCAGCATCGGCTCGTTCCATACAGTCCCGTAGATCCGTTCACTACTAAAGACCATACTCTGATTACGTGCAAGTAGCTCTAGGATTGAAAACTCTTTGGGAGTGAGTTTCACTTCGATTTTATTGACGATGACTTGATGAGTGGTTGTATTGATGCTGAGATTACCAATCTCAAGCTGATCTTCATTCGTAGAGGGCATGGACTCATTGGAATGGCTAAAGCGTAGATAACGCCTCAGTTGAGACTTAACTCTGGCGACTAATTCGAGTGGATTAAAGGGTTTGGTTATGTAGTCATCGGCGCCGACACTCAAGCCATGAATTTTATCGATATCCTCTACTTTTGCTGAGAGCATAATAATGGGAACTTCTCTTTCTTCACGAATTTTCAGGCATGCTTGGATTCCATCAAGCCTCGGCATCATAATATCAAGGATGACAAGATGGACTTCAGTCTTTGCGAGGATATCCAGAGCTTCCAAGCCATCGCCCGCTTTGATGACTTGAAAGCCTTCGTTTTTCAAGTAGATTTCGATCAGATTCAAAATTTCAGCATCATCATCAATGATAAGAATTGTTTGTGGATCCATGATAACCTCCTATAGAATTGGGCTAGGTTTTGCTGGGCGACGGCGAATACTCCAGACGATAAGACCTGTAGTGGTTATAAAGGCTAGGGTGTACCAACCATACTCCGTAACAAGTTTAGCGATTTGGTCAATATTATTCCCAAAAACTCTTCCAACGACAAAATAGATTAAGGTCCACAAAAAGCCGGTTGTATAAGAATAGGCTGCATATTGCCGGTAAGGCATTTTGCTCATCCCTGCAAGATAGGGGACAAGATGGCGAACCACAGGCAAAAAGTAGCTTAGCACAAGGCCATAATGACCAAATTGTTGAAACATTGCTTGGGCTTTCGTAAGATAGGTGCCTGCTTTCTTTTTCTGAACCAGGCGGTCAACAACAGGTGCACCCAAACGATAACCCAGAATATACCCTAAAGATAATCCAGATATGACGCCTAGATATGTGAGAATAAACGCAGGGAGTGGATTAAGGATTCCGAGAGCCGTCACGAGCCCGCCCGTCATAACAATCACTTCATCTGGTATTGGCATTCCCACGATTCCTAACCATAGGGTAAAGAACAAGGCAAGATAACCATACTGTTGAACTAAGTTTAATAATACATCGTAATGCATTGGATGTCCTCCTCTCATTTATGACAAACGTAAACGAATGCGGGTGGAAAGTTCAAAGGTACAAACGAAATCTCAACTCGAGAGAATTTTTGTGATAACAGTTTTTTCATCTGTAAAGAATATTGGAAAGCTACAAAGACTCCATTCGGCTTTAATGAGTTTATGACCCCATCAAGGATCTGTTCACGAACGGCTTCTTTGAAGAGAGTAAAAGGGAGTCCCGAAACAACGGCATCGAGTGAGTCCATGCCCATAGAATTCACATTTTCAGATAAGCAGAGTGCATCTTCAAAATAGATGAAATTAGGATACACAGTATTGAGTTCATCACGCATTTCCTCGTCCTTTTCAAACACTGCAACTTTGCAGTCCTGATGTTTGAGTACCTGGATATTCCTTGTAAAAGCACCGGTGCCTGCACCAAGTTCTGCGATAGCACGGGCAGTATTCCATTCAATGGGTTTAAGCATTTTTTTAGTTAGAAATCTTGAACTCGGTGTGATGCTACCTACTTGAGTGGGTGATTCCATAAATTTCATTAAGAAGGTTAATTTTTCCGTTAATTTTAAATGCGTTTCATAATTTATTAATTCCATGTTCTTTCGCTTCCTTTCAACAATACTAATCATACATGATGAAAATAAAGCAAAAGGATGGAAAAACTAAAGACTTTCTGAAGTTTCCACGCCAGTATCTTAACAAACACACATCAAGACGGGTATTCAAAAATGCTCGTCTTTTTTGCTTCACTATATATCCGATCAGAAACGCAATTACAGGTTTGAACACCGAAAAGATCAGGATAAACGGTCAGGAGGATGGTGAGTACCGCTTTGTTCCTAACTACGGTGTATCTATTGAGGACATAGACAAGGACATAAGAAAAGGCCAGAATTTAAATAATCCCGGCCTTTTCTTATGTCCTCTTATTCTTCATAAAATCATTCATTGAAGATAATTTTTGCATTCTTCAACATTATTTTGTTCAAGTTGCAATAGTTTATTTCCCAGAGCAAGTATTTTTTCGTCTGCGTCAGCGTATTTTTAACTTATTTGTTAAATCTACAATGCCCATAGTACTCCCCTTAATTAGCATCTCGGAAATATGGGAAGGAGATTTATTCGCCAGTGTTTGCAAATTAACCATTGCATAAGTGGATACCTTTGAGAAAGCATTGATATCCTTGGCTTCTTTATTAAGTTCTTTCAATTTTTTATCTGTACTATCATAACCAGTTTCCCCGATCTATCCATAGCAATAATAGTCTATGCTGGAGTCAGCTAAGCGTTCTATTGAATACTAAAAAATGAAGGGGCCGTATCGAAACTAAGTTTCGCACGGCCCCTTGAGTTAATACATTAAGTTTAATCGTACCTATTCTGGCCGATTAGCCTTAACAACTTCCAGTAGCATATTTATTTTTTCATCGTCCGGCTTTACATCAGATAGCAGATAGTCTCTCCCTAGATATTCATATTTGGGTTGACCTAAACGATGATACGGTAAAAGCTCATAATTAACATTTGCCCGACCTTTTATAAAATCCAGTATGGCTAATATGTCTTCTTCAGAATCATTAAAGCCTGGAATGACTGGGGTTCTAACCAAGATAGGTAGATTAGGAAACTGTTCACACATCTTGGTAAAGTTACTTAAGATTAATTCATTGGAAACACCCGTAAATTTCTTATGCTTTTCTTCATTGATGCATTTTATATCAAACAGAATACTATTAAGATGCGTACATACCTTTTCTAAGTTGGACCACTCTGTATAGCCACATGTTTCAATGGCAGTATTTATTCTTCTTCGTCTTGCTTCCATAAGGAGTGCAACAGTAAAGTCTATTTGCATTGTCGGTTCCCCACCGCTAATGGTTAACCCTCCACCAGATCTTGAATAAAACATGCTATCTTGCTCAACAACCGCTAATACGTCATTAACACTTTTTAAATCCCCAAAGATATTTAGGGCTTTAGCAGGACAAGCCTCTGCGCATAGAAGGCATTCCGTACACTTTTGCCGATCAATTGTTATTCTTTTGTTTTCATCGACAATTAGCGCTCCAGGGCTACAAACGTCTATACACCTTGTGCATTCATGAGTACCTATGCAGTTGTTTGTATTGCATGCTAACTCAGGGGCAACCTGTTGTGATTCAGGATTACTGCACCACTGACAGCTTAAGGGACATCCCTTTAAAAATACGATCGTTCGTATTCCAGGTCCATCATGAACAGAATAGTTTTGAATATTAAAGACATATCCATATTTCTTCTTGTCAAAATTCGAAATTTCCGTCATATATAGTGACCTCCTTGTCCTATACGGTTATAAGTCTTGCTCAGAAAGCAAGACTTATAACCGTGAACTATTAAATAGCGCCGTGTTCCGTTCTGGAAATGATATCATTTTGTAAATCGGATGACAGATCAACAAAATAGGCACTGTATCCGGCAACCCTGACGATGAGACCACGATACTTCTCTGGGTCCTTTTTGGCCGCGAGTAAAGTCTCTCTATTGATAATGTTAAACTGTATATGCCATAGTTTCAGGTCGCACCACGTCCGTATAAAGGACACTAATTTATTGGTTCCTTCATCCCCAGCAACACACGCAGGACTGAGCTTGATGTTTAATAGTCTGGCGGCATGCTCTCTGTAGTTATAGTTCTTAGAGTTGAAGTTCGATAATAAAACGGCAGTCGGGCCTTTTGCATCTGCGCCGCTAGAGGCGGAAGATCCGTCAGCAAGTGGTGCCCATGCTTTTCTGCCATTAGGTGAAGCGCCAACAACTTTGCCGAAAGGAACATGGGAGGTGAAAGGTACTAATCTTAAATCCAAATGGACTCCTAAGTCCTTGGAATATTTCCTAGTAAACTCTTGAGCTTCACAGTCAATCGTTTTCGCAATCGTATCTGGATAGGGATCATTATTACCGTACTTAGGCGCGTTTATGAGCATTTGTCGAATGGCTTCTTTACCCTCAAAGTTGCACTTCAACGCGGCTATAAGCTCGGCCATGGTTATCTTTTTCTCTTCAAAGACTAGTTTTTTGATAGCTGCCAGGGAATCAACGACCGTTCCATAGCCCATTAGTTCGAAATACCCTAAATCAATACCCCCTTCAATGATAGGAGTATGCAAGTCCTTACAAGTCTCCATGCATAGATCATGTAACACTGATCCCAGAGGCGTAGCGAAATGTTTGGGTCTTAGATTAATAATGATGTGTTGTTGGATGAACGCATGCTTCAACAAATTTGTTTGTTGAACTAGGTAAGCATTCCAGAATTCATCCCATGTCTTAAACGTCAAAGGATCTCCTGTTTGAACACCGATGACCTCATCTCCATGAAGTTCCATTTTGCCATTATATAAGGTCATTTCTACTGCCGCAGCAAAATTTATATAAGGGTTACCACTCGTGTAGGTGTCTCTATTAGGCATACGACATTCAGAACAGCCTGAGACTGCATAATCATAAGCTTCTTCGAACTTAGCCCCTTTCGATAGAAGTAAGGGGATAACTTCCTCATCGTTAATCAATTTTGGGAAACCGGAACCCTCTTTAATGGTCTCAGCAACCTCATAAAGATACCGCTCAGGAGAACGTGAATGTATTCTGGCAGCGAGGTCGGGATAGTTAAGCGGGAATTCCTGCTTAGACTTTAGGAATAGATAGGTTAGATCATTGGTAGCATCCTGTCCACCAGGAGTTTGCCCGCCAAGACTTACCGCTTCCCAGTGAGCATATCCTTCATTGAAAGCGCCACCGGTTGGAGAAATATAGAGGTCAATAAATTGAGCCATGGCTACCCACATACATTCCAGTAATTCCAGGGCTTTCTCTTCAGTTATACGACCTTCTTCAAGATCCTTTTTATAGTAAGGATAGAAGTATTGGTCCATTCTACCGTTAGAAATAATGGTGCCGGTTTTTTGTTCCATTCTGGAAAACATCTGGGTGAACCACTGGGACTGAACCGCTTCCCTGAATGTACGAGCTGGGTTTTCCGGCACATAGTCACATACTTCGGCAAGTTCTTGTAACTCTTGCTTTCTTTGTGGATCCGTCTCTTTCTCAGCCATTTCTGAGGCTAGCTTAGCATGTCTTTTTGCCCAAAGAACGATCGAATCACAGGTCATAATGACGGCTTGCAAGAAAGGAAGTTTCTCTGTATTGTCAGCCGGGCTAAAGGGGTCAAGGGCATCAAGTTGCTTTTGAGCCCCTTCTTTGATCCCTTTAAATCCCTTCTTCAATACTTTGTCATAGTCATGAACCCACTGGATGGAAGAACGAAATGACGCAGTTTCATTGACGATAAATCTTGATTTTAAAGGATCAATAGGGTCATAGGTTAATTGTAATGTTTTTTCAGGGAGAGCATTCGTCAAAGCTTCATGAAATGTTTTCCCCTTCCAATAGGGTGCGATTTCTTTGATTACCACTTGAGCATCCTCATCGGAAATAGTAAAAGGAGACTCAACCCTGTCTGGTAACTGTTCCAGTGCAATGTCCAAAAAATCGCCATCTAATTCTGGGAAAAGCAGTCCGTATTTCCCTGGGTACCCTGCCCGGCCTACGATAAGTTGATCTTCGTCAATATAGATTGTCATATTTTCCGAGATGTGTTTTAAGGCTTTTGCCCATCTTAAAATCAAGGGTTGTCCTTCAGTTTGTTTGAAAGATTCGGTAAAATATTTTGCTCTCTCAATATCGATCCTAGGCAACTGTCCCTGAAAGCTATTTAATATTTTAAAGACTCGTTCTCTACCTCCAAAATCCTGAATTCCAAGTTGTTCCTCTTTAATTCGTTGTTCCTGAGGGGATAATACAGTGCAGCAAGTCGTCATAATGAAAGTTCCTCCTAAATTATTATTCTTGTCACTAACGTGTCAATATGCTTACTTAGCACACTTAGGCATTGCTCCAGGTGCTGCAGTCACCTCTGATTGAGGCTTATGCTTTCCTATCCACCATGCCGAGTACGCACTGATGACTGCGGCGAAGACTACATACCAGCAAAGTGGAATATAACTACCATTGCCCCATTTCAGCAACGCTACGGCAATAATTGGTGTAAAGCCACTTGCAAAGATTCCAGAAAACTGATAAACGAAAGAAACACCAGTGTATCGTACTTTCGCATCAAACAGTTCTGCAAACAACGCAGCTTCCGGTCCATAGACTGCCGCATAGAAAATACCTAAAGGAATGACAATCGCAGTCCAGATCAGCGTGTTACTCCCTCCGCTGTGGGCCATTAACCAGAACGCGGGGAACGCTGAGAAACCAGCAACTAGGCTGCCCCACATATAAACCTTAGTTCTGCCGATGCGGTCAGAGAGGGCGCCGAATAGAGGAATGAAGAAACACATTACTATGGAGGCTGCCATGACCCCCATCAACGCATCAGTACGAGGAATTTTGAGGGTTTGCACAAGATAGGTGATTGAAAAAACACCAAAGATATTAAAGAATACTCCATCGATGTAACGTGCGCCCATACCGGCGAGTACGTTACCTTTATACCTTTGCATCATATCGACAAAAGGAATCTTGACCGCGGCCTTTTTATCTTTTACTGCTTGGAACTCAGGTGTTTCCGTCACATGTAGACGGACCCACAACCCTACGATGACCAACGTAGCACTCAAAGCAAAGGGAATTCTCCAACCCCAAGCCATAAACTGTGCATCCGTCAGCATATATGATAACAACGCCACAATACCGGAAGCTAAGCACAGTCCCAAGGAAAGACCGATTTGAGGAATACTGGCATAAAAGCCACGCTTTTCAGGTGGTGCATATTCGAAGGTCATGAGCACCGCTCCGCCCCATTCACCGCCCAAGCCTATGCCTTGTATAATACGCAGCAACAACAGGCAAATTGGAGCCCACACTCCTATCTGAGCATAAGTAGGCACGGCAGCTACCAGCACCGTGGAAATACCCATAATCATAATGGTCATAACCAGCATACTTTTGCGGCCAAGCTTATCACCAAAATGCCCGAAGATAACACCCCCAATGGGGCGCGCTAAAAACCCGACTGCAAAGGTTACATATGCTAGCATTGTCGAAACTAATGGATCTTCCATGGGAAAGTATTGTTTGTTCAAAACAATGCCTGCAATTACCCCATACAGGAAAAAGTCATACCATTCAATCGTTGCTCCAATGATACTTGCAGACACAACGCGGTTCATCATAGTTTTCTGGGATACTTTTTCAATACTGGCCATTTATTTTCCTCCTTCGCTTACTATTCATTGCACCATAGGATAATAATTGAATTATAATTAAGACGCATCTTGGAAGTTCCGGGTATGAATCTAGTAGAAAAACTGCTAATTATTGCCGCTCTTTACTCGCCTCCTGTTAACCATAAGCTATACCCATGCCATTCCATACTTTTACCTATTGCAAGTGCTGTGCCAACACTTACAATAGACTAAGATAACAGTTATTATCTCTTAGAAAAAAGCTAGTCCATCCAAATCGTTTGATGCACTAGCTTAATTTAAACTCTAATTTGGGGTCTAGTTCTCCTAAATATAGTATTAATCCGCTGGCTAACCACCCCTGGATAAGTTCAACTAGAGTTTAGTTGAACTTATCCTCAAGCTATAAAGTTCGCCCCTCTCTTTCTGTATACTTACGCCGATTTAAGAAGGCCTTTGCTCGAATTATTGCACAATCACAACAAAGGCCCTAGATAGGACTAAACAGGCGTTGCATAATTGCAACGCCTGTTGTCGTCCTGCACTTTTCAAGTTATATCAATGAATACTTTTTAGCTTTCCTAAATATTGTTGTCCGATCAACTTTAAAAAATTCGGCCACTTTCGGTATAGAGCCATATTTGTCGAGTGCTTTGCTGATTAGTTCTTTTTCTACTTCACTCATTATCTCATTAATGGATTTATTTTCAATATTTAAGGCTGAGCATACCAAAACTTTCATGGTATTGTCTCTTTTGCACATATCGGCCGGTAAATTTTTTACTTCAATTACTTCTTTCTCTTGCATAATCACTAAACTTTGAATTAAGTTCTCCATCTCTCTAATATTACCAGGCCATTTATAAGCTTGGAACACAGCTTCTACTTCCTTCGAAAGAGAAACTCCCTTCCTATACTTAGTGTTAAATCTCCCAAGGAAATAATTTGCCAGTGGCAATATATCTTCTTTGAGTTCTCTCAAGGGTGGAGCGTTAAGAACGGCAACATGTAACCGATAATATAAATCACTTCTAAACGTACCTTCTTCAACGGCTAATTCTAAGTCCCGATTTGTAGCGGAAATAAATCGTACATCAACTTTTTTTACTTTGGTCGCACCAATACGTATTATTTCCTGGTCTTGTAAGACTCTAAGCAGCTTCGCCTGCATAGGTAGGGGAAGTTCTCCAACTTCGTCCAAGAATAAGGTCCCTTTATCAGCTATTTCAAAAAACCCAGGCTTACCTTTCGCATTGGCTCCAGAGAACGCTCCGGGGGCATACCCAAATAGTTCAGATTCTATAAGATGCTCTGGTATAGAGGCGCAATCCACTTTAAAGAACAGTTCGTTACAACGCAAACTCTGCTCATGTATTTTCCTGGAGATGACATCCTTTCCTACCCCTGTTTCACCCAATATCAGGATTGTGGCATCTGTCCTGGCAATTTTATTCATTCGATCCGTTAGATCTGTCATTGCTTGGCTTATAAACGTAATTGACGAATTTCTCAAGTCCTTTTTCGTTAGCTTTTGAAATTTATCAATGATCGTTTGTTGATTCGTGATTTGTTCTTTAAGTTCGCATAACAAGGTGAAATCTCGTACAAAAGTGACAACTAAAGCCACTTTTCCAAATTGGTCAAAGACAGGATAACCGCTTAGGATCACCTTTCTTCCTGCTCTGGTTATCTGAACAGAAGATGTTACGGGCTTACCTGTTTTAACTATTTCCGGATTTAAGATGGTATCGTATTTCCCCTCCTGTTTTAAGTCGTTTACATTCCTTCCTAACATTTCTTGTTTTGACAAGCCGGTAAGTTGTTCATAAACGCTATTTACTTTCAAAGTCATTCCAGCACAATTTGTAATATAAATGCCGTCTTCAAGTACATCTAGAATGCTATCAAGAAACTCCACCACATCCGATGAATCGCTACATTTTATAGGCACATTCCATTCTTCCCTTCTTAGGATAGCAATAGGAAAAGTCAATACTCTTAATTATGTATCATTATAGTCAATAGTATTTCAAAACCTATGCACCGTCAACCTATATCGTTGCGCACTTGCAACTATATTGAACAGTACGACTATTAGTGGTATAGATATTGCATGTATAAATTAGAAGAGCACTTGGCTCAGCGGCCTCGGCGAAAGTCGAGAGTCTATAATAAATTTAGGAGGTACAACAATGGAAACGATTGATTTTAGGTTTAGACCTAATACTGCTGAAACCCTATCAGGAATCGGAAATAGCGAAATGTTTAAGAATGTTTGTTCATCCATTGATTTTTCGAAGATGAAGGCTCAACCTCTGGAAGAAATCGTGAATGATTTGGACAGCAATAATGTTACTAAGGCAGTTATCACAGGTAGAGATTGCGAAACTACCTATGAATCGAAATCAAATAACAATAGTGTTGTTGAATTTGTGAACAGCTATCCCGATAAATTTATCGGTTATGCAGGCGTTGATCCTCATAAGGGTATGCACGCTATTGAAGAGCTCAAACATGCCGTCAATCAACTCGGACTGAAAGGGGCGGCCATTGATCCAGCTCTCGCTCAAATCTATGTTAATGACGCAAAGTACTACCCTGTTTATTCTAAATGCTGTGAATTAGATATTCCTATCGTCATTACGACAGGGCCAGTAACTTTTGTCCCAAATGCAGTCATAGATCATGTGGCGCCTAGGTACATTGATTTTGTAGCACGAGATTTTCCTGAACTGAAAATCATTGTTAGCCACGGAGGCTATCCCTGGGTGAATGAAATGATCATCGTTGCGCAACGAAATAAGAACGTATACGTTGAGATATCAGAATACGAATTCTTCCCCCAAGCTGAATTTTATATTCAAGCGGCTAATACTATTATCAGTGATAAGCTATTGTACGCTAGCGCACATCCCTTTGTAGATTTTAAAGACACCTTGAAAAGCTATGAAAAGCTACCTTTTACACCAGATGTTCGTGAAAAGGTTATGTATAAGAATGCTGCACGAATCTTAAATTTATAAGCAATTTAATTAATCGTAACAATCCAAGGAAATTCGATTGAAACGTCATTAGCATAAGCCTTGCTTTACTTAGGAATTATAGAGATAATGACTTAAATCCCAAAGCGCATTCCGACTCCTGCTTGGGAGCTTAATGACTTTAGGGTATAATGATAAATAGAATTTAACTGCGACAAAGCCTTATCTTAGTTCTGAAAGGGTGAAGTAAAAATGAGCTTTTTGGAATTGGCCAAAAAACGCTATTCAGTACGCAAGTATCTGCCCAAAAAAGTTGAAGAGGAAAAATTGCTTTCAATACTGGATGCGGGTAGAATTGCTCCTACTGGGGCAAATACGCAACCCCAAAGAATCGTTGTTATTCGTGAGAAAGCGGGATTTGAAAAGCTGTCTAAGTGTGCCAATGTTTACGGGGCGCCCCTTGCGTTGATCATTTGTGCTGACCATAGTGTTTCCTGGAAAAGACCGCAGGATGGAAAAGATATCGCAGAAATCGATGCTAGTATTGTAACGGATCATATGATGTTGCAAGCAACCGAGTTAGACCTTGGGACGTGTTGGATCTGTTATTTCAATGCTAAGGTCCTACGAACTGAATTTAACATACCTGATAATTATGAACCAGTAAATATTTTAGCAATTGGGTATGCCGCTAGCGAACCACTTTCTCCGGATCGCCATATCTCATTACGCAAGAATCTTGAAAATACCGTTTGGTATGAAACTTTCTGACAGACATAGTCACCGACATTAGGGACAGGTAGGTTGTTTCTCCCAGGAAACAACCTACCTGTCCCTCTATCACCTCTTTTACATAAGTTAATGTGTACTAATGGCCGCAATAACAATGCTCGATGCGAGCTTCGCTCGCCCGGGTTCTGAACCTTTCAGGATTCCGCAGCTTTCTCTTTCCGCGCCTTTTTCAGTCGTGCCTTTTCTTGGCGTTCTTGATACATTTCCCGAATCCAAGTACTCACCGGAGCCTTCCACTGTTCATTTGCGCTGGGTATATTTTTGATCAGACTTCTTGGATTTAGTCCCATCTCTCTAGCCATTTTCACGGTTTCTTCGTTCAGTTTACATTTCTTTTTTGCTTCAGCCCATTCGACGTCCTTTTTTATATTATTAGCCATGTTATGTTCCTTTCTTCACACAACGCTCCTATGCCACAGCAACCATTATTCGTTTCCAGATATTTGTACTTTCCTAATAATAGCACTCAGCCAGTATTCATTGATGCGTTCGTCCCTAACATCTGCTGTTTTATATAATTCAAGTATTGTCAGCTCTGGAATGGCAGAAAGCATTGCCCGGAAAGAACTCTCATCATAGCCGTTAAATAATCGGTCGTCCTTCTCATAGACCTTGTCACCATATTTGAAAGACATAAAAAGCACGCCGTCCTCGTAAAGCATTGCTGCTAGCTTCTGCAATATCTCTATAATTGAACCTCTGTCGACATGTAAGAGGGACGCAGAAGCCCAGATGCCGTTAAACAGAACATCTAACTGAACATCCTCGAATCCAGCATGCTGCACGGCCAACCCTGTGAGCTTCGAGCTTAAGCTCACCATTTCCGCTGCGGCGTCAAAGGCCTCTACCTTGTATCCCTGACCGAGAAAATAAAGGCTGTCTCTACCTGAACCACACCCCGCATCGAGAATACGGTTCTCTGGAGAAAGGTATTTTTCAAATCTTCGGTAGTGTTCGCTCATATCCACCTTGACTGTATTCTTATAAAATTCCTGGGCGTTCTTGTTATAGTAATCGACTGTTGTTTTTATCATTTTGACAAACTCCTTAACGATCTTGGGTTATTTAACGTTGGGCGACACCCTCTCCATCGAGACCCTTCCAAACGAACCGATCGATTGCTTTGGATGATCACAGAGTTCGTGACAGATAGCCACATCAGTAGAATTCCTGTTAATAATTTAACACACCTTCTCTAATGTGGTCACGATAAAAGGCGGTAATTCATTGAGACGATACTCTGCAGATATAATAATCAAATAATGATCCTGGATATACTTTTCAGTCAAATTATTAATTGCGAAGCCTTGATCTATCTCAAATCCTTCATCCTTTAACAGACCACCAAACTCATCTATCTTAGAATTACAGAATGCATAGCTTTTTTTATAAGAGTCGTAGTCCTTTATTCCGTATTTGTCTTGTACTTGAGTCGATTTCTGAGGAGTTGTTGCTTCCAACATCACTTTCTTTACCTTTTTGAGATTTCATTAGCGTTTCTGACAATCTCTAAATACTTTCGTAGCTCTTCCTCAAGATATTCCCTGACAAGAGAAACCATCTCTGACAAATCATCTCCGTTACTATGATAGCTTGTAAAGCAATCATAGTAACGTTTACGATCACCAAATTTAATGCTGATGGGAGGATAACCCGCCTTCATTAACTCAAGGTTTAAGAGCAAGCGTCCTGTTCTACCGTTACCGTCAATAAATGGGTGTATCGCTTCAAATTCCAGATGAAATTGTGACACTCTTTCAACCACATGAAGTAAACGCATTTCTTGATATTTTAGAATAAGCTCTTCCATTCGTGCAGGCAACAGAAATGGCTGTGGCGGCGTGTGAACTGCTCCCATAATAGTTACAGGTACACGTCTGTATACTCCTCGATCCTCACGGCTGTCCATCAGAACCAGACTGTGAATATCTTTGATAACCTTTTCGGACAGCGGAACCTTTTGCTGTACCAATTCTTCAATATAGAGATATGCTTCTTTATGGCCTACAGCCTCTAAATGGTCTTTCAGCGGCTTTTTATCAATAGTTATTCCCTCTTTGATAATTAAGGCTGTTTCCTGCAAGGTAAGGGTATTGCCCTCTATAGCATTGGAGTTATATGTAAAATTGATCAAAAATTCCTCGCTCAGTCTTAATAGCTCACCCTCGGTGAGGGGCCTATATAGATTTAACTCGCGTAAAAGTTCTTCGATTCTATGATAAGCAGCTATTTTACAAACCACCTTTCCTTCCAGTGTACGGATTATATTATATCGTAGCATAATTTGATAAATATTACCAGTTGCATTATTCCGATGAATTCTCTGCGTTTTCGAAGGTAATTCTCTCGACAACTCCGCTTAGGTACAAATTTTAAGCCCGCCAATCATCAGACGCTTGAAGGTTCCTTCTTTCCTAAAATACTCTGCTACTACTTCCATCATCTTCCCGGCTACACCGTAATCAAGCTGTCCAAATTCTGCGAACAATCCGTCCATCGCCAAGGGCTCCATTTCGCCCCAGCATAGTTCAGATCCATTGGCATGCCTGAACATCTAACTGGACATCCTCAAATCCAGCATGCTGCACGGACCTACCTGAACCACACCCCGCATCGAGAATACGTTTCTCTGTAGAGAGGTATTTTTCAAATCTTCGGTAGTGTTCCCTCATGTCCACCTTGACTGTATTCTTATAAAATTCCTGGGCGTTCTTGTTATAGTAATCGACTGTCGTTTTATCATTTTGACAAACTCCTTAACGATATTTTAAGCTTGTTGCTGCAACCTATTCCCCAGTATGGGAGCGGATTCCCTGGCTCTAACATCCGGCAGAGTAAAGGCAAGAATTATGCCAAGAACGGGAAGCAGGCTAATCAAGGTCATGGTTATGGGCAGACCCATGTGGTCAGCGATTATTCCAAATAATGTTACCCCGATAGAGCCCATACCGACACCAAAACCGAGTGTCAGTCCTGAAGCCAGCCCGATATTATCAGGCAAAAGCCTTTGCCCGAAAACCACGGTAATGGAAAAAGTTGAGATGAGTGATGCGCCAACAATAAAAGCTAAGACAGGAACCCAAAGGCCATTAAAGTGCAAAAACGGGTAAACCGTGAATAAGCAAATAGCCATAGAAGCTAATAGGCCGTTCCGCCCGCCGAAGCGGTCAGCAAAAGGCCCGCCTAAAATCGTACCGACTACACCGGCAATTAAAAACGTACTCACCAGATATTCAGGTTCTGCAATACCTTTAAAACTGGGAAAGTAAAAGGGAATGAAAAAAACCAGTCCAGAGTGTATCCAAGACCTTACTGTTATATAGAGCATCAGTAGTATTAAGCTTCCTTTCCTTCCGCCTCTAATGGCAGTTTGTTCTATTTTCTTTTTTTGTTTGATTATTTCTTTTGCCAAGATTTTTTTGAATCTGGGTAACAAGAAGATAAAGACCAGAGCACCGAATACTCCCGGAATCATTACACCTTGAATAGATCCCAGGCCGTTAAAGCTTAATAAGAAAACTGCTAGCAAGGGACCAAGGCCAAAGCCGAGATTTCCTCCTACCGAAAAAACCGCCATCGAGGATCCTGCCTTACTGTCCTCGCTGACAAAATGGGCCACTTTAGACCCTTCCGGATGGTATCCTGCCACCCCGATACCGCTCAACAGCACCGCTAGTAACAGTAATTCGTAAGATTTAACTATACCAGTCAATGCCAAACCAAAACCAGAAAGGAAAAGCCCCAGAGGCATTAACCAGGGCATGCTGATTCGGTCGCTCAACACCCCGAAAACCGGCTGAATAATGGCCGAACTAAAGGTAAATGCCAAAACAACGGTACCGACTTGAAAGTAGCTTAGCTGAAGGTTTTGCGCCAGTATGGGCATTAAGATAGGAAGGACCCCCTGACCTAAATCTACAATCAGATGACCAATGCTCAGGATCCACAAATACGGGTTAATCAATTCATTCTCCTCTTTCCTATCGGTTTCATCTTTATTTTAACATAATAATGCTAAAGTTTTGCGTTTTACAGTTTAGCATAAAAAGAACGAACCCCTGACTTCACTTAGGGCTCGCTTCCTTATCTTGTTTATCCTTCTCAACTCACGCCTCTTTGCAATCCTACATGAAAAAACCCGCTGGAAAGTATCGTCCTAGGGCATCCGGAAGAGGGTCGTTCTTAATGCATGGTAACATATATGATCTCCTTTTTTGCTCTATGAAGCACTATTGGATTGGCATACTTGGCTAAAACAATATCGATACGCTTTTTTGTAAGCAATTGTAGCTCATTTCTTAGAACTGAAAGCAAACGATAATCAATATTTTCCTCAATCAGGATATCAATGTCATTTGATAACTCTCCCCTGGCAGTAGATCCAAATACCCCTATTCTACTCAAGCTGAATTTATCAAACAAATTATTACGAATCATAATGTCTTCCAACTGAGATATTTGATTAGTCTGCTCAAACATTCCTATCACCTTCTTATCATTTCTAAGAAACTATAGTTAAATTTTACCACATAAACTTACGTAATGCTATCTCAACTCAACAAAGCACTCCTTTGACTGCTTCCATTTCTGGTGCTCCATTAGATTGACTTTAACGTTAACTGAAAATGAAGGGGGAGCGCAACCAAGAGATTTTCTAGAGCAATGCTGATTTTTGTAAGGAGCGGTAGACACGCTTTGTCAGGATACCTGCAACAATAGTTCCTACTAAGGTGGTTATACTTGCCGATAAAAGTGCAATCTTCCAGTCCATATGAAGCGCATAGATCAAGCCTATCATAACGCAGAAATTCCCGGTAACGGTACAACCGAACATGGCTACGATATGGTGGCTTAGTTTTTCCATAGAAAAATTACTAGAAATTAAAGAGTAGGCTATGGAGCCGATGACGTTGGCGAATAAGAAGAAAAATGCCAGCGCTGAATAGCCTGTTGCCATAGCTACAATGGCTTCCACTAAGCCTGCAATAATGCCTGCCGGTTGTTTGTACATTAAGATAATTAGGCCAGTAAAGAAAGCCCAGCATGTGCCATTAAATAGTAAAAGGGTTGGGTCTAAAATACCGTCGATACGTCCTGTGACCTGCATCATAATCAGGAATACAATCCCTACGATGACGGATCCCACTAAGGCTTTGGTGTCTGTTCTGAATAATTTTTCTTTCATTTCAAATTCTCCTCCTCTAGTAAATCATGCTTATATGAATGGTAATATCCTGCTTGCCAGGCTGATGATGATTACCAATGCCATCGCTGAGATTAAAGCAATATCGTAATTCTTTATGGTTAAATCCGAACTAAAGGTTCGGGTTTTGCTTCGTCCATAGCCCCTTAACTCCATGGCTAGGGCCGTTTCTGTTGAGCGCCGGACAGCGCGATATAAAAAGGGCATAAAGGTTGGAAGAACGCCTTTGAGATTGTCCCATACGCTTTCCATTTTAAGGCCTCGGGTTCGTTGGCTATCGACTATGGATATATACTCATCTTTCATGAGTGGGAGGAAACGAGCACACAGACCCACAAGCATGGCATAGCGGTAGGGAATCCTAAATTTCATGAGCATCAAGGTAAAGTCTTGGGGTGTGGCCGAAGTTAGAAATTGCATACTCGCAAATACAATTATCGTAGCCTTCAGTATGCCGGTGATCGCTAGTGGTAGGGCTTCACTATAGATTTTAAGGATTCCCCATTGGTAGAGCAGAACACCTTCCCGGCAAAAAAGCAGCTGGATGATCAGTATCTGAAGTCCCAAAAGCAATATGATGATAATCATGACCTTATACTGCTTCAAGGAGCCAGTTAAGATAAGCGACGCCATAATACATACCAATAAAGCAAGACACAACTGAACAGCGGTCCCAATACTCAGTGCGAAATAGATCATCAGTGCATACCAGGCAAGCTTTGTCCGGGGATCAAACTTAGAAAGTCCCATTTGCAACCTCCTTGAAGGACATAAGATGATAGAAATTTAGGCCAATCGCTTTAAGTGTGTTGAGATGTTGATCGAGATCTCTTGTCAAAATATCAAGCTGAAGACGATGGTTATGCAGAGCAACTAAGCGGTTTGAATAGTCTTTTGCCATGTTCAGATCGTGGGTGATCAGCAAAATGGTTTTGCCCTGTTTCGATAAATCGGAGAGTTTATTCATGATCCTATACCCTTGGGTTTCATCAAGGCCAGAGGTCGGTTCGTCGGCGATTATGAATTCCGGATCACTGACGAGGATGGAGGCTAGTGCCAAAAGTTGGCGCTGGCCTCGGCTTAAGCGATGAGGGTGCATTTCCTTGTAGTCCAGCAGTCCCACAAATTTTAGACATTCATCAATCTTTTGTTCAATGACTTCAGTTTGTTCACCCCTTAGTTTCAGTGAAAATCCAACCTCTTCTTCCACAGTACTTGCAAAGATCTGATAGTCGGGGTTTTGAAAGAGAAAGCCAACCTGCGTCCGGATTTTGGTCAGGTTTTCCTTATGCAGTGGCTGGTTAAACACTTTAATTTCTCCCTTAGTAGGCTTTAAGAGACCAATAAGAAGTTTTGCCAAGGTCGATTTTCCAGAGCCGTTTGCACCAATGATCGCTAGAAAGTCCCCCTTATAAATATCTAAATTAATGTCTTCACACCCCAACAAATCGTTTTTGTACTGGTAGGAGACATTGGTGATTTCCGCAATGATGCCTTTGAACTTAGTATGATCCGAACTGAAGGAAGTGTTTTCGTTTAACCTTCTTAAGCGACACTCGATTTGCTCCTTGTAATAGTCCTCAGGTGAGTACTGTTTGACAATTTCACCGTCTCTCATATAGAAAACTCTGTTGGCATAATTGAGAACTTCTTCAATTCGGTCCATTACCAAAACAATGGTTAGCTTCTGATTAATATTTAACTGACCCAACCGTTTATAAAGCTCATAGCGACCCTGTACATCCAGTTCGGCGGTCGGCTGATCAAGAATTAGAATAGGAGCATTGAGGGCTAAAACACCGGCCAAAACAACTCGTTGGGCCTCCCCGCCTGAAAGAGAAGCTGTCTGTCTGCTTTCATAGCCGGTTAGACCCACGAATTCCAACGTAGTTTTAACCGTCTGATCAATTTGTTGTAAGGAAACTTCCATATTTCCTAGGCCGAAGGCAACATCCTCGTAGACCTCCAGACTAACGATTTGATTATGGGGTTCCTGCATCATATATCCCACGTAATCGGACATTCTATTAAGGGGCATGTCCAAAATATTTTGCCCCATGATTGTGATTTTTCCTGTTAATTCTGCATTATGGTAGTGAGGGATAGCACCTGTGATGGAGTGCAGCAAAATCGATTTCCCAGAGGATACACCTCCGGTAACGACGATGAAATCTCCCTGCTTAATTTCAAAATCGATGTTTTTAAGCGCAGGTTTTTCTTCCTGCGGAAATACGAGTTTTTCAATTTTAATGTTTGCAATTGTTTCCATAGCAACTCCTAAAGGATTAAAATAAAAATTAAAAAAGTTCTAGCTTATTAATAAGCTAGAACTTTACCTTTGTCCTTCATGCAAATATTTTATAGGCAGGTTTCCTGACTTGTAGACTACAATGTACGCCTTCCCAGTTATCCCAGTGGCATATGTACATTTTTTAACATCTACTTACAGTGGTGGGTCCGTCCAGGATTATAACCTGGTTCCCTATTATCCCTTGCGGGCACCTATCAATATGTATTCTGTTGACCTTATGATAGAATAATTCATTTATTTTGTCAACAGGTTTGTACCTCTCACAAGTCAGAAGCCTAGAAACTGGTCATTACATTAATTATTGGTTACCTTTAAAATATTGGATCAATGACCAATATTAAAGTTGCACCCCCACTGTGTGACATGTGATATAATTACCTATAACACTCCTATATACTACCGTTTAACCAGTTATTTAACAATTTTTTCAATAAGTCCTTTGGCTGAGCAAGTCAGTTTTATCCCACAATATAGGAGGAGTAGCGGATGGTCAGTCTCAACAGGCAACTTGAGGAAATGAGTTTTATACCTGAAAAAGATATGCGGAAGAAAATCGACACACTTCTTGAAAAGGCCAATGTACTTAGATATAGTGATTCTCAGAGTACAATTGAATTATCAAAGGATGCAGTGCACTTATGTGAAAAAATAGGATATCTACTTGGTGAAAAAGCAGCTAAATTATATATGGCGCATTCCTACAGTAGTGTTGGCAACTATGAAAAGGCCTTAGACTTAGTATACGATTCACTTCCCTATTTAATTGCAGAGAACTATTATGATCTTCAATGGTTGGGATATAATTTATTGGGGATTATGTTTTGTGAGCTAGGTGATATCGAAAAAAGTATGAATTTTTATTACATCGCTCAAACGATTGCCTCAGAAATTGATACAGCAAAAAGATATGATAATCATTCAACTTCAGAAAGGGCGCTAATACTCAGTTTAAATAATATTGCAGAGAATTACAAATTCCTTAATGAATATAATGAAGCGTTAAATTATTGTGAAAGAGCTTATGCCATTGATACACTATCGGATTATCGCTCATCCAAAGGATTATCTATCCTCAGCTTAGGCGAAATTTATTACTTATTGGATGACTATGAAAAGGCAGATAGCCTCGCCAATAAGGCTTTACGGTATTTGAAGCATTACAAATATGCTTTAGCTGAGAGCGAAACTTACAAATTAATCGCTCTGACGTCATGGAAAAAAGGGGACTACACCAAGGCTGATGAATATTTTCATATTGCCCTAAATTTGAATGAGAAAGAATCAGTACCCTATAACAAAATTGAGACATTAATCGCTTATTCTAAATATTTGAGATATCGAGGAAAATCAGTTGAAACTTTACAGGTCTTAAAGAATGCCTGTGACTTATCCATAAAATATAACCTTTCTGAAAAAGTATCAAAAGTATCTCTTCTGCTATCCTTATTTTATGGGAAGTCAGGTGATTTCGAATCCTCTTTTGAGTATACAATATTGCACGACCAATATGAAAAAGAATACATAGAATCCTACAATAAGAATATTATTCGTGCTTTAAATATCAAAAAGAAAATGCAAGAGATTGAATCAGAAAACAACAAAATTGTAGAGAAAAATCGAAATCTAAAATTGGAAGCACAATCCCTGCAAATGATTGTGGAAAAAATATCGATCATTAGTGAACTGGGACAAAAGATCACTTCAACTCTAAATATGGATTCTATCATGGACATGCTTTATTTAAGCATCAAGGATTTTATAGATTTGTCCTATTTTTCTATTGGTATCTATGATGAAAGTAACTTTATGATAAATTATTTGGATGTTATTATTAATGGTATAAAGCAACATAAACCGAGCATATCACTTGATCACCCAAGTTTCACTCTAAGTTGTATTCGAAATGGTCAGTTCATAATAATTAATGACGCTAGTAAAGAGTTTCCAAAATACATTGATGAACAAACCTTTAATGCTCAATTGCTCTTGAGTATCAACTCTGAATTAAACTCACTTATGTTTTGTCCTCTTAATGTCAATGGCAAGCTTATAGGCGTTATGACAATCCAAAGTGAAGGGAAAAATGCTTTTACGCCCTACCATATTGAAATGATTAAAGCTCTATCATCTTATGCTGCTATCGCAATTAACAATGCTATAAAATCACGCGAATTGGAAATGGAGGTTACAAAGACAAAAGGGGTTCAAGTTATGTTAGAAAAATTAAACGCTAAATTATTATTTCTTTCCGAAAATGATGATTTAACAGGAATTCACAATAGGAGAAAGTTCGATAACTACTTAAATATTGTTTGGAAGCTCAGTATTGAAAAGAAAACTAGTATATCCTTACTTCTCATTGATATTGATTATTTTAAAGAATATAACGATAACTATGGTCATTTAGAAGGAGATGACTGTTTAGTAAGCGTTGCGAGAACTTTGGCAAATTTGAAGAATGAGCCCTATTTTATTGCTAGATATGGCGGGGATGAATTTGTAATTGTCTTATTAAATTGTTCACTTGACAATGCAATTAATTTTGCAGAAACTATAAGAGATAGAATGAAAGAATCGAATATTTTACATAACTTCTCAAAGGTATCCAAGAGGGTTACCTTATCAATTGGTGTCACTTCTGTCATTCCTAACCAAAATACGGCAATCAAAGACTTTATCAAAAAAGCAGACGATGCAGTGTATATTGCTAAAAGACATGGCAGAGATCGTGTATCAAACGATGATCATCCTAAACACCAGAGGCGAAAATCAGATTTTAAACATTGATATTCCGGCGGCCAAGGCCAACCGTTTCGATAAATATATTGACTATCTTAGGATCGAACTGGATACCCGAGTTTCTTTGTAGTTCGTCGATAGCGGCTTCTTCTTGCAAGGCACTGCGATAGCTTCTTTCACTAGTCATGGCATCATAAGCATCGGCAATGGCAATTATTCTTGATTGAAAGGGTATTTCTTCCCCCTTTAAACCTCTAGGATACCCTGTACCATCCCATCTTTCATGATGGCATAACACGTATTCCGCCATTTCTGACATATCATTGACAGTACTGAGTATTCTATATCCGATTTCAGGATGACGTTTTATTTCTTCCCATTCAGCTTCTGATAGTGAGCCTTGCTTATTGAGTGTCGTTTCTTCGATTGCTATTTTCCCAATATCATGAAGTAAGCCGACTGTTTTAAGTTCTTCAATTTCCCCGTCAGGTAAAGCAAGCGCTTTTCCTATACTATTACATAACGCCGATACTCTATGGGAGTGCTGTTCTTCGCGCTTGTTTTTCTCGTGCAGGGTGTTAATGATAGCCTTAATGGTTTTCCCCCTCATACTTGGACCTTCAAAGAGTTTCTTCTTATACATATAATCTTCCGCTTTTTTGAGTACTTCCTGAATATCTTCCTCTTCATTATTCTTAGATTCCCAACCAAACGAAATAGAGATTGCGATGGAACCGACTTTCTCCTTTGAGGCATAAGCCTTAATTCGTTCAACGATTTGTTCTGCTTCCATGGTATCAGTCCTTGGTAACAATATTATAAATTCGTCGCCACCAAGTCGAGCGACAATATCATCTGATCTGCATCCTTTTATGATCACTTCGCCTACCTTCTTTAGGAGTTCATCTCCCATGGCATGGCCAAAGGAATCATTAATAAGCTTTAAGCCATTAACGTCTGCCATCACAAGGGTCAAGGGTAAATTTCTCTGAACATTTAGTCGCCTTAATTCCTCTTCAAAAAATCGCCGATTATATAGTCCCGTTAGGACGTCGTTATAGCTTAAATACTCAAGTTTCTTTTCCAAACGTTTTTGTTCACTAACATCTCTCAATAAGGCATGCAAAACCTGTTTGCCATTGAGTAGAATGGACGTCATCATTATCTCAACTGGGAATTCAATGCCATTTTCTTTTTTATGCCACCATTCAAATTTATATTTACCCATTCTTTGGACGTCCATAGTGAGATTCAGCGCTTTGTCTATAGAAGGAATCCCATCAGGTTGATTTTCAGGAGAAAGCTCCCATGTATTTTTCCCAACAATACTTTCCTTGGAAACATATCCTAATAATTCAATTGCGGCAGGGTTACAATTGATGACTCTATGATTTTCCAAAATTAATATGGCGTCGGACGAACCCTCAAATAACCTTCGAAAGGTATATTCACTGGCTCTCAAGGCATCTTCATTTAATTTCTGATCTGTAATATCTTCTATCATACATATTTCGTTCGTGTTGTTTTTATTGTCCAACCTCAAAGCAGCAACTGTTATTTTCGCCCAAACTACAGCGCCATTTGGCTTAATATAACGTTTGTTCAAGTTGAAACACTTAATCTTATGGTTATTAATTAAAGCGGTGTTCTTCAGATTCTCTTTAATATCATCTGGATGAGTAAAAGCCTGCCAGTCCATGTCTATTACTTCATCCTCTGATCTTCCAATAATCTCAGCAAATTTTGGATTAATTTTATGTATTTCGCCCGTAACCGAATCACTTAAAGCAATACCTAAAGGTGCTTGTTCGAACATTGTTCTAAATTTTTCTTCACTTACACTTAGCTTTCTTTTACTTTCGACATTTTGATCATATTGGATTTTCATTTCATCTTGAGCTGCTGTCGCTTGTTGAATATATGCCTCAAGCTCCTCATTCTTCCTGCGTAAATCATGGATCAAGCTAAGGTCTTGCATTACTATAATAACGCCTAAAAAGTCATGTAAATCATCGAAAACTTGTTTGCACGATATATTTACAGGAATTTCTTCACCATCTTTGGCTAATAACTTAATGCCATAGAAGGTTGAGTTATTATTTCCTATAATTTCATTTAAGGGAACTTCCCCTTTTGAGTGCTGCTCAATGACACAATCAAAATCCCGGTTCAGTAATTGACTCTCTTCAAATTTCAAAAGATTTAAAGCGTGTTTGGAAATCTTAACAATTTTCCCACTTTTGTTTAGCAATAAAACTATATCCATAATTTCTTTGAAAATTTCTTCAATAAACAATTTATCTGGAAGTGACATTAATCTATATTTAGAAATTACTCTATAGGTACCTAGAATCATGATAACCGAATATAATTGTCCCATAAGTGGGATTTGAGAATATCCTAATAAAGGCAGCAGATCTTGAGATAATAGATTTAAAATAAAGGGAATAATAGTGCAAACCACTAATATTTTGGACTGCTTTTTAACTCTTACACTCTTTGTTTTTAATCCCCACGCAAAAATAGCCACAATACTTACAAATAGGAATATAAAGTTATATAAAAAATTTCCCACATAGAAGATATTGGATACTATCACTGATGTTTCAATATCTGCACCAAATAGAAAAACTGCCATGTAGAAAAATATAAGCGCCGGTAAAAATATTAAAATCTTGACCAGTCTTTTATTCACAATTTGATTTTCCGTTATTAATAGAACCAAATACATTGTGAGAGCACTGAAACTGCACCATCCGATCGCAGCTATCTTATTCCATAACGAAAAGACCTGCCTGTCCTGGGCTAAATAAGCAAAGGAATAAGCAAAGGACCATATACCGTAACTACTACATAGTAGAAAAAAAACTCTATTGACCCTGGATTTAGGATTTAATTTATACGAATAGATACCAATGTAGACGTATATGAAGACAGAAACCAGCGACAATACAGAGAATAAATTATTTATATTCAAAATCGATTCTCTCCCTTTAACTATTCATAACCGCTCGTAGTTTCTCTACTAGTGGAATATCTGCAGGGGCAAAGTCATATAACTCCAACTGTTGGCGAGTAACCCATTCGATTCGACTGTGCACGCTCAGTCTGAAGTCTCCAGAAATCCACTGACACCAGAAAGCCATTAGCTTGATGGTTCCACTATGATACGCATAGATGCTTTCGCCGAAGAGATCCTTCACATCGATATCTATTTCCAGTTCTTCTAAGATCTCTCGCTTTAAACATTCCCGAGGAGACTCACCCTGTTCGATTTTCCCACCGGGGAACTCCCACTTGCCGGCTAAATTCTCACCGGGTGCCCGTTCGGCGATCAGGACTTTATTATCCGTTATGATAATTGCTGCTGTAACTTCTTTCATGATTTTCAGTCCTTTTGTTTGAGTGCTCTTCAATTTTTTCATTTGAAGAAATGCTTCAGTCACTCGTCATTATACTGTTTATTTCAAGAGAATCCAAATGTAGCAACAAGTTGTCAACGCCTAATTCAACCCTTGACTCAACTCCCATACGGTAAGAGGAGCGAACCCACAATTTTAGGGTTCGCTCCTCTTAATTTGTTATCCCAGACTAGAGCATCAACGAATGAGTTTAGATCACTGTTCTTATGCTATTTCTTCCAAAACCCCTAATTTCCTGACTGCACGGTCCTTTTTACGCCAAATTTTAAGTTCTTTTGCTTCTGCGATCAGTCCTGCTCTAAAGTCAGGGTGAGCAATGGCGACCAAAGCTTCGGCGCGTTGCCAAGTGGATAAGCCTTTTAGGTTGACCATACCATACTCTGTGACCACATAATGAACGGTTGGGCGGGTATCAGTTATCGCCGCCCCCAAGGTCATGAGGCCTTTGATTCGAGAATGAACTTTTCCCTTTTTGTCTTTATAGGTGGAAGGTAAGCAAATAAAGCTTTTTCCTCCTTTTGAATTATAGGCAGCTTCCACAAAGTCAAGCTGGCCACCTGCACCACTAAAGGTATTGGGTCCGGCCGATTCGGAACAAACCTGACCCGTCAAATCAATTTCCAATGCACTATTGATGGAAATCAGTTGATCGTTTTGAGAAGCAATAAAAGGGTGATTAGTGTAATCTACAGGATAGCCTGCCAAGGAGGGGTTATCCTTCATAAAATCATAGAGCTTTTGCGACCCTGCTGCGAAGGAGAAAACAATCCTGCCCTTGTCTAATTTTTTGCGCATCCCAGAAACTTTACCAGCTTTCACCATATCTACAAAGCCGTCCACCAACATTTCTGTGTGAATTCCTAGGTCCTTAAGATCGGATTCTGCAATCATCTGCCCTAAGGCGTTCGGCATTCCGCCGATTCCCAATTGAATACAGGCTCCATCCGAAATTTCAGGCAACACAAAAGCGGCAATTCGTTTATCCATATCAGACGCTGAAGCTGAAGGTAGTTGTGGAAGTCCTCGGTGCCCGCCTTCAACCACATAATCTACTTTTGAAATATGCACGATGTGATCATATCCGCCATGGACTCTTGGCATATCTTCGTTGACCTCAACTATTACCACGCGGGCCTTTTCAATCGCTGCAGCATAGTGAGATACTGTGACACCAAAGCTGAAATAACCATGTTCGTCCATAGGAGCAACCTGAATCGCCACAACATCTGTCGTTAAATTCTCGCGAACCCAGCGGGGTATCTCAGAGTATTTGATAGGAATGTAGTAAGCTTGACCTTTTTGGAGTAATTTCCGTTCATACCCGCTGAGGTGCCAGCTATTCCAGGTAAAATGTTCTCCCTCAGGGTCCCCTTCCACCATCGGCAATGGTCCCATAATTACGCCACCACGCATATTTACATCATGAAGTTCCTCTTTGCGTCGAGCCAATGCTTCACCAATCAAACCCGCCATACTTGCTGCAAAGCCATATTCTACCCAGTCCCCGCTACGAATCGCTTTTACAGCTTTATCTGCCGAGACACACTTCCTGCGATATTCATCCATATGCATTGATAATCCCTCCTTAGCGCTCTACTATAATAGCAATCCCTTGTCCTCCGCCGATGCATAGTGTTGCCAACCCACGATGGGCATCTCTTCTCTTCATTTCGTGGAGCAGGGTCACGAGAATACGCGTTCCCGAAGCACCAACGGGGTGACCCAGGGCAATTGCCCCTCCATTAACATTCGTCTTCTCCATATCGAGTTGTAATTCTTTACCCACTCTTAAAGTTTGTGAAGCAAACGCTTCGTTGGCTTCTACGAGATCGATATCTTCAATTTTCAAGCCAGCCTTTTCTAAGGCTTTACGGCTTGCTGGGATGGGACCTGTTCCCATAATTTTCGGATCTACGCCTGCTGAACCCCATGCTTTAATGGTTGCCAGAGGAGTTAGACCTAATTCTTCAGCTTTCTCTTTTGCCATGACGACGACAGCGCCAGCACCGTCATTAATTCCGGAAGCATTTCCTGCGGTAACGGTTCCGTCCTTTTTAAAAGCAGGTCGTAGCTTGGCTAGAGCTTCATAGGTTGCGCCAAAACGTGGAAATTCATCTTGGGATACAACAATGGGATCTCCTTTGCGTTGTGGGATGGATACAGGAATAATTTCCTCTTGAAACTTACCTGCTTTAATGGCGGCTTCCGCACGATTTTGACTCTTCACTGAGTAATTATCTTGTTCCTCACGGGATATACCAAACTGTTCTGCGATGTTCTCAGCCGTCACACCCATGTGAATGTTGTCAAAAGCATCTGTTAGTCCATCAAAAATCATTGAATCTACGATAGTTCCATTGCCCATTCGATATCCGGTACGCGCCTTGGGAAGAATATAAGGGGCCATGGTCATACTTTCCATCCCGCCGGCGATCACTATATCAGCATCGCCGACCATAATGGTCTGAGCGGCACAAACAATTGACTTAATTCCTGAGCCGCAGAGTTTATTAAGCGTCCAAGACGGAACTTCCTGAGGGATTCCAGCTTTGATTGCCGCTTGACGAGCAGGATTTTGCCCTAGGCCTGCCTGGATTACGTTTCCCATAATAACCTCATCAACTTGCTCGGGTGTAATCCCTGCTCTTTTCATTGCCTCTTTGATGGCAAGTGCGCCTAGTTCGGTAGCAGGTGTTTGCCCTAATGCACCTCCGAAAGACCCGACGGGTGTACGAACTGCACTGACAATAACAACTTCTCTCATCAATAGACATCTCCTTCATAAATAGTCTATAATCTTTTTCAATTATCACTGTTCTTTAAGGATCATACTGCTGATGACAATGCGTTGAATTTCGTTAGTTCCTTCGTAGATCTCCGTAATTTTTGCATCCCGCATCATACGTTCAACGGGGTAATCCCGTGTATAACCATATCCTCCGTGGAGTTGAACTGCCATTGTGGTTACTGCCATAGCCGTCTCTGAGGCGAACATTTTAGCCATTGCGGAAGCCTTGCCTACCGGTTTATGTTGAGAAGCTAGATAAGCAGATTGATAGACTAGGAGACGGGCGGCTTCAATTTGTGTGGCCATATCAGCCAGTTTAAAGGCGGTGTTCTGAAAGGAAGCGATCGGTTTGCCAAACTGTTCTCTTTCTTTGGTGTATTTACGGGCTTGCTCATAAGCACCTTGGGCAATTCCTAAGGCTTGGGAAGCAATACCGATTCTGCCAAAATCCAGCGTCTGCATGGCAATTTTAAAGCCTTGTCCCTCTGCACCAAGCAGGTTTTCCGCAGGAACACGGACATCTTCAAACACTAATTCAAAGGTAGCAGAAGAACGGATTCCCATCTTCTTCTCTTTTTTACCGAAGGAGAAACCAGGCATTCCTTTTTCAAGGATAAAGGCCGCGATCCCCTTATTTCCTTTACTCTTATCCATTTGAGCTGTGACGATATATACGTCAGCATAATAACCATTGGTAATAAAGATTTTACTACCGTTGATGATGTAATCGTCACCATCACGAACAGCCATTGTCCGCGTCCCAGAAGCATCTGATCCAGCCATAGGCTCAGTCAAACCGAAAGCACCGAGTTTTTCACCAGAAGCCAAAGGAGTTAAATATTTTTTCTTTTGCGCTTCTGTCCCAAACAGTGAGATTGGATTGCAACATAAGCTGGCATGGGCTGAAATGGTAACCCCTACAGATGCATCGACCCGCGACAGTTCCTCTACTGCAATCGCATAAGAGATGTAGTCTGCTCCGACACCGCCGTATTCTTCAGGGAAAGTGATCCCCGCGAGGCCTAGTGCGCCTGCTTTTTTCCATATTTCTACCGAAAACTCTTCGGTTTCATCACGTTCTTCCGCTCCCGGGCCACATTCCTTCTCAGCAAAATCCCGAACCATTTTACGCATCATGATGTGATCTTCTGTTAAATCAAAAATCATTTCAATCCATCCTCTCTTATTTCCGAAACCAGTTTAAGTCGTTCTCAAAAGTCAGTGCAGGCTTGATGATTGACTATTCACGCTCGGAATTAGACTTCATAGTTATAAAAGCCACGGCCAGATTTCCGACCAAGCCAGCCCGCTTTAACGTACTTACGTAGTAACGGACAGGGGCGATAGGATTCACCTAGGCTTTCATGAAGGGTTTCCATAATAGCTAGGACGGTATCCAGTCCAATTAAATCGGCTAACGCCAACGGACCCATAGGGTGATTCATCCCTAGCTTCATAACATTATCAATCGCTTCTACAGAGGCTATTCCCCTATATAGCGTACGTACGGCTTCATTGAGCATTGGAACTAATATTCGGTTAGCAACAAATCCGGGAGCGTCATTGACTTCTACAGGCGTTTTGCCGAAGTCAATGCTGAGAGCTTCGATGGTTTTGTACACTTCGTCACTAGTAACTAGGCCCCGGATAACTTCGACAAGCTTCATCACAGGGACTGGATTCATAAAATGCATTCCAATAACGCGGTCCGGACGTTTGGTGAAAGCTCCAATCTCAGTGATGGGTAGTGAGGATGTATTGGTTGCAAGAATCGTATGTTCTGGGCATATAACATCTAGTTGAGAAAAAATCTGTGCTTTAATTGTCATATTTTCAACAGCGGCTTCGATGACTAAGTCGGCTGCTACTGCGTCTTGCAGGGAGGTGGATTTCGTGATACGAGCTAAAATAGACGCTTTGTCTTCATCCGTAAGCTTTCCTTTTTCGACGCTGCGATCGAGGTTCTTCTGAATGATTCCGAGACCCCGCATGACAAATTCTTCTTTGATGTCATTTAAGATGACAGAGTAGCCTGCTTGGGCGGCAACTTGGGCAATTCCGCCCCCCATTTGCCCTGCTCCTATTACCATGATTATTTTCACGCTTACTCCTCCTTCTTAATGTTCGAATCACACGCCTAATGAATTGTCTGATATAACTGAATTATGTTGCAATTTCTGTGCCACTATACCGTTTAGGTTATTGTGAATTTATTAACTATACTAATACCAACGGTTATGGGCAGTTTTGCTCCGATAAAATTATAAACAAGAAAAACGAGAATATGTGCACTTTCGTATACACTTCCAACCATAAATACCCATTATTATTCTTGGTGTATACGACAGTGCACACGCTCACCCCCCTGCGCTAGAATAGTCGAATTTAGGAATAAATACAAGAAGCCCTCAATTGTCCACAAAAAACCACATGTCTTGCTTTGTAGACACATTTTTATGTTTTATTTTTAAATAGCAATCTCTGCTTCGATTTCTCGTAAGGTTTTAATCCGAATATATCAAATTCAATATTAGTATTTTCAATGGCAGGGTTCGTTAAAACGAATGACGGCCTACACGGATTGGCCAGATCATGAGTAGATATCAAAAAAGAGAGACATATTGCTCTCCTTAAGTGAGATCTATGAGATCTGATTTCCGCGTAAGAAATGCCCTCCTGAAATTGGCTGACTTCTGATCAAGAATATTGCAGGATTTCTCCAGATTACGAAGAATAACTACTAATCTGATTGGTTCGAGTCGTTTTTTAGAAGGCAAGAGTGAACTCGTGGGAGTCTCACGATTGAATAATAAGGCAGAGATGTTGTTGTAGCAAGGGAGAGTTTATTCCATGATAACTTCGAGACGAAAGTATTATATCTTTTGGATCCTCGGTTTAGCATTGTTGCTATTACACACGACCCGTGTCACTGCTGCGCCCCCTGTCATAGGGACGATCAGCGTAGTCATGGATGATAACTATCCCCCTTACTCTTTTCGCAATAGTCAAGGCGATTTGCAGGGAATCACGCATGACCAGTGGAAGCTTTTTGAGCAAAAGACCGGGATAAAAGTGACGATCACCGGGATGACCTGGAATAAAGCCTATGCAAGTATGCGACAAGGCGACTTCGATGTCATTGATACGATCTCCTATAGTGCTGACAGAGCAAAGATTTTCGATTTTTCAAAACCCTATGCAACGATTGATGTCCCCATATTTTTTCAGAAAAATATATCCGGGATCACCGACGTCAATTCTTTAAAGGGGTTTACAGTCGCCGCGAAAAAAGGGGATAACATTATCACCGTACTCAAAGAAAATGGCATCACCAATATCGAAGAGTATGATACTGCGGAAGCAGTTGTTCAAGCCGCTAAGGATCATAAGGCTGTGATATTTACAATGGGAAAACCCCCAGCCCTATACTATCTGTATAAAATGGGAATTCAAGATAACTTTAATTATTCAAGTTCGTCGTTATACCACAGCCAATTTTTCAGGGCCATTATTAAGGGTCAGTCGGGACTTCTGCCTGCGATTGATGATGGCTTTGCGCAGATTTCCAAGAGTGAGTATGAGGCCATTGATAAAAAGTGGTTTGGTTTGACGAGTTCACCCTTCTATGAAAATCCCTCATTCAAAGCGATTGCTATCCTTGGTGCGGCAGTTTTCCTGGTGGCCTTGTTATTGTTTATCTGGAATAGAACGCTTCAACGAATGGTCAAACAAAAAACGGGTGAGCTTTGGAATTCCCTCAGTGCAAGAAAACAAGTTGAAGCAGAAATCCGTGAGTTAAATGCTGCACTCGAAAGCAGAGTTCTTGATAGAACAGTTCAATTGGAGGATCTAAATAGTGAGCTTGAAGAAAGCAATGCGCTGCTTGAGGAGGAGATTATCAAGCGTGAGAACGTCGAAGAGGAGATCCGAGCCTTAAATGATGAGCTTGAGGATAAGGTAATAACGCGTACCAGTGAACTAGATGAGCTTAATACTGTATTGGGGCAACAGAACACTTTGTTACGTGAATCACAGAGGGTGGCACGCTTGGGCAGCTACGTCACAGATCTTATAACGAGAGAATGGCGGTGTTCACCCGAGCTGTATGAGATTTCGGGAATTGATGCAACCTATCCTCACACAAGGGATGGGTGGTTGGAGATTGTCCATCCGGATTGGAGGACCCCAATTACTAATTATTTTTCGCAGGTGACTCAAGCACAACAGAGCTTCAATATTGAATATAAAATCATTCGAATTAATGATGGAAAGGTTCGTTGGGTGCATGAGCTTGGAAAAATTGATTTCGATCACCATGCCAAGGCGGTTTCTTTAATCGGCATAGTTCAGGATGTGACGGATCGAAAACGTTATGAAGAGAAAATAGTCTATTTAAGCTTCCATGATCAATTAACCGGACTCTATAACCGACGCTTTTTCGAAGAGGAGCTAAAGCGACTCGATGTCGCTAGGAATTTGCCCTTGACACTTGTGATGGCTGATGTTAATGGGCTTAAGCTAATTAATGATTCCTTTGGTCATGCCATTGGAGATGAGCTCCTAAAGAACGTCGCCGAAGTGCTCCGCAAAGGCTGCCGAGGGGATGATATTATCGCCCGACTTGGGGGAGATGAGTTCGTCATTTTATTGCCCGAAACGGATGCGGTGGAAACGGAGCAAATTCTTAAACGAATCAATGCCTTAGCGATAAAGGAAAAAGTGGGTTCTATTGAATTATCGATTTCTTTTGGCTATGAAACAAAACGTTCCGAGAGTGAGGATATTCTCGAATTACTCAAAAAAGCGGAAGATTATATGTACAAGAGAAAACTCTTTGAAGGTCCAAGTATGCGTGGGAAAACCATACAAACGATAATAAAGACTCTTCACGAAAAGAACAAACGGGAAGAACAGCACTCCTACCGAGTTTCCGCGCTCTGTCAAAGTATGGGAGAGGCTCTTTGTTTGATGGAAAGTGAAATCCAGGAACTCAAAACGGTCGGCTTACTTCATGATATAGGTAAAATTGCAATCGACGAAGAAATACTCAATAAGCGAAGTAAACTGACCAAGGATGAATGGGAAGAAATTAAACGTCATCCGGAAATTGGTTATCGTATTCTGAGCACTGTCAATGGTATGGCAGAAATGGCGGAATATGTGTTGGCTCATCATGAACGGTGGGATGGATCAGGCTATCCGAAGGGTTTAAAGGGTGAGGATTTACCCCTTCAGCCCAGAATTATTGCTATTGCAGATGCCTATGATGCCATGACAAGCTCACGAAGCTATAGAGATGCATTACCGGATGAAGTAGCAATTGCAGAACTTCAAAAGAACGCTGGGATACAGTTCGACCCAGCGTTAGTGAAGATATTCATTGATAAAGTTGCAACTCCGCTTCCATAATGAAAGGCATCTTGCAATTTTGTAGATAACAACATACAAGGAGGGGTATTTTATGAAACTGGACATTCAAACCCTTGCTTTTATTCTGAGCCTAACCTTTGTGACCCAGGTTATCGCTCTTTCTGTCCAATATAGATTGAATAGAACCTATCGTGGTATTGGATGGTGGCTAATGGGTTCTAGCTTAATGGCACTTGGGGTAATCTTTATGCCCATGGTAACCGTGAAATCACTTGAAATATTCGCTAGGATTGCTAACCCTCTGGTGGTTTTAGGGCAAATTTTCCTATATATTGGCATAATCCGGTTCCTTGATGAGAAAGAGAACCGATGCATACTTAGTTCAATTTTTATTGTTTTTATGATTTCTTATTATTATTATATGTACTTTAATAATGACATTTCTAGTCGTACCGTTATTATAACAGCAACGACAGCTACTATTTCATTAATGACTGCTTACAAGCTTTTTTTAAAGAAGGACAAACTTATCTCTGGTTCAGCCAACTTTACCGCAACCGTTTTTCTCTCCTTTGGTTGTTTTTTAGTAATGCGTTTTTATTGGACACTAATATTACCTCCTATGCAATCCTATCGTGACCAAGCTTCGATTCTTATGGCAAGCTTTATCGTTCCAAACATCGCCAGTACGCTATGGACATTTGGCTTTATCCTCATGGTTAATCAGCGTTTGAATGCAGAGAATCGCGAAGAAAAAGAAAAATTGCAACTAGTTTTTAACACAAGTCCTGATGCAGCCTTCATAACGAGGTTGAAGGATGGTTTATTTGTAGACGTTAATATTGGGTTTACAGTAATGACCGGTTACACTCATGACGAAGTAATTGGAGATTCTACTTCAACGATCAGTGTCTGGCATAATATAACGGATCGACAATTCTTTATAACTGAGCTACATGATAAAGGAATTTGCACAAACATGGAATTTGTTTTTAGGCGTAAAAATGGCAGTCCGTTTGTAGGCACGATCTCGGCCAGAATCATTAACATTCATGCTGTACCCCATATTGTTAGCGTGATTCACGACATAACCGAGCGCAAGAAGACTGATGAGGCGCTTTTGGAAAGCGAAGAAAAATATCGCTCTATCCTCAACGCCTCACCTGATGATATAACTATCACGGATATGGAGGGGCGCATCCTCATGGTTTCCCCAGCAGCAAAAAGGATGTTTGGTTATGAACCCGATTACGATGGATTTACTAGCATGCGTCTCACTGACTTCATCGTGCCCGAGGATCATGAGCGAGCACAAGCCAACATTAAGGTGATGTACCAAGGTGGTCATCCGAGACCGAATGAATACCGTGGCGTGCGTCAGGACCAAAGCGTGTTCAATATTGAAGTAAATAGTGGGTTTGTTCGCAACTCAAACGGACAGCCTACCAAAATGGTCTTTATTGTCCGTGACATTACAAGACGCAAGCTGGCAGAGCAGAAAATCAATGAGCTGGTTCGACAGCTTGAAATCGAGAAGAACATTGCCCAGTATAATTCGATTACTGACAGTTTAACTGGGTTGGCGAATCGTCGATATTTTGATGAGGCTCTCAGAACAGAATTTTCCCGATCGAAGCGCTCTGGGTCTACTTTGTCGCTCATCATGCTGGATGTCGATTATTTTAAGAAATTCAATGACAGCTATGGCCATTTAGCCGGAGATGATTGTTTACGACAGATCGGAACTACGCTTAAAGCGATTGTTGCACGAGCACCTGACATTGTAGCCCGCTATGGTGGGGAAGAGTTTGTTGTTATATTGCCAGAAACAGTAGCTCCTGGGGCGGAAGCTTTGGCGGAACGAATCCGGGAAGCAATCGAAGCACTCGCTATTCCACACTCTGCATCTGACACATCAGACTTTGTTACAGTCAGCCTAGGAGTTGCAACAGTATATACGACTAGCTTAGAGTCACCCGAACAAGTTGTGGCACTGGCGGATGAAGCTATGTATTGTGCAAAAAATGGAGGACGTAACCGGATTGCAGTTGCACAGTCTTCACTTCAGTGAAGCCAAAATTTGATGATAGTCATATCCTGAGACAACATTGCCGATATCCTTCATATAGGTGTTTGATGGTACATTTTCAGGTAACTTGAACAGCCGATAGAACTCCTTAAGCTCCAGCTTTACTGTCTTCGCCGCATCTGTTATAGTCATAGACCCTTTTATTCCTTCGACATTAACTTTAGCCTGGGGTTCAACCGATACGGGCTTGACCTCATCCGTTGTCTCTGCAAGAGATGCCTTAACTAGATCGAAATCATAGCCTTTAGCGACTTGGGATATTTCCTTCATCTTGGTTTCGGCAGGAACGTTTTCAGGAATCTTGAATTTTCCATAGAATTCGTTGAGTTCCGTTTTGGTTGACTCCGCCGCTTCCTTAATACTCATGTACCCTTTGACTTCATCATACTTAATGGACTCTCCCGCTGCCAGTGGGGCTGGAGTGAGTTCATATATTCCAGCAGCCTGTGAAGCAAAGATTGAGCCAAAAAACACTACCATGACCAGAATAATTACGGTCAATGGTTTTATAATCTTACTGCCTAACTGGCTATTAAGAGCGCCTTCCTTGGGACAGTTTGTGACACAGGTCTGACAATTCATACACTCTGCTGTTGTAACCTTCAAACTATGTTGGACATCAATATTCATCGGGCAACCCTTATTGCATATTCCGCAGTCGATACACACGTTTTCATTTCTGACTACTTTAAAAGGGCTTAGTTTACCGACGATTCCGTAAAGCGCTCCCATTGGACAAAGATATTTACAAAAAAACCGGTCATAAATCAGCGAACCAATTACCGTCACCAGAAGAATTATTAAACCTACCGCTGATTCCGACCATACACTTTCCAAGCCTTCTGGAAGATGTGCGTATGCTGCCCATGGGTCATAGGGCGCCATCCATAATCCCGCAGTCTTCCAAGCATAAACTACGGTTACGACAAGCACGACGTATTTTAAGTATCTTAACGGCTGATCGATAGTAGACGGCATAATCAACCTTCGCTTGAAAAGCTTCTGACCAATTTTCGCGAAGAATTCTTGAATGGCGCCAAAGGGACAAATCAACCCGCAAAAACTTCGTCTGAAAAGAATAGCAACAACTAGTGTGATTACAAACAAAGTCATTGTTCCTGTAAATATTTTGCTAATAAAACTTCCTGTTGTGAATACCTGATATAGACTCTCTAGCCCTCCGAAGGGACACAGTGCGTGGATTGAGGGCGCCTTTGCTCCCCCTACTACTTGATGAAGATAGGCTGCAATGCTCACGAGGACAACGAATAAGACCAATAGACCCCATCTCAAATACTTTACCAACTTATTGTTCATAATTAACGCCTCTCCTTTTCAATTCTAGTTGTAAACCTTATGGCTTAATACTATTGAAAAAGTGTGGCGAAAGTTTGACAAAAGTTTGAACCAACCATGTCTTTCCAACAAAGGCTCGATGTCAAAGAACGTTGAAAGGCGCATGTGACATTTTGTCAGCATGTGCCTTCGTAATATTATCATGATTCCACTTATCTCTTTTTCTGACTTGCTGGTAATTGGCGCCCTATGTAGCACGATTGAAATGCTCGACTTGGGAATCGCCGATCAGTGTGAATCAGTAAAAATTAGTATATAATGAGGAAAACCAAGGGGTTTGTTTCGTCCTTATCGTGGTGATGAGACAGACCATTTTAATCGTATTTTAATAATAGCCAAATTCTCCGTGAAGTTATTTGGGTTAGAATCCATACATACCCAATTGTGGCGTGATAACAAAGACCGAGGAGGATATTTCATGACAACCTTAGAACAAGTGGAAAAACTCCGTATCCTGACAAATGTAAGCTAAGACGAGTCAAAAACTTTTTGGAATGGCGGGACTTACAATGAGTTCGAAAATACTGATTATCGAGGATGAGGAAAAAATTGCCCGATTTGTCGAGCTTGAGCTTGGCTATGAGGGCTATACCACAACCAAGGCCTTTGATGGCAGAACGGGGCTTGAACTCGCTGAAACCGGCGAGTTCGACCTCGTTTTGCTGGATGTTATGCTGCCTCAGTTAAGTGGCATGGAAGTGTTGCGTAGAATTCGCCGAACCTCCTCCGTTCCCATCATCATGCTGACGGCACGGGACAGCGTAATGGATAAGGTTTCCGGACTCGACAGCGGGGCGAGTGATTATATCACCAAACCCTTTGCCATTGAAGAGCTTCTCGCCAGGATCCGTACTGCCCTCAGAAAAGCCAAGCAAGATGACGGTGTCTTATCCGCCTCCGGTCTGCTTCTGGACACTAGCCGCCATACTGTTACTATGATGGATAAGCCAATTGAACTAACGAAACGTGAATTTGACCTTCTCCACTATCTGCTAAAAAATAAGGGCTTGGTCGTCTCCCGGGAGGCGCTTCTCGAACATGTATGGGGCTTTGATTTCGCAGGAGAAACCAACGCCGTCGATGTTTACGTGCGTTTTCTGCGTGGAAAAATTGACGAGGTGTTCGATATTAAACTGATTCACACTGTCAGAGGAGTGGGATATGTGATTAAGGATGAAAAATGAGCCGTTAAACAGTCCCTCGAATCGCATCGGCCATAAACTGCGTTTTTCCCTTGTCTGGAAGCTCAACATTAAACTATTTTTCCGTCTGCTAGGGCTGTTTCTGGCCCTTGATGTGGCTCTGTGCTTGGTATCTGCGACAGGGCTGATTATGAGCGCCGAACAGACGGTGGCATCTGTGGCCGAAAGACTGAACCAAACGGGAATGCCTACGCAGGAGGCAGAAAACTGGCTTGAGCTCACCGGATACAGCGTGTCACTCCAAAAGGGAGAACCGAGAGGGTTTCAACTCCCTCAAGCTCTACAGAACCACTCCAAACAGACTGTGTCCGGCCTAAGGAGTCTCGACCTGCCGAATTCGGAAGTCTTGCCCTTTTGGAGACAATTAGAGGGTGTTACCTACAATGCGATGATCGATGCTAGCAGGGAATCTTATCTTATTTCCATTCGTCTTCAGGAGACCCTACAGATCGTCGCAGGGATGTTTGCCGTAGTCTTACTACTAGAGCTTATAATGCTGTTTGGCAGCATTTTCTCAGGTGCACGAACGATCCGAAAAATTCTCCGTCCCATTGAAGAATTGGCTAAAACAGCTCAAAGCCTGACCATCGGGGGTGTCTTTACACCGGAGCAGCTGGAAGTTTTGACAGGTAAATTAGATAACATCAATGCCACCAGGCTGGATTCGAGAATTCCAGTGGACGATACTCAAAGCGAATTAAAAACTCTCGCTTCTGCAATTAATGGGATGCTGGACCGAATCAACGAATCCTACCGTTCCCAGGCGCGCTTTGTATCGGATGCGTCCCATGAGCTAAGGACGCCGATTTCCGTAATTCAAGGATATGCCAATTTGTTGGATCGTTGGGGGAAGAAAGATGAAAAGACGTTGCAGGAATCCATTGATGCCATCAAAGATGAAACAGCGAATATGAAGGGCTTGGTGGAACAGCTTCTGTTTCTGGCACGAGGGGACAACAATACCATGGCTCTGCAAATAGAGCGTTTTGAACTGTCCGAACTAGCCGTCGAAGTCCTACGGGAGACGCAGATGATCGACGATGGACACGAATACGACTCGCGTGTTACCCCCGTTTTCATCAATGCGGATAAAAGCCTAATCAAACAGGCGATGCGGATATTAATTGATAATGCCATGAAATACAGCCCTCACGGTAAACGGATTACCCTTTCAGTCTCTGAGGCACAAGGCTATGCTCAACTGAGCGTTCAAGATGAAGGCATTGGTATCGCCCCTGATGCAGTTCCTCAGATTTTTGACCGGTTCTTCCGAGCCGACGAATCCCGCGCCAGAGCCACGGGGGGGACGGGACTAGGCTTATCGATTGCCAAGTGGATTACGGAGCGCCATGGCGGTCACATGGAGGTTCTTAGTAGACAAGATATCGGCACCAGAATTTCCATTATGCTCCCTGCCGCGCCCGACGCATAATGATACAACGACGCGACTTGCACACATTTCGCCGCCGCAAGAGAGTAAGTCTACTATTTTTAGTCGCGTCTGATCAGATAGTGCCCTATATTTTAATCGTATTTTAATAATACTCAAAGCCTCCTTGAAGTTTTTTGGGTTAGAATTCATATATACACAGATGCGAAGAAACAACAAAAAACAAGGAGGATCTTTTATGACAACCTTAGAACAAGTGGAAAAACTACGTACAATGGCAAATATAAGCTATGACGAGGCGAAAATTGCCCTAGATGCGACTAACGGAGATTTGCTGGAAGCTATTATCTATTTGGAGAAGCAGGGAAAGGTTAACGCTCCGACCGGAGGTGGCTATTACAGTAGCGAAAAACCATTAGACGGTAGCACAGCAACCTACAGAAATTGTGGGGAAAACAATAATGACTGCAACGGTAGAGACACCTTTTCTTCTCTAATAAAACGCTTTGGGAAATTTTGTATGAAAATGATTCGCAAAGGGAATATGAATTCCTTTGATGTACTCAAGGGCGGAGAAAGCAAAGCTTCGACTCCTGTCACAGCCTTCGCCTTGCTGTTGATATTTGCCCCGTGGATTACTATTCCACTGATTATCATCGGACTATTCTTTGGTTTTCGCTATCGCTTCACCGGTCCTGATTGTAGCGGAAACGCTGTCAATGACGCGATGAATAGCGCGGCGGATGCTGCCGTAAACCTCAAGAAGTCCATGGAAAAGTAAGAAAATTTACACAAACGAGAAAAAGATTACCCACAAAGTCAAGCTTGAGCCTGGCTTTGTGGCTATAGAGAGACTCGGCCGAATCCATCGGCTGAGTCTCTCTAACTTTATTCACCGTTCGCAACTCTTCCACAAGCGATTGTAGGGAAAGGGTGTAACGCGGTGTTAATAATCGAAGATTAGTATATAATGAGGAGAAAATCATTAGTTAAGGTGGTGGTAGATCATGAATCCAATAGATAAGTCCATGGTACAACCCGAACTGGATAGTTTTCTCAACCGCGATGTGTACCTCCACCTAGAGACGACCAACGGCGCGTACGCTGCCCATACACAAGATAGCAACATGTCTGTTGGCGCATATATTCGAAATGGTCGAATCTCATTCGTTCGAGGGGTTATCACTGGCGATGGCCCATATCGCGTCGGGCTCAAGCTGGAACTCGGTTGGGTGTATGCTGAAGGACTAACTGATTTCGAGAAGACTCCGGAGGGTCAGCTCCTACTCGCCGGTCATGATCAAGAGGGCCGACTTGCTGTCGCTTTGGAACTTAGTTTGAACCCATTTCAACTATAAAGCCCATAAGCGTGTTTACACGCCCGTGAAATTTGAATTAACGGGAGGAATATTTCTTGGAACAACACGTTCTCGTATTTTTCCCCCATCCAGATGACGAAACGTTTGGCTGTGGCGGAACGATCGCGCAATTCGCCAAATCGGGGATTCCTGTAACTTATATCTGTGGTACTCTGGGCCAAATGGGTCGCAACATGGGAAAACCATTCTTTGCCACTCGAGAGTCGTTGCCTGATATTCGGGAAGCAGAGTTGGCGGAAGCGTGCCAAGCTATAGGCATACAAAATGTATTTAAACTTGGCTTACGCGATAAAACAATTGAGTTTGAAGACCCAGAACTATTGATTGATCGAATTGAGCAAATACTCCGGGAAATCCGGCCTTCCCTGGTCCTGACCCACTATCCCGGGTATGCAGTGCATCCGGATCACAATGCTCTAGGTGAAGCGACGATTCGCGCCCTTGCTCGTCTTTCTGTTCAAGAACGACCGGTAGTGTACGCACATGCTTTTTCGCATGATGCTCAGGCTGTGCTTGGTCCTCCAGATATAGTGAACGACATTTCAGCTATGTCGGACGTGAAGCTCGCCGCGATCAAAGCGCACGGTTCACAGTCTCAAGGGATTCTCGCCCGTATCGCGAAAGGGCAGTTTAAGGAACAATCGTTCGAGAGCTCGTTTAGTCACCTGCTCGAGACTGAATCTTTCTGGACGTACAATTTTTTATAAGGCGCGCCTAATAACCTAGAGCAAGTCTAAATGGGCGTCATCGACAAGTTTCAAGTAATTTGTCGATGACGCCCCTAATATATTAATGGCATTCAATTTAAAATTTCCAAAATTTACTTAGAGGATTTTATCACTCTTGGTCGAATAAGTAAGGATATGTTGAACATAGTAACATGAAAAGCTAAATCTAGGCCCACCTAGAGCGGGGGATTTTTTTTTGGGGTGAAACGTGTAGTATGCACGTCGAGCGTACACCTTTATGTCCGAATCCGTCAACTAACCTCGTCAGCTAATGAAAGGTGTAAGAATATGCATTTGTCTCCTGTCCTCTCACGGTTAAAAGGTGTGGCTTTTAACACTCTGCAAAAAATATCTTGGAAATCACCCCACATCATCGGCGCTCTATCAATTACGATTATTCTAACGGGCGGGCTCACCTACTATCTTTCCACAACAACTTCTGCAGTTACGGTCATGGTTAACGGTGAAAAAATTGGCTTAGTTCGTAATATTGATACCGGACAAAATCTCATCGAAGGGATTCTAGAACAACATGGCAAGCCATTCGGCCTCAGTGCCAAAACTCATGCTCAAATTACATATGACAAAGTCAGAGTTAATCCCGAAATCTATGGTGAATCAACCTTGAGTGAAAAGACATTAGAAGGTAAATTAGGGATTTATCTTGAGGGTTATAAGTTAGAGGCAGACGGTTTGTTGATCGCAGTTTTACCAAGTAAGGAAGACACTGAACAAGTTCTAAAGGACTATGAAGCTAATTTTGTTAAATCTAGTGATGAAAATAAGGTAACTTCTGTTAACTTTTCCGAAAAAATAAGTATTGAAAAGGCTGAGTTCCAACCAGATCAAATAAAGCCTGTTGATCAAGCGTTTAAATTGTTGCTTGATGGAAAGAAAATGACCAAAGAGTATACTGTCCAGCCCAAAGATTCGTGGTGGCTGATTGCCCGCAAAAATGATATGTTGACCGATGAAGTCTTAGCTAGTAACCCGGGAACAACCAAAGACACGAAATTAAAGCTTGGCCAAATTATCAAGCTTGTCAATACTACACCCTATCTTACTGTCGTGAGTCAGGGAACCTACACAGGTTCAGAAGCAATTCCCTATGATGTCGTATCAAAAGCTGATAACAGTTTAGGCGTCGGCCAAACGAAAGTCATTGAACAAGGAAGTAATGGATCGAAATTAGTGACCTATTCTTATGTGCAAAAAAATGGCATCGACGTTACCAAACAAGTATTAGATGAAAAGATCACTCAACCTCCCGTCAATCAAGTCATCGCTAAAGGCCCCAGTAGTCAGCCTGTCACAGTTGCAATGGCCGCCTCTCGCGGAAGCAGCGGTACCTCTTCCCTCGTAAGTCGTGCACTCAACATGAAAGGAACCTCCTATGTTTTTGGCGGGACATCTCAACAAGGCTTTGACTGTTCGGGCTTTGCCAAATATGTCTATGCGAGTTCTGGGATTTCCCTCCCTCGCACTTCATTTGCGCAATTCGCTTCGGGTGGAGCAGTCAGCAAAAATGATCTTAAACAAGGTGATTTAGTGTTTTTCACGACCTATGCTCCGGGTGCATCACATGTGGGCATATATATGGGTGGCGGCAGTTTTGTTCATGCCAGTAACCCTAGAAGTGGGGTTATAACCTCAAGCCTTAATGATGGCTTTTACTCTTCCCGTTATCTCGGAGCACGCAGGTATAATTAGGTAGTAGCATAACCACCCAATACATTAAAGTAAGTTCTAAAGTCCGCTTTCGCGGACTTTTTGTTTTAATATATTCACTTCTTGCCAGATACCGTCTTGTAAGGCCAACGTATGATGCCGCCCAAATCAAAAAGATTAGTGTAACCCTGCTTCAATAACCTTTTGACAGCAGCTCTACTCCGATTTCCACTCCTGCAGTAGACAAAAATAGTGGCTTGCTTATCTGGCAATTTGTTGCTAGCTTCCATCTCAAGTACATATAAAGGAATCAAAGTGCTTTTGGGGATATGATTCTCGAGATATTCCTCCCGAGTTCTGACATCCAAAAGAACGATCCCCTTTTCCATATCTAATCTCTTTTTTGCCTCTGTTGGGTCGATTCTTAAATTATTAGCTGTCCCTGAGTTTTTTAAATAGGTCCAAATTACTAGAATGCCTACTAATATAATGGTGATCGTGATGGTTCTGTTCATACGCCATTCCTTTCCTATTAGAAACTTTGACAACAATGCCAATATACCCCCTCTGGGTATATTGGCATTGTACAGTGCAATTAGTATTCTTGTCAATTGGCATCCTAGATGAACACCAAGAAGCGGTGAAAAGCATTACACCAAAAAGGGTTCAGACTGTGCATGAGCAAAGCCTGAACCCTGATACTTAAGTTTCTCAGGATAAACGTGTTTTAAAATCCTCATAACCAAATTGCCGAATGATCTTTAGGCCTTCTTTTTCGCTGAAAAGGGCGATCGACGGTAGGTTCACACCATTAAATGTATTGTTTTTGACCATTGTATAGTGAGCCATGTCACAAAATACAAGCCTATCCCCTGGTTTCAAAGGCTGTTTGAACGAATAATCGCCAATAATGTCTCCGGCAAGACACGTAAGGCCACCCAGTCTGTAGGTATAAGGATATTCACCGGGTTTCCCAGCATCGATGATAGTAGGTCTGTAAGGCATCTCCAGTACATCTGGCATGTGACAGGCTGCTGAAGTATCCAAAATAGCAATTTTCATGCCATTGTCCACTAGATCAAGAACCGTGGCAACGAGAAATCCCGTGTTCAAAGCCACAGCCTCTCCCGGTTCCAAGTATATATCAACTCCATACTTTTCCTGAAAAAAAGTGATTGAACGGACCAAGGTTTCAATATCATAATCCGGTCTGGTAATATGATGCCCTCCACCAAAATTGACCCATTTCATGGTTTTAATAAATTCACCAAATTTTTGATCGACCACTTTGAGCGTACGTTCAAGGGTATCCGAATTCTGCTCGCACATGGTGTGAAAATGAAGTCCTTCAAGGCCAGCAAGTTCTTCAGGCCGAAAATTAGACAACGTCACACCCAATCTTGAATACTCATAGCAGGGATCATAAATAGGCGTCTCGATCTCTGAATATTCCGGATTGATACGGATGCCACAGCTTATTTTTTTCGTTGTAAGGCTATTAACTCTGTGTTTGAATCGATTCCATTGATCAAACGAATTAAAAGAAATATGGTCACAACAGCGAAGGATTTCATCAAATTCCGCCTCAATGTAAGCCGGCGCATAAATATGAACTTCTTTTCCCATTTCTTCAAAACCCAGTCTAGCCTCAAACAACGAGCTTGCGGTTACCCCTTTGAGATATTTACCCACGAGAGGAAACACCGAGTACATTGAAAATCCTTTTAAAGCAAGAAGAATGTTACATCCCGTACGTTGTTGTACGGAATGCAGGATTTCAAGATTTTTTATTAGAAGTCGTTCATCCACAATATAGCAGGGTGATGGAAGTGCACAAAAATCTATGTCCAATAATTTTCACCTCAGTCAATGAGAGTTGGCGAGAAGCTTTCCTGCCACGGTAAACCACAAATATTTAGAGCTTCCATAAACGGATCGGGATCGAATTCTTCAACGTTAAAGACACCCGGTTTTTTCCAAATACCTTTAAGCATCAACATTGCCCCAATCATGGCCGGAACCCCTGTTGTATAAGAAATGGCCTGTGACCCCACCTCAGTATAACATTCTTGATGATCACAAATGTTGTAGACATAATAGGTTTTAGGCTTTCCGTCTTTAATTCCTTGCATAATACAACCGATATTCGTTTTCCCCTTCGTTCTCGGGCCGAGGGATGCTGGGTCAGGAAGCAGAGTCTTTAAAAATTGCAGAGGAATGATCTGGCGCCCCTCAAACTCAATAGGTTCAATCGAAGTCATGCCAACATTTTCGAGCACGCGTAAATGATTGAGATAATTGTCAGAAAAAGTCATCCAAAATCGTATCCGCTTAATTCCCTTGATATGAATGGCCAGAGATTCTAGCTCTTCATGATACATAAGATAGATGTTTTTTGGACCAATCACTGGAAGGTCGTAAACTTCTTTCACCGAAAGAGGATCAGTTTCGACCCATGAACCGTTTTCATAGTACCTTCCTTTTGCTGTGATTTCGCGAATATTAATTTCAGGGTTAAAATTTGTGGCAAACGGATATCCATGATCACCAGCATTGGCATCCACAATATCGATTGAATGAATTTCATCAAAATAGTGCTTTTGGGCATAGGCACAAAAGACGCTGGTAACCCCAGGGTCAAAACCGCTGCCTAACAACGCGGTTATCCCTGCCTGCGCGAATTTCTCCTGATACGCCCACTGCCATGAGTATTCAAATTTCGCAATATCAGGTGGTTCGTAATTCGCAGTATCTAGATAATCGACTCCCGTAGCTAGGCAGGCATCCATAATTGTCAGGTCCTGATACGGGAGCGCAAGGTTCATGACAATATCTGGCTTAAAGCTTTTTATCAAGTTAATGACCTCGTCGGTATAATCAGCATCAAGCTGAGCGGTATGAATTATTGTGCGACTTCCAGCTAATTTGTTTTTGATAGCTTCACATTTTTCGACCGTTCTGCTCGCGATACAAATTTCTTCAAATACATCTGGATTCTGACAACATTTATGAATAGCAACACTGGCAACTCCGCCAGCACCAATAATCAAAGCTTTTCCCATTTTTAGAAAACCTCCCTCACTTTTACGACAATGCAAATTATATCTAATTCAGTCCAAATAATCAATAATTCAACAAAACCCATTCCAGATTGGCATTCTTTGCCATTCTTTGCTCTGCAAAATAAGAAAGGCACCGGTTTCTAAACCGATACCTTTCTTATTTTAATCCTTCTAATTTGCAATTACTATTAATGACAATACGAAGAGTCAAAATTTGATTGATGGTACAAAAAATGCTAAAAATTCGAGACTATCATCTGCGCAACTTTTAGTTTGATGTTCCTTCTGTGCAGGTATGTACACTACATTACCAGGTTCAAGAGGGAATACTTGATCTTCAATTTTCACTTTACCTGAACCGTTTAATACAAAATAAACCTCCACTTCCGTATCATGCTTGTGTGCTGGACCTGTTTGTCCGGGTCTATATTTATAAGCAGCTAAACCCAATGGGCTCTTAGAAATAATATCTGGACTGATAATCACCTTAAAACTCCGATCAGATTCAAAAACTTATTTTTCCTTAATTTCATCTAGTTTAAATAAATAACATTCTGTGTTCATTAATATCATCTCCTATTTTAAGACTGACTAATATTCATAACTTTTTCGGTCAGCTTATCCGACCACAGCTGGCCCCCTTCCCAAATCAAGAAAAATGCTATCAAACTAAAAAACGATATACTGTTTGAGGAGATCAATTCTTTGAAGCCATTCTTTTTTACTGAAAGTGCTTCTTTTTTTTGTTCTAATTTTTTAGCTGAACCATTCAACGACCATCAAAGGAACCTTCCTGGAAATTTCTTGTAGACCAGAATTCTAAGGCGTTGATACCATCGATCATCTCATTAGTACCATATACTTTACGGGCTTTAGCTTTGGGGTGTTTAGCCAGAATTGCGTTAACGTTTCTGGTTTGTTCCTCTAATTTTTCCGAATCATGAACTTCTATAGAGCCATGCCCGCGCAATGCTATTGCTTTGAGGTTTTTAGAACCCATGACTGCTCCACCGCCACCACGCCCGAACTCCCGAAAATGGTCAGCCTGGATGCAGGCAAAGGCTATTTGGTTTTCCCCAGCTGGACCAATCACTATAACTTTGGCCATTGGTTCTTTAATTTCAGCACGAATAGCATCTTCCGTTTCATGGGTTTCTTTACCCCAATAACTTGAAGCGTCTATAAGCTCAGCTTTGTCATCATTGATCCACAGATATACTGGTTTAGGTGATTTCCCTTCGATGATAATCCCATCATAACCGGCAAATTTTAGCTCTGGAGCTATATGCCCTCCTGCTAAAGACCAAGCAATTGCATTGGTTGCCGGGGATTTAAACGACACATTCATCTTGTTGGCACCCGGAGCCATGGTCCCTTCCAACGGACCGACAGTAAATACCAACTTGTTATCGGGACCCAATGGATCAATGCCAGGTACTAGTTCTTTATAGAGAATTGCTGCTCCAACACCGCGTCCCCCCAAGAAATAACGGAATAAGTTAGGGTCAGAATTCTCAGCAGCAATGCTGCCGGTTGTTAAATTTACCCGCAGGATTTTGCCTGCAAGTCCTTTTAACGGCTGCTTACTCATGATTTGACCCTCCAATTGTTCGGGCAATGTTTTCCCGGTATTTATCTTCTGCCACATTGGTATCTAGGTATTCGATGGCTTCCATGGGACAGTTAGCCACGCATTGTGGGTTCCCGTTACACAGATCGCAAATAATTACTTTTTTAGTTGACTGGACGTAATGAATTCCGCCATACGGACAGTTTTGGACACATATGCGACACCCAACACAAGGTTCTTCATTGACCAAGACTGCTCCCGTATTCTCGTTTTTGCTTATAGCCTTGGTCGGGCATACCTTGATACAAATGGGATCTGCACATTGTTGACAAAAGAGTGGGTATTGGTAAAGGCTTTGTGGTCTTTGACAACTCTGATTCTAGTGTTGTCTTCACAGATATTTTTGCCGTGATTGTAGGCACAGAATTGTTAGCAAATTCTACAACCAGAACATTTGTCGGTGTCTACAGTAAGAGTCTTTTCCATTCTATCCTCCCTTTTCGTTGATCGCTAAAATTTCTAGAGTCTATCCTCCATCCTCACAATGTTGAAATTAACACGGCAATGGCACAATGTGGTCATATAGTTCTTATATGCAAATATTGCGCCAAGTAAGATAAGCCTAAATTTGCAGGGTATAATTTAATTGCTATTTCCTTTGCCATTGCGTATGTGCATCAAGATAAATGTAAAGCCTAGTAAACAAGACAACAACGGCATTGCAATTTTGCAATGCTGTTGTTGTCTTGTAATAAATTGTATGTATTTTCACAATTACATGAATTATTAATTTAAAAACAAGGGATATATTTACAAAAAACTCATCAAATAAACGGAAAAGCAGATAGTTATAATACTTATTCCCATACTTCCCATCTCTGATTTCGCAACGCATTGCCAAATGTCCCCTTCTGGACATTGCATTGTCCCAGCATCTTTATTATAAACGAATTCATCGATATGCTGGAGTAGCCGAAGATCCTGCTCGTTCGCGTTCTTAGTACACCAGAGCACGGCTTGGCTTTCTATGACTTCCCGGACCTGAAATAGTTCTTCAACTGTGCCCCTTGAAATATGTAGTAGAGACGCTAATCGAGATACATCTTCCGCTCCGTCCACTTCGTTAATATATGCCCCCATACCGTGTCGAATCGTAATGACACCTAAACCAACTAGCATTTTTAGAGCGTCCCGAATCACTGTTCTGCTCACAGAAAACATAGTGCACATTTCACGTTCGGCAGGCAACTTATCACCCGGCTTAAGTTCGCCGTTGTTAATTGCTTGCATAATTTGATTTACAATACCTTCCGATAGGTTACCATGAAATTTTACGGGTTCAAACATAACGCCCACTCACCTTAATTTTTTTACACTGGGATTATATCATATAACTAGATGAGAGCATAGATAAAGAGCAGTCTGGGGACCAACATCAATTTTCGTGACATTGTCAAAATTTGCTCTCATTTCCTGTTCCCCATGGCGTACGAACCCGAAGTAATCGCCACCTTCAGCCCATTCAATGAGATCGGTCAATAATTGGCGTTTCTGATTATAATCATAAAAAAGGACTTGTGAACGGGAAAGCCTGCGGGCCTCAGTATATATTTTTTGACGAAGCTGAGAACTCAAGCCATGCAAAACATAGGAAGAGAGAACCAAGTCAAAACTTGCGTCGGGAAAATCCAAGCCCTTTGTAACATCCCCCTGCAAAAATTCTATCAACATGCCCTGGGTGGACTTACTGGCTGCTTGGAGCATGGACGAGGAAAAATCCACCCCAACCGTCTGATACCCTCGCTCCGCTAAACAATAAATAAAGGCCCCAGTACCGCACCCGATATCCAGGATTCTGCCTCCGGCGGGAAGCTTCAACAGCTCTTCATATTTATCCAGTATTGCACGATAACTCTTTACCTGACCGCGAAAGAATCGATTGTATACAGGAGCAATTAGGTTGAATATGCGTGCATGTTTCTCTAATTCTCCCATATTTATTCCTCCTTTCTTTTCGCTGCTTCTCACACTCTATTTTTCGGCTACCAACTGCCCCTCAGCATTGTAAAGTGCTCCTGGATCACCGTCATTGTTCCACATATTTGAGTCCGTCCATACCAGGACATTAGTTCCTGCCTGGGCATTTTTTCCGCTGACAACTTTAAGCGTCCCACCAGCGGGTAGCGTTGTACTCTCAGGAAAAGTATAGGTTTGATTACCTACTTCACTGACTAACTTCCACCCCGTCAGGTTGACTGCTTGATCACTACTATTCATGATGGTAACGACTTCAGCTCTTAAATCAATCGTTGATATTGAGACCGAACCTGCAGCTATACCAGGTATTGGTTGAACAGGCCTGGGAGTTGATGAAGAGCTGGAAGGTGTAAATTTCACTGTATTACCATCCGAAGTTGCAACAATCGTTCCGTCTTGATCCGTCCGATACATTGACACTCCCGCATTTTTCAATCTATTTAACGTCGCTTGAGTGGGATGCCCATAATCGTTATCCCCTCCAACAGATATCACGGAATACTTCGGAGAAATAGCTTTTAGAAAGGCACTCGTGGTAGAACTCGAGCTTCCGTGGTGTCCAACCTTTAGCACATCAGCTTGTAAATTCTGCCCAATTTTCAAGATTTCTGTTTCAGAAACGTCTTCAGCATCCCCTGTTAAGAGGAAGGAAACCTTACCGAAAGTGATCTTTAAGACTGCACTGTAGTTATTGAGGTCTTCATATTGGTCACTATTCGGTGCCAAAAATGTTCCTGAGATCTCAGGAACCTCTAGCTTAACTCCCGCTTTTGCTCTAATTTTTTTAGCACCGCTGGCATTGACCGCCATAATAAAATCCTCGAAAGTTTTTGTCGTTGAAGTACCATTTGGCATATAAACCTGTTTTGGCGGGAAACTGTGAATGATCGTATCTAGTCCACCAATATGATCTTCATGGGGGTGAGTCGCAACAATAGCGGTAAGTTCTTTGACTCCTTGGGACTTTAGATAACTTACTACTTCCGTGCCGTCATCATTATTTCCACCATCAATAAGAAGGCTCTGACCGTTCGGTGCAATCACTAAGATGCTGTCCGCCTGGCCGACATCAATAAAATGGACTTGTAATAGGCTACCCTTGTCTGTTTGCGTTGGCGCGGTACTCGAAGTGGGTGCGGTACTAGGAGTGACCACTTTTTCTGTTATCCCACAGGCAGACAGGAGAAAGAATGACAAGATAATCAGAGGTAAGCTAAACGACCTTTTACGAAAAAACAATTAAGTAAACTCCTTTTCTACTCATCGAAGAGGTTCTCAACCATGCGTTTAGACTTTTCTGTACGTTCCTTGGTCGCCACTAAGTCAATACTCACTTGAATGTTTATGACATCCCCTTCTTTAAGACCCAGCGGCAAACTGGAGCGTGGCATATTAAAAGTGTGACGATTTTCCGTTTCAATGATCGCCCAATCCCCTTCAAATCGATCAATAATAAACACGTTGCTACCTCCCTAACAGTTAGCTAAGAAATCACTAAACTAAAGTTTGAATGTGCTCACAACTTTTTGCAAGTCTTTGATCATAGAGACTAATCCCTTACTGGATGAATTTATTTGTTCGAGTGATGCAGTTTGCTCTTCTACCGCCGCAGATACAGTTTGTGTCTGATCTGCAGTATCTTGACTAATACGCTCAATTTCTTGAATGGTAGAGACGACTTTTAAGGTATTCGACATTTTGCTGTTGAAACCTGCAGAATATGCTAGCTTTACAAAGTTATGAAATACAAGAGGAACTCTAAATTACTTTGAACCAGATTCCGTTTCATAGTGCCCCTAATTGATACCACCTAATCATAAACCTTGGCGGATGTGTTCTGATGCATATTTATTCACACGAAAGACCCTCAAGCCCTTATACTATAAGGATTTGGGGGTCTTAGTGCGAAATACTACCGCTATCTCTGTAGCCTCAACTACAATGTACGCCTAGCGCAGTCCAAGTCTTCATACCGACAATTCCATCCTGTACGAGGCCCTTACTCTTTTGAAAAGCAAGGACTGCTGCTCTAGTAAGTGGTCCAAAAATCCCATCATTTTTACCTATATAGAGCCCATATTTCTTCAAGTGTCCCTGTAAGTTTACAACAGCTGGTCCGGCGTTTCCTTGTACAAGAATCGGGCAGTGATTTACAGGTGGTGTATTACAATTCACTCCCAGTGCAGTCCAGGTCTTTCTACCAACAATTCCATCCTGTACGAGACCTTTACTCTTTTGAAAAGCAAGGACTGCTGATCTAGTGAGAGGTCCAAAAATCCCATCAATTTTACCAGGATTAAAACAGGCTGCTACTAACATAGATTGCAACTTTTTAACGCTAGGACCAGAGGAACCCAATTGTAATAAAGGACATTTTGGCCCCTCGGCATGTATGTTGTTGTGCAAGTCGAACCCTCCTTTTTTCTAGCATATGTCGACTTGAATAACTGTGTAAATTGTCCTATCACATCATTTGGAACTTGCACCCTGTATTCCTGCTCCGGCAACGACTCAAGGTGGGTTCTATCCGCAGGGTTTCCCAGGAAAGAGACCATTAAGCGAGATGAGTCGTGACAAGTGCCTTTTTCATATCCTCTATAAAGGCTAAGACGGACTCCTCTTTCGTAGCCCAGGAGGTGACGAGGCGAACTGCAGAGTGATCAGCATCAACCTCTGACCAAACATAGAATAAATAGTTCTTTTGAAGCTCAGCGATCAGTTGATTGGGCAATATCGGAAATAGTTGGTTGGTCGGTGAGTTGACCAGGAACTTGAAGCCTGCTTTGCTGATTTCGACCTTAAGTAAACCAGCCATCCTATTGGCGTGTTTCGCTAGATCGAAGTACAGGTCATCTCTGAAAAGTTCAATAAATTGTATCCCTAGAAGTCTTCCTTTTGCAAGGAGTGCTCCTTTCTGCTTCATATGAAATCGGAAATCCTCCCTAAGGGAATCACGGCAGATCACCAGGGCTTCACCTAAGAGTGCTCCATTCTTAGTTCCTCCAATATAGAAAGCATCCACAAGATTTCCCAGATCAGAAAGATCTAGGTTATTCTCTTCTTCTGAGCACAAGGCTGAACCTAACCTAGCACCATCCATGAACAAGAAGAGATTCTTATCCTTGCAGAACCGACTTAACTGTTCCAGTTCATCCTTATTATAAATTGTACCTATTTCTGTTGGATTTGAAATATAAACCAGCTTAGGCTTCACCATGTGCTCGTCAGTATGAGCATAGAGCGCAGACTTGATCTGCAAAGAGTTTAGTTTTCCATCACTTACTTCTATGGATATGATCTTATGCCCTGTAGCCTCAATCGATCCTGTCTCATGTACCAGTATATGGCCGGTGCTGGCTGAAATTACGGCCTCATGTGGCCTTAAGAAAGCCGAAATAGCGATAAGATTGGTTTGCGTACCACCAGAGAGCAGGTGAATATCGATGTCGTTTCTCCCGATTCTTTCCTTTAGCAGGTCAACTGCTTTTCGTGTATAGCAATCATCTCCATAGCCTTCTGCCTGCTCTAGATTTGATTCGATCAAAGCGTTCAATAGTCTAGGATGTGCTCCCTCACTGTAGTCATTTCTAAAACTGTACATTTGTTAGGACTCCTTCTTGTTGTTCGTTTGTTCACAGTCGTTGGCGTAGTTCTGTCCCCACTTACACATAGTATCTAAAATTGGCAGGAGGCTCATACCAGCTTGGGTCAGAGAATACTCGACTTTGGGCGGTATTTGTGTATAAATGAATCGTTTGACCAAGCCGCTGTCTTCTAACTCTCTAAGCTGTTGAGTTAACATTTTCGGCGTGACACTAGGCAGGGTTTTCCTGAGTTCACTGTACCTTAAGGTTTTATCAGCCAAATGCCAGAGTATAAGTGCTTTCCACTTCCCGCCTATCAGGGCCAACGTCAATTCCATTGAACATTGATATTCGGTATTTTTAAACTTGATCATTCCATTTCACTCCTTAGACGTTACTTCAGTACTAGGGCCTTTTATATTTATAGGTATACAATAAGGTACTATAGTACAAAATTGTACGTACTTGTTAAATAGTATTATATAGTTTACTATTACAATAGACAATTACTTAAGCAAAAATTTTAGGAGTGATTGCATGTTTCTTATAGTGAAAAAGGCTGGTGCGCATTTTTTGTGTCCAGCCTTATTTCTGTGTAAATAACATCACATTTATAATCTATTACTTTCTCTCTAGCAGGAGGAATTTGGTAATAATTGGAGAACACTTGAAGGTAGGAAAAGAAAGTAAAGTTCCAACTAAAGGATATTAGTAATGGCAGATAAGCACTTTTCCAGAGCATAGAAAGAATATAACGAGGGGGTTAAGCCTAAATGTTAGAATTTGATACGAACTTAAACCAATTTGCAGAGATTAAAGTGATTGGTGTCGGTGGCGGTGGAAACAATGCGGTTAACCGTATGATTTCCGCGGGATTACAAGGGGTAAGTTTTGTGACAGTAAACACTGATTCACAAGCCTTACAGATCTCCGGTGCAGCTCAAAAAGTGCAAATTGGAATGAAATTAACTAAAGGACTTGGAGCAGGAGCAAATCCAGAAATAGGAGCTAGAGCGGCGGAAGAAAGCCGCGAAGAAATTGCTAGGGTTTTAACGGGAGCGGACATGGTTTTCATTACTGCAGGGATGGGAGGCGGAACGGGTACTGGAGGAGCATCGATCGTTGCGGAAGTGGCTAAAGCTATGGGAGCACTGACGATAGGCGTTGTTACACGTCCATTCACCTTTGAAGGTCGCAAACGGGCTATGCAGGCGGAAAAGGGAATCGAAGAGCTTAAAAGCAAAGTAGATACCCTAATTATTATCCCGAATGATCGATTGTTGCAAGTAGTGAATAAGCATACCACGATTCATGAAGCTTTTCGCATTGCAGATGATGTTCTGCGCCAAGGGGTTCAAGGGATTTCAGATTTAATTGCTATTCCCGGTTTGATAAATTTGGATTTCGCCGATGTTAAGGCGATTATGTCTAATGCAGGTTCTGCCCTGATGGGTATGGGGCAGGCAACTGGGAAGAACCGAGCAACTGATGCAGCTAATGAAGCAATTTCTAGCCCACTGCTGGAAAATTCGATTGAAGGGGCCAAAGGAGTCCTTCTCAATATTACTGGCGGTAGTAATTTAACCCTCTTTGAGGTGAACGAAGCAGCGGGAATTATCTCAGAAGCAGCAGACCCTGATGCCAATATTATTTTTGGTGCGGTCATTGATGAGAACCTCAAGGATGAAATCAGAGTTACCGTGATCGCTACTGGATTTGATCAGGCATGGGCAGGATTTGGAGCAGCACCAAAAGTCCAGGATAATATTATCAAACTGCACTCCAAAGAAGACGACGTTGATATTCCAGAGTTTCTAAGGGCTCGCCGTTGACTCTTCGAGCATGACCATAGACAACCCAGACTTCTGTTGCTACAATGTACATAAAACTCTGAGAGGGGACCCTACCTAATCCATGAATATCCTCAAGCAATTCATTAAGTATTATAGGCCCCATAAGTTCCTTTTTTACACGGACATGTTATGTGCTATGATCGTTTCCATGATTGATCTGGCCTTCCCTCAAATTCTCAGTTATCTTATCGAAAATCTTTTCACCCAAGATAAGGCGACGATTCTACATGCTTTAGTTTTTGTGGGCATAGCCTTGTTAGGTATGTACCTCATAAAGTATTTCTGCCAGTATTTTATCATTGCATGGGGACACATCATGGGCGCTAGAATGGAAACCGATATGAGGAATGATCTTTTCAATCATTTTCAGAGGTTATCCTTTTCCTACTATGATAAGAACAACACTGGGGAAATGATGTCCAAACTGGTCGCCGATTTGTTCGATATATCTGAGCTTGCCCATCACGGCCCAGAGAACCTCTTTATCTCCGCCCTGAAAATCGTCGGCTCTTTTATTATTTTAATGATGATCAATGTCAAAATGACCGTAATTTTATTGTTCGTTACCATAATCATGGTCCTCTTCACCGTATATAAAAATATTAAAATGGCACCTACCTTTACTGATATCCGAGTAAAAATAGCCGCTGTGAATTCCAGCGTGCAGGATAGTCTCTCTGGAATTAGAGTGGTCAAATCGTTTGCGAATGAAGACGTTGAAAGTGAAAAGTTCAGTCTTAGCAACCAGGATTTCTTGTTATCTAAAATCAGAGTTTATAAAACTATGGGCAATTTTCATGCCTGGAATTCATTCTTTGAAGGATTGCTCTATGTAGTGGTGATTGTTTCCGGAGGCGTATTTATCGCTGAGGGCTCGTTGAAAATTACCGATCTGGCAATCTATGTCCTTTATATTAACATCTTTATCCATCCGATTGACGTGCTAATAAACTTTACCGAACAGTTTCAAAAAGGGTACGCCGGATTTAAGCGCTTCGTCGAAGTTGTAGAAACTCAACCGGATATCGTAGATAAAGCAGGTGCAGAACCCCTTACGAACGTTGTAGGCGAGATTGAATATAGAGATGTGTCATTCCAGTATGATAATGATTCGAGCGTTTTAGACAATGTTAGCCTAACCATAAGCGCGGGGAAAACGATTGCTTTGGTGGGACCGTCCGGTGGAGGGAAAACTACCTTATGTTCTCTCTTGCCGAGATTTTATGATGTAACCTCGGGATCTATAACCATCGATGGCAAGGACATCCAGAATATTACACTGGAGTCATTACGAAACACGATTGGCATTGTACAACAGGATGTCTATCTGTTTGACGGCTCTATTAAAAGAAATATTGCGTACGGTAAGGCTAATGCTACGGATGCAGAAATCATAGAAGCTGCTCAGAATGCCAACATACATGAGTTTATCCTGTCTCTGGACAAGGGTTACGAGACTTATGTTGGAGAACGTGGAGTCAGGCTTTCCGGCGGTCAAAAACAACGGCTATCGATCGCCAGAGTGTTTTTAAAGAATCCTCCTATCTTAATCTTGGACGAGGCGACCTCTTCTCTGGATAATGAAAGTGAACTATATATCCAAAAATCCCTAGAAAAGCTTTCCAAGAACAGGACGACCATCGTGATTGCCCACAGATTGAGTACGATCAAGACTTCGGATGAAATCGTCGTGGTAACCGACGTCGGCATACAGGAACGAGGCAGTCACAAACAGTTGCTCGAAAAAGGCGGGATATATGCTCATTACTATAATATGCAATTTGAGGGTTTGGAGTAGAAACACTAGCTCGGAATTGTACTTTTTCCTACCATAAAAAGCAAGGCCGTCCATTGACGACCTTGCTTTTTATCAAGAATAAAATGAATAATCATTCAGAAAACCATTGAAGTTTGGAAGTTACTATGGTATATTTTTCACGATAAGAGACTGACATCTTGAATTGTATTTTCGCTTACAAAAAGGGAGGATTTAAAATGAGTGTAAAAACTGAGTTACATGCCCTTGTTGAAAAAATGAATGCAAACCCGGTCCATATCGAGGCTGAAAAAGATCGTGTATTTCAGGTGGATTTAAAGGAAAGTGGCTCTTTACAACTGGTCTTAAAAGGTGGACGTGCAACAGTCATTGAGGAAAATCTTGGTGAACCAGAAGTTACGTTAATCCTTAATGATAAAAATTTCTCCAAATTGTTGAAGGACGACTTGAATGCTACAATGGCTTTTATGACAGGTAGCTTAAAAGTTGAAGGTAAAATGGGTGTGGCCTTAAAGCTTCAAGAACTGGTAAAACTATATCAATGATTAGTTAGCCTGAATTGCTCCCATCGGACAATATTTCACACATACCTTACATTCAATGCATTTTTCATGGTCAATGCTCGGCGCATCGAATCCATTTTGGACAATAGCACCCGTCGGACAGACTTTAATTGAAGGACAAGGATGATTTTGAGGGCATTTATATTTCACAACTGAAATATTCATAAATTCACCTTCTTTGTTTATTTGATCCGATCGTGGGACACCTACTTCTAGAAGTGGGTGTCCCACGTACTCCGCTTCGGTGGGGGTAGACTCCCCTAGCGAATTCTCGATGTTCAACTTTAGTTTGGAGAGTTCACTGAATGTATTGTTCGGCCGCCTTACGTATACCCCCTATGGGTATATTGCTATTATAGAGTTAGATGCTCTATTTGTCAAGACCCTAGCACGATTTACAGCGCACTCTAATTCAAGAAATAACTTAAGGCTTGTTCCGTACGGAACAAGCCTTAAGTTATTTCTTAAATTAATACCCTCAGCTTAAATGGCCATCTAACCAAGCAAGGACATCACTCATCACTTCTTCGCGATTCGTTTCATTGAGCATTTCATGCCTACCCTCTTTGTAGAGTTTATACGTTACATCTTTAATCCCCATTCCCTGATACGTATCAAAAAGTTTAATGATACCTTTACCCTGTCTCCCCACAGGATCCTTCTCCCCTGAAAAAATATAGATAGGCAATTCTTTGGGCACCTTGGCAATATTTCTTTTATTTTCTATTCCTATCAATCCTGTAAAGAAATCATAGAAAAATCCCCCCGTAAAAACAGTCCCGCAGAAAGGGTCATTGATATACTTATCAACTTCCGCGCCATCTTTACTCAACCAGTCAAACTCCGTTCTATTTGGCTTGAAGGCCTTATTATAATTTCCGAAGGACATTTTGACTAGTTTTTCACTTTTTGCCCTTCTACCCTTCTGAAGAACTTCTACTTTTGCAAGAAATTGTGCTATATGAAGAATAATTCCTTGCTTGCCATTGGATCCTGATAAGATGACTCCTTCTAATTCCTGACCATACAACATAATGTATCGTTGGACCACGAAGGAACCCATACTGTGCCCCAATAAAAATAAGGGTAAATCAGGCTGCTCCTTTTTAATAATTCCACTTAGTTGATGAAGGTCTTCTACTAACCATTTGAACCCCTCCGTTTCAGCGAGATGCCCTAAATTTTCAACTGTTTTTGCGGTTTTACCATGCCCTCTATGATCATTTATATAGACGATATAACCATTATCCGTTAATTTTTTGGCAAGTCGCTCATATCTCGCTCCTGTTTCCGCCATACCATGAGCGATCTGCACAATACCTTTAACCTTGACTTTATCATCAGGCGTCCAGGTATACACAAATATATCGGTTCCCTCTTCTGATTTAAAAGTGAACTCGTTTCCTAACACATGATTTCCCCCAATTATCTTTTTGTAAATTGAGACATATTTTCTAATACTTATTCTAATTCTCCGAAACCCAATATATTCCTCTTTTCGCAAAAAAGATGTGTATACCAAAGTCTAGCCACAATTCAGGTGAACTAACTTATAATTTTTAAAATAATCAAAATTAATTAATTTAAACTGACTATTCCCATTATATTCTCGCCTAAAGTATGATAAGATTTAATATATGAATGGCTATTCACAATATTTGTTAATTATTGGTATTAGGGTTTAAGCTGCTGGTCCTATCATAAGAAAATTTTAGTGAAATGGCAGGCGACTAGAACATGAATAATAAATCAGGAACTATTTATGATGATGTGCAAAAATGTGTTGATGAAGTAATCACGTATGTTGGGAAGGATATCACCTTCAGTATGACCCTCGCCCTCGGTAAACCTATCCTCTTTATTAATGAACTCTACAGACGCGCCAAAGAGGATCCGGAAATAAAGCTTAGAATCATTACTGCTTTGGCTCTGGAGAAACCGAAAGGCCACTCTGACTTAGAAAAGCGCTTTTTAGAACCTCTTTCGGATAGAGTATTCGCCGGTGTTTTAGAATTTGATTATATGCTGGATTTTAGAGCAGGTAAGCTCTCTAAAAACGTTGAAATCTTAGAGTTTTTCTGTAAAGCAGGTGGATACCTCAATAGTCCCGAAGCCCAGCAGAATCACTTGGCCACGAACTACACTCATGCCGCTCGCGATGCTATGGCGCTGGGCAGCAACGTGTTTGGTCAGCTTGTGGGCTACCAGGATCTTGACGGGAAGACAATGTATTCTATGGGGTGTAACACAGATGTCTGCATTGAAGCTGTGCACGCACTTAAAGAGAAAAGAGCCAATGGTGAAAGGGTCGCTATTATCGCAGAAGCGAACAAAAATATGCCCTTTATGTACGGTGATGCCGTTATGGAAGCGGATACCTATGACATTATTCTTCAGGGACCACAATACAACTATGAACTCTTCTGCCCTCCAAAGGATCCTGTCGCGCTTTCTGATCATATGATTGGTCTCAATGTCAGCACCTTAATAAAAGACGGTGGCACGATCCAGGTAGGCATTGGTGCCCTTGGTGACGCTATTGTCTCCGGGCTTATCATGCGCAATGAACATAATGATGTCTATCAGGAGATCCTCCAAAAAGCCGGTATTATGAAACGATATGAAAAACTAATCTCCGAGTGGGGAGATACTGGAGTTTTCCAAAAAGGCCTTTATGGTTCCTCCGAGATGTTTGTTGATGCCTTTATGCAGATGTACAAAAGTAATATCCTTAAAAGAAAGGTCTTTGAAAGCATCCCTCTCATGAAGCTAATCAATGAAGGCAAGCTCTCCGCCAATAACATCCCTGCGGACATCATTGACCAACTGATTGAGATGAAAGCAGTCCATTCTAAACTGAGTGGAGCAGACTTTTCATTTCTTATGGAATTCGGAATCCTAAAAGAGGGTCTTACCTATCAATTAGGTAAGATTATTGACAACGGAACCGAATACTCCACAGATATGAATGACGAAAATAATCTCAGGGAGATTCGTTTGCTGCTCGGAAAAGAGCTGAGAGGTGGTCAAGTTATCCTTGGGGCGTTCTTTGTGGGCCCGAAGGCCTTCTACCAGGCTCTCAATGACATGAGTGAAGAAGAACGAAAGCTCTTTGGCATGTCTGGTGTTGAAAAGGTCAACCAGCTTTATGGAGGAGAGGAACTGAGAACTCTACAGAGAAAAGAAGCCCGCTTTGTTAACACAGGCATGGTGGCAAGTCTGCTAGGGTCCATCGCTTCCGATCAACTCGAGGATGGTCGAGTGATCAGCGGGATCGGTGGGCAATACAACTTTGTGGCTATGGGGCATGCCCTGCCAGATGCTAGAGTAATTATGATGGTTAAAAGCACCAAGGGGTCTGGTAAAAGCCTGAAATCCAACATTGTCTTCAGTTATGGGCATTGCTCAGTACCCAAGCATTTGCGGGACATCATTGTTACAGAATATGGGATTGCCGATGTTCGTAGCAAACCTGAGAAACAAGTGATCGCTGAAATGCTTAATATTGCAGATTCTCGTTTTCAAATGCAGCTACTTGATCAGGCGAAAAAGGCGGGCAAAATACCCCTCGATTACGAAATTCCTGAAGAGTACAGAAACAATCTCCCTGAAAAGATCACGGCCTTACTAAAACCCTATCAAGCTCACGGTGTTTTCAAAGCGTTTCCATTCGGTACGGATTTAACAGAAACGGAAATCATTCTCGGAGGTGCATTGAAGGGCTTAAAAAGACTTTCGAGCGGAAATCGTTTTAAACTGGCCAAAGGGGTTCTCTTGGAATTTTTCAAACCGTTTCCAGAATCTTCCCTTCCCTTCATGAAGCGATTGAAACTAGACAAACCGTCTTCAATTAATGAAAAAATTATGAGAAACCTTGTTGTCTTCGCCTTAAGACACAATAAAAATCTCTCCAATACCCCCTCTCCTCAAATTCCTACTTCAAACAACAAATCTATCAGCAGCTAACTTTATCAGTCAGTAAACTCGTTCCACTAAAAGCTGAAGCATTCCCGATATTAAGGATAAGCCACAAGTTAGGGGTAGTAACAAACTAGAATCGAGTTTGTTACTACCCCTAACTATAATTATTAATGTACTTTGAATAATCCTAATTAATTAAATAATTCATTAAGTTATCTTACATTATCTTTGCATTTATGATAATATTCAACTAATGAATGAGTAACCATTCATTAGTTGAATTGCTCAAGGTTATTCTCTACTAACAACTACACTCTCTGTTGTTAGAAATTTCAATGAAATGGCAGGCGACTAGCATGTTGAATGAAAAGCCGGGAAGGATCTATAACGACGTAGAAAAATGTGTTGATGAAGTCATTAACTATGTAGGAAAGGATATCACCTTCTCTATGACTCTTGGTTTAGGTAAACCAGTTCTCTTCATCAATGAACTCTACAGGCGAGCCAAAAAGGATCCCGAAATCTCACTCAAAATTATTACTGCGCTCTCCCTCGAAAAACCAAAAGGCAACTCTGACCTAGAAAAACGGTTTCTCCAGCCTCTTTCAGATAGAATTTTCGCAGGAGTTCCGGAATTTGACTACATGCTTGATTTCAGAGAGGGAAAACTTCCGAATAATGTTGAAGTCTTCGAATTTTTCGGTAAAGCGGGCAGCTACCTGAATAATCCATCACCCCAGCAGAACCATTTGTCTTCACACTACACGCATGTCGTTCGTGACGCACTAGCCCTCGGAACCAATGTCTTCGGCGAACTGATCGGTTACCAAGAGATTAACGGCAAAACCACTTATTCCATGGCTTGCAACCCAGATATCTGTCTGGAAACAATTCGAAAAATGAATGTCATGAAGGCCAGAGGCGAAAAGGTCGTTGTTATTGGGGAAGCAAATAATAAGTTGCCTTTTATGTATGGCGATGCTGTTATAGAACCTGAAAACTATGACATTATTCTTCAGGGTCCACAATATAACTATGAACTCTTCTGCCCGCCTCAATCTGCTGTGGCCTTGTCCGATCACATGATCGGTATCAATGTCAGCACCTTGATTAAAGACGGTGGCACAATCCAGGTAGGAATTGGTGCCCTTGGCGATGCTATTGTTTCAGGCCTTATTATGCGCAATGAACATAATGATCTCTATCAGGAGGTCCTTGACAAGGTTGGCTTAACCAAACGCTATGTAAAACTTATTGCGGAGTGGGGAGATACTGGCGTCTTCCACGAGGGGCTTTATGGCTCATCCGAGATGTTTGTCGATGCCTTTATGCAGATGTATAAAAGCAAAATTCTCAAAAGGAAGGTTTTTGACAGCATCCCCCTCATGAAATTAATTAATGACGGCAAACTATCGGCTAACAACATCCCTACGGACATCATCGACCAACTACTGGAAATGAAAGCGGTCCATACAAAGCTTAAGGCCAAAGACTTTGCCTTTCTTACTGACTATGGAATTCTCAAAAAGGGCCTTCGCTATGAAAATCATTCTATTATCGATGGAGAGCTGATCTACTCGACGGATCTATCTGATGAGAATAACAGACTCGAGATTAGAAAATTGCTTGGAAAAGAACTTCTTAAAGGATATGTAATTCAGGGTGCCTTCTTTTTAGGTCCCAAGGCTTTTTACCAAGCCCTTAATGACATGAGCGAAGAAGAGAGACAACTCTTTGTCATGTGTGCTGTCGAAAAGGTTAACCAGCTGTATGGTGGTGAAGAACTAAGGACCCTGCAGAGAAAGGATGCCCGCTTTATAAATACGGGCATGGTGGCCAGTGTTCTAGGCTCCATCGCCTCAGATCAACTTGCAAATGGTCAAGTGGTCAGTGGCATCGGCGGTCAATATAACTTTGTCGCGATGGGTCATGCTCTTCCGGATGCCAGGGTTATTATCATGATCAAAAGTACAAAAGGGTCTGGCAAAAGCCTTAAGTCCAACATCGTCTTTAGCTATGCACATTGCTCAATACCCAAACACTTTAAGGATATCGTGGTGACCGAGTATGGGATTGCAGACATTCGTAGTCAACCAGAAAAAGACGTCATCGCTCAGATGATCAATATTTCTGATTCTAGATTTCAAAAGCAACTCCTCGATCAAGCAAAAAAAGCAGGCAAGATCCCGCTGGATTATGAAATTCCAGAAGAGTATAGATTTAATCTGCCTCAAAAAATATCCGCCCAACTGAAACCCTATCAATCGCAAGGGCTCTTCAAGGAATTCCCGTTTGGTACGGATCTAATGGAAGAGGAGATTGTACTAGGTAGCGCTTTGAAGTCCTTGAAGGCACTGGCGAAGTCAAACCGTCTTAAAATGACGAAAGGTTTACTACTGGAATTCTTCAGGCCAATCCCAAAATCAGCTCACCCCCACTTGAAGAGAATGCAACTGCTCGATCCTTTGTCTTTGAACGAGAGAATCATGAGAAAGACTGTCGTCTTTGCACTCAGGAACAACCACAAACTTCAAGATTCTGCTGGACTTGAACCGACTGCTCCCCATCTCGTATTAAATAAGTAGGGCACGAAGCACCTACCAAAGGTAAGACATAAGGGGCGCGATGCATCGCGCCCCTTATGTCTTACCTTTATATTAAAGTTTTGTATCCCATTGCCTTCCGATTCTTAGCATTTCTTGTTTTACAAACCCTTCGTAGGTTAGTCCTGCTTTTTGAATCACTCTAGTCAACGCTTCATTTTCTAGTATTCCCTTATTAATGATCCCTTCTATCAGTTCCTCGGGTACAGGTTCTTCAAAGAAATAACCTTGAATATTATCACACTTCCCTTTGATCAGGTAATCAAATTGCTTTTTATTTTCAACCCCACCAGCTATTAATTCAATATTAAGCTTATGCACTAGAGAAATTATCGATTCTGCCAAAGCATCTTGAGGTCTAGGCTGATCTATTTCATTAATAAATTCTTTATCTAACTTGACCATATTTATTGGCAGCGTCTTTAAATCACTAATGGAGAGTTTTCCAGTCCCAAAATCAATAAGCGTAATCCTAACCCCATCATCTTTCAGTACTTTCAAAGCATTGAACACATTGTCCAAATCATTAAAGGCACTCTCTGGAACTTCTAACTCAAGATTAGAGGGTTCAATCCCTGAATTGTTAAGTACCTGTAAGATTACTTCGTAAAAATCTTTTTGTTTAATCTGTATTGGTGAAATATTTACGGACATATTTAGGTTTAATCCATAAGCCTTATTCATCTTACGACATACGAGGCAAGCCGTGTTGAGTACCCAGGTCCCTATAGGGACAATGAGTCGTGTTTCTTCGGCAAATGGAATAAACTCCATCGGCATTACCAACCCCACTTCCGGATTGTTCCAGCGAATCAGCGCTTCAAAGCCGCGTAGTCTCCTTGTTCTAGCCTCATACTGGGGCTGGTAGTGTAATTCAAATTCCTGATTATTGATAGCATTGTTAAGCATCGTTTCCAGTTTAATTTTTCGTTCGAGCCCTTCCTTAATGTTATGGTTATAAAAGTAATAACCATTCTTGCCAAGTTCTTTGGCCTTGTACATCGCTTTATCCGCATTCATTAAGATCTCCTCAGAACTAATACCATCGTCGGGAAATACTGATATTCCAAGACTAGCCGTTATGTTCATTGGATTACCGTCAACATTATATGGTTCTCCTAAAATTGTTTTCACTCTGTTAATGATCGGAAATAATTCGTTATTATGCTTAATATTTTGGAATAAGAGCAAGAAATTATCTTCCCCTACTCGGGCGACTGTATCGTAATCTCTCATACAAGAAACGAGCTTTTTTGCAGCCTCAACTAAGATCATGTCCCCGATCGTATACCCCAAGGAATTATTAATTTTCTTGAAATCATCTAAATCTACTAATATCACTGCTGCTTTCGTTGCCGTTCTCTTGTAAGTGGAAATGGACGTGTTCAACCTGTCTAAAAATAAATTTTTATTAGGCAAATTCGTTAGAGAATCACGATAGGCTAAGACCATCATCTTTTGTACATTTTGTTTTAGAGCTGTAATATCGTGATTTATCCCAATAACCTCAATAACCTTTTTATGAACATCGAAGATGGGAGAAATCGTGATTTGATAGTGCCGAACGCTACCATCAAGCATCTTAAATCCATGTTCATTAAGGGTTGTGCTAGTAATAACCCCTTTTAACAAAATAGTATTCCAAGTCATGTTAGAATCTTCAAACTTGAAAAATTGGGAAATATTCTTTCCTATGATGTCTTTAGCTGTTTTTGCCGCAATTGTGCAAAAACTTTTATTTACTGAGGTTATTACCCCATCTAATCTACAACTATAGATAACGTCTTTTGAGTCTTCTACTATACCACGGTATCTATCTTGGGTTAATTCTTTGTTGTTTTGAAGTTCTTCAAATTGCTTTCTTAGCTTTTTCTCTGCAGCGGCGACTTGTTCATATGCTTTTGCAAGTAAGTTATTCTTTTTTACTAACCCAAATTCTCTTTGTTTCAATGATGTAACATCAATAAAATGTGCTGAAAAATACCCATGTTTAGCTGAATTCGCATGAACAAGAAACCATTGGTTAGATGGTTGGGAATAATGTTCAATCACCCCTGACTGACCAGTTAGTGCCACATTACCATAAAACTCAAGCCAATTGACATCGTCCTCAATAATACGACCCGGCTCAATTTCCATCATTCTCCTACCTACAATATTCTCTTGTTTTAGTCCCGTCATATTTTCGTAGGCTGAATTAATTTCTAAGATTTCATAGTCTACTGGCCTACCATTAATATCAGTAATAATTCTATGATATGCGTACGCACTAAGCGAATACTCCATATAAATTCACCCCCAAATCCATCCAATCTTTTTATACTTTCCTGCCTGATTCTTACATTTTACCCTTAATCGTTACTTTTTCCAATCTTTTCTTTTGCTCGCAACGTTAATCCTCGGGAACCGAAAAAAGCTCCATTTCGGGTAACTTACTATTAATTTAGTAAGGTAACCCTAAATGGAGCCGCTTCTAATTTTAACTCTATACCCATAGGCGCATTACGTTATCAAAGACCTTACCTCTCCTCTCGATCATAGGGCAAACCCAAGGCGCCAGGAGTCGCTAAGCGACCTTTGTGACGTGCAACCACCAGTACCAGGATTGAAACTGTAAATAAGTAGGGTAACATTTTTAAGAAAAAAGGTGACACTTGAAGCCCTAAGACTTGCAAGCGGAAACCAAGAGCATCAATCCCCCCAAACAGGTAGGCACCCATCAACGCTCGCCACGGATTCCAAAGAGCAAAGATGACCAACGCGACGGCGATCCAGCCCCGGCCTGCGGTCATATTTTCCAGCCAACTAGGAGCATAAGCGAGAGATAGGTATGCCCCACCCACACCGCCTAACATGCCCCCTATCACGACATAGATATACCGCAAGCGAAAAACATTTAAACCGAGGGCATCCATGGCTGCTGGATTTTCACCCAAGGCCCTAAGATTTAACCCAGGACGGGTATGCTGCAGAAAATACCATATCGCGACGACTAACACATAACTGATATACACCAAAACGTCATGTTGAAAAAAAACTGGGCCTATAAACGGAATATCTGCCAAGGGTCCGAGGGGAATAGCGACAAAGGGCTTGGGCACAGGTATGCCAACATAAGCCTTGCCAAGATAACCACTAAAGCCTGTGCCAAATATGGTCAAAGCCAAACCGGTAACGACTTGGTTCGCTCGTAAGGTGATGGTTAAAAAAGCATGGACGAGAGCCAGTGCTCCGCCCGATAGCATTGCTGCCAACAACCCAAGCCAAGGGTTACTGGTCGTTACCGCCACCATAAACCCTGCCACCGCACCCATCAGCATAATCCCTTCCACGCCCAGATTGATGATTCCAGCACGTTCAGTAATTAGTTCACCTAGGGCAGCAAATAGGATTGGCGTGCCAGCAATGACGGCAGCAGCCAATAAAGGTATCAAGAATTCTTGAATGCTCATTTTCTCAATCCTCTCCTTTCCTGCTCACGAGTCTCACTCGGTAGGTCGTAAGTATTTCTCCACCGAGGACAAAGAAAAGGATCATGCCCTGTAACATAGTGGCTACAGCTGCTGGCACACCCACAACTTGTGCAGCGTATCCTCCTACTTGTAAGGCCCCAAACAGCACTGAGACTATAAGGATCGCTAGGGGGTTGAGTTTACTGAGCCAGGCCACAATAATGGCCGTGTACCCGTACCCTGAGCTGATTCCATGCTGTAGTTTGCCAATGATCCCACTGACTTCAGCCATTCCAGCGAGCCCTGAGATTGCTCCGCTGAGGAACATCACTAATAATATATTTCGCTTAATGTTCATGCCAGCATAACTTGCTGCCCGCTCACTTGAGCCTATGACGTTAATACTGTACCCCCAACGAGAATACTTGAATACGATAGCCAAAATAACTGCTATGGCCAAGCCAAAAAACAGACCGGCGTGAATGCGTGAATCGAACAGCCCAGGCAGTCTAGCTGCCTCTGGAAAGGCCGCAGTAATCGGGAAGTTAGACCCCTTAGGATCCCTCCAAGGACCAAAGACGAGATAGTCTACCCAAAGTATAGCCACGTAATTGAGCATGAGAGTGGTAATGATTTCATTGACCTTCCAAACTGCTCTCGGAATTGCCGTCAGTAGAGCCCACAGCCCCCCTGCCATCATACCGAGGACGACCATTCCCGGTATCATGAGGTAGACCGGCAAAGTAGGAAAGGTTAACGGTAGCCAGCTTGCTCCCATAGCCCCCATGTAGAGCTGTCCCTCAGCACCAATGTTCCATAACTTCATCTTAAAAGCTAAGGAAACACCTAAAGCGGTCAACATAAGTGGAATGGCCTTAACGACGGTCTCCGTGAGTCCATATTTTGAGCCCAAGCTGTCTGTAAACATAATCGAATACACTTCCAGTGGTTTTTGTCCGGTAAGGGAAAGGAAGATCCCTCCCAACAACAGGGCGAGAAACACGGAAACTAGTGGGATGATAAAAACCATCACCGGCGAAGGGGTTAAGCGTTTTTCAAGTTTAAATCTGAGCCGGTCCATCGTCGTCCATCCTTTCTCTGGCAGAGCGGGAGCCTGTCATTAAAAGTCCCACTTCTTCCAAGTCAGCTAGTTCAACCGGAAAGTCCCCGGTTAGTTGACCGCTATAAACTACCCCAACTCGATCTGCTAAACGGAATATTTCATCAAGATCCTCTGAAATTAGCAAGATAGCTGTTTTTAGTGTCTTTAGTTTTAGCAGCAATTTATGCACCGCTTCAGTAGCCCCGATATCGAGGCCCCGCGCTGGGTAAATTACCACCATTAATTTAGGTGAACTGGAGATTTCCCTAGCCAATAACAACTTTTGCAAGTTGCCACCGGAGAGTACCTTGACTGGCTGAGTGAGGCTGGTGACATTGACTTGGTACTGCTTAATCAAAGCTTCAGCATTACACTGGACTGCTTTTGGTTTCAAAAGCCAGCGCCCGGAGAATTCAGACTGACGATAATTTTTCAAAATGAGGTTTTCCATGGCATTGAGTTCGGGAACCAGGCCCATTCCCAAACGGTCTTCCGGAACATAAGCAACCCCTAGGTCGATGATCTCACAGGGGGAGAGATTGCTTATATTTCGGTCGTTTAAGAGGATTTTCCCACTTTCAACACGCCGCAATCCAGCGATGACTTCTGCCATTTCCCGTTGGCCATTGCCGGAGATACCGGCGAGCCCAAGAATTTCTCCTGCTCGTACAGTGAGGGACAGATCACGCAAGCAAGGAAGACCCATATCATTAAAGGCATTCACCTTATCTAGTTCCAACACGACTCCGCCTACCTGAGACGATTCTCGATCATACTGCATGACCACATTCCTGCCTACCATTAAACGGACCATTTCTTTGGCATTGATTTGGCCCTTTTCCAAGACCCCAACGAGCTTGCCTTGGCGTAGCACGGTAACTCGATCAGCTACTGCTTCAACCTCATTTAATTTATGAGTTATCAGAACAACAGCACACCCGGCGGCAACCATTCTACGCAAATTTTTGAACAGTTCACCTGCTTCCTGAGGGGTCAAGACAGCGGTGGGCTCATCCAAGATCAAGACCTGGGAGCCTCGATAGAGCATCCGAACAATCTCAACTCGTTGCTTCTCTCCGACTGAAAGCTGCCAAACTTTAGCGTTCAGATTGATCTCCAAGCCATATTTTTCGCTCAGTTCATGAATACTGGTTTTTAATTTCTTTCCAGACAGACTAAAAATAGACTGTTTTTCACCTAAGGTAATATTTTCAGCCACTGTAAAGGGCTCCACCAATTTAAAGTGTTGGTGGATCATGCCGATACCACAGTCTATTGCGTCTCTAGGGGAGCGAAATTTTTGTTCTACCCCGTTCACCAGGATCTTACCTTCATCTGGCTTGTATAGACCTGCCAGGACCGACATCAGGGTGCTTTTCCCTGACCCATTTTCTCCTAATATGGCATGAATTTCTCCAGCGTAAATGTCCAGGTCCACATGGTCATTCGCCAGCACGCCTGGAAATTTCTTCACGATGCCTTGTAATTGGATGATAACTTGGTTCATTTCTGTTCCCCTCAATTCACAAACAGTTTCTGGAGTATTAGAATAAGAAAACTAAAAAAATTTGGAGATTACGCTTTGAGGATGGATCAACACCCTCAAAGTATAATCTCTACAATTCAATAATATTAGATTGGGGCACTATTTACAATAGTCTTATTTTTTAATTGTGCCGTCTACCCCTTCAACAAACCAGTCAACGGAGAGCATATCCTTATCAGACATTACTTGACCCGCTGGAACTTTAATCACTCCCGCTTGGTCTTTGATCGGTCCGGTAAAGACATCCCACGATTTAGCCATTAATTTCGCTTTGGCGTCGGCGACTAGTTTCTTAGTGTCTTCTGCAACCATGGGGCCGTAGGGAGCGATATCAACAATACCTTCGCTAATAGGACCCCAGTATTGATCGTTTTTCCAGGTTTTGTTTTTGACGGACTCCACTGTCTTCACATAGTAAGGACCCCAGTTCCAAACTGCAGAAGTCAGCACAGCCTTGGGTGCCATTTTAGACATATCCATATTGTAACCTATACCAAATTTGCCAGCTTCTTCAGCCGCTTGCATAGGTCCAGGTGTATCCTGGTGCTGAGCAATGACATCAGCGCCTGCTGTTAATAGACTCTTAGCAGCATCTTTTTCCATAGCAGGGTCATACCAAGTATTGGTCCAAACTACTTTTACTTTAGCAGCAGGATTAACAGAGCGTACCCCTTGAGTAAAGGCGTTGATGCCTCGAATAACTTCAGGAATCGGCATAGCCGCTACGTAACCGATGGTGTTCGTTTTGGTGGTTTTACCAGCCACGATTCCTGTCAGATAACGAGCTTGATAAATGCGGCCGAAATAGGTCCCTACATTGTCTGCGGTTTTATAACCAGAGTTGTGCATAAACGTGACTTTTGGATATTTTTTAGCCACATTGATGGTAGGATCCATATAACCAAAGCTAGTCGTGAAGATGATTGTGTTACCCTTTTCAGCGAGTTGAGTAATGACGCGCTCAGAGTCCGCGCCCTCAGGGACGGATTCAATAATCGTGGTTTCCACTTCTGGCATTTTTTCAACTAAATATTTACGGCCTTGGTCATGAGCAAAGCTCCAGCCAGCGTCACCCACAGGTCCTACGTACACAAAGGCGACCTTGATTTTCTCTTTAGCTGCTTCAGGAGCTGGTGTTGGGGCTGCAGGGGCTTTTGTACCGCATCCAGCAATCACTAACAGTAACGATACCAACATAGTGATAAGAATTGTACCTCTCCGTTTAAAATTCATGCTCTTTCCTCCATTTTCTTCTCTTCTTTATTTGCCACGCTTAAGGAATAGATGACCCTGGGAATGCTAACTGATACTGAGCTACGATGCCTCCTCGGCAATCCCAGCCATCAATAGTCCCAAAATACGTTCATCTGTTTCCTCAACCGACATGACCTTCATAACCCGTCCCTCATATAGCACAGCTATGTTATCACAGATACTCAACAGTTCTTCAAGGTCCTCGGAAATCAACAAGACTCCAATCCCATGACTACGGGCCTCTAAGAGTTTGCTATGCAAGTACTCAGTTGCCCCAATATCCAGTCCACGGGTAGGATAAGCAGCAACCAGCGCCACGGGACTACGGGTTATTTCCCTAGCTAGAATGACCCGTTGAATATTACCACCGGACAGACTGCTGGTGGGGGTTTCCAAGTTCGGAGTTTTTACCCCGTACTTTTCCACCAACGATGAACTGTGGGACATAATTACCTGGTTTTGGAGCAGCAAATTTTTGGCATAGGGGGGTAGGTGATGATCCTTGAGAATCAGGTTCTCCCAAATACTAAAGGAAGGAATGCTCCCCACATGTAGCCTGTCTTCCGGTATATACCCCAACCCCTGTTGAATGATTCGTGCCGGTGACATTCTCGTACTTTCTTTGCCATTTAAAATCAGCTTGCCCTTCGTAATCTTTCTCAGTCCAGCGATTACTTCGGCAAGTTCTTTTTGTCCGTTCCCTGACACTCCGGCAATGCCCAAAATCTCCCCTTCTCTGATCGCCAGAGAAACTTCGGCCAAAGCCTCTGTTCCCTTATCCCCTTGAGCGCAAACACCCTGAAGCTCTAAAACCGTCTTACCCGGCGAAAATACACCTTCTCTATGACATGGAGCCATTTTTCTTCCCACCATCAGCTGGGCAAGCGCTTCTTGCGAAGTCTCCCGGGTCAAAACATCGGCACACACTTCACCATCCCTAAGTACGGTAACCCGATCACTCAAGGCCATAACTTCATGTAATTTATGGCTAATCAAAATGATGGAGTTGCCCTGAGCGGCCATGTTTCTGAGCAATTGGATTAACTCGTTGGATTCCTGAGGGGTAAGTACCGCCGTCGGTTCATCAAGGATCAAGAGGTTGGCACCGCGATAAAGTGCTTTGATAATCTCCACACGTTGCTGCTCACCAACACTTAACTGCCAGACATAGGCATCGGGATTGATGGCTAAACCATAGGTGTCCGTAATTTCCTTAATCCTTTTGGCAGCCGTTTTAAGATCCACTAAGAAGGTCTTAGATAGCCCTAAAATGACATTTTCGCAGACGGTAAGGGTGGGCACCAGCATGAAATGCTGATGCACCATCCCAATCCCGAGCGCAATAGCCTCTTTGGGAGAATTGATACTGACTGGTTTATCATTGAGTAAGATCTTACCGGCATCGGGCTGATAAAGGCCGTAAAGGATATTCATCAGAGTGGTTTTGCCCGCTCCGTTTTCACCCAGAATGGCCAGTACCTCACCAGATTTTATATGAATATTGACATTATTGTTACTGAGGACACCTGGAAAACGTTTAGTGATTCCACACATCTCTACGTGTTCGATCTTTTTAACCATTTGTAATCACCCGTTATTTCTTCGGTAATTCCACTTTTAATTTTCCGCTAATGATATCTTTTTTGGCCTGTTCTACTGCGGCTTTAGCCTCGGCAGGGATCTTGTCAGCTAATTTTGCATTGTACTTTAAGTCAATTGTTCCATCAGCGAAACCTAGGGTTAAGACTTGTCCGCCCAGGGTTCCTTTTTTCCTTAGTTCAATGATTTTAGTGACGACCTTTTCCCAGTTATACACTTGAGCTGCCAATACGTGGTCAGGGGCAATACTGCTTTGGTCCATATCCGTGGAGAGCCAGTATTTGTCTTTGTTTTCAGCGACTGCTCTCAAGGCTCCTACAGCCTGCTGAGAGGAACCAGTGAGAATGTCAGCGCCAGCACTCATTTGAGTTTTGGCTAAATTGCCTGCTCCCACGATATCATTAAAGGAGCCCGTATAAGCGGTACGCGTTTTAACATCCGCTTTACCCTTCAGAACACCTTGCTGTACACCATAATTGTACTTGACAGCATCTCCGGATTCCACGGGTCCAACAATCCCTACGATACCCGATTTAGAGGTCATGGCTGCGAGCATACCTAACAAATAGCCACCTTCTTGAGCCTGTGGATCATAAGCAAAAACGTTGGGTTGAGTCGCAAACCCAGTACCATAGGCAAACGTTGTTTTAGGGAAGTCCTTGGTGATTTCGGTTAAGACACTTTGATACTGAGAACCGTGGGCAAAGATAATGTCATACCCCTTGGTTGCATACTGGCGAATTGCGGACCCTGCGTCCACAGCATTACCTAACTTTTCGCTGATGGCAACCTCCACCTTGTCTTCACCCATAGTTTTCTGAACGGCTTTCAAGCCTTCCACCATGGACTGGCCCCAAGCCAAATCATCAACAGTCGCAGGAAGCACTAGGGCGATGCGGAGCTTTTCCACTTTTGGAGCCTCAGTCGGGGCAGGAGTCGTCTGAGCGGTCGGCTTGGTGCCACAGCCAGTTAAGGCTAAGAGAGTTAGGGTAGCCAACAATAGTGCAAATACTCTTTTCTTCATTTCTTTCTTCCTCCTTTAATTCTCTATATAATTTAACCTCTGGTTCCACGCTGAAATGGCTTACCCAGCGCTGCTGGGGCCCAGACGCGTCCATAGGAAATTGCTAGGGCAATAATGGTAACCATATATGGAAGAATAACGGCCAATTCGTAGGGGAAATTGATCCCCAACACTTGAACCATGCTCTGGAAGGAATCCGCCAAACTAAATAACAGAGAGCCAAGCAGAATACCCCAGGGACTCCAGCGCCCAAAATAAACTAGGGCAATGGCGATAAAACCCCTGCCTGCCGTGATATTGTCGGCATACATATTTGCTTGACCAATGGTCAAAAAGGCCCCGGCCAGTGCGGCTAGCATACCTCCTACAATCAAACACTGGTATCTGATAAGTACTACACTTACCCCCAGTGTGTCCGCTGCTTCTGGCTTATTGCCTACTGCGCGCACATTGAGACCCCAACTCGTCTTAAAAAGGATAAAGCCTGTCAGCGGGACCAGCAAAAACGCTGTATATACTAACCCGTTATGGTCAAATAGTACTGGTCCTAGGAAGGGAATAGTACTCAACAGTGGAATTTTTATGGCTTTCAAACCCTCTACAGACGTAATTCCTCCCACATATAGGCGGAAAAGCAAACCTGACAGCCCCCAACCAAACATGTAAAGTCCTATACCACTAATTCCCTGTTCAGCCTTAAAGGTTACACTGACCAGGGCCATTAAAAAGCCCATAAACGCCCCGATGACTAAGCTTACAACGATACCGAGAAGAGGACTTCCCAGCTTCAGCGTCGCATAAAACCCCGAAAAAGCGCCCATCATCATGATTCCTTCTACACCAAGGTTATAAACACCCGAGCGTTGAACGAACATTTCCCCCAAGGCTGCTAAAAGATAAGGCGTGGCCAGACGGATTCCAGTAGCAAGTATAATAATGATAATTTCGGAGTTTATGATACCGTCCATTACGACTCGCCCCCTTCCTTGTTCACTTTTTCCCTAACCACTCTAGCCTTTAATTGCGATAAAGAACCTGGGTTACTTTGGAAATAATCGCTGGATACCACAAAGAGAACGACGAGTCCTTGGATAACCATGATCATTGCTGCAGGAATGTTGACAGCCCTTTGCATCATTTCTGCTCCTAAAAGTAGGGCTCCGAATAGTACCGCGGCTGGAATGGTACCCAATGGATGCAAGCGGCCGAAAAGAGCAGCAACGATACCACTGAATCCGTACCCTGCGGATAGACCCTCTAATGCGCGGTGATGAACTCCCGTAACCTCTACAACGCCTGCCAACCCGGCCATTCCTCCGGCTAGAGCCATGGCCAGTACTAAGTACCATTCCACTCTTATACCAGCGTACCGGGCGGCCTCAGGTCCTGCGCCAACTGCTCGCATACGATATCCAATACTAGTTCGCCATAAAAAGATATATACTAAGACTGCCAACACAAGGGCGAAAATGATACCAGAATGAAGTCGAGTTCCTGGAATTAGCTTGCTAAGCCAGATCTGATCAGGGATTAAGGCGGTTTGGGGTACGCCAGTGCCATATGAAACCTCTTGCGGATCAATTAACGGTCCACGGATCAAAAACATATATAACTGAAATGCAATCTGATTGAGCATTACCGTACTAAGAATCTCATTCACGGAGAGACGAGCCTTCAGCCACCCAGCAATTCCTCCCCAGATCGCACCACTTAGACCGCCGACTAGAAATACTAGTGGCATCAGGATGACCGCTGGCATATCCGGTAAGGAAGTCCCTACGGCTGCCGCCCCAATAGCGCCGGCTAAAATCTGACCCTCTGCTCCAATGTTAATGATCCCACTACGGAAGGAAATAACTATACCTAACCCTACCAAGAGTAAGGGCACTGTTCGCACCAAAGTCTCGGTTATCCCGTATTTGTCATTCACGGGCCCAGAAAACATCACTGCATATGCTTTAATTGGGTCCGACTTGGCTAAGAGAAGAAATAATGCACCCACCAGCAATGCTCCTACCAGAGCAGCTAACAATACTAGAACTTGTTTTATGACCCCTTTGAATTTTAAGTTCAACACTCTACAACTCCATCCTGTGGGGAAATCCAATTATGTATGCTACACATCAAAATGCGCTAACCAAGGATAATCAAGTCTCCTTACCCTCTTCCGCCCAGAAGAAAAGCTTCCCAGAGATATCTCCAGAAAGCTTCATTGCTCATTACAGTAATAACTATATTATATTACCTATATTTAAAAAATACAATAACTTCTTCGCGTGGATAAATTTCCCCCAGACCATGTCGATTAATATTTTTAATTGACATCTCCTCTTCGCTGAAAACATAAATTCAAGCTCTATCCTCCCTACCTAGATTCATAATCGATGGGGTCTATTAATCCATTCTCCTCAAATCCATGTAACCGTCCTACACATGCAGGACACGCACCACATGCCTTTTCATAACCATTATAACAACTCCAAGTTAATTCGAACGGAGCACCAATTTTCATTCCCAGAGCAACTACCTCACTTTTACTAAACCATTGAAGTGGCGTTACGAGACGAACTTTCATATAGGAGCCGATATATATTGCATTTGCCATGGCTCCATTAAATTCAGGGGTACAATCCGGATATGCCCAGTTCCTCGCATCTTCGGAATGTGCCCCATAAAAAATTGTATCGGCCCCCTTAATTAAGGAAATCGATGTTGCGACTGATAGCAAATTTGCATTACGAAAAGGTACGTAAGTTGGAGATACTCCTTGACTGATACTAAGCTCTTGATATGTTGTTTCTGGATTTTGTCTATCCTGATCAATAAGCGTAGACCCTCCCCCTCTAAAAATATCGGGGAGTTGCTGAATGATATGATCTTTGAGGCCTAAATGCTTAGACACTTCTCTTGCTGCCTCGATTTCTTTAGCGTGTTTTTGTCCATAAAATAAGCTGAGTGCGAAAACATTTTCTTGGCCGAATTCTCGACAAGCTAAGACTGCGCAAGTTGTACTATCAATTCCACCACTGAGAAGAACAAGGGCTTTACGAGGGCCGTCCATGACAATCTCTCCATTTCAACGATTTAAGTTAGTTATAGTATAACTTCAAGTCTTCTTAATTTACCCTTGAAATATATAATTGTCAATTGCACCCCCGGTTTAAGACCCCAATAGCCTACCCGTTTTTGCTTTGGAAGACTTTCATGAAATCAACTAAAGCCTGTGATCCTTCAATGCTCATGGCATTATAGACTGATGCCCGAAGACCGCCCACTGAACGATGGCCTTTTAAACCGATTATCCCTTGTTGTGTGGCCTCAACCGCGAATTTTTTCTCCAAATCCTCATTCGGTAAGCGGAACGTGATATTCATCAAGGAGCGACTATCTTGGACGGCATGGCCTCGATAATAGCCCTGGCTGTTGTCAATGGTATTGTAAATTAAGGCGGCTTTTTCTGAGTTGCGCTTTTCTGCAGCAGCCAGTCCTCCATTGTTTTTAAGCCAGCGCAGGACCAGATTTACCATATAGACGGAAAAGCTGGGTGGGGTATTGTAGAGGGAATCGTTTTTAGCATGAATATCATAGCGTAGCATTGACGGAATGTTGGAAGGAATGCCCTCTAGTAAATCCTTACGAATAATAACCACGGTTACCCCAGCTGGACCGAGGTTTTTTTGCGCTCCGGCATAGATTAAAGCGAACTTAGAAACATCAAAACGACGTGACAAGATATCACTCGACATATCGCCGACCAACGGAACGTTCCCTAAGTCCGGGAAAGACTGCCATTGGGTACCGAAGATGGTGTTATTAGAACAAAGATGGACATAGGCGGGAGCTTTACTTACGTTAATTTCATCGGTTCTAGGGATTCGGTTGTAGTTTTCTTCCTTAGTACTGGCTACAACATTGGTTTTCACAAATTTCGAGGCTTCTTTATAGGCTTTTTCCGCCCAGGCTCCAGTCAGGATATAGTCGGCATGACTGTCTGGAGAAACTAAGTTCATAGGCACTGCTGCAAATTGAGTGCTTGCTCCACCTTGAAGAAATAAAACCCGATAGTTTTCTGGCACACCTAGCAATTCCTTAACGAGCGCTTCCGCTTCAGAATTGATGGCTTCGTATTCTTTGGTCCGATGGCTATTTTCCATAACGGACATACCTGTACCTTTAAAATTAAGCAGTTCGCTTTGAGCTTCTTCTAAAACCACGAGCGGAAGTGTGGCCGGGCCTGCATTAAAGTTGAAGATTCTTTCCATGTTCCATGTCATCCTCCCAGTTTGTATTTTTTTACACAATCTAATTACTTTATCTGATCATTATACTCTCTCGAGTTGTCTGTAGCAATATTTTTTTTAGAATATTATCTATTATACTACACAATAACTATTAAACGTTGCTATTTGTGTTTGACCTTAATCTTTAATTTCTTTGCTTAACTTGTCTGACTTGAGTAGGAAAATCTAATTCTCTGTCGAAAGGATATAATGCTCAGTTTCGTGATAAATTTTTGAAAGCTCGGAAATTATTGATGAGGTTAGGCCGGTGTTTATTCCTTAAGGGCAAGACTTTTTATAAAGAAGTGGCTGCAACAAAACTTGTTTTCAAGTTTACTACAGCCACTTCTCTATGTCGTTTCGTTTATCCAATTGTAAGACTCCCACTTCTTCAAGGGGAGTGGGCCCGCGTACTCTGCTTCGGTGGGGGTAGACTCCTCCACCGAAGTCTCGATGTTCAACTTTAGTTGAACGAGTTCACTTTAATCGTTGCCACTCAAGCTATTTAAAGTGCTTTTATTCGTTTGCCCTCTTTGAGTGCCTTTATATTAGGGTCCTGAATAATAAGATCGTCCTTAGCCAATCCTTGTTCGATAATGACTTGACTGTCGTTTTCCTGGCTTTTCTTCACAGGTTGAATCTTGGCCTTGCCCTCCCGAATCATCCAGACGGCATCCCCTTCTTGATAGGGAAAAAGGGCTGTTTTCGGAATCATTAGTTGAGCGGGAACTTCAACTGTGGTAAATTTGACATCCACGGTGCTCCCAATAACGACGACTGGAGAAGACTGAGCGAGAAGTATTGTTACTTTAACGCGGTTTTCTTTGAGCCCGAGTGGAGAAATCCTCTCGATCGCTGAGATAGCGACGGCTTCTACTTTACCGTCAAACAACTGATTACCGGTACTTGTCCCTTGAATAAGTTGTACTGAGCTCCCTACTTTGATATCTAGTGCATCACTGGCTAAGACATAGCTTTCTAACTTATAGCCGTCGTTTGTGAACACTGTCATAATCTGTTGGCCCTGCGGGATAACGTTTCCTGCCTTCAGTGTAATATCTTTGATCATCCCGTCTTGAATTGCGACTACTTTAGCTTTGCTAATCTTTTCCTCTAATTGGTTGATTTGTAATTGAAGGGCTCTCTTCTGATTACTATAATATAAATCCGTCCCTTGGGGGGCCTTATTCTGCTCGTAAATCGATTGTAATCCTAATCTTTGCTGTTCTAGAACGCTTTTCGCTTTCTCGAGCGTTTTCTGGGCCTCTTCATATTGAACAAGAGAAATTGTTCCTGCATTGTAGAGCGCTTTCATTCTGGTGAGGTTCAATTCCTCGGTCTGAGCATCCTTATCAGCCTGCTGAATGATTAATTGTTGTTGCCCGACTTGCGCATCATTCGTACTTTTGTAAGTTTGTAAACGTTGTCCTTCCAAACTCAGAATTTGCGCTTTTAATCCTTCCAACTGATAGTTTAAATCGCTGGTACTCATCTCAAAGAGCACTTGTCCCTTTGTGACGCTGTCTCCATTTTGAACCTTGATGGACTCTAATTTCCCCTCAACAGAGTTGAATATTGACCACTCCTGCGAAGCCATAACTTCTCCTTCCTCAGTAAAACCCTTGGTGAAATCTTTGGGTTGCATGGCAATAACGTTGACCGAAAGAGGCATGGTATTCGTGATGGCGACATAAATGAGAATCAGGAGTGCAAGCCCTCCCATAATAACGTACTTACGTTTGGGCTTGGGCAGTTTAAATGATTTAGGAGTTAGTTTTGTTTTTTCAATAACCACTTTTATCACCCTCTCATAATTCTTCTATGCAGGCTAATCTCTAGTCGCAAGAATCTCAACATAGGGAAGGGACTTTATTTTGTAGTAAGCACTGCTTTGTGCCACTAGAACAGAAAAAGCGGTTCCTGCAGCCGCACCCAGCAAAGCCGAGAGTGGAAGTTCTGCCGGAAGAGAGTACATATCATTGCTCATGGACTGCGCCATACTAAGGCTTAACCCATAGGCCATCGGTATACCGAGGAGGATTCCAAAAGCAAATAACGTCCATTGTTCCGAGGTGATTACTCGCAATACCTCTCTTGGGGTCATTCCTAACACGCGAAGGGCTGCCAATTCTCGTTTCCGTTCGGAGAGCGAAATTATACTAGCATTATAGATGAGGGCAAATCCGCAAATTCCTCCGAGAATCGCCATTATCCAAACCGTAAAACCGAATGATTCCATCATTTTTTTAATCTTATCCCCCGTATCCTTTAGAGATTCAATCGAGGCTACATTACTGGCATTTCGGTATTTACTCTTCATGTTTCCTACTTCAGAGGGGTCCATCTCGATCAGCATGGAGGTGCTGATTTCTCCTTGCCTTAGAAATCGCTGCAATTCTGTATCTTTCATAAAGGCATTAAGCCCTACATACTGAGGAACTATTCCGTTAACTAACAGTTTCTCACCCTTCTGTCCAATAGTTTCTCTCCGCAACGGACTTTCTACGTAAATCTCGTCTCCCACTTTGACATTTAAAGATTTAGCTAAATGTTCAGAAAGCAAAACTCCGTGGTCAGGAACCTCAACCCGTTGGCCCTTTTTATCCAGAATATTATAAAGGGTGGTTTCTTTAGTCAGACCCATCAGAGCAACGTCCTTCTTTAACCAACCGCTTCTCACAGAAGCAGGTACCTCTAATAACGGCTCGACTTTAGTTACCCCGGGTTCATGCGCAATGGCAAATTTCGTAGTTCCTGTGGGAGAAGGCTGGCTTAAGGACAATTTTACGTCAAAGGTCTGAACTTTTTCTAACTGGACCGTCGTCAATATTTCAGTCATGTTCTGCATCGACCAAGAAACTGTCATTAAGCTAAAGACTACAGCAATCCCAAGGACGTTAAAGAGACTCCTTGTCGGGGTACGAAACACATCTCGAATACCCATCTGAGCTTGTGACGAAAGGTTATGCCAAAACCAGGTGAATTTCTCGATCAGCGTTTTAGAAGCAGTCCCTGGAGCCGGGGGCCTCATGGCTTCTGCTGGTTCCAAACGCAAAACATCAAGACTGCCTTTGATCCCACTCAGAACACTAAAGACGAGTGCCATCGCTAGGCTAATAAAAAGGTATTTGAAAGAGAATTCGCTTTTTAGACCCGGTAAATCGAAGAATGACTTGTACATCGCCGTTAAAGGAAATGAAAGTGCCACCCCGCCTAATCCTCCCGATAATCCTCCAGCGGTGCCGATGATGAGGGGATACGTCAGATAGTGTATGACAATCTCTCGACCTGTAAAGCCAAAGGCCTTAAGCGTCCCGATCATCCCTCGTTGCAGTTCGATGAGGCGCCGTAACATGGTATACAAAATAATCGCGGCCACTCCCAAAAACACTACTGGTAGGGTTTTGGACATGGTTCGGATTTGTTTAATCTCACTGGTCATAATGGTGTGACTCGTTTGATCTTTACGCGGGACAATACTCCGAACTCCATAGGGTTTCAGTTCCGCCTGGAGACTGTCCTTAACTGAATCAAAAGTAACACCTTCCTTGAGGGTTATCACGAGATCGTTGACTTGGCCCTTTTCCTTGACGAGCGCTTTGAGTGTGCTATAGGAAACGTACGCCATGCCAAATTCTTCTGGAGATGGATAAAGGTCTTGGGCATTTCTCATTATGTAAATAAACTCGGGACTTTGCGCAGTTCCAGTAATAACAAGGGGTACTTGATTACCATCAAGATTGACATTGATGGTATCCCCTAACGACAAATGATTGGCGGCCAAGAATTTGGGGTCCACAAGAATTTCGGGTTGGTTATCTCTAGGTAGCTGCCCTGTTGTGAGATGAATTTGATTGATTTGGGGGGTATTTGGACGATTAAGCGTGAGCATTTTCAAATAACGATTTGAGTCTTTCTTCTGATCAATAATGCGCACCTCTTTGATAATTCGGCCAGCAGCTTGATCAATTCCTGGTATGAACGACAATGAGTTAACTTTGTTCTCAGGATAGCCTTTGACGCTGATAAATCCGTCCGCAAAGTTTGTTTCAGTATAGTATTCCTGCAAGGTCTTATCCATGCTCTCCACGGCTATGGACATAGCTGTATAAAGCAGCAAACCTAGAGAGATGACCACAACGCAGGCAAAATAGACCCCTTTATTCTCCAAGATATCTCTCCAGTTCTTTCTTCTGAGTATTACCATGAGATATCCTCAGGATCAAGCGGGTTCTCTATCACTTTGACGCAATCTAAAAGACCGTCTTTCAAATAAAAGACTCGATTGGCCATTTTGGCTATTTCCACATTATGCGTGATAATTATGACGGTTTTCTGGTAAACATGGTTTAACTTCTGCAAGGATTTCAAAACCTGAATACCCGTATGAATATCCAAAGCCCCAGTAGGTTCATCACACAGGAGTAGTTCAGGATTTTTGGCGATGGCTCGAGCAATCGCAACACGCTGTTGCTGCCCACCAGAGAGTTGGGAGGGAAAATGATCTGCCCAGCCTTCAAGACCCACCTCTCGAAGCACATCTGAGACGGAGAGTGGGTTCTGAGCGATTTCCACTGCTAATTTGACATTTTCGTAGGTTGTGAGATTTGGCATTAAGTTATAATTTTGAAAGACAAACCCTACCTCGTTCCTTCGATAAAGAGTGAGGTGTTGTTCGTCAATCGAATGTAAGGGCTGTCCTTTGTAGTAAAGCTCACCCGTTGAAGCCTGGGTCATGCCCCCAATAATATTAAGGAACGTAGTCTTCCCAGACCCACTTTGTCCCAAAATTACAATGAATTCTCCTTGGAAGATCTGGAAGTCAATTCCCTTCAGCACTTCGATTTCCACTTCGCCTGTACGATAACGCTTGCGAATATTAGTGCCTTCCATTAGAACGTCCAATGCGGCTCCCCCATCCATTAGTACTTACAACTATCAAACCTAATCATTCTGTATAAAGTATACTGCTAAAAGTAAAAAAAACTTAAGTTTTCATGAGAAGCTCATACTTTTAAACACTTGAAGCGCGGATGTCGGTCTGATTAATATCAGAATTATACCGCCTTTTGACCACTCGGTCAATGGGCAATCGTATAGAAAAAGAGTGTCCCTTTTAGTCCAAACTAAGAAGGATGCACTCTTGGATGAACATTGATCTGAAAAGTGGGCAGGACTAGAGGAAGCTGAAATACGCAAGGACAATAATTCCAAGAACAATTCTATAATAACCAAACGGTTTGAAATCCCGTTTGCTGATGTAATTCATCAACCCAGCAATGACAGCCCAAGCCACAACAAAAGAGACGATGAACCCAACAGCTACAATAAGGAATTCGTGTGTGGACAACATCGATCCGCTCTTTAGTAACGTGTATCCAGAAGCAGCTGCCATCGTAGGGATTGCCAAAAAGAAAGAAAATTCCGCGGCTACAACTCTGGAAGCGCCTAAAAGCATAGCCCCAATGATGGTTGCAGCTGAGCGTGAGGTACCAGGAATCATTGCCAAACATTGTATAAAACCAATTAATATAGCCGTTTTATAGGTCAGATGTTCTATTGAGGTAATTCTATTTATTGGTCTCCTGTTTTCTATATACAGTAGAATTATCCCTCCAACTATTAGAGCCAGTGCCACAACTGTTGTGTTAAATAACCGTTCTTCTATATAATCGCCTAGGAGGAATCCGATTACCAGAGCAGGAATCACTCCCGCAATAGTCTTTTTCCAGAGGGCAAAGATTCTCTGATTCTCAGCGGATCTGATACGACCCGATGGAATAAGACGTTTCCTGAAGTAAACTACCACCGAAAGAATTGCCCCAAGCTGTATGACTACGTTAAACATATTTGCGAATTGTTCTGTGAACCCAACAAACTGGTTTACAATAATAAGGTGTCCTGTCGATGAGATGGGGAGGAATTCGGTAATCCCCTCTACAATTCCTAATATCAAGGCACTTAAAAAATCGTTCATTAAATCATCTCGTTTCTACAAGGTTTTTTTTCGAGAGTGCTTCCACTCTTCCCTCCATTACTTTACTCCGCTCCTTGCTTAAATACAACCGTAGTTTGAATCTCTTTTCCAAGTAACTTAACCCATTCGTTATGAGTAGCTTCAGCGCTTTTTGGAAAGCTTGCCCAATGCGCAAAACTTTACTTGAAATTGTAACTACCTCCTGCTAATATTTGGTACAACAAACTGAATACAGCCCCATTTCGTACCCTTGCTATTACTATAACAAGGTAACCTTAAATGAGGCTGTTTCTAATCTTAAATCTAACTTAAATTTTTGGGATGCTGCTAATAAACTCACTTTTTTGGGACCTTAATGATAAATGCAATTATGATATTACTCTTCCCGCCGAACTTGACGTTTTAAAAGACACCATATTAGAGAGAGTTGTGGGGACGGTTACTAAAACTCCAACCGAAGTCGTTATTGACATCCAACGAAAAAATATCAGTGCCTTAGGAACGTTCCTTAACCATGTACCCGGTGTCAAGGCGAGCAATAAGGTTGTCAAAGAAGGGTTAAAAGCGGCCCCCTCCGCGATCGGAAAAGTATCGAAAAGATTAGTTAAAGGTACAAAGTTCCTTCTGGCTCAATAAACAACAATTATCACAATCTGGGCTAAGGAGGCCAACATGTTAATTTTGACAATCTTGGGTTATCTCTTACTGGCGATTGGGGTTCTTTTAGCAACAATTATTATCATACCTTACGATTATTATGTAACTGGGGAAAAAACCGACGAATGGGAAGTCAACGTCATAATCTCCTGGCTCTTTGGTGGGATAAAACTAAATTTTCGCAAACACTCCCTCCAACGCTCTGAGCTTTTGGTTACCCTCATGGGTTTCAAGAAGAAAGTCGAGCATGGTGATAAATCAAAATCATCAAGCGTCTCCAAAAAGACTCCAGCCTCAAGTCATGATGCGAAGGCTGTGAAGGCAAAACATACTTCAAACTTTCGAAAATACTTAAAGAAAGAAATTCTCCAAAAAGTTCTAACGGTAGTTTTAAAAGTTTTCAAACACTGTCAACCTCTTGAACTATCGGTCCACGGGAAATATGGTTTTGATGATCCCTCGTATACAGGCTTAATGTGTGCTTTTACCAATCAATTTTATTGGTTATTTAATAAATATGACTTTGAAATACACCCAGTGTTTGACGAGGAAATACTTGAAGGACGTTTTTTAGTTGGCGGGAGGATCTGGTTGCCCTATCTAATACTAGTTATGATCGGCTTCCTGATAACCAAGCCAATTAGGAATATATTAATTGCTCAATTAAAACTCAAATTTAAAGGAGGTCTTCATTATGTCAGATGATTTTAGTATTAGTGAAAACATCAATAACATCTTTGAAAAACTGGAAAGCTTCGTGAAAACCAACACCGTTGTCGGTGAACCTATGAGCGTCGGTGACACAACCATTATCCCTTTCATCGATATTTGCTTTGGTCTAGGTACCGGCGGTGGTGACGGAACAGATGACAAAGGCAGCAAAGGAACTGGAGGCGGCGCAGGCAGTGGTGCCAAAATTTCCCCTACAGCCATCCTCGTCATCAAGGGTGATCGCATTGAAATTCTGCCGATCAAAAAAGCTGGTAGCTTGGAAAAGTTGATTGATATGGTTCCAGATCTGGTGAAGAAGGTTAAAGAACAAAAGAACGACGAGTAGAACATACTAGTTAACTCAGCAAAAAACAGCCTTATGGCTGTTTTTTGCATCCAATTGGATGCTCTATATAATCATCCAATTGGATGTTGTGCACTGGTAACCTCCCCCATATAATTAGCTAAAACCGACTGAGGGGAGTAAAGGTATGAAGCATATTTATGCTGAGCGGGTTAAACACATGGAGGGTTCTGCGATTCGCGAGCTCTTGAAAGTGACTGAACAACCAGACGTCATATCATTTGCTGGTGGCCTTCCAGCGCCGGAATTGTTTCCACTTACTGATATTCGGGAATCGTATAATCGTGTTTTAGGGGCTGGAGATCCTTCGGTCCTGCAATACGGTACTACAGAGGGTTATTTACCCCTGCGTGAGGAAATAGCGGCTCAAATGCGTGCCAAAGGAATCAAGGCTGAAGCCGATAACATTTTTCTAACAAATGGGTCACAGCAAGGACTAGACCTAATTGCCAAACTATTCCTGAATCCAGGGGATGTTGTGCTTCTGCAAAATCCCAGTTATCTCGGAGCCATCCAAACCTTTCGAAGTTACCAGGCCAATTTTAGGTCGTTCCTTACAAATGCAGGAGGAATAAACCTCTCGGACCTAGAATCATCTATTAAGCAGTACTATCCCAAGCTCATCTATCTTGCTCCAACCTATCAGAACCCGACTGGCACGACTCTTACAATTGAAGAACGGCAAGCAGTTGCTCGCCTTGCGAGTCAATATGGAATCCCCGTGATCGAAGATGATCCATACGGGGAACTGCGTTATGAGGGTCCAGTTTTACCGTCAATAAAGTCTTTCGCCGCCGAAGATGAAGTAATTTACCTCGGCACCTTTTCTAAAACCCTCGCCCCTGGGCTAAGGTTAGGATGGATCGTTGCTGAACGAAAATTAATAGCCAAGCTGACCGTCGCCAAACAAGGAACTGATCTGCACACTAGTACTCTCTTACAGCGCGCTACTCACTACTACCTGACCCATTTTAACGCGGTCGAACATGTCGAGAAAATTCGTCAGACCTATAAACAGCGACGAGATCTAATGCTACAAGAACTGAAGTTGGCCTTCCCCACGCAAGTAAAGTGGACAGAACCAACCGGAGGCATGTTTATATGGCTGACCCTACCCGAAAGCTATGATACTGATCAACTCCTGCCGCGTGCAGCAGCAGCCAAAGTAGCCTATGTGCCTGGTATTCATTTTTTTGCGAACGGTGGGAGTAATAGCAGCATGAGATTAAACTTTTCTAATCCCACACCAGAACAGATAAGACAAGGAATAAATCGCCTAGCAGCTATCATGAAGGTTAACTAGAGGGGAAGAAGACCATGGAACTGCATTTAGACCGTTTCCTTAAGACACCACTGTACTTGCAGATTAGGAACCAAATCCGACAGCTTATCCTAGCCAATGAACTCCCTCCTGGTTTTCGCCTTCCCCCTGAGAGGAAGTTTGCCACCGCTTTAGGGGTAAATCGCACTACAATAGTCAATGCTTACCACGAATTGGAAGCGGATGGCTTAATTCAGTCTCATGTGGGCAAAGGAACGATTGTAAGTTCTCCGCTGTCCTCCACAGATCCCTCTTATGACCAGCTATCAGGCATTGAAGGCAATTACGGATTACTACCTAGACCAGTGCAACCTATGTCTTGGCAGAACTTTTATTCCAGGCAGTCAGAACGCATGTACAATCCTGTCCTAGCCTCCATTTTGACTGAAATTGGTGAGGAAGACCAAATATCCTTTGCCTTGGGATCACCGGCCGGAGAGTACTTTCCACTCGAGGACTTTAATCGGATAGGTCAGCAAGTCATAAGCTCAGGCAACTGGCAGGCCTTTGAATATGGACCCACAATGGGGCATTACCCTCTACGGGAATACTTGGCAACTTGGCTGGCTCAGCGCGGCATCCATACCCAAGCACAACGAGTCATGATTTTATCTGGTTCTCAACAAGGGCTGGATCTGCTTGCCAAAGTCTTCTTAGAACCGGGGGACTACATCGTGATGGAAGAACCGTCCTTCCTTGGAGCCATCGGGGTGTTCAGGGCAGCTGGTGCTCGAATTCTTACCGTACCAATGGATCAAGAAGGCTTAAGAACGGATTTACTAGAACAGATTCTCACACGGCATCGCCCCAAATTCATTTACACACTCCCTACCTTTCAAAATCCATCCGGCCACAAGATGAGTCTGTCCCGCCGCCAGGAGCTCCTCAAATTGGCCTATCAATATCATATACCGCTCGTGGAAGATGACCCCTACAGTGAACTCTATTATGAAGGTAAACTATCCCCTTCCCTTAGATCCTTAGATGAACACGGACATGTAATTTATTTGGGAACGTTTTCTAAAATACTGTTTCCTGGTCTCCGCCTCGGTTGGTGTGTAGCACCTCCTTCGGTATTGGAGCATTTGACTCTTGCCAAACAGCATGTCGACCTTCATACCAGCACCACTACTCAGTGGATGATGACGGAATTCTGCCAGCAGGGACTACTGGACCTACACCTTATAAAAGTCAGAAATCATTATAGGATTCAGCGGGATACGATGGTTTCCGCTTTGGCGGAATTTGCACCTCCAGGTCTAACCTGGTCTGTGCCTGAGGGTGGCTATTACTTATGGTGCGAACTGCCCCCCGGCATGAAAGCTGCGACACTCCTTACTAAAGCGGCCGAGAAGAAGGTTACCTTCGTCCCTGGAAATGCCTTTTTCATTAACCCTGGTGGCACAGACCGAATCAGACTTTGTTTCAGCCGGCATCCAGAAGCAACGATTCAAGAAGGGATTCGACGGCTCTGCGAAGCTATGACCGAGATATTAATTCAGCCTCGCCTTGACGACAAGACGCTCCGACCTCTCTTTAATAAGCCTTTGGTGTGAAGTGAACTCGTTGAACTAAGAGTCAATTCTGCGTTGAGACTTATAACGTGATTTTCTCTACTTCCCTAGCTTTATTGATCCAAAGACTCAGCCCAACGTTAGGGTCGCTGAGAGTACAAAACTCCTTCATAATTAAAACATCCAAAACAAAAAACAGCCGACTCAGCCGACTGCTTCTCATTTCGAATTTAGTAGTAGTGATTATCTCCCTAAGGAGTTGAAGAGTAATGATTAGACCAGCAGTAGAAAATGACTTACCCGTAATTTTAGAGATTTATAACGAGGCAATATTAAACACAACTTCCGTCTACACCTATCAAGCCCAAACACTAGAAGACAGAAAGCTATGGTTTGATAAGAAAAATGAGGACCAATTTCCTATCCTTGTTTTTGAAGATAATAACAGTATTATCGGCTTTGCAACGTTTGGCCCTTTTAGAGCTTGGCCGGCCTATAAATATTCGATCGAGCATTCAGTTTATGTGCATAGTGGTTATTGGAATCATGGCGTGGGTAGTGCACTATTAAAAGAGGTCATTAAACTAGCAGAGGAAAGAAAGTTTGCAACCTTGGTTGCTGGCATTGACTCTTCTAATAATAGCAGCCTTAAAATGCATCGAAAATTCGGCTTTGAATACTCAGGCACTATACAAAGGGCTGGCTTTAAGTTTGGCAAATGGCTTGATCTAGTCTTTTATCAAAAAAATCTCATAGGGCCTGAAAATCCAATTGATGGCTAAATTCATGCATGCCAGCGCACTGATCCTGCATCTCCACGATAACGTGGAATTATGTGAACATGCCAGTGAAAAATCGACTGTCCAGCAACTTCTCCGACATTAACGCCGATGTTATATCCATCCGGATGATATCGCTCATCTAGTTGCTCTTTTACTTTCTTAAGAAGTATTCTAACGCTCTCAATCTCTTCTTGGGTCGCTTCAAAAAAACTTGCTGCGTGACGTTTTGGTACAATAAGGACATGTCCTTCACTGACTGGGTACTTGTCAAAAAAGGCACGAGCTAGTTCATCCTCTACAATAATTTCTGTTCCCAGCAGAGTGCAAAATACGCAATCGCTCATCTTCTTTCCTCCTCAAATTCACTAGGCTTCTTTTTTTGCACGTCCGTAGACAATCCAACCAAACAGCATAGATGCCACAATAATAAAGGCTGGGTGAATGTCGGCCAAGTAAAGCAACGCTATTGTGACAACTGCGATTCCCCATGAACTACCAGTAGGGAAAGCTTTTTTACCCATGTCATACGCTGTTTCCGCTACAAGCACAACCACCACGGGACGAACTGCCTGGAGCATGGCTTTGAGTTCTGGGGAGTTAGAATACTTCATAATGAGACTACCTAACATTACGACAACGATTACTGTGGGCGCGACTGTTCCTATGATTGCAACGAATGCTCCCAGCCACCCTGCTACTTTATAGCCTATATAGGCAGCCATTTTCGTGGCAATTGGCCCAGGTAAGGCATTACAAATGGCTAGAGAATCCGCAAACTCTTGATTATCCAACCACTGATATTTAACTACCGCTTCCGCTTTTACAAGTGGAATTAGAGCAGGACCACCACCAAATCCCAGGTTTGAAGCGCGGGTGAAGGCAATAAATAGGTCCCATAGTTTTCTAAGCACGAAGAGCACCTCCTTTTAACACTAGTTGGTTTAGAATAAGCTACTAAATTAACGAAAAAACAACAATCCAAAGGCCATCGATAATACAATAATTAGTGCGGGATGCAACTTCAACCAGAATAAAGAAACCACCGTTGCCAAAGCAATACCCCAAGTCGCTAGGCTCGGGAAAGACCCTACTCCCATGTCGAAAGCGGTCTGAGCAATTAAGACAACAACAACCGGCCGCACTCCCCTAAGCATACCTTTTAAGGCTGGGGAATTCGAGTACTTCATTAAAAAACTCGCTAATAAAATAACCGCGAGAACAGTCGGCAAGATAACCCCAATATTTGCTACTATGGCTCCTAACCATCCGGCTTGTTGATAACCTATGTAACCCGCTAATTTTGTTGCGATTGGTCCGGGCAAAGCATTTCCTACGGCTAGCGCATCTGTGAATTCAGTGTTAGATAACCAGTGATATCGCTCCACGACTTCGATCTTAATGAGAGGAACGACGGCTGGTCCACCGCCGAAGCCGAGGTTACTAGCTCTAGCAAAAGCAATTAACAAATCCCAGAGTTGTGAGAGCATCGCGTTTCATCTCCTTCCTTTTTTGATTTCTACACATAATGGCCTAACATTTTTAGAACTACAGATTGGCTAGCGATCTACTCTGAATTTATTTTATTCACATGTTCCGTATTTTAAGTTGATCGTTATAGAAGACGGTACATGAATTCATAGTGTGATTATATAACCTCAGGTTCTATAATTCAATACATTTGGTATACCAAATTGCTAATTTTTGTATACCAAATTTCGTGAACTAGAAATTAATCGGGTCTAAAAAGCCATTTCTAAAAATGATTTGCTAGAATTTTCAGTGTGTCTTTTTGCTGTGGCCTCAGCCTCAAGGCTGTCATGGTTACGTAGTGCTGCAATTATCTCATTGTGTTCCAGCCACACTTCTTCAGTGCGACCAGGTTTAGAATAGGCCACTTCAGTAAACTTCGTTATATACTCGTGCAATGTATTGAGAAAATCATATAATCTCGGGCTAACAGCTGCTTTGTAAATTATCTCATGAAACTTATCGTTTAATTGGTTTGATCTTTTAAAGTTACCTTTCCCCTGTTCGTCCAAAATCTGCTTAGCAAGCGTTTCCAGACGGTCTAATTCCCTGGGTCTTATTTTTGATGCTGCAATACTGCAAATAAGTGCTTCCAATGATGTCCTAATGACTAGTATCTCTACGATATCTGCCTTCGTAAATCCAGTAACCACTACCCCTTTGCGAGGGATATGAGTAACAAGCCTTTCCAATTCGAGCTTATGAATTGCTTCACGAACCGGAGTCCTACTAATCCCCAGTTGTTCTGCAATATTTCGTTCCACGAGTCTCTGCCCCGGTTCTAATTTTTTATCCAGAATAGCATTTCTCAGAGTAGAAAACACCGAATCACAGATATTACCCAAGGCATCGATTTTAATGGGTGAAAAATGATATGCCATTTTCTTTCTCCCCCTTTTGAATTTGTACTATCTACTTTTACGCAATTATAATTCCTTCAATGGCATAAAGGCAAGTGATACCTGGTATACCATATTCACAACGGCTTGGTATCGCTGATAGGAATAATCGCACTCTAGGTAAATTTATCCTTCGTAAAGTTTTTTACGACGGGAAAGCTAATAAAGGAAAAAACATAAAAGAAGGTGCTAAAAAGTATGCGTAAAATAAATGACAAAATAATCCTTGGTCTAGTGGTAGGTTTATTAGCAAACATTCCGAAAACTATTATATGCGAGACTTTATATTTCAAAGGTATCACTAAACGAAAGTGTAGCGACCTTTCTGCAAGTATTTTCTTACCCTCTTATAAAGTTTTAAGTAAAAAAGGAAATATGTTTGGAATATTAAGTGATTCTGTTGTAGCATGTTTTGATGGTATAGCCTACATTTATTTGCTTACTTGTACGGGAAAGGTTAATACGTTTAATGCACTCGTTAAAGGTTTAATAAGTGGTATATTTAGCTTTGGGCTTTTTAGTGGTCTTCTTTCAAAATTTGGGACCGGTAAAACATATCCTAAAGATATATTTACCAACGTCATGATGGGTATAAACAGTTCTATATGGGGATTTACAGCAGGATTACTCGCTCTACTACTTGGTCATAAAGATTTATTTGAGCCAAAACCTTATATTCAAAGTAGCCCACCCGATGTATTAATCAAAAGAATCGTTTATTCTTCGAGAAGACACTAAATAGCCCCTAAACATAAAACAGTTAAGGGCTATTGTTGACTATCTATTGGATGGAGCGATGTTCGAGGTCTTTAGCCTGTGCTAACTTACTTTTGATTTGGGATTGAACTCCAAACTCAAAGATCAAAGGGTAGATCTTTTTCACGATTTCAGGGGACAACTGCTGCTCTATAGCTAGGTGAATTAAGCGAAGCATTACTTCTTTTTCTCTGGCAGTATCTTTGACTCGGTCCAAGCGTTTTTGATCCCCTACTTTTCGTACGATTTGCATACGGTCTGCTAGCAATTCAATAATACTTTGATCAACCCTATCAATCTGGGTGCGCAAGGCTTCCAGATTATCACTTTTTCCACCAAATGTGAAAACTCGCTTAACTGATCGAGCGACAACCCCAAGCTCTGTTGCTAGCTGGACAAACTGTTCCGGGGTCAAAGATTGGGGTCCATCACTGGTCGCTTCTGCAGGGTTAGGGTGGGTCTCAATTAATAATCCATCTGCCCCTGCTGCAATAGCTGCCTTAGATAAGCCGGAGATTAAGTCTCGTCTGCCTGCCGCATGACTGGGGTCGACAATAACCGGCAGGTGAGATAGTTCTTTGGCCACTCCGACGGCACTTAGATCTAAGGTGTTTCTCGTACTAGGTTCAAACGTGCGAATACCCCGCTCACAAAGGATGACTTGGGGATTACCAGCCGCTAAAATATATTCTGCAGCCAACAACCACTCTTCTATCGTCGCTGACAACCCTCTTTTGAGGATAATAGGGGTCTTGCTTTTACCAGCCAATTTCAGAAGCTCGAAATTTTGCATATTCCGGGCACCGATTTGAATAATATCGACTTTGTCGACCACTAATTCCAGACTAGGCGCATCGATAACTTCTGTCACACAAAGTAGATCCTGTTCTTTAGCGGCTTGAACCAAATAGTTAAGACCCTCCAAGCCCAGACCTTGGAAACTATAGGGTGAAGTACGGGGTTTGAAAACCCCTCCACGCAGAATCTTACCGCCCGCTTGTTTAACTGTTTCTGCAGATTGACTCATTTGAATACTTGATTCTACTGCACAGGGTCCACCCATGAGGATTATTTCTTTCCCTCCAATGGTTACTCCTTTGACCTCTATGGTGCTTCGCGAAGTTTTAAGGCCTGCTAATCTCAAATCTTTCATACTAATACCCCTTTCAAATTAAAAATCAATAATTAAAAAAAGTCTACGGCTCATCCCCTTTAAGGGACGAAAGCCGTAGACTTCCGCGTTACCACCCATTTTGGCCACCCATGGCCCTCTCAAAAAGTACAGCATATCAAACTCGCATTTGCCGAGTTCAAGTCTGTGTCTAACAAAAATAAAAAGCTCCTCATCCCTGAAGGGACGAGAAGCTATATCTCGCGTTACCACCCGACTTTTGGCCACAGGCCACTCAACAAAGGTACGGGAATGACATCCGATACCTCCTTCCTGTTAACGGGGAAGAACCGTCCTAGCCTACTTGATTTCGTTCAGCCGGCAGCTCGGGAGGGAACTTCACCTATCACTACACATAGAAGAGTTTTCAGTCGAGACTCTTCCTCCCTGAAAGGTAATAAATAGCTTACTTTTCTCCGTCTTCGCTTTTAGAAAGTTTATTTAATTGTTTTATATATTATACAACAGATGTTCTTTTGTCAACTCATTATATTTTTTGTAGTTTTTTCATATCTTCAGCTATGGCAGAAAATGCGACCGGTAGAGCGATTAGACCTAAGTCATGAAGGAAAATCCACTCTCCATTTATTTCAAGGTGATGTACTTCTTTAGAGTCAGCTTGATATTGCTCGCTAGCTTCTCTCAGCAAGGTATGTCCTAACCCCTCGGTTTCTATCTGTTCTATCTGTTCTATCTGTTCTTTTTGGTCTAACCCCTCTCGCTGTTCAACCAATTCGATCGGCTCAATTAGGTCAACGATTACCCAGATGATTTTCCACTGTCTGTGGCTAAAGGTATACCAGACTGGACCGTGCAGTGTAATGCCCTTCTCGAATTGTTCCCTCACCCACCCGTCAAACCCCCGCTCTGGTACAGCCTTCTGAAAATAGTTAAACCACTCACTAGCCTCAACTTTGGGAAGGCTATCTTTCAAGGTATTATCTTGGGGCAACTCGACCCCAGGGAACTCCCACAGATCAGCCAGTAGCCCATGAGGGGGCCGTTTCTGCAAATATAGCTTGTCCCCTCTGCGCAAGACAAAGGTTAAACGGGTCACTATTTGGCGCTTTGCTTTGGGCTTTTTCACTGGGTAGAAGAGGACATCCGCTTGGCGGTAGCCCTCGCAGAGTTGCCTCAACGGACAATCCTCACAGCGGGGTTTCGAGGGAGTGCAAACCATTGCCCCAAGCTCCATCAACGCCTGATTAAAGTCTCCAGGCTGAAGAGCAGGTTGCCACACAGCCAAGTGATAGTTAAAGTGGCGGTAACTACGCGCCGTTTCCACCGGCTCAGACCAAGCTAAAATCCGGGACACTACTCGCAAGACATTTCCATCGACTGCTGGGACCCTCTGCCCGAAAGCAATACTAGCAATGGCTCCTGCTGTATACTTTCCGATCCCTGGGACTTTTAAAAGGACATCATAGTCCTCAGGCATTTCTCCTCCCCTTTGATCAAGAAGATAATTGGCTCCTTCCCACATTCTACGAGCCCTAGAATAGTAACCTAGTCCACGCCATTCAATTAAGACCTCATCAAGACTTGCCTTTCCCAGTACTTCCACACTGGGAAAACGTTGGAGGAATCGTTCATAATAAGGAATAACAGTCTTCACCTGGGTCTGTTGGAGCATGACTTCAGACACCCAAATCGCATAAGGGTCTCCAGTCTTGCGCCAGGGTAGTTCCCTCTTGTCTCGTGTATACCACTCCAATAACAGGACCGAAAGACTTTGCTTCTTGGCTTTGTCGTAAGTACCACCGTTTGAACCATCATTTGATACATCCATTATGTTGTCTCCTATGCATTTGCTTCACGTAGATTGTTATTTATTTATCAGAATCAATCCTACCATACAAAACACAACTCCAATTATCTGGTTAAACGCAAACCCCTCTTTGTAAAACAGTATTCCAATGGGGATAAGCAATAGAGCTAGAATAATATTGGCAACTAAAGACCCCAGACTAATGTTCCAGCCTGCCCGGTAGGCCAGTAGATATCCCAATTCAAGACCAACAATCGCACCTCCAAGTACCACGCTAGTCCAATTTAGCTCGTTAAATGAATTAAAAAATCCTTTATCACTTTTATAAAAGAAAGATGCTACTAAAGTCAACAATGCTGCCGTCATGTATGTAACAAGCAACGCCGAAAAAGGATTAGCATTCTGTGGTGTTGACTTTTGGCACACATTATAAATAATATTTGATACGATTATAAGAACAATAGAAAATACATACATAAACATGCTTCAACCTCATTCATACAAATTGTGAGACTCCCATTTCTACAAGTGCATCACGGCTTCAACTCGCACTTCGGCTCGACCCAGAAGTTCCCGATTGTTTTACGGATACTCTGGGCATTTGCCACGTAATGAACCTTTTTCCATTCTTCAGGAAACAACTTCTTATATGAGGGAAGAGAGAAACGTTGATCAATTAGTAACACGATACCCCGGTCCTCTTCCGTACGAATGACTCGTCCGACTGCCTGTAATACCTTGTTAAGGCCAGGGTACATATAGGCAAATTCGTAACCTTGCTGGCTTTCGTCTTCATAGTAGGTACGAATAATATCCCGTTCCATGCCAATCTGGGGCAACCCCACCCCAACCACGATGACTCCAGAGAGCCGATCACCAATGAGGTCAATTCCTTCCCCAAAAATTCCACCCATCAGTGCAAAGCCGACCAAAGTTTGCTCAGGATTGGTGGCAAATGTTGCTAAAAACTCTTCCCTATCTTCCTCTTCCATACCAGGAGTTTGACAGATCACAGTAATCGATTGGTTTTGTGCTCTAAACTGAAGATAAACCTGCTGCAGATAATCATAGGACGGGAAATAAACTAGATAGTTTCCCTCTTTGTGAAAAACGGCCGCGGCTATCGCTTCAGCAACAACGTCGTAAGTCGAGGCACGCTGTCTGTACTTAGTCGATATGCGATCATTAATGAGTAGACACAAGTTGTTCGCGGGAAAAGGAGATGTCAGTTTCAGCTTAAAACTCGCCTCCTCCCCACCCAAAACGTTCATGAAATAGTCCATCGGACTTAGGGTCGCGGAAAACAGTACCGCTGCCCGCCCTCTCCCCAAGGCTTCCTTCAAACGAACAGAAGGGTCAAGGCAGAAAAGTTTAACCCTAAAATCGTCCCGAATAGGCTGCATGTACGTGACATAGCGTTCATCATAACTGTCTGCTGTTCTAATAAAGCTTAACGCCAGGAAATAATGCTCAACAAGATGTTCTCGCCAAACGACTGGTTGATCGTTCTTCTTAAGGAAACGCTCTGCTTCTTTGACAAAGTTGTGCAGCGCCTGGTTAAGCTTCGCTGGAAGCTCTTTTTCCACAATTTCTCCGCTTCCGCCGACTTCAGTGCAGCGCTTTTTCTCTTTGACCAAAGCTGAGTTTACTTTAGTCACGCTTTTGGTCAACCTCGGGTCATCCTCTTTTGTGAGCCGCTTTAGCCTAAGCCAAGACTCCTTACCCAGCTCGGCCGAAAACATGTCCCGTGCCCGATCCACAAGGTTGTGTGCTTCATCCACCAAAAAGGTGTACTCTCCACCATCGAGGAAAAAGCGACGTAAGTAGACACGTGGATCAAACACATAATTATAATCACAGATAACGACATCCGCCCAATTCGCCATTTCTAGCGAAAATTCAAAGGGGCAAATGGAATGTTTATGGGCGAAAGTCTCGATCACCTGACGCGTCCAAGCCTCCTCAGCGAACATATCCTCCACCGCCGCTCTCATCCGATCATAATACCCTCGAGCAAAGGGACAATCGTCAGGCTGGCATGTCGCCTCAGGGAGAAAACAAAGCTTTCGTTTAGCGGTTAGCGTCAGTCGTTTAATAGCTAAACCTTGCTTTTGTAAATCCATTAAAGACTTTTCTGCAACCGTTCGGGTGATAGTTTTCGCCGTGAGATAAAAGATCTGTACTGTCAACCCTTCTGCCATTGCCTTTAATGCGGGAAAAAGGGTACCCAATGTCTTACCAATACCCGTAGGAGCCTGAGCAAATAGTTTCTGGCTTTGCTTAATAGTCTGGTAAACTCCTACCGCCAATTCTCGTTGTCCTGGTCGATACGTTCCAAACGGAAATTGCATCGCTCGAATACTAGTATCTCTCATCTCTGACCACGTTTGCAACTTGATTGCCCACAATAGATAGTTCTCGGCTAAGCTAAAAAAGAACTCCGAGAGTTCGGTTAAAGAAAAGCTTCTAGAAAATCTCTTTATAAGGGCAGTATCCAATTGGAAGTATGTAAGCTGAGCCTCCACCACTTCTAAGCCTTCATGCACAGCGTACATGAAAGCATAACACTTAGCTTGAGCCCAGTGCAAATCACTGAACGTTTCCTCAATAAGGCTTAGATCCAGTGACGTAGTTTTAATCTCATCTATACATTCACCGGAATCTTTCTTAATAATTCCGTCTGCCCTGCCCGTTATTTCGAGCCCTAAGTCTTTATTTGAGTCACTTGATAGTTGTTCTTTCGAATTAGTATAGATATATCTCAGGGTTACTTCCGGTACGTACTCAAGGCCACTTGTTTTCTGAACATATTGATGAGCCTTAATGGCTTCTTGAGCGCGTGACGCTCCGATTGAACCCGGTTGCAAATCTCCTTGTTTAAGAACAAACTCGACGAGGGTCCGAACTGATACCTTAATAGTGGTCACAATCACTAATTCCTTCCGAGACAAGGTTTACCCTTATTATACGCCATACTTGCGAATTTCAAGAGCCCCCACCACATTTTATTATGGGCGAAAGGCTCTTGTGGGAATAATTCTATTCAATATTCTTTAGTGCTTTGCCATGGGGTTGTGAAAGAATGGTTTTCGTTATTAAATAATTTGCCATGGTATGTCCAATACTTTTTCAACAAATAGTTTAGCAATTTCAGGATCAAACTGTAGCCCAGCGTTCTTACGAATCTCATTAATGACCTTTTCTTCACTTAAAGCCTTTCGGTATGGTCGTTCATTAGTCATGGCGTCGTAACTATCCGCTATTGCAATGATCCTTGCAATTCTCGGAATAGACTCACCTTTTAAACCCTTAGGATAACCCGTCCCATCCCATTTTTCATGATGGGCTAATACATAGTCTGCTAATTCTTGCATCTCATGAGATGAACTCAATATTCTGTAGCCTATCTCCGGATGACGCCTTATTTCGCTCCATTCCTTTTCTGTAAGTTTCTCACGCTTATTAAGAATACATTCTTCTATAGCGATTTTACCTATATCATGAAGAAGTCCTCCTACTTTGAGAATTCTTATTTCTAGTTCAGATAAACCGATTTCCTTTCCTATGTCCTGGCACAGTTCACTGACTCTTTTCGAATGCAATTCTTCTCTTGGACTTTTTTCATGCAGTGTATTAATTATTGTATTTATCATACGACTTCGTACACTTTCGTTTTCACAGGTTTTATTGCGATACATGTAGTCTTCAGCATTTTTAAATATTTTTGCTATCTCTTCATCCATCGTCTGCTTTGTATCCCAACCAAAAGATATGCTGCCTTGAATACCATTAACCTGTTCCTCTGCAAATAAGTTCTTAATTCTATTGACAACTTCTTCGGCTTCTTCTTTTTTTGTTTTTGGCAGAAGAATGATAAATTCATCTCCTCCCCAGCGAGCAATGATGTCATCTATTCGACATGCACTTTGAATGGTTGCCGCCGCTTTCTTAAGAAGTTTGTCTCCTTCATCATGTCCAAAAGTATCGTTGATCAGCTTTAATCCATTAATATCTCCGACAATTATGGAAATAGGAAGATTTCTGGAAGTATTAATGCGTTTAATTTCTTCTTCACAGAACCTTCGATTATAAAGCTCTGTTAGAAAATCATGATAACTCAGATATGAAATTTCTATGTTTCTTTTCATTAGCTCAATGGCATTTTTAGCTTTTAATGGCAAGGAGGTTTTCATGGCTTCTTCGCACAATGGCTTTGCAAAATAATCATAGGCACCAAGGGTTAATGCTTTTTCGATAGCGTGTTTATCGCCGATCCCTGTGCAAACAATAACGGGTATATCTACTACAGCGGGATCTTGCTTCATCTCCATTAAGACCTCAAACCCATCCTTTATCGGCATCATTATATCCAGAATACACAGGTGTATCTTGTTTGACACAAGTTTATCATTAATATTCAATCCATCTTCAGCTTCAAACACAGTTATATTATCGAGTCTCATTTCAAGAACCTGCCGGATAAACTTTCTATCTAGCGGAGAGTCATCAATTATCATGATATTTCTCGTCATTATCTCATTCCCCCTCTCTAGCACCTTTCAGAAATGCATGTAGTAATTCCTCTATCTTCTTAAGCAAACTATCAAGCAATTTTAAATCCATCACCAGCAACGCTTGTTCAGCCATTAAGGCTTCCTTAGCTATTTCATTCGCCCTGACATTTCCTGCTGAACCTTTTAACTGATGCAAGAGGAGGCCAGCACCTTCCAGGTTATTTTCCGAGATATTCTTTTTGATGCCATCTACTAGCTTGACTCCTTGTTCATAATAACCATTTAATAACTCTTTACTCGTGTGTTTATCAAAACCTGTTGCTTCCATTAGAGCAAACACCGCATCCGCAAAGATATTGTTGCTCTCAATTTTGTCAACAAAAACGTACTTATTGATGAGCTCCATGGCTCGACTGAGATCAATCGGCTTACTAAGATAATCGTCCATACCAGCTTCTAAGCATTTTTCTCTGTCTCCGTTTAGCGCATATGCAGTCATAGCTATTATTGGCGTATAGTAGCTATGATTCTTTTCAAGTAATCTTATTTGAGCGGTTGCAGAGAACCCATCTAAATATGGCATATTAACATCCATTAAAATTAAATCAAATTTGTCCTTTTCGTAAGCAGAAACGACTTCTTTTCCATTTTCTACTGCAACAACCTCAAAACCTTTAGTTTTAAGAAGGATCGTGACTATCTTTCTACTTACTAGATCATCTTCAGCAAGTAACACTTTTTTATGTTCTGAGCTTATACACTGAACGGGATAATGGTTATCCTGGTTCGTTACTAGCACAGACTCCTTTTGAACTCCAAATACTGCAGTAAAAAAGAAACGACTGCCTATTCCTACTTCGCTTTCTACTCCCATCTCCCCATCCATCATTTCAATCAAGTTCTTTGAAATTGCTAGACCCAGTCCTGTCCCTCCAAATTGTCTAGTATTAGAGTCATCTACCTGACTAAATCGTTTAAATAACTTGTCAATTTCATTTTCAGCTATTCCTATCCCTGTATCGGTAACACTAAATAACAATTTCATTTCATTATCATCCTGCTTTTCAAGATCAACTCTGATATTGATTTCACCCTGATTTGTAAATTTGATGCCATTGCCTAATAAATTTGAGAGTACTTGTCGTAAGCGCACTGAATCGCCAAGGATAATCTTTGGTATTCTCCGATCAAACTCTAATTTGACTCTTAGCCCCATTTGTTTAGCACCAATATCAAACAAATCTATAACTTCATTAATTGTGTTCCCAAGGTTAAAAGGCAATTTCTTCAGGCATATTTTACCCGCTTCGATTTTTGAGTAGTCCAGAATATCATTTAATACGCTCATTAAAGCCTCTGTTGAGGATTTTACAATATCTAGATATTCTCTTTGGTCCTCCTTCAAATCCGTCAACAGTGTCAAATCCGTCATCCCAATTATCCCATTCATGGGGGTTCTGATTTCATGACTCATATTGGCAAGGAATTGCCCTTTCGCCTTATTTGCGTATTCAGCCTCATTTTTAGCCTTAGTTAATTCTGCTAATGCCTTGCGCAACTGACTTTCACTTTCTTTTAATACCTCTTCCGCCTTCTGACGATCCGCAATTTCCTCCTCTAGGGAGGAATTAATCTCTTCGAGTTGATAGGTTCGACTCTCGACCTTGTTTTCCAACTCATTATTTAATATCGTAATCTCTTCTTCGACTTTTTGGCGCTCATAGATTTCTTCTTCAAGTATTGCATTCGTTTCCTCAAGCAGAGCGGTTCTCTTCAGGACCTTTTCCTCTAACTCTATATTTAATGATTGAATTCTCGTCTCCCGTTCCGCGACATTTTCTTTCATGGTATCGAAATAACCCGATAGCTCCACAAATTCCTTGTAACCTTGATACTGTACATCCGAACCATAATCACCCTTAGAAATTAGCTTCGTTTTATCGATTAGTCTTTTCAAGGCTCGTGTTATATGTAGCACACTCCTGGTGGAAATAACGGAACTTACGATTATAAACAGAATCAATCCAAGGAAAATCATTTTCAACTTAGCAATAGGCTCAAAGACCTTGTCCGATTTCATAGCAATTACTGAATACCAGCCTGTTGAATTAATTCGAGTAGAATATAAAATGATCTTTTCATTGTTTACAACGACTTCAATTGGCTTTCCTTGATTAACGCTATTCTTAATTTCAGGAAAATCATTATACGTTCTCCTTTGACTTACATTCTCTGTATTATCATCCACTAGATACATACCCTTTTCATCGAGTATGGACACATATTCTACCGCATCAACATGAGTACCATCGGTGATTTTTGTAATTTTAGATAGATTTAATTCTGCCACTAGTATATTGCCATTAATATAAATTGAGATTGCAACTGTCGGTTTATTCGTTTGTTCTGATATAAATACTTTAGACCATACTGGGATACCAGTTTTGTCTATGTTGTTAAAATATTCTTTATGGATCATGCTTGTGCCAAGGTAGTTTTGATTGAAGGGTGCAACGTTTTCCACGACACCGTCCTGATCAAGAATTTGTATTGTATCAAAATACGGATATATGTTTGTTATCGTATTGAGGTATTCGTTTATTTCATCAGCCTCTACAAACCCATTACCCAGTAATCTCCGCCTTATTTGGTTCATCATGTTAATTGGGTTCAAGATGAAACTATCAACTTGTTTATTAATATAAGTTGTTATAATACTATTGTCATATCGAATATCTGCTTCAATTCTTTGATTAAACAACCCTATGGTAATATATGCAAAAATTAAAAATGGGACGATAAAGATGAATATATTATTCAAGATCATAGTAGACTTCAAACTAGAGTTTTTCTTCATAAGTTAATCAACTCTCCTTAGTTGTCCATCCTCTACTCTAAAAACCATATATTTTCTGATACTATCACCAAATTTATCAATCTGGTAATTCCCATCTAGCCCCTTAAAATCCTTAATTGAAATAATATTCTTCTTAATGGTAGCCGGCTTTAGATCGGGCCCCATTTTCATTGCTTGAAATAAGCTGGTGGTGGTCTCATAAGAATAAACTGCAGAAAATGTTACGTTTTCTCCAAATCTTTCAAAGTACGTGTCTTTAAATATTTGGAGATCCCCTTCTTTACTGTTAATATCGATCGAACCTAAAACAAACATTCCCTCAACGGCTGCCCCCCCATTAATAATCAAGTTCGCTGTGTTTGACCACAAAGGGGCATATAGCTGCACTTTGCTTCCAATCTTTCTTAATTGCTGGGCGATCTGTGCATTATCTTCTGCGCCTGCAATTAACAAAAGTGCCTCTGCTTTTGATCCTTCCAACTCCTTAGCCAGACTTGAATAATCTACATCTACACTTGAAGTGTAGGTTCTGGCCAAAGTTACTTCTCCATTGTTCATTTTCAAGAGTTTCTTAAAATTATTATAAAAACGGTCATTATATCCGTTATTATCAGCACTATATATTACAGCAAATTTTTTATGATTATTTTTCTTAGCAGTATCTGCTAGTACAATTGCTTGTTCTCGAGTCGTTGCGATAAATCGAATGAAATTATCATCGATACCCGATAATGCGTCCGCACTGATTGTCGGTGACAGAAATAATATATCCTTATCCTTTATATAATCTATGGCATTAACCATCATGCCACTTGTATAATGTCCAATGACGACGGGGATATTTTCATTAATAAATTCTTTGTCAACATCTAAGGCTGTAGTTGAATCAAACTCGTCGTCCTTAACAATTAATTCAATCTTTTTGCCATCTAATCCCCCAGCTCCATTGATCTCATCAATTGCTATTTCTACGCCCCTACGCCCTGAAACAGATAAGTCAGAATTAATTCCTGACATAGTCCCTACAACGCCAATTTTTATAACTTCACTCTTTAGGTTGCACCCCTGCAAGTATATGATACAAATTGCGCTGAGGATAAGTAGTGTACTCTTTTTAAATTTCAAGCCAAATCACCCCTTAGCGAATCAATGATGAACTCCATAGGAAAATTTTACTTATTTATATTTTAGATAAGATTCGACGTATTACTTAAATTTCCTTCAAAATTCAATATTTTAACAGAATGGGCAAAAATACCTTGTAATTTACGTAACCTTTACCTCTAATGGAACTAAAATTGACGATTACTAAAAAGACCAAAAGCTATCTCAGTTCTTTTTGAGATAGCTTTTGGTCTTATATACGAGTTTACTACTCTCATAGCCTCGCGTCGACCGGCTCCGCCTCTAGCGCAAAAGTTGCCAACACGTATTCATGGGGCCGCCAACCATGGCGGCCTCTGACTTCGCTCTACTCATAATGATCTGGCACATACTTTACCTCAGCAAAATTTTCAGTGGCCCTCTCTGTCTCGAGAATTTCGCCACTTTTTCTTCTAATAATCTTATTTCTCCAAATCTCATTTTTCCTGTAGTATTTATCCCCGATCTTTAGAAACTGGTGATCTTTTTCAAAAACATGATAAGCAAAATCAAGATTCTGATCTACTCTAAGTTCACCCTCTAGGCATTTTTGTGAAAGCCATAGGTGAATTTGAAAGGTGTAGTCTGTTTTATTAGTAAACTGGTAGTCTATATAATTGTAGAATACTGTGGCACCACTGCCAAATGGCAAAATCCTACGATCATCTGGAAAAGGATCAAAGCTGTGATGATAACGCTCGACAACGGTCAAAGGGCTATGAATCACGAGCCAATGAATTAAATTAGCGATCTGACAAAGACCCCCACCGATCCCGGCTCTAGCTTCCCCCCGCGAGAGCACCATACCTGGTAAATATCCCTTGCGTTTGCTAGCAAGCCCGACGAGTTTCCAGAATGAAAATGTTTCACCCGGTTTAATCAAGACACCATCAATCTTTCTCAGGGCGATAGCTAGATTAGTTAATTTGTTATACTGAAGCTGCAGGTCACTATCCCCCAGCTTTCTTATCAAGACCGACTGATGTTTTTTCACCCTATAGGGTAGTTTTTCAGGGCTGAGTTGTAAAGCAAACTTCTGATTTCCAACAGTCCCTTTCAAAAATCTGTGGGACCTCCGAGTCCAGACGGATAAAAAATAGAAAAACGGATGTAGTTCACTAAGTAGTCTCCTTGCCATGTCTTTATCTCCACTCTCTATTTTCTCTTTACTCTTTACTCTCATTTCTCCTTGGGATTACATCTTTCCTGCCGAACCATACGAATTCTCCTCTCTTCCTCTACTCTTAATTAAGCGAATGTACAATAGCGGAGTGAATGTGTATTATATATAATGATTAGAAAAAACAAATGTTGCCAGAAAAGAGGAAACATCATGGGGACAGTACCTTTAGAAGATATCATCAAAGCGGGCCAAGCTCTCAAAGGCATCATCAATAAAACACCGCTCCAACGTAATGATATTTTCTAGGGAAAATACAACTGCAATGTTTATTTGAAGCGTGAGGATTTACAGGTTGTTCGTTCGTTTAAGATTCGCGGTGCTTATAACCTGATTCAAAGCATTCCTTCTGCCAAATTAAAGAATGGTGTCGTCTGTGCCAGTGCTGGTAATCATGCTCAGGGGGTCGCCTATTCTTGTAAAAACTTAGGGATCCCCGGCAGAATATACATGCCCATTACCACTCCAAGACAAAAGGTCTCCCAAGTCAAACGTTTTGGCGGAGATTTTGTTGAAGTAGTTCTGACTGGAGACACCTTTGATGATGCTTTTTATGAAGCCAAGGTGCATTGCGACGCAGAAAACAAATATTTCATTCACCCTTTTGATGATCCTATGGTAATCGCCGGACAGGGTACTATCGCCATCGAAATTCTTAACGAACTACACAATCCGATCCATTATGTTTTTGGGGCAATTGGAGGGGGTGGCATGATGTCGGGAGTTGGCACCTACATCCAATGCCTCAGCCCCGAGACCCAGATTATCGGAGTGGAACCTCAAGGAGCCTGCGGTATGAAACAATCCATTGATAATAACGAAATTGTGACCCTAGCCGTAATTGATAAGTTTGTTGACGGTGCAGCTGTAAAGCGAGTTGGAGACTTAACCTTTGAAATCTGTCGGGATGTCCTAGATGATGTCGTTGTTGTAAGTGAGGGTAAAGTCTGTACCACAATCTTGGAACTCTACAACGATAGTGCGATCGTCGCGGAACCAGCCGGTGCTCTTTCGATTGCTGCTTTAGATACTTATAAGGATAAGATCATTGGTAAAAATATTGTCTGTATTATTAGTGGTGGTAATAATGATATTGAACGGACTCCTGAAATTAAAGAGCGTTCCCTTCTTGATCAAGGACTCAAACATTATTTCATCATCAACTTCCCCCAACGCCCAGGTGCCCTGAAAGAGTTTGTGGTCGATATTCTAGGTCCTAACGACGACATCACGCGGTTCGAGTACACGCAAGTTAACAATAAAGAAAAAGGCCCAACCCTAGTCGGAGTCGAGCTCACCCAGAGAGAAGATTACCAAATTCTCATTTCTAAAATGGACAAAAAAGGAATTCAATATACTGTCATCAACGAAAATCCAGAATTATTCGACCTTCTGATATAGTGCAAATGGCATGTAAGTCGGTGGCGGTTCTCTTGACTTGCACACCATCTACACCGCCTATACAAGAGTAGCCAACTGCTAGCATAATGCTTAAGCAGTTGGCTACTCTTTGTACACACTATAATAATCCAACTGTTCTAAAAAGAGTCAGCATAATAATTAGCACCGTCGATACAACTGCAACATATAATCCATTCCAGAGAAATCCGATCTGGGTGGGAGATTGCCCCGTTAATCCAGCTATCGCAATCACATTAGCTGCAGAAGGAGATACCGATATCCCCATCGCCCAGCTGATGGCCAGAATCAAGGCCATATACGTAGGAGTCACACCGTAGGCTGCGGCTTTAACCGTCCCTCCAAGAATGGTGACAGTAACAATCGGATGAACACCCAAAAATGACAAAATGAGACTACCGAAAATAATGACGATGGTAAGCGCCAAAGCGCTACTGCCCACGATCAAATTTAGAAATTGCGGTACATAATCCCCTAGGTGAGAGTATGAGATACTCGTCGCAAATAATCCTGCTCCCACAAAAAGAACAATTTCATTTTTCAACCTTGGGAGCCTTTGAGTAAAATAGTCCCCTTGGAACTCTCTGAGTAATATTGGCAAACGTCCGATTAGAGCCAACCAAATGATTGGAAAAATCAAAGAAGCAATGGAAACCACGTTGATCGTCGATATTCCTGTTACAAGGGACGCAATGACTATGAGAGCTATTAGAGTAATTGCAAAAAAGCTCAACTCTATAACTTTACGCAAATCAATTTCTGCAATGGGTTTAAGTACTTCAGAAGTATTAGGTGTAGCAACAACAGTAGCAATACTATTGTCTTCTCTTCTTCCTTCCAAGATCATCATGGTGTATCCAATTAAACCTGCTATTAGACCGAATAAAATGCCAAAAGGGAAAAATATGGGCCATTTGGCACCGGTTAATTGTACTACCAAAGCTATGGTAGCCGTCGTTGGCGCCCAAAACATGGACGTGGTAAATCCCCTGCAGATGGCCATACTCAGCAACTTTTTATTAGAACTTTTATCGCTAGCTAAGCTAATTTGATGCACCAGCGGCACAACCGCCATATTTACCAAAACTCCTATAAAAGCTGAAATTAAACTCACGAGCAAGTAGAAGCGGCTGTTTGTATGAACATAACGCCTGAAAACACCTTGTAAAGACTCGAAATACCCCCCGTATTGAAGAGGAATACCTAACAATGGTACCACTATAAACATAACAACTAGGTAAAGATTCCCCTGCAAAGCTTGCTCCCATATAGTTATCGGAGCGTGATAGACAAGTAATAAAAGAATGCTTAACGCGAAGGATACATACCCAATCACCTTTGCTGAACCGGACACAATAGGCAAGCTGAGTGAGATAACTATTATCAGAAGAACTAGATTGAGATTCGTTAATAAATCAGATTTGATATACAAATTACTTAAGTAACCAATCGCCAGACTAAAAGTGATTACACTGCGGATACGGGTAAATAATACTGCCATCACTAAGCTCCTAACCTACGATGCAAGTGTGGGGACGATTCTTGACTTGTACAAGTCAAGAATCGTCCCCACACTTGCACACACACACTTACACACACTTGCACACACACACTTACACACACTTGCACACACACACTTACACACACTTGCATTTCACCGCAAGCCCTACCTCCGCATTATATCGCAAAAGTCACTAGCGAAACAAGACCTTGCTTCCTCTTTATCAATGAGCTCCCGCTAAGGAAAGTTTATCCACAGCCGATAACAGCCCTTCTCGGTCAAAATCACCGCCCGCGGTATAATGGCGTCCTGCATGACTCCATACTAGGATCGCCTTAACCGGTTTCAGACCCAATTCCAGGTAAGAGGCCTCAACCGCCGTACCCGCAAAATCAAAGCTTACCGTAGTTAACGCTAACTGGGGCGGCAAATTAGCATGCATAACTTTGCCCTGTGTTACGGTTAGTTTCGCTAGCGGGTCTCCAGGGACAAAGTATTGAGTAAACAATACTCCTTCTCCACCCGGCATATTAATCCATTGATATTTAGCCTGGTAGCCCACCCCAGTTTCGCCTTCCTCCAAAAGATAGGGTTGCTCACCTAGGCGTTCCTGCACTTCCTGAAGAGTTATTTCCTCTAGCGGTTGAATGATCTCCTTTGTGTTATCTTGTATTTGAACATCAGAAGGTAATAGAAGGTTAAAAAGTTCCTCAGGTAACCCTTGGTTTAAACGAAGCTCCCGTACCACTTTACGTTGCACCAATTCATGGCTATCATTGTACAATTCTGTCACCAGGGGCATCCAAGTGTCTTTATCCATCCACAAATGAGTAACCATATCCCCCTTTCCAGTTCCCTTCTGGTTAAATTGAAGGTGCAGAGCTGGGCGCCCATTAATGTATTCAGTACCTAGCGTACGACTATTTTTATCGGCTGCCAATAATTTAAGAGAATCGATAAAATTCAGACCCATCTTAAATTCTTCACTAACTTTAATTTTTACTGCCTGCTTAGCCTCTTTTATATAAGTAAGTGCTTCCACTCCCCTTACTATAACAACAGCTTCACCCATTAGAGGATGTCGTGATTCCACTCGGTACAAATCCGGGGTCTGAAACCAAGTATGAGTTGTCATGGTTTGGGGGGAACCTTGCTCAAAGTAGGTGTCGTCGACCACTTGTTCATAATCCGTGATTTTTGACGTTACAGTCTGAATTTTTACCATAATTTCGGCTGAAGAGAGCGTTATTTTGCCAGTCAACGTGTGGAGTAACGTCAGAAAATCCTTATGCCGCCGAAGGTCTTTCGCCCATTCCGGGTGTTTAACCAAATCGAGCTCAAAACTGGCCCGCTCCGCTCCGTTCATAGTTCCCTCCAAGTAGCTATAAAAAAGGACAGTTAAGTCACTCGTCATTGTATCTTTCATTGTCTTTTTCTCCTTTCGTCCTTCTCGAAACACATCCAGCTGATGTTGAAGCCTTTCCCGCGCACGAAACAAGCGAGATTTAACAGTACCTACGGGTATCTGGTTCCGTTCAGCGACTTCCCGTAAACTAACTCCCAACAAATCCACGTCAATCACGACCTGTTGTTGCTCTAGAGGTAATAACTGAAGAACCCGAGCCAGTTCGCAACGCATCACAACCAACTCATCCACCGCAAGGCCTATTTGCTGTACAATGCCTTCATCAAGACCTTGAGTTTCTCGTTGTTTTAGCCGGAGAATCATGTAGACTTCATTTGTGACAATGCGACGCCACCAAGCAGAAAAGGCTACACTCTCGATGAGAGTGTGCAGGTGGGTATGCATTTTAAGCAAAGCATTTTGCACTGCATCCTCTGCTAGATCCTGATCACGCAATAGAGCCCGTGCTTGCCGCAAGGCCTGGGGATAAACCTGAGCTAGCAAGGATTCCCACGCCACTAGATCACCCGCTTGAGCCTTCTTAATCAGTTCATTCAAACGTGAGACTCCTACTTCTACAAGTGGAAGTGGTATCCCGGCGTGTTCGCTTTGTTCAATCATTCGAAACAGCTCCCTAAAGAAAAATAATTCACTATGGGTATTGACTAATCAACTTCTTCTACCCTAATGGGAAGTTTTCCTCCATGCCAACAAGGGAATTTGCAATACTACAAGAAGTGCGGTTCCGATCAAGGTGGTAAGAATTGGTTCCCAGACAGGCGTAGACCGTGACCAATCACTTTGACTAAAAGTCACTTGAATTAACTCTAGAAGACCAGAGACAAAATGCCCCTGCCAAAACATCGGCAACAGAAAGTTGACGAGCACAATGATAATCAAGGCTATGCCACCGGCCAAGCTTGGACTGGTAACCAGAGCGCTGGCTAACAGAACCACGCTAATCAGAAACGCTTGATACATAACATAGAGTAGAGCTCCTTGGCAAAGGGCATTCCAATTAACTGGTCCAATTAATTGGACAGTGTAAAAGGCTCCTAGCCCGAGTCCGATCAAGGAGGAGAGAGCAGCCACCAGAAAGAACACGCTAAACTTGGCCAAAACATAATGAGTCATGTTCACGGGTTTACTCCATAACCATTCGCCGACAAGTTTACGCTCACCTGCAATCATCCCCATCCCCACTAAGATGAGAGCTAAGATTCCTAATTGGTTAAATTGGCCAATGATTCCGTTAAGCACCTGCTCCACAGTGGGCGGCGGAATATGAATCACTGTGCCCTTCGGCAAGTTGCTGGCAGAACTTAAAATTACAGGCATTAGTTTAGAAGTAATTGGCTGTAATACCCCTAAAAACAGATACACTGCCACCAGTGGTATCCAACGCCCAAGCCTAACCATCTCTCGGGCCTCTTTAGCGAGCCATGTTGCCATCTTTAGCCCCTCCTCGACCAGTACTTGGGTTTTGATGTTGACGTTGTTCTTCTTCAGCTTGACTGACTACCTTGTAGAAAAATTGTTCCAGTCCCTGCTCCTGCCAAGCTACCTTGCTGACTGGTATACCAATACCCTGCATGGCCCCGCTAAATTCTGCCTGCAACTGGTGCAACAAGCGACTGTCAACTTCGAAGTGTACCTGAGCACCAACAGCGCTTTCCCCGCTTTGCTTGAGTAACTCAGGCAGGGTTCCTTGGGCCTTGATTTGCCCCTTATGGATTATTACCACCCCATCACACATCTGTTCAATGTCGTGTAAAATATGGCTGGATAAAAAGATGGTCTTTTCCTGTTTCAGTATTCTTAATAAGGAGAACATTTCATCTCGCCCCTGCGGATCAAGCGCTGACACTGGCTCATCCAATAAGAGCACGGGTGGGTCCCCGATTAAAGCTGCTGCCAAACCTAACCGTTGCTGCATGCCACCTGAGTATTTGCCCACCCGGCGGCGGGCGAATTCCGTCAAACCAACGGTCGCTAGATACTTGCCCGCTGCATTTTTCGCCTGGCGTGCTGGTACACCCACCAATTCAGCGCTAAGCCGAAGGAACTCCTCTCCACTTAACCATGGATAAAACTCCGGACGTTGTGGAAGATAACCGCAGAGGCGCTGAACCTGCTCCCGTTCGGTGAGAAGAGAATGTCCAGCAACGTATATCTCCCCCTGATCCGGACGTAGTAACCCTACCAACATACGCAAAACCGTTGTCTTACCCGCACCATTTTGGCCCAAGAAACCATAGCACGTCTTGCTAGGCACACGGAAACTGACATTACTTAAAGCTTCGAACGCTCCAAACTTCTTACTAATTGTTCTGCATTCAATCATTGGGCTTCTCTTCCGAGAGTCCAATATAATATCGGACCTAGCAAGCTACCTACAACGATGATAATCGCCCAAATCATTTTATTTCCTCTCTGGACTCCATCACTCCGCACCAAGCTGATTAACGAAGCCACTTGAAGTATTAATTGAAGAATAATGATGGGTATAATTAAACTCCAGGGGATGTTCGCTAATTCCATATTCATGTCCCCTCGCTCCTTTCAGTAAATTAATTAGTTCTAGTTTTAGGTTTGCCTTAAGTCTTTATCCGTTTCTCTTTCGTTCACCTCTACTTCTGTCCTCTAGATGAATGCTGACGCTAAAAAGTTCCGTCTTGTATCTTTTTATTTTTATTTTTATTTTTATTTTTATTTTTATTTTTATTTTTATTTTTTTGTGATCCTATGCAAACTTGCATTGGAGTGCAAGTCCAAGAACCGTCCCCCAACTTGCACATGTGCACATTGGACTTGCATCCACGTTGCACGCAAAAAAGACCCCCTTCACTGAATTCTTCAGTAAAGAGGGTCTTTAGGAATTGTACTATTACGCCATGAATATTTTCATATCTTCTTCAACGGTAGAAATACCTGCAATGCCGAAGTTTTCAACTAAGACATTCACCACATTGGGGGACAAGAAGCCTGGGAGGGTTGGTCCTAAGTGAATGTTTTTTACACCTAGAGAAAGTAGTGCCAGTAAGACGATCACCGCTTTTTGCTCGTACCAAGCAATGTTATAAGAGATTGGAAGTTGATTGATATCTTCTAGACCAAATACCTCTTTCAGTTTAAGGGCGATCACGGCCAAGGAATATGAGTCATTACATTGTCCTGCATCGAGAACTCTTGGAATGCCACCGATGTCTCCGAGGTCCAGTTTATTGTACTGGTATTTTGCACACCCTGCAGTGAGGATCACGGTGTCTTTAGGTAGTGCCTTCGCGAAGTCGGCATAGTAGTCGCGACTCTTCATGCGTCCGTCACAGCCAGCCATGACGAAGAAGCGCTTAATGGCTCCAGTTTTAACGGCATCGACAACTTTGTCAGCAAGTGCCATAACTTGATTGTGGGCAAATCCTCCCACGATTTCACCGGTTTCAATTTCCGTCGGTGCTGGGCAAGTTTTGGCATGGGCGATGAGTGCGGAGAAATCTTTAGGCTTACCGTTTGCACGGTCAGCGATGTGCTTAACCCCTTCGAAGCCGACAACACCGGTAGTATATACGCGATCTTTATAGGAATCTTTCGGCGGAACGAGGCAGTTGGTGGTTAAAAAGATTGGCCCGTTAAAGGACTCGAACTCTTTGACTTGTTTATGCCAGGAATTACCGTAGTTACCGACGAAATTCTCATATTTCTTAAAAGCTGGGTAGTAGTGAGCTGGGAGCATTTCACCGTGTGTATAAACATCCACGCCGGAACCTTCCGTTTGAATCAGTAACTCTTCGAGGTCTTTTAGATCGTGACCGCTGATCAGAATAGCTGGGTTGTTTCTAACCCCAATATTTACTTTGGTGAGTTCTGGGTTACCGTAAGAAGTGGTGTTGGCTTTATCGAGTAGGGCCATCACCTCAACCCCGTATTTCCCTGCTTCTAAGGTGAGGGCAACGAGATCACCGGCTAACAGTGTGTCATCCAGTGTAGCTGCTAAGGCTTTTTCGATGAAAGCGAAGATGCCTGCCTCTTGGTATTCCAAAGTATACGCATGCTCGGCATAAGCGGCAATCCCTTTTAAACCATAGGTAATCAGTTCTCTGAGTGAGCGAACATCTTCATTTTCTGTTGCTAAGACACCCACGAGCGCGGCTTTCGCTTCAAACTCAGAGGCAGGTGCTGTCCAAGTTGCTGCATCATTTAGGTTCGCTGGAATTGCGCCCCCTGCTTTAATGATTTCTTGTTTGAGTTCTTCGCGTAGTTTGAGACCATCTTGAATTCGTTCTACGAAACGACTTGCATCGAAGTTTGCATTGGTAATCGTACTAAAGAGGCTTTCCATGATGAATTTATCGATTTGCGGACGCACTATACCAAGTTCACGCGCTTGAACCGCGTAAACCGCGATCCCTTTTAAGGTGTAGATCAGAAGATCTTGCAATTTGGCAACATTTTCGGGTTTCCCGCAAACCCCTTTAACTGTACAACCGGTTCCTTTGGCGGTTTCTTGACACTGATAACAAAACATACTCATTCTTGTTTCCCCCTTATTTTTATTTAAATTTGCTGTAGTTCTACTTGACTAAGCTTAGTTTACATCAATTCTGCTCCTGGTTCTGTGATTAAGACGATTCTTTTAGTGTGATAAAAATCACATCCCCCTCCTGTCCACTATATCATAAATGACCGCACATAGTTCAGCTGTCGTAGTGAACTCTCCAAATCTTCAATGTAATTACATCACAAGTCTGGTTGGGGTGCTGTGAACTAGGTCAAACACTCAAAGTGTGTTAGTTCACTGGTCTGACATACGCAGGAAGGTACACTACCGGAGAAAACCCCTTCACGTTTCTTACAAAACATAAAGGGGTTTCGCCGGTTGATTTGAACTCCTAAATACTCGCCAATAAAATTTCGTTATCCGCAGGAATGTCAACCGTCTTAGTCGAATTATATATTAACAATTAAAAGAGTAGAGGGTTAAAACAATGTGGGGATTAGCTAAAAGAGATTTTGTTCTGTTCTTGTTGGCCAGCGCAGCTTTAGGGATTACTCAAAGTATCGATACTTCTTTTTTCAATAACTTTCTAAATGATAGTTATCACCTGACCATAACCCAGAGAACCTTCTTGGAGATTCCTCGAGAATTCCCAGGGTTTGCGGTTGTTTTTGTTACGGGTCTTTTATTTGCCTTTGGAGATGTTCGCACAGCTGCTGTGGCGAATCTGCTCGGTGGACTTGGTGCTCTTGGTCTGGCTTTCTGGTCACCCGAATACTTGCCGATGATTGGCTGGCTAACCGTTTACAGTATGGGTCAGCATTTATTTATGCCCATGTCCAACAGTATTGGCATGAATCTAGCCGTGGATGGACATATGGGCAGGCGTTTAGGACAGATCAACGCAGTGAACACAGCAGTATTTCTAGTGACTAGTTTGGCCACCGCATTTCTATTTAGGTTTATTAACATTGACTATCACTTGGCCTTCTCCTTTTCAGCAGGGGCCTTCTTCTTAGCAGCCGTACTTATTTTATGTATGACCCCTCACTCTGGAAAAAGAGTTGGGAAACGCTTTGTTTTACGCAAAGAATATAGCGTCTTCTATGGTCTGAATATCCTTTTTGGCGCTCGAAAACAGATCTTTATTACCTTTGGACCGTGGGTACTCATTAAAGTATTTGGGCAGGGTGTAGCTACCTTTGCCATATTAAGCTTCATTATTGCCGGAGTAGGGATTGTTTTCAAGCCCTTGATCGGTCACCTAATTGACACTGTCGGAGAGCGCTTTATTCTAGCAGGAGAAGCAGTTTCTTTGATCTTCATCTGCCTTGGATATGCCTTTACAGAAGGGTTACTCGCAAATTTGGGTTTAGGGCGAATCACTCTGTATATCATCTGTGCTCTGTTTGTTCTAGATCAAATGCTGGCTTCAGTGAGCATGGCCAGAGCGACCTATTTGAAGAAAATTGCTTTAAGCGACGAGGATGTTTCTCCGACTTTGTCGATGGGAATGACCATTGATCACATGGTTTCCATGTTTGTGCCGTGGCTAGGCGGATTTGTCTGGACTGTTATGGGCTATGAGTATGTATTTATCGGTGGGGCAGTGATTGCCACACTCAATTTGCTCTTGACGACTAAGATGAAGTCGTTTAGTAAGCTACCGATATAGGAAACTCCCAAAAACCGACGACTGGCGATCCCTGTCGCTTGGTTTTTCATTTCGTGCTAGTTTTTTGAGCCATTAGAACAACAATTATTAAAGTGTAGGGGGTGCAACGAAAATTCGTTACACCCCCTACACTTGTCTGAGTTATCTAGTTAATCAACGCAATTCGTCTATAAAGCGTTCTATCTCTGCAGTGACTTCAGTCGGTTTTTCCTGCATACACATGTGCCCAGCACCCTTGATGATGCTTAACTGGGCATTGGGAAGCTTGCTACTTAAGAACTGGGAATATTTCAGAGGAGTCATGACATCTTCGTCTCCAACCATAATCAGACTAGTGACTGTGATTTTTTCTGCACTTACTACCTTATCGAATTTATTACAGGCCTCAAAATCCGCCCAATATAGATCTGGGGTAAGCTCATTCATTTCCCTCAGTGCTTCTTCCCGTTTATTGTCGGGTGTCGAAGAGCCATACAAATGATTGACATCCTTAAATGGCATTCGACCTGCAGCGAGGGTGTCTAAGATCTCCTGACTTACTTTTAAACGTGCGCCGGTTGCAATTAAAACAAGACCCCTTAGTTGTTCCGGATACTGGAGAGCAAACTCTTGAGCAATGGCACCTCCCATGGAATGCCCGACCAATACGAATTTATCCAAGGACAACGCCTCAATAAAGTCATTAATGAACTTAGTCATATCGTTAATATTGGAGAGCAAGCTTCCTTCTGATTTCCCATGACCAGGCAAGTTCATAGCCCATGCGTTGTATTGTCCATCAAAGATCGCCAATTGTTCGGACCAACTCTTACTAGACCCTCCAGCGCCGTGTACGAGCACGATTGGGACTGAATTCCCAATTGTACTCTCATAGTGTATGTTAATACCTCGCACAGTTAAGTATGGCAACTGAACCACTCCTCTCTCATATCCCTTTCTAATCTAGCAGCAGGTCACTGGCCTAGGAATGGTTCTAACAGGCTTCCTACCAACGATTTAGTGTAATCAGCCCTGACTCGCCTTGGCAATTGCTTGAGCTATGAGATTTAACTTATAAATCTCTTTAATCCGTTTACTAGCGTCCTTACGGTCTTCCGAATCAAAAACAGAATGTGTGAGGCCACAAACCCAAACCAGGGAAATGAGCATTTCTGTCTTCGGATCAGGGGTTTCCCCTCGTAAAATCACCGTTTGTAGGTGCCTAAGGATCTCCCGCTTCGGTCGGTCATCACGTGAAGGATAGTATTGAGTGGTGAAAAACCAAAACTCTGTGCGCTCATCGTGGTTTAAAATTCCTTGGTCAACTAGCTTCTCAAGTTTCTCTTTGATCCTAGGCTTGATACCACTTTTCAATTGCTTAATCCAGAAATCTGTCGATTTGATTTGTTCTGAATCTCCTATAAGCTTTAAGAAAGCATCAAGATGAGCTTGTCCAGTGGGTTTTCGGTTGATGACTTCGAGGGTTATAGGTCCTATTCTTAAACGTTTTAAAAGGTCCAATTCCATCAGTAGGGCTCCTACGAAGCAAACGTCCAACTTAGCATAAGCGGACATGAGAACTCTGCCCTTATCATCATGATACGCTAGGAGTAACAATTCTTCGTCAAGACTAAGCACAATTGAATCCCTCCCTCAAGATGTCATCGGCTATCGGATTTTAGTTATTATTTGATACTAAAATGATATCACTTCTTAAAGGGTTTGTAAACTGTGTGTCTCGTTTCGAAGAAGACAGAGGCCATTAGGTAAACATCCTAACAGCCTCTGTCTTCTTCGAAACCTAGCTCTCTGTCTTTTTGTCGATTATTGCTATGGTACATCTGGAGACACAGATCAGTTTCCCCTCTTCGTCAGTAAGCTTAATATCCCAAACCATCGTGGTACGCCCTTTATGGAGTGGCGTACCTACCGCAGTTACGACTCCATCACGTTTACCTCGGATATGATTGGCATTGATCTCTAGACCAACTGTAAACTGTCTTACTGGATCTATTAGGTTATAGGTGCCCACGCTCGCAACGGTTTCAGCCAAGGCTACTGAGGCGCCCCCGTGCAATAGTCCAAACGGTTGCCTTGTAGCTTCATTGACGGGCATGGTTGCTACCACCTTTTCCGGACTGAGTTCTACAATTTCAATACCTAACGCTTCCATAAGAGTACCTTTCAAACTGGCTCTATTCCCCATTTGATCCATAAGTTTCGCCCCCATTAACATTTAATTAAAGCCAAGTCACCAGCCCTTAGGTGGTGTCTTGGCTTGTTTTATGAATGCTTTGTCTTAACTAAACGTGGCAACTCCCAGAATTCCTTTTTGAGTGGGACCTCATAGGTAATCTTAGTATACACTTCCTTATCATACGTTTGGCCCCTTAAAAGATCAACTAGAAAACGCTCCCCACTGGTCTTGTTTTCAATAACAACCATACGACTAGGATTACTCTGCGGTCTTTCCAAAATTCAATCTCCTTATCTTTAATTATTTTGAAATTGTTCTTTCACTTTTTGCTATACCTAATCTTTAGTATTCTAGAAATCTAAGCAGAATTCCTTCTATATTTATATATCATTTCCACTCTGGAGATAATAAAACAAAATCTACTTAGAAAGCAGGGGCGTAATGGAAAGTTCTTGGGTATCTCTCTTACCCTTTCTAGTTGTTATTCCGGTTGCAATCCTATCCAAACAAGTTCAACCAGGCTTGTTCATAGGTCTAATCTTAGGGAGTTACCTCATACAACCCGATCTCTTCGGCGGCATTAAAATACTTATCTCCTACTTAATCGACAACTTGGTAAAAACCAACAATATCCGCATCATTGTCTTCCTCTATGTTTTTGCTGGACTTATCAACTTGACAAAGCTGACCGGAGGAATTAAAGGGTTCGTTAATCTCGTGGGACGCAAAGTGAAAACAGAACGGGCTGCGATGATGCTCATTTGGCTTTCTACCATCGGTACCTTCAATAATCCAAATTTCCGCATCGTGACGATCGCACCCATTATGAAACTCTTGAAGCAGAGATTACCAATTTCTACGCCTAAGCTAGGCTTTATCATTGAAGTCACTTCAAATCCTGTGGTTGTGCTCGTACCTGTAGCTACTGCTTTTGTAGGGTACATGGTGTCCTTGACCGGTACAGCTTTACAACTGGTTGGCGTTGATGAAAGGCCCTATAGTGTTTATCTTAAAAGTATTCCTTTAAATTTTTTCTCTCTTGTCATTATAGGGATAGGTATTTATTACAGCTTTTTTAAGGAATTTACGAGCGTTACACTAGAACGAAGCACCGAAGACCTTGATGCCCAGCAGGATGAGGAGAATCTGCAGAAATGCCTTCAGGCCTATGAAAAGGAGACTCCAAGTAAGCCTTGGAACCTCCTTTTACCCCTTGCAGTTGTCTTAATGGGGACCTTGTTTTTAAGTTGGTGGGATGGACATGCTCAGGCAAGTAGTTTTTTTGACGCCTTTATAAAAGCAGACGCCTTAGGCGTCATGTTAGAGGCGTTGTTTATAACGTTGATCCTATCCCTATTCTTCTTCCTCGTTCAAGGCTTTAGCATCGGTAAATTAGTCACTCATTTTATTGACGGAGGGAATGAGTTAGTCTCCGTTATTATCATGCTAGCATTAGTCTGGGCCTTATCAGCCGTCTCTGAGGATCTAGGTTTTTCCACCTATATCGCGTCGAACTTGATTGGCTGGATCCCACCAGCCTTTATTGCGCCAGTCGTTTTTGTCTTCGGAAGCCTGCTCGCGTATTTTATTGGGTCCTCTTGGGGAGCGTGGGGCTTGTTAATGCCCTTAGCGGTAACCCTCGCTCATCAGACGGGATCGAGCATTATATTAGTCATCGGGGCGGTGTTTGCTAGCGGAACATTTGGGGCGTTTGCCTCCCCTTTAAGTGACAACACTGTAACTCTCTGTGCCATCCTTGATCTGCCAGTGATGGACTATGCCCGCTCCAAGCTGAAACCTTCGTTAATTGCAGCTGGAATCACTACGGGGTTATTTGGAATTGCTTCATTATTTATGTAACAAAGGCATTGAATGAGTTCACTAACCAATTAAGATTCGTTCTTCTGGATATTTGAGATTAACTGATGTCATCTTGGCTTTCTGAGAAAGGAAAAATGCCAAGGTTAATAGTCCAACTCGTCCCATAAACATGCAAACAATAATAACCACCTTGCCTGCTGACGACAAATCATCTGTAATTCCTAAAGAAAGTCCCACCGCCCCCAAAGCTGAAATCACTTCAAAAAGCAAAAGAAACACATCTATGTTTTCGGTGATCGTAAGGATTGAGGTCATTATTAAGATCATAAAGACCCCCGAGGCAGTGATGGCCCAAGCTTTTTGAATAACATCCCTTGGTATGGTCCGTCCCTCTAACACAACATGGGGATAACTACGAAAGGTATTCAACACAGAGGCTATGATCGTTATGAACGTCGTTGTTTTAATCCCTCCGCCAGCCGAGCCGGGTGAAGCCCCGACAAACATGAGCACCATCATGGTGAGTAACGTTGTATCTCGCATGCTCGAAATATCAACAGTATTGAATCCTGCAGTACGAGTAACTGACTGAAAAAATGCTGCCCAGACTTTGGTACCCGTAGGGAGTTCCCCCAAGGTCAACGGGTTTGACATTTCTAGTATAAAAATAATCCCTGCTCCAATTAAGATTAGGGCTCCGGATACTTTTAAGACTATCTTCGAATGAAGGGTTAATCTTTTTTCTCGTAAGTCATAAAGATTAACTAAGACTATGAAGCCCAATCCCCCAAAAATAATTAATAGCATGACCGTAAAATTCGTGATTGGATCCCCTACGTAAGCTGAAAGACTATGTCCAAAGAGTTCAAATCCTGCGTTATTGAACGCAGAGATTGAATGAAAGACACCATAATAAAGCGATTTACTCCAGCTCATATCATAAGACCAGCGCCAGGTTAAAACAAGGGCACCGATCGCCTCAATGGCTAGCGAGATCAATATGACATACTTAGCTAAGCGCACAATGCCTTCCACAGAAACTTGATTTAAGGCCTCTTTGAGCAGCAAACGATCTTTAAGGGTAATCCGCTTCCCTAATATAATTGAAAGCATCGTCGCAAAGGTCATAAAGCCTAACCCACCAACCTGAATCAACAATAGAATAACCCATTGCCCGAAAAGGCTAAAGGTCGTCACAGTATCAACAACTACTAGCCCCGTAATACAAACTGCCGAGGTTGAGGTAAAGGCTGCATTCAAAAGAGGCAACCCCAGTCCATCCCTAGTTGCGTGAGGTAAGGTCAGCAATAATGTCCCCACAAAGATTACCAATGCGTATCCTAAAACTAAGATTCTTGAGGGTGTCAACATTTTATAGAATATATTCAAAACCTTTTCCCTCCAAGGCTATTATCATAACTTATATAGTAGAGAAATTAGATCATTGGTTTGCCTTAGTCAGGTAGCTTTGAAAGTGCTTTTTTATTACAGACAATCACTAGGATGTCCTTTTCCTCAATCATTTCATCCGCTCCTGGAGCAATAATAATCTTTTCTTTACCCTTTTTGATCGCCACGACATTGATTTTATATAGCGCCCGCAAATTTAAATTACCAATTGTTTTATTGACAAACTTAGTTGGAGAAATAATTTCAAATATACTGAAATCTAAGGATAATTCGATAAAGTCCATGACATTTGTTCTTATAAGATTGTTGGCCAGGCGAATCCCCATATCTTGTTCTGGATAAACGATTTTATCTGCACCGATTTTCTCCAATACCTTGCCATGTTGCACAGATCGAGCCTTCGCTACAACATAGGGTATCCCCATTTCTTTGAGCATCAGGGTGATTAGAATATTTGCTTCAAGGTCATCTCCGATCGCTACGACTGCTACATCTAAATTTCGCACCCCTAATGCTCGGAGCGTGTCTTCCTCGCGCGCATCGGCCTGTACCGCTTGGGTCACATCATTCATTATGTCATGAACGGCATGCTCGTCCTTATCTAAGGCCAGGACTTCGTGACCTAATGAAGTTAAGGTTTTAGCCACACTGGTCCCGAATCGTCCTAAGCCAATAACCACAAATTGTTTGCGCACCGATTTATCCCCCGATTCATTCATGATCTGTTGTATTTATGTTTATCCGTTGGCCTAATGGACATACCTAAACTGGATTATTATATCATACTCCATGTTGGACATGTTATAGGACAAAGGTAAGAACTCAATTAATTTATCCAAAAGGAGTGTATATAATCGATAAATGCAAATGAAATTACTCTTACTATAGTTACACACTTGCTCACTAGCTCAATCAATTATATAATCAAGTTACAATCGACCACGTGGTCAATATATTTCCCAAAGGACTCTGCTTGAAATAAAGTCTAAATAGGCATGAAAAATCCCGTTTTGTTAAAGTTTAATTCAAAATTGAAAGGAGCAAAAAGTAGTGAATACAATAGAAATAAAGAACCTTACAAAAACTTACGGTACAGCTAGAGGAATAACTGATGTCAGTTTTAATGTTGAAGAGGGAGAAATTTTTGGGTTTATTGGACCAAATGGCGCAGGAAAATCCACTACTATTAGGACCTTGCTATCCCTTATTTATCCTACCAGTGGAAGTGCAACGATTTTCGGGAAAGATTGTATAGAATTTGGACCTGAAATTAAAAAAGAGATAGGGTATTTGCCTTCTGAGGTTTTTTATTATGACAATATGAAGGTTATTGATTTATTAAAGTATTCAGCTACTTTTTATAAAAAGGATTGCAATAAAAGAATCAAGGAATTAGCAGCTATAATGGATCTTGATCTTAAGAAGAAAATTAATGATTTGTCTTATGGTAATAAAAAGAAAGTGGGTATCGTACAAGGTTTGCTGCATGAACCAAAACTGATTATGCTGGATGAACCTACCAGCGGATTAGATCCTCTTATGCAGCAAAAATTCTTTGACCTTTTAAAGGAAGAAAATAAAAAGGGTGCCACGATACTTTTTTCTTCCCATGTATTAAGTGAGGTTCAGAAAATGTGTGAGCGAGTTGCAATTATTAAAGAAGGCAAAATTATTAATATAGAAAAAATTAGCGATTTGAAAGAGAACAATTTTAAAAACTTTGAAATAGAAACGATATCTAGGATCGATGCCAATTATTTTAATATTAGTGGGGTTACTAAATTAATAGTAAAAGATAACCTTGTAAGCTTCTTATACAAAGGCAACATAAATTTGATTCTACAGAAAATTTCTGCAATCGAAATAGCCAATCTTAGGATAGAGGAGCCGAGCCTCGAAGATGTCTTTATGCATTATTATGAAAAGGAGTGAGTACCTCAATGAATATGTTTCTACACGAATTGAAGGCTTATAGAAAATCAACCATTATTTGGTCCATTTCATTGGTTGCAATTGTCATTCTGTTTTTATTGATGTTTCCTGCCTTTTCAAGTAATGCCGAAGATCTAAAGAAATTACTTGAAAATTTACCATTAGCACTACGAAATGCACTTGGACTATCGTTGGATAATATTGGATCTCTTTTAGGTTTTTATTCGACCTTAACATTTCTCTATATTACGCTATGTGGAGCAATTCAAGCTATGAATCTAGGCACTTCCCTTGTTTCAAAGGAAGTGCGGGAAAAAACAGCAGATTTTCTTTTAACAAAGCCTGTTTCTCGTGTGCAAATTATGACAGCTAAGCTCTTAGCCGCTTTGGCATCGTTAGCGATTACCAATTCGATTTATATTGTTGTTGCCAGTATAATTGCTTCTATTGTATCATCTCAAGCTTTCAGTATGAAAATATTCCTGCTGATTTCTGCTTCACTTTTTTTTATTCAATTAATGTTTTTGGCCCTAGGTGTTATCGTTTCTGTGGTTGCTCCTAGAATTAAATCAGTCCTTCCTGTTTCTCTAGGGACTGTCTTTGCATTCTTCTTTATTAGTATGTTTGGTTCTGCAATAGGGGATGACAAACTGAGATATATAACGCCCTTTAAATTTTTCGATCCTGCCTATATCATACAAAATGCCAGCTATGAAACTTCGTTTATTCTATTAGAGGTATTGCTTATTACTCTAGCAATCGTTGCTAGTTATATTATCTATCTCAAGAGAGATTTTGATTCAGTCTAGTCGACTGCAAAAAGGAAATGGGAGGATCATTATGAATGTATTTATGATAGAAATGAAAGCCCATAGAAAATCACTGATCATATGGTGCATCGCTATTTTGTTAATGGTAGGCACTGGAATGAGCAAATATAAAGTTTTTTCAACCTCAGGCCAGTCCATTAACGATGTTATGAGCGAACTGCCTAAAGTATTACAATCAATATTTGGCATTGGGGTTTTTGATTTATCAAAAGCAAGTGGCTTTTACGGAATACAATTTTTATACTTAGTATTAATGACAACCATTCATGCAGCAATGCTGGGAGCTAATATTATCTCAAAGGAAGAACGAGATAAGACTACTGAATTTCTAATGGTTAAGCCTATTTCAAGGGACAAAATTATTACAGCAAAACTCTCAGCCGCCTTGGTTAATATTATCGTACTAAATATAGTTACCTTGATTTCTTCAATTGTCATAGTGGGCTATTATGGTCAGGGTGAATCTGTAAACAGTGACATCGGATTATTAATGGTAGGAATGTTTATTTTACAATTAATATTTATGTTTATCGGAACAGCATTAGCAGCTGTAAGTAAGAAGCCAAAAACTGCCCCCTCTGTCGCAACCGGTATACTCCTGGGAGCTTATCTTTTATCTATGGTCATTGATGTAGACACCAAGCTTGAAATCTTAAAATATATTACACCTTTTAAGTATTTTGAGGCAAAGAATATAATCTCTTACGGAGGCTTAGAACCGGTTTTTGTAATCTTGTCAATTGTAATTATCGTGGTACTTCTCAGTGGGACCTATGTTTTTTATAGAAAACGCGATTTAAATGTATAGTAAGGAGTGAATATCTTTGTACCATACTTTCGAGAATCTTACTGAGGACAAAAAACAGAGGATCTTGGATGCATGTATCCTCGAATTTGCCGACAAGGGCTATGAACAAGCTTCCACCAACATCATAATCAAGGATGCGAAGGTTTCTAAGGGAATCTTATTTCACTATTTCGGCAATAAAAAAAGCCTCTTTCTATATATTGTTGAGTATTCTATCCAATTCTTTATAACAGAATTTCGTAAATATCCTTTACAAGAATTGGGTGATATTTTCGATCGGATCATAGAATTCGGTATGATTAAACTCAAAATCACCCATGCAAACCCTAATATCAGCAAGCTTATTGTTCATGCTTTTATGAATACTCCAGAGAATATTCGCTCTGAGATCCAAGAGCAATACAAACAGCTATCCAATGAGTTTATGCCTTCACTTTTTAAAGACATCGACTCCTCAAAGTTTCGTAGCGGTGTGAACCCTCAGCAGGCGCTAGAAATTGTTATGCTGTTTTTAGAAGCATTACAAGACAAATACACTAAGAAATATAAAGGTCGAGAGCAGGAATTGTTAAGTGATCTGGACATAATCATGGAGGAATATAAGGAATATGTTGAGGTCTTAAAATATGGCATATACGACTCACCCTCGGTCACGTCCCCCTTGATATAGGGGAAGATTCTTGGCATATTGTCACAAACATAGTAGAATACTAATAAAAGTGGGGGTGATCATCATAGTGATCAGTATTCTAGTAGGTATTGTTCCTTTAGTTCTATTAGTTTTGATCATCGCCAGTGTCATGGGAGTTAAAAAAGGGCACGAAGAATCTTTAGAAAGGGGTAATGAAATGATTAAAACAGTCTATGTTTACTTAATTTTGTTCGCCACGTTAATGATGACAATCGGCGGTACTGTCGCTGCTTTTATGGCTGTGGCAGACATTGTTTCTCCTCCATATTCTACGAGTTTTGAACAATATAAAATGCAATCCCAATATAAAGGTGAGCAACCCTATGTTATCCCCCCCGTAACACCAGCCCAAACTTTAAGTGATGCCGAACTTAAAAGTCGCTATGATCAAATGATTATTGATGAAAAAGTTAATACGAAGCAGAGAGCTGTTAATAGCCTGATCAAGAGCTTTGGTTGGATAATCGTTCCCCTTCCTGTATTTCTATACTTTCAAAACAGGCTAAAAAAGCAGCCTGTACAATAACCTTTCGCTTTCCTTATCATTCATTAAGGGGCAGTAACAAAACTTGCTTTGCAGTTTGTTACTGCCCCTTAATACTATTTTCTTATTCCACACCCTAACCGTTTGGTTAGGATTACATGGTGTTGCTGACACTACAAATTCTTTCGGGGAAACGTATCGTGAACTCGTTCAACTAAAGATCTATGGAAAATTTTGGGTTATTTATTGTTGAATACTTCTACTGCTATGACAAATAATACATAACGGAGGTGTTAATATTGTTTGAAGATAAAGTTCTAACTTGTAGAGACTGTGGTAGGGAATTTGTTTTTTCAGCGTCGGAGCAAGAGTTTTTTGCTTCAAAGGGGTTTACTAACGAGCCGGGCCGGTGCCAGGAATGCCGAGCTGCTAAAAAGGCTCAAACGGGTGGCGGCGGATACAATCGCCAGGAACGCGAAATGTTTCCCGCAACCTGCGCTACTTGCGGAAAAGAGACGACAGTACCTTTCCGACCATCTGGTGAAAAGCCGGTCTATTGTCGAGAATGCTTTCAGCCCCCTCCGCGCAACAATTGGTAGACTCCTATAGTAAAGGGGACGTAACGAAACACAGCCCAAAAAATCGCCTAAACCAAAGGTTTTAGGCGATTTTTTTGAATGTGGGTTGAATAGCCCCTTATTTGAATAACCCGATATAGTCTCCATAACCTTCGTTTTCGAGGTCCTCTAAAGGAATAAAACGCAGTGCCGCAGAATTGATGCAATAACGCAAGCCTGTGGGTGTGGGCCCGTCGTTAAAAACATGCCCAAGGTGGGCGCCGGTCTTAGTGCTTGTAACTTCAGTCCGGAGCATAAAATGGCTGGAATCCTTTTGTTCCAGAACCACCTCTGGCTTAATAGGTTTTGAAAAGCTGGGCCACCCACACCCAGAATCGAATTTATCTTTGGAACTGTATAGAGGTTCACCCGATATCACATCCACGTAAATGCCCATTTTTATATTATCCCAGTATTCATTCTTAAAGGCGGGCTCGGTACCTTTATTTTGTGTCACTTCATATTGAATCTTGGTCAGTTTTGACTTCAGAAGGTCTTTTTCCTTACCTTTACTCCAGTATTCTTTTAGGAAGGCATCCCTACCTGAGCCTTGACGGTATGCACCGTATCTTAATGGATTTTTCCGATGATAACCCTGATGATAGTCTTCAGCAGGATAGAACGTTGCCGCTGGAAGGATTCTCGTGACAATAGGGTCTTCAAACCTTCCACTTTCCTCAAGGCTCTTCTTGGACTCTAAAGCCTCGCTATGTTGGTCTTCATTATGATAAAAGATTGCCGTTTGATAAGCCTGTCCCCGATCAAAAAACTGCCCCTCAGGGTTTGTTGGGTCAATCTGCTGCCAGTAGATATCCAACAGTTTCTTATATGGAAATATTACCGGATCAAACGTAATTTGTACGGCCTCATAATGCCCAGTCTTTTTAGAGCAGACGTCCTCATAGGTTGGATTAACCAAAGTCCCCCCAGTATAACCAGACTCCACTTTAATAATTCCTGGCGTTTCTTCAAACGGTTTCACCATGCACCAGAAGCACCCTCCGGCAAAGGTAGCAAGTTGTGCTTCGTTAGTATCCATATCCATAGTTTCTCATCAATTCCCTTTCCATTATGATGGGCCTACCGTTCTAATATGCCATACAATTTCAATTTTGATCCAATATTGAGACTCCCTGAAGTCTCGATATTCGACTTTAGTTGAACGAGTCCATTAAGTATTGCTTGGATCCGTAGTTTTTGCTATATACCCTTTTGATACATGCGAGGCGTCGCAGAAGGGTTTGTTGCGTGATTTTCCACACCTACAAAGCGTGAGTTGATTCCTCACTGCGTAAGGGGTACCGTCGCACGACTCGATGGGGATACCTCCTCTTACCCAAATAGGACCGCTAACTTTTTTAGCGGGGTCTTCGATGATGCCTATGGACGGGACATACGGTGGTTCTATAGCTTTCCCTGTCTTTTTATTCCAAGCAATCAGTCTCCCAGCAGGACAATCCCAAGCTCCCTGGATAGCGCTTGCCCGATTTTCCGGGTTATAGGACTCTTCTGTAAGATCCCAAACTCCACCTTCTTTTCGATGGCAAAAGCGGGCCAAAGCACACAGTTGTTGCACATCCGTTAGAATTAGGTCTGGACCCTCGATCATTTCGGGATTTTCGAGAAAGTTTCCTCTACTCGCAGTTTCGGTGCCATCATATCCAACTTTTTTGTGAGTTCCGTCGCAGTAGGGACTGTTCGAGGATTCGCCACAACTGCAAAGAGCATATTGCTCCTTTTGGGGAAAACAATCCTCTTCTTTCCATTTCACAGCATGTCCATGTTCATCTTCGATGATGGTTTGCTTGGTCATAGGTATATTACCCGTCACTAAATACGGACCATCTTTAGCAATTATTATCTTAGCGGTACACTTATCTTCAGACATAATCAATCCTCCTATTATAATGTATCTATTATATACCAAATTTCTCTTTCTTGCTCTACCTTATCTGACTATCCACAAGCACTGGAACCAGTTCAACGCACTACAAACAACGTATGATAATTATAATTCCTAGTAGTAATATCTCACGAAAGACTTAAATAGATCAGTCTTATATTATTAAAACACACGTTAGAAAACACCTCAGTAATACGAGATATCTTCTAATTTCCTTTACATTCTCATAATTTATGAGATAATTAGGACAATTGATGAATGAGTATTCATTCCCTATTAAGACATAAAGAAAGGTGTGATCGTATGTCCCTATTACTCAATCCGCAAAACTATATAAGCCCTCAGATCGATTTACAATCTAAGGAAATCATGGAAAAAACCATCCGTTTTTTCGAAGAAAAAGGTCTAGCAAGTATCAAAGAAGATGACCAAGCTAGTCGATGGTATGATGATTTTATTAAATTTATTAAAAAAGAACATATCTTTTCGACGCTCTTAACCCCTTCTGGCTACGGTGCCTCTGACTCTCGTTTTGACCTGAGCCGAGTCTGTGAATTCAACGAGATCAGTGCCTTTTATTCACTGTCTTATCAGTACACCTATCAGGTTACCATTCTCGGTCTTGGCCCTATTTGGATGGGAGACAACGAAAAAGCTAAACACTTGACGGCACAGAAACTGATTGACGGGGGTATATTTGCTTTCGGCTTATCTGAAAAGACGCATGGTGCTGACCTCTATAGTAATGAAATGACTTTAGCTCCCACAAACGAGGATGGCGTCTACTTGGCCAACGGTGGTAAATACTATATTGGCAATGCCAATATTGCGGCATTTATCTCAACCTTTGCTAAGTATAAGGATACCCAAGATTACGTCTTTTTTGTGGTTGATAGCCAACACCGCAACTACAAATTAATTAAAAAAATCTCAACCTCTGGAGTTCGCGCGGCTTATGTCGGTGATTATGAGCTGATTGAGTATCCTATAACTTCGGATGAGATCCTTTCTAGCGGGCCCCTAGCTTGGGATTCCGCCCTTTCTACCGTTAACGTCGGTAAATTCCAACTAGGTTTTGCATCAATAGGGATCTGCACCCATGCATATTATGAAGCCTTGAATCACGCCTCCAATCGATCATTGTACGGTAAAAAGGTTACTGATTTCCCGCATATTCAAAAAATCTTCACGGAGTCTTATGCCCGCCTGACTGCTATGAAATTGTATGCCCTAAGAAGTTTAGATTATTTCCGCTCTGCTTCTGACGAAGACAGACGATATTTACTCTTTAATCCTATTCAAAAAATGAAAGTAACAACTCAAGGAATGAAAATTATTGAAATGCTTCTCGATGCCATAGCTGCAAAAGGATTTGAACAGGATACATACTTCGAGACCGCTATCCGGGACATTGGCATGATCCCACGTTTAGAGGGCACGACTCACGTAAATATTGCCCTCGTCATTAAATTTATTAACAATTACTTCTTCCAACCGATGGAATACCCCGTTATTCCTAAACGAGATGATCCGGCGGACGATTCCTACCTTTTCCGTCAGAAAGCGGGTAAACTTGCGTCTATTCGTTTCCCTGACTACCATTTGGCCTACGAAGGAATTCAAGTTCCCAACGTATCTATCTTCCTAGAGCAAATTGAACTCTTCCGTTCCTTCCTAAAACAAGCCACTCCTACTCCTGAACAGTCAAAAAATCTTGACTATATGCTCGCTTTAGGTGAGATGTTCACCTTAATCGTTTATGCGCAGTTGATCTTGGAAGATTCCAAGCTTAATCCCATTTCTTCCGCTTTGCTCGATGAAATTTTCAACTTTCTAGTTCGAGACTTTGCTCAGTTTGCATTGACCCAGATCTCCAATTATGATAACTCTGCGCAACAAGATGAACTCCTGAAAGCAATGATGAAAAAGCCAAATCTTAATCCAGCAACAGTTCAAACACTTTGGGAGACTGAAGTGAAGCCTTTACTTGGAGTTTATCAATGACGTGGAGACCATAACATGATTGATACACCGACTAGGCAAACAGAAGCTCCTATCCAATCGTAAGTATCTGGAACTTTCTTATCAATTCCCCAACCCCATAAAAGCGCAAGAATAATAAAAACTCCTCCATAAGCAGAATACACCCTGCCGAAATTTGGAAATTTCTGCAGGGTAGGTATTAATCCGTATAGAATTAAAATTAGTCCCCCAATAATTCCATACCAGAATGGCCTCGCTTCTCTCAGCCAAAGCCAAATCAGATACCCTCCACCTATTTCAGCCATCCCGGCCAGAACAAATAATATAATCGCATTAACCATTTAGTTTCACACCTTTGCTTTAACCCAAGCGTAGACAGACCTCTTAGACTAGTCTCTGATGTACGTATTATTTGATTCGTCGTAGTTTAGCCTGTCCTCTATGTTTCGATAACGGGTTAACTTCGGATACCGTATTTTTCTTACTCATCTGCGACTTGATGCGACGACCTCCTGACCAATACCCAAAAACCAATACAATTCCTAACGCAATAATAATCGTCAGATAGCCCATCTACATTCACCCTTCTCAACGTTATTAGCTTTCACCATTAATAGTCATACTTCTTCTACTGTATCATTATATTGTTAAATATTGCTGATAGCACACTTGTAATTAATCTTCCTTGGGTGCTAACTCATATTGAACGGCTGCTCCTACTGTTCCCGGTCCAGTATGAACCCCAATGACCGGTCCCACCTGTGTAAAGGCTATTGTTCTTAGTTGAAAAGCATTTTCTAAGGTCTCTCTTAGATATATGCCCGCCTGTTGTGCAGCGCCATGAACTATTACCAACCCAATAGGTTTCCTATCCTTGCCCAAATCTCGAAAAGCTTGGGCCACGCTATCTAAAGCCTTCTTCTGACTATGTGCTTTCCCATAGGTTTGATAGACTCCGTCGTCTCCAACTCGGATAATCGGTTTAATATTTAGTAGCGAACCCATAAAACCTTGGACCCTTCCGATCCTTCCTCCTTTTTGGAGGTACTCCATCGTGTTTAAGGTGAAAAGAGTCTCAATGTTCTTCCGCACTTTCCCAAGATTATCGAGAATCCATGCCACATCCCGACCTTCTTTAATATTCTTAGCAGCCTCTATTAACATTAAACCCATACCCAGACTTAATGTTTTTGAATCTACAATGTGAATTTTTTCTTTGAATTTCTCTTTAGTAATATGTGCTGCATTGAAGGTTCCACTAAGGGCAGAGGAAACATGGACGGAGATTATCTCATGATAATCCTCCATTAACTTAGCATATAAACATCCAAATTCTTCAGGAGAAGGTTGTGACGTCTTAGGTAGTTCCCCCTCCTCGGCTAAACGTCGATAGAATTCCTTCATCATTGACTTTGTATTTTATCCCCGTTCCTTCATCATTCGATAAAATACACTGAATTCCTCCAATCTCAAGAAGAAATTTTCTTAATCTGGCTAAACGAGGCTGGAAGCTATGCTTCCAGCCTCGTTTTAAGTTTTTTTCTCCTATTCTAGCTTAGTGAACTCGTTGCACTTAAGTTGAACATCGAGACTTCGGTGGGGGAGTCTACCCCCACGAAGCAGAGTACGGGGGTCCACTCCCACTTGAAGAAGTGGGAGGCTTACGATTGGATTAACGGGTTCTAAGATTTTGAGATATTTCCCTTAGCAGTGCGAAGGAGTGATCTATGCTCGCTGTTCCATCCCCATTAATAAGGCAGCAACGGGATGGGGCTAACCAAGAGCGGTCAAATAGTATATCGTCACCCAGTCCATGTTTATTGAGAAACTTCCATAATTGAAGCAGACGATCCGTCAACGAATCGGCAGTCTCTGAAGATAATTCGCTCGTCAAGGTTGGAATGATTCCCCAGGATATAATACCCCCACGTCGTAAAAACTCTTTAACTTCATCAACATAACGAATTAGGATGTGTCCCCAACTGAATGCATCTACTGAGAGTATATCAAGGTTGGCGTTTAAGAGAAAAGACCAATCAGGATTGCCACATAGATGAACGCCTTTTGGGCCGGGTAGTTTTGACAAGAAATCCCCATATTCAACTTGAGCCACTTCATAAGTGTAAGCACTCAGCGAGTTAAAGATCATTTCTAATCCTGGTTCATCCAACCAAACAAAGGGGTTCGGATGGACTTGATTTAATTGGTTATATTGCCAGGTTATCTTATGATGGAGAAAGTCATAGAGAATTTCCCTAACAAAATCATTGTAAATCATGGGTTTGCGTTCTTCATCACATATTTTAAGCCCAAAACTGATGGGACCAACAGTCTGTCCATGAATCAATTTGTATGAGGAAAGGTTTGAGGCCAAAAATCCATTAAACGCTGCAGAAGACTCTACAGACAAGGAGAAATGTTCTGGAATGACACTTTGCTCAAGATATTCATCGATCTCCTGCGAAAAGCGCTCGTGAGAGAAAGAGAGACTTTTTTTCTCTTCATCGACAATAATTCCTGGGAAATGTTCAGCAAATTGAGCATACATATCTTCCTTGAAACGGAAGTGCGGTAATTGTGGCCAAAAAGGAATATCTAAAGTGAGCGCCAACTTCTGAGCATCTGGTAAATTAGTATGGGGTAAGATACCCATAGCGGTAGTTAAAGCTTGTCCTGGAAGCATTGAGTTTACTCCTTTCTCCTACTAGTTAAATAACTCCATAATTCACTGTCTCTAATATACCAAACTTTCATCCAAGTTTTCGTGATTTAGCGCACACAAATGCAAATCATTCAGCCTTGATCACAAAGAGTGCATCCTCAAACCAGCTTTCAATTATTTTGGTGTTCAAGTCAATTTATGCAATATTTTACATATTATTTATTTTTATATTATCGCTTCCTGTTGATACTCCAAGCAATAGCTAGGTTAAGCAGGCTGTACCACCTCTTAGTCGGCGTGTAGTGCGCTTGATTATATTGCCACGTTATCTTATGATGGAGATGCTCGCACCTAATTTTCTGAACTTACTTCGTGAATTTATTGTAATGAGGTGCTCACAGATGCTGCAGAGAGTCTCTGTAATTCAGACAAGACTGAAGCAAAGGGGAGTAATAATATGAAACGAAATAAATTAATTTTTCTCATCTCTTTCATGGCGATTATTATGCTAAGTTCTTATGTATATAAGGATCAGATAGCTGATTGGATCACTCCACCAACAATAGCTTCGACATTCACGGCCGCATCCACTCCAACTCCGACACCAGCTTTAACTCCGACTTTGACACCGACACCAACAACTGCTCCAACTCCAACTCCAACTCCAACTCCGACCCCCACACCAACTCCGACTCCGACTCCAACACCCACGCCAACTCCGACTCCCACTCCCACTCCCACACCAACTCCAACTCCAACTCCAACTCCCACACGCAGTACTGCCCCTCCACAAGCACAACTGACCGCTGATCAACAGCATATGCTCGACCTGATTAACCAAGAACGTGCAAAAGCAGGGTTAGGTCCCCTCAAAACAGACGCTAAACTTCAGAACATGGCTCAAGCAAAATCAGATGATATGGTTGCAAAATCTTACTTTGACCATGCTTCACCAACTTATGGTTCCCCTTTTGAGATGATGAACAAATTCGGAATTAGCTATACTTCTGCGGGCGAGAATATCGCCGGAAACTCGTCAGTGGATAAAGCACATGCAGCCCTAATGAATAGTCCCGGGCACAAAGCGAATATCCTCAAATCTTCTTTCAATTATATTGGGATTGGTATTACTGCTAGTCCATCCTATGGGAAAATGTTTGCTCAAGATTTTATTGGACGATAAGACGTTTGAACATCCATAGAAAGGGGAACCGCCAAGCCTTCAGGGCCTAGTGGTTCCCCTTGTTTGTTAATCTGATGAGTGGTTCGATCATCTGTAAAGCCTATCATAAATCCGCTGATAACGTTTATATTGCTTCTCATAAAAAATTGTCTGTTTCGGGTCAGGGTAAACGACCTTCTGCTGCAGAGCTAAGCTCGTGCACTCATCTAAGGTTTTTATTCTTCCCACAGCCAACCAGGCGAGAACCACCGCACCAAAGGCAGATCCTTGGGGTTCTTCCAAAATCTCCAATGGCGAGTTTAGAACATCTGCCACGATTTGCACCCAGGTCGGCGAAGCGATAAAGCCTCCACCAATCCTCACTGAGCGAACAACGCCTGCCATCTCGACAATCGGTTCAAACACACTCTTGAGACGATAGGCTACTCCTTCCATTGCGGCTCGAGCAAAATGTCCTGGCCCATGAGCCAGATCAAGCCCAATCAAAGCGGCCCGGATCGACGGATCCCAATTTGGAGAGCGCTCCCCAGTCAGAAACGGCATAAGCATCAGCCCTTCCGACCCTGGTGCGACTTGCGCAGAGAGCTTTTCAACTTCCTCAAAAGATGCTCCATTTAACCATTTGTCCCGAACCCATTGAAGGGTTAAACCGGCATTATTGATGGCTCCGCCCACGACCCATGCACCATCAGCTAAATAATAGCACCAAGTTCTTCCTTTGGAATCCAAAGTTGGTTTGGCAACCGTGATACGAGCAGCCCCACTAGTTCCAATCATCACTGTCACTTCCCCTGGACCAAGCGCTCCTGCGCCGAGACTAGACAAGACCCCATCCCCTGCGCCTATAATGACCCGAACCTCCGGACTTAGCCCTAAACGAGCACTGACCTTTTCGTTTACTCCTGCAAAAACGTCCGTAGTAGGTACAATCTCCGACAGTTGTGTTCGCCTTATCCCAATAGTTCGTAAAATTTCTTCGTCCCAATCAAACTGGGTGACGTTGAAGAGGCCCGTACTAGAGGCGATCGAGGCATCAATTACATACCGCCCAAACCAACGATAAAACAGCAGTTCTTTTAAGGAAAGGAAACGGTCGGCTTTCTGGAAGATCTCGGGTTCTTCCTTGGCCAACCAAACCAGCTTTCCTGGTAAATACATGGGATGAATGGGGCAACAGGTTGCTTCGTAAAATTCTTTCTGCCGTCCATTTAAACGCCATTGTTCTGTGATCTGTGTACTGCGATTGTCGGCCCAGATAATACAGGGACGCATTGGCTTACCCTCAAACAACGGAATAAGTCCGTGATTGACGGCGCTAAAGCTAATTAGAGTCACCCTATAGTTAGCTTCCTTCGCCCTCTGTACTGCATCCTTAATGCATTCCTCCACTTGAGATAGCACAAATTCCGAATCCTGCTCCGCCCAACCAGGCTTCGGGGAGGATGTGGGATAAAGGTGTTCAGCCTGTGCCACCACTTCAGCTTTATCAGAGTAAGCCACACAGCGACATCCTGTCGTCCCTATATCAACTCCAAGTGTTGCTGACTTCAATCTTTTTTCACCATCTCATGGCCCCCGAATTCATAACGGAGAGCTGAAACTACTTTACCGGCAAACGTGTCATTTTGTCTGGAACGCAGGCGCGCCGCGTAAGATAAGGCAATTGCTTCGAACGGAACGCCCACCTTCCAGGCTTCCTCAATTGCCCAACTTCCCGTACTTCCACCGCCGACTTTGCCAGTAATCTGGCTAAGGTCTGAATCTTTCGCCAAGGCTCGTTCAGCCAATTCCATCAAATATCCACTAACAATACTGCCTTTTGTCCATAAATGAGCGATTTCTTCAAGATCCAAATTATAAGGTGCGGCTTCTAAAAGTTCAAATCCTTCACCGATCGCCTGTAACATACCGTACTCGATGGCATTATGCACCATTTTGGTGTAATGCCCGGCCCCGCTGGGTCCCACATATGTACACGCCCCCTGCCCTTCAGAAAGTGCTTGAAGCAAAGGTTTTACCTGAGCAAAAGCCTCTTGGTCTCCACCGACCATCAGGCATAGACCGCCTTTTGCGCCTTCAGTCCCGCCACTTGAACCGGAATCCAAGTACTTAATCCCTGACTCAGCCAACCTTTTGGATCGGCGAACGGAGTCTTGGTAAAAGGAATTTCCCCCATCGATAATGATGTCTCCAGCGCTGAGAAATTGGCTTAGGCCATTTTCCCCAAATAGTACCTCTTCGATAGGAGCTCCTGCTGGAACCATTAGCCAGATTACACGAGGGGCTTTCAAAGAGTCTGCCAATTCCTGTAACGAGTGACAACCTTTAGCTCCTAGTTTTGCCAACTCACTGACTTGCTCCTGAAAGACATCAAAAATCGCAACCTTAATTCCCTTAGACAAAACATTTTCTACGGCTAAACCACCCATTTTGCCGAGTCCGATCATGCCGTATGAACAATCCCTCATGTCATTCACCCTTTGCTCCAAAATTTATAGAGAACATCAGATCAAATTTCCGATGTAATCAAATACCCAGTCTTTTAACTCCCCGATTTTTAGTTTTTCTTCGCGTTCGGACAATTCTTTCGCAACCGCTTCGGAGGCCCAAAACTCCCCGATTCGCAAAGTGTTTTGGATTCTAACCAAACGGATCATGCTTGGATCAGCGGCATTACAAGTCTTTATAGCAGCCCTGATCACGTCAAAGTCCGACCCCAGAGTTAAGGGGATTTTCACGGGCCCAGTAACCGTTGAGGTTAGGGCATTTGGATAGGTTTGTTCCAAATCCATTTTTTCCACAAGTCGCTTACATACAAAGTCCGCAGTTCCGATACCATTAGCATTGCCGTGGCTTCGTTCCGTCAGATCCAAAAGCGCCATCTTAGCAACTTCTGGTCCACCGTGGGCATAGGGGGTTGGGTAACGACCGGTTATATTAGGGTCCATTCCATCCCCGCTAATGTCTTTGCCAATTTCGTCAATCACTAAGACGTCCAGCTGGCTAAACGGCAAACTAGGCATTAGGCCTTTTGCCTGGATTAATAGCTTAGGTTCTTCCTCCATTAAAAGCTCTGCTGGGATAGCAATAATGGAATGTGTTTGGTCATAGGCATTTTCGACAATGCCGAGTCCGAACGTTACCTTAGTCTTCTCTAACAGAAGTGAACCCATCTCGACAAGGGTCTGGGCCATGTACTTAAATCCCCGCGCATGACAGACCTCGGCTCCTTTTTGTTTCCCTAAGCCAATCGTCAACATTTTAATTAACCCGCTTTCGATAGGACCACGAAAAGCAGTATGCGGCTTAATTCGGTTTAATAGGATAATATGGTCAGCAGCCAATGCGTCTTCACTTAAATAGACGGGGATACCATCTGGTAACATCCCTATCAAGACGACGTCCATGGTGGAAATTATTTCTGCCCCGACTCCCTCAAGCGTAATTCCCAGCCTTAGCAGTATTTCCCTTTGTCCTTCAGCAGTGGCTCCACCATGACTTCCCATCGCTGGGATAATTTTCACTTCCGCGCCCCGCTTGTGCAACTCAGTCACGAGGGTTTGTACGATCAACTGCAGGTTATCTATACCCCGACTCCCTACACTAATGGCAACTTTTTCCCCTGTTTGAATCCGATCAAGAGTTCCAGGGCGTTTAAGGGCCAGACAAATCTCGTTAGGAATATCCTGAAGATGTACTTCGGAAAAGGTTTGGCGGATTAGAGCTACCTTAGGTAATGAAACACTTTGTAGCAGTTCAGCGAAGTTTCCCACTTGTTCACCTTCTCGCGTTTATATCACCACAGCCGAAATTTCTTGCCCAAGCTTTTTAGCCAGGAGTGTGACTTCAGTATAGTTTTTGTCCTTAAGCCAATCTTTTTTAATTAATGCACTTCCCATACCGACCGCTACTGCACCCGCTTCAATAAAGGCTGCAGCATTCTGTGGTGTGATTCCGCCTGTTGGGATAAAAGGGATGTACGGGAAGGGGCCGCGCAATTCTTTTAAATAATTAACGCCTAAAGAGCCTGCTGGGAATAACTTAACAATATCTGCACCACATTCCATTGCTAGGAGAGCCTCTGTTGGAGTCATCACTCCAGGGATGGCCATCCGTCCATAGCGATGAGCGATTTGGATGACTTCAGGACGAATGACTGGAGAAAAGATGAAATCTGCTCCAGCTTCAATTGCCTCCCGTGCAGTTTCTGTATCTAGGACTGTCCCTGCCCCCACAACGAGACGAGGTTCCATAGCTTTAAGCGTATTGATGACATGCCAGGCATTAGGAGAATCAGAGGTGACTTCAACCATAAAGACTCCACCTTCAATCAAAGCCTGGACCGTATCATAGGTCTCTTGTTTATTGAAGCCGCGTAAAATCGCTAAAATTCCGTTATGCCAAAGTCTATGTTTGAACATTTGTCGTTCCCTCCAATTTGAATTCTCTGAGTAATGCTTTTCAGTGTCTACCCCTTAACCGCACCAGCCGTTAAACCACTGATAATATACTTCTGAGCAAACAGGGCTAGAATCAGCACAGGAAGTGTAATTACAACCGCTGCAGCCATCAAGCCCCCCCAATTGATTGAGGAGTATGACAGAAATGAGAAAACGGCAATTGGTAGAGTCTCTGTTTTTTGTCCAGAAAGGACTAGGGAAAACATAAAGTTGTTCCAGGAAAAAACGAAGGAAAAAATCGAAGAGGTAATAATGCCCGGTCCTGATATCGGCAAGACAATCCGCCAAAATGCTCCCTGAATCGTACATCCATCGACTCGAGCCGCTTCTTCTAATTCCGAAGGAATATTTTCAAAGTACGAGACCATAATCCAGACGATAAAAGGCAAACCAACCAGCATATGGCTTAAAATCATTGACGTGTAGCTATCAACAAGACCTAGTTTGGAAAAAATAATAAACCAGGGGATCAGGAACGTGATCCCCGGAACGATCCGCGCAATTAGTATGGTCATACCTAACTTATTTTGGCGATACCTGGCAATTGAGTATGCCGCTGGTAGACCTAGCATCAACGAGAGAATCGTTGAAGCCGCTGCAATAAAGAAACTATTAAGAATAAACTTCATAAAGCTGTATTGTTGAAAAACGTCTAAGTAGTTCTGGAACGTTGGTTCGAAAATGAAGATGTTACTAGTGGAAAGAATTTGCTGTTGGGTCTTGAATGAAGCCAGAATCATCCAAAGGAAGGGAAACAAAAAGGCCAGAATCACTGCTACAAGGAGTAACCGTTGCAAAAATCGAACTGGATCTCTACGCTTTGCCATACCTTAAGCCCCCCAGCGTTTCCTGGCTGAAACCAGGAGCATACTCATACCAAGCACAATTACAAAGAAAATCATGAGAAGTGACGAGGTCATACCTAATTGAAAATAAGAGAAGCCTTGGATGAAACTGTAAATGTTAATGGTTTCCGAATTAAAATCCGGTCCTCCGCCTGTCATAGCATAAATAATATCGAAGGTTTTCAAAGCGTCAATCGACCGGAGAAGTACGGCAACCAGAATTGTCGGCTGTAAGAGAGGCAAGGTAATTTTAGTAAGTACTTGCCACCTATTTGCACCATCAACCATAGCCGCCTCATAGGGCTCGGTCGGTAAGGATGACAAACCAGCTAAAACGACTAAGGCTATCATAGGAGTCCATTGCCAGACATCGACAATGACCAGCGATGCTAAAACCTGTTGGGGCGACGCTAACCATAGCAGGGGCGATATGTGGAAGAATTCTAGGACTTTATTGGCAAAGCCGATGTTCGGTTCAAAAATCAGCATCCAGACGAGACCAATAGCCACTGGCGTCGCAATCATTGGCAAGAGAAACAAGGTTTTCAGAGCGTTCTTTCCTTTAAAATCTTGGTTAAACAAAAGCGCGATCCCTATTCCCAGGATCGTCTCGACAACAACAGCGGCAAAGGTAAAGGTAAAAGTGCGCCACAGAGACGCCATAAAACGCGGATCGCCAAACAAAAGGATTTTATAATTCTCCAGTCCAACCCACGTTGGCGGTACCAATGACGACATACTCCACTCATAAAAACTCAATCGAAACGTGTATGCAATAGGAAATACCATCATTAGCAAAACAAATAACACTGCGGGCAGTGGAAACACGTATTTAATATTCCGCTCAAGCCAACGACTAAACATAGTTAACCCCCCTAGGTACAATTTAAAAAGTAGAAGCCGAGCCTTCCGTATCAGCGGAAGGCTCGTTCATTTCATTAGAGGAGTTTGGATTACTTTTCTTTGTCCAAGATCACTTGGAACGCGGCATTTGCAATATCAGCGGCTGCCTTTACATCTTTCCCTTGAATTGCTGCTTGAACGGGACCACCGACAGCATCACGGGCAGGTCCGATATTGATGACTAGTGGTCGGTCATGATCGACCGAAGTCTTCATAGATTCCTTAACAGTTGCGGCATACTCAGCGGGGAAGTTCTTTAGTCCTTCTGGGTTGTTCCACACAGACTCACGAGCACCAGGGTTACCGGCCTGCTGCATTTTTAAAACTTGTTCTTTGCTTGTTGCCCATTTTAAGAATTCCCATGTAGCGTCTTTATTTTTGGAGTTTGCGTTTTGGGCTAGAGCCCAAGAGGTAATATTGTATGGCTTGGAACCTGCGGTTCCGGCTGGGAATAGAGCAAACCCTACTTTATCTGAGACAGTGGATTTTTTGGGGTCAGTCAAGTTCGTATACAAACTATCTGCATCCGTTAAGAAAACAGCTTGACCTTGTTGGAACACTGCGAAGGCCTCAGGCCATGCCATGTTCAGCGTTCCTGGAGGGCCATAAAGGCGCTGAAGGTCGCCATATGTTTGGTATGCTTTAACTGCTTCAGGAGTGTTTAAGGTCGCTTTACCTTCTTTAGAAAAGTCGCCGCCCATGCTATATAGGAAGCTGGAGAATTGAGTAACGGACGGGGAAAGTTTACCACGAGCCACAAAACCATAAAGTTTTTTGCTTGGATCATTAAGCTTTTTGGCTGCGGCGAGGAGATCCTCTAAAGTTTTTGGAACTGCTATGTTATTTTGGGTAAGGATATCTTTGCGATAGTAGAGTATTTCGCGTTCGGTAACAATCGGAACGCCGTAGAGCTTATTATCCATAGTCACGGTACCGATCGCACCTTTGTTGAAATCACTGATATCCCATGTTTTATCTTTCTGGGACGAAGCGGTTAAGTCATTCAACCAACCATTTTTCGCGAAGAGCTTCCCTTCTTGAAGCGGACGGAACATCATGGCATCAATTGTGGTCGTACCAGAGGTCAATTCAACCGTTAGCTTAGTGGTAAGTTGATCTTCAAAGAAGTTTTCCAGATTAACTTTGATCCCAGTCTTAGTCTCAAATTCTGGAAGTTGAGCTTTAATAGCATCTGCCCAAGGGTGGTTAGCAAAAACTACGCGGAGCTGAGTTCCAGCATAAGGTTTTTCCGATGCTGCGGGTGCGGCTGGCGCGGGTGTCTTGGCTCCACAGCCAGCGACTAGACCCAACGTCATAGCCAAGCTTAAAACCATAGCGACTCCTCTTAATACTTTGTGCGGTTTCTTCACAGTTTCCCCTCCTACTTTTATTTAAGAATTAATATTTATAGTAGTAATATTCGGTATATCTTTTCATATTCCTTTATATATGAAAAAAATATTCTTCTTTTTATTTAAAATATGAAAATTATATTCGTAATGTTTTCACCTACTACTTATCTCTAAGATATAATAATCCCCTATGCGATTACGTTTCATGCACAGGAGATTATTACTTTTGCATTTATATACAAACAGCACCGAGAGTTATTCTACTGCTTCGCCTGCTAACACGCTTCGAGATTAGGGGCAATTCATAATTGACCCTAATCGAATGTAACTTGAAAACGTCCCCGAACTTACCTTAATTAAGAGTGATCGCCCCGAGATTTGCCGAAGAGACTCTACGAGCGTACCTCTGAAGGAGGGGGGAAGCTTTTTTCTGAACAGGGATAAATGTTTCTCGACGAACTGCCAACTCTTCGGGTGCAACCATCAGGTCGAGCCTCCTATTTTCAAGATCAATCACAAGACGATCACCGTTTTGGACCAAGGCAATTGGTCCTCCTGCGTAAGCTTCAGGCGAGATATAGCCTGCGGAAATCCCACCTGAGGCTCCGGAAAAGCGACCATCGGTTAAGATTGCCTTACCTCCATGGACTTGTAAAAACTCAGTAACTCGATGTAACTCTCTCATACCAGGTCCACCAGCTGGCCCTTCATAGCGCACCACCAGAATTTCTTCGGCGCTAACATTATCCGCTGCTAAACATTCCTCTTCGGAGTTAAACACTCGGGCTACTCCTTCTATCCGACTTTCGGTTCCACTCATCGCAGAACGCTTAAGAAGTGCTCCTTCGGGTGCTAAACTGCCATATAATACGACTAGTCCGCCCTCTGGTTGAAGCGGACTTCCAAGGGGATGAATTAGTTCTCCGATTTTATTAACTTGAAGCAAGTTGCCCCGCACCGTATGCCCAGTTACAGTGATAATGTCCGCATGCAGAAGAGGTTCCAGACGTTTCATAACCGCTGGAGTCCCTCCTGCCCTGTGAATATCGACGACCGTGTGGTCTTGGTCATTGGGAACAACTGCCGTCAGAAAAGGAGTAATCCGGCTTAATCGATCAAAATCTTCAAGTGTGAGATCAACGTCGACTTCTCTCGCCAAAGCTAAGAGGTGAAGTACCGCATTCAAGGATCCGCCTATGGCTAACAAAACCTTAATCGCATTTTCAAAGGCTTCCTTACTTAATATATGCCTAGGCAAAATTTCAGCTTCAATGAGTTTGACCACCTGACTTCCGGATTCGCTAGCTAGGCTAAAGCGCAGAGAACTTTGGGCAGGTACAAGCCCATTTCCGGGTAACGCTAATCCAATGGCCTCTGTCAGCATACCCATCGTATTGGCAGTCCCAAGATAAGGACAAATTCCCGGACCGGGATAATATTTGAGGGTCTCTGCCACGAGCGTTTTCTCGTCAATTTCTCCCCTTAGAAAGCTCTGGCGTGCAGCTTTGGAATCCCGAGGCTTGATTTCAGGCACATTTGGCCCTGCTGAAACTAGAATACTGGGTAAATTAATTCGAGCCGCCGCCATCATTAAGGCTGGCACGATTTTATCGCATGACCCGAGTAAAACCATACCATCAAAAATGTCGTGGCTTAAGATCATCGTCTCAACGGAATCGGCAATTAATTCCCTACTGGGAAGAACATAATTCATACCACAGTGTCCCTGAGTAATACCATCACAAATTGCAATCGTGTTAAACTCTAGTGGCGTACCTCCTGCTTGGATAATTCCACGTTTGACGTGTTCGGCTAGTTCTCTGAGAGGAGCATGACCAGGCACAATTTCATTCCATGTGTTGACGACCGCAACGATTGGGCGGTCCAAATCCTCGTAACGAGCCCCCGCTGAACACAAGTGGGCCTTGGCAATAGCTCGCTGAAAAGGTGGAAGTTGGTTTAATCGATTTATCATAAAGACTCTCCCTTTAGTGCAAACTCCTGAAGTTTTATGTAGGCCCTTTCTCCAATTATGACGAGTTCTTTAAAGAGATTATACCCATCCTGATAACGGGCAATCCGAGACTCATCTGGCCGTTCTACATGGGCGATCGGCACAAGCTCGGCACAGTCCTCTAACGACTTAATTTGTCCTAGAGCATACCAGGCCAGGAAAGCACCTCCTAGGGCGGATCCCTGAGTGTGTTCAAGTACTCCCAAAGGCTTACCTAGCACATCTGCCAGAATCTTTATCCAAACCTCAGATTTGGTAAAACCCCCTGTCGCTCGGATTTCTGAAACGGGTCCTGTTAAATCCACCAGCAATTCAACGACCGAATTCAGCTGATAACATATGCCCTCAAGGACTGCCCGAACGAGGTGATCACGACTATGACCAAGCTTCAGGCCCCAGAAACTTCCAGATAGATCCTCGCGCCAGAATGGTGCCCTTTCACCTGTAAGATAGGGCAGGCAAAAAAGGCCATCTGAGCCTGGTGCGACTTTATTGACTCCTAGGCTCATCAATTCATAGAAATTGCGCGTGAGCTCACTTTCCGAAATAAGTCCTTTAGAGGATTTACCTCGCTCTAACAAAATCCCCTGCAACCAGCGCAATAAAATCCCACCGTTATTGATGGGGCCACCAACAATATAGTGACTTTCATCCACATGATAACAAAAGAGTCGACCGTGAGGGTCCAACTTCGGTTCGCTAACTATCCCTCGAACAGCCCCACTCGTCCCAATAGAAATCGCTAAAGAACCTGGATAAACTGCTCCTACTCCTAAATTGGCCAGAGCTCCATCACTAGCACCGGCGACGACCCTGATGTTTTCGCCTAGTCCTAATTTGTCAGCCAGTTCTGGTCTGATACGCCCCAGGATATCGGTAGTTTTTACCAGTCGTGGCAACTTTTCACGAGTCACTCCGCACCATCCCATAGCTTCTTGATCCCAATCGCGAGTCAAAAGATTATAGAGACCGGTGGCCGAGGCGAGCGATTCATCAATCACCCACTCCCCTATCAAATCAAATAAGATTAAGGACTTTAGATCCGCCCAGAGTTTTGCCCGCTCAAAAATCTCCGGTTCATTATCTCTGAACCACGCCAGTTTGACCAGCGGCGACATCGCATGAATCGGCGTTCCAGTCTTTTGATATAAGGAATTTCCTTGCGTGCTAGAACGCAATTGTCTAGCTTCGCCCTCAGCCCGCTGATCAGCCCAAGTCACGAGCTGAGTCATTGGCTGATCTAACTCATCGATCGCCAACAAGGAATGCATGGCAGTACTCAGAACCATGACGTTTGGACAATGCGTTATTCCAGACATTACCTGTTGAATTGCCTGATGGAAAGCTTCTAAGATCCTCTGCGGATCCTGTTCTGCAAAACCTGACTGAGTCTGAAGCAAAGGATAGCTGATACTAGATTCGCGAACCAGCTCAACTTCTCCGTTAAAAATTGTTACTTTGACACTAGACGTTCCCACGTCAACACTTAGGATTAATTCTCGTTGCTTCACTGATCTCCCACCTTACTTACGATCATATAGGAAGCATAACAGTTTATAGTTATGCCTCAGGGATTCATGGATTGCCCCTACCATCTATTCGCAAGCCTTTAAAGCCTTTAAAACCTTTTTAAAGCAATAACGCCACGAATCTTCTGCAGATTATCCAATAGAATATCCTGCCGGAGCAAGGAAACTCCGACATACAACGTATCGATAATACTCAGTTGAGCAATTCGGGAAGACATTGCTTCACTGCGATAATGGGATTCTCGACTGGAAGAAAGCAAACAGATATCGCTTACTTTAGTGACAGGCGATTTAGGATAATTCGTTAAACAAATGGTCACTGCACCTGCTTGACGCGCCGTCTTGATGGATTGTACGATATCTATATTGCTCCCCGAGTGACTAATTGCAAAAACTACCGCTCCGGGCTGCAAAAGCCGAGCCGAAATAACTTGCATATGGGAATCGGTCAAAGCGATGCAAGGAATTCCAACGCGAATAAACTTGTGGTACGCATCCATTGCAATCGGCGCCGATCCTCCTAACCCATAAAATTCAATCCTAGTAGCCTGATGCAAAGTCTGGACTGCCCTCTCCAAGCTTTTTTCATCAACTAGTGTTAAGGTGTCTTGTAGCGCTTCCATATTTGAATGAAAAACCTTAGTAGCGATTGTCAACAGATTATCTTCTGGGGTGATCTCCTGATGGATGTTCTGCAAGGGTTTGACCAAATCGCTTGCTAAAGAAATTTTAAAAGCCTGGTAACCACCATATCCTAAACGTTTACATAAGCGGAAAATAGTTGCCTCAGCACTTTGGGCAAATTCCGCCAGTTCAGTAATCGAAAGATGGATGATTTGATCTGGGTTTTGTAAAATATAGCTGGCCACTCGACTTTCAGCAGATTTTAAAGAAGGAAGTATCCCCCTAATACGGACGAGACAACCTTGTAAAACATTTTCCTCCATGCTTTTTCTCCCTTTAAATTTTGTATACCTATTTTAATTGGTATGACTACCTAACCAGAGTGCCATAAATAAATGCACTGCCCCATTTAGACGCCGAGGATTATAGCCTGTTAATTCGGTGATTCGTTCTAAGCGATACGTTAAGGTGTTTCTATGGATAAATAAGGCCCGAGATGAGTCTGTAATACTCATCTCTTTTTCTAAGAAAATCCTTAGAGTTTCAAGCAATTCTTTATTTAAATGCCCCAAAACTCTCTGGATATAGTGTTGTCCAGCAATCGGGCTTGTCTCCGAGAATAGGGATGCTATCCCTACATTCCAGGCCGCTAAACCAAGCTTACTGATAAAAAACCGACGGTGTAGCTCGGTTAATTTCCTTACCTCTAAGAACCCTGTCCATATATCCTCTTCGATCACTTGTCCTACAAAGACCGTTGCTAAAACACCCAACTCGTCTGCTAATACGGCGTGAATCTCCTCAATCAAAGCATCGCCGTAAGCGTTATGTTGTACTAACCGACTATCACTTTGGTCAAGCGGAACATAAATAAATAGATCTGGCTTTAGAACCCAGCGTACAGGTGCCTGAGGGAAGAGGTTCTCCAACACCTCGACCACCTCAGCACTCCATGTCGAACAGTGAACAAGTACCGGAAAACCAAGAGATAGACCAGTTAAACGACACGTTCTGACCCGCGTTGCAAAAGTCTCTTTGTCCCACTGCTCCGAGAGCGCAGTGTCGAGTAGTTTTTCCCAGGTCCAAGGTTCAAGATTTACTACTTGATCACTTACTGTCAGTCCCTCAACGATTCCTCGAGCCAAAGCTTGAAAGAGGCGTGTTGTAAACGGTCCCACCTCTACACTTCCTGGATTATAGACCAGCTTGACGAGTTCATCTCCAACCTGAACTTCGAGCATCATCAATTCATCCAATGAATTATCCTCAGTGGATCTGCGCCCCAAATCCACTCGGAAAATCAAACCCGTTGCGTCGGAAAGACGACGGGCTAATTCCTGGGCTTTCACTTGATCACTTCCGTCATTATGGAGCATGTTAATTCACCCTAGCATTTCTTTCTTTTACCTGCCCAAAGTTAAGGCTTCTATTCATATTCTATCACTCTAATAGCGGTAACCCAATATGCAAGATGATGACCGAATAGTTAATAAGCGGCTTGATAACCAATTCTATGAATTACTTTTTGAGTTTCCACATCAAAATATCGGGCCTCTCTCATATCAAAAGCAATTTTATGAACTTGGAGTGGTTTTGATTGGCTTGTAGCCTCTACCCTAGCAATTAGGTTTTCTCCGTTGATCGTAAAGTGGATATAATTCTCCGCGCCTAGAGGTTCTACAACATCCACTTGCACGTCAGTCGTCCACTCTGGATGTTCTTTTAGATACGTACTATCATCATTTATGGCCTCTGGGCGAATCCCTATAATGATTTCCTTCCCCAGATAAGGGGTCAAGGCCTCTCGCCGTTCCTCCAACGGGGGAAGACGAAATTCTTTGTTCACGAGCCAGAGTTGGCCATTGTCTTCAATGAGCGTTACCCGCAAAAAATTCATAGCAGGCGAACCGATGAACCCGGCAACAAACATATTGCACGGATGATTATACAAGTTCATTGGGGAATCTACTTGTTGGATAAAGCCATCCTTCATAACAACGATTCGGTCACCCATGGTCATCGCCTCGGTTTGGTCGTGAGTCACATAAACCACGGTTGTCTGTAACCGGTGCCGAAGCTTGGAAATCTCAGCTCTCATTTGCACTCTTAACTTAGCATCTAAATTGGACAGCGGCTCATCCATTAAAAAGACTTTAGGTTCCCGAACAATTGCTCGGCCTAGCGCCACCCTTTGTCTTTGTCCGCCTGATAAAGCTTTTGGCTTGCGATTTAACAGATGTTCGATGTCCAAAATTGCAGCTGCTTCCTTCACTCTCCGATCGATATTGTCCTTAGGCATTTTGCGCAGCTTTAAGCCGAAAGCCAAATTCTCGTAAACACTCATATGAGGATAAAGAGCGTAGCTTTGGAAAACCATGGCAATATCTCGGTCTTTTGGTGCAACATCGTTGATCAATTGGTCTCCAATATATATTTCTCCACTGGTTGGGTCCTCGAGCCCGGCGATCATCCGAAGTGTCGTCGTTTTCCCACAGCCTGAAGGACCTACCAGAACCAAGAATTCCTTATCGTGAATTTCTAAATTAAAATCATACACCACGGTAGTCTGGTCGTATTTTTTGAAGACATTCTTAAAAATTAACCCTGCCAATGAAATCGTCCCCTTCCTTACTCTTCTATTAATAAAGTCTGCTGCGATGTTGCAGTTTCCATACCCTCACATTGTAACAAATCATAGGCTAGATAATCTATTGGCGCAATGACCAAAAAAAGCTGCACCATTGACGAAATTCGCCCGGTTCAGCTTTGAATTGGTTACACACTCTGATCTGGACTCGATAAAAGATCCATTAAGCTCCCAGAAGTTGTCCAAGAATAGTTTTTGCTTGACCACGCTTTAAAAGCCATGCGCCCTCAACGGTTTCTCTAAATGACTTCGGAAGCTTAGGAAGGAAAACGTTATTTGATTTAGATTTCGAATTACAATTGGTACCCATATGCACTTTATTTCGTCCTTGATGCTTTGCCATGTATAGAGCATCATCCGCGATTTTAATAAAATCAGCTATTGAATCATATGGTTGGGGAATGATCTCGGCGACACCTAAGCTAATTGTAACGCAGTGAGCAACTTGAGATCGATCATGTCTCATCGCTAACTTCTCGATGCTTTTGCACATTCTCTCAGCTACTAATAACGCACCTTGTTCATCTGTATTAGGTAGCAAGGCTATGAATTCTTCACCCCCATAACGGGCAAGCAAGTCATTCGGGCGTTTGAGGCATGAATCTAGAGATTTCGCTACGAGAATTAAACAATCATCCCCTTGAAGGTGACCATAATTGTCATTATAGGCTTTAAAATAATCTATATCCGCCATGATTAGCGATAATGGTTGTTGTTCTCTGACAGCATTCTTCCAACTCTTCTCGATAAATTGATCAAAACTACGACGGTTCGGGATTCCTGTTAAACCATCCTGAGCTGAGATGCTTTCTAAATAACAGTTAACTTCTTTAAGTTGGTGTAATTCGTTAACTTTCAATTCAAGCAACTCGGCTTGTAGCTTCAGGAGCTTTTTTTGTTGGTATAAGTCTAAGAAAACACCTACCTTACTTCTCAGGATAACGGGTTCGATTGGTTTTAATAAATAATCCACTGCACCCACTTCATACCCCTTGAAGATAGACCTCTGATCGATGCCGTTAGTTGTAATAAAAATTATTGGGATAGCTTTGGTTCGTTCGCTTCTCCTCATCCGCTCAGCTAGTTCAAACCCATCCATTTCCGGCATCAACCCATCGAGCAGTACGAGAGCAAACTCAAAGCGTTGCATAAAGTTCAAGGCTTCGTTTCCAGACCTCGAAGTCATAATATTGCAGTCGATTGTCTCTAGGAAATCCTTTAATATCTGCAAATTATTCGGTTTATTAGCTACAATCAAGATATTGTTCCGACCATCACTCATTGTCATCCTATTTAACCCCACTTTTCATCCATCTAGTCCACCCTATAAAGGCAATTCCGATAAGGTCTCTGTAAGCGGTATTGATTCCTCTTCTGAGGCCCTATCACAATTGCCCATACCTCATTAACCAACTTAATGTCATTATCCTCTGATGATTCACCTTCTTAGTTTCTATATCGTATCACTTCGACAAAACCTTGAGAAAAATTTCTTCGACTCTTTCCTAACAATCAATCCCGCCAGCTCATTGAGTAGTTGCGCCTACTGCTCCTCATCACACCCTCCAGATGTCTCTCAAAGTAAGTAAATTAGTGTTGTAATGTACTTTGCAATATCCACTCATTATGATAATGTTATCAACAAAGGCGACTCTAGTGGTACTTAAGCTTGTCAAAACGTATTGACGTCAGTTATACTTTTTCACTCATAAGAAAGAACCCTTAGTGATTGAGGGTTCTGCTTAAGTGCTAATATTGATTTTTGAAAGTTGGTTAGTGTAATGGCAGCAAAGACTTGGTCTATAAAGGACTCAAAAAGAAAGCCTGGTAATGTTGTAGAATTTTCGTTGGCGAACAAGCAGAAGAATTCAGTACAAGTTGTCGTGGCGACCTACATTAACGACAAATTTATTGAAGCTGTAGGAGCAGACAACTTGCCAGAATATATCATGACCGATATGCAAAAATACCTAGCAAGCATCTCTATTTTCAGGTGTCGGTGTGTCGGATTATGCAAGTACTGCGTCAAGCCGGAAGGTGAAGGGGCGTTGTTTTCTAGTTCAGGGGTCTGTAAACACTATGCTGGTCTTGCAAGTAACATCTCTGCGGGGGAAATAACCATGAAGAGCAATCCCAAAGGGTACAAGGAAATGGACCGGTGTAAACTCGCGGTTACTAAGTGAACTCTCCAAACTAAAGTAGAACATCGAGACTTCGGCGGGGGAGTCTAGAAGGCCGTTTGCATATTTGCAAACGGCCTTCTTCTGCCAGGGCAGTACCAATTCATTGTTATAGATCTTTAGTTGAATGCGATCAGTCAAATAAATGGCAGGCGACCCAGTGGTTGGGCGAAACCTCTTTGAGTTTGGGCTCCGTGAGCTTGCACTGGTCCAGTTCCTTAAAGCAACGGGAACAAAAGCGACAACCTGCGGGCGGGTTAATGGGACTGGGCACGTCACCCTTTAAAATAATGCGTTCTTTTTTCTTCTCCGGATTAATGATAGGGATTGCGGAAAGGAGCGCCTGGGTGTAAGGGTGCAAAGGGTTGGAGTAAAGCTCTTGTTTGGAGGTTATCTCCACCATCTTGCCCAGATACATCACGCCTACACGATCGCTGATATGCTTGACCACGTTCAAACCATGGGCGATAAATAGATAGGTCAGGCCGAATTCCTTTTTTAAATCACTCAGCAGATTTAACACCTGGGCCTGAATGGAAACATCCAGAGCGGAAACTGCCTCATCACAGACGATCAATTTTGGTTCCACCGCAAGAGCGCGGGCTATGCCCACACGCTGCCTCTGCCCGCCCGAAAACTCATGCGGATAGCGGTTGCGCTGGTGCTGTGCTAGACCCACACAATTTAGAAGATAGATGACACGTTCTTCCACTTTACCTGCGGGAAGCAATTTATTGATGATAATCGGTTCTGCAATAATGTCTCCCACCGTCATTCTGGGGTTTAAAGAGGCGTAAGGGTCTTGAAAAATCATTTGAATATCCTTGCAATAGGAACGACGTTGTTTATCGTTCAGTGCAGTTAGTTCTTTACCCTCAAAGACTATTTTGCCGTAGGTTGGACTGTGAAGATTGACCAAGATCTTACCCAAGGTTGTTTTACCACAACCGGATTCTCCGACCAGACCAAAAGCTTCCCCTTTGTTAATTCTGAAGGAAACGTCGTCAACCGCTTTTAAAACGATTGTCGGCTTGCCGAGCAAATTCGTATCGAGGATAAAATGTTTGGAAAGATTTTGTACTTCCATCAATACTTCATTCATCTTGTGCTTGTCCCCCTTCACTGACTTCGTCATATAAAAAGCAACGCACTTTATGACCGTTAATTTCTTGAAGTTCCGGCATTTCTTGACTGCATCGTTCTAGGCAGCGGTCGCAGCGGTCGGAAAAAGGACAGCCTTTCGGCATACGCAGAGGATTAGGCACCATGCCCTTAATCATATATAAGGGTTCATCACTGTCATCATCAATCTGAGGGATGGATTGTAGCAAGCCCACAGTGTAAGGGTGCATCGGGCGGGCAAACAGACTCTTAACATCGGCCTCCTCCACAATTTTACCGCAGTACATCACGATGACACGGTCGGCCGCTTCAGAAACCACGCCTAAATCATGGGTGATGAGCAGGACCGCCATGCCGAATTTCTCCCGCATCCGATAAAGGAGCTCAAGAATCTGGGCCTGGATCGTCACATCAAGTGCTGTGGTCGGTTCATCAGCAATCAGCAGTTCTGGGCCGCAGGAAAGTGCCATAGCGGTCATCACTCTTTGACGCATGCCGCCACTCATCTGATGGGGATAATCGTTAGCACGTTCGGCCGGAGAAGGTATACCAACCGTATCCAGCATTTCAATAGTGCGTGCCAAGGCTTCTTTTTTAGAAACCTTCATATGAGTCATGATGCTTTCCATGATCTGATCCTTAATTCGCCAAACCGGATTCAGAGAGGTCATCGGTTCCTGAAAGATCATAGAAATCTCGTTGCCCCGAATCTTTTGCAGTTCTTTCTGACTCAATTTGTTCAAATCCTGGGATTTGAATAAAATTTCTCCCCCTGCAATCCTGCCGGGTTGCTGTAAAAGCCCCATAATGGAAAGAGAGGTCACGCTTTTGCCGGAACCAGATTCGCCAACAATAGCTAGAATTTCGCCCTTATCTATGGTAAAACTGATGTCATCGACTGCACGGACAGTGCCTCGTTTCAGTTTAAATTCCGTACTTAGTTTCTTTACTTCCAGCAACATCCTATTCACCCCCTTATTTTATTCTGGATTTGGGATCAAGCGCATCCCGTAGCCCGTCGCCCAATAAGTTAAAGGCCAAAACGGTCATTGTGATGGCAATCCCGGGAAAAATCAGGGTGTAGGGTGCGTTGAAAATAAAGCCCCTTGCTCTACCCAGCATATCTCCCCACTCAGCGAAAGGTGGTTGAACACCCAGACCCAAAAAGCCAAGGGCCGCGGTATCTAGAACAGCGGTAGAAATACCTAGTGTGGCTCTAACGACAATCAAAGAAATGATATTCGGCAAAATATGCTTCATAATAATCCGGCTATCACGGCTGCCGATGACCTTGGCCGCCTGAACGTAATCATTTTCTTTGACAGATAGAATACTGGCACGCACGAGGCGGGCATACTCAGGAATGGATACCAGACCGATGGCGATGACCGCTTTGTCTATGCCCTTTCCCAAAGCCGCCATAAATGCGATGGCCAGCAGGATAGAAGGGATGGCTAACATCATATCCATCACGCGCATGATGACCGTATCTGTTCTTCCACCGCGATATCCGGCGAGCGCCCCCAACAAAACACCGGTGGAAAGCGAAATAGTAACCGCAGCAACACCCACAAACAAGGATATCTTAGTCCCATCAAGTATTCTGCTGAAGATGTCCCTACCTAATTGGTCCGTTCCAAACCAGTGCGCAGCACTCGGCCAGATAAAGCTTTTGGTCATGTCGGAGTGATTAGGATCATAAGGTAAAATCTGTATTCCCATCAGCTCGCTCACCCATACGGACAGGGCAATCAGCACAAGAAAACAGATGATAATGAGACCGACCACAGCGGCTCTGTTCTGCCTGAGCGTTTCCCACATTTCTTTCAGCTGCGATTCCGGTTTTTCCACGTATTCTGCAGCCTGCATCAGATTTCCATCTGTATTCGCATTATATTTCTTCGTCATACAAGCTACCCCTTTGCTTTCGAATATTTAATACGCGGATCAAGGAACGCATAGATCACATCCACCAATAAATTTACCATCACAAATATGAAAGCAATGAGAAATACGACACCCTGTACTACAGGAAAATCGGACTTTAGGATACATGCGACAGTGTAGGCACCGATCCCAGGCCAAGAGAACACCGTTTCCGTTAGCACGGCACCGCCGAGAAGGCTGCCCAACTGCAGGCCGATGACCGTGACAATAGGTATCAGGCCGTTACGTAGTGCGTGCTTGCGAATCACCTTACCTTCCGAGATTCCTTTCGCTCTCGCGGTTCGGATGTAATCCTGCTGCAACGTCTCCAGCATGCTGGAACGGGTCATCCTAGTAATGATCGCCATGGAATACATGGCCAAGGCAGTGGCAGGTAACACCAAATGCTTTAATGTGTCAGTAAAAGCGTCCATATTGCCTGCAATCAGGCTGTCGATCAGATAAAAACTAGTAACTGCTGCGGGCTGCAACATTGGGTCGATTCTCCCATTGGAGGGAAGCCAGTGCAGCGTGCCTGAAAAGAGAATAATAAGCAAAATTCCAAGCCAGAAAATAGGCATGGAAACACCAATCAGCGCGATCAACATACCAGCGTTATCGAAAATGGAGTTCTTTTTCACCGCAGAGATGACGCCAATTAGAATACCAAAAATCGAAGCGAGCGTAATGGCAACCAACGCCAGCTCAATCGTGGCCGGAAAACGGGCAAATATTTCTTTCGTTACTGGCAGCTTAGTGTAGTAGGAAGTACCCAAATCACCGGTTAGAGCGCCTGTAATGAAATGAAAATATTGCATGTAGAACGGATCATTCAACCCGTTAGCCTGCCGCCATGCCTCTGTGGCCACCTGCGTTGCATGCTGACCTAAAACGATCGGAGCCGGATCAGGGGAAAAAACGCGCATGATCAGGAAGACAATAATGGAAACGCCGATCAGCACAGGGATTAACATTAGGATTCGTTTAAGGATATAATTGAGCATCGGCAACAACCTTTCAACGTTAGGTACTCCACATCCGACGAATTGTTTCTTCGCGCAACTTCACCGTCATGTGGCATTTGGTGGATTTTTCCTTTGACTACCTAAAAAAACAAAACCGGGAACCGGTATAAAACCGGTTCTCGGCAGTCTAAAATTGTTAACACTTAAACAAGGTTTATTTCTTTGATACACCGGCTAAAGGTGTAATACCGGTCATATGGAAATAGAAATTTGAGATATTCGGTCTGTAGGCACAAAGAGTTTCAGCATGGGAAATTGGGAGCCATGCAGCGTCGGCAGCGGCAACCTTTTCCATTTGGGTGTAAATTGCATTGCGCTCAGCACCAGCAGGAGCTTCCAAACCTTTGGTTATTAATTTATTGAATTCATCATTTTTGTAACGGGCAATATTCATGGTTGGGTCTTCGTGAGATAACAGATACATAAAGTTATCTGGATCTCCGTTATCCCCAATCCAACCATAGAAGGCTATATCATAATCGCCTGCTTTTATTTTCGCCTTATAAGTTGTCCAATCATAGGAATCAATTGTTGCGGTTACTCCGACTTTAGAAAGATACCCTTGAATGGCTTCAGCAAGGGTCTGTCCGGTAGCGGCATTATACGGTCTCGGATTGGTATAGGCGATCATTTTCACGGATGTTAATCCAGCTGCTTTGATTGCTGTTGCGGCAGCCGCTGCATCATAAGCAATTTGGGAGATGCTCTTGTCATACCCTTCCATAAAGGTAGGTAAAACAGAATTCGCAGGTTCGGAGTAACCCTGATACAGGCTCTTTACCATTTCTGGAACGTTAATAGACTGAGAAACTGCCACTCGGGCCTTGGCATTATTAAAAGGTGCTCTGGAGGTGTTATACGCCATGTAATTGATGTTCATACCCGGGGCTTGAAATATTTTTTGACCTGCATCTGTGATTTGCTTAACCACAGTCGCATCAATACCATCGATCATATCGGCCTCGCCGTTGTTCAAGGCAACTACGCGTGCGGAGTTGTCTTTAATGAATTTGAAGATAACATTCTTAGTAATCGCTTTGGTACCCCAATATGCATCATTACGGACCAAAATAATATTCTCATCTTTCGACCATTTCACGAATTTGTAAGGACCAGTACCAACTGGTGCTTGGTTCACGTTGTTTTTACTGTCCGTTAAAGCCTTGGGGCTAACAATCGGTGCACTCATGACCATGGCCAGATTGGCGAGGAATGGTGTGCTAGGAGTTGTCAAATTGACTTTAACAGTCTTCTTGTCCACAACCACGACATCTTTCACTGAGCCATAAACGAACGAGCCGTAAGCCATATCCGCTGTAACTTGCGGTGGGATTTGGCGGTCTATGTTAACCTTCACGGCGTTCGCGTCAAAATCAGTGCCGTCATGGAATTTTACGCCTTCTTGCAGATGGAAAGTATAACTAAGACCATCTGGGCTCACATCCCAGCTTTTAGCCAGGGAAGCCTCTACCTTTGTAGAATCCTTGTTGTACTTTAAAAGTCCATCGTAAATATTGATCATTACCTTGGCCGACTCGCCGTCGTCTACCAGTGCTGGATCCAGCCCTCTAGGCTCTGCGCCTTGCGCATAAATCAGAGTATCGCTGGCCTTCGGTTGGGTGTCGGTACTTGCTGTTTTGCCGCATCCGGTCATAGAAACACCGATGACAGCAACTGTCAGAGCAAGAGCCATAATTTTCCTCATTCTTTTCACTTTCTTCGCTCTCCTTTTCTTCTGGTTCTAATATGAGAATAAAAGCACAAAAAGCTCCAAGCTTTCCTGCCATTTTTAATAGTATCACTCTAAAATGCCCCGCGCAATACTTCGGTTTGCTAAATACCACAATTTTTTTTAATAATGTATACAATTTTCAGTATTCAAAAGCTACCAAAAACAAGTTGATTTTTAATTGAACGAGTTAGCGAATCAGTTTAGCAGAAAATATGATCCACCGCGGCGTACGGTGGACCACTCCCTTTCAGCCCAATGCTGTACAATTTATAGTAATTGTTAATAGTCTAAAATTATAATTTCTGCATTCCCATAAAGACCTTTTCAGGTGTGATGGGCAAATGATTTACTCTTACCCCTACGGCATTATATACCGCGTGGACGATGGCTGGTGGCGGGGTATTGGCGACCACTTCCCCGATGGATTTAGCCCCGAAGGGGCCGGACGGTTCAAAGCTTTCTTCAAACGAAATTCGTACTTTCCCGACATCCTTGCGGCACGGGATTTTATACTGCATAAAGGAATTAGATGCCATTTTTCCTTTTGCATTATAGATCACCTCTTCGAAGAGAGCCATGCCGATTCCTTGAGCAATCCCACCTTCAGCTTGAATTCGAGCGAGATTTGGATTAATCACTGTCCCACAGTCGACGACTGCAACATAATCGATCAGCTCTACTTTTCCAGTTTCTTGATCTACTTCTACTTCGGCAAAGCCTGCCACGTACGGCGGGGGGGAAATTTCACTGCCATGGGTGGCATAGCTCACAAGTTGAAGCTTCCCTGTACCCAGTACGGTTAACTCCGCTATCTTGGCCAGACTTATCTCTTCTCCACTAAACGTGTGGACGGTTAAACCCTTCATTTCGACGTCCTCAGATGGCACCCCTAAGAATTTTGCCCCCTGCTCTAGGATTTTCTTTTTTAGTTCTTCAGCTGCTTTGACGACGGCAGCTCCTGCAACATAGGTTGTACTTGAGGCGTAAGAGCCCGGGTCATAAGGAGATGTATCCGTATCCCCAGCGTTAAAAATAATATTTTCCATGGGCACCTCTAAAACTTCAGCGGCCATCTGGGTGAGTATAGTATCACAGCCATGTCCCATATCCGTCGCCCCTGTAAGGAGGGTGAAATAGCCATCATCGTTTAAGCGAAGTTCAACAGAAGCGGTACCGATATTGGCAATTCCCGAGCCCTGCATCGTGACCGCCATTCCCACCGCTCGCACTTTATTATTTCCGAGTTTTCGGCACGGAAATTTGTCATTCCAGCCAATCAGCTCTTTACCTTTTTCAATACAGCGTTCTAAGGTTGTACTTCCCAACAGAACCCCTTGACCGGTCAGGAAAGTTTCCCCTACTTTACTGATATTCTTGAGGCGAACCTCTGTTGGATCCAGCCCTAATTTTTCGGCTAATTTGTTGACTGTACATTCCAAGGCAAACGTTCCCTGAGTCGCTCCATACCCTCGGAAAGCCCCTGCGGGCATTTTATTCGTATAAACGGCATTTCCGGTAAGGCGAACCGCCCTGGTTTTATTATATAGCGGAAGAGTATAATGCCCTACGCAGCTTAAAACGGTGGGGGCATGTTCTCCGTATGCTCCAGTATCAGATAACACTTGGATATCGATCGCCCGAATTGTCCCGTCCTGATCAGCCCCTACTCTAGTCTTCAATCTCATAGCATGACGGCTGGTAGTACAGGAGAACGTTTCTTTCCTATCATAGATAATAATTGCTGGTTTCCCCGTCTTCAGAGTTACGATACCCGCAAACACCTCTACAGCACCAGTTTGCTTACCTCCAAACCCGCCACCAATTCTTGGTTTCATGACCCTAACTTTACTTGCCGGGATCTGCAAAGCTCTCGCTAACTGTCGTCTAATATGAAAGGGAATCTGCGTCGAGCTAACCACTACAAGTCTTCCCGTATGATCTAGATACGTAAAAGCACGATACGTTTCCATCATCGCGTGAGCTTGGGCCTGGGGGTAATAGATATCTTCTACTACGACGCTGCACTGTTTAAATTCTTCCTCTACGTCTCCGACTTCTTCTTTGCAAGAAGAGGCGATATTCTGCTCTTTATGCAGTCCTATATCAAAGTTGAAGTGCAAATCATCCTCAGGATGAACCACAGAAGCATGTCCCAAAGCTTGTTCAAAGTCCAGAACCGGTTCCCAAACTTCATAGTCAACCTTAATTTTCTTCATGGCCTGACGTGCTGTCTTTTCGTCCACTGCCGCGATAATCGCGACTTCATCACCAACATAGCGGACGATTTCATCGAGGATCAATCGATCATAGGGCGAGGGTTCTGGGTAAGATTGCCCTGCTAAAGTAAATCGGACGTCCGGTACATCCTTATAGGTTAGGATGCATTCCACACCCTCCAGCTGCTCTGCCTTTGAGATATCAATTGATTTAATCTTAGCAAATGCGTGAGGGCTTCTTAAAATTTTCACAACTAACGCATTACTCATAGCCAGATCTTGGGTATATACCGGTTTACCTGTGGCAATCGCCATTCCATCGATTTTACGAATAGCTTGACCTACAGTTTTCATACCAACCTTATTCATACTAAAGCACCCCCAGATAAGTCTTGACTGCTCTGAGTTGTCCCATATAGCCAGTGCAACGGCATAAATTACCGGTTAGATAATGGATAATTTCTTCATCTGAAGGATTTGTTAATTCATTTTTCATGGCCAAAACATTCATAACGAAGCCTGGGCTGCAGAAACCACACTGCTCAGATCCTTCCGCAGTAAGGACTCGTGCAAATTCCTCTGCTTCCCTCGGAACTCCCTCTATGGTTGTAATCTTTTTACCGTGAGCACGCACTGAAAGAATAGTACAAGATAGTACTGACTTGTCTTCAACCCAGACAGTACAAAGTCCGCAACAGCTTGTTTCACATGCCTTCTTAACACTAAGAAAGCCATGAGATCTTAACGTATCAGCTAGGAATTCATCCTTTTCCACGTCCCAAGTCACAAATTTATCGTTAATGGTTAATGTTACTTGCATGCCTTCACCTCCATTATCGCCCTTTTGACAAGCACCTTACAGAGTGCCTTCCGGTATTCGGCCGACCCTCTCATATTGGCCCCAAAGGATAACTCATCTGCTGCCTCTTTAGCCACGTCCTCAACTTCTGAGTCACTTTGGGTTCCCTTCGATAGAGTTGCTGAGGCGTTGTAGGCAATAGCGGCTCTTCTAGGCCTCGCCCCTACGACGATTGTCCATTGATCATTAAGTTTGGAAACGGCAACATTCAAGATTGAATAGTCGCTGGCTGATTTTCTCAAATTCAAATAAGTTGCTTTACGGTTGACAAGCTTTACCCATATTCTCACTAAAATATCTTTTCCCTTAGGCTTCTTTAAGAAATCAGCTAGGGGCATTCTACCACCCTTATATAAATCGACTTCAGTGTCTAAAACCAATAACGCTGTAATCAAATCTGAAAACCCGTACTTAGCAAATATCGAAGCCCCCACAGTAACGCAATTTCTAAATTGCACTCCGATAATATTACGAACTGCCTTAGGAATCACGCCATTAAAAGACTCTTTTAACATAGTATGAGTTTCAAGTTCTCTTAAAGAAGTCATACCTCCGATTTCAATAAAGCCGTCAGTTTCCTTAATATACTTAAGATTAAGGTTTGAAAGGTCAATAGCAGTACCGATTCTCTTGGAGCTCATTTTTAGGAAAGCACAGCCCCCAAGAATTGTATTATTTCTTTTATCCGAGAGAACCTGATAAGCAGTCTCTAATGTTTCTGGTTGAACTAAATCAGTTAATGTAAACACTCTAGCCCCTCCTTACTGTCAAATTTGTTACATGGGTGTCAGCGAACATGACGAAATGCTAGCAAAGCAAACAAAAACCCAAGCCAAACAGCTTCAACTCCAATAAGTGAGAGAAACCTGTCCGCCTGGGTTTTGTTCAACTAAACTTCTATACGAAGTAAGTTCACTATATCCCTTCGGTGTAATCCAAAAACAAAGTAAAGACTCTCAATAAGTCTTTGGATCTGCACCACTTGGGCTGATGCCCTAGGTACACTTTCGCTCATAGTCGGACCATTTACGGCAGTCCGGTAGAAACTTGCAGACCATATCTCTGCTACTATATGAACACTATTCACTTTCATCTATAAGTCATTTTACAAGAAATTTTGATATTGGTCAACACTTTTTCGAACGTTTCTGCTGAAATCATCAACATTGTTCGATAATATATATTTAATCTAATCCGCGAAATGTACGATAATAAAGTATAAGAACTGGTTCAACTAAACTTGCACATCGTAACTTCGTTGGGAGACGGTGGGAGTCTCACGATTGGATATAAAATTGAGGAGGCGTTTGGAATGGATGATATGGAAAGAAACTCACCTATTCAGAGCATTCAGCCCGTCCGCAAAATTCGCGCTCAAATATTTAAGCGTGAGCGACGTGAGCTTATGTACCTCTATGAAAGGAATCCCCGGGGACAGGCAACCAAGCGAAAAAAGCCAGGTTTCCAACAAACCGAGCAGCCGACTACTGACGCCAACACGCCTGAAGAGATTGAACAAGATTTCATTGATTACAAATCCGATTTAAAAAACCGACTGACCTTTGACAGAGCTCAAATTCTTCACGAAGAGCCTTCTTCCGACAGGTGAGACTCCTAATATTTTTTCCATATAATTGTGAGACTCCCATTAGTCTCCACCGGAGACTAATGGGAGTCTCTGCAATGTGTTCCTTTTGGATGGCAACTCAGTGATAGTACTCCTACTCCGGTAGGTATTCCTTTAGGGATCACGGCTTCGGCGATACTCTCCACCGGAGACTATCGTCACCGAAGTCTCGATGTTCTACTGAACGAATTTACTTGTTTAATAATCGATACAGAATCTCCAAGCCAGTAATAATTTGATCTAGATCCTCTTCACTGGGCTCCTACTTGTTCATCGTCAAATATATATTCAACCCATGTTTTATCCTTTCACAATTTGCTGATAAGCAATATACGAATAACCGATTGGTACAATTGAAATCAATGCGATAATAACTATGAACCCAACCCCGTTAAAGCTCATACCTGTAAGGGCTAGTAATATATTCATAACACCACCTAATACCCATAACGGTGCAGCCAATCTATGAGTTTTCCTCCACACTTCTTCATTTGCCAACGTCCAGGGAGTCTTTATTCCAATAAAATAATTGTGTTTGAATCTTCCCATCACATTTCCGATTAGGATAAAGAGCAAGGAAACGATGATTTGAATAAAGATTGGTTTGTTAACGATAACCCCTGAGGCTATGAGAAGGGTCATTAGTTCGATTCCAAGGAAAAATAGAATTAATACATACTTCAGGAATTGGTAAGTTGACTCAAAATCAGTATAGTTCTTCCTTTTAGGATCAATATAAGGCAGTACAAGGTACAATAAATACGTTGCTAAACTTATCGTGGGCAGTCCGAACGCACCAAATAATTTACTACCATACCCGTTTACTTCTCCACTCGCGTTCCAGTGGGTAGGTACTTTGTCCGGTAGTGAGGGATAAAAATAGGCTCCCAAGGCGAATCCTGAAAGAATCAAAATTAAAATCATCCAATCTTGCTTCAGTATATTACTTATCTTTTGCATCTTCTGCGCCTCCTTCGTTAACATTAGTGGTGTTAAAAAACCAATTAACCACCTCTTGGAATACCGTAGTGTTAAGCGAATAATTTATATTTTGTCCCTTTCGCTCATCCGTCACTAACAGAGCTTGTTTCAAGGCATTGAGATGGTGAGAAATACTTGGCTTAGTCATATCAAACTGTTCCGCGATTTCGCCTGCCGTCATATCCCGTTCTTTCAGTAGTAAAATAATCTTTCGCCTAGTCGGATCTGCAAGTGCTTTGAATGGCAAATTAAGCATATAACGTTTCTCCTCCCACCATTACAGTACTATCCTACGTTTAGATAATTAGACAATCATCTAACAACAGTATACTCTCTTTCAATAAAAAATACACTATTATAGTAAAATATTGTTGTTCTCCACTAGCTTAAAAAAGCACCCATAGATTTTCCCTCTTTAAGGAATTACCTCAACTAGAAACTAGAAATAGCCCTCGCACTGAGGGCTATTTCTAGTTTATTGGGATTAGTGTATTCGTCCAACTAAAGTTAGTTGGTACCACCCCTCTTGAAGAAGTGAGAGTGTCATGATTAGATAAAATTTATAACAAGCAGCCTGCTAAGAGCTTCTGTATTTTAATGTATTTAGCCTCTGCTTCATCTTCATCAACAAACCACTCTGATCCCTGCTCTGGCGACTTAGTGTTAAAGGTATGAATCAAACCTCCCGCAAGAGCCCCTTTGCCCCAGGCGACAAAATACTGAGCTGGAGAATTAACTGGATTAACTCCAGACCCAAAATAAATAGGAGTCCCGTTAATCTCTGTGCTCTCAAAGACATTGGCCTTGGTTGTTCCACATGGATTATCCATCATATCTCAACTCCCTTCTGAGTTTTAACTTTATTTCAATGTTTTGCACTACTTGTTCAGATATTTTTTATTCAATCATAAGACTCCCACTTCAAGTAAGAGTGTGCACCCGTACTAACGAGTTCACTTCTTCTAGCAACTATAAACACCTGTTGCCTCTAATGGTTTCTGTATGTTAATATTTACATAAATATAATCAATAGTCTATAACAATTTGTTAAAATTAAAGGGGGAGCAATGTTTACTCAAGCTTATACACCTGAGCAATCTGCCTTTGGCAAACTAGAAAATGGTCGAGACGTACTTATTCTTTACGTCAAAGAATTTTCCGAACAGGTCAAAGCTGTCAATCAGTCTGGTCTGTCAGGATATACCTATGATTGGTTCGCAACTGAACAAAAGGACGCCTATGTTCTTCAAGTAACCTGGGAAAATGAAATTCACATTGCTATCCGCTTTAATTCTCAACACTTTGGCCTTATTGACCAATTACTGCAACCTAAAGATGTTATTCTGACTACAGCCCCTATCTCTGCGCTTATGGAAAAAGCTCAAAAAAGTGACTATAACTTTCTCGAATTGAATGATGTGCTCACCTTTAGTCATTTATCCTTTTCAGTTCCGAGGTCGGAAGATCAAAGTTAATTGTTCTCGCCAGGAGGGCACGATGAATCGTGCCCATTTTATTCAGACGCGGATTTAAAGGCGTCTTTTGACGCTGGGGTAACGGGCAAGGTCCGTGTGAGGAAGAAATTTGCTACCACTAAATTTCTCCATGAAAGTGGTATTGGCATTTAGCTCGAAATAGGTAACCTTCGCCGCAATCGCTTCTGCTTCCAGACGTTTGGGACGAGATAGGAGTACTTGGCGAGCAGCTTCACCCGAACTATTGCCCAAACGCACGATGGATGAGCGCGGAAGGTCAGGATATAAGCCAATTGTAATAGCTGATTCAATCGGCAAATATTGACCGAACGCCCCTGCAGCATAAAAATGCTTCATTTCTTGCCAAGCGCAACCCACGCTCTCCATTAATAGATCCGTAGCAGCATTGACCGCCCCTTTGGTAGCCATGAAGTTGTTTATATCAATTTGTGTAACAACAATATCCTCTCCCGAGGCAGTCTCTTGCGCTGGGACAATGACATACGCCTCCCGCCCCTTCTGGAAATGGGCATTTCGATCAATGATCCCATCTAGGAAAAGCTCTGCCAAAGTATCCACCAGTCCAGAGCCGCAGATGCCGCGGGCAGGCATATCAGCAACGGTTGTATACTGAACCTGGCCCGTCAGTGAATCAATAGAAACATGATCCACTGCTCCCGGTTCCGCTCGCATACCGAAGGATGTGACACCGCCCTCCAGCGCTGGTCCAGCTGCTCCTGCACAAGCGACAAGCCAGTCTTCGTTACCCATAACGATCTCTCCATTGGTCCCGATGTCGACAAATAATGAGACATCGGGTTGTTTGTGCATCCCACTGACGAGGATCCCGCCGATAACGTCTCCACCAAGATAACTTCCTATGCTAGGCAGACAATAGACTGGGGCTAGGGGGTTGATGTCAAGGCCTATCTCCCCTGCAGGAATTAAGCCAGGATTGTTTACGATTGGAGTATATGGATCACGGCAAATTGACGCTGGATTCAACCCCAGCAAGAGATGAATCATAGTTGTATTGGCCCCGATCGCTGCGGCGGTAATTTTCTCCGTCTGCATAGGCAGCGGGCAAAGGGTCTTAATCAAACGATTTAGAGTATCTAAAACTGCGTTCTGCAGACGGGCTAGTCCTCCAGGTTCCGCAGCATGACGAATTCTGTTCAAAATGTCCTCACCTAGGATAATTTGATCATTATAGTCGGCAGCATGTCTCAGAACTGCGCCATCACACAGATCGACAAGATATACCACCACCGTTGTCGTTCCAATGTCAATGGCCAAGCCAAGTTGTTGCTTGGTCGCATCACCAGGTTCTAGATCAATTAATTCCCACCCATTTCCGATGTCCGCTAAGGTGGCAGTGACCTGCCATTGGGCACCTCGGCATATGCTCGGTATTTTACGCATAAGTGCCAGGGGCACAAGGACATTGGCGTAGCTGCGTTCGAGCATTTGACGTACCTGATCGACATCTGCCCGATTATCCAGTGGACTCGGTGGAGTGAGCGACAGGAAAACTTTCCGGGTGAGGGGCTCTAGGCTGTCTAGGGTTGTTTGAACCTGTTCTGCTAAGATAATTGGTTTCTCTTTATCGTTTCCCATATTATTACCTTCTTTATAATTTCTTTGGGCAAGACGAGCACGGTTCTTAACTTGCATCCGTCCAACTTTCATTCTGCTATGTTTCCTTATAACCTGATTATACTACTTGAAGTACGTGCGCGCTTTAGATATCGTCTTGTCTCCTTTTGCTAACTACCGAAATCAAACTCATAGTTCACTTCGAGACACTGTTCCTGACCTAGGATATAACTTTTTTCCTGAAAAACGACATGATTATTACGATCTATTAAGAGTACTGTGGAAGATCTTGTTCCGTAATCAACCCCTTGAATAAAGATCGAGGATAAGAATTTTTCTAACTCTGGATTTATCCCGGTCTTTGGCAATTCATGGTCCTGGGCAAGTTCAGTATTTGCTAAAATTCCAAACAGCCATTGCGGTTCGATCAATGTTTTATTTTCTATGTAATTGGCTAAAGCCTGTTTACTTTTTTGAACTTTGGGCCACGGAGTATCTAGAAAGTGATTACAAAGTCCATAAATCCCAGGTTTAAGTGTCAACGCTTTCGAGGACTGTTTGTTAAAATATAATAGCTTTGATGAGTCCCCCACTAAAAGATTAAAGGGATTATAATGAGTCCGTTTATTTGCAACCTCAAGCATGTACTTTTCGGGAGAGTCATTTAAACATAGGAAATCACTCACTAACCTCCCACGTGATTTAGCACCCATGATTTGTGCAGAAGGATCCCGAAAGTTTGTTAATGCTGCAAAACGTCCTGATCGCGTGATCCCCATCCAGGTTCCCAGCATCTCCGAATCTCTACCAGCTAGAACACTAGGGTGACTGTCCCAGAAATGAGCAGTCTCAGTCGGACGATGATAAAACTCATCCCTGTTAGCTGCCAGTATCAAACGATAGCGCGGATGGCAATCATACGCAAAAAAAAGCAAACACATAGTTGCTTTCTCCTTTCACAACGGGAAAATTCTCTACCTCATCATAATAACACTTAGAGCCGTTAAGATGTAAAGAAAAACCTCGGCTGCGCCTCGGTCCTTACATATCACAAAAATATACTCCTCATGTATCCCTGCAAATAATAGCGGTACCCGTAGGGGCAATTCACGAATTGCCTCGTCATTATGTTGGCATAAAGACAAGGTGTT